>ENA-UOJH01000013-UOJH01000013.1-human-gut-metagenome-genome-assembly--contig:-C148-NODE-13-length-216386-cov-14.622754_pt1 | contig 216386 bp, 170 predicted proteins | sample MGYA00242345_ERZ723892 | MGnify/ENA metagenome assembly ERZ723892 | reverse complement strand
ACCTGTATCTCTCAGTCTTTATAAGATTCGGAGTGACCTGCATCTCTCAGTCTTTATAAGAACCGGAGTAACCTGTATCTCTCAGTCTTTATAAGATTCGGAGTGACCTGCATCTCTCAGTCTTTGACAGAACCGGAGTAACCTGCATCTCCCCTACGGGGGAGAACGAGAGGGGGCTGATGATTGTCACCGGAGAAACAAGATCATTATATTTGGGTTTAGTCAGTTCTTACATGCTTCCATACATCTTCAGTATGTCCGGCGATGGCATTACGGCTTTCACCTCTTTTATCCACTCTCTGCAGCTGTCCGTTTCGCTTATGCTGCTGAATGTCGCTTCCATGCCTGTCATTCCCCACATCCGCTCGAAAGGCTCCCATTTGGGGCTTATCTGCAGCAGGGTGGCGATAGAGTCAGCCAGCAGCGTCGCCTTCTTGGCGTCGGGGTCTACGGGCTTCAGATCCTCTCCCAGATATCCATACGCCATGAGTATTCCCCACAACACCTGTGCTTCGGGAGTGTCCAATGGCTTTGCCACGATGTTCTCGCTTTCGTTTTTCATATATTGTCTTGTTCCAATTTCTTTTCCTTATAGATTTATTTCCCTGACGCTCGTCTTATGGTATTCCCCAAAATCCTTGTCTTGCGGTATACCCCAAAACGCTTGTCTTGCGGTATGCCACAAAACGTTCGTCAGCCGGTCCTGTCATTCTCAGAGCAGTCCCATTCCTTTCAGCTTGGCTTCTATTGCAGCCACTCCTCCTTCCACGTTGCTCTCTATGTTGAGAGGCATAACGGGGTCGTGTAGCGACATACGCAGGAGCCACCAGCCCTTTTCCCCGTCGTCAGTGCAGCTCACTCTCAGTCCCTCGTAGTTGGGTTCCACGATAGTCCATCCAGCCATTTCAGCGGCTTTCGCCTTCATGTCTTCCAATACTTTCGTTCCCTGCGCCTTGAAGTCCGGTTCCGTCAGCTTTATCCTTATCTCCTTGCTTTCCTTCGGCTGCTTGAGAGTGGCAATCATCTCGTCCAGACGCTTGCCCTGCCTGTATAGCTTTGCCGCATGAACGATGAGCTTTGCCGCGAGATAAGCTCCGTCGTCCAGGAAGTAGTTCTCTCTCAGTGCCGCGTGTCCTGATGTCTCTATTGCGAGCCAGCATTCCTCACCGGTCTGGTTGAGCCTTATCCCCTCGTTTATCACGTTCTTGTATCCTCTGCGGAAGCGGTGGTGCTTGCCTCCCAGACGGGTGATGAATTCAGCCAGTCCGTCACTCGTCACCGAGTCTGTCACTATCGTGCTCCCCGGGTGCTCCTCCAGTATCACCGATGCTATGAGCGCTATGAGCGCGTTTCGGTTTATGGGCTCCCCCTTGTGTCCGATGATTGCCGAACGGTCCACGTCGGTATCGAATATCACTCCCAGGTCAGCTTTGCTCTCTTCCACAGCCTTGCATACCGAAGCCATAGCCTCTGCGTTCTCCGGGTTCGGTATGTGGTTGGGGAAGTGTCCGTCCGGTTCCAGAAACTGGCTTCCCTCGGTCTTGGCTCCCAATGATTTGAGTATCTTCTCGAAGAATCCTCCGTTTCCGTTTCCGGCGTCCACTATGATGTGCATACCCTTCAGCGGTTGAGAGAATTCGTCGGCGTTCACTCCCTGGCAGATATAGTCGGCGATATGCTTGGAGTATATGGTCATGAAGTCGAGCGTCTTGCAGCTGCCTTCAGCTCCGTCGTATGCATATTCTCCGCTTTCGGCTATGTCGAGAATCGATGTTATGTCTTTTTTGTCGAGACCTCCCTTGGGTGTGAAGAATTTCAGTCCGTTGCGGTTGAACGGCAGATGGCTTGCCGTCACCATCACTGCAGCAGTGGCTTTCAGTTGCTCGCTGATGGTGGTCATAAACATAGCCGGCGTTGACGCCAGTCCGCAGTCCACCACGTTTGCTCCCGCCTCTTTGGCTCCCTTCACGAAGGCTCCTTTTATCATGTCACCTGAAATGCGGCAGTCCATTCCCACTGTGATTGTGGGTGTGTTTGTGCCTGTGGTCTTTCTGGTCCAGCAAACGAAGGATCTGGCGATAGTCTCCACCGCTTCTTCCGTGAGGTTCACGTGCTCTCCTTCAATACCTTCGAGAGCCACTCCCCTTATGTCCGAACCATTCTGTAGTTTTTTCCAATTCATAGTCGTGTAATTTGTGAATACCTATTATATATATGTTTTGAATAGTTGTGCTTATCTTGTCTTATGTCGTTCATGATCGTTTGGAAACATCGTTGCATATATGTTTTCAATGGTCAGGTATCCGGTCTGTCATGGGCTGCGGATTCATGTGGCCGCAATCATGGATTCATCTGCCCGGATGGGCTTTTGTTCTGGCATAGGTAGTAATTCGTGTGCAAAGATACAAATTTTTTGTCAAGATTGTCAATCATGCAGTGGCTTTTAATTCATAGATCCCTTTCTAACCTTAAACCCATCCTGACCTTCCCCAAGGATAACCCATCCTAATCTTCCCAAAGGTAAGGAACAAGTTACTCTGTATCTGAACTTTAGCCCCCACCTAACCTCCCCCGTAGGGGAGGGACAGATAGCATAGGAGATTGAATGACAACTACTTATCCACTAGCAGGAGTAACTTGTTCCTTCCCCAAGGATAACCCATCCTAACCTTCCCCAAGGGAAGGAACAGGTTACTTTGCCAATTAACATCAGCCCCCTCTCGTTCTCCCCCATAGGGGAGATGCAGGTTACTCCGGTTCTGTCAAAGACTTGGAGATGCAGGTTACTCCGAATCTGATAAGCCATTGACAATCAAGCAGTCAAGTGTATCTGTCCCTCCCCTACGGGGGAGGTTAGGTGGGGGCTGAATTGGAGATGCGATGTTACTCCGATTATCATCATCAGCCCCCTCTCGTTCTCCCCCGTAGGGGAGATGCAGGTTACTCCAGTTCTGTCAAAGACTGGGAGATGCAGGTTACTCCAGTTCTGTCAAAGACTGGGAGATGCAGGTTACTCCGAATCTGATAAGCCATTGACAATCAACCAGTCAAGTGTATCCGTCCCTCCCCTTCGGGGGAGGCTAGGTGGGGGCTGAATTGGAGATGCGATGTTACTCCGCTTACCATCATCAGCCCCCTCTCGTTCTCCCCCGTAGGGGAGATGCAGGTTACTCCAGTTCTGTCAAAGACTGGGAGATGCAGGTTACTCCAGTTCTGTCAAAGACTGGGAGATGCAGGTTACTCCGAATCTGATAAGCAATTGACAATCAACCAGTCAAGTGTATCTGTCCCTCCCCTACGGGGGAGGTTAGGTGGGGGCTGATGGTGATTTGCAGGAGTAACCTGTTCCTTCCCTTAGGGAAGGTTAGGATGGGTTTGAGAACCAGAGGGGGCTGCTGATGATAATCGGAGTAATCCCTATCTTCTCACATAGCATCCCGGGTCGTGTGGCAGGAAGCAGGCGCGCGACACGTCGCGGCATGCCTTGTCGGCATCGATGCCATACCTGTCGAGCAGATACTGACGTGTGGCGTCGAACCACAGTTCGTGGGGATACAGCTCCGTGTTGATGCTCACCACCCATTTCAGTCCGTCGCCCGATGGCGACACGAAGCAGAGTTCGGTGAGAAACTGCTCGTCGTCGATGAGCCTCTTGCGCAAGTCGTCGAGCTGAAGGTGGCTGCCCACGTGGTCGATGTCGATGCAGAGCAGTCCGGAGTGGCTGATGAGCCCGTCGCGCGACCTGTATCTGAAGATGCCCGAGAAGGTGCAGAAGGCGAAGCCCCGCTTCTTGAAGAGCTTCCGTTCCTTCTCGTCGTGTATGTCGCGCAGACGGTATGTCGCCGTGAGGGCATCCATATCGGTGGTGATATACTCGTATGCCTTCCTGATGCTGAAAGTGCTCCAGGGCTTCACCTGCATGGCAGGAGCCAGGAAGAAAGAAAACAGCCCCTCTTGTCGTTTTGTCAAGCCGTCGGGGCTCAGGTTTCCGTTGTGTGTCATGATGTCAGTATCCGTGCTCGCCTCGCTCTCATCCTTCATCCTGTTGAGTGGCAGCCGGTGTCGGTCAGTCCCGAGCCGCCGTGAAGGAGGGGTCAGACACTATTGTCTCGCCCCGGCGGTGGGATGGCATTGCAAAGGTAGCGAGAGCCGGCAGAAGGATGAAATTCTGCATAGTGTTCCTCTCAGAGCCGGAATCGTGTCAGCAGGCAGGGTAGGGATGTCGGTTTTCGGTGGGTAAGTGGGAATATCGTGTCGGCAGGATTATGGCAGCCGGAATATCGTGATACATCATTCACGATCAATGATTGTGTTGGCGCGTGGGATTCATGATTCGTGATTCATGGTAGTTGAATTGTGATGGCGTGTGGTGAATTCGTGATCCGTGATCCGTGTCGGTGGTCGGTCTTGCCGTTGGGTCGCAGGCATCGGGAGTGGCTACAAACCCAAATCTGCCATTTTTATTTTTGATTTTGTCGGAATATTGTAGGCGTTTTAGACAATTTTGATTATCTTTACGGCCAAACAAAATGAACGCAAGATAATGGCATTGAAATTATATCCTATTGGCATACAGACTTTCGAAAGGATTAGAAAGGAAAATCTCCTGTATATAGACAAGACGGGGTATGTATACCGCATGACGCATACCAGCGGCAAACACTTCTTCCTGAGCCGTCCGAGGAGATTCGGCAAGTCGCTCCTCGTGTCGACACTCGAAAGTTATTTCAAGGCAGATAAAGAACTCTTCAGAGGACTCCAGATAGAAAATATGGAAAGGGAATGGACGGAATATCCCGTGGTGCATTTCGACTTCTCGGGAGGGAAACATCAGGATGCCGGACAACTCAGACGCTATATTGGCTATATGCTCGAAGAGGAGGAGAGACGGTTCGGCATTGAGTGTGATGCCGTGGACGAGAACGTGCGTCTGGAAAATCTGATAACTTCAATATACGAGAAAGAAGGCAGACACGTGGTGGTGCTGATAGACGAATATGACGCACCTCTGCTCGACGTGGCGCATCAGGACGGACAGCTCGCCATACTGCGTGATGTCATGCGCAACTTCTACAGTCCGCTGAAGAAATGCGAGAGGATGCTGCGCTTCGTGTTCATCACAGGGATAACGAAGTTTTCACAGGTCAGCATATTCAGCGAGCTTAACAACATTACCAACATCAGCATGGACAATGAATATGCTGGCATCTGTGGAATAACAAGAGAGGAGTTGCTGACGCAGATGACTGCCGATGTGGATGAGCTCGCCCGAAAACTCTCGGTTGGGAGAGAGGCGGCAGTAAGGCTGCTGACCGAAAATTATGACGGATACCACTTTGCATGGCCATCGCCAGATGTGTTCAACCCCTACAGCCTGCTTAACTGCTTCTCGAGACAGAAGGTGGCAGGTTACTGGTTTGCCACTGGTACACCAACTTTCCTGATAGAGATGATGAGAAAGTTCGGTACCGTGCCGTCTGGCATCGGCGGAGTGCAGGCAAAGGAGTCATCGTTCGACGCCCCTACAGAGAGCATGTCGAGCATCATGCCGCTGCTCTATCAAAGCGGATATCTCACGATAAAAGACTATGACCCGCAACTCGGGCTCTATACACTCGATATCCCCAACAAGGAAATACGTATTGGGCTATACGACAGTCTGCTGCCAAACTATATGGAGACTGCCGCTGATGAGGGACGTGTGGCGATTGCCCACATGTCGACATTCATCAACAGGGGAGACATCAACGGAGCCCTGGAACTGCTGAAGTCTTTTCTCGAAGCGGTTCCATACTGCGACAATACTTTATACGAGGGACATTATCAGCAGATGCTATATCTGATATTCGCTCTGCTCACCGACTATGACATACAGGTGGAGCAGCGCACGGCAAAGGGGAGGATTGACATTGTACTTGAAACGAAGACCCACATTTATATAATGGAACTCAAGTTTGACAAAACGGCTGAAGAAGCTCTCGCACAAATCAACACAGCGCGATATGCAGATGCCTTTGTGCTGAAAGGCAAGAAGATAGTGAAGGTGGGCATAAACTTCTGCGTGAAGGAAGAACGGAACATAACGGAATGGCTGACGCAGGAATGACATGTCTTGTAGCCCAGCCCCTCCAGCTCTGGACTATATCTCAGCCGCCACCCCGTCGCCATCGGTCAGGGCGCCGGAGGAGAGCAGGAAGTCTGTGAGACGACGGAGAAACGTGGCGTAGGGCTCCGATTGCCTGCCGGTTCCGAGCTTCTGTTCGTTTCCCTTCACCGTGTTGTAGCCGGCAAGACGGTGATGCCCGTGATAGAGCGAGAGCAGATAGTGGTGGGCAGACTTCACAGAAGCCTTGGGATTGTCTTCGATAGCCCATTTGCAGAACATGAGAGCCAGGAGAGAATGGTCGCGCCGGGAGGCGGAGTCGAGGAAGAGAGAGTCGAAATGATCTATCAGAAGGCGGGCCTGACGGGTCTTCACCATGTCGTTGCCGAAGAGCAGACGCTCCTCGGCGGTCATCCCACAGGCAAGGCGCTCGGCGATGAGAACCTTGAAGGCGAGGTTGCGCATCTCGGCTTCGTCTACTTCGTGGAACAGCTTCTGGGCGAACTGCCGCTTGTCACCGGCTGCCATGTATTCATCGAAGAGACGGTCTTTCTCCTTTATCAAGAAGGCAAACGCGGGAAGACGGTCCTCCTTGAGAAGAGGTTCGTAATACGCCTTCGCTTCCTTCATCGAGAGTTCCATGCGGTATAGGCATTTACCTGCATCATTCTTTATGCACTGCTCTTCATGGAGCAGCTGCGTGGTGCAGCCGATCATAGCCTCGATGAATCCGAAATATCTGACAAGCAGACCGATGAACTTCGACACGCTTGTGGGGTAGGCACGCTCGAAGAGACAGTCGCTGCAGACAATCGCAGAGGCAGCCGCCCATATGTCGGCAGAAGATGCCGACGCCATGCTGCTCACTGAGGTGTAGAGCTGGGGGGCAAGCCTCTGGATGATGGTAATGAGCGGCAACACCATCTTCTTGTGGCGCATGAAGCAGTCGAGGACCGATTTCACATAGCCCTTCTTCTTCACGGCGAAAAGCCCGTTGTATTGATGCGTGAAGTCCAGGAAATGCTCGTGCTCCTTCTCGATGATGAACAGTCTGTAGCTGAGTCCGGAACAGAGCCGGTTGATGTCTTCGTCGTTCATGCCATGGCTGCTGATGGCAAATGCCAGCTTGTCTTCTATATCGTCATGCTCCATGACTGGCATCCTCTCGAGAATGTCGAGAGCTGCGGCGTCGGGGGATATGGAGGTGGGGAAGAGGTTGTTCATGGCAGCAGTTTTAGATGATTTGATAGGGCAGCGAGAACTTCAGACCAAGGGTCAGGACTTGCTTTCTTCTATTGGCGGCGAAGTCCGCAAAGGCTGCATTACATACCCGTAGAGATTTCATGACTCACAAAATTCAAAGTTAGTGATTATTTCGCTTGCAACAATGAAGAAAGTGGAAAAAAAATGTATTTTAACTTAATTTAGTTGACGGCTCACAGTTGACGGTTAACAGATGATGGTTGACAGTTGACGGTTAACAGTTGATGGATGACGGTTAACGGTTGACGGTTAACAGATGATGGTTGACAGTTGACAGTTAACAGGCGTTGCTGAAATCGAAAAAAACTTATTATTGTCAGCTTGTCGTTTTTTATCATTATATTTGCAACTTGATAACGCATTATTGAAAATCAAGACAAGGGCATGGCAAGAAGACTATATCCATTGGGAATACAGACATTCGCGGAAATCATCAGACGGAAGATGGTATACGTGGACAAGACGGCATACGTGTGGAACATGGCTGCGACAGGAAAATTCTATTTTCTGTCAAGACCCATTGTGGCACGATACGCCACAATAGTGGTGATGGCGCTTATGTGTGTGCACACAGAGGCGGGAGCGCAGACCAGAAGCCAGCTCAGAGACTCGCTCAAGGTGGCTGCCGACAGACTGGCATACAGTCCGGACTCAACTGACCTGAGACTCAAGAAGGCGGGATACAACCTGAGACTCGAACAATGGGCGTATGCGCAGGACGAATACGACTATATCCTGAAAAGGGAACCCGGCAACCCGGCAGCCCTCTTCTACAGGGCTTATACGAACGAGAAACTTCACAGAGACGATTTCGCGAGAAGAGACTATGAGAGCCTGCTCACGGTAGTGCCGGGACACTTCGAAGGACAGCTCGGACTGGCTCTGCTCAACCAGAAGAGCAAGCGGCATACGGAGGCTCTCGACCAGATAAACAGGCTCGTGACGCAGTATCCCGACAATGCCGTGGCGTATGCCGCAAGGGCGGGGATAGAGATGGAGCAGGGGATGGTGGCGCTCGCCATATTCGACTATGAGGAGGCGATAAAGCGCGACTCCACAAACACCGAATACCGCATAGACTATACCGACGCCCTGATACGCGACAGGCGGACGGCAGAGGCAAGGAAACAGCTCGACGAACTCGTCAGGATGGGTGTGGCAAGGGCGTCGCTAAGAGATTTCTACAAGAGGGCGAAGTGAATATGACAATATATAGAATTAAAAATACCCAATTAGCAGAAGCAGCCTCTACTTGAAATACTTCACGTATTCGCTTTCGAAGTTTGGTGTGAAGACTCCCTTTCCGATAGACGACAGTATCTCGTCCCTGCTCCAGAAGCGGCCACCGTCGAGCTCATTGGCAGATGGACGTATTTCCTTGTCGTAAACAGTCTTGAACACATTCACGTATTCCCTCTCGTATCTGCTCTCAAACACGTAGGCGTCGATCTTCTCGGCGCTGAAGTCCGCGATTGAAATCTCTTCGCGGCTCTCCCTTCCGAGAGCCTCCTCCACACTCTCCCCATATCCTATGTGGCCCCCTACGGCAGTATCCCATCTGTCAGGCTGGATGTCTTTCCATGCCGGACGCTTTTGCAGATACAGGTTGCCGTGGGTGTCGAACACGTGGAGGTGTACGACTGGGTGGAGCAGCTTCGTGCCGCAATGTGCCATCGAACGGGTTGTCTTGCCCGTCACTCTGCCCTCTGCATCCACGAGAGGCAGCAGCTCGAAGGCGTTGTCCTTCTGTCTGCCCAGCTTGAAGGTGGCGACAAGGGCGTTGTAGTCGCTTCTGAGCCTGTCGGTAGACTCCACAGAGGGTCTGCCGTCGAACAGTCCCACGACGGCACTTCCGCTTCCGCTCATGCAGGCATAGCAGGCACCAGCCTCGTAGAGCCTTTGCTTGATTTCGGCAAGGGTGGGGTGGAGCTTGAATATCGTTTCCTCAAAATCATTATGCAATACGTCCTTCCACTCCCTTGGCGGTACGGAAGTCACAATATCCCGACAGTTTCTTTCCGGCTCATGAGGACAGATGCCGGCGAAAGCCTCACGTGTGCTCACGGCGGTGTCGGTCTTCACTATCACTATCCAATGGTTGTCGAGAGGGATGTCGATGGGAGTCAGCTTCTCGCCGATGCCCGTGGCGTAGGCAGGTGTGGGGTTGATGAAGAAGGCGCAGTCGGCACCCAGACCCTTGGCTATGTCACGCATCTCCCCGTCTGTCAGGTTGAGAGAGAAGAGTTGGTTCAGTCCCTTTATCGTGAATGCGCAGTCTGCCGACCCTCCTCCCATACCGGCTTGTATGGGTATGTTTTTGGTGACCGTGATGTCGACACCTGTCAGAGTGTGTCTTCTTGCCATTTCGTCATACGCCTTCACTATTATGTTGTCTTCCGCCCTACCGTCGATTACTATACCGTTTGTCTTCAGGGAGCATCCCGCAGGTTTTCCGTTTTTCTCAATAGTCAGTATATCGGCTATTGGCACGGGGCAGAACACGGTTTCCAGGTCGTGGTATCCGTCGCTTCTTTTTCTTGTGATGTTCAGTCCCAAGTTTATCTTGGCACATGGAAAGAGTGTTATCTTATTCATATATATCCTCAATGCTGTATTGTCCGTTGTTGTCGTCTTCAGAAGAGCAGGGGTTGAAGTCGGCAGGTATGTCGAATGTCTCCTTCGGGTCGTATCCCAGGGTCTTGTCGGCAAACACCTTCTTCATGTAGTAAGCCCATATAGGCAGGGCCATGGTGGCTCCCTGTCCCATGCGCGTGGTGTCGAAATGAATGTCGCGGTCTTCTCCGCCCACCCAGCATCCGCTCACGAGCGACGGGGTGAAGCCCATGAACCATGCGTCGGCGTTCTTGTTCGTCGTGCCGGTCTTTCCTCCCATCTGGCAGTCGATGTTGTATTTGTATCTCAGTCGTCCGCCCGTACCGTGGTCGATTACCGACATGAGCATCTCGAGCATCTTGTATGCGCTCTCTTCGCTTATCACCTCGTTCATCCTCGGCTGGAAGTTGGTTATCACGTTGCCGTCGCTGTCTTCAATCTTCGACACGAAGATGGGCGATGTGTGTATGCCGTGGTTGGCGAAGGTGGTATAAGCGCTCACCATCTCGCATACCGAAGCCTCGTTAGGTCCCAGACAGAGCACTAAAGAGGGGTATATGCCATAGGTGTTTATTCCGAAGTCGCGCAGTATCCGCAGGAAGTCCTGAGGGTTTATCCTGCTCATCAGCTCTGCCGACACCCAGTTGTTCGACATCGTGAGCGCCCATTTCAGCGTCACCATCTGTCCCATTCTGGCGTGAGAGCTGTTGCGTGGAGCCCAGTTGCCGAAGCGCTTTGGAGAGTTTCTCACCACGTCGCATGGCGACATGCCGTTAGACATCGACAGGGCGTAGAGGAAAGGCTTGATGGTGGAACCCACCTGGCGTCGTCCCTGTGTCACCATGTCGTATTTGAAGTGGTTGAAGTCGATTCCTCCCACATACGCCTTCACGGCTCCCGTGCGTGGGTCCATGCTCATGAATCCGGCTCTGAGGAACGATTTCACGTAGCGTATGGAGTCCATAGGCGACATGATGGTGTCTATGTCGCCGCGATATGTGAACACGGTCATCTCCGTGGGCTTCTGGAAAGCCTCTCTTATTTCCTCCTCCGTAGCTCCGTGGGCCTTCATCATCCTGTATCTGTCGCTCTGCCGCATCGAGCGGTCGAGTATCGCCTTCACCTCTGATGGCTTCAGGTTGGTGGTGAAAGGGGCGTTCTTCTTGAGTCTGTTCTCCTTCTTGAATTCAGGCTGGAGGAATCCTCCCACGTGTTTGCGCACAGCCTCTTCGGCATATTTCTGCATCCTGGAGTCGAGGGTGGTGAAGATTTTCAGACCGTCGGTATACACATTGTATGGTTCGCCGTTCTTCTTCACGTTCTTGTTGCACCATCCATACAGAGGGTCTGTCTCCCATGCCAGCGAGTCGATGCTGTATTGCACGAGGTTCCACGACGGGTATTTGCTCCTTTCCGGTTTCTTTGCCATCATGTATTGGCGCAGGAATTCGCGGAAATACGTTGCTATGCCGTCTTTGTGGTCGGAGCGCTTGAAGTTGAGGGCCAGCGGCTTCTCCGTAGCCATGAGGTATTCGCCGCGGGTTATCTTTCCCGCCTTGAGCATCTGTCCGAGCACCACGTTGCGTCTCTCGCGGCATCTGTCGGGATAGCGCACGGGGTTGAAGAACGAGGGGTTCTTGCAGAGTCCTATCAGCGTGGCGGCCTCTTCGAGCTTGAGGTCTTTGGGCTCCTTGCTGAAATACACGTTTGAGGCGTTCTTTATTCCCACGGCGTTGTGAAGGAAGTCGAAATAGTTGAGATACATGGTTATTATCTCCTCCTTGGTGTAGTATTTCTCCAGCTTTATGGCTATCACCCATTCTATGGGCTTCTGCAGCAGTCGTTCCGATGTGCTCTCTGCCGTGTTTGAATAGAGCTGCTTTGCGAGCTGCTGTGTGATTGTAGAGCCTCCTCCTGCGCTGGTCTGTCCCAACACACCTCTTTTAATAATGGCACGTCCGAGGGCTATGAAGTCTATTCCCGAATGTTCGTAGAAGCGTTCGTCCTCTGTAGCCACCAGTGCCTTTACGAGATATGGCGAGAGGTTGTCGTAGTCTACATGTATTCTGTTCTCCTGGTTCATGTTGTAGGTTCCCATCAGCTTGTTGTCAGCCGTATACACCTGTGAGGCGTATTTGCTGATAGGGTTCTGAAGGTCTTCCACGTCGGGCATGTATCCGATCCATCCGTTCCATATCGCTATGAAGGCTATAAGGGACGCGAGAGTGACGCAGCCGAGCGCCGCCCACAGGAAATGTATCAATGCTCTTCTCATTTTCTTTTTTTCTTCGTTTTCTTGTCTTTTGTTTCAGATGGAGTATCATGCGCATATACGTCAGCCGTGTATTGATGTCATATCATGCGCATGCCAATTATGTTATATCTTTGCAAAGATAATGAAATTAAGCCAACGAGTTAAGAATAATCCCTCTTTTATGTCTTAAATGTAGTTATATTCGTCAAAAAACATAATTTTTCCACTCTTTGAAAGGTTAAATTAAAAATATTGTTTAACTTCGCAGTCGATAAATATAAACACAATTCATTTTATGGAAAAACATGATTTTGTAACCATTGCCGATTTGTCGAAAGAGAAAATAATGTATCTGATGAATATGGCACAGGCGTTCGAAATGCATCCCAACCGTGAGATTCTCAAAGGCAAGGTAGTAGCCACACTCTTCTTCGAGCCGTCCACCAGGACAAGGCTCAGCTTCGAGACGGCAGCCAACCGCCTGGGAGCGCGTGTGATAGGATTTTCAGACGCCAAGGTTACGAGCGCTACCAAGGGCGAGACGCTGAAAGACACAATCCTCATGGTGTCTAACTATGCAGACGTCATCGTGATGCGCCACCATATCGAAGGCGCCGCCCAGTATGCCTCAGAAATAGCCCCCGTTCCTATCGTAAACGCAGGTGACGGCGCTCACCAGCATCCATCACAATGTCTGCTCGACCTGTATTCAATCTACAAGACACAGGGAACCCTCGAGAACCTGAACATATACCTCGTGGGCGACCTGAAATACGGACGTACCGTGCATTCTCTCATCATGGCGATGAGACATTTCAACCCTACGTTCCATTTCATAGCTCCAGAGGAGCTGGCGATGCCCGAGGAATACAAACTGTATTGCAAACAGCACGGAATAAAGTATATCGAGCACACAGACTTCAACGAAGACGTGATAGCAGGGGCTGACATCATATATATGACACGAGTGCAGAAGGAGCGCTTCTCAGACCTCATGGAGTATGAGAGAGTGAAAGACGTGTATATCCTGAAGAACGACATGCTCGGCAAGGCGAAAGAGAACATGAAGATCCTGCATCCGCTGCCGAGAGTGAACGAGATAGCATACGACGTGGACGAGAACCCACATGCATACTACATCCAGCAGGCACAGAACGGACTCTATGCCAGAGAGGCGATACTCTGCGACGTGCTGGGCATAAGCCTCGAAGAAGTGGAGGCAGACACAACGATAATAAAATAAACAAAGTCTTATGATGAGCAAGAAAGAAAGACTCGTGGCCGCTATAGAGAACGGCACCGTCATCGACCATATACCGGCAGAGAAGACCTATGCCGTGGCAACGCTGCTGGGACTGCAGAAGCTTCAGACACCGGTTACCATAGGATACAACTACCCGTCGAAGAAACTCGGGAAAAAGGGTATCATAAAGATAGAAGACAAATTCTTCACCGACGAGGAAATCTCACGCCTCTCAGTGGTGGCGCCAAACGTGGTGCTCAACGTGATAAGAGACTACGAGGTGGTGGAGAAGAAGAAAGTGGTGACACCTGACACGCTGAAAGGTATCGTGAGATGCAACAACCCTAAATGCATCACAAACAATGAGCCGATGAACACCATCTTCCACGTGATTGACAAGAACAGCGGCATAATTAAATGTCACTACTGCGACAAGGAGCAGGTGATAAGCGAGGTGAAACTCGTTTGACCTGAATGAAGGCCTTCTTCAACATGGATTTTACAGACAACTAATATTCATCTTAAATATTTGTACATATGAAAAGAGACCAAGAGATTTTCGATTTGATCGAGAGAGAACACCAGCGTCAGCTCAAGGGTATGGAACTTATCGCATCTGAAAACTTCGTCAGCGACGAGGTGATGCAGGCAATGGGTTCGTGGCTTACGAACAAATACGCTGAGGGTTACCCGGGAAAGAGATATTACGGCGGTTGCGAGGTCGTTGACGAAGTTGAGACACTCGCCATCGAGAGAGTCAAGAAACTCTTCGGAGCAGAGTATGCCAACGTGCAGCCTCACTCCGGAGCACAGGCAAACGCCGCCGTGATGCTGGCTGTATTGAAGCCCGGAGACACTTTCATGGGACTCAATCTCGCTCATGGCGGACACCTCTCACATGGTTCGGCAGTAAATACATCGGGAATACTCTACAATCCGATAGGCTACAACCTGAACAAGGAAACAGGTCGCGTGGACTACGACGAGATGGAGAAGCTCGCTTTCGAGCACAAGCCAAAGCTCATCATCGGAGGTGGTTCGGCATACAGCCGTGAGTGGGACTACAAGCGCATGAGAGAAATCGCCGACAAGGTGGGTGCCATCTTCATGGTTGACATGGCTCACCCGGCAGGACTCATCGCAGCAGGTCTGCTCGATAACCCTGTGAAATACGCTCATATCGTGACCTCTACAACTCATAAGACTCTTCGCGGACCTCGCGGAGGTATCATCCTGATGGGCAAGGACTTCGAAAACCCATGGGGTCTGACAACTCCAAAGGGAGTGGTGAAGATGATGAGCCAGCTGCTCAACAGCGCCGTGTTCCCAGGACAGCAGGGCGGTCCGCTGGAGCATGTCATCGCAGCAAAGGCAGTGGCGTTCAACGAGGCATTGCAGCCTGAATTCAAGGAGTGGGCTCTGCAGGTGAAGAAAAACGCAGCAAAGCTCGCCGAAGAGCTCATAAAGCGCGGATTCGCCATCGTGAGCGGCGGTACTGACAACCACAGCATGCTCGTGGACCTGCGCACAAAGTATCCTGACCTCACCGGCAAGGTGGCAGAGAAGGCTCTCGTGGCTGCCGACATCACCGTGAACAAGAACATGGTGCCGTTTGACACCCGCAGCGCATTCCAGACTTCCGGTATTCGTCTGGGAACTCCTGCCATCACCACACGTGGTGCAAAGGAAGACCTGATGGTGAAGATAGCCGAATTCATCGAGGAAGTGCTCAACGACCCTGAGAACGAAGCCGTGATAGCGTCTGTACGCCAGCGCGTTAACGACGTGATGAAGGATTATCCTTTGTTCGCATATTAATATATACACAACGGGTCATCAGACCCCTTGATTCTGTATTTGTGGATAAAAGATGAGGGTAGCATCCTTCGTCAGCTTAATCCATAGAGGATCGCATCCGCAAGACACATAATAATAAAAAAGACTATCTGTCTGGTCGTTGCCGGACGGTTAGTCTTTTTTCTTTATTGCTGTGTCAGAGGCATACCGTTCCTGCCCATTGCCAACTGTCTCTTTAGCTTGCCGAAGTAGCCTCTTTGTGTTGTCTTAACAACCTCCTTAGCCTGCTTATATTACCTCTTTATATTATGTGATGAACCGCATTGTGTTACTCAAACCTATCGGTAATTAGGGCTTGCCTGTATTTCAGATTATCAGAAGAGAGGATTTTGTTTGGCATTCTCATCTCATCACATTTGGCTTTGGCATTGTTTTTGTATAAACATGGTCAGAAAACAAACATTCAAAGTAAAAAGTTAAAAATTAAATATTATGACACAGAAAGGAAATATTGGAGTAACAACCGAGAACATCTTCCCGGTGATCAAGAAATTTCTCTATTCAGACCATGAGATATTCCTGCGCGAGATGGTGAGCAACGCCGTGGACGCTACTCAGAAACTAAAGACTCTCTCTGAGAGAGGCGAGTTCAAAGGCGAGATGGGCGACCTGACAGTTCGCGTGTCTCTCGATGCGGATAAGGGAACGTTGACAATCAGCGACCGCGGTATCGGAATGACAGAAGAGGAGATTGACAAATATATCAACCAGATAGCATTCTCGGGAGTGACCGACTTCCTCGACAAATACAAGGACAACGCAAATGCCATCATCGGACATTTCGGATTGGGTTTCTACAGCTCTTTCATGGTGAGCAAAAAGGTGGAAATCGTGACAAGAAGCTGGAAAGACGGTTCGAAAGCCGTGAAATGGAGCTGCGACGGAAGCCCTGAGTTTGAGATTTCAGACGCTGAGAAGGAAGACCGCGGAACGGACATCATCCTCCACATCGACGACGACTGCAAGGAATTCCTCGAGAAAGGACGCATACAGACGTTGCTCGACAAATACTGCAAGTTCCTGCCAGTACCAGTGGCATTCGGCAAGAAGACAGAATGGAAAGACGGCAAGCAGGTGGATACCGACGAGGACAACATCATCAACGACATGGAGCCGCTATGGACAAAGGCTCCAAGCACAATCACTGACGAGCAGTATAAGGAGTTCTACCGCAAGCTCTATCCGATGCAGGACGAACCTCTGTTCTGGATACACCTCAACGTGGATTATCCGTTCAACCTCACCGGAATTCTCTATTTCCCGAAGATAAAGTCTAACATCGACCTGCAGCGCAACAAGATACAGCTATACTGCAACCAGGTGTTCGTGACAGACCAGGTGGAAGGCATCGTGCCGGAATTCCTCACCTTGCTACATGGAGTGATCGACTCTCCGGACATCCCGCTCAACGTGAGCCGCAGCTATCTGCAGAGCGACCGCGACGTGAAGAAGATCTCGACATACATCACAAAGAAGGTGGCTGACCGTCTGAACGGAATCTTCAAGGATGACCGCAAGGACTTCGAGAAGAAATGGGACGACCTGAAGCTCTTCATCAACTATGGAATGCTCTCGCAGCCGGACTTCTACGACCGCGCCAAGGACTTCACACTGCTCAAGGACGTAGACGGCAAATACTTCACGACAGAAGAATACAAGACGCTCATCAAGGACGCACAGACCGACAAGGACGGCACACTCATCTATCTCTATGCCACCGACAAGGATGAACAGTATTCATACATAGAGGCTGCCAAGGCAAAGGGCTACAGCGTGTTGCTGCTTGACGGACAACTCGACACGCCATGCGTGAACATGTTTGAGCAGAAATGGGAGAAGTCGCGCTTCACACGTGTAGACAGCGACATCGTGGAGAGACTCATCGTGAAGGAAGACCTCAAGAAGACTGACCTGACGCAGGAGCAGACTGACATTCTGTCAGCTACCTTCCGCACCCAGCTGCCACATCTCGACCATATCGAGTTCAACGTGGAGACTGGTGCACTGGGAGAGAACGCACAGCCGGTAGTGATAACCCAGAACGAGTATATGCGCAGAATGAAGGACATAAGCAAATTCCAGAGCGGAATGAACTTCTATGCCCAGATGCCAGACGCATACAGCATCGTGCTCAACACCGACCACAGACTCGTGAAGGCTGTACTCGAAAAGAGTGAGAATGAATGTGAAGAGGAGCTCAAGCCTGTAGTGGCAGAGATAAAGGGACTCCAGGCACGTTTCGCAGCTCTCGGCGAGGCTCGCAAGGCAAAGAAGCCCGAAGAGGTGACACAGGAGGAGAAAGACGACATGACGGCTACTGAAAAGAAGCTCAGCGATGAACGCGCAAAGAAGGAGCAGATCGTGGCAGCACACGCAAAAGACAATAAGGTGGTACACCAGCTCATCGACCTGGCTCTGCTGCAGAACGGAATGCTAAAGGGCGAGGCCCTCGACTCCTTCATCAAGAGATCTGTAGAGATAATCTGATGATGACGACTCCTTCATCAAGAAATCGTTAGAGATTTTCTGATGATGAGATAACAGATATGACCGGGAATGTAAAGACCCGGATATATAACCGGATGACGGGCAATCAAGGATATGTTAACTTGGTTGCCCGTCTTTTTCCGTTTTGTCCTGACAGAGGTTTCTGATCCTAATTTGTCATTAGGGTCTCGTTTGGGATTTTTATTCCAATCTTTTATATGGCCTCGTCTGGGATTTTTATGCCGGTCATTTATTAGGGCTTGCCGTGATTTTGAATACTTGATGTTTGGTGAAAGTTGATAATTGTTAAGTATAAACACCGATATTTGTTAACGACATAGAAAAAGGAACAGAAAATTAACTTTTATCCATTGCCAAATGCTAAATATAGAATATATTTGCGGCATGAAGAAAAAAACGATATGGTTGATTGCTGGCGTGATGGGATTTTCATTCCTCGCTCTGCTCTTCCTTCAGCTCACATACATGGATGCCATGATAAAGATGAAGAAGGAGCAGCTCGACGAGTCGGTGAACAAAGCCCTCTATCAGGCAGCCCGGAATCTGGAACTCAACGAAACCCTGAAGTATCTGGAAAAGGAGGTGAACGAAACGGAGAGGCGTGCATATAAGAGCGACTCCGTGGGGACACGCTCCGGACATCCGGACGGCACCGTGCAGCACAGCCACCAATATGCCGTGGCAGACAAGAACGGAAACGTGTATTCATCGTTCGAGCTCAAGACCATAACGATGAGACCCGCCTCGATGCCGAAGGCGATGATACTGAGAAGCGACAAGAACTCCATCTCGGAAGCCACGAAATCCATGAGGGAGATAATAAAAAACAGATATGTCTATCAGAAGGCTTTGCTCGACGAGGTGGTATACAATATCTTATACACGGCTTCAGACAAGCCTCTGAAAGAGAGGGTTAACTTCAAACTGCTCGACCAGGACTTGAAGACGGAGCTGATGAACAACGGAGTGAACATCCCGTATCATTTCACGGTTTCAACGCAGGACGGAAGAGAGCAATACAGATGTCCCGACTATAGCGACGAGGGAGAGGAATACAGCTACTCTCAGACACTATTCAGAAACGACCCGCTCAACAAGTCGGGCATCGTGAGGATACATTTCCCCGACATGGACAACTACATCTTCAGCAGCGTGAAGTTCATGATACCGTCGATAGCATTCACCATAGTGCTTCTCATCACATTCATATTCACCATCGTGGTGATATTCAGACAGAAGAGGTATACGGAGATAAAGAACGACTTCATAAACAACATGACCCATGAGCTGAAAACACCTATAAGCAGCATTTCGCTCGCGGCACAGATGCTCTCTGACGATACCGTGACGAAGAGCCCGGTGATGATGAAACATCTGGGAGGAGTGATAAACGACGAGTCTAAGAGACTGAGATTCCTCGTGGAGAAAGTGCTGCAGATGTCGATGTTCGACCGCAAGAAGGCGATCTTCAAGAAGAAAGAACTCGATCTGAATGACCTGGCAGAGAATGTGGCAAACACGTTCACATTGCGTGTGGAGCATACGGGCGGACACATACAGACACAGCTCAACGCAAAAGAGCCGACGATATATGTGGACGAGATGCATTTCACCAACGTGATATTCAATCTGCTCGACAACGCCGTGAAATACAAGCATCCGGACCGACCAGTGGAGCTGATGATAAAATCATGGAACGAGGGCGGAAGGCTGTATCTCTCCGTGAAAGACAACGGCATAGGACTCAAGAAGGAGAACCTGAAGAAGATATTCGAGAAGTTCTACAGAGTGCATACGGGAAATGTGCATGACGTGAAAGGTTTCGGACTTGGACTTGCATACGTGAAGAAAATCGTGGAACTCCACAAGGGAGAGATTCACGTGGAGAGCGAAAGGGGAAAAGGAACCAAGTTCATCATCTCGCTGCCCGAGATAAAAAGCGGAAAACAGACAGGAGCCGACGAGTGATCAACACTATTGCAGTATACCCCTGCAACATCGGACAGACAATGTAGAAACGGATTCTGAAACAGAAAACGGATTCTGAAACAAGTGAAACACTAATATTCAACAAAAAGAATACTAATATAAAAATATATGATTATGGACGACAAGCTTAAGATTTTGCTTTGCGAGGACGATGAGAACCTCGGAATGTTGCTTCGTGAATATCTGCAGGCCAAAGGCTATGCAGCAGAACTCTGCCCCGACGGGGAGGCTGGCTACAAGGCTTTCATGAAGACAAAGTTTGACATCTGCGTTCTCGACGTGATGATGCCAAAGAAAGACGGATTCACACTGGCACAGGAAATCAGACAGGGCAGCCCGGACATGCCTATCATCTTCCTTACGGCAAAGACGCTGAAGGAGGATATACTGGAGGGTTTCAAGATTGGTGCCGACGACTATATCACGAAGCCTTTCTCAATGGAGGAACTGGTGTTCCGTATTGAGGCTATACTCAGACGCGTTCGCGGAAAGAAGAACAAGGAGAACACGCTGTATCATATCGGCAGATTCACCTTCGACACACAGAAGCAGCTGCTCACCATCGGCGAGAAGCAGACCAAGCTCACCACGAAAGAGAATGAGCTGCTTGCTCTGCTCTGCAGCCACGCCAATGAGATTCTGCAGCGTGACTTCGCCCTGAAGACTATCTGGATTGACGACAACTATTTCAACGCCCGCTCGATGGACGTATACATCACAAAGCTGCGCAAGCATCTGAAGGATGATGACCAGATTGAAATCATAAACATCCACGGCAAGGGCTACAAGCTCATCACTCCTGAAGAGGAGTAATTTCTCTCGTAGGTGCAAATAATTACGGGTAGCCTAAGTATTCTGTCTGACTTATCGGCAATGAATGCTATGACTACCCGTCTTTTTTATTTGTGCAAGACTATTTGTCTTGTTTGGAATCTTTGTTAGTTTTATTGGCAGAAGGCTTTCTCCTGCGTTTGTGTGGTTTCTTGTTGTTTGTCACCGGTGCATTGGATTTGTTTGTTTCCAGTATTTGAGAATTTTCAGGAGCATTGGTTACAATGGTTTCCTTGGTTTTGTTGCTTTTCCTTTTGTCTGAATTCCTTCTGCTGCCTTTGCCTTTGGGAGCATCATTACGCTTGACGTTGTTCCTTCCTCTTTGACCATTATTTCTTCCTCTTGTCTTGCTGCCTCGACCGTTTCTTGCCGGACGGTTCATCTTCTTGTATTCCGGTCCCTTGCCGATATAGTCGGGCAGAGGGAGTTTCTCTATCGTGCGACCGAGGAATTCTTCAATCTTCATGAAGTCGCCCACTTCAAGACCGCGTACGAGCGTTATCGCCTTGCCGTCGCGGTTTGCCCTTGCCGTGCGTCCCACACGGTGTACGTAGTCTTCCACGTCGCGTGGCACGTCGAAATTGATGACCATTGATATGTCGTCGATGTCGATGCCTCGAGCCACGATGTCGGTAGCCACGAGCACGTCGGTCTGTCCGCTCTTGAAACGGTACATCACTTCGTCACGCTGTGCCTGTTCGAGGTCTGAATGCATCTCGCAGCTGTTTATGCCCAGACGAAGCAGTTCGCGGTTTATCTCCTTCACCTTCAGTTTGCTGCTTGAGAAGATGATTATCCTCTGCTGCTCTTCGTTTTTGAATATCTCCTGCAGCACCTTTATCTTCTGGTTCTCATGACACACGTATGCTGCCTGATGAATCTTTTCTGCCGGTTTGCTTACCGCCAGCTTCACCACGGTAGGGTTCTTGAGGAGCGTTTTCGCCAGCTGCTCTATCTTTGGCGGCATAGTGGCAGAATACATGATGGTCTGGCAGTCGTCGGGCAGCAGCTTGGCGATGTTCATGATGTCTTCAGAGAAGCCCATGTCGAGCATTCTGTCAGCCTCGTCGAGCACGAAGAATGCGCAGCGGCTGAGGTCTATGTTTCCCATCGTGATGTGGCTTATGAGTCGTCCCGGAGTGGCTATTATCACGTCTGCCCCGAGCTTCATTCCTTTAGCCTCCTGGTAGTAGCGGTTGCCGTCGTTGCCTCCGTATACGGCAACGCTGTTCACGTCGCTCATATAATACGAGAAGCCTTGCATAGCCTGGTCTATCTGTTGTGCCAGCTCTCGCGTAGGGCTCATGATGACGCAGTTTATGGCATCCTTGGGGAACCCTCCGTCGTCGAGCATGCTGAGGATAGGGAGCAGGTAGGCTGCCGTCTTTCCCGTGCCTGTCTGTGCCACGCCCAGCAGGTCGTGTCCGTCGAGGATGGGTGGGATACATTGTTCCTGTACGGGTGTGCAGGTGGTGAAATTCATATCGTCGAGAGCGTCAAGAGTGTTGTCGCTCAAATCCAAATCGTAGAAATCCATATCGTTGTTATTCTAAAAACTTTTCTTTATTGTTATCAGTTATATGCTTTCGCTTTTTGTTGTCAGTTGGGTGCTTTCGCTTTTAGTTATCAGTTATATGCTTTCGCTTTTTTTGTTGTCTGTTGGAGGCTTTTGCTTTTTATTGTTATCAGTTAGGTGCCTTACGGTAGCAGAAGTATGCCACCACGGCGAATATGATGTTCGGTATCCATGCCGCGAGCATAGGTGGCGTGTCTGCCTGTATGGCGAATGTAGCCGATACTGTCTGAAGCATGATGTAGCCGAAGCTCAGAGCCAGTCCGATTCCCAGATACATTCCCATTCCGCCTTTTCTCTTGCGTGAGGATAGCGAGAGTCCGATGGTGGTGAGGATGAATGAGGCAAAGGAGGTGGCTATGCGCTTGTGGTATTCCACTTCGTATTGCACTACGTTGCTTGATCCTCTGTCTATCTGTTTGCTGATGTATTCCTTCAGCTGAGGGCTGGTGAATGTTTCCTGCTGGCCTTTGGAGAACACGAGGTCTGTTGGCTCCATCATTATAACGGAGTCTCGCTGCATTCCGTTGGTTATCTTTTCGCGCATTCCCTGCAGTTTGCGCAGCCGCCAGTTGGTGAGTTTCCAATGGTATTTGCTGTCGGAGATTGTGTCGTATTGTATTTCGCTGGCTGTGAGATGGCTCACGAGCTTTTTGTTCTCGAATTTGTCGAGGCAGAATCCGTAGCCCTTTTTCAGTTCGTTGTCGTAATGCTGTATGTAGGCTATGACGCCTCTGCCCACCTGCAGCTGCACGTTGTCGGCCGACGTGTTCTTCTTCTTGTTTTTATACATCGTCTCGAAATTCTGTCTCACGATGGTGCCTTTGGGGATGATGTAGGAACCGAGATAGAATGTGAGGACCGAGATTATCAAAGCCGAAATCATATATGGCCTCATCAGTCGCTTGAAGCTTACTCCTGCTGCCAGCATTGATATTATCTCTGAGTTGCCTGCCAGTTTGGAGGTGAAGAAGATTACGGCTATGAATACGAAGAGCGGACTGAAGAGGTTTGCGAAATATGGCACGAAGTTCATGTAGTAGTCGAAGACTATCGCCTTGAGGGGTGCATGATACTGTGCGAACTTTGCCAGATTCTCGTTGATGTCGAAGACTATCGAGATGGATATGATGAGAAGTATGGAATAAATGTATGTTCCTATGAACTTCTTTATTATATACCAGTCGAGAATCTTGATGTAGCGGCGTGGGTTGATGAAGCGGAGCCACCTCATGTGCTCTCCCAGCCACTTTAGACGGGAGGTGAGAGGATGGTCCGTTTCCTGCATGCGCTGCTTGAATCTGGTAGCCAAAGATTTGATGCTCATTTGCTTTTTCTTTTACATTTGTTTTTTATACGCGTCTTCCCAGATTGTCTATTACTGAGCGCTTCCATGCCACGAAGTCGCCCTGCTCGATATGGTGTCTGGCATCGGTAACGAGGCGCAGATAGAAGCTCAGGTTGTGTATGCTTGCGATTTGCATAGCCAGCAGCTCCTGGGCTTTGAAGAGGTGGTGCAGATAGGCTTTGGAGTGAAGTCTGTCGATGTCGCAGCCGTCGGGGTCGATGGGGGAGAAGTCGTTTTCCCATTTCTTGTTGCGCATGTTCATTGTGCCGTCGTAGGTGAAGAGCATGGCGTTGCGGCCGTTTCGTGTCGGCATCACGCAGTCGAACATGTCCACACCTCTTTCTATCGCCTCGAGGATGTTCTGAGGTGTGCCCACGCCCATGAGATATCTCGGCTTGTCTTTCGGCAGTATCTCGTTCACGGTCTCTATCATCTCATACATCACTTCTGTGGGTTCTCCCACGGCGAGTCCGCCGATGGCATTGCCGTCGGCTCCCTTGTCGGCAACATGCTTCGCTGCTTCGCGGCGCAGGTCCTTGAAGGTGCAGCCCTGCACGATTGGGAACAGAGACTGTTCGTAGCCGTAGAGAGGCTCGGTCTCGTTGAAGCGTTTCACGCATCTGTCGAGCCAGCGTTGGGTCAGTCCGAGACTCTTCTTGGCATATTGGTAGTCGCTCTCGCCCGGAGGGCATTCGTCGAATGCCATCATAATGTCGGCTCCGATTATCCTTTCGGTGTCCATCACGTTTTCAGGGGTGAAGAAATGTTTCGATCCGTCGATATGTGAACGGAACTCGCAGCCTTCTTCTTTCAGTTTTCTGATTCCCGTGAGGGAGAACACCTGGAATCCTCCGCTGTCTGTGAGTATGGGGCGGTCCCAGGTGTTGAATTTGTGTAGTCCGCCTGCCTTTTGCAGCGTGTCGAGTCCTGGTCGAAGATAGAGGTGGTAAGTGTTGCCGAGTATTATCTGTGCCTTTACCTGCTCTCTGAGTTCGCTGAAATGGAGTCCTTTCACGCTGCCGCATGTACCTACAGGCATGAAGATGGGGGTCTTTATCTTGCCGTGGGCAGTGGTAATCGTTCCGGTGCGTGCGTCGCTTGCTGGATCGGTATGTTCTAATTCGAATGTCATTTTCTTTTTGATATTCTTTCTGTTGCTGTTGTTGTATTATTCATGTTAGGGATAGGCGGTTGTGGATGCTTGTTTCATTTGTCGGTCTTTCCCTTTTCTTCTATCGTGAATTTCGTCGGGTTGTCCACGAGTTCGTCTGTCAGGGCGAAGTCCCACACGTCGAGCACGTTCTCCACATAGTGGAATGAAAGTCCTTTCAGATACATGTCGGGTATTTCTTCGATGTCTTTCCTGTTTTCCCTGCACATCACGATATCTGTTATGCCTGCTCTTTTGGCTGCCAGTATTTTCTCCTTTATTCCTCCAACGGGGAGCACCTTGCCGCGCAGCGTTATTTCTCCTGTCATGGCTGTGTTCTTTCTCACCTTGCGTTGTGTGAGGGCTGAGGCGATGGATGTGGCTATCGTTATGCCGGCAGAAGGGCCGTCTTTTGGAGTCGCTCCTTCCGGCACGTGGATGTGTATGTTCCAGTTGTCGAAGATGCGGTAGTCTATTCCGAGCACGTCGGAGTGTGACTTCACGTATTCAAGTGCGAGCATAGCCGACTCTTTCATCACGTCGCCAAGGTTGCCGGTAAGCGTGAGCTTGTTGCCGTTGCCTTTGCTGAGGCTTGTCTCGATGAAGAGGATTTCTCCTCCCACACTTGTCCATGCCAGTCCGGTAACCACTCCCGCATAGTCGTTGCCTTGGTATATGTCGCGATAGAAAGGCGGTTTGCCGAGCAGGGATTCTATCTCCTTCGGCGTGATGCGCGAGAACGGGAGTTCTCCCTTGCTTGCTTTCATGAATGCGAGTTTGCGAAGCGCCTTGTTTATCTGGATTTCGAGCTGGCGCACTCCGCTCTCTCTCGTATACTGTTCGATGATCTTTTCTGTGGCCTGCTTGGTGAAAGAGAGGCGTTGGTCGCCAAGACCGGTGTTGTCTTTCTCTTTGGGTATGAGGTGGCGCTTGGCTATCTCTTCTTTTTCCTCTGTGATATAGCCGCTTACCTCGATTGTCTCCATGCGGTCGAGCAGAGGGCGCGGGATGGTGTTCAGGTCGTTTGCAGTAGCGATGAACAGTACTTTCGACAGGTCGTAGTCCACATCGAGGTAGTTGTCATGGAAAGCGTTGTTCTGTTCAGGGTCGAGTACTTCGAGAAGAGCCGACGAGGGATCGCCGTTCACGGTGTTCTGCGTTATCTTGTCGATTTCGTCGAGGATGAAAACGGGGTTGGAAGCTCCTGCCTTCTGGATGTTCTTGATGATTCTTCCTGGCATCGCACCAATGTATGTGCGGCGATGTCCGCGGATTTCCGACTCGTCGTGAAGACCTCCGAGCGACACTCTGACGTATTTTCTGCCCATTGCCTTGGCGATGCTCTTGCCAAGACTTGTCTTGCCCACTCCTGGAGGACCGTAGAGGCAGAGGATTGGCGACTTGAAATCTCCTCGCAGACTCAATACGGCGATGTATTCCAGGATGCGTTCCTTCACTTTTTCCATCCCGTAGTGGTCGGTATCAAGAACTTTCCTTGCCCTGTTCAGGTCAAGGTCGTCGATGGTGTATTCGTTCCAGGGAAGTGAGACGAGAGTCTGCAGATATGTAAGCTGAACGCTGTATTCCGGACTCTGCGGGTTGAGCAGGTCGAGTTTGTCGAGTTCCTTCTTGAAGACCTTCTCCACGTCGTCGTTCCATGCTTTCTTCTGGGCTTTGTCGAGCAGTTCCTTGCGTTCTGGCTGCCCGTCTTCGTTTCCGAGTTCTTCCTTAATGTTCTTGATCTGCTGCTTGAGGAAATATTCGCGTTGCTGTTCGTCGAGGTCTTCCCGGGTTTTAGAACGTATGTTCTGCTTGAGCTCCAGGAGCTGAAGCTCACGGTTTATTATCTTGAGCATGGCGAACACCCTGTCTTTGATTGAGTCCATATAGATGAGCTCTGCCTTTTCCTCGATGGAGAAGGGCAGGGTGGCGCAGATCACGTTTGTGAGGAGATATCTGTTAGAGATATTCTTCATGGCGAAGGATGCTTCATCCGGGATGTCGTCATTGCCCATGATGAACTGTATGCTCTTCTTCTGCAGGTCTTCCACCGCAGTAGCGTATTCCTTGTCGTCCTCGTCGGCCATTATCTCAGAGGCTTGGCTGGCATGGCCTTTGAGATATGGGCGCCGCTTGGTGATGTCGTCCAGACGGCACCTGCCGAGTCCCTGTATGATTGCCGTGCTGTTGCCGCCACCTCCAGGGAATTCAAGCACCTTTATGAGTTTGCCGTAAACTCCATATTCATAAAGATCGTTTGCCGTAGGACTTTCCTGCTCCATGTCTTTCTGGCAGAAAACGGCGAAGATCTGATTGCCTTTCTTCTTGCTGCCTACGGCTTTGATGAGTTTCTTGCTCGTTTCCCTGCCCACCAGTATGGGGGAAACGACACCAGGAAACATCATGAGGTTGCGTGTTGCCAATATAGGTATTTCTCCTTCGGGGTGATCCTTGAACAATTCTTTGATGTCACCATCGAAATCTGCTATCATTGAAATACCATTTCCTATTTTTGCATTCATATAAGTTATTGTCGGTCTCTATTTTAAATAATTTTGAAAATCTGTATCTGTAATTTTGGAAATCCGTCTCTTTAATTATATAATAAGAGGTGCAAAGGTAGTCATTTTTCTTCATTTATATTGTGTGTAAAACCATAAATGCTGAAAACATAAATTATATTAATGCTTTTATAAGTCGTTTTTAATCTTTTTTCTTAAATTTGCATTGGAATGAAATAGAAATAACCGTCTTTTATATTGCTGATGTCAAATAATTATTTCCAGTTCAAGAAGTTTGTCGTCCGGCAGGACTCATGTGCCATGAAGGTCGGTACAGACGGCACGCTGCTGGGCTCATGGGCTCGTGGCGGCAGGAGAATACTGGATATCGGTACAGGCACGGGGCTTGTGGCGCTGATGATGGCGCAGCGGTTTGAAGATGCTGAACTGTGTGCAGTGGAGATAGACCGCGACGCTCATCTTCAGGCAATGGGCAACGTGGAAAATTCGCCTTTCAACGGGAGGATAATGCTCTTCAACCAGTCTATACAGGATTTCAGCACGGAGTATGCGGATGAGAAATTCGACTCGATAGTATGCAATCCCCCCTTTTATGTCAATTCATTGGGATGTCCCGACGACAAGCGTCATATAGCCCGGCATTCATCATCGCTCCCTTTTGATGTATTGTTGAGGTCGGTGAAGAATCTGCTTTCAGATGAAGGACGCTTGTCTGTGGTAATCCCTACCGACAGCCATCCCTCTTTTGATGCTGAGGCCCGGATGTCGGGATTCAGATGCTCTCGCTTGTGCCGGATCAGGACCGTGGAAAGGAAGCCCCCCAAGAGGATGCTGCTGGAATATGTCTTGCATGGTGGGATAGAAATGCAGCACGAGGAGCATTGCCTGCAGGATAACGACGGCAGAAGGTCGGAATGGTATTCTGATATTACATCAGAATTCTATGTGCGTTGATACTGTTCCAACATTTCAGATGCCTCCAATCATGCTGATTTCGTCGTTTTGTTTTGTTTTTTTTGGAAAAAATAATTAAGTTTGCAAAAGTTATATATAGGACACAAGATTATATCGTAGGAACAAGAAATTGAAGTTAGCAACAGAAATCTAAAATTGAAAATATATGAATAATAACCATCTTGTAATAATGGCCGGTGGAGTGGGCAGCCGCTTCTGGCCGATGAGTACAGCAGAATGTCCTAAGCAGTTCATCGACGTCCTCGGAGTGGGACGTTCTTTGCTGCAGTTGACATACGACCGTTTCGAAACAATCTGCCCGCCAGAGAATGTCTGGGTGGTGACAAACAAGAATTATGCAGAAATAGTGAAACAGCAATTGCCGGAAATACCGGCAAAGAATATCTTGTGTGAACCATGCCGCCGGAATACGGCACCATGTATCGCATACGTAAGCTGGAGAATCAAATCTGCTAATCCTGATGCCAATGTAGTTGTCACTCCGAGTGACCATGTTGTGATGGATGTTCCTGAATTCAAGAGAGTTGTGGGCAATTGCCTGAAATTCACGGCCGAGACGGATTCCATTGTCACTTTGGGAATGAAGGCGACTCGTCCGGAGACTGGCTACGGATATATTCAGGCTGATCTGACCTGCTGTTCGCCACGCAACAAGGAAATCTACAGAGTTGATTCTTTCAAGGAAAAGCCTAATTTGGAAACAGCTCAGAAATATATTGCCGAGAGCAGATATTTCTGGAATGCAGGTATCTTCATCTGGAGCGTGAGGACCGTTGTCAACGCATTCAGGATTTACCAGCCTTCATTGGCAAATATATTTGAGAGTATCGCAGACGTGTACGGAACGGAAAATGAGCAGAAGGTGATTGACGAGAGATTCCCGGAGTGTGAAAACATTTCTGTTGACTATGCTATAATGGAGAAGGCGGAAGAGATTTTCGTATGTCCTGCAAGTTTCGGATGGAGCGATCTCGGAACATGGGGCTCTCTCTGGACTCAGACCAAGCATGACCTGATGGGCAACTCATTGATAGGCAATGGCATTTCCACTTTTGAAACTCGTAATTGCATTATCCATACCACAGAGAACAAGCAGGTTGTGGTTCAAGGTCTGGATGGTTATATCGTTGCGGAGAAGGATGGAAGATTGCTGATATGCAAACTCTCTGAAGAGCAAAGGATAAAGCAATTCTCAGGACAGAACTGATCTGTTGTGATGATAATCCCAAATCGGTCATCAGAACGTTTGATTATCACTAATGACCGATTTGTAATAATCTGTATCAGTATCCGTTCTGGCAAGTTTATGGACTAAGGGTTGAGAGTGTGAGAGTAGGGATGTAAAAACAGGACTACTCTTGCCTAATGCCATTTCTATACTGTATGCAGAATAAAAACAGGGTGTGTAATTCTTGATGAATCAACACACCCTGTTTTTATTTCAGTTATAATCCGTTGTCTTTACGTTAGTTTCTTAATCCCGAAACGGTCATTAGACCGTTAAATGGTAGTCTTTTATAACTGTTTGTGCGGTCTTTTGCTTCTCCTAATGACCGATTTTCTTATAGAAACAATCTTGCAGTCTGGTAGACCAATGCAGAAATACACCATGCCGTAGCCGTGGTATATACGGCTGTGAATATAGCCCATTTCCATTTTCCCGACTCGTTCTTTATCGCTACTATTGTAGCCAGGCACGGGAAATACAACAGGACAAACAGCAGATAACAGAATGCTATCAATGGAGTCACCCCGTCTGCCGACATCTTACGGTATAGATTGCTGTATTTTGCCGTGTCCTGGGCTTCATCATCGGCTACTGTCTCATCGCCAGCGTAGAGTACGCCCATCGTTGAAGCCACGATCTCCTTGGCTCCTACACCGGAAATGAGTCCTATTGACAGTTTCCAGTCAAATCCCTGAGGCTTGAACACGGGCTCTACCACTTTTCCTATACTGCCGATATAGCTCTGCTCAAGCTGCTCCTGCTGGTTCAGCTTGTCATTATGCGGGAAATAACCCAATGCCCACACTATTATACTGGCAACAAGGATGATGCCTCCCATCTTTTTCAGATATTGTTTTCCTTTCTCCCAGGTATGGCGCAAGATTGCCTTTGAAGTAGGGAAACGGTAAGGCGGAAGTTCCATCACGAATGGAACGTCCTCGCTCTTCACCAGCCAGCGACTGAACACCTTGCTCATGATTACAGCCACGACAATGCCTATCACATAGAGAGAAATCATTATCGCGCTGCGGTATTTCAGAGCGAAGAATGTGCTCGTTATCATAATGTATATAGGCAATCTGGCAGAACAGCTCATGAATGGAAGTATGAGCATCGTGATGAGGCGGCTCCTGCGGCTCTCGATTGTTCTCGTAGCCATCACGGCAGGCACATTGCATCCGAAGCCCATTATCAGAGGAATGAATGATTTTCCATGAAGCCCCATCTTGTGCATGAGCTTGTCCATGATGAAGGCTGCCCTTGCCATATATCCGCTGTCTTCCATGAATGAAATGAAGGCATAGAGGATGAGTATCTGTGGAAGGAATACGATTACCGAGCCGACACCTCCGATAATGCCGTCTACGAGCATTGCCTTCAGAGGGCCGTCAGACATCGTGTCGCTTATCCATCCTCCTAATGCGCCAATCATACTGTCTATCCAGTCCATCGGATATTGTCCTAAGGAGAATGTCACCTGGAACATTATGTACAGAAGCAGGAAGAACAATGGAAATCCAAGATATTTGTTTGTTATGAGCTTATCCAGAGCATGCGTGGTCTGGTAAGTGTCCTCGATGTTTCCTTCCTGATATTCAGCCTCCTTGAGCGCACCATGTATGAAGCCGTATTTTGCGTTCATAATGGCTGTTTCGCTGTCCTCCTTGCACTCTTCCTTTATCCTTACCGCTTCTTTGTCGCGTAGTTTCAGAATCTCATTGCCGTTGGGCAGTGTCTTGATGAACTCTTCGGCATGGCTGTCGTTTTCAAGCAACTTGATGGAAAGATATCGTGTGGAGTACTTGTATCGTATCTGTTCGTCTTCCTGTATGAGCTGCTTCACACGGTCAATTCCCTCTTCTATGTCTTTGCCATGATTTATGTGTATGTGTCTGAAGGTGGAATCCTGCCCCTCATACATATCTATTATGGTCTGGAACAATTCGTCTATACCCCTTCCTGTTCTGAATACGGTAGGAATCATAGGTACTCCCAGGAGATGGCCCAGAACCTTATAGTTGAGCTTGTCGCCCCTTTCCTCAAATTCATCAAACATGTTGAGCGCGCAGACAATCCTTTGGTTCATGTCCACGAGTTGCGTTGTCAGGTAGAGGTTTCTCTCAATATTGCTTGAGTCGATTACATTGATGATAACGTCAGGCGTCTTGTCGATAATCTCGCGCCTCACGTATAGTTCTTCTGGGCTGTAGGCTGAGAGAGAGTATGTGCCGGGAAGGTCGATGAGGTTGAAATTATAGCCTTTGTATTCAGCACGTCCTTCTTTGGCGTCTACGGTAACTCCTGAATAGTTGCCCACTCTTTCATGGGCTCCCGAAGCATAGTTGAAGAATGAGGTCTTGCCGCAATTCGGATTGCCCACAAGAGCTACATTGATGATTCTTCGTTTCTTTAGCGCTTCTTCGTGTAGATTGTTGAATTCCGTGTCTTGTTCGCTATTTGAAGCCACGGAGATTCCGTTTTCTTCTGTGGTGTCAGGATTGGCGATGTCTTTGTTTCTCGCTTCGCTCTCTGTGATGATTTCTATCATTGAGGCTTCGGTATGGCGCAAAGACACCTCATATCCCATTATCTTGTATTTAACGGGGTCGTGAAGAGGGGCATTCAGAAGAACCTCTACTTCTTGTCCTTTGATGAAACCCATCTCAACGATTCTCTTGCGAAAACCTCCGTGGCCCAACACCTTTACAATGACGCCTTTCTGTCCGGTGCTTAATTCTGATAATTTCATGATTCTGCTACTGTTACGATAATCCTGTTCGGTGGATTATTTCAATAGTGCAAAGGTATAAAAAAAATGGTACAAGTTTTATGTGCATAGATTAAAATACCTAATAATCGGTACTATTTGAGCTATATCACACAAGATGTCACATTTTGAGATGCGTTAATCTTTGTTGAAGTATTGCTCAAGCTCATTCCTTGTATTTTCATCATTCTCAGTTATGTAGCGTATGATTCTGCCGTGTTCCATCAATACGATTTTGTTTGAGATGTCTACGGTATGCATCAGATTGTGACTACTTATTAATATTGATGCCCCGGTTTCCTTGTTATAGTCAACCAACAGCTTCTTGAGGATATTCTGGCTTGTAGGGTCAAGGAAATTGAACGGTTCGTCAAGAATTACAAGCTGGGGAGAATGTATGAGTGATGATATTATTCCGATTTTCTGTTTGTTTCCGGCAGACATGCTCCTTATCAATTTGTTTTGTCCGATGATTTCTCCGTTCATGAAAGCGTCGAAACGTTGCAGATGCTCCGACAGTTCTTCTTTTGTTATGTTGCTTATTTTTGCAATGAATTCAAAATATTCTTCAGGAGAAAGATAGTCTATCAAGAAACTTTCATCAATGAATGCTCCTGTATATTTTTTCCATTCTTCATCCACATTGACATTGGTGCCGTATGTCGATCCGTCTTTCATCCTGAATGTCAGGTGTACTTCTCCTTCATCGGGTTTCAGCAAATCGAGCATCAGGCGGAATAGGGTGGTCTTGCCTGCTCCGTTGTTGCCGACAACGCCTAATAACGTATTGTCAGGGATTTCCAATGAGTCTATGTCTACTGCAACTTTGGTTGAAAATGATTTTTTCAGTTTATGAATCTGGATTTCCATAATCAGTCATTTATGGTTTTAGAATGGCACAATTGAATTCTGTGAAAAAAGCATTAAGGTGTATCATGGTATATAAATACGCATAGATACACCTTAATTGTCTCATCTTTTATATCGTCTTAAACGAGTCCTTTGCCATGACAGTTCTTGAACTTCTTTCCGCTGCCACAAGGACATGGGTCATTGCGACCAGGAAGCTTGTCTTTCACTATCGGTTCGTGATGCTGTTGGGCAGCCGTTTCCCTTGTGTCATGTTGGGCGGCAGCCTGCTGTGCAGAGTCGTTCAGGTCGACTTTCTCTTCTGTATAGCGCTGGCTTGGCTTGTCAGGAGCCGCTTCCTGGACTTCCTGCTGTTCCATTACCGGAATCTGGGCTCTCATCAATATGCTGACAATCTTGTTGTTCATCTGGTCTACCATATCGTCGAAGAGCTTCACGCTTTCCAGTTTGAAGATCACGAGCGGGTCTTTCTGCTCGTAAGAAGCATTCTGAACGCTGTGTTTCAGCTCGTCGAGCGCACGGAGGTTCTCTTTCCAGCATTCGTCGATGATATGGAGCATGATGGTCTTTTCGAATTCCTTCACCACGCTCTTGCCTTCAGTCTCGTATGCCTCCTTCAGGTTACAAGGTATGTTGTAAACCCTCTTGCCGTCGGCTATAGGCACCATAATGCGCTCATAGATAGCACCCTGCTCTTCATACACCTGCTTTATTACCGGGAATCCGACAGCCTGTATGCGGTCTGTCTTGCGCTTGAAGTCTGCTATAGCCATCTGGAAGGCTTTCTCAGCGAGATTGTTGTGGCTCTCGTTCAGGTATTCAGCTTCGGTGAATGGACATTCCATAGCGAGAAGTTTCAGGAACTGCTCTTTGCATCCCTCATAATCATGGTTTTCGATTATGTTCACGACTCTATCCCAGATTATGTTGGTTATGTCCATGCCAATGCGCTCACCCATAAGGGCGTGGCGGCGCTTGTCATACACCACAGTACGCTGCTTGTTCATCACGTCGTCATATTCCAGGAGGCGCTTACGGATACCGAAGTTGTTTTCCTCAACTTTCTTCTGTGCCCTTTCGATACTCTTCGACATGAGTGAGCTCTCAATTCTCTCGCCTTCTTTTATACCCATGCGGTCCATGACGCGAGCAATGCGCTCACTTGCAAAAAGACGCATCAGCTTGTCTTCAAGGCTGACGTAGAACACGGAACTTCCCGGGTCGCCCTGACGACCGGCACGTCCTCTGAGCTGACGGTCTACGCGGCGGCTCTCGTGTCTCTCCGTACCGATGATTGCCAATCCTCCAGCGTCTTTCACTTCCTTAGAAAGCTTGATGTCGGTACCACGGCCAGCCATGTTGGTAGCGATGGTGACAGTCTTGCTGAGACCAGCCTTGGCCACGATGTCGGCCTCGTGCTGATGAAGTTTTGCGTTGAGTACATTGTGAGGAATATGTCTCATCGTGAGCATCTTTGAAAGCAGCTCCGAGATTTCAACTGAGGTCGTACCTACAAGTACCGGACGGCCTTGGTTGATCATTTCCTGTATCTCCTCAATCACGGCATTATATTTCTCTCTTGCTGTCTTGTAGAGTCTGTCGTCGAGGTCCTTTCTCAGTACCGGGCGGTTGGTAGGAATTTCAACCACATCCAGTTTGTATATATCCCAGAACTCTCCTGCTTCCGTGCTTGCAGTACCGGTCATTCCCGAAAGCTTGTGATACATACGGAAATAGTTCTGAAGGGTGATTGTGGCGAATGTCTGTGTGGCCTCTTTCACTTTTACGTGCTCTTTTGCCTCAACAGCCTGATGTAGTCCGTCGCTCCACTGGCGACCCTCCATGATACGGCCTGTTTGCTCGTCCACAATCTTTACTTCTCCGTCCATAACGACATATTCGTCGTCTTTGTTGAACATAGTGTATGCCTTGAGCAGCTGCTGCAAGGTGTGTACTCGTTCACTCTGTACAGAGTAGTGGTTGAGAAGCTCGTCTTTCTTGTCAAGTCTGTCCTGCTCAGAGAGGTTCTCGTTCTCCAGATTAGAGAGCTGGGTTGTGATGTCTGGCAACACGAACAACTCCTTGTCGTTCACTTCCTTTGCCAGCCATTCCGTTCCCTTGTCTGTAAGGTCAACGGAATTCAGCTTCTCGTCAACGACAAAATACAATGGTTCAACAGCTTCCGGCATGCGGCGGTTGTTGTTCTCCATGTATATCTCTTCAGTCTTCAGCATTCCTGACTTGATGCCGTCTTCAGAGAGATATTTGATGAGTGGCTTGTTCTTTGGAAGGGCCTTATGTGAACGGTAGAGACTCAGGAAACCTTCGTCCATCTTTTTCTGGTCATTGTTCTTCTGACCTTCAGCGATGAGCTGCTTTGCCTCTGAAAGATACTTTGTTGCAAGTTTCCTTTGCACTTCAACCAGTTTCTCTACCAGCGGCTGGTATTCCTCAAACATCTGGTCGTCTCCGTTCGGCACCGGACCGGAAATGATAAGTGGTGTACGTGCGTCGTCAATCAATACGGAGTCAACCTCATCGACGATGGCGTAGTTGTGCTTTCTCTGAACGAGGTCGGCTGGAGATAACGCCATGTTGTCGCGAAGATAGTCAAAGCCGAATTCGTTGTTCGTACCGAAAGTGATGTCTGCCTGATATGCATTCCTTCTTTCCTGTGAGTTCGGACGATGCTTGTCGATGCAGTCTACCGAAAGACCGTTGAACTCGTACAATGGACCCATCCACTCCGAGTCACGCTTTGCCAGATAGTCGTTCACGGTTACGACATGCACACCGTTTCCTGTCAGGGCATTAAGGAATACAGGAAGTGTGGCCACGAGGGTCTTTCCTTCACCGGTAGCCATCTCCGCAATCTTTCCCTGATGCAGTACGATACCTCCGAAGAGCTGTACGTCATAGTGCACCATGTCCCATTTGAGGTCGTTTCCACCCGCCATCCAGTGGTTGCTGTAGATAGCCTTGTCGTCTTCGATTCTTACGAAATCCTTTGTAGCTGCAAGTTCACGGTCGAAATCATTTGCAGTGACAACTACTTCGTCGTTCTCGGCAAATCTTCTGGCTGTATCCTTCATGATGCTGAAGGCAACAGGCAGTATCTCGTTGAGCACTACTTCATATTTGTCCAGGACTTCCTTTTCCAACTTGTCTATCTGATTGAAGATTTCCTCTCTCTCATCGATAGGCGTGTCTTCGATTTTAGACTTCAGACCCTTGATCTGTTCCTTTTCATTGGCTACTGCGTCCTGCAATTGTTTCTGCAGTTCTTTTGTGCGTTCTCTCAGCTGGTCGTTTGTGAGAGCTTTGATTTCGGGGTAAGCAGCTTTTACCTTCTCTACGATAGGCTGGATCTGCTTCATATCGCGTGTTGACTTGTCGCCAAAAAGCGATTTCAGTAAATTGTTGAATCCCATTATATATTATGCTTTTTTTATTTCTTGATTATATTCGTGTGCAAATTTATACAATTTATTCCTTTTAAGGGCATTAACATCTATTTATTATTGTTTTGCACGTTGTTTTTTTAGAATAGAGGTTCGCCTTTGCTTGCATTCGGGGCTCTGATTCTTATCGTTTTTGATATTGTCGGGGCTATTCTGTCGGTGCAGACAGGAGTCGTCACCACTTCGCCTTTCAGTCCGAAACCGTAAAAGATTATCGGGAAATTCTGACAATTTGCCCCTTGTATATATGTTTCTCCATTGTCTTCGTTGGCTATGTTCCAACCTGGCAACACCTCAACGAGAAGGTCGCCGCTGTTCCGTAAATTGTATGAGTTCCTTACCGTTTCCGATTCAGATGTATAGAAAGACAGGATGTCGTTTGCCGAAAGGCAATTGCTCACTCCCTGGCATTGCCTGATGAATATTTTCGACAATTCGCAGATCTGGTTTGTGTTAAGTCGCTTCTTGTCAAACAGTTTATTGTTGAAGTATATCTGGTCGCGGCTGTAACCCTCTATGTATTTGTCATTTCCATACAAAGCCCCGAGGTAAAGGTTTAGGAGGTTTGATGCCCTGTTGATATAGAAAGTGCCGCCAGGTATCCTTATCTTCTTTTCTTCCGTGGTTCTGGCTTCGTTGTAGTATCCGGTGGAGTTTATGACGAAAAGCACGTTGGACAATCCCACTTTCGAGCTGATTGTATTTATCAATCTGCCGATGTTGTTGTCCAGATCCGTATATATGAACTGCTTGTCGGTTGATTTGGATTCAGGTCGGTTTGCCTTGTAAGTCACGAACAGCATGTCCGGCGTACTGTCTGCTCCCAATGAATATTCATTAAGGCAGTGGATGGCAAAGTCTGTCACGTTTGTATTTGACTTTACATCTCCGGTCTTAATCCGGTTGCTGGAGTTGTAGGTTTCCAGTCTGCGGTCTTCTTTCTGATAATATGATGTAGTGCACCATTTTCTTTCTTTCGTGTCAATCCAGTAAGCTCCGTCGGCATTGTGTCCTGCGGGGATTATGGCGGAAACCGGGTCTTCGGCAATGCTGATGACTACAGATTTTTTGTTGGCAATCTTCAGTTCGTCGCTGATGGTAGTCGTCTGTACGTTCTCCGCGGAATTCCTTTCCAAGGTGGAGATGCCGTCGAAATTGTTGTCTTCAACGCATGAAACGATTTTCATGTTGTTCCGGTCAAACCATTTTTCGGCAATGATGCCGTTGTATCTCGGAGAGGTTCCTGTGTTTATGCTGGAGATAGAAGATGCCAGGTCTGCAGATGCGAAATTCAATCTTGCGTCTGTGAACACGATACCGTTGCGTAGGATTTCCTTGAATCCGTTTTCCTTGTAGAATCGCTTGTAGTCTGACAGCAGATCCGAACGCAGCTGGTCGATGGTGATGTTTACAACAAGCCTTGGCACAGATGTGTGGATCTGTGCTCTTGCAGTGCCGCAAGCCAAAATGGCTATTGTGGTCGCCGTTATTATACTGTATTTCGTAGCCGTTGTTTTAATCATTCTTTCTCGTTGCATATAGATTGCAGCAATTTTTCAATAGCAAAGATAATGCCAAAAGAGGCATCCCCTCAGCGTAAACTTGTATTAATCGTCCTGACAGGCCTATGCAGAGCATTATGGAAAGGAAAGTCCAGGCCTTTCTTAGTTGCCTTTCGTTTCGTTTGTTCTTGATGATGTATATTGCCCAATACAAATTCAGCGGGCATAATATGAATATTTGCAGATTGGTACTTGTTGTCGGGTGCTCAGAGAAGAGCATGACGAACAGAATCAATCCTGCCAGTCCGCTCGCGAACAACAACAAGATGTCTACCCAGAGAAACCTCTTTTTTGTCTTAAATTCCGCAAAGACTATCGCAGCGATTAATATTAATAATGTAATAAAGACGAATTGTGGCGTCACTTTTGTCTTTCCTGCAATCGCGTAATCGTTTCCTCTTACGATGATTTCGGTGTTTTTCACCAAAGGTCTTGAGCTTCCGTCTGCCGATACTATCTTTGCCTGGCCGAAATCCCTCATCAGATTGTCTGGCAAGAACTGCTGCTCCTCGCGTGTTGTCTGCATGTCGGCTTTGAATCCTAGCAGAAGGTCGTTGCCGAAGCTTGCCCATGAGTAATTGGCGTTGCAGCCGTGTATCAGGTCTCTGAATGATACAGACCTGTCAATGCCGTTTTTGTATACTATCTTGCCGTTGACTGACTTCAGGATGATGTCTCTCGCTTTGGTGGTGCAGTTGTTGTAGAAATAGTTGTATCTGTAGACCCTGGCGTTTGCGTAATTGTCCTGCAGGGCTTTGAGCAACTGTCCTTTTTCTTCTGGCGTAAGATTTATTTCCTGTTGTGTGACCTGTGATCCGAAATACTGGTATTCGTAGCAGAAATCGTTAAAGTCCTGTATCCCCATTTCATAGTCTGTCAGTCCCAAGACAAACCTGGCGACGAAAAAAGGTTTCTTGAAGGAAAACATACCGTAATTGACCACGATGTCAGTCTTCGACGCCTTGTCCTCGTATCTTATCGCCGTGTGTCCGTAGAGACTGTAAATCTCGTCGTGGGGCGAACATGTAAGCAGGCTGACTCTGATCGAGTCGGCTGGAGTTCCGGCATAATTGGTTGTGTTACCTATTGCTATCTTGCTGATATCAAGCAAGATGAACGTTAAAAGTAACCTATATAAAAAATTATTCAGCTTTTTCACGATGCAAAAATAAGCGATATTTTTCACTTATAGTTATGAAGTTTCGATTTTTTTCAATAATTTTGCAGCTCACAAATTTTGAATAGAGTGAATTTAATCGTTGATATTGGCAATACATGCGTCAAACTGGTGTGTTTTGATGATGGTGAAGTTATAGAAGAGAAACGCGTTGATGGCAACGACGTCGAGGCCTTGTCGCGGTTTTGTTCGAAGTATCCGTTTTCAAAAGGTATAGTGTCTTCAGTTTCGTCTGTTTCAGATTCATTTATGGAGAAACTGAAAGGGCTTCCGTTCCGTGTGTTGGAATTTGAAAGTGGCGTGACGCCCGTGCCGGTTTCAATCGGATACAACACTCCGTTGACTTTAGGGACGGATCGTCTCGCTGCCGTCGTAGGGGCGAATGATTGTTCGCCAGGTAAGGATATACTCGTCATTGATATCGGAACCTGCGTCACTTACGACTTAATCAGCTCGTCAGCAGAATATTTGGGCGGGAACATCTCGCCAGGACCTACGATGCGCTTGAAGGCGTTACACGAATACACCTCACGACTCCCTTTGGTGGAAAGAAGGGGAGAGGCTCCTCTTGTAGGTTATTCTACGGAAACTGCGATAAGAAGTGGTGTTTTGCATGGCATAGAGTATGAGATAAATGGCTATATCCATAGGTTTTTGACTAAATATCCACACCTTTTTGTATATTTAACAGGTGGTGTACAATTAGATTTGCATTTCTCGGAAAAAATCACCATCTTTGCAGACAGATTCATAGTCCCGAAAGGACTTAACCGAATATTAGAATATAATGATGAAATCAACAAATAGGGTATTTTGCGCTTTTGCAGCGCTTACATTTTCTATAGGTATATATGCTCAGAGTGGCACAAACTCTCCTTACAGCCAATATGGATTGGGAGTGTTGAGCGACCAGACAAGCGGCTTCAACCGAGGAATGAATGGGGTGGGGCTTGGTTTCAGAGAGCACAACCAGGTGAACTTCATAAATCCGGCGTCTTATTCAGCAGTTGACTCCCTTTCTTTTATCTTCGATGTGGGATTCTCCGGCCAGATCACCAACTTCAATGAAAGCGGCAAGAAAATCAATGCCAAGAATGCAGACTTCGAATATGCTGTAGCGGCGTTCAGAGTTGCAAAAGGTTTCGGCGTGAGTTTCGGTATCCTGCCATATACCAACGTGGGATATAACTATACCTCTTCAACACCAGGAAGCAATGTCCTCTCGACCACATATTCAAATTCCTATTACGGAGAAGGCGGCTTGCATCAGGTGTATGTGGGCTTAGGCTATCAGTTGTTCAAAGGATTCTCCCTGGGAGCCAATGTCTCATATCTGTGGGGCAGCTACGACAAGACCGTGACGAATTCATACAGCGACTCCTATGCTAAGACAATCCAGAAAGTGTATTCCGCTTCGGTGACAAACTACAAGCTGGATTTCGGTGCCCAATACGCATTCGCCGTGGACAAGAAAAACGAGTTCACCCTTGGAGCTACATACTCTCCCGGGCATGATATTGGAGGAAACCCTTCATGCGTGGTTACTTCGACAAATCCAACGACGTCAACTCCGGAAACGGCACCGTATTCCTTGAAAGACGGTCTCAAGATACCTACCATAGTTGGCGCAGGCTTGGCGTGGAACAATGCCAACCGCATCAAGGTGGGAGTGGATTACAGCTTCCAGAAATGGAGCGGAATAGGTTTCCCTGTTTATGTCGTGAACAATCAGGTTCCGGCTTATGTGATGAACAACGACTATTATAGCGACCGTCATAAAATCAATGTGGGCGGTGATTTCTGCGGTGATGAAAACAACCGCAGCTTCTTGAAACGTCTGCATTTCCGTGCTGGTGCTTCATACGCTACACCATATTATAAAATAAACGGACAAGACGGCCCGAGCGAGATCAGTGTGAGCGCCGGTTTGGGAATTCCTATCATGAACAGCTATAACAATCGTTCCATGCTCAACATTTCCGGACAGTGGGTACGCACTTCTGCAAAGAATTTCATAAAAGAGAATACATTCAGAATCAACATTGGACTGACATTCAATGAGCGTTGGTTCATGAAGTGGAAAGTGGATTGATGATGAAGACACCTTTCTTCTTATTGGCAGTTTCATTGTATTTGGCCGTTTCCTGCTCTCAGGAGAAGGAACATACCGCACCGGCAATAAATCCCAAGGATTCCGTTTCGCTGATGACATCCTTCGGAGTCAATACCCTCATATCCGATTCTGGGGTCATGAAGTATAGAATCGTGACGGAGAAATGGGAAGTCAATGAAGTGCGGAATCCGTCAAGATGGATGTTTGAACGGGGGCTGTTCCTGGAACAGTTTGACGAGAGATTCCATGTCCAGGCCTATATACAATGTGATACTGCCTATTACTATGACAAAAACAAGGTGTGGGAGCTCAGAGGCCGGGTCCGTATCCGCACGTTGGATGGCGTGAGGTTCTCCAGCGAGGAGTTGTTCTGGGATCAGAACCGCCATGAACTCTACAGCAACAAGTTCTCCCGCGTGGTCTCTCCGGACAGAGAGCTGCAGGGCGCATATTTCAGAAGCGACGAAAGGATGACGCATTATTTTATCAGCAACACCAAGGGCTCGTTCCTCAAAGGCAACGTGTTCAATAGTGAGAGCGACACTATCGTAAATGCTCCTGATACGACAAAGCAAAAACTGAGATTGCCAGTTACGCCTGCAGCAAGAAAAAACATTTAAATTATCTCTATGGAAGAAGTATCTATATCTTTGGTGGTCGGTATTTTTATAACATTGCTTCTGTCTGCTTTCTTTTCCGGCATGGAAATCGCTTTCGTGTCGAGCAACAGGATGCTTGCCGAGATGGACAAAGGCACATCAAGGCTTACCCGAAGACTTCAGACGTTCTTTTACAAGAACCCCAATGACTTCGTGAGCACGATGCTTGTGGGCAACAATATCGTGCTGGTCGTATATGGAATCTTTGTGGCAAGACTACTTGACAACACAATCTTCAAAGGACTTGACCCGGCAATTTCTGTTACGGCAGACACTATACTCTCTACACTGGTAGTACTCTTCACAGGAGAGTTCCTGCCAAAGACATTGTTCAAAAGCAACCCCAACAAGTTCTTTTCATTCTTTGTCTTCCCGGCATACCTGTTCTATCTGCTGCTATGGCCGGTTTCCCGTTTTTCAACTTTCCTTTCCAAAATCCTGCTTAAAATAAGCGGAGTGAAGGTGGACAAGGACAATGATGACGGGGAGTTCTCAAAAGTAGACCTGGATTACCTCGTGCAGTCGAGCATTGACAACGCTTCCGACAACTCTCAGATAGATGATGAAGTCAGGATATTCCAGAATGCATTGGAATTCTCCGACACCAAAGTCAGGGACTGCATGGTGCCCCGCACCGAGATATGTGCAGTAGAAAAGTCTTCGTCGCTTTCAGATTTGAAAAACATATTCATAGAGAGCGGGAAATCCAAAATCCTGGTATACGACAACGACATCGACCATATCATAGGCTATATACATTCATTGGAATTATTCCGGAATCCAAATGACTGGCACAATCATATCAGAACAATGCCATTCGTTCCTGAAACCATGTCTGCCAGAAAGATGATGCAGACCTTCCTTCAGCAGAAGAAAAGCCTGGGCGTAGTCATCGACGAGTTTGGAGGAACGAGCGGAATCATATCCCTCGAAGATATCGTTGAAGAGATATTCGGCGACATTGAAGACGAGCACGACAATTCAAATTATATAGCGCAGAAGAATCCGGACGGATCATACCTCCTTTCAGCAAGACTGGAGATAGACAAGGTGAACGACTTGTTTTCTCTCGATATTCCCGAAAGTGAGGATTACATGACCATAGGCGGCTTCATACTCCACGAATATGAAAACTTCCCCAAATTGAATGAAGTAGTCAGAATAGGACGCTTTGAGTTCAAGATTATAAAGAATACCATGACCAAAATAGAGCTGGTACGCCTAAAAGTTATTGATTAGTCAATATTTTTGGCGCAAAATTTATTTTTGTCTTATCTTTTTTGTAATTTTGTGCGCTAAAGTGGAAATATAACATTTTCAGAACATAAAAATAATAATTAAATAAAACAAATTAATGGCAGCATTAGGAAAAATTAGAAGCCATGGCGCAATATTGGTCGGAGTTATCGGTGCCGCGCTATTGGCGTTTATCGCTGAAGAAGCTTTCCGTTCGTGTGACTCTCATAAGAATGAGAGCCGACAGCAAATCGGCGAAGTGTTAGGCGAAAAAGTCAGCATGCAGGAGTATCAGAAGCTTGTTGATGAGTTTACAAATGTATTGAAGATTACTCAAGGTCGAGACAACCTTACTGACGACGAGTTGAATCAGGTGAAGGATCAGGTTTGGCAGACATACGTGCAGAACCGCATCATCGAAGAAGAGGCCAAGAAGTTGGGTCTCACCGTAACGGACAAGGAGCTTCAGAACGTTCTCGCCGCAGGTACAAACCCAATGCTTTTGCAGACTCCTTTCGTGAACCAGCAGACAGGACGCTTCGACGCCAACATGCTGAAGAAGTTCTTGACAGAATACAAGTCGGCAAAGACCACAAATCCTCAGATGGCTGAGCAGTATCAGAGCATCTATAATTTCTGGACATTCGTAGAGAAGAGCTTGAGACAGCAGATTCTTGCAAGCAAGTACCAGTCGCTTTTCGCCAACTGCTTCCTGTCAAATCCGGTATCAGCAAAGATGGCTTTCAAGGAAGATACAGAGGAGAGCAATATCCAGCTCGCTGCATTCCCATACGCCGACATCAACGATAACACCATCAAGGTTACTGATGAAGAGCTCAAGGCTAAGTATGAAGAACTGAAGCCAAGATTCAAGCAGTTCGTTGAGACACGCGACATCAAATACGTCGATGTAAAGGTAGTTGCCTCAAATGCAGACAAGGCAGAGCTGAACAAGGAATTCAAAGCCTATGAAACTGAAATCAGAGGCGTGGAAGACCCAACACAGTTCATGCACAAGACCGCTTCTTTGGTAAACTATTTGGGTATTCCTCAGACAAAGGCAGCCTTCCCTTCCGACATTGCCGCAAGACTTGATTCCATGGCAGTCGGTTCAACCACAGGAGTAGTGGAGAACAAGCAGGACAACACTCTCAACATCATTCGTCTGTTGTCAAAGTCTGAGTTGCCAGACTCTGTTCAGTTCCGTGCAATTCAGGTAGTAGGAGCAACTCCGGACGCCGTAAAGAAGAGTGCAGACAGCATTTACACCGCACTTGAGAACGGAGGTGATTTTGAGGCTATTGCCAAGAAATATAACCAGACTGGTGAGAAGCAATGGATAACTTCAGCCCAGTATCAGAATGCGCCTTCTATGGATGCAGATACAAAGAACTACATTAACACCCTCAACACTCTTGGAGTGAATGCAATCAAGAACATATCATTGCAGCAGGGCAGTTTGATCGTTCAGGTTACAGACCGCAAGGCAATGACTTCTAAGTATGTTGCCGCTGTAATCAAGAAGGAGATCAAGTTCTCTAAGAACACATACAGCACAGCATTCAACAAGTTCAGCCAGTTCGTCAGCGAAAGTCAGACACTTCAGGCTCTCGAGAAGAATGCCGGTAAGTATGGATACCAGTTGCAGGAGCGCAACGATGTTTCTACACAGGAACATTTCGTCGCTGGCATCCATGGAACCCGTGATGCAATGAAATGGCTGTTTGATTCAGAAGACGGAAAGATTTCTCCATTATATGAGTGTGGAGACAATGATCACCTGTTGGTATTGGCTCTGACAAAGACTCACGAGAAGGGTTATCGTTCATTCGATGACAGCAAGGTGAAGGAATATCTGAAGCAGGAAGTCCTCAGAGACAAGAAGGCTGAGCAGATCATCGCCAAGGTGAAAGGAGTGAACAGCATTGCTGCTGCAAAGGCAAAGGGTGCCAAGGTTGCAGAACTCAATCAGGTGACATTCGCTTCTCCGGCATTCGTAACTCTTACAGGTTCGAGCGAACCGGCATTGAGCGGAGCTGTTGCAGCTACAGCAAAGGGTAAGTTTGTCAACCACGCAGTAAAAGGACAGGCTGGTGTTTATCTCTTCCAGGTTATAAGCAAGAGCAACCGCCCAGGCAAGTTCAATGAGAAAGAGTATGAGCAGCGTCTCAAGCAGAAGGCAATGCAATATGCAGGCAATTTCATGCAGGAGCTTTATTTCAAGGCTAATGTTGTAGACAACAGATACTTGTTCTTCTAAATAAAAGATACAAATCCGATAAAAATGGCATACGATATTGTTTCGTATGCCATTTTTTTCGTTTAAAGTCTTTTCATATGAAGTTTTTTTGTAATTTTGTAGGGTAATCTTACGTTAGAATATCGATAACTATTATATAATCTTTAAAACAAATACTTATGGTGACATTTTCTCCTAAGGATTTAGAGCAAATCTCAGAAAAAGGAATTACCCAGTCCAAGATCGAAAGACAATTGGACGAGTTTAAGACAGGTTTCCCATATCTTAAGTTGGAAGCTGCAGCAAGTGTTGGCAAAGGAATAAAGTCAATTGCTGCTGGAGACATCTCCAAATATATTGATTTGTGGAATCAATACAAGATGGGAGACAAGAAGATACTGAAGTTCGTACCTGCAAGTGGAGCTGCAAGCAGGATGTTCAAGAATCTTTTCGCCTTTCTTAGTGCCGAATATGATGCTCCGGAAACAGATTTCGAGAAAGCTTTCTTCAGCAATATTGAGAAATTCGCTTTCTATAACGTTTTAGATAAAGTTTGTAAAGAGAAAGAGAATTGCAGCATTCATGAGTTGATGGAGAAAGGCTGCTACAAGACTGTGGTTGATTACCTGCTGAATGACAAGGGGCTCGGTTACGGTCAGTTGCCGAAAGGATTGCTGCTCTTCCACAAATATGTCGGCACTCAGAGAACTCCGTTGGAAGAACATCTCGTTGAAGGTGCACTTTACGCCAACTGTAATGGTGTGGTACATCTACATTATACGGTAAGTCCAGAACACAAGAACTTGTTTGAAGACTGCGTCAATCATGTAAAAGGAGAATACGAATCTAAGTTCAATGTCAGATATTGTGTTTCTTTCTCCGTTCAGAAACCATCTACAGATACTATTGCTGTAAATCCGGACAACACTCCATTCCGTAATTCCGATGGAAGCCTTCTTTTCCGTCCAGGTGGTCACGGAGCATTGATAGAGAATCTTAATGATGTTGATGCTGATATCGTTTTCATCAAGAATATAGACAATGTAGTTCTCGATAAGTTCAAGGAAGATACCGTTACATACAAGCAGCTACTTGCAGGAGTGCTCGTATCTCTTCAGACCAAGGCGTTTGGGTATCTTAGACTTCTTGAGAGCGGAAAATATGATGATGACAAGTTAAAAGAGATTGTCAGCTTCCTCGAGCAAGAACTATGTTGCCATAAACCAGGAATTAACGACTTGGAAGGCGCAGAACTTGTGGCATATCTCAAGAAGAAACTTAATCGCCCGATGCGTGTTTGTGGAGTGGTGAAGAATGTTGGCGAACCAGGTGGTGGTCCTTTCCTTGCTTATAATAGTGATGGTACGGTCAGCCTGCAGATACTCGAGAGCAGCCAGATAGACAAAGATAATTCTGACTATACGAAGATGTTCACAGAGGGTACGCATTTCAATCCTGTTGATTTGGTTTGTGCAACAAAGGATTACAATGGGGATAAATTTAATTTGCCTGATTTCGTTGACCGTTCCACAGGTTTTATCAGCAGCAAGAGCAAGAACGGAAAGGAACTTAAAGCATTGGAACTACCGGGATTGTGGAATGGTGCAATGAGTGATTGGAATACTGTATTTGTTGAAGTACCTCTGTCAACATTCAATCCTGTGAAGACGGTAAACGATCTGTTGCGTGAACAGCATCAGGGATAATAATCCGGAAAATACAATACTGTTTTTACAATGAAACCAATAATGGTGTGTCGCGATACGATATCTCAGACACGCCATTATTATTAAGGGGATGCATCAGAAATGTGATGCATCCCCTTATCTGATCATAACGAAAATAGGAGATAAACACCAATGAATTGTGCTTACCTCCTAATCGTTTTCATTTGCACATTATCCAAGCCATTTCACATAGCAGAAATCCTGTCTGTGTGGAAGGTTTTCATTCTTTGGATACATTCTGACACCGGTCTTGAAAGAGCCGGCTTCGTCAGCTTCTATCGTTGCTTCGAAGATATAGTTGTTGCCGTCCTTGCAAATTATGTTGAAAGGATGCTTGTTAACAACATATTCCTCTCCGTTCTTGTTTGTCTTTACAACAACGACCTCCAATCCGACAGCGTCATTAAGGCCCTGCTCATCAATGACATATCTTACTTTGTATGGCTCGCCGGTAACCATTCCTGTTGATGGGATGTCGGTTTCTTTTGAAACTACATTGATAGAATCCCAACGCTCGGCCACGGTTTCCTTCCACTGGGCAATCTCTTTGGCGAGACTGTAGTTGTTGCTTTCAAGCTTGTGGAAACGCTTTGCCTCCTTGCAGTAGAACTTGTCGTAATAGTCGTCAAGCTGTCTCTTCATTGTGTAATGAGGAGCAATCTGAGCGATAGAGTTCTTGATTACTTTTATCCAGCCTTCGCTGTAGTTCTTCTCTCCCTTGTTGTAGTACAGAGGAATGATTTCGTTCTCAAGAAGACCATATATAGTGGCAGCATCGAGCTGATCCTGATAGCCTTGGTTCTTGTATGTGCGCTTCTCTGTGAGAGCCCATCCTGCACCTTCTCTGTAGCCTTCAAGCCACCAGCCGTCGAGGACGGAAAGGTTTACGACTCCGTTCATCTCTGCTTTCTCTCCAGAGGTGCCAGATGCCTCAAGTGGTCTGGTTGGAGTATTCATCCAGATGTCAACACCGGATACGAGTCGTCTTGCCAGACGCATGTCGTAGTCTTCGAGGAAAATGATTTTGCCCAAGAACTCTGGGCGCTGCGAAATCTCGTAGATTTTCTTGATAAGTCCCTGTCCTGCACCATCTGCCGGATGAGCTTTACCAGAGAACAGGAATTGTACCGGGTGCTCAGGGTCGTTGACAATCTTTGAAAGGCGGTCAAGATCTGTGAACAACAAGTGTGCTCGTTTGTAAGTGGCGAAACGGCGACAGAATCCTATCATCAGAGCATTAGGGTTGATTTTCTCCAAAAGTGATACCACTCTTGATGGGTCACCCTGGTTCTTCAGCCACGTTTCACGGAACTTCGAACGGATATAGTCTGTAAGCTTCTTCTTCAAAGCCATGCGGGTACCCCAGATCACATCATCCGGCACGTTGTAGATATTTTGCCAGATTTTTTCGTTGCTCTGGTCGCTCATGAATGTCTCGTCGAAGTACTGGGCATAAAGCTTGCGCCATTCTGTAGCTGCCCATGTAGGGAAGTGTACACCATTTGTAACGTATCCCACATGATTCTCTTCCGGATAGTATCCGTTCCAGATGTTGTTGAACATCTTCTGGCTTACCCATCCGTGCAGTTTGCTCACACCGTTCACTTCCTGACATGTGTTGCATGCAAACACAGACATACAGAATCTCTCGCTGTGATCATCAGGGTTGTTGCGTCCCATACCGATGAACTCATCCCATGTTATGCCGAGCAGCTGTGGATAGCCGCCCATATATTTTCCGAAGAGAGCCTCGTCGAAATAGTCGTGACCTGCCGGTACTGGTGTGTGAACAGTATAAAGAGAAGAAGCTCTTACGAGTTCCATGGCCTGGTTGAATGTCAGTCCTTCTTTCACGTAGTCGCAAAGGCGCTGCAGGTTACAGAGGGCAGCGTGGCCTTCATTGCAATGGTAGATGTCCTTCTTGATGCCAAGTTTCTTCAGCAAAAGGATACCACCCATACCCAGGAGAATCTCCTGCTTCAGTCTGTTCTCCCAATCGCCACCATAGAGTGAGTGGGTGATAGGGCGGTCGAATTCAGAATTCAGCTCATTGTCTGTATCAAGGAGATACAAAGGCACGCGGCCTACGTTTACTCTCCATACATAGGCGTGAACGTTGTAATTCATATAAGGCACATCAATTACCAACGGTTCTCCGTTTTCGTCGAGCTGACGTACGATAGGCAGAGAATTGAAGTTCTGTGCGTCATAATTTGCAATCTGCTGTCCGTCCATGCTCAACGACTGCTTGAAGTATCCGTATCTGTAGAGGAAGCCAACACCACACATGTTGACGTTGCTGTCGGAAGCCTCTTTCATATAGTCACCGGCAAGCATTCCCAAACCGCCAGAGTAGATTTTAAGTACCTGGTTGATACCGAATTCCATGCAGAAATATGCAACTGACGGACGTTTGCTGTCTGGTTTTACGTTCATATATTTGTGGAACAACGCATAAACGTCCTTCACACGCTTCATCAGAGCCTTGTCTTTCACAATCTCTTCTTTCCTGTCGTAGCTCAACTGCTCGAGAAGCAATACAGGATTGTGTCCAACTTCTTCATAAAGTTCTTCATCAAGGCTTCTCCACAAGTCGCGTGCCTCGTAGTTCCATGCCCACCACATGTTATGAGCCAACTCGTCCAGGCATTTCAGTTGCTCAGGGAGTTTTGATTTCACTGTCACCTCTTTCCACTGGGGAGCATTGACATGATCTGCTTTAATTTTCATTTTAGTTAATATTAGGTTCTAATCTGTTTATTTAATTCAAATTATTTTTCCTTTGTTCTGCTTTATTGAGTGCGAAGTCATACGCGATATAATAATTCTCTATGAATTCCTTCCAAAGAGCCTTCTTGGAAAGATTGTATGCGTTTGACCTTGCTCTTTTCACTTCTGCCGGAGTGAAATTAGAGAATTTGATTATAGTTTCCTTTATGCGGTCTGCTACTTCAGAGTAGTTGTAGTCAGTTCTGTGTACTACTTTCACACCATCTTCAATCTCGCAGTATCTGCCTTTTTCTGCATTAGCCCAAAGTCCGAAGCCTGCAAGATCTGTTGTTATGCATGGCACTTTGAATGCTATGGCCTCAAGAGGGGTATATCCCCATGGCTCATAGTAGGATGGATAGATACACAAGTCGTTTCCGAGGATGATGTCATAGTATGGAATGTTCAATATTCCGTCATTGCCGTCTAGATAGCATGGCAAGAAGATAAGCTTCACTTTATCTTCATTTCTGTTCTGCATATCGAGATATTTCAGCATTCCCAACACATTGTCGTGGCTCATGTTGTGTAGCCAATGGGTAATCATCGGCACATCCAGCGGTGTGTCATATTTCTTTCCCGATTCCAACCGTTCTATCAAGTCTTGTCTTGGTTCTCCACACCAGCCCGGAACTTCTATGAAGGCAAGAACGGTTTTCTTCATGCCGTTGTCCCTCAGAAGTCTGTTCAATGCTTCTATATATACGTCAACGCCTTTGTTCCTGAATTCATATCTTCCGCTTGTCGATACAATCAGCGTATCGTCGTCAAGTTGAGTGCCGAGTAGGGCGTTTGCTACCTGTAGGGCTTTCTTGCGTGCTGCAGCCCGTTTCTTTGTGAAAAATGCCCCTTTGGGTATGAAGTCGTCTTCGAAGCCGTTAGGCAGTATGACATCCGCGGGCTTGTCGAGAAGTTCTTCGCATTCCTTGCCGGTTATCTCGCTTACTGTGGTAAAGCAGTCTACGTTGTGTGCCGTCTGCTTCTCTATGGAATGCTTGCTCTGAACGTTCAGTTCTTCTGCCATCTGGTCTCCATTATAGGCAAAGAGATAATCGTAAAGCGGTTTGTTGTTTCCTGCGATGCTTCTTCCGATGCTCGTGGCATGTGTAGTGAATATGGTTGCTATCTGCGGCAGATGCTTCTTTATGTATAGCAGTCCCAATCCTGTCATCCACTCGTTTCCGTGGTATATTACCTTGTCTTTCTTTCCGAGATATTTGTTATAGAAGCTTTCCACCACCTTTGCAGCGGCATATGAGAACATAGAAGCTTCATCATAGTCGCCATACGCATGAAGGCTGTCCACTTTGAAATCTTCCCAAAGTTGTGTGTAAATGGTGTTCTTGTCTTTGTAGTATATGTTGAAATCCACCAGGATGGCTATTGGATTTCCCGGGATTGCCCATCTTCCCGTTCTGATTCTGAGACCGTCTTTACCTGCTTCATTTCTCCAATCTGGAAACAGTGAAAGGTCTTCTTTGAAATAAGGACATGTTTTTTCTTGCCAACAATCAGGACCGATGAAAATGATTCTGTCCTTGAATTTCTTTTGTAGAGTATTGGCTCTTGTCGATAATACGGCATAGATACCGCCAACTTTGTTGCATACTTCCCAGCTTGACTCAAAAATGTAGTCAGGGATTGTTTGGTTTGTATTCATACTCAAATTGCAATTGTATTCTCTGCAAAGATAGCATGAAGGTGCCAAAACTACAATTTTTATTGTTTCCTAATTTGTAATTTGTGTGTCTTTATTGATTTGTGATAATTCTTTATTCATATTATCTGTTCTGAATGCTAGATATTCGTGTGTTCGGAACAGATGACATGAATATCATACCGGTTTTTTCCAAAATGCATTTGTAATGTCTTTGAGTTCAAAATCATTGCCGATTTTGTAAAGCCGCTGGTTGGTTGTCTTCTCTTTCAGCCCGCCGAGATGCTTCAGGTATGGACCTATCTTGATATAGTCGAAATGGCGGTTTTCTATTTGGCTTGAGATTCTTGTCCTTCCGCTATACCAACCTACATGAAGGTCGTGGTGGTTCTTTTTGATATATCTTGCCAATGAGTTGATGCGTGACGGCTCGGAGTCGCCTCCCATCAGGCAAATGCATGTGATGTCGCTTCCGTATTCTTTCACGAAACCGTCGATTGCCTTTTCGTCGAGAGGAGTGCCTGTGTCTGTCCACAGATAGTTGCTGTGGCAGCCAGGGCAATGGCAGGGGCAGTTGGAAATGTTTATCGAGAGAGTAACTTCATCGGGGATTTCCTGGAACACAATTCCGCAGTTGACGTATTTCAGCATTGCTTGTTTTGTTTGATAAGATTTCACTTTATATCGCATCAATTCTGCAAGCGTCGTTGTTGTTGCTTGCAGAACTGATGCTGACGTTATGGTTGTTTTGTGGATTATTTCCTTTAGTCCTCCATGCTGAGCGCGTTTTTGCCGGCATAGAATCTTCTGCCTGCCTCTTCCTGTCTTGCGGCAGAGAAATTGCTGACGCGCTTGAGGTAGCCGATGATTCTTGTCATGTAGTCCACGTTCTTGCTATGACAGTGTGGACATTCCTTGAGGTAGCGCTTGTCGATGTATCCGCAGTCGTTGCAGATGGTGTTGGGGATGTTGAACGTGAAGTAGTTGCATCCCTCTTTGGCTGCCACGCGCAGGAGTTGTCTGTATTGGGCTTTTGAGAGATGCTCGTCCAGGTTCATGTGTAGTGCAGAACCGCCTGTAAGGTGTTCTATATATGGGGCTCCATGCATCTTGAACTTGTCGATTATGTTCAGCGATTCGTCTTCCACGATGTAGAAATAGCTGTTGTAGCAGTCGCGTGGCACGAAGTATCCGTCTTCGCGGTCCCATTTGGCGTGTTTCACTCCTACGTTTTCTGCTGGAATCATTTCGCAATTGAAGAGCACATCCTTGGTGCGATACTTTTTGTTGTATTCTTCCACGATTCCAAGCACACCCTGCACAAAGCTCAGATAGTCTGGATTGTCTGTGATCTGCAGTCCGAGGAATTCAGCTGCTTCTACGAGTCCGTTGACTCCGATAGTGAGATACTGTCTGCTCATATTTATGTATCCGGCATCAAAGAGTGGGAGCATTCCGTGTTTTTGGAATTCTTTGAGATTCTCGTTGTATGCCAATTGCACTTTATGTGTCAGGTCAACTATTTCGGCAAGATATTCCTTGTAGTCAATTTTGTGGTTCACAGCGTATTGGATACATCTGTTCAAGTTTATCGTCAGTACGCTTTTAGAACCAGTAGACACTCCTCCTGCTCCAAGCGTGTAGCTGAAACCGTTGTCCTGGATCTCATTTCTCAGTCGGCAGCAAGAGCTTAGCGAGTCTGCATTGTCGCTCATATATGTGAAGAATGAGTGGCCTTCAGAATACATTTCTGCCGTGATGTCTCCCCATTCCTTGTCGAGCACGTCCTTGCCGTCGGAAAGAAGAGCCATTGTCTCTACAGGGAATGTGAGTACGGTTTTGGTTCTTTCCTTGTTGAACCATTTCATGAATCGTTTCTGCAGCCAGCTTAGTCCGTTCCAGTCAGGTCTGCTTCCGTCTGGGAAGAAGAATTCTCCGAAGAGACTTTCGAAGTATGGTTTGTCATAATATGCTATGTTCCAGAATACAGCCTGATAGTTTCTTGCGCCTGTAGGCTGGTTGATGGAGTATACAATCTGTTCGAAACAGTCGGTGATTATCTTGTCGATGGTGCGCTTTTTCAATGAGAGGTCAACCACTTTGTCCGCTTCCTTCCAGTAGTCTTTGCCGTATTCCAGCCCTATGAAATAGTTCAGGTACATCAGGAATTCCGGTGTTGCGCAGGCTCCGCTCAGCATGCTCGACACCATGAATACCATGTTTACGAATCCGCCGCAGAATGACTTCAGGTTGGTCGGTGCTGTGGAGTTGCCGCCTATGGATGTTGTTCCTCCGATAAGCCATGGGTACATGGTTATGGATGCACAATAGTTTGCCAGGCTCGTTTCGTCGTTCTTGTATATGAAGTGGTGTGTAAGAAGGTCAATATACTTGTCTGAAAGTTCTTTGCCGTACATCTTCTTTATCCTGTCGGTCAGGAGTCTTCTGTTCAGTCGTATGAAACTTGATTTTGGTAGCTCTCCGATGAGTGTCGCGATATTTTTGTGTTCCACGTTGGCGTTGGCGTCATATTTCGATCCCGTTGCGGCATTTGAAGCCTTGCAATACTCCGACAGGAACTTCAGCTTGTCCATTGTTTCGCGGTCTTCGGTGTGTCTTTGCCTATATAGCATGAAGCTCTTTGACACCTTGTAATAACCTTCCTTCATGAGAGACTCTTCCACCTGGTTCTGGATGTCTTCAACTGTGATTCCTTCATGAATATCAAGATTCGCGATTATTTTGGAAATGCAGCCGAGGTCTGCTGGTTCGTTAACTGAGTTGAACGCTTTGATAATCGCGCTCATTATCTTGTCGAGACTGAATCTTTCTTTTGACCCGTCTCGTTTGGTGATAGTGAAGTTCTTGATTTCCATGATGTTATGTGTGAAATTTTGTTTTATATGATTGTTGTTATTGTTCCTGTTTATCCTTGAATTCTTGTTTCAGCTTTTAAACTTCCGTTTACCTGAAGTTTTCCGTTTTGGATAACTTTTTTATTTTGCCTGCTGTAAAAGTTTTCCGTTTTGGTTAACTTTTAGATATCGCTCACATAGAAAGTTTTCCGTTGCTTGTTTTGAATTCAGTGGTGCAAAGATATGAAAAATCGTATAGGCGACAAAGACTTTTCACATAAAAAAACGGGCTCTTGAGTTTTATTTGATGTGGCCGTTTGTCTACGTCACCGTTTATTGTTGACTGTCAACGGCTTAATCGTTTTCCTTTGATTATAGGTTCGTAAATATGCTGTTTATGTTGTGTAAACCAGCCTTTTCTTATATGTAAATGGCTTGCTTTCGTTTCGTAAACGGCAAGTTGTGCAACCTGTTGGTCCCTATAGAGATTTCTCTCGTGTCGTCTTATGTTGCATTCTTCGTCTGACATATCGCCACAGTTGTGCCAATGCGGTTGGCGGTGTATGGTCTGCCGGATGGAAGAATGATGCCGTGTGTTGGCAATGATTATCTCTTGCGTTCCTTTTGTCTTATGCAGATGGTCTGATACATATAATATAATGTGTATACCTCAAAGAGTGTAACGCATATTTTCACCATACCGCTGAAAGTGGATACCACGAAAAGCAACGGATAGAAATATGCAGGCAAATCAGGTGCGTCATTGTATGATGAAACTCCGATTGCGGAGTAGTTGTGAGCTGTTGTGAGAATATAGTTTGGCAGACATACGAAAGTCTGGAATATTATGACGCACAATTCCCCAAGGGCAATGGTGATAAAGATGAATCCCCAGCGTCGGAATCCCGTGGAATAGGATTTCCATAATGACCTATATAGTTTCCTTTCCGGTTCCATGATATATTGCGTATACGCAAATGCCAGGGGTAGAGAGAATATCAGAAGTATCGGTGTCAAGGCGACAGGGACCGCCAATGCGTTTAGAAGCGGAATGCTGTCGGGGTTTTTGCCCTTCACAATGCAGAGGTATATGCATAGGATGCTCAGCAACAAAAAGACGATGAGGAAACCTGCGCTTACCGGCAGTGTCTTCAATTGCCTGGTGAAGTTCCATCTTAGTCCTCTGCCGTTTATGGTTGCAAACATCTTGCTGCTGATTGTCAGGCAGGTGGCCAATACCATTATAGCCAGCATGAACAACGAAAGCGGGTGGAGTTCAAAGCCGACATACATTACACCGGGCGTCAGATACTCAGTCCATACTCCAATCGCACCCTGCATTAACGCAAGGAACAAGAACAGTTTCCAGTTGGCTTTCGTCAGAGGCCAAATGGTCTTTCGTGTGGTTCTGAAGGCGTCGGATACACAAGAACGGTAACTTCTTCTTTTGAAATCGTTGTATAACTCTTTGTCGTTGTTCATATCGTTTCTTAATGTTTAATTATTGCAAAGGTAATAATAATAACAAAGAATTTGCTTCTTTGTTGTCGACAAAATTCATTATCTTTGCATTATAAAATCAAATTTTGGATTTGTTGGCTGAATATAGTATTTGGCTTTGCATTATTAAGTATAGTTCAGAAATTAGTTCTTATGAAGCATATAAAATGGGGCTTTATCGGATGTGGCGAGGTGGTCGAGAAGAAATCCGGGCCGGCATTCAGTAATATAGAAGGATCGGAAGTGGTTGCCGTAATGTGCAGGACAGCATCAAGGGCGAGGGCTTTCGCTTCAGCACATAATATAAAGAGGTATTATACTGATGCCCAGGAATTGATCGACGATCCGGAGGTTAATGCCATCTATGTTGCCACTCCTCCTTCGAGCCACGCCACATATGCGATCATGGCCATGCATGCAGGCAAGCCCGTATACGTGGAAAAGCCGCTTGCCGCAAGCTACGACGACTGCGCCCGCATCAATAGAGTGAGCGAGCAGACTGGTGTGCCTTGCTATGTGGCATATTATCGCAGGTATCTTCCATATTTCCAGAAGGTGAAAGAACTAGTGAACAGTGGTGAATTAGGCAAGATCGTCAATGTTCAAGTAAGACTATCGAACCCTCCACGCAAATTCGATGCGGAAAAGGGCACAGAACAGCCCTGGCGTATACAGCCGAAGATTTCAGGAGGTGGTTATTTCTATGACATGGCCCCTCATCAGCTTGACCTTCTGCAGGAGTTATTCGGAGTGATAGTGGATGCTGATGGCATATGCTCGAACATGGGCGGCCTGTATGAGGCGGAGGACAGCGTAAGCGCATGCTTCAGATTTGAAAACGGACTGCCGGGAAGCGGCTCGTGGTGCTTTGTCGGTCATGAATCTGCAAAAGAAGACAGAATTGAGATAGTGGGAGAAAACGGCACGTTGAGCTTTTCGGTCTTCGACTACAAGCCCATTTCGCTCATCTCCAGAATGGGAGAGTCTACGATTTCCGTTGTCAATCCTGCTTATGTGCAGGAGCCTCTTGTGAAATGTGTAGTCGAAAGCCTTCAGGGAAAGGGCGTCTGTTCTTGTACCAGTGTTTCAGCAACGCCCGTCAATTGGGTGATGGACAGGATTCTGGGTAAATTCTGAACGCTAACGGATTCTTGCGCTTATGAGATTACTTTTTCTGATGATACTTGTGTCAATTTCCATTTCGAAGATGAAAGCTTCTTCGGAGTGTGGCGTGCCATTGCATCAAGACTCGTTGAGCCGGACCTGCGACACGGTGCGTAGCGCCAGGAAAACCGACTTCCTCCATTCTGTAGGCAATTTCTTTACGCGTATCTTCCGTGTGTTCAATGATATAGATACGGCTTATATCGAACCGCAGCATTACAATTACACTTTCATGATGCAGAACACGAATACCTATGAGGAATACACATTGAAGAGCAAATCCGGGCAAAGCGTGACGTTCGCTCCTAAACCGACGATAAAGGTCGGTCCGTATATTGGCTGGAGGTGGTTCTTCATCGGTTATACTTTCGACGTGGACAACTTTGCCGGAGGCGGCAACAAGAAGGAATTTGATTTAAGTCTGTACAGTTCTCTGCTCGGGATAGACCTTTACTATCGCAAGTCTGGTGACAATTACAGGATAATCTCAACCAACGTGTTGGGCGACAAGGGACGCGAATCGTTCAAGAAAGTGGCATTCAGCGGAATAAACTCAAGCATCAAAGGCTTCGACGTGTATTATATCTTCAACCACAAGAAATTCTCATATCCGGCAGCATTCAGCCAGAGCACATGTCAGAAAAGGAGCTGCGGCTCACCACTTGTGGGAGTAGGATACACATCTCATTCCATATCACTTGATTATGAAGAGCTCGAGAAGGCGCTGCAGACTTACGGCAAGACCCATTTCGGCATGTCGGAGGATGAAGTGGCACTCGACAGCGGATTGATGTTCCGTAATGTGAAATACAGTTCCATTTCCGTTTCCGGAGGATATGCCTACAACTGGGTGTTTATGAAAAATTGTCTCTTCTCGGCGTCTCTGTCGCTTGCAATAGCATATAAAGAGTCAGAGGCCGACCAGTCTTCGGCTGACGACAGGAAGCTTAAGGCGTTTAATTTCAACAACTTCAATCTCGACGGAATCGGTCGCTTCGGAGTGGTGTGGAACAACAAGAAATGGTATGTCGGGGCAAGTTCGGTGTTGCATACATACAATTACAAAAAAAGCCGTTTCTCTTCAAACGGCTACTTCGGTTCGTTCAACATATATGCCGGCGTTAACTTCGGAAAGAAAAGAGAGTATAAATAAAACACAATTGATATTATGAAAAAACTAACATTACTGTTGATGCTGGCTCTCTCCTTCAGCCAATCGGCATTGTCACTGCAATACAGCAAAGCCGACAGTCTGAAAGTAGTCAGCCTATTCCTTCAAGCTGATAGTCAGAAGTTCAACAACATCCAAGAGCGCACACTGTTTTTTGCAAGAAAGCTGATAGGAATACCATACGTGGCAAGCACCCTGGAGGTGAACCGGAAGGAGCAGCTTGTAGTAAATCTCAGACAACTCGACTGCACTACATTTGTTGAGAATTCGCTTGCTTTGGCGCTGACCCACCAGTCGGGGAAAAAGACATTAAGGGAATTCTGCAAAAACCTTCAGACGCTGAGATACAGAGGAGGCAAGGACGTGAGCTATATCGGAAGACTGCATTATTTTACAGAATGGATAGAAGACAACACAAGGCTCGGGATCTGCAAGGAAATACAGTCGCCTAATCCTCCGTTCACAATGATACAGCATGTCAGAGTTGATTACATGTCAAGGCATTCTGATAAATATCCGATGTTGTTCAACAACAGCTTCAATCGCACAGGAATATCTAAGATGGAGAAAGCCATAAGCGGCAAGAGCTACAGGTATATCCCCAAATCGCAGGTGAAGAACACTAGACTGCTGCGCTCAACTATAAAAAATGGCGATATAATCGCGATAATCACCAACAAGAGCGGACTTGACACTCAGCATATCGGCTTCGCTGTATGGCATAAGGACGGACTGCATCTGCTCAATGCCTCCAGCATACACCACAAGGTGGTAGAAGAGCCGATGCTCCTGTCTGCATATCTGGCAAAGCGAAAGACGATGCCAGGCATCAGAATCATCAGACTGAAAAATTAACCCGTTGCCAGAAACTTATCAAGACCATGCAAAATGGTATCAATACGGTGAAAAACAGGTTAAACCTGACTAAAATGGGAATATATTTTTCCAATTACAAATAATATTTATTATTTTTGCAAAATAAACAATGTATTATATATGACACTTGTAATAGTATCAATTCTTATAATAGGTTATGTGCTGATTTCCACAGGATGGATGACCAATGTCAACAGGGCCGCAGTGGCCGTGTTCATGGGAACTGTCGGGTGGGTCTTGTATATCTGTTATGGAACAGATTTCGTGTTGGCACAACATCCTCGTGAATATTCCGATTTCCTTATGGGGGTAGCGCCAAACCCTGAAAACGTGAAGCATTTCATCTCGCAGAACATTTTTCTGGACTATGTAGGCAGGGGAGCGGAGATAGCCTTGTTCCTGTTGGCCACGATGTCGATAGTGGAGATTCTGAACAACAACGGATGCTTTGACTTCCTGACGGAATTGCTTTATACGAGAAGCAGCAAGAAGATGTTGTGGCTTATCTCTATCGTGACCTTTGTCATTTCGGCAAATCTCGACAACTTGACGACAACGACGATGATGCTGGTCATCATCCACAAGATATTGGCAAACAGAAGGCAGAGAATGCTTTATGGCAGCGCGGTGATAATAGCTGCCAACTGTGGCGGCGCCCTGACGGTGATTGGTGATCCGACAGGTCTTGTGTTATGGAATATAGGAGCTGTGGACGCATCTGATTTTTCCATGTATCTCGCCTTGCCGTGTCTAGTGTCAATGGCTTTGCCGGTATGGTGGTTGGGAAGACAGTTGCCGGAGCGTGTCGAAACACAAGGCTTTGCCATTCCTTATCGCGGGGACGACACCAATCTGAACAGATGGCAACGAATGCTCATGCTGTTTCTCGGTATAGGGGGATTATGGTTTATTCCGACATTCCATAATATCACAAAACTGAGTCCGTTCCTCGGGGCATTGTGTGTTCTTTCGCTGTTGTGGGTGGTGAACGAAATATTCAACCGCAGACTCATGGATGTTGACAAGATGATTCAAAGAAGGATTCCTCGCGTGTTGCAGTATGGCGTCATCCAGATGGTGCTCTTTGTACTCGGCATTATGTTTGCCGTTGGTGTCGTAGTAGAAACAGGTGCCGTTTCAACATTGGCCCAATGGATAGACGACAATGTGCATAACGTCTGGATTCTGGGAATCGTTTCAGGATTCTTCGGCTCTGTGTTAGACACTTTTGCCACGTCCATGTCATTTGTTTCATTGCATCCGGTAGTGGATGTGGCAAACCTTGGCTTGTGGGCAGATTCTGATTATGTGGGAGACTTTGTCAGAAATGGTGTCTATTGGAAAATAATAGCATATTGCAGTGCTATGGGAGGTAATATGCTGCTGATAGGATCTGTCAGCGGACTGGCCCTCATGAAGATGGAACGGATACGGCTTGGCTGGTATCTGCGGAACGTGGGCTGGATATGCTTTGTCGCATGGCTGATAGGATTGGCAATAATGTGGGGTACGACATTCATATACTAAAGGTCTCGTTCTTTGCATTACTTTATTGAGATAAACTTTTGAAATTTAATAGGTATATATATTTGAGTTATGAAGATTAAGACAATTGGTGTACTTACCTCAGGAGGCGACGCTCCGGGTATGAATGCTGCTATACGTGCCGTGACACGTGCCGGTATCAGCAATGGTTTTAAAATCAAAGGAATCTTCCGTGGTTATGATGGCTTGATTAACAACGAGATAAAAGATTTCACGACAGAAAACGTAAGTGGCATAATCAATCGTGGCGGTACAATCCTCCGTACTGCAAGAAGCAGCGAGTTTGAGACCCCGGAAGGCAGGAAGAAAGCATACGAGAATATGCGCAGCAATAACATAGACGCATTGGTCGTAATCGGAGGTAACGGTTCTCTGACAGGTGCCAAAATATTTGCTGAAGAATATGATGTCTGTTGCATAGGACTGCCTGGAACAATCGACAATGACCTGTATGGAACCGATTCCACAATCGGCTACGACACGACACTCAACACAATTGTGGAATGTGTGGATAGAATCCGAGATACCGCCGTTAGCCATGAGCGTATCTTCTTTGTTGAAGTCATGGGGCGCGATGCTGGCTTCCTGGCTCAGAACAGCGCAATCGCAAGTGGGGCAGAGGCAGCCATCATTCCTGAAGACTCAACGGATGTCGACCAGCTGGCACGTTTCATGGAGCGTGGAATCAGAAAGAGCAAGCGTAGCTGCATAGTAATCGTAAGCGAAAGCCCCAAATGCGGAGCTTTGTATTATGCAGACCGCGTGCATAAGGAATTTCCTGACTACAATGTGCGAGTGTCAATACTCGGCCATTTGCAGCGAGGAGGAAGCCCTTCTGCACACGACCGCATCCTTGCCAGCCGCACAGGTGTTGGTGCTATAGAAGCTATCATGCAGGGACAGAGGAATCTTATGGTAGGAGTCAGAAACAACGAGATTGTATATGTCCCTTTCCTTGACGCTATCCGTTCAGACAAACCATTCGACAAGAAACTCATAACAGTATTAGATGAGTTGAGTATATAAACTTGCAGATTTGTTATTGGCATGAATTCGGCATACCCCAAGATTCAATTCTTGAGGTATGCTATAACGAATATTCTTTAAAATCTTAGTTTTAAATGCATTATATCGAAAACGCTAATTTGATAGTGTGATTCGTTTAGGAAAGAAAATGCCTTAAACGTAATAAGAAAACGATTATTTAATGCCAAAAATATTGTGAGATTAAAAATATTTGTTATTTTTGCAGACGAGAAAAAGGAAAGGACTTTTTTGAAAACAAATTAGGTACACATATTCTGATGTTAAGATTCTCTTTATGTGCACTTTCTGGAAACGAAAAACTAATATTTAAAAATATAAAGATATGTCACAAGTAATTGGTCGAATTTCTCAGATTGTCGGACCTGTTATCGATGTATATTTCGATACCAAGGGAGAAGATCCGGAGAAGGTGTTGCCAAAGATTCACGATGCATTGAAAGTAAAGCGTCCGGATGGCAGAGAACTTGTTATCGAAGTTCAACAGCATATCGGCGAAGATACTGTACGCACCGTGGCTATGGACAATACAGATGGCTTGCAGAGAGGATTGGAAGCGATACCGACAGGATCACCTATCCTTATGCCGGCGGGTGAGCAGATTAAAGGAAGAATGATGAATGTAATAGGTCAGCCTATTGATGGCATGAAGACACTTGACATGGACGGAGCCTATCCTATTCATCGCGAACCTCCTAAGTTCGAAAACTTGTCCACCCACAAAGAGATGCTCGCTACGGGAATCAAAGTGATCGACCTTCTTGAACCATATATGAAAGGCGGTAAAATCGGACTCTTCGGTGGAGCAGGAGTTGGAAAGACCGTACTTATCATGGAGCTGATCAATAATATCGCCAAGGGACACAATGGATATTCTGTGTTCGCTGGAGTAGGAGAGCGCACCCGTGAGGGTAATGACCTTATCCGAGACATGCTTGAATCAGGAGTTATCCGTTATGGCGAAAAATTCAAGAAAGCCATGGAAGAAGGCAAATGGGATCTGAGTCTCGTAGACAAGGAGGAACTCAAGAAAAGCCAGGCAACCCTTGTCTACGGTCAGATGAATGAGCCACCTGGCGCACGTGCTTCCGTTGCTCTTTCCGGACTGACAGTAGCCGAGGAATTCCGTGACCATGGAGGTAAGGACGGAGAAGCTGCCGATATTATGTTCTTCATCGACAACATCTTCCGCTTTACACAGGCAGGTTCAGAGGTATCGGCATTGCTCGGACGTATGCCTTCGGCTGTAGGTTATCAGCCAACTCTTGCCAGTGAGATGGGAGCGATGCAGGAACGCATTACCTCTACAAAGAAAGGTTCCATTACTTCTGTCCAGGCTGTTTATGTGCCTGCAGACGACTTGACCGACCCGGCGCCGGCTACAACATTTACTCACCTTGATGCAACGACTGAGTTGAACCGTAAGATTACGGAGTTGGGAATTTACCCGGCTGTTGATCCGTTGGGATCTACTTCCAGAATACTTGATCCGCTGATTGTTGGCAAGGAGCATTATGAGTGTGCCCAAAGAGTAAAGCAAATTCTCCAGAAATATAAGGAACTTCAGGATATCATCGCTATTCTTGGTATGGACGAGTTGTCGGATGACGACAAGCTCACCGTAAACAGGGCACGCCGCGTTCAGCGTTTCCTCTCACAACCATTTACCGTAGCCGAGCAGTTTACGGGCATTCCTGGAGTGATGGTTCCTATAGAGGAAACCATAAAGGGCTTCAATATGATTCTCGACGGAAAGGTTGATGATCTGCCAGAGCAGGCATTTCTCAATGTCGGAACCATAGAAGATGCAATAGAGAAGGGTAAGAAACTGCTTGAGGCTGCTAAAGGCTAAAGGCTAAAATGTTGCAATATGGGTTTAGAATTAAAAATCGTCTCTCCCGAGAAAGTGGAGTATGAGGGAAAAGTGGATAGAGTCATAGTGCCCGGCACCGTCGGACTGTTTGAGATTCTTGAAAACCACGCTCCCATCATTTCCACACTTGAGAAAGGACGGGTGATATATCACGATTCAGAAGGGGAACACGAGCTCAATGTCTCAATGGGATTCGTGGAAGTACAGAAAAATATAGTCAATATTTGTGTTGAACTTTAACAAGCTAGCATAATATATGTTGAATACAAGAGATGTGGAAAAGGCTTGTCGGCGTTATTTCGTGCAGGGAATCCTGATTACAGCGTTCCTTTCATTGATAGTCGTGGCATTATACATGCAGTTTCCAGAGTGGAACTTGATTGCGCCGATGATAATGACCGACATATTCTCTCTGACAGTCTGCATTGCAGAAGCTTTGGTGTTGCGCATTGTAGCAAAACACGGCACGGAGAATCTGCACAATTTCTTCACCGCAGCTACGGGCTTACGCATGTTTCTCGCATTGTTCACCCTGACTGGGTGCTACCTCGTTGAGGGGCGTGATGCCATGCTGCCTTACTGCGTTGTATTCATGTCATTCTATTTTGTATTTCTTATTCACCATTCAGTGTTCTTCACTCGTGTATTGAATTCTCACGCCAAGTGTGACAAAGAAAAATAAACATTTTTATATGAAACGATTAAGGTCATTATTAATCCTCGTTGCTTTTGCCTTGATGCCTTTGTTGGCTTTTGCTACAAACGAAGGTGGAGAGAAAAGTGAAGGACTCGACATACCGAAAGTCGTGCTTGAGCACCTTTCCGACTCTTACGAATGGCATATCGCCACTTACGAGGGAAAGCACTTGAGCATTCCGTTGCCGATTATCGTGCGGAATTCCGCTACGGGAGACTGGTTCGTCGGTACGGCGGAAAGTCTGCCTGAACCTTTCTTCTTTGACGAATCCCACCATGGCAAGATTTACGAGAAGATGCCTGACGGCACAACGGAACGTCCGCTCGATCTGAGTATCACCAAGACTGTAGCCCAGATATGGATTGTGGTCTTCGTCATGTTAGCCGTATTCCTGTCCTGTGCCCGCTGGTACAAGAATCGTGACGAAAAGAGCGAGGCGCCGGGTGGATTCGTAGGCATGATGGAGATGTTCGTGATGATGATTTACGAAGATGTGGCAAAGGCGTCCATCGGAGAGAAACATTTCCGTCCTTACGCACCATATCTGCTCACCGTATTCTTCTTCATCCTGACTACCAACCTTCTTGGCTTGCTACCGGTCTTCCCTGGTGGTGCCAATGTAACAGGAAATATAAACATCACGTTCTTCCTCGCTTTTTGTTCAATGGTGGCAATCAACCTCTTTGGAAACAAGGAGTACTGGAAGGACATTTTCTGGCCAGAAGTGCCAGTGTTCCTGAAAGCATATCCAGTACCGCTTATGCCAGTAATAGAGTTCTTTGGCGTCTTTACTAAGCCATTCGCTTTGATGGTCCGTCTCTTCGCCAATATGATGGCAGGCCACGCAATCATTCTGAGCTTCACTTGTGTGATATTCCTCGGATGGTCGATGGGAGTAGGCTATGGCATAGGACTCAACTTCGTGAGCGGAATAATGATGCTTTTCATGAATGCTCTGGAATTGCTCGTGGCATTTGTCCAGGCATACGTCTTCACCCTCTTGAGTGCTGTCTTCATCGGACTTGCCCACAAGGATGAGGAGTAAAAGTATCTTTTATGAGTTGTGACTAATAAAAATTAGAGTTAAACAAGAGAATAAACAAAAAATTAATAACAATTAAAAATTAAGGAATTATGATTATTTCATCACTTTTGGCTGCTGAAGGTCTGGCACAGCTGGGCTGCAGCTTAGGCGCAGGTATCGCAGTAATTGGCGCAGGTTTGGGTATTGGTAAGATCGGTAGCAGCGCTATGGACGCTATCGCTCGTCAGCCTGAGGCATCAGGCAAGATCCAGACAAACATGATTCTTACATCTGCATTCGTAGAGGGTTGTGCATTGTTCGCAATCGTGGCTTGTGCCTTCCTTATCGGATAAACTTTTTCAGAGAGAAAGTTATTATAAAGAAGTGTTAGTAAATTAACGCAAATGGATTTATCAAGTTTGCCATCAATATTGACTCCTGACTTAGGATTGCTCTTCTGGATGCTTCTTGCATTCCTTGTAGTATTCTTCGTCCTCGCCAAATTCGGCTTCCCGGCAATAACGGGCATGGTTGAGAAGCGTAAGAACTACATCGACGAGAGCCTAAAGAAAGCCCATGAGGCTTCTCTGAAGCTTGAAAACATCAAGCAAGAGAGTGAAGCGATCCTGCAGGAAGCACGTGAGAAGCAGGCCTCCATACTCAAGGAGGCCGCATCCACACGTGACGCTATTGTGGAGAAAGCTCAGGATAAAGCAAGAGAGGAGAGTGCGCGCATCATCAGCGAGGCCAAAGCCGAGATTGAAGCGCATAAGCAGGCTGCCATCAGCGATATCCGTAAGCAAGTAGCCATATTGAGTGTTGAGGTGTCAGAGAAGATCTTGAGAAAGAATCTCGACACCGACAAGGCACAGATGGACTACATAGATCTTATGCTGAATGAAGTGAACTTAAATAAATAAGCAGGATGGATTTAGGATTAATATCGGTAAGATACGCTCGAGCATTGCTCAAGGCAAGCAACCAGGAGCAGCAGTCTGAGCAGGTCTATGCTGACATGCAGACTCTCGCCGCAGAATATGTTAATGTGCCAGAACTGAGTGTCACCATAGCTAATCCTATGCTTTCAAGGGAGCAGAAAGAAGCATTGCTGATTACTGCCACAGGAAGTACAAAGTGTGAATTGACCTGCCGTTTTATCAGGCTTGTATTGAAAGAGGGAAGGGCGAACATCATGCAATTCATTGCAAACTCGTTTGTCTCTCTTTATAGAGAGCAGAATAACTTGATTCATGCAAAACTGTCAACTGCCGTTGCTCTGACTCCAGAAACGGAGTCGAAGCTGCGGAAGTTAGTGGAGAGTAAGACAAATGGTAAAGTTGAGTTCAAGACTTCTGTCGATGATGAACTCATCGGAGGTTTCGTGCTGGAGTACGACACCTATCGACTCGACGCCAGCGTAAAGCGCCAGCTCAGCACCATCTTGTCGAATCTTAAATAATTAAAAGGATTAATATGTCAGATAAAATTAAACCAAGCGAAGTATCCCAGGTGCTTCTCGAACAACTGAAAGGAATCAGTAATGGCGAGCAGTTCGACGAGGTGGGCACTGTGCTTCAGGTCAGCGATGGTGTAGCGCGCATCTACGGATTGCGTAATGCCGAAGCCAACGAGCTCCTGGAGTTTGAGAATGGTACTATGGCTATCGTCATGAACCTTGAGGAGGACAACGTAGGTTGTGTGCTTCTCGGTTCTACTGATGGTATCAAAGAAGGCATGGTTGTGAAACGTACTAAGCGTATCGCGTCTATCCGAGTGAACGACAATATGCTTGGTCGCGTCATCAACCCATTGGGACAAGCCATCGACGGCAAGGGAGATCTTGATCTTACTGAGTCGTTTGAGATGCCGCTCGACCGTAAAGCCCCCGGAGTTATCTACCGTCAGCCTGTAAAGGAGCCTCTCCAGACAGGTTTGAAGGCTGTTGACTCCATGATTCCTATTGGTCGTGGTCAGCGTGAGCTTATCATCGGTGACCGTCAGACCGGAAAGACCGCCATTGCAATTGATACTATCATTAATCAGAAGAGTTTCTATGATGCAGGCAAACCTGTATACTGTATTTATGTTGCCATAGGACAGAAGGCTTCTACAGTGGCTGCCCTCGTATCTAATCTGAAGGAGCATGGTGCTTTGCCTTATACTATCATCGTATCGGCAACGGCAGCAGACCCTGCCGCCATGCAGTATTATGCACCATTTGCTGGTGCTGCCATCGGCGAGTATTTCCGCGACCGTGGCTATTCTGCACTTGTCGTATACGACGACCTTTCAAAGCAGGCAGTAGCTTACCGTGAGGTATCTCTGATTCTTCGACGTCCTTCAGGACGTGAGGCATATCCTGGAGACGTATTCTATCTGCACAGCCGTCTTCTTGAGCGTGCAGCACGAATTAATGACCAGCAGGAAGTTGCAGAACAGATGAATGATCTTCCAGAGTGTATGAAGGGACATGTGAAAGGTGGAGGCTCTTTGACAGCTCTTCCGATCATCGAGACACAGGCAGGCGACGTTTCTGCTTATATTCCGACGAATGTAATTTCAATTACCGACGGACAGATTTATCTAGAGAGTGATCTCTTCAACCAGGGATTCCGACCAGCAATCAATGTCGGTATCTCCGTGAGCCGTGTTGGAGGTTCTGCACAGATAAAGAGCATGAAGAAAGTTGCCGGTACGCTGAAGATTGATATGGCCCAGTATAGAGAGCTTGAGGCATTCTCTAAATTTTCAAGTGACATGGACGCTGTGACATCCATGACTCTTGACAGAGGACGTAAGAATAATCAGTTGCTTATCCAGCCACAGTATAGTCCTATGACTGTTGGTGAGCAGGTAGCTATTCTTTATTGCGGTACTCATGGACTGATGCGTGATGTTCCAGTAGAGGATGTGAGGAAATGTCAGGATACATTCCTTGACAAACTTCGTTCTACACATCAGCAAGATGTCATAGACGTCCTTGCTTCAGGCGTTATAAATGATGATGTTTGCCATAAGATTGAGGAAGTAATGGCCGACATCTCCGGACAATATAAAAAGTAATTGCTTATGCCGTCACTAAAAGAAATTAAAGGTAGAATTTCTTCCGTCAACAGTACGCGCAAAATCACAAGTGCAATGAAAATGGTAGCATCTTCAAAACTTCATCATGCACAGCAGATGATAGAGAATATGCTTCCTTATGAAAATATGCTTGAGCGCATTCTCAAGACTTTTCTTGCCAGTGAGGCTGATGCACATACTGTTTTCAGCGAGGTTCGCCCGGTAAAGCGTATAGCACTCGTTGCATATTCGTCGAACAGCAGTCTTTGTGGTGGCTTTAATACAAATGTCGCGAAACTGCTACACTCTGTTGTAGAAGAGAACATGTCCTTGGGTAAAGAGAACATAGTTGTCTATCCGATAGGAAGAAAAGTTGCGGAACAGGCAAAGAAAATGGGATTGCCGATAGCTGGTGATTTCACAAGACTTGCCGAGAAGCCTAATGTCTCAGAATGTATAGAAATAGCTAAAGAACTCGGAAAGAAATTCGTTGAAGGCGAGATTGATCAAGTTGAGCTTCTATATCATCATTTCAAGAGTGCCGGTTCTCAAATATTGCAGCGCAAGACTTTCCTGCCTATTGACATTACTTCTGGTGTTGGACAAGACAACAACCGTGATCTCTCGCATAAGACTGTTACTGCAGAAATGCAAGCCTATCTGAAAGAGAATCAGAAGGAAGAGCAAAAGAAAGAAGAGCATGTGGTACCTCTGAATGACAATTTCATTGTAGAGCCAGACATGAGCACGGTTCTCAAGCTCCTGATTCCCAAGTTGGCGCATCTTATGCTGTATACGGCTCTATTGGATAGTATAGCTTCCGAGCATGCAGCCCGTATGGTAGCCATGCAGACGGCAACGGACAATGCAGATGAATTGTTGCGAGAGTTGAATTTGCAATATAACAAGAGCAGACAGCAGGCCATTACTAATGAATTGTTGGATATTGTTGGTGGTTCTGTAAACAACTAATATGTTCAACATACCCGATGATTAAAATTTAAGCCGGACCATTTGTTTGAGTCCGGCTTAAATTTTTTATTACCAGCCAACTTCATTGGTTGGCTATAATAATCAGTTTGCTCTATGTCATTTATTAAGCTTCTTCAGCAGAAGCTTGTTTATTGTCTGTATGTGTTTTCCCTGTTTCGTTATGTCTGACCTTACTGCATAAATGTCATTGAACAAGTCACAAAAGGCGTTCTGCACCATATTGGGCTTTCTTCTGCTCTTGTCTGCTTCAGGATTTACAACAATTTTTATCCCTTTATGGTGTAAGGTTATGTCAATGTCTTTTCCTGCAATTACAGGGTCACCGTCGTAATGAATTACCCCTTCATTTTTCCTATGTACCAATATGTGGCTCGACTTGAAAGTCTTGACTTTCGGATTTTTGTTAATTGTCTTGTTGAACATGTCAATACTAATTTGAGGTGCATCAATCATGTCGAAAGGTTCCATTATAATAACGTCGAGCAATCCGTCACTCATCGAGGCTTGTGGGGCTATGTATGCATTGTTGCCATATTGTGAGGCGTTGGCACACGACACGAGATAAGCACGCTTGTGTATTGTGCCTATCTCTTCGGCTTCAATAGTGTATTCCTCAGCCTCATATTTCAATCCGGACTTTAGAATGTTTTCAAGATAAGTTACGGGGCCTCGTTTGCCTGCCTCGGCAAATCTCATGCTGATGTAAGCGTCAAACCCCATGCCACAAGTGCAGAAGAACGGATGGCCGTCAATTACTCCATAGTCAAGGTCGTGGGTCATGCATTTGTTGATAATCATTATGCATTTCTTTATGTCCATGGGTAGCATCAGATGCCGTGCCAGTCCGTTGCCCGACCCACACGGTATGATTCCCATAGCAGTATTTGTGTCGATGAGCGCCCTGCCTATCTCATTAATGGTTCCGTCTCCGCCTACTGCTACTACCACATCGCAATTATCCTCACAGGCTTTCCTCGCCAACAAGGTCGCATGTCCTGCGTATTCAGTATTCAAGATAGAGTAACTGAAGGTATCCTTGTCCAAATACTCGTCTATGAGCTTAGGTATGCCGGCCTTTTTTACTGTGCCGGATATGGGGTTCATTATAAAAGCAATCTTCTTCTGGGGCATAAATATAATGCTTTGGCTATATAATTTTGTTTTAACTTTGTAATATGCAAATATAGTAAATAATATCTTATTTATAGTTTGTAGCGCATTATTTTAATCCAAAATGAACATTTCTTTTGAAATAATGCTCTGTTTTACCTATTTTTCGTATCTTTGCAAGAAATATAAACAACAGTGGTTTATTACACCTATATTTATAATGGGACTTTTACAAGAGAAATACAAGAAATATCGTGAGCCTCAGAAGTATATGGAGGCTGGTATATACCCATATTTTCGTGAGATAACAGGAAAACAGGGTACTGTAGTACAGATGGATGGACATGAGGTGCTCATGTTCGGCTCTAATGCATATACGGGACTTACAGGAGATCCTCGTGTGGAGGCAGCTGCAAAAGCTGCAATAGATCAGTATGGTACAGGATGCGCAGGCAGCCGTTTCCTTAACGGAACGCTTGACCTCCATGTGAAGTTGGAGAAAGAGCTTGCTGCTTATGAACACAAAGATGAGGCATTATGCTTCTCAACCGGATTTTTCGTCAATTCAGGAGTCCTCTCGGTCATCTGTGGCAGAGAAGACTATATAATTTGCGATGAGCGTGACCATGCCAGTATTGTAGATGGCAGGAGATTGTCTTTTGCCACTTGCTTGAAATACAAGCATAACGACATGGAAGACCTGGAGAAGCAGTTGAAGAAATGCCGTCCTGAAGCTGTCAAGCTCATAGTCGTTGACGGCGTGTTCTCTATGGAGGGCGATTTGGCTAATTTGCCAGAAATCATCAAACTGAAGCATAAATATAATGCTTCCGTAATGGTTGACGAGGCTCATGGCCTTGGTGTCTTCGGTAGCGAGGGACGTGGCGTGTGCGACCACTTTGGCGTAATTGACGATGTTGACTTGATTATGGGAACTTTCTCAAAAAGTCTTGCCAGCATAGGCGGATTCATCGCAGGCGACAAGGATACGATAAATTATCTGCGCCATGCTTGCAGAACTTATATATTCAGCGCATCCAACACACCTGCAGCAACAGCAGCGGCAATGGAGGCTTTGCATATTATAAGAAAAGAGCCAGAGAGAATCACTCGTCTATGGGATGTCACGAACTATGCTTTGAAACGTTTCCGTGAGGAAGGATTTGAGATAGGAGAAACCGAGAGTCCGATTATCCCACTATATGTGCGTGATCCTTACAAGACATTCCTCGTTACGAAGTTGGCCTTCGATGCAGGAGTATTCATAAATCCTGTGATTCCTCCAGCTTGTGCTCCTCAAGACACGTTGGTACGTTTTGCTTTGATGGCAACACATACTAAGGAGCAAGTAGAGAAAGGCGTACAAGCTTTGAAGAAGATTTTTGTTGAACAAGGCATTATCAAATAATGCACTTCGATATTGACAAAATGGCAAGCATGAGGTTGCATTGAATAAGCCCTCTTGCTTGCCATTGTTTTGTAAAATGTTGATATTGTGTGAAAAGTATGTAATCAAGACATACCTGTAACATTACGGTTTACCACCATTAGGGTTACAGGTTTGTATCCATATTATAATCGGTAATAATGATATCTGTAAATAATATTGGTGTTGAGTTCGGGGTCAAGCCTCTTTTCAGTAACGTCAGCTTCGTTGTAAACGATAATGACAGGATAGCCCTTGTCGGTAAAAACGGCGCAGGCAAATCCACGTTGCTGAAAATTCTATACCGTCTGCAAAGTCCGACATCGGGCAATGTGTCTGTTTCGAGCGACACAACAATCGGCTATCTTCCTCAGGTGATGAATCTGAAGGATGACACCACGGTTCGCGAGGAGGCTTCTAAGGCATTTGCAGGAATAAGTTCGTTGAAAGCGGAACTTGACAGGCTTAATGCCGAACTTGCCCAGCGTGAAGATTATGAGAGCGAGAGCTATCTTGACCTTGTAGAACGGTTTACTGCCACTCATGACAAGTTGCAGATTCTAGGTGCAGACAACTGTGAGGCCAATCTTGAGAGGACTCTTTCCGGCTTAGGTTTCAAGCGTACGGATTTCGACAGACCCACCAAGGAGTTCAGTGGCGGTTGGCGTATGAGAATTGAGCTTGCGAAGATTCTTCTGCAGAAACCAGACGTGTTGTTGCTCGACGAGCCTACCAACCACCTCGACATCGAGAGTATCCAATGGCTTGAGCAGTTCCTTTCCCAAAGTGCGAAGTCTGTCGTGCTTGTGAGCCACGACCGCGCATTTCTTAATAATGTGACGAACAGGACTTTGGAAATCAGTTGCGGAAAGATAGCAGACTATAAGGTGAAGTATGACCAGTATGTGGAATTGCGCAAAGAGAGACGCGAGCAGCAGATACGTGCATACGAGAATCAGCAGAAAGAGATAGCTGATATCAAGGATTTTATCGAAAGGTTCCGTTACAAACCGACAAAGGCAGTACAGGTGCAGAGCAGAATAAAGCAGCTGGAGAAGATAGTTCCGATAGAAATAGACGAAGTTGACAATTCTTCAATGCATCTGAAATTTCCTCCCTGCATGAGAAGCGGCGACTATCCGGTCATATGCGAAGACGTGAGGAAGGATTATGGAGACCACATGGTTTTCGGCAATGTCAATCTTACAGTCAAGAGAGGAGAGAAAGTCGCTTTTGTCGGAAGGAATGGAGAGGGAAAGTCCACTCTCGTCAAATGTATCTTGAATGAGATTCCATATACCGGAACTCTCAAAATTGGCCATAACGTGCAGATTGGATATTTTGCACAGAACCAGGCCCAGATGCTTGACAACAGCCTTACCGTCTTCGACACGATTGACAGCGTGGCAAGAGGCGACGTGCGCTTGAGAATCAACGATATATTAGGCGCCTTCATGTTTGGCGGTGAAGCTTCAGAGAAGAAGGTTTCAGTTCTCAGCGGTGGAGAGAAGAGCAGACTGGCAATGATCCGCCTTCTGCTCGAGCCCGTAAACCTGTTGATTCTTGATGAGCCTACCAACCATCTCGACATGCGTTCAAAGGATGTGTTGAAGGAAGCGATAAAAGCTTTCGACGGTACAGCCATTGTCGTAAGCCACGACCGCGAGTTCCTGGATGGTCTGGTTACTAAAGTATATGAGTTCGGCAACGGAAAGGTGATAGAGCATATCGGAGGAATATATGATTTTCTTCAGAAACACCACACAGACAGCATTGATGCTGCCACCAACAATAATCCCTCTCCTGCCGCTTCTGATGTGAAGGCCGCTTCAGAGCCTTCACAAGGCAAGCAGAACTATCTCGAACATAAGGAGCTGCAGAAGAAGCTCAACAAAATGAAGAAAGCCGTTGATAAAGCTGAATCCCAGATAGGGGAACTTGAGAAAAGACTCGGTGAGCTTGACGAATTGCTTCTGAAACCGGAAAACTCCTCAAATATGGAGATTGTTGAAGAATATACATCAATAAAGGCAAAGCTGGATGAAGAAGTGGACAATTGGGAGAAACTCTCTGAGGAATACGAGCAGCTTTCTTCCCAATAGTTAACTGTAATGAAAGTTTTATCACCGGATCTGCAATATATCAATCGAAATACAGTTATCAATTTAGTAACATAAATATTAAGACTATGAAAATTAAATCAATTATTCCTATTGTGGCATTGGCCACAGTATCGATGACCTCTGTGGCACAGAATCCGCAGTCTCAGCAATTGCGTTCTGGTCTCGACATGACCAACATGGACAACAGCGTCAAGCCACAAGACGACTTTTTCCATTACGCTTGTGGCGGTTGGATGAAGAAGAATCCGCTGCCAGCTGCTTATTCCCGTTATGGCAGCTTCGATGTGCTGGGCGAAGATAACAACAAGCGCATCAACGGTATTCTGCAGGAACTGCTTGAGAATACCTATAGTGAAGGCACCATTGAGAAGAAGCTCAGCGATTTGTATAAGCTTGCTATGAACGAGCAGCGCCGCAACGCAGATGGCGTTTCTCCACTCATGCCAATCCTGAAGAAGATGGAGAAGGCTAAGACCAAGGAGGCTTTGTTCAAGATTCAGCTGGAGCTTGTGCCTTATGGCGACAGCGAATTCATCGGCATGTATTTTGGAGCCGACGAGAAGAATGCCAAACAGAATATCCTGAACGTAGTGCAGAGCGGTACCACCCTCGGACAGAAAGAATATTACCTGGATACAGACTCGGCTACAACTGCAATCAGAGAGGCTTACAAGAAGCACATCGTAAGAATGTTCCAGATGTTCGGCTTCAATGCCAAGGCTGCCCAGAAGAAGATGGAGAACGTGATGCGTCTCGAAACTGAATTGGCTAAGGTGTCTAAGTCTAACACAGAACTTCGTGACCCTGAGGCTAACTACAATAAGATGGCTTTGTCTGAATTCATGGCAAAGTATCCTCATATCAATATTGACAAGGTGCTTGTCGCATCTGGCGTAGACCTGAATCTCGTGAAGGATCTGGTAGTGGGTCAGGTTGGCTTCGTGGCAGGTGCCGACAAACTCTTGTCTGCTATCACCCCTGATGAATACAGAGACTATATGGAGTGGGGCCAGATAATGAGTGCGGCTGCTTATTTGAGCGATGACGTAATTGCTGCAAACTTCGACTTCTTCGGCAAGACAATGAGTGGAAGAAAAGAAAACCATCCATTGTGGAAGCGTGCTACAAGCCAGGTGGAAAGCCAGATGGGCCAGGCTTTGGGCAAGATTTACGTGGAGAAATATTTCCCTGCTTCATCAAAGGAACGCATGAAGACTCTTGTACACAACTTGCAGATTGCCTTGGCAAAGCGCATCGAGGCTCAGGATTGGATGAGCGAGGAAACAAAGAAGAACGCCCTTGACAAGCTGAATGCCTTCTATGTGAAGATTGGCTATCCTGACAAGTGGATAGACATGAGCGACCTAAACATCGACCCGGCAAAGTCTTATTATTCAAATATCGAGGAGTGTCGCAGATTCTGGAACAAATGGGTTATCGCAACTAAGGTGGGCAAGCCAGTAGACAAGGATGAGTGGCAGATGTCGCCACAGACCGTCAATGCTTACTACAATCCTACGACCAACGAGATATGCTTCCCGGCCGGTATTCTGCAGGTTCCATTCTTCGACCCTACAGCCGACGACGCATTCAACTATGGAGCTATCGGTGTTGTAATCGGTCATGAAATGACTCACGGATTCGATGACCAGGGTCGTCATTATGACAAAGACGGCAACATGAAAGACTGGTGGACAGAAAACGACGGCAAGAATTTCAACGAGAGAGCTGACGGATACGCCAAGTTCTATTCTAACATCAAGGTATTGCCTGACCTGAACGCCAACGGCCGTTTCACTCTTGGTGAGAACCTTGCTGACCACGGAGGTCTGATGGTTGCCTACGAGGCATACAAGGAGGCTACGAAGAACAATCCTCTTCCTGTAATCGACGGTCTGACTGCAGACCAGCGCTTCTTCATCGCTTACTCTCAGGTGTGGGCAGCAAACATCACGGATGCTGAAATCAGGAACCGCACAAAGAGCGACCCACACTCTCTTGGCATGTGGCGTGTAAACGGTGCTCTGCCTCACATCAACATGTGGTATGACGCATTCAATGTGAAGCCTACAGACAAATTGTTCGTTCCTGCTGACCAGAGACTCAAACTTTGGTAATACAGGATTGATTTCGGTTTTAACTTAAATAAAATTGGTTTAGTTTAAAAGGCATACTGACCATTTGGTTTAAATCATCCATAAACGATCGAGTAGGAGGTAAACACTAATTATAGGTGTTTACCTCCTATTTTCGGTATGTTCGGCCCGAGCATAAAAAATAACCATAAGAAAGTATCTTTGTATACAGTCTTATGGCTATTGTTTTAGCTGTGTATATAAATGTTGTCTGTTGCGACGGGCTTGTAAATGTTGTCTTTACTGTCAGGTGACAAGATTGTAAATGTTGTCTTTGCTGTCCGATGACGTACTTGTCAGTTTATTCCCCTGTCGTTCAGCGCCTTGGTATATTTCCTTGCATTTTCCTTATGTTCCTCATAAGTCCTTGCAAAATTATGGGTGCCGCTGAAATCCTCTTTCGCACACATATACAGATAGTCGTGGTGTACATAATTCAGCACGGCGTCGATGCCTGCCACCGATGGTATTCTGATTGGCCCTGGCGGAAGACCTTTGTATTTGTATGTGTTATAAGGACTGTCAAAGGAGAGCATGTTGTGGTAGATGCGCTTGAGCTCGAATTTCTTGAGTGCGAACTTTACCGTGGGGTCAGCCTGCAGAGGCATGTCTCCCTTCAGCCTGTTGTAATACATTCCGGCGATCATCGGCTTTTCCTGGTCGTTGGCGGTTTCCTCGTCCACGATGCTTGCCATTGTGATTACTTCGATAGGGGAGAGACCCATGGCTTTCGCCTTGTTTTCTCTTTCAAACGACCAGAACTTCTTGTTCTCCTTCTGCATCTTGTCGAGAAATTTGTCTACGGAAATGTTCCAGTACACGGAGTAGGTGTTTGGTATGAACATAGCTGCGATGCTCTCCGGAGTGTAGCCGTATTTCCTGCATGTTGCCGTGTCGGAAACGGCTTTCAGGAAATCATCCTTTGAGAACATCAGTTTCTTTGAAACCTCGTCGGCCAGTTTGTCGAGAGTCCTTACCGAGGGAATTGTGAGGTTTACAGGCGACTGCAGTCCGTTCTTGAGCTTGCGGAACACGGTAAATGCTCCATTGTCTGTAGTCACCTCATACCTTCCAGGCCTTATCTTTTCAGCCAGGTCCCAGTGGCGGGCAAGTGTGGTGAAAGCCATGTAGCCTCTGTCCGTTGAGATTTCCTTCACTTTCACGTATACGGAGTCGATGTTGTCGTCGTCGTCAATATATACATACTGTGTTGAGGATTTTACCGACAGCGCAGAAAAGAAGAAATAGTAAACCAATCCTATTATTATCAGGAGGCATCCCAATGCAGACAGGATATACTTTTTTTGTGAAATAAATGATTTTGCCATGATTATATTTTTCAAATTCTGTCGAGTACGGTCTTTATCAAGTCGTCTATGTGCGACTTGTATCCGGTGTCAGCCTTCTGTGCCCTGCGGTTTGCAATCACCATGCAGCAAGTCGTAGCCTTGTGTCCCATCAGTTTTGACAGTCCGGCAAGTGCTGAACTCTCCATCTCGAAGTTTGTTATTCTGTCACCGTCGTATTCAAATTCTTCTATCTTCCTGTTCTGGTTGGGGTCAGCCAGAGGGAGTCTTAGTTGTCTTCCCTGCGGTCCGAAGAATCCTCCGCAGGCAATCGTTATTCCTCTCACCATGTCTTCGCCGGCTATTCTGTCCACGAGTTCTTTGTCGGCTTCAACCACGTATGGCGCAGGCTGACACATGTTTCCTGTCCATCCCATGTGGTTGAGGAATGCTTTTTCTATCTGCAGGTCGCACACCGCATTTCTTCCGGCATAGAAGTTCAGCAGTCCGTCGAATCCCATGGATTTCTTTGAGCAGATGAAAGTTCCGGCAGGCGTGTTCTCCTGCAGTCCGCCACAGGTGCCTATTCTGACCATTGTCAGCTGTCTGAATTCATCCTTGTCGGTTCTTGTTTCAAAGTCGATGTTGGCGAGCGCGTCCAGCTCGTTCACCACGATGTCGATGTTGTCGCATCCGATGCCCGTAGAGAGTACGGTTATTCGTTTCCCCTTGTAGCTTCCGGTTATGGTGTGGAATTCTCTGCTTTCCACGTCGCATTCCTTTTCGTCGAAATGACTTGCCACTAGTGCCACTCTTCCGGGGTCGCCCACGAGTATTACTTTGTCTGCCAGGAATTCCGGCTTGAGGTGCAGATGGAATACGCTTCCGTCGCTATTGATTATGAGTTCTGATTCTGGATAATACTTTTTCATGATAAAAATCGTTTTAAGTTATACTTACATCTGTCATTTCTGCATATTCTGCAGGATTGCCATGCAATCTGTATATGATGCAAATTTACTACAGATTTTCTGCATTTCGAATCTTCTTCTCAAGATTTTTTTTCTGAATCATAATATTCTCTAAATCTTCTTCCATTTTCAGAATCGTCTTGCGGTCAACACCTTTTCCTTTGCTCCTGTAGTCTTTTCTGAGGGTAGGAAGTTTCTTCTCTATATCAGCCTGTCTGTCATTCAGCTGCATGAGTTTCAGGAACAGTCCTCTTGCCGTGTCCGACTTGAAGTCGTTTATGTCAGTATATACGGCATCATCGTTTATAACGAATCTGAAGCCGTGTCTCGCTTTGTCGCTTGAGGCGTGGGTGTTCATTCTCCTAAGGCTTTCGTCGAGCAGTTTCCTGTCGTATTGTGTGTCTTTTATGCTGCGTAGCGTAGCCACGGATTTCAGTTTCTCTTCAGAGATGTTTTCATCGTCGCTCCATCTTTCGTCCGACGGTATGAAGGTATAGATGCACACTTTGCCGCTCTCCTGATGTCGGTCGGTCACGAGCCACCCCAGGGAGTCGATGTCGTCTACCACACACATATAGTCGTTGAATTCCGAGTTGTAGGGCAGTCCCAGGTTTTCGGGCTTGTAGAATGTCTGCGTCTCCGTGTTGAGCCTAGAGATGAAGATGTCTCTCTTTCCGAACCCGTTTTTCTTGTTTATGGCGCTGAAATAGAGCGTCACGCCGTCTGGCATAAGATAAGGATAGTCCACGTCTTTGAAATCATCAGCGAATTCCTCTATCGCTCTTCCTGCCTTCCATTCGTTTCCGATTTTCTCTGCCATGAATAGCAGCGTGGAGTCCTTTGCCACGGTCTTGTTGTAGATGCACAAGTCATCGAATCCATTGAGGAATGCTGATGATGTATGGCTTGTCTGCGTGGCAGAATTGAAGATGTCTGTATATTTCCCTATCTGTCCGTATTCTTTTCTGAGCGGAATATGCTTTGCGAAGTTTTCCTTGTCTACCACCACGCTGTCTATCACCATCAGCTTTGCTGCCGACGGATAGAAGTCAGCTACCGTCAGCGCGTTCTGCTTCTGCGCCGGTTTGGGCTTCTGGCGCCTTTTCACCTGTGCGTCAGAAGGCTGTGCAGCCAATGAGAGCAGACTGCATAGGATTATGAAATTTCTTGTCCGTGCTTTCATATTGATTGAATCAGTATTTATTCGTTTTGTTTATCAGTATTGACCAAACGTTTTGCTTATTCGTATTTTATCGTCTTCACGGGGTTTATGTGCGACACTATGTAGCTAGGTCCTATGAACACGAGGAGGCATATTGCCAGGGTTGCCGCGTTTATGAGCAGGATCAATGGCGCGTTGATTTCCACGGGCACGTAGTCCACGTAATAGACTGATGCGTCGAGGCTCACGAATTTGGTGTATTTCTGCAGCGCCACGAGTCCCAGAGCGATGATGTCTCCCAGAATGAGACCGCGCCCGATGACGAGGGCTGCAAACCAGATGAAGATGTTTCTCACCGACCTGTTTCTGCATCCCATAGCTTTCAGTGTGCCTATCATGCGTGTGCGCTCGAGTATGATGATGAGGAGTCCGGAAATTATCGTGATGCCCGACACGCAGATCATGAGTCCGAGGATTATCCACACGTTGAGGTCTAGCAGGTCGAGCCATGAGAAGATCTGCGGATACATTTCATATACGGTTTCCGACGAATATGTCTCTCCGAATTTGTCGCCCTGCCTGTTCACGTTCTTCACCAGATATCTGGCTGCTATCGGCACGTTGGCTATATCGTGTAGCTGCAGTTCCACTCCCGACACCTGTCCCTGGCTCCATCCGTTGAGCTTTACGGCAGAATAGAGGTCGCAGAAGCAGAGCGATTCGTCAAACTTCGTCATGTTGGTCTGATAGATACCAGCCACGGTATATCTTCTCACCCTTATGTCTCCGTTGTTTATGAAATAAGAGAACACCCTGTCGCCGGTCTTGAGCCTGAGTTTTGTGGCTATGTTTTTGGAAATCAGAATTTTGTTCCCGCTCGACTTGTCGCTGAATCCGGGTATGCTCCCTTCGGTCATGCAGGAGTGAATAAACGCCGTGTCGTAGTCGGCTGCAATTCCCTTGTATGCCACTCCCATGAAGTCGCTGTCCGTCTTCAGTATTCCCTGCGTCATGGCGAAGCTCTGCATAGATTTCAGCCCCGGTGTTTTCTTCAGCACGTTTCTGATGCTGTCAGAATAATCTATTGGCCTTTGCTCGCTTCCATGCAGGGAGACGAAGTTTGCCACCGTTGCGTGGGCTCCCAGTCCTGTCACTTTGTCTCGGATGGTGTGTTTGAAGCCCAGGATGACGCACACGCTGATTATCATCACGGCCAGTCCCAGAGCGACACCGGTCGTGGCGATATAGAGAGCAGGCTTGCTCACCTTGTTGTTTTCGCCTCTTTCAGAGTATAGCCTTCTGGCTATGAATAACGGGAAATTCATTCTTTATTCTTTTTCTTTCTTGTTTCAATCATCTTCTGCCCGGCCTGGATATTGCTCCAGTGCCTTGCGTAATACTATCAATGCTTTTCTCAGGTCCTCCTTGTTGAGCACGTAAGCTATTCTCACTTGGTTTCTGCCAGCTCCGGGTGTGGTGTAGAATCCGCTTGCAGGAGCCATCATCACGGTTTCATTCTCGTAGCAGAACTCCTCCAGACACCAGCGGCAGAATTTCTCGCTGTCGTCCACGGGCAGTTTCGCCACAGTATAGAATGCTCCCATCGGTATCGGAGAATACACTCCCGGTATTCTGTTGAGTCCGTCGATAAGGCATTTCCTCCTTTCCACGTATTCGTCGTAGACGTCGCGGCTGTATTCCTCCGGCGCGTCGAGCGAGGCTTCTGCCGCTATCTGTCCTATCAGCGGCGGAGAGAGGCGCGCCTGACAGAATTTCATCACAGCCTTTCTCACCTCCTTGTTTTTCGTTATCAGCGCTCCTATCCTGATGCCACACTCGCTGTATCTCTTGCTCACGGAGTCTATCAGCACCACGTTCTGCTCTATGCCCTCCAGATGGCAGGCGCTGATGTATGGCGACCCTGTGTAGATATATTCTCTGTACACCTCGTCGGAGAAGAGATAGAGGTCGTGTTTCTTCACCATGTCTCTGATCTGGTTCATTTCGCGGCGTGTGTATAGATAGCCTGTGGGGTTGTTGGGGTTGCAGATCAGTATTGCCCTTGTCTTGGGGTTTATGAGCTCTTCGAATTTCTCCACTTTCGGCAGGCAGAACCCTTCTTCTATTGTGGTGGTTATGGTTCTGATTTTGGCTCCTGCCGATATTGCGAACGCCATGTAATTGGCATAAGCCGGTTCTGGCACTATTATCTCGTCGCCGGGGTTCAGACACGACATGAAGGCGAACAGCACGGCTTCGCTTCCTCCGCAGGTCACTATTATGTCGTCTGCCGTCACGCTGATTCCGTATTTCCTGTAGTAGCCCACGAGTTTCTCCCTGTAGCTTCTGTAGCCTTGCGAGGGCGAGTATTCCAGTATCTTCCTGTCCACGTGTTTTATCGCGTCAATTGCCACTTGCGGTGTAGGCAGGTCTGGCTGTCCGATGTTCAGGTGGTATACTTTGATTCCTCTTTTTTTTGCGTCTGCTGCCAGGGGCGCCAGCTTTCTGATTGGCGACTCCGGCATTTCCAGTCCGCGTTCTGATATTTGTGGCATTTGTTGTATTGTTTTGTTCTATTGTTCTTTATCGTATTGTGTCTGTGTGGGTGTAGCTTCCCGGTTGAAGGCGTTCCCCGAGACATTCCGGTTGAGGTGAGTTCCACATGGATTCTTGTTTGAAGAAGTACTACAAGACTCCTTAGTTGAAGAAGTTCCACGAGAGTCCGAATCTCAGCACCCTCTTGTTGATGGGGTAGTGTGGTGTGAGGAAGGCGTTTCCGTCAGTTGCGTTCACCTGGCTCATCATTATGAAGAAGCGGGTCTGCTTCAGGTGCATGTTGGCATAAACGTTCACGATGGGGTAGGAGCCTGTCTTCACGTTCTGCTCTCCGTTGTCCTGAATGGCGAATTGTCCGAGTGCCGGACTGTAGTCTGGTGCGAAATATTTAGTGAAATATCTCATGTCAGCTCCGAGGTCCACCTTCAACACCTTCGCTATCTTGAATCTCAGATATAGGTTGGTGTAGAGGTTTAGCTCCGGCACGGGCAGCACGTTCTGGTTGCTCGACTTCTGGTAGGTCACGTTGTTCTCCCAGAACACGGGTCCGAACCTGAAGTTCTGGTCGAGCTGCAAGGTGAGCAGCGTTATGTTCCCTGTGTGCTGCAGCGGCTCCACGGTGTTTCCCGTGCGTCCGTAGCCTTCGGTTATCGTGTATCGCTGTGCGAAATACGTGTAGTTCTTGATGTCGCTGAACGCCACTCTGAGCCTTGTCTTTGTGCGGCTGAAGGTGAGCACCCCCTCGAGGTTGGCCCTCGTTTCCTTGTCGAGCGTCTTGTCCCACCACAGGTGTCTTGCGTGATAGTGCCTGTAGTAGAACGTGGGCACGAGTCTTTCCATTCCTGCCTTGGCGTCGATTTCCAGGGTGTCTCCCAGTAGCGGCAGCCTCAAGTCGGTCTGTCCGTTGAGCTTGAGTTGTCCTGCGTCTGTTCCTGTGAGCGTTGCCTCAGCCGTGGCGTTGAAGCGGAAGCTGCCCTGTGTCTTGTTCATCTGCGCCCCTATGCTCAGGTTGTGCTCGTTGTATGAGTCGGTGCCCATTGTGGGTGCGGGGAGCGAGAAATGGCGCAGTTCCGAGGTGGCGAATATCTTGAGTCCCGCCTTTGCCCATTTGTTGAATCCCTCGAGCATTGCAATCGCCAGGGTGTTCTTCAGCGAGTAGTGGCGCGTCTTGTCGTAGATGGAGTCGCCGCCCAGTCTGAGGTCCATGTCATAGGTGTCGGCATAGAAGTCTGTTGGTGTCTGGTAAGCCTGGTAAATCCTCCTGTAGTTGTCGAAGCTGAGTGTGTGGATGAAGCTCGTTACAGGCACGTATTCATCTTTCATCCATTGCTCCTCCTGCTGCCTCTTAACCTCCAGAGCTGCCAGACTGTCGGCTGCCGCCTTCCCGTCCACGGCGATTCTGTCAGCCGCCGGGTTGCCTTTTTTCTCCTCGTAGGGCTCGTCGCCGGCTATGGTGGAGTTTTCGGGGCGTCCGAATGTCTTATCGTCTTTGCTCCTGCCTTGGGTGAGTCTGCCGTCCTTAGCTCCGTTGTTTTCCCTTTCTTCGTTTTCCTTCTTCGATTCGATGGCGAATTTCCTTGCCTGAATCTCGCTTTCGGTCATTTTCACCTTGCGGCTGAAGCCCACGTTGTAGCGGTGGGAGAAGAAGATGTGCTGGTTGTCGTTTCTGTTCCAGTTCTGCTCGAGCACGGTCGGTATCTCGTTCTCGCTGAAGTCGTCGTCGAACATCTCCGGATGGGTTATATAGCGGTCGTCTGTTATTCCTCCGTTTTCCGCCACTTTCTGGTGGTTGAGCGAGAAGAGCAGATGTGCGTTGTATCTCTCTCCGAGGTATGAGGCATACATGGAGTAGTTGAAGTGAGAGGTGCTCTGGTTCTGGTAGTAGCCGCGGCCGTAGATATAGTCGAACTTGAAGCCTGCCCCGAAGTCTTTTCCGGCATTCACGGCAAAGAGAGCCTTGAGGTGGTCTTCTCCATTCGACCTGTCGCCGCACTCGTTGTAGCTGATGTTTGTGACGGGCGAGAGGGTGTTGGTGAAGAGAAACTGGCCCACGGGCTTGTTGAAGAAGCTGTAAGGCTGTGTGAAGAGGAACTGTCCTGCCGTTGGGTTGTCTATGAAGATACGGTTGTAGCGGGGGGCTCCCAGGTTGCCCGTGGTGTTGTATTCGCCACGGAGTCCTGAGGTGAAGATAGTGTTCATGAACATGTGTGAGGCGGTGTCGGGCGTGCAGGAAGTCCTGTCGCCGAATCTCTCGTCGACGGTCCACACGCTCAGACCCTTGGGCACGATCTTGTCCTTCACTTTCGTCGAGTCCTTCCTTCCTCCGAAGTTGTATGCCGGGTCGTCCGTGGCGTTGTCGTTGTCAGTTATCCTGTGCAGGTCTTGCGCCTGTGCCGTCAGGAAGGCGCACGACAGCAGAAGGGCGGGGAGTATTCTTTTCAATTTCATTTCACCAGTCTGATTACGCATTCACACATTTTGAAGGCCATGGCTCCGAGTACGATCACGATTCCAATCTCTTCGTTCTTGAAGAAATAGCAGAGCATTCCGACCACTGCCCCTATGATGAAAATTATGTTGAGGATGTTTCTGAGCATGAAGAACTTGCCCCTGCCTTGGGCTCTTCTGTGCCTCCTGGTGGGGAATCCGTTGCCGGTTTCGTTGTTGATTTCGTTGTTGACTATATTATTGTCCATATTGCTTATTGGAATATGTTTGAAATGTTGTTTGTATGCCTGAGCCATCGAGATTGCCTGTCTTCCTGTATTCCTATGGCATACAGGGCTTTGGAGGTGTTGTGGGATGACAAGTGCAGCCTCGTGGCGCCGGTCTGCTTTCTGCAGCTCTTTATACAATGCAAAGATAAGCATAATTTTTGAGAAAAACAAATATATTCCCCGTCGGTTAGTTAATTCTTGTTTAGCATGACTTGTAGGGGCGTCTGCTGTTGTTGTTCATATAAAACTAGGTGTTTTGTGGCTAGCCAATCTGTTGTTTGCATTCTCTGTCCCGCCGTTTTGCGCTTCTGTTTCACCGCTTTCTGCTTCCGTTTCGCCTCGTATGCCGCCATCAGCCTTTCGCATTCCATTTTCTTTCCCTCATACTCCCGTCGCATCTCGTCTTTCAGCGGTTTGGCGAGCTGTCGGCAGAAGTTCAGGTCGCCTTTCGACGAACCGGCATTGGCAAAGAGAATATTGTATAGCGGAGCATACACCTTCCTGCCGTCGTAGAGTCCGTATACTCCCGAGGGCATGTCCGGCGTTCCGCTTGCCGCTCCGATGAGCCCCGAAACGATGTTCAGCGTTCCGATTGTCATCTTGTCGCGGCTCACCACGTCTTCGTGTAGCTGCATGATTTTCTTGAGTATGGGAGGGAGGTCTTCCGTATCCAACTTGTCGGAGAATGTATAGCCGTTAGAAAAGTCTTTACAAAATAGTCTCAAAAGTCTCAAAGTCTCAAAGTCTCCCGTGGAATTCGGTGTTTTGTCTAAGTTGTTATATATCAATGTATTATCTTTTTTATTACATTTTTTATCGATTATATGAGACTTTGAGACTTTGAGACTTTTGAGACTTTTGAGACTTTCTTCCTCTCTTTTCCCTCTTTCCCTTGCCATCTCCTTGAGGTCAACATTTGCCAGATCTCTTGCCATCTGGAAGAAGGTGGCGATAGTGATTCCTCCCTTGTTTCCTTTCATGCAGTTGTCGTAGAGTCGGTTGCATTCCCGAGTGTCGTAGTCGGCGTTCATTTGCGAGAGTCGGTCGAAAATCTGTCTGCCAGCCTCTCCGAGTCCGTCTGAAAGTGCGAAGGCAAGTCTCAGCCAGTTGTCGTAGCCCTGTGTTCCGGATAATCTTCCGGGTTGAAAATTGTACCCCTAAATAGGAACCGCCGTATGCGGAACCGCATGTGCGGTGGTGTGAAAGGTCGGTAAACACGAGAGTAGGAGATAAACACCTATGATAAGTGTTTACCTCCTACTCGATTGGGTCTTCTCTTTCTGTGCCGTTGTATCCGGAACTTGTTAGATGGGCGTAACCTATTCTCTCACAAGCCCGTTTTGTCAGAACGAATACGTGAATCCTATTGATGCATATTCTTTCAGCTGCCAGTATCCGTGGTCTTTATCGCGCTTGGCGCCGTCGTCAAAACGGGGATAGACGAAGACGTTTGAGGATATGTATTTGTTGAACTGGAACATCAGCGTGTTTTCCCATTCCAGTTCGGCTCGCTTGTAGGTGGTGTAGCCGTAGAGGCGGGTCTTCCACTTGATGTTCGGCGCGAAAGCCCATGTGAGGTCTATCGTGCATTCCGAACCGAAGTCGTTGAGAGTGTGGTCTCCCTCTTTCAGTCCGTAGCGTGTGGCGAGCGCCTTGCGTCCCACGTAGCGGAAGTTGTATGCCAGCGGAGCCATCTGTATGGTTCCGGTGAGGCGTTTGTTGAGCCACACCACGTTGTAGTCCATACCGACAGACACGTTGACGTTGAGAGGCGAGAGGATGTCGGAATATACCGTGGCGTCGTTGCTCTTGAATCCGCGTGCGAACTGTGTGTAGGCGATGAGCTGCAGTGAGTAATACCATTTCTTGGATGCCTGCAGTCCGAGTCGTCCGGTGTAGCGGATGAGGTCTTCTGAGGTCTTGAAGCTGTGGAGAGTGTCGCCGCGCGATGTCTGGAAGCCCAGTTTCATCTCCAGCTTGTTGTCAAACTTCACCTTCTGCTTGTTGTTGTAGTTGGCCTGCATTATTGCGCTTGCCACCATGGAGTAGTTGCTCTCGCCGCCCTTATACCAGTTTGACGACACGTAGTTCTGGAGCATCTGCAGGTAGTATTCGCCCTGATACTTCCAGAAGTTCGGCTTCTTCACGATTATCTCCAGCGGAAGGTCTAAGCCGGCGTTGTCTATCACGTCGTCGTCGGCTCTGCTCACGAGCATCTCCTTTTTTCTTATTGGAGTCTTCATCTCCTCGTGTATCTCGCCCATGCGCCTGAGCGAGCGTTCACTCTTTGCGACCAACCGGGGCTTGTTGAGGTAGACGTTCATCAGCGCCATGTCGATAGCCATGTCGCGGTCGTCAACGGGGGTGCTGCCGAGATAGTCGCCCGCCACGGAATGATAGAATGTGGTGGGGGAGAATAGGCGGAAGAGACGTCCGTCGGCTTCTGTGCAACTGTCGGGGGCGGAGTATATCCTCTCCCTGGCTGAGAGCAGCGAGTCGGTGTAGGTCTTCACGATAAGGGTGTCTTTCGCCTTGCTCTTTCTCGTCTTGAAGGGGTGTTGGGCAGAAGCTCCCACACAGGTGGCGAGGAAGAGAAGGAGAATGATGTGTCTGATATTCATAAAAAAGTAATCGTATGCTTGCGTTTGCTCTTTCGGTGGGGGTTATTTCGCTCCGTCGGTGGTCATGTTGCCCTCGATGTAGAGGCGCACCAGCTCCGGAGTGCCGTTTGTCCTCACGGTGATGCTCTTCTTGAAGTGGCCCTCAAACTTGCCCTTGCCGTTGTAGGTCACCTTCACCTCGCCTTTCTCGCCCGGAGCTACGGGCTTCTTGGTGTAGGTGGCGACGGTGCATCCGCAGCTTGCCACGGCCTGGTTCACGATGAGTGGAGCCGTGCCCGTGTTCTTGAACGTGAACACGTGGGTCTGCAGCTTTGACTCGGGAAACGTGCCGAAGTTGAAGGTGGTGGCATCAAAACTTATTCTGGCGTCGCTCTGGGCAAAGGCGGTGGCGACAAGCGCAAACAACATTATCGTTGTGAACAATAGCTTTTTCATCTCTTTAAATGTTTTTATTGTTAAATGAATTATTGTTTTGTAATGCAAAGGTATCTTTTCTTTTCGAGAGAACAAAGTTTATACATTATTTTTACTATTATTAACGGCTCGCGGGGCGGAGTTGGAAAATAAAGCACTATCTTTGCAATGCATAATCAGCCATGTCAGGCATGGTTTACACAAACGCTATTTGACCAATATTAAAATAGGTATTCAGCAAATTTAAAACATAATCAAAAAATGGAAAGAACTTGGAGATGGTTCGGCAAGAACGACAAGATAACACTCGACATGCTCAGGCAGATAGGAGTGGAAGGAATCGTCACCGCGCTTCATGACGTGCCAAACGGAGAGGTGTGGACAAGAGAGAAAATCAGAGACCTCAGAGAATATATCGAAAGCTACGGCATGAGGTGGTCGGTGGTGGAAAGCCTGCCTGTGTCGGAAAGCATAAAGTATGCGGGGGATGACCGCGACCGCCTGATAGAAAACTACAAGGAGAGCCTGAAGAACCTCTCGCTCGAGGGCATACATACTATCTGCTACAACTTCATGCCCGTGCTCGACTGGGCAAGGACCGACCTTAGCCACCCCAACCCGAACGGCACCACGAACCTCTTCTTCTCAAGGGCAGAATTTGCATACTTCGACATCTGCATACTGAAACGCCAGGGGGCAGAGAAGGACTGGCAGGACGTGGCGGCAGAGGTGGAGAAGATGAAGCAGACCATGACCGCTGAAGACAACCACAAGCTCGTGGAGAACATCATAGTGAAGACACAGGGCTTCGTGAGCGGAAACATAAAGGAGGACGACGAACATCCCGTGGAGCTCTTCCGCCAGCTGCTCGACCTGTATAAGGGAATCACCAAAGAGCAGCTCAGAGAGAACATGAAATACTTCCTCAATGCCATAATGCCGACATGCGAGGAGTATGACATGTATATGTGTGTGCATCCCGACGACCCTCCTTTCCCGATACTCGGACTGCCCAGAATCGTGACCTCTGACGAGGACATCAGGTGGTTTCTCGAGGCGGTGGACAATCCTCACAACGGGCTCACCTTCTGTGCAGGGTCGCTCTCGGCAGGGCGACACAACGACGTGGTGGAACTGGCAAGGAAATACTGTTCACGCACGTGGTTCGTACATCTGCGCTCATGCCACGTGTTCGACAACGGCGACTTTACCGAAGCCTCGCATCTGGGAGGCCGCGCAGACCTGATAGAACTGGCGCGCATCTTCGAGAAAGAGGAGACAAGACGCTCCGGCAACCCGAACATCGGGAAGCTGCCGATGAGAGTGGACCACGGAATGACGATGCTCGGCGACGAAAACCGGGGCTACAACGCCGGATACAGCTTCCTGGGACGAATGTTCGCCATGGGACAGGTGCAGGGAATCATAGCCACCGTTGACAGAGAGCTCGGAAAGGAATACCGACAGCCGGGATTGTGGTAAACCGCAGCAGCGGAGACTAAGACATTTTTTATCATTATATCAAATCAGGCTCCAGACCGGCAGTAATGGCGCCAGGAGCATAAAATACGACAAAGGCATGAACAAACTATTTGACATCAAAGACTATGTTGTGGTCATAACAGGAGGCACGGGAGTGCTCGGACGCACCATAGCAAAATATCTCGCCAAAGAAGGCGCGAAAGTGATAATCCTCGGCAGAAAGGAAAATGTGGGAGCCGAAATCGTTGCCGACATCACGGCAGAGGGAGGACATTGTGAATTCATGAAGACCGACGTGATGTGTCAGCAGACCGTGAAACAGAACTGCAAGGACATCCTCGAAAAATACGGAAGGATCGACACGCTGCTCAATGCCGCAGGAGGAAACATGGCAGGAGCCGTGATAGCGCCAGAAGGAAACTTCTTCGACCTCGAGGTGGAAGACTTCCAGAAAGTGCTGGAACTGAACCTCACGGGAACCGTCATACCGACACAGGTGTTCCTCGAGCCGATGGTGAAGCAGGGAAAGGGCTCTATCATCAACTTCTCGTCGATGGCTGCCTTCAGACCAATCACACGCGTCTGCGGATATGCAGCTGCAAAGGCGGGCATCAGCAACTTCACCGAATTCATGGCAACTGAATGCGCAAAGAAATTCGGAGAGGGAATACGAGTGAACGCCATAGCCCCGGGATTCTTCATCACGGAGCAGAACCGCAACCTGCTCACCAATCCCGACGGAACATACACGCAGCGAGGCAGAGACGTGATACATCAGACTCCATTCGGAAGAATGGGCGACCCCGAGGAGCTCTGCGGCACGATACACTATCTGATGAGCGATGCGGCGAAGTTCGTCACGGGCACGGTAGCCGTGGTAGACGGAGGCTTCAACGTGTTTGCCATGTAACGACAAGGCCGACCGGCATGGATTGCGCAAACCTTTTCGTATTTTTTTCGACGAAAAGATTGCAAATCCATGTCGGCTGAATTATAAAAACATTAAATTTGCAAAGGATTTCAAAGAAGAAAAGCTGAAACCGGCAATTAATCTGAAACTAATAATCAATTAACTAAATACAAATCATGAAGAAATTGCAAGCTTTAAACAAAAGGACTGCACCAAAAAGTGTAATGCCAGAGAAAATCATCCAGTTCGGCGAAGGAAACTTCCTCCGTGCGTTTGTTGATTGGATCGTATGGAAGATGAACCAGAAGACAGACTTCAACGGCTCTGTAGTAGTGGTTCAGCCATTGGCAGGCGGCATGGTGGACTGGCTCAACGGTCAGGACTGCCTCTATCACGTGAACCTTCAGGGAAAGGAAAACGGACAGCCGGTAAACACACTCGAGCGCATCGACGTGATCAGTCGCGCCCTCAACCCATACTCACAGAACCAGGCTTTCATGGCTCTCGCTGAGCAGCCGGAGATGAGATTCATCATCTCGAACACCACAGAGGCAGGTATAGCCTTCGACGACAGCTGCAAATTCACCGACGCTCCTGCATCTTCATATCCAGGCAAGCTCGTTCAGCTGCTCTTCCACAGATATAAGTTCTTCGACGGAGACCCATCAAAGGGTATGATTCTCATGCCTTGCGAGCTCATCTTCCTCAACGGACACCATCTCAAGGAATGCATCTACCAGTATATCGAACTCTGGAAAGAGGACATGGGGGCAGACTACGAGGGATTCAAAGCTTGGTTTACCGACCATTGCTTCGTATGCGCAACACTCGTAGACCGTATCGTGCCTGGTTTCCCACGCGACACCATCAACGAAATCCAGCAGAAGGTGTGCTACAAGGACAACCTCGTGGTGAAGGCTGAGAGCTTCCACCTCTGGGTAATCGAGAAGGCAGAGAACATGACCGTGGAGCAGATGAAGGAAGAATTCCCGGCAGACAAGGCTGGACTCCACGTGCTCATCACAGACAACGAGAAGCCATACCACGAGCGCAAGGTGACATTGCTCAATGGCCCTCACACCGTGTTGAGCCCTGTAACTTATCTGAGCGGAGTGAATATCGTGCGCGACGCTTGCGAGCATCCTGTGCTCGGCAAGTATATACACAAAGTGCAGTTTGAAGAACTCATGCAGACTCTAAACCTGCCTATGGACGAGCTGCAGCAGTTCGCATCTGACGTGCTGGAGCGCTTTGAGAATCCATTCGTTGACCACCAGGTGACAAGCATCATGCTTAACTCATTCCCTAAGTATGAGACACGCGACCTGCCAGGAGTGAAGGTTTACCTCGAACGAAAGGGAGAACTCCCACAGGGACTCGTGTTCGGTCTGGCTGCCATCATCACATATTATAAAGGTGGAGTGCGCGAAGACGGAGCAGAAATCAAGCCAAACGACGACGCTAAGATCATCGAGAAGCTGCAAGAGCTCTGGGCTACTGGTGACACACAGAAGGTGGCTGAAGGCGTGCTCGCATTCGACTACATCTGGCATGAGGACCTGAACAAGACAGTTCCAGGACTTGCAGAGCTCGTGAAGAAAGACCTCGACCTCATCCAGGAGAAGGGTATGCTCGAGGCTGTGAAGACTATCTTGTAAGAACTATAAAGGATTCTGACAGACGTGCCATGCAGGCGCAAGCGACAGTGGAGGTCTGTCATGGAAAATTGATATTTGCTATAAGGACGAAGGGCGTTTATTTTGCCCCTCGTCCTTTTTTTCGTAAATACCCCTTTGACTGGTCCTCTCCCCCAGCTTGTTTATTTCTTCTGTCAGTTGTCTGCTGGTCCCTGCTCTTCAGTGGTCTCTTGGCTTCTTCTATCCATTGTCCTCTGGTTATTCTCTCTCTCTGGCGTTTTTCATGTCTTGATTCCCACCTGTTTGTTTACCCCGTCTGTTTGTTTGTCAACTCAGTTTGTTCTGTTTCTCTTAGGGTCGGTTAGCTGAAAAATGGCACGTTGTCAAGGCACTTTGTAAATTAATTTATCAAATCAGTCAAATATACTTACGTTTTCACGTTGATTGCCATGAAATACTTGAAGAATGTTTGGCGTTTTGGATATTTAGTGTATCTTTGCACTATAAAAAACATGAATACATATATATAAGTGAGATTTTTTTCAGTAACCAAGCATATAACAAGCATCCTGAGTTCGACAGACCAAATATCATCGAACGGCTGGTTTTCCTGAAGGTGGCAAAGGCGATGACGGAACAGGGAATCGTATGACGACGCCCCAAGGACAAGCGTTGGGCTGCCTTAACGAAACTAACCTTTATATACTATGATGCATCCCGGGTGTTTCGCAGAAATGCGGGGCGCCCTTTCTTTTTGCATTTTTTTTGAATAATGCATGCATAATTGTTTTTCTACTTGGATAAAATACACTATCTTTGCAATGGGCATGTTTACCGCCACTCTTCGGAGACGGCAACTTTCAGACAGTCTAAAACAATAATCTAAAACAAAATAGCAATTATGGAAAATAGCAAAGAACTCATCGCATTGTGTGAAGAGAGAGCCAAGCAGTGGCTTTCTCCGGCTTTCGACGAAGAAACACGCACAGAAGTCAAGGCTATGCTCGACGCTGAAGACAAATCAGCGCTGATTGACGCTTTCTATCAGAACCTGGAATTCGGTACAGGCGGACTGAGAGGCATCATGGGAGCCGGAACAAACCGCATGAACAAGTATATTGTAGGAATGGCGACACAGGGATTCGCAAACTATATCCTGAAAGCATTCCCCGGCGAAGAGGGACTGAGCGTGGTGGTAGGTCACGACTGCAGAAACAATTCCAGACTCTTTGCCGAGACCGTGGCGGCAATATTCTCAGCCAACGGTATAAAGGTTTACCTCTTCGAGAGCCTGCGCCCGACACCGGAAATATCTTTCGCCATAAGAAAACTTGGAGCTAAGGCAGGAGTGAACGTGACAGCATCCCACAACCCTAAAGAGTACAACGGATACAAGGCTTACTGGAGCGACGGAGCACAGGTGCTCTCGCCACACGACACAGGAATCATCGAAGAGGTGAACAAAGTGAAGATGGAAGACGTGAAGGCAGAAGCCAACAAAGATCTCATCAAGATAATCGGCGGAGAAATGGACTATGACTACATGCAGGCTGTTCACACTGCTATGATAGACCAGGACGTCATCAACCGACAGAAAGACCTCAATATCGTATACTCGCCAATGCACGGAACGGGTAGGGTGATTGTGCCTCTATGCCTGCGCTCATGGGGATTCCAGAATATCAACGTCGTGCCGGAGCAGATGGTGGTAGACGGAAACTTCCCCACTGTAGTGTCGCCAAACCCGGAGAATTCCGAGGCCATGACTCTCGGAATGAAACTCGGAACAAAGCTCAATGCCGACCTCGTGGTGGCCACCGACCCTGATGCCGACCGCCTCGCTATAGTATGCCGCGACGACAAGGGAGAGTGGGTGATCATCAACGGAAACCAGACTTGCATGATGTTCTGCTACTACATCATAGAAAACAAGAAGAAACTGGGCAAGCTGAAGCCTACAGACTATCTCGTGAAGACTATTGTGACGACAGAAGTCATCGCCGAGATAGCAAAGAAGAACAATGTGGAACTCAGAGACTGCTACACCGGATTCAAGTGGATTGCACGCGAAATAGCCATCTCTGAGGGCAAGCAAGACTATATCGGAGGAGGAGAGGAAAGCTTCGGATTCCTGCCTTACGACAAGGTGAGAGACAAGGACGCTCCTGCTTCAATATGCCTCATCTGTGAAATAGCAGCATGGGCAAAAGACCAGGGCAAGACGCTCTACGACCTGCTCATGCAGATATATCTCGAATACGGATTCTCAAAGGAATTCACAGTCAATGTGGTTCGCCCGGGAAAGAGCGGAGCTGATGAAATCAAGCAGATGATGGAGAACTTCCGCAACAATCCTCCTAAAGAGCTCGGAGGTAGCAAGGTGGTGCTCTGGAAAGACTACAAGACCCTGGAGGCAAAGAAGGCAGACGGAACCGTGGAGAAACTCGATATGCCGACCACAAGCAACGTGCTCCAGTGGTTCTGCGACGACAAGACAAAGGTCAGCGTCCGTCCTTCCGGCACAGAGCCTAAAATCAAATTCTATCTTGAAGTTAAAGACACGATGAAGTGTGCTGGATGCTACCAGCGCTGCAGCAAGGCTGCCGACGAAAAGATAGAGGCAATCAAGAAATCTCTCGGACTGGATTGACAAAACAATACTTGCAGGCGAAATCCTGCAGACAATTGTGAAATATAATGGTTTAAGCCAATATGCGGTTATGCTCAATGTTCAGCCGTATATTGGCTTTTTGCATGATTTCATCGATCATCCTGCCTACAGCAAAATTTGGAAAGCCTGCCGATGGAAACGCATTTCCTACGATGGAAACGCATTTTTCAAATCGCTTGTCGCCTGTGTCAAGCTTTTTCCTGCCATGAAAGTTTGTATTGTTCCCGATTATTAGTAAATTTGCATCTTGATGCCCGCCATGGCACTTGTGGCAGGCTTTGATTTGATAAACACTTGATAACAGTTATGGAAGCTTCATACGTAGATTTGACCATCCGTCTTTCGCTCGCCCTTGTGCTGGGAGGAGCGATAGGCATAGAGCGGGAGTATAGAGCCAAGGAGGCAGGATTCCGCACCCATTTCCTCGTGGCGTTGGGTAGTGCGCTGTTTTGCGTGGTGTCGCAGTTCGGTTTCGGCTTCGACCTGAAGGATTCATCACGTGTGGCGGCGCAGGTCGTGTCGGGCATCGGATTCCTTGGAGCAGGAACAATCATCTTTCAGAAAAACGTGGTGCGCGGACTCACAACGGCAGCCGGCTTGTGGGTGACGGCGGCCATAGGACTGGCTTGTGGTACGGGAATGTATCTGGCCGCCACCATTGCCACGGTAATGGTGTTGTTCGGTCTCGAAGTGATAAATGCCCTGATTCCGCAGCTCGGCTCTACAGTGGTTGATCTGTCCTTTTCCGCGCCTTCGATAGAAAGCATCCGACAGCTTATAGCAAAAATGCGGTACGACGGCATGGACGTGAGGTCGTATGAGATAAAGGAGCGGCGTACATCACAGGGAGAATTCCTAGAGGCAAACCTTCACCTTAAAGTAAAGCGTGGGTCGAACGACAAACTACGCGTCATAGATTATATGGACCAGTTTACCGACGTTACGATATCCGCGGTAGAGGTGTAATTCTCCTTGCCTGTGATGCACAGGCTTGAAAGAATAAGTTGGAGCGCTGCAATCTACTGATATTGACATATACTTTGTCCATTATATTTTGATGACACTATTCCGGTCAGATGGTTATAATCGCTTGATAACTTGAATAGTTATGGATTAGCAGTGTTTAAACGTAAAAAAAACTTAATTTAATAACTGTGAAGTAGGAAAACTTTGCTAAATCGGAAAAAGTTTGTAATTTTGCACCCTGTTTGGAATAAGTATCAAAAGGAAACAACAAAAAACGTAGATAGAAATGTCTAAAATTTGTCAAATCACGGGAAAGAAAGCCCAGATGGGTAATAACGTATCCCACTCAAAGCATCGCACAAAGCGCAGCTTTGACGTAAATCTGTTTAATAAGAAATTCTATTATGTAGAAGAGCAGTGCTGGATTAGTCTGAAGATTAGTGCTGCAGGTCTTCGTCTGATTAACAAGGCTGGTCTCGATGCAGCTCTCAAGATGGCTGTATCTAAGGGCTATTGTGATTGGAAAGATATAAAAGTTATAGGAGAATAATACAATGGCAAAGAAGGCTAAAGGCAACCGCGTTCAGGTAATCCTTGAATGCACTGAGATGAAAGAGAGCGGAATGCCGGGAACAAGTCGTTACGTAACGACCAAGAACCGCAAGAACACTCCTGAGAGAATGGAGCTGAAGAAATACAATCCTATTCTCAAGAGAATGACTCTCCACAAAGAAATTAAATAATCTAATAAAATACATTAGAAAATGGCAAAGAAAGCAGTCGCTACCCTTCGTGATGGTTCAAACGATGGTCGCGCATATACAAAGGTTATAAAGATGGTAAAGAGCCCCAAGACAGGTGCCTATTGTTTCGATGAGCGTATGGTTCCCAATGAGGCTGTGAAAGATTTCTTCAAATAAATCTATCTCTTAAATGATATTAAGGGCTGCAATTACAGGTTGCAGCCCTTTTTTCGTTAGCTTGTTGGTTTTTTATTTGTGGAAATGAGCTTTTTTGCGTAATTTTGTAGCATAATATAAAATATCATTATGGGATTTTTCGGACTATTCACAAAGAAAAATAAAGAGACCCTTGACAAAGGACTCGAAAAAACAAAACAGAGCGTGTTCTCAAAACTCGCTCATGTGGTGGCAGGCAAATCTAAGGTTGATGACGAAGTGCTTGACGACCTGGAGGAAGTGTTGATAACTTCCGACGTGGGGGTAGACACTACCATCAAAATAATAAACAGTATAGAGGAGCGTGTGGCAAGAGACAAGTATGTCTCCACCTCTGAGCTGAACGGTATTCTGAGAGATGAAATATCAAAGCTCCTCGATGACAGCAATGATGTGACGGACTGGAACCTGCCGGAGGGTCGCAAACCATACGTCGTGCTCGTTGTCGGAGTGAATGGAGTGGGGAAGACCACGACAATCGGAAAACTCGCAAAACAGTTCAAAAACGCAGGAAAGAAAGTCTATCTCGGAGCGGCCGACACGTTCAGGGCTGCTGCCGTAGAGCAGTTGTGCATCTGGGGAGAGAGAGTCGGAGTGCCTGTAGTAAAACAACAGATGGGTGCAGACCCTGCAAGCGTAGCTTACGACACGTTAAGCTCTGCTATGGCTAATGATGCTGACGTGGTGCTTATTGACACGGCAGGAAGGCTACACAACAAGGTGGGACTAATGAACGAGCTGAAGAAAATAAAGGATGTGCTGAAGAAACTCATACCGACCGCACCGGACGAGGTGATGCTCGTGCTCGACGGCTCTACAGGACAGAACGCCTTTGAGCAGGCAAAACAGTTTGCTGCCGTTACTCAGATTACGAGCCTGGCCATAACGAAACTCGATGGTACTGCAAAGGGCGGCGTAGTGATAGGAATATCAGACCAGCTCAAAGTGCCAGTGAAATACATAGGACTCGGAGAGGGTGTTGACGACCTTCAGATTTTTGACAAGAAACAATTCGTAGACTCATTATTCGATACAGACAAGTGATACGCAATCAGATAGATTTCATAACCATGGGGTGCTCCAAAAATCTTGTTGATACGGAGTCCCTGATGCGACGGTTCAAGAGAATCGGTTACACATGTACCCATGACTGCGACCATCCTGAGGGAGAGATTGCTATAATAAATACATGCGGATTTATAGGCGACGCAAAAGAGGAGAGCATAGAGATGATTCTCCGATTCGCTCAAGCTAAGGATGAAGGCTTGCTTGATAAATTGTTTGTAATGGGTTGCTTGTCACAGCGTTACAGAGAAGAATTGTCTGCGGAAATTCCACAGGTGGACAAGTTTTATGGCAAATTCGACTTCAAGGATCTGATTGATGATTTGGGAGCCGCAAAGGGATTTGTCTGCGAGAAAGCAACCGTATCGTCATGTGCGGACGGATCATTTAAACAAAAGACCACACCAGCTCATTATTCATACATAAAAATCAGTGAGGGATGTGACCGTCATTGTGCGTATTGTGCCATACCTATCATCACAGGAAAGCACAAGAGCCGCCCAATGGAAGATATAATTGCAGAGATGGAGACTCTCGTCAAGGAGGGTGTGAAAGAGTTCCAGATTATCGCTCAGGAACTTACGTATTATGGAGTGGACCTCTATGGCAGGCAAAGCATCGCTGAACTAGTGGAGAGAATGGCAAATGTTGAGGGAGTGGAATGGATACGATTGCATTATGCCTATCCTAACAACTTCCCGTTTGAATTGTTGGATGTAATTAGAAACCACGATAATGTCTGCAATTACCTCGACATCGCTTTGCAGCACGTCTCTGACCATATGCTGACTGCGATGCGGCGCAACACGTCAAGCCAGGAAACATACAAACTGATTGAGAAACTCAGAGAGGCTGTTCCTGGGATTTGCATCCGTACTACGTTGATGGTTGGATTCCCAGGCGAGACCGATGAGGATTTTGACGAGCTGGTGAAGTTCGTGAAATGGGCAAGATTCGAACGAATGGGAGCCTTTGCATATTCTGAGGAAGAAGGTACATATAGTGCAGAGCATTATAAAGATGACGTTCCAGACGACGTGAAACAATGCCGTCTTGACAAACTTATGCGTGTGCAGGAGCGTATAAGTGCTGAGCTCGAAGCTGAGAAAATCGGAAAAGAACTGAAAGTTATTGTAGACCGCAGGGAAGGTGATTATTACATTGCGCGCAGCGAATACTCCTCACCAGAGGTTGACCCGGAGGTTCTAATCGAGGCCCATGACGGGATGGAATTGGAAATCGGAGGATTCTATATTGTCGAAATCACCGGTTCTGAAGAGTTTGATGTATATGCCACCGTATTGGGAAGGGCATAAATGTGTAATAAGGAGAAACTATATGAACAACAAAAGTTTCATTTCTGAAGTGGCTAATCGTACGGGCATGGATTCTGAGGATGCTCAGATGTTTGCATACACGCTCGTAGATGTAATGAACGAGTGTTTTCAAAAAGGTGACGTTGTATCATTCAGCAACTTCGGTTCTTTTGAAGTCAAGAAACGTATGGAGCGTATAATGGTCTCGCCGAACACAAAGAAGAGAATGCTCGTCCCACCGAAATTGGTACTTTCCTTCAAGCCCTCGTCCACTATAAAAGAAAAAATAAAAAATGGAGGACTTCAATAAATGGGCAAGATATTGATGAAAGACATAGCCAGTCAGCTCGCGAAAAAGAAGAACATACGAATTTCAGAAGCAGAGAACTATCTTGATGCCTTCTTTGCCGTAATCCATGATGGCCTAAAGGCTGACAAACTTGTGAAGATAAAGGGATTTGGCACTTTCAAGCTTATAGAAGTCAGAGACCGCGAGAGCGTTGACGTGAATACTGGCGAGAGGGTGCTGATCGATGGTCATACGAAAATTACTTTCACACCCGAGAATTCGCTGAAGGAAATGGTGAACAAGCCATTTTCACAGTTCGAAACCGTTGAGCTGAACGATGGAGTTGAGTTCGGAAGTATGCCAAACGAAAACGTAGAAGCAGAAAACGGGAATATAGGTAATAAGGATAGTGAATCTGAGAATAATTCAACAGTCGATAACACTTCGGTTAGTGGAGAAAACTCCAGATTATCAGTAGATTATGGGAATGATGGCCATTGCGGGTCTGAATTAGACATTGCGAAAGAAGTTGGGGCGGATGATGGGATCGTTGAAGCCGAATCTGAAGCTGCTACTGAAGAAGAAGTTATCTTGAATAATTCAACAGATACTCTTGACTCTCATAATTCACAATCAGGCAAAACAGACGCTCTGGTGCATGCTGATAATGAAGCAGAATCTCGCATTTCCTTCAAGACTGAAGATGAACTATCGTTGGTTTCTGGAGAAACTCCAGATTCAGAATCAGAAACGGAAAAGGATCCAAGTGATAATCAGCCATCACCGTCAGCCCTGCAGGCTGGTGATAGCGCGAATGTTGTCAACGAGACATTTCCTGACTCCGACAATAATGCCCTGGACAACAAGGAAAAGTCACAAGATCCATTCGTGGTTAGCGATGAAACAGAGAGGCGAAATGCACAAGGACAATCTCAAATGGCTTATGTTGCTTCAGGAATTCCTGAAGGTGACACAAGAAAGGCGCATAAGAAAGCAGGAAATGTGAAACTTGTTCTTTTGTCGTTGCTTGCGTTGGCAAGCATTGCATCGGCTTTTGTTGCGGGTTTGTATCTTGGAGGCAAAAACGAAAGAAGTGTTCCTGCCAGTAAAGTTGTGGTTGTCAAAAAGGCTTATCCATCAAAGAAAAACGGTTATCATAAGGCTGCAGTATCAAAGGCTGCCGACACCATAGCCGCAAAGGTGAATATTGCAGGGAAAAACGATGTTGAGAAAGGGGGGAAAGCTGAAATAAAAGATGTACAAGATCATATTTCAGAAACTGAGAATTCTGAAATCCAAAGTGCAAAAAGAATGGTCAAGACAGGGGCATATGTGATAGAAGGTACCGACAGAACTGTGAAAGTGAAGGATGGTCAAACGATGAAGGTGCTCGCACGCCGTTATCTTGGAGAGGGAATGGAATGTTACCTTCAGGTGCATAACGGCAAATCTGAGGTTAAAGTTGGGGAAACTATAAATATTCCTAAACTTAAACTCAAGAAGAAAGCTGCGAATAACAAAGTTTCTTAAAATTAAGCGCCTGTCAACTCATTTTAATATTATTTATGTTCTAAATCTCTTATAACCGAATTTAAAATTATTACTTTTGCGGTATAAAGAGATTTGGAACATTTATTTTAACAAAATATACAACGAAAATCATGGCAGAAGTTATAGACATTAGAGAGCTAAACATTCTGATTGAACAGCAAAGTGCTTTTATAACAAGCATCAAGCGTGGCATGGAAGGTGTCATTGTGGGACAAAAACACTTGGTGGACAGCCTGCTTATTGGTCTGCTGAGCGATGGACATATATTGCTGGAAGGTGTACCGGGATTGGCAAAGACCCTTGCCATCAAGACCCTTGCACAACTCGTCAACACAGAATTCAGCCGCATACAATTCACACCAGACCTGTTGCCGGCCGACGTTATTGGTACATTGATATATTCACAGAAGACCGAGAGCTTCCAAGTGAAGAAAGGTCCGGTCTTCTCAAACTTCATTCTTGCAGATGAGATAAACCGTGCTCCGGCAAAGGTTCAGAGCGCATTGCTCGAGGCTATGCAGGAACATCAAGTGACAATCGGTAGTACAACATTTGACCTGCCAAGTCCTTTCCTAGTAATGGCAACTCAGAATCCTATAGAGCAGGAGGGAACATATCAGTTGCCAGAGGCGCAGGTAGACCGTTTTATGTTGAAAGTGATAATTGATTATCCCACTATCGAAGAGGAAAAGCAGATTATCAGGGAGAATCTCAATGGTCTGAAGGCAGATATCAAACCAGTTGTTGAAGCCTCTGAGATACTCAATGCCAGGAAAATAGTGAATCAAGTATATCTCGACGAAAAGATTGAGCAGTATATCGCAGATATCGTGTTTGCGACACGTTATCCTGAGCGTTATGGATTGGAGAATATCAAACCTCTGATAACCTTTGGAGGAAGCCCTCGTGCCAGCATCAATCTGGCCAAAGCTGCCAGAGCGTATGCATTTATCAATCACAGAGGATATGTGGTACCAGAGGATGTACGTTCCGTAGCATATGACGTATTGCGTCACCGCATTGGACTTTCTTACGAGGCTGAGGCAGACAACGTGACAGGAGAGGAGATCATAAGTAAAATATTAAATAAAGTGGAGGTTCCTTGATGGAAGCTCAGGATTTGTTGAAGAAGGTCCGCAAGATTGAAATCCATTCTCGCGGACTTAGCAATAATATATTTGCTGGTCAATATCACTCGGCCTTCAAAGGACGAGGAATGGCCTTTAGCGAAGTGCGTGCATATCAGTATGGCGATGACGTGCGTGATATAGACTGGAATGTCACAGCAAGGATGAATTCACCATATGTGAAGGTGTATGAAGAAGAGCGAGAACTTACTGTAATGCTGCTTATCGACGTCAGCGCATCTCTTGACTTCGGCACCCGCATGCAGACAAAGCGTGACAAGGCAACGGAGATTGCGGCAACATTGGCTTTCAGTGCGATACAGAATAACGATAAGATTGGAGTAGTGTTCTTTTCTGACAAGATAGAAAAGTATATTCCGCCCAAGAAAGGAAGAAAACACATATTGTATATAATCCACGAGATGCTTGACTTTCATCCTGAGAGCAAGCGCACAGATATATCCTGTGCTCTTCAGTTCCTTTACAGTGCCGTGAAGCATCGTTGTACCGCTTTCATTCTTAGTGACTTCTATTACAGAGGTGATTATGAGAAGCAGATGATAGTGTGCTGCAAGAAGCATGATGTCGTGGCTATACAACTATACGACCAGTTCGCAAGAGAGTTGCCCGATGTGGGGCTCATCAAGATATGTGATGCCGAGACTTCACATGAGATGTATATCGACACGAGTGACAAGAAGCTACGTCAGGCTCACCGCCAATATTGGCAGGAGAGGAGGGCGTCACTCGATAGACTGTTCAGCAAGACCAATACTGACAATATCTCAATTGCTACGAATGAAGACTATGTGAAGAGCCTCATACAACTCTTTAAGCTGAGGTCGTAAATACTTTATTCATAAGATTTTATAACAAAGATGAAACGATTATTTCTATCTATATTGTTTGTGTCGCTCACAATGTCGATATGGTCGCAGATGACCATAGACCAGAAGATCGACACTATGCAGATATTGATAGGTGAACAGACCAAGTTGACCCTTAGTGTCACCCTTGATGAGAAGCATCATAAGGTGTCATTCCCTAAGTTCGAAAGATCGCAATATATCACCCCAGGAGTGGAAGTACTGGAGTGCAGTAATATCGACACATTAGGAGTTGAAGATAATCTCATAAAATACAGCAAGTCTTATACGCTTACTTCATTCGACGAGAAATTATATTGCATTCCATCACAGAGCATAAAGGTAGACGGAAAGTCGTATCAGACTAAGGATCTCGCATTGAAAGTAATGACGATGCCTGTGGATACAGTACACACAGAGAAGTTCTACGGTCCGAAGGACGTGCAGGACAATCCTTTCAGCTGGGGCGAATGGGCAACGGTCTTCGGATATTCAATATTGTTTGTATTATTGCTAATACTGCTTGCATATCTGATAAACAGACTAAATACCAACAAGTCTGTAATAAAACCGATAAAATTCATCAAGAAAGTATCTGCCCATCAGAAGGCAATCACCGAGATAGAAAAGCTAAAAGAAGAGAAGGCGGCTGTTTCAGAAGATCAGAAGAGTTATTACACCCGCCTGACAATGATCCTTCGCCAGTATATAGCTGAGCGCTTCAATTTCGATGCTATGGAAATGACAAGCTCAGAAATTATAGAAAGGCTCCGGGGTGAAAATGAGGGCGCGATTGAAGAGATGGTTAGTCTTTTCCGTACTGCAGACCTCGTGAAATTCGCAAAGTATTCTGTATTGGTCAACGAGAACGACCAAAATCTCGTCAATGCTCTATCGTTCATCAATGACACCAAGAAAGAGGAAGAGAAACCTGTAAAGTTAGTCGTTGAAGAGAATGAAGTAGAAAAGAAAGTCAAGAGTCAGCGCAGGACATTGAAGCTGGCTATAGTCGTGTTGACGGCAGCTGCACTTTTTGCGTTGATTGTAGTGATATATAAGGTTTATTTAATCGTGTAGAGAAAGTTTCATGGAATTTGCAAACATAGAATATTTGTTTTTACTCCTTCTGCTGATACCATATATATTATGGTGTCTGCTCTACAGGAAGAAATACGAACCAACATTCCGAATGGCTGATACCTTTGCCTATCAGAATGTTCATAAGAGTCTCAGGTTGCGGCTTATAGAATTGCCTCATCTGCTGCGCGTCTTGGTGTTCGTGTTGATAGTGATTGTCCTTGCTCGTCCGCAGACACGCAACAGTTGGGGCGAAAAAGAGACTGAGGGAATCGACATCATGTTGGCGATGGACGTATCGACAAGTATGCTCGCACAGGACCTCAAGCCAAACCGAATAGAAGCAGCAAAGGCCGTTGCGGCTGATTTCATATCGGACCGTGAGAACGACAATATCGGTCTTACTATATTTGCCGGTGAGGCTTTCACTCAATGTCCAATGACAACCGACCACCAATCGTTGTTGAATATGCTTGTGAACGTGCGAACAGACTTGGCCGAACGTTCTCTGATACAGGATGGAACGGCAATAGGAATGGGACTTGCCAACGCAGTAGCCCGTCTGAAAGACAGCAAGACGAAAAGCAAAGTCGTTATCTTGCTTACAGACGGTAGTAACAACATGGGTGACATATCACCACTAACGGCGGCTCAGATTGCCAAAAGCTACAATATCCGCGTATACACTATCGCCATCGGAAGCAAATCCCTTGCTCCTTATCCAATCAATGTGGGCGGAACTGTAAAATACGTTAACATGCGTGCAGATATAGACACACAGACCTTGCAGCGTATTGCCAATACTTCAGACGGTCAGTTCTACAGAGCTACAAATACTGCTGAACTGAAAAAGATATACAAGGACATCGACAAATTGGAAAAGACTCGTTTGAATACGAAAAACTTCTCCAAGCGTTCTGAAGCTTTTGTCCCATTCGCCATAGCGGCTGTATTGATATTGATAATCGACATGTTGCTGAGGTTGACAGTATTCAGGCGTCTTCCTTAAAACCGTAGGGACATAAACAAGAAAACGATAGAGACAACAAACTTTCTGAGTTTAGTAGACTGCGTTAGAAGTTTGAGAGTCAACATCATACAATCAGGAAATAGCATATAAGCAAAAAACATAAACATTATGTTGAGATTCGCAAATCCGGAATATTTATATCTTCTGCTTGTCATACCGGTTCTGATGATAATCTGGACAGTGCAGACGAGAAGGAAGAAGAAACAAATAAACGGCATAGTAGACAAAGCACTACAAGAAGGGTTGATGCCAGGACGCTCAAAGTACAGGCCGCTTGTAAAGTTCTATATGACGCTCACGGCATTGGCATTGCTTATAATTGCTGCTGCCCGTCCGCAGGCAGGCATAAAGATAAGCAATGAGAAGCGAGCCGGAATCGAGGCAATGGTCGCATTGGACATAAGCAACTCCATGCTCGCTGAAGATGTGGCCCCATCTAGATTAGACCGTAGCAAGATGCTGATAGAAAATATGATCGATGGGTTCAAAGACGACAAGGTTGGTCTTGTGGTCTTTGCGGGTAGTTCATTCATACAATTGCCTATAACAACCGACTTCGTGTCTGCAAAGATGTTTCTTCAGAGTCTTACCCCCGGGCTTATTGCTACACAAGGAACAGACATAGGTGGAGCCATCAATATGTGCTGCAGCAGCTTTACCAAGAAAAACAATCTGGGAAGGGCCATAGTGCTTATAACCGATGGCGAAGACCACGAGGGAGGCGCCATAGAGGCTGCCAAGAAGGCAAAGAAAATGGGTATTAACGTATTTGTGTTAGGAATCGGACAGCCTAAAGGCGGACTTATTCCAGACGGGCATGGCGGATATATGCGTGACAACCACGGCAATGAAGTCGTGTCTGTACTCAACGAGGATATGTGTCGCCAGATAGCAAAAGCTGGCGGAGGTTCTTATATCCATGTTGACAACACCAACAGCGCACAGGAGTTACTTGACGAAGAACTTGCCAAGTTACAGAAGGGCGACCTGTTGAATGCCGTATACAGTGAATATGACGAGCAGTATCAGACTTTTGTACTTCTGGCACTTTTCCTTATAATAATCGAAGCACTCACGCTGGAAGTGAAAAACCCACTGTTCAGAAATATCAAACTGTTCAAGAAATAACATCCAGTATGTAACATGAGATCAATGATGATGATAATAAGAAAATACATAATAGCATTGCTCCTGCTGATTCCTGTGATTGCATCAGCACAGACCGACCGAGACTATATCCGGCAGGGCAACAAGGCTTACAAAGCCAAGCAATATCCTGAGTCGGAAGTGAGATACAGGAAGGCTTTGTCAATCAATCAAGAAAACCCGCAAGCCCTTTATAACCTTGGATGTGCCCTCATGATGCAGAACAAGATGTCGGAAGCCGTAAAATTCTTCCAAAAGGCAGCAAGCACTGAGAAGAACAAGTTCAGAAAGTCAAAGTCTTATCATAACATAGGCGTCATCTGTCAGGGCAGTAAGATGTATCCAGATGCCATAAAAGCTTATTCTGAGTCTTTGCGCAACAACCCTTCAGACAATGAAACTCGTTATAACCTTGTACTCTGTAAGAAGCTTCAGAAGGACAACAAGCAGAACGACAAGAACAAACAGCAGAACCAGAGCGACAAAAACAAGGATAAAGGCAATAAAGACAAGCAGGAAAAGCAGAAAGATAAGCACCAGAAGCAAGATAAGCCGCAACAGAATCAACCTCAGATGAGCAAAGACAACGCTGAACAGCTTCTTAATGCAGCTATGCAGCAGGAACGAGAGACTCAAGAAAGGTTGAACCGCAGTCGCCAACAACAACAGACCAGGAGGCTGGAGAAGAATTGGTGATCCAGAGATAATTATATTATACGCCAGAAATACTTATATCATATAAAATGAAGAAAGTTATACTGAATATACTATTGGCATTTGCCATATCATTGTGTCACGCCCAGGGGCTGCATGTCTCAGTTCCCTCCCACGTGCAAACGGGAGAGAATTTCCGACTGACTTATGTGATTGACACGCAAGACGTTGGTGACCTGCATCTCGGCGGCATACCTGGAGCACTCGAGGTGATAACGGGTCCATACCGTTCGTCTCAGTCGAGCTATCAGGTGATAAACGGACATGCAAGCAGTTCATCATCTACGACATTCACATATATTCTGTGTGCCACGAAAGCTGGCTCGTATAGAATTCCTTCTGCCACAGTAGTGGCCAACGGGCGAAAATTCGCTTCACGTTCTGTACAAATAAAGGTGACGGGCAAGAGCATGTCGGCAAATGGCACGCCAAGGATGCACAATGGAGCTGACGACCAACCACGTATGAGGACTGCAGGATCTGAAATCCGCAATTCAGATCTCTTCATAAAGGTAAGTGCAAGCAAGAACAAGGTATATGAACAGGAGCCTGTGATACTGACATACAAAGTATATACGCTGGTAGATCTCAACGCACTTAAGGGTGACATGCCTGACCTTACAGGCTTCCACACGCTTGAAGTGCCATTGCCACAACAGAAATCCTTTCATATCGAAAACCACAATGGCAGACCATACCGTTGCGTAACATGGAGCCAGTACATAATGTATCCTCAGATGTCCGGAGCATTGAAGATACCAAGCATAGTGTTCAAGGGATCAGTAGTTCAGCAGAATAGAGACGTAGACCCAGTGGAAGCCTTTTTCAATGGTGGATCGGCTTATGTTGAAGTGAAACGCGACATTGTGGCACCTGGAATAACGCTGAATGTGTTGCCTCTGCCCGCCAAACCGGCAACTTTCTCTGGAGGAGTCGGCGTATTCAACATAAGTGCGCAGCTAAACAAGGCTGATATCAAGGCCAACGATTCGTTCACATTGCGTGTAGTGGTAAGCGGAAAGGGCAATTTGAAGCTCATCAAGACTCCAGTTGTCAACTTCCCTAAAGATTTCGATAAATATGACCCAAAGATAACCGACAAGACAAAGGTGACAGCCAACGGACTTGAAGGCAACATGATATATGATTTCATCGCTGTGCCGAGAAATCAGGGCGAGTATACGATTCCGGCCATTGAGTTCACATATTTTGACACTAACACGAATTCATACAAGACAATAAAGACCCAACCATTCACCATTAGAGTAGGCAAAGGTGATGGAAATGGTTCGTCCGTGAGCGACTATCAGTCAGATCTGCGCAACAAGGATATACAACCAATACACGAAGGTTTCGAGAGTTCGCATGATTTCGACGACATGTTCTTCTGTTCTACAGGATATTGGGTACTCATCACCATGATAATCCTGACATTCTCACTGCTGACCGTTGCCTCGAGAAAATACATCTCTTTGGGCAAGGACACCGTGAGAAGCAAGCGTCGTCTTGCAAACAGGCTTGCCCTGAAGCGCTTGAAGGCAGCTAATGACTCAATGTTGAAAGGAAATAGTTCCACATTCTATGAGGATATACTGAAAGCCATGTGGGGGTATGCCGAAGAGAAGTTTAATCTTTCAGCCGGAGAGCTCAACAGGAACAACGTGGAGAGTGTTTTGCTTGCCAACGGTGTAGGAGAAGAATTGTCAACGAAGTTCATCGGAATCATTGATGCCTGTGAGCTGGAACGATATTCACAGTCTTCTATGTCGAATGACATGAATACTATTTTCGAAGATGCAATGAATACGATAACACAGATAGAAGATTCACTGAAGGACAGCAAGAAAAAATCAAATAAACTGATTCTCGTCCTCATGTTGTTAGTACTGACAGCATTGCCTGCATCCGCAATAACAAAGGAGAATGCTGACAACGAGTACAAAAAAGGCAACTATCAGCAGGCAATAAAAGATTATAACGAGTTGCTGAAGACCACGAAGAGTGCTGATTTGTATTATAACCTGGGCAATGCCTATTACCGTACAGACAACATTACTTTTGCCATACTCAGCTATGAGCGTGCACTATTGTTGTCGCCGAGCGACGACGACATCAAGCTGAATCTGCAGATAGCACAGTCAAAGACGATAGACAAGATCACACCGGAAGCAGAGATGTTCCTGGTGCAATGGTATAAGTCGCTGGTCAATCTTATGGGTATCGACTCTTGGGCGGCATTGTCAATTTTTTCTCTCGTGCTCACTCTGGCATTCTTCACATTATATCTACTTTCGGTCAAGGTAACGAGACGCAAAGTTGGCTTCTTTGCAGGAATGTTTTTCACCGTTCTGTTCGTACTTTCCCAGATTTGTGCATATCAACAAAAGAGCCAGTATCAGAATCGGAGAGGAGCAATCGTGGTAGTGCCATCGTTGCAGCTGAAAGACGTGCCTGATGATAAAGGGAAAAGTGTTACAGTAATACATGAAGGAACACGTGTTGACATCATAGATGACTCGATGAAAGACTGGAAACACGTAAAGCTAGGTGACAATAGGGAGGGATGGCTTCATTCTTCTCAAATTCAGAAAATCTAAATATCGAAAATGACAGGGAATATAGATTTAGCCATATTGCAGATGGTCAACGGCAGCGAATCATCGTTCCTCGACGGACTGATGGTTACGTTGACTTCCGGGTTCACATGGATACCGCTCTATATCGCATTGCTTTATCTCGTGATAAGCAACAATGACAACATGACCAAGATAATGCTGATAATACTGTGTGGAATCGGTTGCGTGGTGTTCTCTGGAGGAATCTGTGACTTTATCATCAAGCCTATGATAGGAAGGACACGACCTATCAACGATGACATGCTTGACGGAATAATATATACAGTAGGGGATATGAGCAACAAAGACTTCAGTTTCTTCTCGTCACACGCAGCAAACACCACCAGCTTGACAATGTTCTTCTCACTGTTGGTGAGAAACAGGAAATTTACTGTCGCAATGACGGCATGGGCTCTGATTAATTGCTACACAAGGCTGTACCTTGGAATGCATTATCCTTTCGACGTGTTGGTAGGCATAGCTTGGGGAGCGCTTGTTGGACTACTTTTATATTTAGTATATCTCAAGGTCTACGACAGGATGTTTCCCGATGTGGAATTCATTTCCAGCCAGTATACTTCTAAAGGCTATACAATAATTACTATCGACATTGTATTGCTCACAATGTCACTCTTGATTCTCTATGCCATACTAAGATCGTTTATAGGTTAGAATAGCCAGTTTGCAGGTCGGAAACATACCGTTTGTCTGGTATAAGCCACCTGTTTATTGCATGTAATCAACCTATTTGTCTGATGCAAACCACCTATTTACCTGATGTAGACAGTTTGGTTATACCATCAAGACATGGCATCCACCAAGTTATAAAAGCAAATTTAAAGAATTTATCAAATATGGAAATGGACGTAAAACAGATAAGAATCAGCGATTACAATTATCCTTTGCCAGATGAGAAGATTGCAAAATTCCCATTGGCAAAGAGAGACGAAAGCAAGTTGTTGATATACAACCACGGAAAGATAGAGGAAGACATTTTCCACAACATATCAAGCCATTTGCCAAAGGGTGCTATGATGGTGTTCAACAACACGAAAGTGATACAGGCTCGCCTCCACTTCAGAAAGGATACAGGAGCTCTCATCGAAATATTTCTTCTTGAGCCCCATACTCCCGCTGACTATGAACAAATGTTTCAGACCACGAGAGAGTGCTCATGGCTATGCATCGTTGGAAACCTGAAAAAATGGAAAGGACAGGAACTGAAGCGTGAGGTTGACATCAATGGAATCTGCGTGACATTACGCGCCAACTATGTTGAGGAACATCATACCTCGCATCTCATACGTTTCTCCTGGGACGGCGACAAGGTTTCGTTTGCAGATATACTTGAGGCGATGGGTGAACTGCCCATACCGCCTTATCTCAACCGCGAGACACAGGAGAGTGACAAAACCACATATCAGACGGTATATTCCAAGATAAAGGGAAGTGTGGCTGCGCCGACCGCAGGACTGCATTTCACAGACTCTGTGCTCTCCGATCTCGACAACCATGGCATCGACCGTGAGGAAATCACGCTGCACGTAGGAGCCGGCACTTTCAAACCTGTAAAGTCCGAAGAAATCGGAGGCCATGATATGCATTCTGAGTTCATCTGTGTGCATAGGAGTACACTCGAAAAGCTCTTAAGTCACGACTGCAAGACTATTGCCGTGGGTACAACGAGCGTAAGAACCCTTGAAAGCCTATATTATCTGGGACTAAAGTTACACGCGGATAAAGAAATTGAAGAGTCCAAGCTTCACATAGGACAATGGGAACCTTACGACGAGAACCAGCCGAAACTCAAACCACAAGAGGCGATAAACGCAATTCTTGACTATATGTCAGCAAAGAGGATAAGCACCATTCATTTTTCCACCCAGATAATTATCGTACCGGGTTACGATTACAAGATTGTCAAGATGCTTGTCACCAATTTCCATCAGCCCCAAAGCACTCTGCTGCTGCTTGTCAGCGCATTCGTCAACGGCGATTGGAAATCAATCTACGATTATGCATTGTCACACGAGTTCAGATTCCTGAGCTATGGCGACAGCTCTTTATTAATACCATAACGAAAAAAGAAGACAATAAAAATGAAAATAGGAGACAAAGTAAGATTCATCAGTGAGAAAGGCGGTGGAGTTGTCGTTGGCTTTCAAAACAACAACATTGCTATTGTGGAAGACGAAGATGGATTCCAGGTGCCGACTCAGGTGCAAGACCTTGTAGTGGTGAACGACGACAAACAGGCGAAAATGCTATCAGGAGCCACAACGCCGAAAATTCAGGAACCAGACATTCCGGCGTCACACGCCAATGCCATGGCAAACGCTCCTGTTGCCCAGAATTGCAACGTTCCCAAAGCTCTACACGTGTATGAGCGTGAGAATTCAGACCAGATAAACTTGTATTTGGGTTTTGTTCCAAAAGACAAGCAAAATATCAGCAAGACGGAATTCTTCATGTATCTCATCAATGACTGCAATTTTTTCCTCTCGTTCACATATTCACTTCAGCAGGGAGACGACTACAAACTCCTTGCGCATAACGTCCTGGAACCTAATACCAAACTGCTCATATCAAAGCTTACATTAGATGATGTGCAGGATTTCCAGAATGGAGCTATTCAAATCAACGCGTATAAAACGGACAAGCCATTCAAGCTTCAGCCAAGTTTAGATGTGAAACTGAAAGTAGACCCTGTAAAGTTTTATAAGCTCCACACATTCAGAGAAAACGACTTCTTTGATGAAGACGCTCTCGTGATGTCTGTCGTCGAGAACGGAGTACCGATGAAGGCGCTCACCATTGAGGCAGACGACCTGAAGGAAAAGATAATAGAAAAGCAACGCATCGAGATTACCGCTCCTGCCCGGACTGCTCACAAGAGAAATGACAATGAGCCGCTTGTCGTTGACCTACATATCGATGAACTTCTCGACACTACAGCGGGCATGTCGCATACAGACATGCTGAATTTTCAGCTTGACAAGTTCCGTGAGACTTTGGAAAGTTTCAAGCAAAAGAAAGGTTTCAAAATCATCTTCATCCACGGCAAGGGCGAAGGCGTGTTGCGAAATGCCATAATCAGAGAATTGAGATACAAGTACAAAAAGTATACATATCAGGACGCTTCATTCCAGGAGTACGGATACGGAGCCACACAGGTAACCATCCACTGATGATTCTTTCATAAAAATACCAAGAGACATGCAAAACGGCTTTATCAAAGTGGCAGCATCCATACCGTCGGTAAAGGTTGCCAACTGCCAATACAATGTGCAGCAGATAGAGAATGCCATAGCCCTGGCAGAAGGCAAGGGCGTCGAGATAATCGTGTTCCCGGAACTTTCAATTACAGGATACACCTGTCAGGATCTTTTCCGCCAGCGGCTCCTTATTGAACAGGCAGAGCTTTCGGTGATGAAACTCCTTGACTTCACTCGCAGTCTGGACATCATAAGCATAGTTGGTGTACCAATCGTGGCTGGTGACTTGCTGCTCAATTGCGGCATGGTTATTCAAAAAGGAACTATTCTGGGGGTGGTAGTGAAAACATTTCTGCCTAACTACAGCGAGTTTTATGAGAAAAGATGGTTCTCGTCTTCGCAAGACCTGAAGCCCACAGAAATACGTTTTGCAGGCAGGACGGTGAAACTATCGGCAAGCCATAAAGTATTCCGTACATACGATGGTGTCACTTTCGGCGTGGAAATATGCGAAGATGTATGGTCGCCAAATCCGCCGAGCAACGAACTCGCCCTTTCTGGAGCAGAACTGATATTCAATCTCTCGGCAAGCGACGACCTTATAGGAAAGCATAGCTATCTGGAAAAGTTGCTCTCGCAACAGAGCGCCCGTACGATAACGGGGTATGTCTACAGTAGCTGTGGCTTTGGCGAAAGCACACAAGACGTGGTGTATGGCGGTAATGCCCTCATCTGCGAGAACGGAAACATTCTGACTCAAGGCCAACGCTTCAGCCTTGACCCACAGACCGTCATTTCTCAGATCGATGTGGAGAAATTGCGCAATGAGCGTCGTTCAAACAGTACTTATGCCAACGCTCAACGCGACCATGTGGCTGAAATAATAGATGCACAACCCGTGGCAGAGAAAGATTTCGAGCTCATCAGAAAAATCAATCCATTGCCTTTCATCCCGTTAACAGATGATATGTTCGATAGTTGTGACGAGATATTTTCTATACAGGTGATGGGACTTGCCAAACGTCTCGTGCATACCCACTGCAAAACCGTGGTAGTCGGTATAAGTGGAGGACTCGACAGCACATTGGCTCTGCTGGTATGCGTGAAGACATTTGATAAACTTGGGTTATCCCGCAAAGGCATAGTAGGAGTTACAATGCCTGGATTCGGAACTACTGACAGAACTTATTCTAATGCCATGTCCCTGATGGAAGGACTCGGAATTACGATACGGGAAATCGGCATCGCCGATTCAGTGAAACAACACTTCTCTGACATCGGCCAGGATATTAACATACATGACGTGACATACGAAAATTCACAGGCCAGAGAACGCACTCAGATACTCATGGACCTAAGCAACAAGCTGTCAGGTATGGTGATTGGCACTGGCGACCTTTCCGAACTGGCATTGGGATGGGCTACTTATAATGGAGACCACATGAGCATGTATGGTGTCAATGGAAGTATTCCTAAAACTCTGATAAAGCATATGGTGCGCCATGTGGCAGAAAATGAGGTGGATGAAAAGACGCGTGATACACTCCTCGACATCATCGACACACCTATCAGCCCGGAATTGACACCAGCCGATGAGGCAGGAAACATCGCACAGAAGACAGAAGACCTTGTCGGTCCTTATGAATTACATGATTTCTTCATCTACTATTTCCTCCGTTATGGCTATCGGCCGTCAAGAATATTCCTGCTTGCCAAGAAGGCATTTGATGGAACTGACAATAGAGTAGAAACATACAGCGATGATACCATAAAGCATTGGCTGTCAATATTTGCAAGACGCTTCTTCAATCAACAGTTCAAACGTTCCTGTCTTCCAGATGGTCCCAAAGTGGGCAGCGTGAGTCTTAGTCCGCGAGGCGATTGGAGAATGCCGTCAGATGCAGATTCCAGCCTCTGGCTGCAGGAAATAGATAGTTTGTAAGCTTTCCATATAGGACTTTGCCGAAAGGCAAAGCCCTAACCTCATAAAACAAAAGGATGGCGTGAGGCTTTGCATACTATGCAATTATTGAAAGAAAATACAATAATTCAGAGTAATAATCGTTAATGTATTTAATGAAATATTCTGTTAACAAATTCTTATTAGCATTTGCAGCGACAGTCATTATGTCCGCATGTACTGACGACGACTCCTTCACGACGTCGCCAGACCACCTTCTCACGTTCTCTACAGACACTATAAGCATGGACACAGTCTTCTCGAGAGTGCCCACAAGCAGAAGGTTTTTCTGGGTATATAACAAATCGGGCGATGGCATCAGATGCTCTAACGTCAGACTCGCTAATGGGAACCAGTCTGGTTTCCGTGTGAACGTCGACGGTACATATCTCGGCAAGGAATCCGGATTTCAGACTGCAAATCTGGAAATAAGAAACAAGGACAGTGTTTTTGTCAATGTGGAACTGACATCCCCTATGACAAACAAGCTTGACCCTCAGCTAATAGAAGACAATCTTGTGTTCAGGCTTGAAAGCGGCGTGGAGCAGAAGATCAATCTCAACGCATATTCGTGGGATGCCGAGATATTGAAAGATCTCAAAGTAAGCCACGATACGTTGATATCTTCAGACAGACCGATTGTAGTCTACGGCAACATGCGCATCGATAGCCTTGCAACTGCAACCATAGCACCAGGAACAACGTTGTATTTCCATTCAAAAGCCGGGCTTGACGTCTATGGCAGACTCGTGGCAGAAGGCACTCCGGAAAAAAACATTGTGTTCAGAGGCGACCGTACCGACCGTATGTTCGACTATCTGCCCTATGACATGGTAAGCGGACAATGGAACGGTATCCGTTTCCATTCGTCATCATACGAAAACGTTATGAACTTTACCGATGTGCACAGTACTTTCAATGGCATCGTCTGCGACTCTTCAGATGTCAGCAGACTAAAGCTGAAATTTTATAACAGCATAGTGCATAACTGTCAAGGCTACGGACTACGTTCTGTAAACAGTGTCGTCGATGTGAGAAACAGCCAGTTGACAAATACTCTCAATGATTGCGTTGCCATACATGGTGGAGGGGCATTGCTTCTGAACTGTACCATAGCACAATTCTATCCGTTCGACTCCAACAGAGGTGCTGCCTTAAGATTCAGCAATGGTGAAAATGACGGGGAAACACTCCACAAATACCCATTGTATCAAATGGATTGCATCAACTCCATCGTGACAGGATATGCAGATGACGTAGTGATGGGTTCTGTCGCAGACTCCACAATTTCTTATGCATACAAGTTCCAGAACTGTATTCTCAGGACTGACTCCATCGACAATGGAGATAACATCAAGAATGTGATATGGGAGGATGCTGATTCCGTAGCTACCGACACGGTTTATGGTGGAGAGAAAAACTTCAAACTGGTGGATATTAACAAACAGCATTTTGATTTTCATCTGAGCAATGTTTCCAAAGCCATCGGGAAGGGCACCAAGGAAGACAATTATTACATGCCTACTGACAGAGAAGGACGAAAGAGGGACGATGAACCAGACTTGGGATGTTACGAATATGTGGAGCCAGTTAAAGAACAAGAATAAAATGAAACCATAAAATGAACAGACATCATGGAAAATATCAATGTAAAAATCGAGATATTGTCTTGCGTATATGATGAGCTCAACGAACAGGACAAAGCACTTGTGGATTTGGCAAAACAGGCTACGGCCAATTCTTATTCGCCATATTCCCACTTCAGAGTCGGAGCAGCAATAAGATTGTCTGACGACAGCACCATCATCGGTGCCAATCAGGAGAATGCCGCCTTCGGTGTCACTCTATGTGCTGAGCGTTCTGCAATATTCGCTGCCCAGGCACAACAACCGGGAAAGGCTATTCTGGCCATTGCCATAGCGGCAAGAACCGAAAACGGATTCACTAAACAGCCAATATCACCATGTGGATCATGCCGGCAGGTGATGGTAGAGATAGAAAAGAGATATCAACAGCCACTGCATATTGTGCTTTATGGTGAGAATGCTGTATATGTGATTGAATCGATTAAGAATCTGATGCCGTTGTCATTTGAGAATCTAGACTGAAATGACCTCTCCTGCATCACAATACAATTGAAATAGAAACGAAACTGATTGATGAAAGCTGTAAGACCAAAGAAAAATTTAGGACAACATTTCCTTACGGATCTAAATGTGGCAAAGGCGATAGCAGACACAGTTGACGCTTGTCCGGATATTCCTATCCTTGAAGTTGGCCCGGGAATGGGAGTCCTCACACAATATCTCACACAAAAGGGAAGAGAAGTCAAAGTGGTGGAAATAGACAGGGAATCAGTGGAATACCTCAATGAAGCGTATCCAATGCTGAGAGATAACATAATCGGTGAAGATTTCCTCAAAATGGATTTGCATACCGTATTCTCTGGCAGCCCTTTCGTATTGACAGGCAATTATCCCTACGATATATCGTCACAGATTTTCTTCAAAATGCTTGACAATCGCGACATTATCCCATGCTGCACAGGAATGATACAGCGCGAAGTAGCACTGCGAATTGCTTCGCAGCCAGGAAACAAACAATATGGTATACTTAGTGTGCTTATTCAGGCATGGTATAATGTTGAGTATCTTTTCACAGTAGACGAAAATGTGTTCAACCCTCCACCAAAGGTAAAAAGTGCTGTTATAAGGATGACGCGTAACGACGTTCAGAATATCGGTTGCGATGAGAATCTTTTCAAACGTGTAGTAAAAACCGTTTTCAATCAGCGGCGCAAGATGTTACGCGTTTCTCTGAGGCAAATATTCTCAAAATTGAAGAATGATGATGAATTCTTTACTCATGAACTAATGACAAAACGTCCTGAACAACTGACGATACTGCAATTCGTAGAGTTGACAAATTTGGTTGACAACCAGTTGAAAAGCGGAAACGTGGAATGATGTGATGTCTACTGAGAACAAATATTTATAAGACAACATAGAGATGGAATGGTCTTTGCCAGGCTTTTCCGTTTCTTTGTATTTGCAAGGTCGATATTGCAAATACAATTCGTTGCCTATTAAAAAGGAAAAATAATCACAGATACGTTTCTCTAAACAATCATTTTTTATTATTTTTGCAGTATGAAAGGACTGATGCACAATTGTGCGAGTGTAAAGTCCTGACTTGATTCAAAGGTACTTAGTTTAATTTTAATAGATAAACAAACAGTTATGAAAATCGAAGATTTTAACTTTGCAGGTAAAAAGGCTATCGTTCGTGTAGATTTCAATGTTCCATTGGATGAGAACGGACATGTGACAGACGACACTCGTATCCGTGGTGCGCTCCCAACACTGAAGAAAGTCCTTTCTGATGGTGGTAGTCTCATCATGATGAGCCATATGGGTAAGCCCAAAGGTAAAGTTAATCCAAAGCTCTCTCTCAGCCAGATTGTCAAGAACGTTTCAGAAGCTCTTGGCGTTGACGTGAAGTTTGCTCCAGATTGTGCTAATGCAGACAAGGAAGTTGCAGGACTGAAGACCGGTGAAGCTTTGCTACTCGAGAATCTCCGTTTCTACGCAGAGGAAGAGGGTAAGCCTGTAGGTATTGACAAGGAAGATCCAGCCTACGCTCAGGCAAAAGCTGAGATGAAAGACAAGCAGAAAGAGTTTGCCAAGAAATTGGCTTCTTATGCAGACTGCTATGTAATGGACGCATTCGGTACAGCACATCGTAAGCACGCATCAACAGCTGTAATTGATGAATTCTTCAGCAAGGACAGTAAGATGCTTGGATATCTGATGGAGAAGGAAGTTCATGCTGTTGACAATGTGCTGAAGGATATAAAACGTCCTTTCGTTGCCATTATGGGAGGTTCAAAGGTTTCGTCTAAGATTGGCATCATCGAAAACCTACTTGGCAAGGTTGACAAGCTCATCCTTTGCGGTGGTATGACATATACATTCTCTAAGGCTCATGGTGGTGAGATAGGTGACTCTATTGTTGAACTTGACAAACTGGATGTCGCACTCAACGTGGAGAAAATGGCAAAGGAGAACGGTGTAGAGCTTGTGCTCGCTACAGATTCTGTATGTTGCACTGGCTATGATTTCAAGACGTTCTCAGTCAAGGATGGCGCTCAGGTCAAGGTGTTCCCTTCAAATGCGATTGAGAATGGTTGGGATGGTCTTGATGCTGGTCCGGATAGTCGTGCCAAGTTTGCTGCAGCCATCGAAGGAGCGAAGACTATCCTTTGGAACGGTCCTGCAGGATGTTTCGAGTGTGATGAATTTACAGCTGGTTCACGCGCTATTGGTGAAGCTATCGCAAAGGCAACCGCAGAAGGTGCTTTCTCTCTGATTGGAGGTGGAGATTCTGTAGCTTGTGTAAATAAGTTCGGTCTTGCCGATAAGGTGTCTTATATATCAACTGGTGGTGGTGCTTTGCTCGAAGCCATCGAGGGTAAGGAGCTCCCTGGAGTTGCTGACATAGAGAAATAAAGACAGGCCGGATTTGTCTTTTTATAGAATATGACGATTCATTATTCTACATTATATGAAAATTGGTGTGCATTATTTGCACACCTTTTTTGTTGGTTCAACATAATTCCATTACCTTTGTATATATATTGCTATCAGATAATGGATATAGAAAATGTAAAAAAGATAATAGAGCGTAAGCCTAACCTCTCCACTGCTCTCGGGATGAATTTCATTTCTACTCCAGAACAGGACACATGCAAGGCTACAATGAAAGTTGATGAGCGTAACCGTCAGCCATTCGGGTTCTTGAGTGGTGGCGCATCCTTGGCGTTGGCGGAGAATCTGGCTGGCGTTGGCTCATGCTCAATATGTCCGGACAAAATATGTGTCGGCATTAGCGTAAGTGGAGAACATGTGAGAGCAGTGCAGGAAGGAGACACAGTTACTGCTAACGCTCGCCTAGTGAGCAAAGGACATAAACTTCACGTGTGGGAGGTTTCGATAGTGAACTCTCATGGGGAACTGATTTCCACCGTTCATGTCACAAATTATGTATTAACTCCTAAAGACTCTCAAGACTGATTATCGTGAAAGACGCTTTTGTGATATATCGTTACCCTTCAGCAGGGAACAAATGTGTTATTGTGAAACAAGATGAAAGTTCTCTCAAGAAGCTGCATTCCTTTTCAGAATTGGGAAAGGCTGATGGTTTCGTATTTGCACCATTCTGTATAACAGAAGACACTCCGGCTGTGCTTTTCGATAGTCCTATCCGCCGTGTGACGGAGCTTGATTATGATAATATCCTCAGAGAGGTAATGTATAATGGCAACAGTTGTGTTCTAAATGAAAGACTTAAGCCATACAATGGAAAACTCTATGATAGAAAATCATACGAAGAAGATTTCAACTGTTTCAAAGCTGCGATTAGGGAGAAGAGGATTGATAAGGCCGTTCTGTCTAGAAGTCTAGTTTTAAAGGACGACAACAAGAAGAATGTGATAAGAATGTTTCTGAAAGCATGTGAGAACAATTCGGATTCATACATCGTTCTCATTTCGTCAGACCAAACTGGAGTATGGCTTGTAGCAACGCCTGAAGTTCTTTTAGAACGTTGTGGAAATGTCTTTCACACCATAGCACTTGCCGGAACGATGGACAAACGACTGGTTATATCCGATAACGAATCAAAAGCGATTGGCAAGATTTCAGATATAGATATATCCTGTTGGAGCAACAAGAACATCGGGGAACAACAATACGTTTCTTCTTATATAAAAAAACGGTTATCCAATTTTTTTTCTGATATAGAAGAACTTGGACCTACGACAATATCTGCAGGCAATGTAGTGCATTTAAGAAGTGATTTTTTCGCAGAAGTAGATAGTATTTCAAGAATAAGCCCTGGTGATATAGTAAGGCAATTACATCCAACGCCGGCAGTTTGCGGCGTTCCTGCAGGTGAGTCATACAGTCTTATCAATAGCAAAGAACATAATGACCGTCGATATTACAGCGGATTCTGTGGAGTAGTGGATACAGATGGAGACAGTCATTTGTTTGTTACCTTGAGATGTATGGAAATATTCTCCGATTGTTATAAACTATATGCAGGGGGCGGAATCCTTGCCGAAAGCAATATGGAGGAAGAATGGAGAGAAACGGAACTGAAAATGAAGACAATGATGGACTGTATCTGAGACAGGTTGCAACGACCTGTTAATTGAATTAAACACTAAAAATACATGTATTCTGACAAAAACATAGTCAATTTGCTAACATCTCTTTTGATTGCAAAAGGAATCAAAAAAGCCGTAGTATGTCCTGGTTCAAGGAATATACCTATAATAAGTAATCTCAGAACTGTCAAGGAGATAGAATGCATCTCTGTGATTGATGAAAGAAGTGCAGCTTTCTATGCTCTTGGTGTGTCGTTAGCTACAGGGACACCCACCATAGTGTGCGTTACTTCAGGCTCCGCTTTTCTTAATACACTACCTGCCATTGCTGAAGCACATTACAGGCAAGTTCCTATAATCCTCATATCAGCAGACCGTCCGCAAGAATGGATAGAGAGAAATGATGGTCAGACCATGGTTCAATGTGGTCCGACATATGGTCTCTTCAATTCTGAGGTTGATGTAAATGACATTAGTAATGGCGAGGCAGAGAATTATTCTTCTCTACTGATTAATAATGCTCTGAATGCAGCACTTAGAGACAATAGGGGGCCAGTTCATATCAATATTCATCTGCATGAGCCATTATTTGTTTTTAACAAGACTTCTTTGCCAGAGAAAAAAGATATAGAATTTTTACAAGCTGAAAAAGTGTTGCCATACAGGGCAATGGAGATAATCAAAGATTTTATCCTTTCGGAAAGGAAGATTATTGTCATTGGACAACTACCATACCATGATGAGGAAATCGACATGATTGTCAAAGAATTGAAGATGTATTATATCGTTATGTGTGAGCAATTGTCCACGGCTTCTGCTGAACCGATTGACGCCATAGTAGATATATTCGAAGATAATTCCGCCATAGAGAATATTGATATGGTGCTCTCTCTTGGCAATACCTTGGTGAGCAAAAATACCAAGAGGTATTTGCGTACTAAGAAAATATCATCTCTTTGGGAAATCAACGATAATGGAATAATACACGACACGTTTATGAGTCAGACTGGCATTATTGACTGTTCTTGTAAACTTTTCCTTAAAGCACTACTGCGTTTGACAAAAGAGAATTACAAAGAAAAGCAAACAGAAAAAACAGGAAATGCTGACAATGAAATTTCACAAGACATTCTGAAGACGCATTGGGATAAAGCCATGACACATATTGAAATGTGTATAGATGATTATGTGCCCGTTTATTCTCAAATGCTTGCGATACGTTGTTTCGAGCAGTCTCTAGAAGACATGGAGTATGAAAGTGAAGTTCATTATGCAAATAGCATGGAAATACGCATAGGATGCCTGTATTCACCGCATTACATATGGTGTAACAGAGGGGTGAATGGTATAGAGGGCAGTGTGTCTACTGCTGCTGGCTTCTCACTTACTACATCCTCGATGGTGTTCTGCATTACTGGCGACTTGAGTTTTTTCTATGATCAGAATGCACTTTGGAATAATCACCTGAAAGGTAATTTTAGAGTGATGATCCTTAATAATAATTGTGGAGGAATATTCTCCCAGTTGAAAGGCTTAAATATTCCAGATGACATCATGAAGTATGTTGAGGGAAGACACACCGCTACGGCCAAGGGTATATGCGAACAAAATGACATAGGATACATGGCTGTGCGAGATGAGGAGGAACTGCGCATTTCAATGGCACATTTCTTGATTGAAAAAACAAATCGTCCAATAGTGCTTGAGGTGTTTACATCTCCAGATGATGATCGCCAAGCTTTCGTTGGATTGAAAAAAATGATAAAAAGTAAATTTTAAAAATATATGGCAAATAGAATTTGGAACAAAATCGAAGGATTCGATTTTAAGGAGATATTGTTCGAAGAGTGTGAAGGCGTGGCAAAAATCACTATAAATCGCCCACGATATAGAAATGCCTTCACTCCACTTACCACACATGAGATGAGCCTTGCCTTCGCTTACTGTAGAGAGGCTCAGAATATCTCTGTCGTATTGCTCACAGGAGCAGGCGACAAAGCCTTCTGTTCTGGTGGCGACATGAATGTTAAAGGAAGGGGCGGATATGTAGGTAATGACGGAGTGCCACGTCTGAATGTGCTCGATGTACAGAAGCTGATTCGCTCCTTGCCAAAACCTGTTATCGCTATGGTAAACGGATATGCGATAGGAGGAGGACACGTGCTTCACTTGATGTGTGACCTGACGATAGCCAGCGAAAACGCCATTTTTGGGCAAACAGGTCCAAAGGTGGGATCATTTGATGCAGGTTTCGGAGCTTCTTATTTAGCTCGCATCGTTGGGCAGAAGAAGGCTAGAGAGATATGGTTCTTGTGTAGACAATATTCTGCGGAAGAGGCAGAGAGAATGGGAATGGTAAACAAGGTAGTGCCTTTCGATAGTCTTGAGGACGAATGTATGGAGTGGGCCCACACAATGATGGAACGTAGTCCATTGGCTCTGAGAATGATAAAGGCAGGACTTAATGCGGAGCTCGATGGACAGGCAGGTATTCAGGAGTTAGCGGGTGATGCAACCATGCTTTATTATTTCCTTGATGAGGCACAGGAAGGTGGCAAGGCATTCTTGGAGAAGCGTAAGCCTGATTTTGGGAAGTATCCTAAACTGCCTTAATTTACATATATTAGTGAGTATCCATTTTTTAAATACATACTTCTATACTTTTGATTTTAAACTTTAGAAGTTAAAGCTATCAGTAGATATGTATAAGATTAGTATTGAGAAGAAGAGATTACATTTCAAACAGCCTGCTGGCACATCTCGTGGCATTTACACCACACGAGATATATGGCTGATAAAGCTTGCTTCCGATAAAATTCCAGGAAGATTGGGAATCGGAGAATGTGCTCCGCTTCCTGATCTTAGTTGTGATGCTTCAGACGATTTTGATGAAAGATTGCTGGAATTGTGCTCAATTTTCAAGCAGAATGGCAGGATTGATTATTCCCTCATGCGGCCCTATCCGTCGGCTTTGTTTGGATTGGAAACAGCTCTTCTGAATCTTGAGAATGGAGATAAGCTTTTCGATACACCATTTTCGCGAGGAGAGATTGGTATTCCTATCAACGGACTCGTATGGATGGGATCATTCGATGAGATGAACAAGCGTATAGAGGACAAATTATCAGAAGGCTTCAGATGTGTGAAACTAAAAATCGGGGCAATCGACTTTGATAGTGAAATGACACTGATAAAGAGTATCAGGAAGAGATATTCGAAGTCTGCCATTGAGCTAAGGGTAGATGCCAATGGAGGATTCACTGCTGGTGATGCAATGTCACGTCTAGAAGAGCTATCGAAATATGATATTCATTCAATCGAACAACCTATACGACAGAAGCAATGGCATGAGATGTCGTACCTGTGTGCAAATACTCCAGTGCCAATTGCTCTTGACGAAGAACTTATAGGTGTAAATATTCCAAAAATGAAGGATGATCTTCTTGATTATATCAAGCCACAATATATTGTGCTGAAACCCACATTGCATGGTGGAATGAAGGGTACACGTGAGTGGATAGAAAAGTCTCGATTAAGGAATGTAGGTAGTTGGATAACAAGTGCATTGGAGAGCAGCGTTGGTCTGAGTGCCATAGCACAGCTCACATCCGACATTTACGGTAATGACATAACGATGGCCCAGGGGCTCGGAACAGGTGCCTTGTTTGCCGACAACCTGCCATCACAGACGGAGATACGTGGAGACAAGTTATGGATGACAGGAAAGAAATGACTCTTGATGGGTTTTATAAAGAATGGAATAGCGCATTGTCCACTGTTATAGTGAACACGAGCGGATCTACAGGTAAGCCGAAGTCAATTAGAGTCGAAAAGTCACGGATGATTGAAAGTGCAAAGATGACATGCTCTTTCCTTGGACTTACTTCTGACGATTCTGCTTTGCTTTGTATGCCGTTGCGGTATATAGCCGGCAAGATGGTAGTTGTGAGGACTATTGTTTCTGGCATGAGACTGATTTCCATCCCTCCAACAAGTCATCCGCTTAAAGATATGGAAGATATTCCTACATTTGCCGCAATGGTACCTATGCAGGTGTTCAACTCGTTGTCTGTTCCTGAAGAGGCTGACAAGTTGAAAAGAATAAAGAACCTGATTATTGGTGGTGGTCCAGTCAATGATCTTCTATACAGTAAACTTCAGCATTTCCCTAATGCCGTGTGGAGTACTTATGGCATGACTGAAACTTTGTCGCATATAGCCATGAGGCGTTTGAATGGCCCCACTGCTTCTGAATATTACATTCCACTTGATGGAATTCATTTGTCTGTAAATGAAATGGGGTGTCTCTGCATAGATGCCCCGAAGATATGTCCGGAAGTGTTGCAAACCAATGATATTGTGAAGTTTGATTCTGAAGGACACCGATTTAAAGTCCTTGGCAGGATAGACAATGTTATAATTAGCGGTGGTGTCAAAATACATATTGAGGAGGTGGAAAAGATGTTAGAGCCCATTATTGCCCCTCCCTTTGCCATAACAAAAAAATCGGATAAGAAGTTCGGAGAAATTGTTGTGATGGTAGTACAGGGGTCATTTACAGAAGCGGATTTATCTAACATCAGAGAACAGATAGAAGCCACTTTGCCCATGTATTGGCAACCCAAACGCTATGTCGTAATTGACAAGATTCCTATGACTGCTACCGGCAAGATTGCCCGCAGCGCATTGCAGGATATAGTTGAGAAAATGTAACATCTGATATCATTCAGATGATTCATCAGGAAATAATAATCTTTTGTCCCGTTCAATGGCTGCTCTAGTCCATTCGAATGGGACGAAGTGCCAGTTGGCTGTGGATGATATGTCATTAGAAACGAGTTCCTTCCTGAATTCTTTTATCAGATAATTTCTTTCACCTTCCTTACTCTCGGCAACTTTTCTCAGTTTAAGTTGCTCAATAGGTATTCTTGCTCCCTTGAGCAAAAATTCGTTTCCGCCATTGCCACGATAGCTATGCATTGCCACGAGGTAATATGTGTCAAAGCGAAAGGACTTGCCAGAAGAAAGGCTTCTTATATTTATCCGATTGCCATAGTTCTTGGTAACATCAACAGTATAGTTGATGCCTGCAGCCGTCTCGAAGTTGTAAACTAAGTTTTTGAAGAATGTAAACGACTTGCCTTCGTATTCGTATGTCATCATCTTCATTATGTGGTCAGAGGGTGATGACATGGTTTCTATCCATAAGTCATAGCTGTATTCAAGGTATCTTTTGATTTCTTTTCCTGTCATTTTCAATACGGATATTGAATTCTCGTATTTGTATATGTTGAAAATGTCTGCTATTCTCACATCTCCAGGTCCGATCTTCTCATCAAAGGCAAGCGGAGCGGCAAATGATATTTCAGCACCTGTTGCTTCTAATTGTACTTTATGAATGAGTGAGGACAGAGGTGCTGCACCGAAGAAACAATCTCTAGTGCGTAATGGTATATCAATATTAGCTATTCTTTCGTCGAGGAGTGTTTTTGCTTCGTTGAGATCATTTCTGAAAAGCTCTTCGAAATCACTGTTGACAGGATAATTCTCTGAGAATAATTGTCGTTCCTGTATGAGTTCTTTACACCATTTATGTTTCACGCTTGAGTTCTTTTCATCCGAACTGAATGTCACTTCCACTTCATTGAATAGTATTGCGTCGCTTGAAGCATTGAGACATAACACTTCATGACCTTCTTTATTGCGTATCCATTTTTTGCAGCTTTTGTGGTCGTGTCCGAAAAAGATGATGTCGAAGCCATCAACCTCTTCAGCAATGGCTCTGGATGCGTTTTCAATCATATCACCATCGTTGATGCCACCAGTCCATCCTGTATGAAAGAGACCGACAATGAGGTCTGGCTCTTCTTCTCTAATAGTGTTAATCCAACGTCTGGCACTTTCGATAGGATTTTCAAGGCTTATGCCATGCCATAACGAACTGCTGAGCCAATATGGAATAGCCGTTGTAGTTATTCCTAATACAGCTATGCGTATGCCATCTCTTATAATAATGGTGTAAGGTTTGAAATAAGGTTTATTATCTTTCTTCCGGATATAATTGGCTGAAAGTATTGGAGCTTTTGTCTCTGATACCCATTTATCGTAAACCACATGCCCAGTCTCTATATCATGGTTGCCAATGCATACAGCATCGTAACCTAAATGATTAAGAACTCTGGCTGCAAGACATGTATGAGAGCGATTTACGAATGATGAGTAATAACATGTAGGGTGACCTTGCAGTATATCTCCGAGGTCGAGCAAAATAAGTTTGTCGCCAAGTTTCTGCCTTTCGCCAGCTATATATGATGAAATGCGTGATAAACAAGCGGTTGCTTCTTTCCGCTTTATGAAATCATAGGAAAAGAAGCAACCGTGAATGTCACCAGTCTGTATAATTTTTATTATTACATCAGGCATGTTCTGTTTATCTGCAGTGGGGATACATTGCGGCTTTATCCGATTTTGATTAACTGCAGGCTTGATATCTTGCCGTCTGAATCGATGTGGCCTACAACTTTATATTGGTTGAATTTGTCTTTTGATGAATCGATATTACTTACAGATTCGTCTACCGTGAATTCAACGTCATACTCATATGTGTTGTTGCCCATATCCTTTTTCTTTATTTTGTAGTCTCCGTTAGGACGCCATGTAAGACTCCTCACTTCATCCTTGTAGAGTTTGTGGAGGAACGTTATTACATCATTCTTTGTAGCGTTAGCATTATTGAGAAAATGCAGTGTGCTGCTCACAGCAGACGTCAGTCCCATCTCATCATTACTGTTAATACCGTTGAAAAACTGTCGGAATATGCTAGTAATCAACTGCTTATCCTCACCATTAACAGTTGTGGCATCCAGTTTGTCCAGCTTTTCTTGTGCTTCAACAGCGTGCTCTCCGTCATTATGTTCAGAGAGATAAGCCTGGAATGCTTCTGGAGTATTTTGTCTTACACAGGTTGCCCAGTCTATAGAGTCTATCTTATGCTCAGCTTCTGCTTTGTGCATAGAGTCAGGATGCTTTTCGAGATATGCCTGAATCGCACTCTTGGAATTGCTCAACAATGCGTTAGTCCACTCTGCGTCATTCATTTGTAGAATCTTCAAGTGCGCTTCAATGGAGTCCCTGTGTTCCTGAGGAGCGTCTCTGAAGCTGTCAAGATAATCTTGTAGCACCGCCGGGTCAGAACTTTCCATCGCATTAAGATATGCCTCCTGCTCATCTCCATGAAGAGTATTCATAGAAGAGGCATACCAGATTCCCGCTCCGAGTATCACTATCAAACCTATAACAATAGCAATAATCATATTCTTTTTATTGCTTTTGGGTGGCTGTGGTGTAACTATAGCTTCTTGATTAGCAGGAACATTCCCCTGGGTTGTATTGTTTTGTCGTGGATAGGCTAGGTTGCCTTGCGGAGTGAAATCAGGGTTGCCCTGGCTTGCCGGAGTGTCTGGAGCCATATGGCATACAGGACAAACTGGTTGTCCTTTGATATATACGTTTCCGCAATGTGGGCATTTCTGAATGTTGCCCTGTATTCTGATACCACAATTGGGACAACTTGCAGCCATGTCACTGATTTGGTGGCCGCATTCTGGACATTTTATAATAGCCATGATGATTTATTGTTATTTAATGAATATTTCTATGTTTTGTTAATAATACTCCCAATAATCGGATTATTTCTGTGTACTGCCGTTAATGATGCCTGAAACGTATTTCTCTCATGCTATGACGTCCCATGAACCGGCTTTTGTCTACATACGTGTTGATTCCGTTTATCCTTCCTTTAGCTGTGTATTGCCACATGTCGAAATCTCTGTTGTCAGCAAGTTTGGGTTCTCTTGAGGAGTATTGGGCTATCATCAACTTGTAGCCGTCTATCTTTCCCTTCAGATGCTTGTTGTAGAAGTTCGTACCAGTATATAATAGCGGTTTTTGTCTGTATTCCTTTTCAACGAGAATCAGAAACTTCATAAGCGAGTCGCAGAATTCTTCTGTACCAAGTCCGCTTGTCGTTTCTATGTCAATCATCGGTAGAAGATCCTGATCGCCTGGTCTACATTGAGATTTGAAGTTTTCCATCTGTTGAACCAGATCCACCTTTGGACGAAAGAAATGGTATGAACCAACCTTCAGCCCATAACGATGAGCCAATTCGATGTTCTTTTTGTATGTAGGGTCTATACGTGTCCCGCCCTCTGTAGCTTTCAGATAAACGTATGCCATTTTGCTGTTGTCACCAACTGCTTCCCAAAACACCTCTCCTTGATAGTGGCTCAAGTCTATACCATGTATGTGGCGGCATGTGTCTTCACATTGCACGTATGATTCATATGATTGCGCACTGACTGAAGTGGAACAGAATGAAATTATGCCCAACGCCAGAATCTTAATTTCTTTGAATATTTTCATGATTTGCAAAGTTACTTCATTCTTCAGGCTTGACAAAATAAATTAAACTTAATTAGTTATTCCTCTATTTCTGAAAGACTTTTTGATATGTTCGACATTATTTTGCATAAGGATTCAGAATGTGAATAGCTATAGAATCTTACGCAATTGGTGATGTTATATTTACCGAACGAGCGACCAAACTTGTTTGCCTTGTATGTTCTCATAAGCGATTGGTCTGTCAACAGTCGTGCATGCTTGTCAAACTTCTTTATATATGGAAACTCGTCTGTCTCGAACGAAAACAATTCCGTCAATACGCTTGCTTGGAGACTTGCCATTTTCTTAAGTTTCAGACGCTGGATCCAGCTTTCCACTTTCACAAAGTCAACGAGCTGTCCCTTTGTCTTTAGAAACACCCCTAACTCTATCATGCCTCTCAAACGTATCCCATGACGCAGTATGATATTCGCGTTTTGAAGTATCAAACCGAGAAAATCCAGAGATATCTTCGACGTGTCAATGCTATGTCTTTCCTTGTAGACGATGTCTTTCAGTACATACTTCTTTACGATATAGTTAAGGTTTTGCATTTCAAGGTCTTCAAAGTCAAAATTCAAGGACACCCCGTCTTTTTCAGAGAATGTGCCTTTGGCGAATAGTACTTTTATTTCGTATGGCATGTCGAGATGCTTGTCACTTTCGTGGGCTACAATCGCCTTGAAGACGATTGGGACAACGTCTTCAATGACTGATATTTTATAAAGAACTCCCCATTTGAATGCTGTCATTGGCTCAATCTCGTGTCTTGATCCGAATTCGCCATCGTCCAACAATGATATGAGATTATCAAGTACGGTATTCATGTTAACTGTATTTTTTAGGGTATCTGAACAATATCGAACCTACAGAAACGGCAAAAAGCACGAATGGATAATATAGATGGCTGATGATATCCATCGGACTCACGGCTGCGAGTCCTGTAGCCATAAGTATCTGTGCGCCGTATGGCAGTATGCTCTGTATGCAGCAGGAAAATGTGTCAAGTATGCTGGCGCTTTTTCTGTTGTCTACACCGAACTTGTCGCCAATATCCTTTGATATGGAGCCAACGGTAAGAATGGCTACAGTATTGTTTGCCGTGCACACGTTCACTATGCTTACGAGCGAAGCAATTGTAAGCTCGCAACTTCTTCTGTTGCTTATCTTGTTTGTTATCAAGCGTATCAGATAGTCAAGTGCGCCATTGTCGCTCAGCGTTTTGAGCAATCCTCCCGCTAACAGGGCAACTACTATGAGATCTCCCATCGCCGTAATGCCGTCGCCCATCGACTGACACCAGCCAAAGAAGTCAAATGCATTGAATGCCATGCCCACAACACCTGTGGAAAGTATGCCTAACGTAAGAACTATCAGAACATTTAGTCCACAGATGGCTGATATGATGACAATAAGATAAGGTATGATTTTTATTATATTTGCCGAAGGGATGTTGGTTGGTGAGTTCACTCCCTGGCCAACAAACATATATACCACCATTACTATTATCGCGACAGGAATTGTGGTATATGAATTCACAAGGAATTTGTCGCTTTGTTTGCATCCCTGAGTATTGGTTGCAACAATAGTCGTGTCGGATATGAACGAGAGATTGTCGCCAAAGAACGACCCACCAACTATGACTGCCACCATTAACGGGACGCTCGTGCCGGTGGAGTGGGCGAGTCCTGCAGCGATAGGAGTGAGAGCCACTATTGTTCCTACGCTTGTTCCGATGGAAAGCGAGATGAAGCAAGCCGCAATGAAGAGGCCTGGCATTATCATGTTGTCAGGAAGGACGCTCAATGTGAAATTCACAGTATCGTCAATACATCCAGCTGTCTTGGCCGAATTTGCGAAAGCGCCGGCCATAATGAATATACATGCCATAAGCATGATGTCTTTTGCCCCAGCTCCGATGCAGAAGGAATCTATTCTCTGCTTGAAGGCTTTGCCTCTCGACACGGCTATTGCATATATGCAGGCTGTCATGAAAGCAATGGTGATAGGCATCTTGTAGAAGTCGCCAGCTATTAATGACGACACGAAATAAACTATCACGAAGAGAATAAGCGGTGACAACGCCAAGAGCCCTTTCTTATGGTTTAAATTCTCGTTTTGCATTCTTATTATGACTTTTAGGAAATATCTTCTTTTATATTAATGGTTAAACTTTTTTATAACATGTTCATTCCAAATACTCCTTAACTATAGAATCTGAACTATTCTGTTATTTGAAAATAGTGAACAGCCGCTTTGAATTTACAACTCATAGAGTTACGTATTAAAACCCCGCTGTTTTTTGTTTGCAAGCAACTGCTTTATGCATTGAAATCCGAAGGATTATAATTGGAGCATAACAATTTCTTGAATGGTGTGGCCAATTGCATTTTTGCTTCCGAATTGACTGTAGGTTCAGGGGCCTGTTGTTGATATCCGCCTTGATTATATACTTACAAGAAGGAGTCAAGAACTTGACGCTCTGTTGACTCCTTCTTATTCGTAATCTCTCATCCAGTCAATGCAAAGCTACAAAAACGGATGGATAATCTTTCGTTACAGCGTAACGCCATTCTTGAAAATTGCTATCTCTCGATAACCATTCTTCTCGTTGTTGGCCTTTTCTCCACTTGCCACAGCAATCACTTTGTCAATGAATTTATCAAGCAATGTAGGCATGTCTGTACCTTCTACAAGTTCGCCAGCGTTGAAGTCTATCCAGTTAGGCTTGTTATTGGCCAGGTTGCTGTTTGTCGAAATCTTCATTGTCGGTATGAATGTGCCGAAAGGCGTACCGCGACCTGTCGTGAAGAGAACTATCTGGCAACCGGAAGCTGCAAGAGCCGTTGCTGCCACGAGGTCATTGCCTGGTGCTGAAAGGAGATTCAGCCCCTTAACCTGAAGTCTGTCGCCATATCCGAGTACTCCGCTAACAGGTGCGCGTCCGCATTTCTGTGTGCACCCAAGAGCTTTATCCTCGAGAGTGGATATTCCACCAGCCTTGTTGCCTGGTGAAGGATTCTCACCAACAGGTTCGCCATGGCTGAGGAAGTATTCCTTGAAATCGTTTACGAGTTTTACAGTTTGCTCAAACAAATTTTCATTCTCACAACGGTTCATCAGTATAGTTTCTGCACCAAACATTTCTGGCACCTCAGTAAGAATTGACGTACCACCCTGTGCTACGATATAATCGGACAGTTCACCAACAAGTGGGTTTGCCGTGATTCCGCTGAAGCCATCACTTCCTCCGCACTTGAGTCCGATGCGGAGTTCATTCAGCGGGCAGTCTGTACGCTTGTCCTCCTTGACGACTTTGTAAAGCGAGCGTAGAATTTTCATGCCTTCTTCTATTTCGTCTCCCTTCACGTTCTGTACAACCATGAACTTTATTCGCTCCTTGTCGTAGTCGCCAAGTAGTTTTTCAAACTGGTCAGGCTGGTTGTTCTCACATCCGAGACCCAAGACAAGCACTGCTCCCGCATTAGGATGGAGAACGATGTCACGCAGCACCTTGCGGGTGTTTTCGTGGTCTTCGCTCAACTGTGAGCAACCGAAGTTGTGATGCCAGGCATGAACAGCGTCGATTCCCTCTAAGTTTGTTTCCTTTTCAATCATGTTGGCGAGGCGCTCGGCAATGCCGTTGACACATCCCACGGTCGGCACAACCCAAATTTCGTTTCTTACACCCACTTCTCCGTTCTTTCTAACGTAGCCTTGGAACGTGCGATTGTCTTTCTTTATGTCGAGTTTCTCATTTACGGGGCAATATTCATATGTAAGCGTACCTGAAAGGTTTGTTTTCAGGTTGTTCTCGTTTACCCATTGGCCTTGCTTCAGGTCCTCCTTAGCATGACCGATAGGATAACCATATTTAATGATGTTCACGTTGGCAGGCGTATCCTTGATCAGAATTTTGTGGCCGGCAGGCGTATTCTGGAGCACGGTTATCTCCTTTCCATCTACATTGATTGTCTCACCTTTATCAATAGGGCGCAGACAAACCACTACAGAGTCTGCAGGGTTGATTTTGATGAATGCTGAAATATTCATGATGTTTTTTTGATTTGTATTATTTTGTTTTTATAATTGAATTTCCGTCTTTTAACAGTTCACATAATGATGTCGATGCAGTATGCATTACATCAGGCTTACAATTGAGTTCTTCTGTAGAAATCAACGTTTTCTTTCGACAACAGCTCTATTGGCATGTAGTTGGTCGGATCCACCTTCTTGTGAAGCACTATTGCCTTGAAAAGAGAATCAACGCAGTGGTAACCTTGCATGTAAGCATGCTGGGCTATCAAAAACGAAATGGAGCCTTTCCTTAGGCATTGAGCGTTTTTTTCTACCATATCATATCCCATTATCTGTACACTTCTTCTATTGGTCTTGAGTAGAAACTCACCAACGATATGAGCCTTTGAGCCAAGGGTGATGCAGTTTCTAATTCCGGGATGGGCAGAGAAGAACTGTTCCAGTTTCTTCTCGTTGCTCTCTGGACTTCCTTCAACGGGTACGTCAAGCTCGGCAATCCTGACATTCGGAAAATGTTCATTCATATAATGACGGAATCCCAATTCACGGTTCTCCTGCTGACGACTTGCCACTTTGCCGTTTTTCATGCGTTTGAAAAGCATTATCTCTTTATCATTGGCAGCCAGGAGCATCAGCATCTTGGCAGCGAATTTGCCGCTCGAGAATGAATCCTGACCAAAAAATGTCAGGGGGTTGACGTCGGGAATATAAGAATCGAGCAGAATAAACGGAATTTTCCTTTCATGCATCGTCTCGCAGAAATGTTTTGTGACCTTGATATCAGCAGGCACGACAATTACCCCATTCGGTTTCTTCTCCAGGCATTCTTTCGTTGTCTGGACAAATGACTTGATGTCATAACGTTGGTAATACATAATTTCCGTGCTTATATGGAAATCCCGCCTCGTCTCACAGGCTTTTGCTGTTCCGTCTTCAATTTCCTCCCAATATGCTTCTGAGTCATGTTGGGGGATAATACAGTAAAACCGATATGATTTGTTGTATGCAAGAGCGCTTGCATACATGTTGGGCTGGTAGTTTATTTCTTTTAGCACTTTTTCTACTTTCTCACGTGCTTTTTTTGATACGTTTGGACGGTTGTGAAGCACTCGGTCAACAGTTCCGACCGATACGCCAGACTTTTCAGCTATATCTTTTATCCTAACCTTTTCTGTCATTATAAATGAGGTCTTAGTCAACTACTTTTTTGATTGTTCATTTGCAAAAATAAGAAGAATAATTTAAATATACCTTATTTTAAAGCTCATTTTTGACAAAATCGCAATTTTTTCAATTTTTATTTGTGTGGATGGGTATAAAACTGTAATTTTGTAAACGAAAAATTAGGCAAAAACATTCTTAAATAATTAATTTATCAAAAACAAATGGCTAAAGTAGTAACAATGGGCGAGATCATGCTTCGCCTTTCTTCTCCTGGACAGAAGAGATTTATCCAGAGTGATTCATTCGATGTCGTATATGGCGGTGGCGAGGCTAACGTTGCTGTAAGTGCGGCAAACTATGGACATGAGGCTTACTTTGTAACTAAAGTTCCTACACACGAGATCGGCCAGTGCGCAGTAAACGCTCTTCGCCGATATGGTGTACATACAGATTTCATAGCACGCGGAGGTAATCGTCTTGGTATCTATTTCCTTGAGACAGGTGCTTCTATGCGTCCTTCAAAGGTCGTTTACGACCGTGCCGGAAGCTCTATAGCAGAGGCTGATGCCAAGGATTTTGACTTTGACTCAATCATGGAGGGAGCACAGTGGTTCCACTGGAGCGGCATTACTCCAGCAATAAGTGACAAAGCAGCAGAGCTTACAAAACTCGCATGCGAGGCAGCAAAGCGTCACGGTGTAACAGTAAGTTGCGATTTGAACTTCCGCAAGAAGCTTTGGACTTCAGAGAAAGCTCAAAGCATCATGAAACCTTTGATGCAGTATGTTGACGTTTGTATAGGCAACGAAGAAGACGCACAACTCTGCCTTGGATTTAAGCCAGACGCTGACGTGGAGGGTGGAAAGACCGACGCTGAGGGATATTACGGAATCTTCCAGGGAATGATGAAGGAATTCGGATTCAAATTCGTGGTTTCGACCCTTCGCGAGTCTTACTCTGCAACTCACAATGGATGGAAAGCCCTTATCTACAATGGAAAGGACTTCTATCAGAGCAAACACTACGATATCATGCCAATCATTGACCGAGTAGGCGGTGGCGACAGCTTCGCAGGCGGACTTATACATGGTTTGCTGACATGGCCTGAAGATCAGGGCAAAGCTCTCGAGTTTGCAGTAGCTGCTTCTGCTTTGAAGCATACAATTCCTGGTGACTTCAACCTCATGAGCAAAGAAGAGGTGGAGAATCTTGCCGGTGGTGATGCTTCAGGTCGTGTACAGCGATAAAAACGGAGAACAAGGAAAACATCAGATGGTGACTGTTTAAAACTATCTGTCAATATCCGCAGTATTAATTTTAATTTTTAAAATAGTAGCAACAACATAAATATGGCAAAATTTGACAAATTGGCAGTCTTGAACAAGATTGGCCAGACAGGTATGGTACCTGTGTTTTATGATAAAGACGCTGAAGTGGCAAAGCAAGTAGTTAAGGCTTGCTATGAGGGTGGAGTTCGTGCTTTTGAGTTTACTAACCGTGGTGATTTCGCTCATGAGGTATTCGAAGAAGTGGTGAAGTTCGCTGCAGTAGAATGTCCAGAGATGGCCCTCGGCGTTGGTTCGGTAGTTGACCCTGCAACAGCGGTTCTCTATATTCAACTTGGAGCATGCTTCGTAGTTGGCCCATTGTTTAACCCTGAGGTGGCAAAGGTATGCAACCGTCGCCTCGTCCCATACACTCCTGGATGCGGAAGCGTGTCTGAGGTAGGCGCTGCTCAGGAAGTCGGATGTGATTTGTGCAAGATTTTCCCTGGCGATGTTTTAGGTCCAAAACTGGTTAAGGGATTGAAAGCGCCAATGCCATGGTCAAAACTCATGGTAACAGGTGGAGTTTCTCCTGATGAGGAAAACCTTACTTCCTGGATTAAGGCCGGCGTTTATTGCGTAGGAATGGGATCTAAGTTGTTCCCTAAGGATGTTGTAGCTGCCAAGAATTGGAAAGCTATTTCAGACAAATGTGCAGAAGCTCTCGGATACATTGCTAAGGCTCGCGGATAATATTATGACATACAAGGGCTTCATAGGCGTTGTCTGCCTATGGAGCCTTTATCTTTGTTTGGCATGTACTGACTCTCGCCACGAGTATGCAGACAGGCTGAACGAAACTTCTTATGCTTTCCATTATAAAAATTTGGATTCGACTTATTGCTATGCAAGGAAAGCATTTGTCGCCTCAGATAATTATTCTTCGGGCAAAGCGGAGGCCCTAAATAATTTGGCTTTTGTAAGCATAGCAAAAATGGATTATGATCACGCTGCTGGTCAACTTGATAGTGTCCTTGAACTGACTAACAATCAAATAGAACTTCTTATCGCTGATGTTCAGTATATGAGGCTTTGCCAAAGGAAAGCCCAGAACAAAGAGTTCTATGACTATAAAGAACGTGCTCTGCAGCGATTGAAGAGAATCAACGAAGAGCGTGATAACCTATTGCCAAAAGATGAGAAAAGATTGATATACGCTGAAACAGAGTATGCATTGGTTGCATCTACATACTATTATTATGTAGGAATGTTTGAGCAGTCTCTAGCGGAATTGAAATCAATTGATATAGAAGGACTGATGCAAAAGGATACAAGTCAGTATCTTAATATGCTATATCAATATGGTAGTGGTGGATTAATACACAGTAAGAACAGGGTAGAGACAAAACAGATTGAATATGAAATGCTTGTTGAATGCTATCTGCTATCAAAAAAAAGCGGATTTGTTTACTGGGAAGCTAACTCTATGCAAGCAGTAAGCGAACACCTTACGTCATTGTCTGACAGAGCCATAATCCTTGACAACAACAGAGTTTCTATAGGTTTCCTAAACAGTGACAACATGCCAGACTCCCTACTCGCTGGATATCTTGCACAAAAGTCAATGGAGATGTTTAAGGATTATGGAGATGAATATCAGACTGCAGGCTCTTTGAGAACTCTTGCTGCATGTTATAGGGAAATAGGAGATAATGAAAGCGCATTGATTTGTCTGAAGAAATCATTGGCAGACAAGAAAATAAGACAGGCTCCAGACCTTGTAGCGAGCATTTATGAGCAGTTGAGCATTGTATATTCTTCAATGGATGATAAATACAACAGTGACGTAAACAGAAACCTTTACTTAGATCTTCAGGATAAAACAAGGCAGGACATGGAGCTAGATGCAAGAGCCTCTATGCTAGAGCAGACATCAAGAACGATGAATATAATGATTCTTGTTGTCATCGTGTTGATTATATGTCTTTCTCTTTTGATTTACAAATTACTACAACATCGCTCGGCTGATAGTACGCCGTATGAATTCTTTGACAAACTATTGCTTAAGTCAAAGAGTGATAACACTCTATTAATAAGAAAATTAGAAGATGAAATTGAAGTCGCTGAAGATAACATATCAATAGCGAAACTACATCTTGAGAACAACAAAAGAAGGAATATAGAAAACAGATCGAAAGTATTTCTTGTAAACAGCGTCATGCCCCTCATTGACCGTATGGCAAACGAGGTTGACAAACTGATGAAAAGAAAAGAAAGACCACAAAATAGAGAAGAAAGAATCACATACATATCCGAACTGTCACAGACAATCGAGAAATACAATAGTACTCTTACGGATTGGATAAAGTTAGAGCAGGGCGAGATATATCTTAAAATTGTCAGTTTCAAGCTTCAGGATCTATTTGACATAGTTAACAAAAGTAAAACTGTATTTGAACTACAAGGCATTTCTCTCGTTGTAGAACAGACAAGTGTCTGCGTGAAAGCAGATAGGGTGTTGACATTATTCATGATAAACACAATAGCGGACAATGCCAGGAAATTCACCGCTCCTGGGGGCATGGTGCGAATTTTTGCTGAAGAGAAAGACGATTATGTTGAGATTTCCATTAAAGACAATGGAAAGGGAATGAGCCGTGAAGAATTGTCTTGCGTATTCAACAGAAAGGTAAGCGACGGGCATGGTTTCGGGCTCATGAACTGTAAAGGCATTCTTAACAAATACCGCAAATCAAGCAAGATATTCAATGTTTGTGAATTGTCTGCAGAAAGCGAAGTAGGGAAGGGCAGTCGCTTCTTCTTCAAATTGCCCAAAGGAATAGTAACAGCGTTATGTTTGCTTATGATGCCTGCATTAGGAATCGCAAACGGTTCAATTTATAAATTTAAACATAAAAACAGTGATTTTGACTATTGCATTAAAATGGCAGCCACATACGCTGATTCTGCCTATTATTCAAATGTCAACGCTTCTTATTCCAAAACTCTGGAGTTTACCGATTCTGCCAGAATATGGCTGAACAGACATTATGCCAGCACTTACAAGAATGGGCATGAGTTTATGCACAGAATCGGTGCGAGCACAACTAATTCTCCTGAACTGAAATGGTTTAGGATGGGTATCCGTACAAACTATAAGATAATACTTGACATAAGAAATGAAAGTGCTATCGCAGCACTTGCCCTTCACGAATGGGGTTTATACGAATACAACAATTCGATATATACAAAACTCTTCAAAGAAGTTTATTCGGACAAATCCCTTGGAGAGTATTGTAGAATCATGCAACAATCAGAGACGAATAAAAACATAGCGATTGTACTTCTTGTAATACTTTTAATAGCGCTATTCATGGCAGCTTATACGCTGTATTACAGGCATGCTATGAAAATCAGTTCTATAAAAGAATTGAGGAAACGTCTAGAAAATGTTGTCGACTGTGACAAAGAGCTGAAAGACAAATTGTCTTTCTTGCTTGGAATAAGCGATAGTATAACCGACAAGTCAATAAAAGAAGAATTTACAAAAATTCTGTCTGAATATCATAGTACGGTTGAACAAGAATATAATTTGAAAGACAATCTTCAAATACTAGAAGACACTCTTGGCAAATTGAATTATGAAATAGACAGGCTTTATGTTTGCAATAACATATTGGATAATTGTTTGAGCACTATCAAGCATGAGACCATGTATTATCCGTCGCGGATATACAATTATTTGGAAAGCCCCGACACGAAAAAGCGCATAGCGCGCATAACATTGCCAGACGGCCTGACAAAAGCTAATACTGATTTGAATGAATTGTCTGCATTAGTGAATTATTATAAGGAATTGTATGGAATTCTTTGCACACAGGTTGAGATGCAAGTTGGTTCCTATCGCTTCGCCTGCAGCCAAATCAACATGTCGGAATATCTTAAAGGATGTGACTTGAAAACTGTTGGAGACAAAGAACTTTTTTCTTATATGTTTCTAATAATAAAAAGAATGAATAAAGGCGTTCAACCTTCATATAAATACAAAGCAGAAAGGGGGCCGTATATAAAATTATACACATCTGTTCCGAGAGGCCAAAGACCAGGTGGAGTGGAGAATCCATTCGTTCCTAATCATGCAAATATTCCATTTCTAATCATCAGACAAATATTGCGGGAGATAAGTAATGTCACCAATTTGTGTGGGTGTGGCATTTCTGCGATTGAATCCAATGGCAACATTGATATTACAATAACACTCCCACGCGTTATTAGCCTACAGTAACAGGAATAATAAAATTATTAACAGATACAACAAAGATAATAATCCAAATAAAGATATGATAGAATTCAAAGTAATTATAGTCGAAGATGTACCTCTGGAATTAAAAGGTACTGAAGGCATATTAAAGTCGGATGTTCCAGAAGCCAAGATTGTTGGAACTGCAGAGAATGAAGTGGAATATTGGCGGATAATGAAGGATAATGTGCCTGATTTGGTGCTATTGGATTTAGGCTTGGGTGGTTCTACAACAATAGGTGTTGAGATATGCCGTGAAACGAAAGTCAGATACCCTGAAACGAAAGTCCTCATTTTTACTGGTGAAATACTTAACGAAAAACTTTGGCTTGATGTCATGGATGCTGGATGCAACGGAATAATCTTGAAGACTGGAGAGATGTTGACGCGTGCAGATATAGAAAGTGTAATGTCAGGAAAGAAAAATGTGTTCAATCAGCCTATCATGGAGAAAATATTACAGCATTTCAAACATGACGTCAAGTCTGCCATAATGCGACAGGAGGCTCTTGTCAATTATGAAATTGACGAATATGACGAACGCTTTCTTAGACATCTTGCTTTGGGCTACACCAAAGAGCAGATAACAAACTTGCGTGGAATACCGTTTGGAGTGAAGAGTTTGGAGAAAAGACAGAACGAACTCGTACAGAAACTGTTTCCAAAAGGTAATGGAGGACTTGGGGTTAACGCAACTCGTCTCGTTGTTCGCGCCTTGGAACTTAGAATTATAGATTTAGACAATTTGCATCCAGATGAGGAATAACGAAACCAGAACAATCAAGGTTACAGCCTATTGCGTATGTATATTGGCTATCGGAGAACTTGCATTGATATTGCTTTCATGGATACTAAGTTCTACATTTCCGTATTCCCATATAAAATCAATGCTCAATGGTGAGGGCATCAGGTGGTTTTTCGGAAGTTTCACAAGCAATCTCAACAAGGATATCCTTGTATGGATGATTCTTTCTAGTATAGCATATGGAGTATTCGTGAAGAGTGGACTTTCATCATTGATGAGGAAATCATTGATTCTCAAAGCTTGTACCTTCAGAGAACGAATGGCCTTTTTAGTGTTTGTAGTAGAAGTCATACTAATATTGACAGTGATGTTGCTGCTCACAACCTTACCGCAGGCCATTTTGTTGAGTTCTACAGGAAATCTGATTCCTAGCTGTTTTAGCAACAGTCTGGTTGCAGTTGTCATCTTTGCCATGCTTGTCACTTCTTTGACTACAGGCTTTATAACACGACGTATAACAACATTGGTAAATGCAGTGGAATGCATGATTTATGGAATGAGAATATTCTCACCACTTATTTTGATGTATGTCTTTTCAAATCAGCTTTACTATTCTTTCTGTTATACATTTATTCCTTGACATGTGTAATTAATGGTAAAATTCTTGGATGTTAAATGAAAAACATCAAGGCCAAATTGGATGAATCTCTTAAAGACTGCAACTTTAATGATCAGCAAGGAGAATAACTATTTGGCCTTGATGCGTTAAACCATTCTTTTAGTGTATGATAAGAAATCAAGCTTTTCCAAGTTTGCCGTTTGCTTTTACCTGAAACTTATCGTTCTTTACAATGAAACGACTGTGTGTTCCCTTGCCGATTAAATCACACTCATCGTAGACTTCAACTTTGAAATCCAGTTTTCTACCATCTACTTTCACCAATTCCGTTTCGCATCTTACCTTCATTCCCACAGGAGTAGGAGCTACATGCTCTACGTTTAGGCTTATTCCAACAGTGCCCATTCCTTCTTCAAGTTCTTGGGCGACACTTTTCCATGCAGTCTCTTCAATGAGTGCTATCATTGAGGGAGTTGCAAAAACATCCAATGTACCACTTGCCATATTGCGAGCTGTCATTTCATTGGTAACTACTTTTTCTAATGTAAATTTAATTCCTGATTCCATATTGATATTAAATTGTTTAATATTGCAGACCAAGCACAGCGTGACCGGAAAAATCGGTGACGGTACAAGGATACTGTTATTTTTTGCAAAGATACATATTTATCGTAAAGTATAAAAAAACACTAGTTCATTTTGTAATTAACTATATTATTTTTATTTTTGTAGAATAAATAATAATGCGACATGACCAAGAAACTTATCATCATATTGACTTTCATACTGAACGTGCTGCAATTGTCAGCGCAAATGAAATGGAATCAACGTTATCAGACATATATTAATCAATACCGTGACCTCGCTATTGAGCAAATGCTCAAATACAAAATACCTGCAAGTATCACTCTAGCCCAAGGACTCCTGGAAAGTGGGGCCGGATATAGCGAACTGGCAATGAAGGGCAATAACCACTTCGGCATCAAGTGTCATGGATGGACAGGCAGAACAACATACCATGACGATGATGAAAAGCAAGAATGCTTCAGAGCATACAACAATGTTTTCGAAAGTTATGAGGATCATAGTCTATTACTGACAAAGCAGCCAAGATATAAAAGCCTGTTCTCTCTAAATATGAAAGATTACGTAGGATGGGCAAAGGGACTAAAAAAATGTGGCTATGCCACAAGTCCTACGTACGCCCAGAAACTTATTGGTATAATTGAACTCTATAAACTTCATGAATATGACAAAGCGAAGAAATTTGACAGATTTATGGAGAGAAGATCCTTTAAAGACGACAAGTCGGCTAATGGAGGATTAGAACATCCTATCCACATGTATAACAAGAACTATTATATTATAGTACGCTCTGGTGACACATTTAAATCTCTTGGCAGGGAACTTGGATTGTCATATAAGAAGATTGCCACTTTTAATGAACGTGGAAAGAATGACAAATTAGAAAAAGGTGAGGTGATATACCTTAAGAAGAAGCAAAAGAAAGCAGAAAAACAATACAAGCGCCGCCCACATCGTGTAAAAGCAGGCGAAAGTATGTATAGTATAGCCCAATTATATGGCATAAGGCTGAAGAGTCTTTATAAAATGAATGGTTTGACACCTGATTACTCAATAAAAGTGGGTGACAAACTGAGAGTGAGATAAAAAAAATCATTATTTAGCTTGTTGCATCTATTTTTTTATTACTTTTGCATCGTTTAAAACTAATACAATATAATACACACATTAAATATCAAACTATATGTTGAAGTTAGATAATTTCTACAAGGCCCGTTATGAGCTTAGTAAAGTAATCAGACAAACTGAAGTTGTCCAAGCGCCTCAAGTAAATCCAGAGTGTGATGTTTATCTCAAATTGGAATGTCTGCAGCGTACAGGATCTTTCAAAGTACGTGGCGCATGCTATAAGATCTCACAGCTTAGTGATGAGGAAAAGGCACACGGAGTAATCGCTTGTTCAGCCGGTAACCATGCTCAGGGCGTGGCTTTGGGAGCTACAGCACATGGAATCAAGTCTCTTATCTGTCTCCCAGCAGGAGCACCTATCAGCAAGGTAGAAGCTACGAAAGGATATGGAGCAGACGTTTGTCTTGTTCCTGGAGTTTATGACGATGCATACCAGAAGGCTATCGAATTGAGAGATGAAAAGGGATACACATTCGTGCATCCGTTTGACGACCCGAATGTAATTGCAGGCCAGGGAACAATTGGTCTTGAGCTTATCGATCAAGTGAAAGATATGGATGCAGTAGTAGTACCTGTCGGTGGTGGTGGACTTATCAGTGGAGTTGCCTTCGCATTGAAGACACTTAATCCGCACATCAAAGTATATGGCGTTCAGGCGGCCGGTGCTGCTAGCATGGTTCAAAGTCTGCATGTTCATAAGAGAGAGTGCCTGTCTTCCGTTTCAACCATAGCGGATGGAATCTGCGTTAAAGAGCCTGGTGAATTGACTTATGAAATCTGCAGCAAGTATGTTGATGACATTGTTACTGTATCTGAAGACGAGATTTGTGCAGCTATCCTTCAGTTGCTTGAGAAGGAAAAGGTTGTAGCAGAAGGTGCTGGTGCGACAAGCGTTGCTGCAGTGATGTTTAACAAGGTTCCTGTTAAAGGTAAGAAAGTAGTTTGCATTGTGAGCGGTGGCAACATTGATGTCACTATTCTCAATCGTGTTGTTGAACGTGGACTCGCAAAGAGTGGACGAATTGCAATCATCAATGTCGAGCTTGATGACAAACCTGGCAAATTAGTAGAGGTAGCTTCAGTTATCGCTAAGGCAGGTGCTAACATCACAAATGTTTATCACGACAGGAATAGCGATAGCGAGAAGGTTAACAGCTGCATCTTGAGAGTAATCTGCGAGACTCGTAACCAGGAGCATGTCGCAGCTATAAACAACGCACTGAGAGAAAGTGGATTTAAACTTGTTTAAGGTTTACACTATTATGTAATTATAGGATAATTATTGAAGCATCATGACTATCCTTTTAAATTTTAAAGGGGGAAAGCTTTGAAAACTTTCTCCCTTTAAAAATGTCTCAATCTTAAGTTATCCAACTCTCAATTTTTTAGAAGTTTTTGTCATCAAGAATGTCGAATCCACAATAAGATACCAATGCCTTAGGTATTCTTATACCTTCTGGTGTCTGATTGTTTTCTATCAAAGCGGCGACAATTCGCGGCAATGCAAGAGCCGAACCATTTAATGTGTGGCACAATTCTGTCTTTTTGGTCTGAGAATTTCTAAATCGACATTTCAAGCGATTTGCTTGATAGCTTTCAAAGTTGCTGACAGAAGATACTTCCAACCATTTTTCTTGAGCAGCACTCCATACTTCAAAGTCGTAGCATATTGAAGATGTGAAACTCATATCTCCGCCACAAAGTCTGAGAATATGATAAGGGAGTTCAAGCTTAATGAGCAGATTCTCTACATGATCTAACATTTCCTTAAGTGACTCATATGAGTGTTCTGGCTTGTCGATACGTACGATCTCTACTTTGTCAAACTGATGAAGTCGGTTCAATCCTCTCACGTCCTTGCCATAAGAGCCAGCCTCACGACGGAAACATGCAGAATAGGCACAACGTTTGATTGGCAAATCATTTTCATCAAGAATGACATCTCTGAAAATATTCGTCACCGGCACCTCTGCTGTAGGAATAAGATACAAGTTGTCCAGGTTACAATGATACATCTGACCTTCTTTATCTGGAAGCTGTCCGGTACCAAAACCAGAAGCTTCATTTACAACGTATGGAGGTTGTACCTCGAGATAGCCACTTTTCCTTGCTTCTTCAAGAAAGAATGCTTCTAAAGCCCTTTGCAAACGAGCCATCTTTCCAATGTATACAGGGAAGCCTGCTCCTGTGATTTTTACTCCAAGGTCAAAATCAATAAGATTGAATTTCTTGCAAAGGTCCCAATGACACATAGCATCTTCAGGAAGGCTCGGTTTTTCTCCACCCTCCTTAACTACGACATTGTCAGAAGCGTCTTTTCCTTCAGGAACTTCATCGCAAGGGATATTCGGAATTGTTCGCAGAAGATCGATTAATTTCTGCTGTATATCGTTTAATTCTCGTTCAAGTAATTTTGACTCTTCCTTCAATGCGGCTACGCTTTCTTTTATAGCATTTGCCTCATCTTTTTTACCCTCTTTCATCAGAGCGCCTATCTGGGCAGCTTTCTTTTTACCCTCTTGGAGTTCTTTGTCAAGTTTCTGTTGAGTTTCGCGTCTCATCTTGTCAAGAGCCAAGACATCATAAATTGCTTGTTTGGCACCAGGGAAATGTTTCTTCTCCAGACCTTTAATTACACGTTCAGTTTCTTCACTGACAAGTTTAAGTGTAAGCATATTTTTATGTATTAAATTAATGTTTTATCATTCTGAGAATAAGCACGTATTCTTTATGCAAAATTAATGTTTTTGATTAAAAAAACGTTATTTATAATCTTATAATTTGTTTTACGCCTTTTATAACGCGCAATTTTTTTATTAACAGGTTCAATTTGGAAGTATCTTCGACGTTTATTTCAAGATTTCCACTGAACAGTCCGTCATGGCTATCAATATTAATGCTTCTCATCATTATGTTCTCCTCCTTGGATATAACACTTGTAATGTTATTGACAATGCCAATATCGTCATTGCCTATTATCTTTAATGTTATGGTGTATTTAGAGTCTGCTTTGCCACTCCATCTGGCTTGTAAAATTCTATACCCAAAACGTTTGCGCATCTCCAAAGCATTTGGACAATCTTTTCTGTGGATTTTTATTCCACCGCTTACTGTTACAAAGCCAAAGACATCATCACCATATATCGGATTGCAACATTTTGACAATTGATAGTCTATGCCTTTCAGATTGCGGTCAATGACAAGTACATCTCCATTGGATTTTGTAAAATTCTTGATTGAATTCTCAAAGCTATATTCGTCTGCGCTTCTTGTCTGCTGTTGACCTTGGAGGTTGTTGTCATAAGCTTGAATCTCCTGATATTTTTCAATTACATGATTGATATCCAATGTCTCATCAGCAATCTGTCTGTAGAAATCATTTGTTTCTTTGAAACCGAGCTTTTTGATCAAATGGGACATAGTGCCCTCATCCATTTCTATCTTACGGTTCTTCATCCTTCTTTCAAGCATTTCCTTTGCATATAGCCCGTCTTTCACTTGTGTCTCCTTAAGTGCAAGGCGTATCTTTGCCTTAGCTCTGCTGGTTTTAACGATGTTGAGCCAATCTTGTTTAGGCTTCTGTACGGTTGATGTCATTACTTCTATTTGATCTCCACTCTTCAGGATATGTCTGAAAGTAACAACTTTACCATTTATTTTGGCACCGACACAGTGATTGCCTATGTTAGAATGAATGCGATAAGCGAAGTCAAGAACCGTTGCGCCCTTAGGAAATTTCATCAAATCTCCTTTGGGGGTAAAGACATATATCTCGTCTTCATACAAGTCCATTTTGAATTGATCTATGACCTGCATGTCGTCATTGTTTTCCAAAGCTCTACGAATACTCGTAAGCCATTCGTCCATGCCCCCTTCACTTTTTATCCCTTTGTATCGCCAGTGAGCTGCAAGTCCACGTTCTGCGACTTCATCCATTCTTTCTGTTCTTATCTGAACTTCAACCCATTTGTTTTCAGGTCCTTTCACCGTTATGTGAAGACTTTCATATCCGTTAGATTTGGGCACACTCAGCCAGTCACGCAATCTCTTTGGATTGGGTTGGTACATATTTGTTATCAAAGCGAAGACATGCCAACATTGTATCTTTTCCAATTCTAAAGGAGCGTCAATAATAATACGTATGGCGAAAAGATCATATATTCCTTCGAATTCGCATTTCTGCTTTTTCATCTTTTGCCAAATGCTATGGATACTTTTGGTACGCCCCTTCATGTGGAATTTGTATCCGTCGGCTTCCAACTTTTCCCTTATAGGCTTGATAAAGTTTTCTATATATTTATCGCGACTTTTTTTCGTTTCGTTGAGCTTGTCTTTTATCATATAGTAAACATCATGCTCAAGATATTTAAGACTAAGATCCTCTAGCTCGCTTTTGAGTTTGTAGAGTCCTAGTTTGTGGGCAAGTGGAGCATAGAGGTAGCTTGCTTCTTCACTCACGCGTTTTTTTTCTTCTTCACATTCAGTATTGCGAATCTGTCTCATCAGATTTACCCTGTCGGCAATCATGATAAGGATCACACGCATGTCTTCTGCAAATGAAAGAAGAAGGTTACGGAAATTTTCGCTTTCTATTACGGGATTTTTCTTGTATAACTCTTGTATGTGTACAAGTCCTTTAAGAATGCTTACTACTGTCTTGCCGAATTCTTTTTCGTATTTATCATAATCATTTTCCGTTTCTTCCGTAAAACACGAATAAAGCAAAACAGCTACAACTCCATCCCGTTTTAGTCCAATTTCTTCAATGGCTATTAATGCTGTCTGTATGCTTGACAATATTGGATTAAGTCCAAAAATATCTCTTTGTATTCTTTTTTGTATTATAGCCTGCTTCAAAGACTGAAAGACTTTCAATTCATCAGACTTTGTCAATACATAGTTTTGCGAATTTCTTAATTCCTTTATGGCTTCAAGAACTTGAGATTTCTCGTTATTCGTAAAAAACAGTTTTTTGTCCATAAGCAAAGGTCAAATTAAATATTGTTGAAATTCAAATATGTAAATCAAGTATGCCGTATTTTGATTAAAAACCTGTTATAACCAAGCGACAAGAACTGATAGGGTATGAAATTGATTTCCCTGCATTCTGATAATTATTTGCAAAGATAATGCAAAACTCATAGAAAATATCAACGGAATAAAGATTTTCTACTTATAACTTGTTAAAAAGACAATCTAAATTGCCTATATAAAAAAAAGAGCCTCTAATGAGACTCTTATGTTTGTTTGGAATAAGTTTGTTTTTATTTAAGCTTCAGCTTCTGGAAGTACTGAAACGATGCTTCTGTCCTTGCGACCTTTGCGGAAGTTTACTACTCCGTCAACAAGTGCATAAAGAGTATCGTCTTTACCAATACCGACATTCAAGCCTGGGTTGTGCTTAGTACCACGCTGGCGAACAATAATGTTGCCTGCGATGACTTTCTGACCACCCCAAATTTTCACGCCCAATCTCTGTGAAGCTGACTCACGGCCGTTCTTAGAACTACCTACACCTTTTTTATGTGCCATTTCTACTAGTCCTCCTTTGTTTTAAGCGATTACTTGTTTAACTGCGATTTGTGTGAAGTGTGTACGATGACCATTGCGTTTGCGCTCGTCTTTACGACGCTTCATCTTGAAGACGATCACCTTGTCACCTTTAACAAGTGGGTTAACCACTTCACAAACAACTTTCGCACCCTCTACTGCAGGTGCTCCTACTTTAACAGCTCCCTCGTTGTCTACGAGAAGCACTTTGTCAAACTCTACAGTCTGACCTTCTTCAGCATTTTGGATATGGTGAACGAACAATTTCTTGCCCTCTTCAACCTTAAACTGCTGACCGTTAATTTCTACAATTGCGTACATTTTGTTATATAAAACGGGTTTGGTCTGCAAGGCGCATAACCTCGTGTTATGTCTTATTTGAGCCTTGACAGATAAAAATCGGATGCAAAATTACTCATTTAAAATTAATTTCCTTTCTCTTGAATGTATTTTTATATCGTTAGTTAAGCAATATTAACTAATATTAGAAAAACTAATGCTTACTAAAGTTGACTTGTCTTTTTACGAATTTAATCATAGCCCAATTATCTGAAGAGCTTCTCTTTTCTTCAACTAGCCCCAACGCACGAGCCTTTGCAATAAGAACAGATTCATCTTCTTTATAAAAGCCACTAATTATGAGAGTGCCATTGTCTGCCATTGAACTTGCTAATGTTGGCAAATCGTTTAAAAGAATATTACGGTTTATGTTTGCCAAAACAACATCATACTTCCCCATTAATTCCTCATACAATAACGTTGAATCCCCTTTCAACGCTGAAACATTCTCCAGACTGTTCAGTTTGGCATTATGTATCGTATTGCTAACACTCCATTCGTCAATATCATATCCATATGCAGCTACTGCGCCGCATTTTGCTGCGGTAACCGATAAAATACCAGTTCCACATCCACAATCCAGCACACGTTTGTCTTGCAATGTCATTTTCAGCAATTCTTCAACAATCATCCTTGTGGTGTTGTGTGTACCGGTGCCAAACGCCTGGCATGCATCTATTGTAATATCTATGGGATATGGTTTGTCTGAAGGGTGCTTCAAGTCATGTATAATACATTGGTCACCGATTATAATCGGATTGAACCCTCCTTTTTCCCATTCCTCATTCCAATTCTTGTCTATTACTTCTTCTGTTTCAAAAGAAATGGAGAAGGTGTCCAAAGGAAAATCCTCCAAAGTCTTTTCCAAAGACGAACGGTCGTATAGCTCTTTCTGGATGTATCCGGAAATTCCACCTTCGTTTTCTTCAAATGACTCATATCCTACCGTACCGCATAAGGCGGCGCAGATATCGCATGCCATGGAAAAAGACGGCCCCTGTATTGTTTTTTTCCCATCAGTATTTTTTATGGAAAAAACAGTCTTGTAATATTTCATTATTTGAATTGTTAGTTGTATTCTTCTGAAGAGAATTTGTTTCTCTTACCGTTAATTTTATTGCAAAATTATAAAAAATAGGAGAAAACCTATCATGATATAGGGTTTTTCCGTATTTTTGCATTTGAAAGTAATCTATTTTTGCATTTAGTAATTATTAACGACAGCACTTGTGGATATATATATCCCAAGCAATATAAGATTTAGGAGATAAAAACATGAAAAGATTAGTTTTCACTTTATTATTGTCTGTAGTTTTACCTTCAGTTTCAATGGCACAGGACGACATGTATTTTTCACCCAAACAAAGCAAGAGGGAGAAAACTACGATTGTCATGGGGGATAAAGCCCCAAAATACGATGCTGGCTCACTCCGGGATGTTGACGAATACAATAGGAGAGGATTAGGCAACACTTATAAATATGTGACCAATGACTCTTTGACTAATGACATCATTAATATTGACGGTGTTGATACGGATTCTGCATATTTTTATGATGATGCCCCTTGTGATATTGACTATAATGGAGAATGGGACTACTATTCAAGATTAAACAGATGGCGTTATTTTGACGACCTATGGTTTTATGACCCGTGGATAACAGGAAGTCCTTTGTATTATGCCTCTTGGTATGACTATTATGGATATAGATGGGGATGGCCTTATAGATACGGATGGTATGGAGGATGGTATAGCCCTTGGCTTTATACTTATTGGAATGGCTGGTATGACCCATGGTTCGTTGGTTGGCACAAACCGTATTTTGGAGTAACAGTTGCTCATAATCCCTACAATGGAGGCGTTGCAGGAACGACTAACCACGGATGGGTCGGCAATCCTCGCAATAACAGAACCAACTTTAGCGGGTACAGAGGAAGCATCAGCACAAACAGAAGGAATACAGATGCTTATAACAGGCAGGGAATGAGGAATACCAATAACTCTGGATATCGTCGCAACAACCGCAACAACAATGAATTTGGAGAGAACAGAAACATAAGGACACGGGAATATGATAGCAATTCTACGTACCGTAACAACTCGTCTTTCAACACAGGATCTTCCGTAAACAGAGGAGGTGGCTTCACTGGCGGAAGTAACTTTGGTGGCGGTCGCTCTGGTGGTTTCAGTGGTGGCGGTCGCTCCGGCGGTGGCGGACACTTTGGAGGAAGGAGATAGCAAGCACCCGTTTTTATTGGACTTTACAAAATAATATTTGATTATGAAAAAAATAGCTTTGTTTTCTGCTGCAGCATTGTTCGCATATTCTAGTGCCATGGCACAGGAGACATATGAAAATGCAAAAATTGCAGATCAGGATTTAAATGGCACTGCAAGATATATTGGTATGGGAGGTGCTCTGGATGCGTTGGGGGCTGATATATCCACCATATCTTCAAACCCTGCTGGCATTGGACTATTCAGACACTCTTCTGCCAATGTTTCATTCGGCATCGTATCGCAACAAGACTGTAAGACCTTTGCAAATGGTAAAAAGACAAATCTCAGCTTTGACCAGATTGGATTCGTGTATTCCAGGCGTACAGGTCGTAGCTCGTTCATGAATTTCGCATTCAATTATCACAAAAGTAAGAATTTTGACTTTATATTGTCTGCAACCGGCAAATTGGATGGTTTGTCTTCGCAAAACAAGCAAACATTCCTGAAGAGTCAAGACCAGCACTTTGACCTTTCTGACAAGGGTGGGGCTTATGTCGGAAACGACAACTCGTTCAACCAAATCGACTACCTTTATGCAAATACCCTTTTGCCTGTTGCTTTTGACGATAAGAACAAGGGGTACATCGACGGTTATTTAGGAGCTTCAGACTTTGATTTCAACAGGACTCACAGTGGATATATCGGAACATACGATTTCAACTTGAGTGGCAATATAAATGACCGTGTGTATTTGGGAATAACATTTGGAATTCATGACGTTCACTACAAATCGTATGGAGAATACACGGAGGCGTTATTAGATAGTTCGGACAAGAGTATTGGTAAAACATCATTGTCGGACAACAGAAAGGTGACTGGTACAGGATTTGATGTCAAAGCTGGTATTATATTCCGTCCGGTAGAAAGTTCGCCCTTCCGTATAGGTCTATCGATAGCTACTCCAATTTGGTATGATCTGACTACAACAAATTACACCACTATCGACAACCGCTCATTAGCTGACAATTTCGGCTATTACGACACGGGAAATATCGGGGAGTCATATGATTTCAAATTGTACACTCCTTGGAAGTTCGGCTTGAGCCTTGGTACTACCTTCGGCAATTATCTAGCCATAGGTGCAGGTTATGAATATTCGGATTACAGTACGCTCGATTCAAGAATTAACGATGGTGGCGATTATGACTGGTATTATGATACTTACTATTCGAACAGTTCGTCAGATGGAGAGATGAACGACCATACAGAAAGCACTCTGAAAGGCGTAAGTACCTTGAAACTCGGAATGGAGTTCAAGGCTGATGATAATTTGGCAATACGCCTAGGCTACAATTATGTTTCCCCTAAATACGAGAGTGTGGGTTATAAGGACGGAACAATTAACTCTCCAGGGTCTTATTATGCGTCTACAACGGATTATACCAACTGGGAGTCCATCAATCGCGTAACTTGCGGAATTGGCTATACATTGAACAAATTCTCGCTTGATCTGGCATATCAGTATTCTGTACAGAATGGAAAATTCCATGCTTTCACAGATTATATATCAGAAGTAAAAGACATGTCTAATCTATGTGATGCCGTAAAGGTAAGCAACAAGCGGCATCAGCTGCTGTTGACATTGGGCTATCATTTCTAAATTGTGTTTATGATCAAACAATATAATATCATATTAGGTAGTGGAAGTCCGCGCCGCAAGGAACTCCTTAGCGGTTTGGACCTCCACTTCAGAGTTTTAGTACGTGACGGGATAAAAGAGACATACCCTCAAGACCTGCCGGCCAAGGAAGTTGCCCGTTATATTGCCGAAGAGAAGGCTTCTGCTTATACCGACCTCCTGTCAGGTGACACTATGGTTATAACGGCAGATACTATAGTCGTTTGTGATGATACAATACTTGGTAAACCCCACGACATAAATGATGCAGTCAGAATGCTAAAAATGTTAAGTGGGAAAACCCATCAAGTAATCACAGGGGTCTGCATATCAACTAAGGAAAAGAAAAAAGTTTTCTCCGTTAACACCAATGTGACATTTAAACGACTTCAAGACACTGAGATAGACTATTATGTCTCTAAATACAAACCGTTTGACAAGGCAGGAGCCTATGGCATACAGGAATGGATAGGACATGTGGGAGTGGAACATCTTGATGGCAGTTATTTCAATGTGATGGGATTACCGGTGCAGCGTATTTATCAGACGCTAACTGAAGAGTTCTAGTAAAATGTACACAAATATCTGTATAGCATAATAATGGAAAAATTAGAGGATAAGAAAATAGCAGTATTATTGTCTGGTGGTGTAGACAGTTCTGTCGTTTTATATGAACTGGCGGAAAAAGGTCTGACACCAGACTGTTTTTACATAAAAATCGGCCCAGAAGAGAAGGAAGAATGGGATTGTTCATCAGAAGAAGATCTGGAAATGGCAACCTCTGTAGCTCATAAATACGGATGTAAACTTGCTGTGATCGATTGCCATAAAGAATACTGGAGTGAGGTTACTCGTTATACGATGGAAAAAGTCAAGGCAGGTCTTACGCCTAATCCTGACGTGATGTGCAACCGTTTGATCAAGTTCGGTGCATTTCATGAAAAGATTGGTTACAAATATGATCTAATTGCAACAGGACATTACGCACAGACTGAGATTGACGAGAATGGAAGAAAATGGCTTGTCACCAGTCCAGACCCTGTAAAAGACCAAACAGATTTTTTAGCACAACTATATTCATGGCAATTACGGAAAGCTATATTCCCAATAGGTCACTTCCAGAAAGACGAGGTAAGGATAATCGCTGAAAAAGAACAACTTGTAAATGCAAAGCGAAAAGACAGTCAGGGAATCTGTTTCTTAGGTCAGATCAACTATAATGAATATATACGCAGGTATTTAGGTGAAAATATAGGCGACGTAATAGAATTTGAAACCGGAAAAATAATTGGCAAACATCACGGATTGTGGTTCCACACAATAGGCCAACGTAAAGGTCTTGGATTTGGAGGTGGACCATGGTTCGTTGTCAAGAAAAATGTGCAAGACAATATCCTCTATGTCAGCCATGGCTATAACCCTCAGACTGCATACAAGAAAGAATTCCCCGTTATGGATTTTCATTATTTGACAGAAAAAGTCAATATGGATAAAATAACTTTTAAAATACGCCATACACCAGAGTATCATAAAGGAAGAATTGAGATAACAGGCGATTCGGATTTTGTTGTTCATGCAGAAGAATTCATCCATGGTGTTGCACCAGGACAGTTTTGTGTCATCTATGACGAAAATCACCATAGGTGTTACGGTAGTGGTGAAATCACAGCCATTTGACAAATTGTAAATTTTTAAATACTTTTCAAGCCTTAACAATCATTTTGATTGCGCATTCTGAAATCGTCTAGAGTGTTTTTCGTGGTGTCTCAACAGTTTTTACTTTCCATTAGGATTACCTTACAATCATTATGTGTTGTTTCTAATACAATCATCCCACATTATTATATAAATAAGATGAAGTCTTTATCAGTTTAAACGAAATTTCCTTCAAAATATTTTGCGAGTTCGAATAAAAGGCGTAACTTCGCAATTGAAAAACATTAACCTAAAACTATTATTTCGAATGAAGAAGTACAATTTTAACGCAGGTCCTTCAATTCTTCCAAGAGAAGTAATTGAAAACACTGCAAAGCAGATTCTGGATTTTAACGGTATTGGTTTGTCTTTGGCAGAAATCAGCCACAGATCAAAGGATTTCCAGCCAGTTATTGACGAGGCAACAGCTTTGATTAAAGAGTTGCTTAACGTTCCAGAAGGATATTCAGTTCTGTTCCTTGGTGGTGGTGCTTCATTGGAATTCTGTATGATTCCATGTAACTTCCTGAAGAAGAAGGCTGCCTATCTGAACACTGGTGTGTGGTCAAAGAAGGCAATCAAGGAGGCTAAGCATTTTGGAGAGGTTGTTGAAGTAGCTTCTTCTGCTGATGACAATTACACCTTTATTCCAAAGGGGTGGACTTGTCCAGATGATGTTGATTATCTTCATATCACAACTAATAATACTATCTACGGTACTGAGCTGCGCGAGGAGCCAAACGTAAACGTTCCTCTGATTGGTGATATGTCATCAGATATCTTCAGCCGTCCTGTAGATGTTGCAAAGTATGATTGTATTTACGCTGGCGCTCAGAAGAACCTTTCTATGGCTGGTGTAACTTTAGTTATTGTCAAGAATGATGCTTTGGGTAAGGTAGAACGTGAGATACCTACGATGTTGAACTATCAGACTCATGTTGACAAGGGCAGTATGTTCAATACTCCTCCAGTAGTTCCTATCTATACCTGCCTTGAGACTCTTCGTTGGATCAAGAAGAACGGTGGTGTTGAAGAAATGGACAGAAGAGCGCACGAAAGAGCAGAACTTCTGTATGCAGAAATTGACCGCAACAAGTTGTTCCGTGGCACAGTAGCAAAAGAAGACCGTTCACTCATGAATATTTGCTTCGTTATGAACGATGAGTACAAGGAACTTGAGAAAGCGTTCTTTGATTTCGCAACTTCTAAGGGCATGGTCGGCATCAAGGGTCACCGCTCAGTAGGTGGTTTCCGCGCAAGTTGCTACAACGCAATGAGCGTAGAGGGTGTTAAGGCTCTCGTTCAGTGCATGCAGGAATTCGAAGCACAGAACTAATTCTGAATAAGACAATATCAATCAAACCCGTGCTCCATACTGAAGCATGGGTTTTGATTTAAAAAAAAACTTTCGACTATTTAATCATAAGTCAACCTTAAAGTGTAATAATTTAAACCTTATAATTATGAAAATTCTAGTAGCAACAGAAAAACCATTCGCACCAGTAGCAGTTAATGGAATCAAGGCAGAGCTTGACAATGCAGGCCATGAACTTGTATTGTTGGAGAAATATACAGAAAAGCAGCAGCTTCTTGACGCAGTAGCCAATGCAGACGCACTTATCGTGCGTTCAGACAAGATTACTCCAGAAGTGCTTGATGCAGCTAAGGAGCTTAAGATTGTAGTACGTGCAGGCGCTGGCTATGACAATATTGATACTGCTTACGCAAAAGAAAAGGGTATTGTTGTTGAAAATACTCCAGGACAAAACTCAAACGCAGTTGCTGAGTTGGTATTTGGTCTATTGGTTTACGCTGTCAGAAACTTCTACAACGGCAAGGCTGGTACAGAGCTGAAGGGTAAAAAACTTGGTATCTTAGCTTATGGCAACGTAGGAAGAAATGTTGCTCGCATTGCTAAGGGCTTTGGTATGGATATCTATGCTTATGACGCATTCTGTCCTAAGGAAGTAATTGAGCAGAGTGGCGTTCATGCTGTTGACAGCCAGGAAGAGTTGTTCTCTACATGTGATGTCGTTTCACTACACATCCCTGCAACAAACGAGACCAAGAAGAGCATAAACAAGGAGTTGGTTTCCAAGATGAAGAAGGGTGGCATCCTTGTTAACACAGCTAGAAAAGAAGTTATCAACGAAGAGGAACTTGTAGCACTTTTGCAGGAGCGCACAGACCTCAAGTTCGTTACAGATATCAAGCCTGATCTTGATGCAGAATTTGCAGAGAAGGCAGAAGGTCGTTATTTCAGCACCCCTAAGAAGATGGGCGCTCAGACAGCAGAGGCTAACATTAATGCAGGTATAGCAGCAGCTAAACAGATCAATGCTTATTTTGCTGAGGGTTGTACAAAGTTCCAGGTTAACAAATAATATTTGCTAACATATTTGTAATAATTCAAATTTGACATAAAGATATGGCAACAATAAAACCATTCAAAGGCATCAGACCTCCGAAAAACCTCGTTGAGAAGGTAGAATCAAGACCATATGATGTTCTTAATTCAGAAGAGGCAAGAGCAGAAGCTGGCGATAATGAAATGAGTCTATATCATATCATAAAGCCAGAGATAGACTTTGAGCCAGGTACAAGTGAGTATGACCCACGTGTTTATGATAAGGCAGCTGAGAATTTCAAGAAATTCAAGGATAACGGCTGGCTGGTTCAGGACAACGAAGAGCACTACTACATTTATGCTCAGACAATGGGCAACAAGACACAGTATGGTATTGTGGTTGGTGCTCGTGTAGAGGATTATATGAACGGCACAATCAAGAAGCATGAGCTTACACGTAGAGATAAAGAGGAAGACCGTATGAAGCATGTTCGCGTAAACAACGCTAACATTGAGCCGGTTTTCTTTGCATATCCTGATAACGAAAAGCTTAATGCCCTGCTTGAAAAATATGCGAAGACAGAGCCGGAATACGATTTCATAGCTCCTATTGACGGCTTCGGCCATAAGTTCTGGGTGATTTCAGACAAGGAAGACATAGATCTCATTACCAATGAATTTGCTGCAATGCCGTCTTTGTATATTGCAGATGGTCACCACCGCTCTGCAGCTGCAGCTCTGGTTGGTGCAGAAAAAGCAAAACAGAATCCTAACCACACAGGCAATGAGGAGTACAACTACTTCATGGCTGTTTGTTTCCAGGCTTCTCAGTTGACAATTCTTGATTACAACAGGGTTGTGACAGATTTGAACGGTTACTCATCAGAGGATTTCCTCAAGGCCTTGGAGAAGAACTTTATCGTTGAAAACAAGGGAACTGACCAGTACAAGCCGACAGCATTGCACAATTTCTCTATGTACCTTGACGGAAATTGGTATAGCCTGACTGCTAAGGAGGGTACTTATAATCCAAATGACCCAATTGGTGTTCTCGACGTTGATGTGTCAAGCAGACTTATCTTCGACGAACTTCTTGGAATTAAGGATTTCCGCTCAGACAAGAGAATTGACTTTGTCGGCGGTTTGAGAGGATTGGAAGAGCTTAAGCGCAGAGTCGACTCTGGTGAGATGAAGATGGCTTTGGCACTTTATCCTGTAACAATGAAGCAAATAATGGATATCGCAGACAGTGGCAAGATCATGCCACCTAAGGCAACATGGTTTGAACCTAAACTCAGATCAGGACTTATCATCCATGAATTAGCATAAGAAACAGGGAACACACTAAATAAGGCGCACTCAATAATTTTATTATTGGTGCGCCTACTTTTGATTAAAACAGAGTAAGGATAATCGTCATCAAGAAATTACAGTATTAAAAGTGGAAGATAAATACACGACAATCACAAAAACAATAGGGGAGGGCTTCTACAGTGAGAAACGCAGCAAGTTTCTTGCTTTTGCCCATCATGTAGAATCACAAGCACAAATAAGAGAAATATTATCTATCTATAGAAAAAAATATTATGACGCAAGACATGTCTGTTATGCATATGTATTAGGGGCTGATAAGGCAGACTATAAAATGAATGATGACGGAGAACCAAGCAGCACCGCAGGAAAACCGATTTATGGACAAATAGTATCAAATGACCTCACTGACATTCTTATAGTCGTCATAAGATATTATGGAGGTGTAAATCTTGGCACCGGAGGGTTGATTGTAGCGTATAGAACCGCAGCTGCAGATGCATTGTCACATTGCGTTATTGAAGAGAAGTACATTAAGGAAAAAATAACATTCACTTTCCCATATGTCATGATGAACGGGGTCATGAAAGTAGTAAAAACAATGGAACCACAGATTATTTCGCAAGAGTTTGACAACACCTGTACGATTACACTCTCAATAAGGAGATCGAAGGCAGAGGAACTGAAAAATAAGTTGAACAGCTTGTCCTTTGAATGATATTTAGGCACACTTCTATCAAAGTCATTGGATATGTTGGTCTTGAAAACAATGTCGTCGCAATATGCATTCTTTGGCGTATAAAAATAGCTGTTCTGCACATTTAAAACAGTTACTTATATCCCCAATATAGGTTACTTTTCATTTAAATGTAAGCTACTTTTAATAGACTAATTACCAATGTCGTACATTTGTCGCATATTTTCCAGCGTAAAACTTCCGCGAAATGCCAATTAATGTTTTGTTTTCTTTATTATTTAACCTAAAACTTTGTACCTTTGCACGATTAATGCAGTTCGATAGGTAAATACATATAGGTTTTAGACTGCACATTTAAAGAATAAAATAACGAACGAAATGCTAAAATTTATATCTTTTGGCAGCGGTAGCAGCGGAAACAGTTATCTGTTAATGTCGGATAATACTATATTAATGTTGGATTCTGGCGTTGGTATAAGATCCATGAAAAGATATTTCCAGGAATATGGATTGTCCTTTACTAAAATCAACGCTATACTTGTGACACATGACCATGCAGACCACGTCAAGTCAGTAGGGGCAATAAGTAATGATTTCAAGATTCCTGTTTACGCTACAGAAGCAGTCCACAAAGGAATACAAAAAAACTATTGTGTACGAAAGAAAATTAATGCGGCAAACAAACGAGTTTTCTTACCTGGAGATGACACCATAGAGATTGGTGACTTCAAGATCACTCCTTTTGACGTTCCGCATGACAGTTGTGGTAATGTGGGCTATACAATAGAATATCATGACGTCGTTTTTGGCCTCATGACAGATATTGGACATATTACAGATACTATCCGAGACAATATAAGAAAATGCAATTATCTGGTTATAGAAGCCAACCATGACGAATCGATGTTACAGAATGGTCCATATCCACAATATCTTAAAGATAGAATAGCAGGCGGGAATGGACATTTGAGCAATGTAAAATGCGCTCAGACTATATGTGAATGCTATATGAAAGGCTTGAAGCACATTTGGCTCTGCCATTTAAGTGAAGAGAACAATCATCCTGAGCTATTGAGAAAGACAATAGAAAAGGAATTTCAAGAAAATGGCTTGCGTATGGGAGGCGATATAGAAGTAGATATTCTTCGACGCAGACAGCCAACCGGCATTTTCAACTTGTTATGATACACTGGCGAGAGCAAGCAATGAATCCTGCAGGACAAGGACTATAACATATATTATTTAGTTAATTTAACAACAAAACGAACATGAGGAATTTATTTATCAAGACCATGGTAGTCGCTTCTTTGTGGTTTGGAGGGGCATCAGTTGCATCATCTCAGAATATTCTAGGTGGAATCTTGGGTAACGTAGCTGACAGAATGTCAAACAAGCAAAACGGCAGTAAGACAGAAGGAAGGAAGGTTTCAGATATTTATGAGGGGCTTACATCTATTTTCCAAAACAGCAAAGTCGCTACTGCTGACAAGATTGTCGGAACGTGGGTTTATAAAGAACCAGCTGTGGTGTTTGAAAGCTCAAGCCTTCTGAAACAAGCAGGAGGAAAGCTAGTTTCAACAGCTATTGAGAATAAACTTAACACTGTATTTAACAAATATGGCATTAAGGCAGGGAAGTTCAAGATGACCTTTGACAAGAAAGGCAATTTCACACAGGCAATTGCCAAGAAAACTGTCACCGGAACCTATACCATTGAAGGCAAGAATGTGAAACTGACATATTCAGGTGGAATTCAGCAGATAATGGGAACCACACAGATTGACGGTAATTCATTGCTGATTGTCATGGATGCAACAAAGCTCCTTAAATTTGCAAGTGCTGCAGGAGCAATGTACAATAATTCTATGCTTGGCACAATCAGTTCATACCTGTCAGGTGTTGAGGGAATGGAATGCGGAGTAAGATTAGAGAAGTCGAAATAGTTAATTTTAATCAACGCTTGATGTTTTTTAGTGATATTTGTTAAAATATACTCAAAATTACAAAACAACATTCGACAAATCATAATATTTTATTAACTTTGCACGCCACTACGAGTTAATGGCATTAAATTCAAACCTAAAAATAAAAATTTAAATGGCAACAAAAATCAGATTACAGCGCGGTGGTCGTAAGGGCTATGCTTTTTACAGCATCGTAATCGCTGACGTTAGAGCTCCACGTGATGGAAAGTTTACTGAAAAGATTGGTACTTACAATCCAAACACTAATCCAGCCACAGTAGATTTGAATTTTGATCGTGCTCTTTATTGGGTAGAAGTTGGTGCACAGCCAACTGACACTGTTCGTAACATCCTGAAAGGCGAGGGCGTTTATTTGATGAAGCACTTGCGCGGTGGTGTTAAGAAGGGTGCATTTGACGAGTCTGCTGTACAGGCTAAGTTTGACGCTTGGAAGTCAGAGAAGGCAGCCAAGCTCGATTCAGTTCGTAATGGTGTCGCCAATGAAAAGAAGGCAACTTACGAGAAGAATTTGGCCGAGGAGAAGAAAGTCAATGAAGCTATCGCCAAGAAAGTTGCAGAAAAGAAAGCTGCAATTGAAGCTGCCAAGGCAAGCGAAGCATCTGAAGCACCTGCTGAGGAGACTTCAAACGAGGCAGAATAAATTATTCTTTTCTGCAAAACGACTTAAGGAAGCCACATGGCTTCCTTTTTTTATTGACTTTCCGTCATTAGTGTCCCGTTAAAATAGGGACACTAATGTTGACGAGTGTATAAAAGGAAAGACGAGAAAACAAGGAAAATTGTCTTCTTTAATAGTTCCAGATATTCTGAAAACTCTCACATTAACTCTTCTGCTTGTTTTCTCGTCTATTGTGAAGTATAATCAGTTTTGATAAATCCTTTTACGAATTGATAGCCATTAGGAATTCTTCGTTGGATCTTGTTTTCTTCATATACTCTCCGATAGTGTTCATTGCTTCTACGGAAGTCATGTCGGCAATGAAATTTCTTACTACCCACAGGCGTTCCAGTGTAGTAGAGTCATGTAGCAGGTCGTCACGACGTGTACTTGACGCAACAAGGTTTACTGCAGGGAATATACGTTTGTTGCTCAAGCTGCGATCGAGTTGTAGCTCCATGTTTCCTGTACCTTTGAACTCTTCAAAGATTACTTCGTCCATCTTGCTGCCAGTGTCAATAAGAGCTGTTGCGATAATGGTCAGCGAGCCACCATTTTCGATGTTTCGTGCTGCACCGAAGAAACGTTTCGGTTTCTGCAGGGCATTTGCGTCAACACCACCGGTGAGAACTTTTCCACTTGCAGGAGCAACAGTGTTGTATGCACGTGCTAGTCGTGTTATTGAATCGAGGAATATCACTACGTCGTGGCCACATTCCACCATACGCTTGGCCTTCTCCAATACGATGCCTGCTATCTTTACGTGTCTTTCTGCTGGCTCGTCGAAAGTAGAGGCGATTACTTCTGCATTTACAGTTCTGGCCATGTCGGTAACTTCCTCCGGACGTTCATCAATAAGCAGCATCATGAGGTAAGCTTCTGGATGGTTAGCTGCTATAGCGTTGGCTATATCTTTCATGAGTACGGTCTTACCGGTTTTTGGTTGTGCCACGATCAAGGCTCTCTGACCTTTACCTATTGGAGCGAAGAGATCTACAATTCTCGTGCTTAGATTTGTTGTTGCAGGGTTGCCGCATAATGTGAACTTCTCTTCAGGGAATAGTGGAATAAGGTGTTCAAAAGGCATTCTGTCTCTCACTTCTGATGGAGTCCTTCCGTTGATTTTATCTATTGATGTCAGAGGGAAATACTTTTCTCCATCGTGTGGTGGTCGCACATGGCATTCTATCACGTCACCAGTCTTCAGTCCGTTGTTCTTAACCTGTGCGTTCGAGACGTATATGTCGTCTGGCGATGACAAATAGTTGTAATCGCTGGATCTTAGGAAACCATATCCATCAGGCATAATTTCTAATACGCCGTTTGCCGTTATTATGTCGTCAAAATTGTATTGAGCCTCCTGTTTCTCGTCAACTGCAAACATGTTGTCATTTGTAACCGATGCGGTTAGATTGTCAAACATGTCGTAGTTGGGCATTGCTGTTTGGTCTTCTATTGGCAAGTCTACTATAGTTATGAAGTCGGTACCATCACCAGGATCTCCTTCCCACACTTCGTCAATTTTATTTTCTGCAATCCCTGCTTCATGTGACTCATCAATTTTCTCGTTGTGGGCATTCACTTTCGCCTGAAGCTGTGCAATAAGGTCAGCCTGTATATCACCGTCTTCGCTGTCGTTGTCGCTTAATGCGAACTGTGCCTCAGGTGTGGCGGTCATGATGTCGTCTGTGTTATCTGTTTTCTTAGATATTGAGGGCTCTTCCATGCTTGGTTCTTCGTTTGCTGACAAAGGGGCGATGGTTTCTGTTGTCTCACCTATATTTTGATTTTCTTCAGTCTCGGTTGATTCTGGAGTTGGCTTCATTTCTGCAATTTCCTGAATGGTCTCAGCAGCTTCTTTTGCTAGTTCATCAGCTTGTTTCTGGGCTTTTGTCCTTCTTGTCCTTTTTTTAGGAGTGGCCTCTTCTGCCGATTCTGTTTCTGCAGACTTAGAGTCTTTGCTGTCGGCAACAGGCTCCTCAAAAAGCGGCAATTGGCTGGTTGCTGGTGTCGTCTTGCTTTTCTTTAAGTCGAAGTTTTCCCCAGTAGCGCCTTTGACTGAATAAACTTTGTCAGTTTCCTTTTTCGTTATCCTTGTTCTTTTGCGTTTTGTGCCAAGAGGATTCTTGTTGCCTTCCACTTCAGCCTGTTTGTCCAGGATAGTGTATACAATAACCTCTTTTGAGTCAGACGGATTGGTCTGTGCTCCAATATTGTTAGCAATATCCTCCAATTCGGAGATATCCTTCGATAGTAATTCGTCTTTGCTATACATAATAAATTATGTGTGAAAAAATTATATGATTTTCGTTTCAAAAAAACAGAAACAAAGGGTGTTTCTAATGATTTTGCAAATATACAAAACATTCTTCAAACATTTGCTTTGTTAATTGGTAATTTACCTATTGGTTAACCAAATTTAACTTGCGGTTCCTTGTCATGTCGTAAATATCATTATATTTAGACGCGACTTGAAATCAATTTATAGAATCCTCTATGTTTGTCGTGTTGAAATCTATATTTTTGTTTTATCCTTCAATCTCAGCCAATTCGAGCCATTCTAATGACTTTTGGTCAATTATCTGTTTAATTTCAGAGAATCTGATGCTCTTATTGGTCAGTTCATCCACAGTTAGTGTGCCTGAGTTGAGAGCTTCTTCTATGTGTCTCTGTTCTTTTTCCAACTCTGTAATTTCTTTTTCCAGTTGTTCATATTTGCATTTCTCCTTGTAAGTCATTTTCCTTTTCCCTCCTTGTTGGCTTTCTTTATGTTTTGAGGGTACGCTGACTTTTTTCTCTTTTTCCTTCTTTTCTCTTTCTTCAGATGTTATTATGCTGTTCCAATCACGGTATTGGGTGTAGTTTCCTGGAAAATCCTTTATCTCTCCATTTCCTTTGAATACAAGTAGATGGTCTACGGTTTTGTCGAGGAAATAACGGTCATGGCTTACTACGATAACGCAACCGGGGAAGTCCACAAGGTATTCTTCAAGCTCTTGTAGTGTCTGGATGTCAAGATCGTTTGTTGGCTCGTCGAGTACGAGAAAGTTGGGATTTGCCATCAGTATCGTGCAAAGATATAGTTTTCGCTTTTCTCCTCCACTTAGCTTATACACGTAGTTGTGTTGCTGTTCTGGTGTGAAAAGGAAATATTGCAAGAATTGTGATGCTGACAAATGTTTCTTGCCTCCCACGTCTATATAGTCAGCTATGTTTGTTATGACGTCTATCACCTTCTGTTCTTCATTGAATTTGAGTCCTTCCTGTGAGAAGTACCCGAATTTCACAGTTTCTCCAATGTCAAATTTTCCTGAGTCTGGCTGTATTTTTCCTAACAGAAGTTTTATGAATGTTGATTTCCCTGCTCCATTGTCTCCGACTATACCCATTTTTTCGTATCTGGCGAAGTTGTAGTAGAAATCTTTGAGTATCACTTTGTCATCAAAAGCCTTTGACACGTATTGACATTCAAATATCTTGCTTCCGATATAAACATTGCTTGATTTGAGTCGGAGTTGTCTTTCTTCGATTTTCCGTTTTGCCACTTTCTCAAGCTCTACAAATGCGTCTTCTCTGTATTTCGCTTTGTGTCCTCTCGCCTGCGGCATTCTTCTCATCCATTCCAGTTCCCTTTTATAAAGGTTGTTAGCTCTCTGCACTTCAGTTCTCATATTGTCTATCCGCTCTTGTCGCTTTTCCAGATAGTAGCTGTAGTTGCCTTTATATTTATATATAGTGAAGTCGTCGAGTTCCAGTATTATGGAACATACTCTGTCGAGGAAGAACCTGTCGTGTGTAACCATAAGCAACGTTTTGTTTCCTCTGCCGATGAATCCTTCTAGCCATTCTGTCATCTCTATATCGAGATGGTTGGTAGGTTCATCCAGAATGAGCATGTCGGGTTCGTTGATGAGTATATTAGCTAACGCCACTCTTTTTTGCTGTCCTCCGCTTAGTTGTCCCATAGGCTGGTTGAGGTCGGCAATCCTCAGTTGTGTGAGAATCTGTTTCGCTTTGAGTATCTTTTCTTCTTTGCCGTCGTGGTTGAAGCATGCGTCGAGCACGCTTTCGTTTGGGTCGAAGGTCGGCGATTGTTCCAGATATCCTACTTTTATTCCGTTGCTATATACAATGTTTCCCGCATCGTAGTCTTCTTTGCCTGTCAGTATGGATAGCAGTGTGGATTTTCCTGTTCCGTTTTTTGCTATTAGTCCGACTTTCTGTCCCTCTGCAATGCTGAATGATATATTGTCGAAAATCACCTGTGCTCCGAATGTCTTTGTCAGGTTCTGTACGTCAAGAAAAGGTTTCTGACTTGCCATAGTGTGTGTATTTAGTAAACGAATAGTCAAATTGACGAGTAGACAAGTTGACACACCATTTTATGTTTTTTGTCGTTTTTCTGAGTAATGTCTTGTCAACTCGTTTGTTTGTATGCTCATCAAATATTAATCTTCTGTTGTCAATTCCCGGTTTATTCCTTCAATGTAGTCGAGCACTTCGTCTCTTCCCAAAGCCTTGTCGCTGCTTGTCACGAAATAGGGAGGCAGTTCCTCCCATGTTTCTTTTAAGGTGTCCATATATTTGTTGGCTGCTTTTTGCGCCTTCTGCATGTTTCCTATTTTATCAGCCTTGGTAAAGATTATAGAGAATGGTATGCCGCTTTGTCCCAACCATGTTATGAAGTCGGTGTCAATTTTCTGTGGGTCGTGTCTGATGTCTATAAGCACGAATAGATTTACAAGCTGTTCCCTCTGCAGGATATATGATTGTATCATCTGTTCGAGCTTACGTTGCACGGTTTTGGACCTTTTGGCATATCCGTATCCGGGCAGGTCAACTATATACCATTCATTGTTGATTATGAAATGGTTTATGAGCAGGGTCTTTCCTGGTGTGGCAGATGTCTTGGCCAATCCTTTGTGTCTGCAGAGCATGTTTATGAGACTAGATTTGCCAACGTTGCTTCTGCCTATGAATGCGTATTCCGGCTTGTTGTCGTTTGGACATTTGGTTGTCTCAGCACTGCTTATGACGAATTCCGATTTGTTTATTTCCATGTTTATGTTTTTCTCTGTTATTGTCCTGTCATGAAAAAATGTGTAGGGTATGGCAATTTATCATAGACTCCTTCGTATGGTTTTCATGATTAGGCTTTATGTGTCGTTTTGCTTCACTTTTTTACATGAAACATTATCAGTCAAAATGTTTCAGCCTTGCTATATATTTGCCGAGAATGTCAAACTCGATGTTTACCACTGTTCCCACATGTATATCGCAGAAATTCGTGTTTTCCCTTGTGTATGGTATGATGGCCACAGTGAAGGTATTGTCGGTTGGTTCGCAAACCGTGAGCGACACTCCGTTCACCGTTACGCTACCTTTGTCCACTGTAAAATATCCACGCTGTGCCATCTCTTTGTTGTTCTTGTATTCAAAGGTGAAATATGTGCTGCCGTCGGCATCTCTCATGTCGATGCACTTTGCTGTCTCGTCAACATGTCCTTGCACTATATGTCCGTCGAGTCTTCCATTCATTATCATCGACCTCTCCACGTTCACTTTGTCTCCCACTTCGAGTAGTGAGAGATTCGTTCTGTCAAGTGTCTCTTTCATAGCCGTCACGGTGTATGTATTGTCCTTTATCTCCACTACGGTCAGACATACACCGTTGTGAGATACGCTTTGGTCTATTTTGAGTTCGTTTACAAATGAGCATGTGAGTGTAAAGTCGATATTGCCACCATATCTGTGTATGTTGGTCACAGTAGCGAATTCTTCTACTATTCCTGAGAACATATTTATAAAAGTTTTTATGATTTAAAATTTCAAGAAGAAAAGCGGTGTTTCGTGTCTTGACGAAGTGCCACCGCTTTTGTATTTAAAAAAAAGACCGCACCGATGATGTGATGAAACTCCGAGCTAGAAAGATTTGAGAGTTCTCCGCCTTTGTAATCCACCGGCTTTACAGCTATCCTCATTGCTGGGGAATGTGGCCCGCCATTAGCAAAAGAAATCATCTCGGTTTTCGTTTTATTATTGATGAGTATCCCGATCGAACCGATACGGTCTATTTCTTTTGTATTTCTTTCGTGTTGCAAAGATAATGCTATTTTCTCTTATTGCAAATTATTTGCATTAAATTTTGCTTTTCATTTACAACAAGACATGAAAATTGTTTTGTCTTCTCTCATGATACACTTATGTTTCAATCGCATTTCATCTTAGTTTTTTCAGTCGTGTTTTCTTGCTTTACATTATCTTTGTTTGTCTTGTTTCCTTGTTTGAGTTTTTTCTTGCATCCTGCAATCATCTTCTGTATCTGAATCACTCTTGCACTTTTGTCTTCCGGATATCCGAATTGTTCATAAAATGATAATGCGGAGTCTAGACAATCGAGAGTGTTCTGCCATTCTTTGCTGTTCATATAGCAGTAGGCTAGCCTGAAGAACACATCGCCTTTTTCTTTGCCATAGCATACGGTAAGCGTTTTCTCATATAGCGGTATGGCCCTGTCGTATTCTTCGAGCAGGAAATGGCTTTCTGCATCTGCAAAGAAGTACACGCTTCTTTCGTGTGGGGCATAAACTTCCAGGTCTGCTATATACGGGTCAAGGTATCTGCAGGCTTTGTCATATTCCCAGGTATAATAGAAGCATAATCCAATATACGCCTTGAACCTGGGGTTCAGCTTGTATCTTTTATCGAGGCGCGTCAGTATATTTCGCGCCTCGATGTATTTGCCGCTGCTGAAGTATTCCAGTGCTATTGTCAGCTGTTCTTTGTCAGGCATGCCATTGACTGTTTGTCCTGGCAGTCTTGTGTTGCAGACAGCAGTGATGAACATGAAGATGATCAGAGTTCTGATGCCTCTCATTCTCCAGTATAGAATTTAATTAGTTTTGTGAGAGCGTTTTTGCATACGATGCAGAATTCCTTGCAGGCGTTCGTTCTCATACGGCAGTCCTGCACCCCTCTGTATACACCTTTGGTCCTGTATCCGGCTCCTTCAAAGTATCCCACTTTGTTTTTTGCCTTCTTTTCGTCTTTTGTCTCAGGTGTAGGTATCGGAGTTCCTTTCTTTATGAGGCTTTCCCATTTGCCTTTGAAGTCGGCAAGGGTGGTGATATTGGCCTCCCATGGTTCCACGTCGAGAGGATACATCGGAATCTCTTCCCAATCGTAGGCGTATTCATCTGCGAGTCCTGCGAAGCTGTGTCCGAACTCGTGTACGATGACAGGTTTGAATGATTTGTGTCCTGTGGAACTCAGGTTATAGTAGTTCAGTATACCTCCTCCGCCATAAACATCGGTGTTTACCAATATGATAATATGTTCGTATGGAGTACCAGCGAGCCAGTCGTGTACCTTTTTCAGGTTCAGTGTCGTAAGATATCTCTCACTGTGGAAAGTGTCGAAGTTGGATCCCAATGCAGTGTTCTTCCATATGCCCTTGGACGGTACACTCGTCCCGCTCTCTTCTGATACCGACTTCACAGCAATGACATTGAATCTGTCTTTGTATTCCAAGAATGGTTCGTGAGCGAAGATTGCGTCAGTCGCAGTCTTGACGTCATTGATGTATTTCTCCATTTCGGTTTCTGTATATCCTTCTGCAAGGAAGGCAATGTTGATGCAGTTTGAGGTGTCTGCAGCCTTGTGAATGACGTCGTATGGCGTAGGGTGACTGCCTTTTTTGCTTATCAGCACGTCTTTGGGGGCAATGGTCTCAGTGATTGAAGCCACGGTTTCTCTCCTGTTGTTCTTCAGTTTGATGGTCACTTCGGCGGAATCTTTAGGCATAGGCATGAGGATGACATTTTCAAACGATTTGTTTGATGTCCTGGCCTCGTCGTATGTCTGCCATTCCTGGAAGAGGGTAGAGAGGGAGTTTCTGTAAATCACCTTTCCTGTCTTGTGGTCTCTCATTTCAAATTGAGCGTTTCCCTCCACCGGAAACTCTCCGAGTCTTGTCTTTCTTCCATACCATCCTGGAATGGAATTCATGTTGTCCACGAAGATATGCTGCTCGTTGGCGTTACCTCCGAAGATACAGTTTATTCTCAGGGTGTTTTCTGTGAAATACTTGTTGAAGTCTTGTGCCTTCAATGATGTCGTCTGGCATCCAAGAGCCACGACTGAAAGTAATAATAGCTTTTTGATCATAGTGTCTTGTCGATAATAAATAATTCCTTGTTGTTTTCATAGTCGTTCATCAGAGTCTTGATATAGTCTCTGTTCCAATCGTCTATGTGCAGTTTCGTTTCTCCATACATCAGAATATCGATATCGAGAGTTATTTTGTTCTGCAAGTCATTCTTCTTGCTTCTCTCACATCGTTTTTCTAGTTGTTTGAATGCTTTCGTGATTTGCGACAACGTATGCTTCGTCGTGGAGAAACAGATGCAGTTTATGAACTTCTCCGATTCTATTCCGATAGGGTCTGTCCACATTTCTTTGGTAAACACGGTATCGTTGCCCAGCATGAAAGCCAGTTTCCGCTTTGCCAGTGTGATATTCTCCTTGGCGTTGAAGTTGCTGCCTATTGAGACGATGATTCTTGTTCCTTTGTCCATCCTTTTCGTATTAGTATAAGGTCCTGGAATCGGTCCTGTAGATTTCATGTCCATGTTCAAGTGATAATTCTATCCTCTTGTCGTTGGATATGGAATCTACAGAACCGCTTTTCTCGTTATTGTTTCTTGTCAATCAATTCTGTTTTCATTTCTTGTATTTCTCAATCAGTTGAGTAGCCTGGCTGTTGCCCAGATTTTTTGCCTTGTCGAGGTTTGCCAGTCCCTCCTCCTTTTTGCCAGAGTTTATCTGTGCCAGTCCGAGGATGAGGTATCCGTCTGAATAGTCAGGAGCTTCTTTCACACATTGTTCAGCAGTCTGCATGGCTTCGCTGATAAGGTTGAGTCTGAGTTGCAGTGATGCTTTTTCAGCCTTGAAGGATGTTTCATCAGGGGCTAGATATATGGCAATGTCGATATCTGACAGTGCCTGTTTGAAGAGTTTTGCCTTCACTTCAGCTTGTTCTCTGACGTAGTAGAATTGGGGAGTTTGTCTTTTTCCTTCAATCACCTCGTAGCGTGTATAGTCGAACACTGCCTGACGGTAGTTCTCCATCCTGTTATATACGTCGCCTCTCATGATGAAATATTTTGCGCCTTCTTTCACGTTGAGCGTGTCGATGTTGTTCACTGCGCTGTCGAGCAATGCGAGCACTTCTGTGTCTGGAGCCTTCATCATGTCCTTACATTGAGCTGCATTGTAATACAGATCGCCGTTTTTCAGTTTGCTGTCTGTGAGCGCCATAAATGTATCATAAGCCTTTTGGTAGTCTTTCTTGGCGAAGAGGATCTGTCCTTCCAGATCTTTGTATATTGGCAGCGCGTTTATGCTGTAAGCCTTTGTCACTTCGTCGATGGCCTTGTCAAGACTCCATGGGGCGTAGGCGATATCGCTTCTGTACAACTCCTTCATATACATCAGCTTTGCGTAGTTGTAATGGATTTCGTCTTTGGGTTCTGTGCGGTCCACTGCTGTCTCCATTGTCTTGCGTGCTGCTTCAAAGTCGTTTCTGTTTACCTCAGCTTCGGCCTTTGCCACATAGCCGTCTGCAAGGGTGGGGAAGGCGGTTATGAAGTCGCTTGTTGTCGCCTCGCTCTTCACGGAGTCGTTGCTCTGTGTGGCGAGCATCAGAGCCAGCATGGCTTGGTTCTTTTCCGTTGGCAATGCTGCAGGTATACCTATTTTCCTGTATGAGTCATCGGTGACCGACAGTCCGCTTGTTGTCAGCTGCATTATGAAGGCTGCATCTGTGGCGTGTGCTTCCGTTGATGTCGTTGATGTCTGCAACAGTCCTGCCACTTCACCATTGTCGTTGACGAATGGGCATGCTTCAGTTGTCTCCTTTGCGTAATAGTCGAAGATGTAGTATGAGAACTTATCCATGAATTTCTCCACATTCTTCACTGTCGCTGCTTCTGGTTTCGTACTTTTGTTGGAGTAGGGCAGAAGCCACAGTTTGCCGCCTGGCGTAGTTGCAGTGTTGGCGATGGCTGCAGGTTTCGTGTTGCCATCCACTTTGAATTTCACCACATCATAAATATCGTTCAGTCCCAAGATGCGTGTTACGTCCTTCTTGTTTCCTTTTGCATCGATTACTACAGCTTTGCTGGCGCCTAAGAATGGTTTCAGGTCGCTTATTGCTTCACCGCTTTTGCCTACGAACACTCCATGACTTGTGGCGTGTATGCTTCCGTCCGCATTGAATGTGGTCAGCGTGAACACGCTTTCCGATGCTTTCTTTACGGCTGCCGACTGTGCTTTTACTGTTGCTGGCAGAATTAATGCTGCCAATGAAAATATCAGTTTGAAAATTGTTATATGTTTCATTTTATATTTGTTGACGGATTGATAAGGGATTCTTCTTGCCAAGCAAACGGGTTTACGGGCATTTCATGCTCCCAACAGGTCTTTGGCATTATGCTTTGCTGCATCGGTGATGTCTGATCCGCTCAGCATCTGCGCTATCTCATTTACGCGTTGCTCATCATTGAGTCTTGTCATTGTACTTTCAGTTCCGTTCTCCGTTTCTTCCTTATACACCTTGTAGTGTGTAGTTCCCCTTGCAGCAATCTGTGGCAGATGGGTGATGCTTATCACCTGTCTTTCGCTTTGTGCCATTTCCTGCATTATCAGGGCCATTTTTTCGGCAATCTTTCCGCTCACTCCGGTGTCAATCTCGTCGAAGATGATTGTCGGGAGTTTCACGGCGTTGCTGATCATGGCTTTCAGCGAGAGCATCACTCTTGCGATTTCTCCTCCTGATGCCACCTGTGAAATAGGCATCATGTCGCTGCTGCTGTTGGCACTGAATAGAAATGCCACGGCATCACAGCCGTCTCTTTGGAACTCTCTCGGTTCGATGCTTATGCTGAATCTCACCTTTGGTATTCCCAAAGGCACTAACCGGTCTTTCATTCCTCTCTCCACCGTTGTCGCTGCCTTTCGTCTTGTTGCCGTCAGTCTGCCAGCCACTTCCTTGCAGTTTGCATTAGCCTCGGAGAGTTTCTGTTCCAGTTCCTTCAGTCTTTCGTCACCATTGTCAATGTTGAGGATCTTCTGTTCCAGTTCGTCTCTTTTTTCTATGAGCCTGTCCACGGAGTCCATGTGGTGTTTCTGTTCCAGTGAGTAAATCATGTCGAGGGTTTCGTTTACCTGTTTCTGTCTCTCCGGATCTATCTCTATTCCGTCCATGCTTGCCCCCACTTCCTGTGCTATGTCTTTCAGTTCTATATGGCAGTCCTCCATTCTCTCTACCATGCTGGCAGCTTCGGGATACACGTTGCTGATGCCTGCCAACGTCCTTGCGGCTTCGCGTATGTCGTCTACGAGACTTCTCTCGCCGTTCCCGTTTAGCATGACGTCCACTTGGTATAGTGTGCCTTTTATGTCTTCCACATGGTTCAGCTTTTCTTGTTCTGCTTCCAGTTGTTCCTGCATTCCGTGTTGCAGGTTTGCAGCCTGCAGTTCGTTTAGCTGGAATCTGAAGAATTCCTCGTTCTCTATGGCTTTCTGCATTTCCCTTTTTGCTTCAGCCACATCGTTGCGCGCTTTCTGCAATCTGTCGTATGCCGAGTGGTATTCTTCAAGTAATATTGCATTTTGTGCCATAATGTCGAGCACTTTCAGCTGGAAGTCCTCGTTGCCTAGCATGAGGTTTTGGTGCTGGCTGTGTATGTCGATGAGCTGTTCGCCGAGTTTTCTCGTAATGGCGAGTGATGTCGGTGTGTCGTTGATGAATGCCCTGCTCTTTCCTGAAGCCAGAAGTTCCCTTCGCAGTATGGTGTCGTTGGCATCATATTCAATGTCGTTCTCGTCGAAAAACGCTTTCATGTCGTATCTCGAGAGGTCGAAATGTGCTTCGATTACGCATTTGTCAGCTCCTTTCTTTATCTGTCTGGAGTCAGCTCTCTGTCCGAGCAGCAGGTTTATGGCTCCGAGTATGATGCTTTTTCCGGCTCCTGTTTCTCCTGTTATCACAGAGAACCCAGGAAAGAATTCCATATCGAGCGTGTCTATGAGTGCGAAATTCTTGATATATAGTTGTTTCAGCATTTCTGTTTTCTGCTAAAGTGGTTGTATAGAGAGTATATTCGGTAAGAAAATCATTTGAAAATCTTCCTCCTTGTCATTCTTTTATCTTTTCCCACGAGTTGTTCTGCGATGGGTTGATGGAGAACAGCAGTTCGTATATGGCCTCTTTCTCCTTCTGCGTGCCCTTTCCCTTATAGATGTTTGCCAGCTCGTCTTTCTTGAAGTCAGTCCATATAGCAGGCAGACTGCTCAGCGGCTTGTCGTCATGAGCCTTCTTGAGATTGGTTTCGAGAGCGGTGGTGATGTTCGTCCTTCCGCGTTCCACATTGTTTGCCATTTCGTCGAGTCCAGTTCTGTAGTAGTCATACTGCAGTTGTCTGAACGGTTTCATCGCTCCGTCGAGGTAGTCGTTTATGATGGCGAATCTGTTTCTGTCGGTCTCAAATGATTTCCATCCCGTGAAGTTCAGGTTCTGGGCATTGTTGGTTAGGTTCATGCAGCGCTGCAGTATGTCTTCACCTCCCATTGGTGAGAAGCTGTCGAGGTTGAGTCCGATGATGAGATAGGCGTAATAGGCGAATAGAGCCGTCAGTTGGTTGTCTATCTGTTCTTCATTGAAGTTGAGCTGGTCGAACTGTGCGAACTCGAAGTTGAAGTCGTTGTCCTTATTATTATATAAGGTAGTGTTATATGCCGAGTTGTATACCGGTCTGTTTGCCTGTATTAGTGCATTGCATGTGAACTTGTTCGATGACTGGTCGTATTTAGTCACCGTTATGTTGAAGTTGCACACAATTCTTTCGTTTTTCTGAAATTGATAATCCGTCCACTGCCTGTCGTTGACAAACTGCTCCAGCGTCTCCTTCAGATTGTCGAAGACGCTGGCATCGGTGCCTTGTATCTGGTTGTGGTTGATGGTTATCTTGGCTATCAGCTCCTGTGCTCCGGCGGATACCGTTGCCACGATGAGCAGTGCATACAGACAAATCAGTCGTATTCTCATGATGTGTAGTGGTTTATGTCTTTTTGTTAGAGAAATCATCATTTCCAAAGTTTCTCCATCTCGTCTACAATGTCGCTTGCCACCTCTGTCTTCGGCTTTTTCTGATAATCCTTCTTGCCGTCTGGCGAAATAATGGAAATCATGTTGTCGTCACTCCTGAAAGTGGTGCCTTCATTGCGCGTGGAGTTGAGCACTATGAAGTCAAGGTTCTTCTTCGCAAGTTTCTTCTTTGCGTTCATCTCCTCGTCGTTTGTTTCCAGTGCAAATCCGATCAGCTTCTGTCCAGCCTGCTTTGCCTTGCCGAGAGCGGCGGCAATGTCGTGGGTCGGACTTAGCGTTATCACGAGGTTGTCGTGCTCACGCTTTATCTTCCTATCGCTCACGTGGCTAGGTTTGAAGTCGGCAACTGCCGCACACAATATCGCTGCATCCTGGCTGGCGAAACATTCTGTGGCTGCCTTATGCATTTCATCGCAGCTCTCAACGTCGATTCTTTTTATCATGTCAGAACATTTCATCGTCACTGGTCCGGCGATAAGCGTTACTTCAGCGCCTCTTCTCGCGCATTCTTCAGCCAGGGCGAAGCCCATCTTGCCGCTTGAGTAGTTGCCTATAAAGCGCACAGGGTCGATTTTCTCGTATGTAGGTCCGGCGGTAATCATTATCTTCTTGCCCTTGAGTGGCAGTCCTTCCTTGCAGGCAGGAGTGTGGCACGTGTCTTCAAACGCATTGTCATTGTCTTCGAAGAATGCGTCGAGCTGTCTCACTATCTCTTCCGGCTCTTCCATTCTGCCCTTGCCCTCAAGTCCGCTGGCAAGAAATCCGCTCTTGGGTTCGATGATATGGTTGCCATAGCCCAGAAGCGTATTCATGTTCTGCTGTGTTGACGGATGGCGATACATGTCGAGGTCCATGGCGGGAGCTACGAACACTGGTGCTTTCATCGAGAGATATGTGGTGATGAGCATGTTGTCGGCAATGCCGTTTGCCATCTTTCCCATCGTTGATGCCGTGCATGGTGCTATGAGCATGGCGTCGGCCCAGATACCGAGGTCTACGTGTGAGTTCCAGGTGCCGTCTCTCTGAGAGAAGAATTCGCTGATGACCGGTTTGTGGGTCAGTGCCGACAGCGTGATGGGAGTGATGAACTCCTTGCCTGCTGGCGTTATCACGACCTGAACCTCTGCCCCAGCCTTTATCAGTCCACGGATGATGTAGCATGCTTTGTATGCCGCGATGCTACCTGTTATGCCGAGAACGATTTTCTTTCCTTTCAGCATCCTTGTCCCCTCCTCAGATCTCTCATCTTGATGCGTGTCAGTACCTGCTTGGTGTCGCTCGTGAAGTCGCTTGTGAGCATCCAGTTGTAGTAACCCGGATCGCGGCGCAATGCTTCTTCAACGGGCACTCCCTTGTATTTGCCGAAGTTGAACACCTCCTGCTTCATGGGCTTGCCGTCGGCGTCGAGCATAGGCTGTCCGTTGGCGTCTTTCATTTCCTTCCATACTACGCGTCCGGCGAAGTCCACGTTGTCGTTCTGTTTTGAGAACTGTGCCAGAACGTCCATGTCGTTCTCCAGCTGGCGTTCTTCTTCCTCTTGCTTCCCAGGCGCATACATATCGAGTTCTCCCATGAGCACACGATATGTTGCCTCAGTGTCCTGGTCGGCGCGGTGGGCGTCGAAGTCGTCCTCCATTTTCCTTCCGCAATAGAACTTGTACGCTGCAGCCAAATTACGGCGCTCCATCTTGTGGAATATCGTCTGGGCGTCGATCAGTCTGCACTGGCTGAAGTCATAGTTGATGCCTGCACGGTAGAATTCCTCAGCGAGCATCGGCAAATCAAAATGGTTGGAGTTAAAACCGGCGAAGTCGCAGTTTGCGAATTTCTCTGCCAGTTCCGGGGCTAGGGCCTTGAATGTGGGCTTGTCTGCCACATCGGCGTTTGATGTGCCGGTCAGTTCAACCACCTCCTGTGGAATCTCCTTTCCTGGGTTCACAAAGATATTCTCCCTCTCTTCTTTTCCGTCGGGATATACCTTGATATATGATAGTTGGAAAATTCTGTCTCTCACTATATCGAGTCCTGTAGTCTCGAGATCGAACACTACGAGTGGCCTTGTCAGATTCAGTTTCATCTCTATATTATGTGTGTTATGGTTAATTTAATATTGTTTTGTCAATGCAATCTACCTGTTTTAGATGGGCAACTCACCATTATTTTATACGCAACCAGGTTGTTTTTTGACAAGCAACCAGCCTGTTTTCTGTTGTCAAAGGGTTTGTACACGTTTCCTGATGGTGTTTATGCCTTATCTAAACCAAGGAACAAGAGAAGGACGTCATAACCTTTTGCCATTCAGAATGGTGTCAGGCTGTGTTGATCCCTTTTCTTATTCCTTGTCGTCTGGCATAGGGGAGAGGTGCTCGGCCTTCTTGGCTTGTCGGTGCTCCCCGGTATTCCCTGCCGTTTTGTTTATTGCCTATATATGTTTGCCCTTTCTGGTTTTAGTCGTTCAGCAGCATCGGCATGATGAGCATAAGGATATTCTGCCCCTCAGGCTGCTCTGATGGGAAAATGAGGCACGGACGGCTTGGGTCGGCAAGCTCCATCAACACTTCGTCGCTTGTCAGGCTTGAGAGGATCTCGACGAGCGAAGGGCCTTTAAAGCCTATACTCATAGGAGTTCCGTTGTAGTCGCATACTATTGTTTCCTTTGCGCTTGTCGCGAAGTCGATGTCCTCTGACGACGCCTCCACCTGTCCGATGCCGAGGCGCAGACGGATGGACTGGCTGCTCTCGCTTGCGAATGGCAGGATGCGCTTCACCGAACCGAGAAGAGCCCTGCGGTCGATGGTCATCTGGCATGGATTGTCGGTTGGAATCACGGAGTTGTAGTTGGGATATCTGCCTTCTATGAGTCTGCACTTCAAGTTGCCTGCTGCGAATGTCACCTCTGCATTGAGGTTGTCGAAGCGTATCTCTACAGGTGTGTCGTCGTGGGGCAGCGCGTTCTTGAGCAGTGTGGCGGGTTTCTTCGGCAAGATGAACGACACAGGCTCTTCGTTGGTGATGCTCAGTATCTTGTTTCTCACGAGCTTGTGTCCGTCGCTTGCCACGATTGCCAATGCCTCTTGGTTGAGGTCAAAATAGAGTCCGTTCATCACAGGCCTGATTTCCTCGTTAGCTGTGGCAAACAATGTGCGCGAGATGTTGTCGGCGAGGATGCCGGATGGTATGGTGATTGTCGTTGCCCCGTCGCCTACTGGCTGTGCCATTGGGAATTCATCGGCATTCTGTGCCGTGAAGGTATAGCCTCCGTTCTGGAATGTAATGCTCACGGAGTAGGTGTTCAGGTCTACTGTGAGCGTGACTGGCTGCTCCGGCAGGTCTTTAACGGCGTCGATGATGGTGCGGCTGCTGATGGCGAACCTTCCGTCGGAATCAGCCTCGTCGAGTTCCACACTGGTGGTGAGCTCGTTCTCCTTGTCAGAAGCGGTGAGCGTGAGCACTCCGTCCTTTACATCAAAAAGGATGCAGTCCAGAATCTGTAGTGAGTTCTTGCTGTTAAGCACTTTCGACAGTGTAAGAAGGCGGCTGCTTAGCACCGCGCATGACAATGTGATTCTCATTATTGTGTATTTTATTATTGTTTTTATTGTTGTTTATCGTTGTCCTTGCTTTGCCGGACGCTATTTCCTTCTTATTATACGACCTGTTGGCGTCTGGCAGATAACGACTACAAAAATACAAAAAAACCTTGTGGTGAGCAAAAAATAAAATGAAATGTTTTTATTTTTAAAACTATTTTGGTAATTTCGCAGACCAAACCATAAAGAACGAAAAACAAATGGAAATACAAGGAAAAGTTATAGCTGTGCTTGCCCCTCGTGAGGGAACCTCAAAGACGGGCAACCCATGGAAGGTGCAGGAGTATGTGATAGAGACAGAGGAGCAGTACCCCAAGAAGATGTGTTTTGAGGTCTTCGGCAACGACAGAATCAGCCAGTTTGCCTCCATGCTCGTTGTTGGCAACACTGTCAAGGTGTCGTTTGATATCGACGCACGCCAGTGGAATGACCGCTGGTTCAACTCTATCCGTGCATGGAAAGTGGAGCTGCCAGTGCAGGAGCCAATGGCAGAGATTCCGCCACAGGCAATTCCGGAACCATTCCCGCCAGCACAGCCGGAAGCCGCCGCTACAGGCGAGTCTACTGATGATCTGCCTTTCTAAAGCAGAAAACCGTCGATTGAACAAACGGCTTTTCCCGTTGTAGTGACAGGGAATTGATATTGCCGCAAGAGGTGTAATGCTTCTTGCGGCATTTTTTTGTGTCCGCAATTGTTCGTTTTTTCCCATATATGTGAATAACTGGACAACGATAGAATTGCAAATTTATTTGAAACAATTAGGAAATATGAGTACTTATTAGTGGAATGGAATATGTAAGCGGTTGAAAATAATTTACAAAATAGTACCAAAAGTCCCAAAGTCCCAAAGTCCCAAGATGATTCTTCATTTTCTATAATATATTATATATCAATGTATTATCATTATATTTACAAAATATAGTACACTTATGGGACTTTGGTACTTTGGGACTTTTGGGACTATTGGTACTATTTTGTAAAACAAACGGATTCAAACGCATGGATTCACTTTTACAATATGTTCATCATCGGTAGCCTCTGAAAGTATTTTTATTCATTTTTCGTAGATACCAACATGGTATAATGTTCCAAAAGTCGGTTTCCAATATGCTAATAAAAATCGGTCATCAGGAATTGTGGAAAGTCTTCAAGACCTATCCGTCAATCACCTGATGACCGATGCGCCTTTATGTCAAGGCTTGAATTATGCTATATGGGCTTCTGATAAAGAACCCCACATGATGTGCGTCATTATTTGATGTTTGGCTCCTCCAGACCGAAGCCCTTCTTCTTGTCGAGTGCCTTCAGATAGATGGCGAAGAGAAGGGCAACAACGCCGAAGCTCGCAAACACTACGAGTGGCACCGTGTAGTCGTAAGGAATGAAGTCTGCACCCGCCTTCTTGGCTGCTATAACGGCAGGGTTGTTCTCATTGGTAGAAGCGAGCAGGTTGCCGATGAGCTTTGGCACGAAGCAAAGACCGATGTTCTGAACCCAGAAGATAAGGCAGTATGCAGAACCGAGAATCTTCTCGTCGATAATCTTTGGAACGCTTGGCCACAATGCAGCCGGCACGAGAGCGAATGAGATTCCGAGGAGCACGATGGTGGTATAGGCAATCAGCGGGCTCTTTGTCTCTGGCAATACGAATGCGAACACGAGATGGCAGCAGATGAGAATCAGCGCACCGCCCATGAGCATCGTAGCGCCTTTGCCCTTGCGGTCGAGGAAATTGCCCAGGAATGGAGTGATGACAGCAGCACCGATAGGGAACCAACGGAAGATGTTGGCAGCATCGGATGGAGAAATTCCGTCGAGGTTACACTGCAGCATGTTTGCGCCATAACGCTGGAATGGGAAGATGGCAGAATAGTAGAGCACACAGAGAAGGGCAACTATCCAGAACACCTGTGAAGAGAAAATCTTGCCAAGGTCGCTGAACTTGAATTCCTCCTCAGACTCTCCAGCCTCTTCTGACACACCGAGCTGCTTGTCGAGTGTCTTGTCCATGAATGTGAACACGATGAACGTGATCAGACCGATGAGCAGGAGGACGGTGCAGAATGCTATAGGAGCTACTACAGTACCGAATTTGCTCGCGATGATTGGTGAGATTGAGAAGATGGCGAACACACCCACACGGGCGATAGCCATCTCGAGACCCATGGCGAGAGCCATCTCCTTGCCCTTGAACCACTTGGCGATGGCCTTTGAAACTGTTGTTCCTGCCATCTCACAACCACAACCGAAGAGCATGAAGCCGAAGCATGCCATCTTGGCGCTGGCAGGAAGAGACACCCACCAGGTGTTGAGCCAGTCGTGAAAACCGGTCGTGGCAAACCAATCAGAGATTCCGATGAGCTTGATTAGCGCTCCGATAAACATCATAGAGGCAGACAGGACTCCTGTGAAGCGAACGCCCATCTTGTCGAGGATAATACCGGCGATGATGAGGAAGCCCATCACGTTGACGATATACTCAGAAGCGGCATAAGTTCCGAACGTGTCAGGACCCCAGCCTTTTTCGCTCTCCATGAGAGCTTGGATTGGTGACATTACATCGACAAACATGTAGGCGAAGAACATCATGGAAGCGATAAGGATGAGGGCTGTCCAGCGTGCCCATGCCTTGTCATTTAATAGTTGTTTAACTGTTTGAACCATTTTAATTCTTTTTTTTAATTGTTTTTATTTTCCTTTTTCTTTTATATTTTCATTTGAAAAGTTTATTTCTTCAGCCACTTGTCAAGCCAGTTGAAGTATGTGCGCTGCCAGAGAACGCCGTTCTGTGGTTTCAAAACCCAGTGGTTCTCGTCGGGGAAGAGCAGCAGTTCTGCAGGAATGCCTCTCAGGCGGGCTGCATTGAAGGCTCCGAAACCTTGGTTGGCATTGATGCGGTAGTCCATCTCGCCATGGATGCAGAGTATAGGAGTGTCCCATTTGTCAACGAAATGGTGAGGAGAGTTGTCGTATGTCCTCTTGGCATTGGCAGTCTTGTCCTTGTTCCAGAAGGCATCGTCGTATTCCCAGTTGCTGAACCAGGCCTCCTCGGTGTCGGTATACATAGACTCGAGGTTGAAAGCGCCGTCGTGGGCGATGAAACACTTGAAACGTCCGTCGTGATGGCCTGCGAGGTAGTAAACGCTGAAGCCGCCGAAGCTTGCACCAACGGCACCGAGACGGTCTTTGTCAACGAATGGCAGTGTGGCTGCGTCGTCGATAGCGCTGAGATAGTCTTTCATGCACTGGCCAGTCCAGTCGCCGCTTATCTCCTCGTTCCATTCAGAACCGAAACCTGGCAGTCCGCGGCGGTTAGGAGCAACCACCACGTATCCGTTGGCTGCCATTATCTGCATGTTCCAACGGTAGCTCCAGAACTGTGATACAGGACTCTGTGGGCCGCCTTCGCAGAAGAGCAGAGCAGGATATTTCTTGTTCTCGTCGAAATCAGAAGGCAATACCACCCATACGAGCATGTCCTTGCCGTCGGTAGTCTTCACCCAGCGCTCTGTCACCTTGCCGAGAGAGAGTTGAGAAAGGATTTCCTTATTCTCCGAAGTCAACTGCTGTACCTTCGACTTCTCAGCCTTTTTCTCTGGCGTCACCACGAAGATGTCGTTTGGTGCCGACATGCTCTGGCGGATGGCAAGCAGCTTGTTGCCGTTGTTGGCAAGAGATACGGACACGAAGTCTGCGCAGTCGTTTGTCATCTGCTCCACCTTTCCTGTCAGGTCGGTGCGATACATGTTCACGCATCCGTGCCATACACCGATGAAAGTGATGGTCTTGGAATCTGCCATCCAGCAGAAGTCATCCACGTTGGAGTCGAACTTCTCTGTGACATACTGCTTTGTGCCGGTGGCGAAGTCATAGACGCAGAGTCTGTTTCTGTCGCTCTCATATCCGTCGTGTGCCATGCTCTGCCATGCAATGCGTTTGCCGTCGGGCGAGAACTTGGGATTGATGTCGTAGCCAGGGTTGTTCTTCAGATTCTCGGCAGAGTTCACAACCTGGAATTTCTTTGACTTTGAAGTGTCGTTCTTGGGTGCTACGTATCCGGCTGGCTTGCAGAGGTTCTTGGTCTGCTTTGTAGCCAGTTCATAGAGATATATGTCAGAATCTGTAGAAGTGGCATATTCCACTCCTGACTTCTTTCTGCATGTATATGCAATGCTCTTTGAATCAGGGCTCCATGCCAGCTGCTCCACACCTCCGAATGGCTTCATGGGACACTCGTATGGTTCGTCGGCAAGGATGTCTGTGCCTTCGGTTATGCCCTCGGCTGTGACATCAGCCAAGAAAGGGTGGGGGATAGTCTCCACGTATTCGTCCCAGTGGCGGTAGTTCAGGTCGGTGATGAGCCTTCCGCTGGCCAAAGGCAGGTCTGACGGATTCTTCTTGATGCTTTCATGATAGGCTATCTGTTTCACGAGGATTACCTGTGTGCCACTTGGCGAGAACTTGAAACCGTCTATGCCGGTCTTGTCGTGGGTCAGCTGCCTGCGGTCTGTTCCATCGGCATTCATAGACCAGACCTGTCCTCCGGAAATGAAGGCGATGCGTTTGCCACCCTCTATCCATGCTGGATCAGTCTCGCTTCCAGAAGCTGTAGTGAGCTGACGGATGTTCTTGCCGTTGGCATCCATGATGCAGATTACCTGGCGACTCTTGTTCTGTTTCACACTGTAGTAGCCCACCTGGTATACGATGAGCTTTCCGTCGGGTGACGCCTGGGCAGATGCAATTCGTCCCATTGCCCAGAGGGCCTCGGGAGTCATCTTGTTGCTGCTGAGCGTGACGTTGCTCTTTCCGATTGTTTCCACTGTGGTCTGTGCTTTTAGGCTATGGCATCCCAATGAGAGAGCCATGGCGAGGATAATTGATTTTTTCATAATATAGAAGGTAAAAAAGCCTGCGAGGAATTCCGGCATTATGCAACGCCTGGAATCCTTCACAGACTTGTTGTTTGTTACTTAGTGGCCCTTTCTTCTTTCCATCTCCTCGCGCTGCTTGCGGAGTTCCTCGGCCTGCTTCTGCATGGCCTCGAGTCGTGCGGCAAGTCCGCTGGTCTTCTTCGGGTTCTTCTTGTTTTCCTCGTATTTGGCCTCGAGGATAGACAGAAGCTTCTCATCGTTTGTGGTCTTGCGCAATGTCCACATGATGGCAGCGCTGAAGAAGAGTGATATGAAGTAGTAGAAGTTCAGTCCGGCAGAATAGTCGTTGAACATGAAGAAGAACATCACTGGCATGAGATACATCATCCACTGCATTGCCTTCATTTGTTCAGCCTGCTGGCCTACCATCTGGTCTCTCTGCTGGCGCATTGTCATCATTGAATACAATACGTTGGCTACACAGAAGAGGATACACGTGAGGCTCAAGTGGTCGCCGATGAGCCACAGATTGGTGTGCCACTCTATGATTGGGTCGTAGGTAGAGAGGTCGCTGATCCAGAGGAAGCTCTCACCTCTTAGCTGTATGGCGTTAGGCACGAAATTGAACATCGCAATCCAGATAGGCATCTGAATGAGCATTGGCAGACAACCGCTCAGGGGGCTGACGCCATACTTGGAATATTCTGCCATCATTGCCTGTTGCTTCATCATCTGGTCTTCTGGCTTGTCGTATTTTTTCGTTATCTCGTCGAGCTTTGGTTTCAGCACACGCATCTTGGCCGAAGACATGTAGCTCTTCTTCACAAGCGGGAATGTGATGAACTTGAGGAGCATAGTGATGAGAATCAATACGATACCCATATTAATGTCGAGCTTGGTGAGCCAGTCGAAAACGTAAATGGTGAACCATCTGTTGATGATTCGGAACAGAGGCCATCCCAGATAAACCAGGCGCTGCATCTCAAGGTCTTTGCCGAACTTGCTCTCTTCCTCTACGTTCTGCAGCAGACGGAAATCATTAGGACCATAGTAGAACTCCAATTCTGTAGGCTGCTTTCCAGTCGGGTCAAAGAATGTTTTCATCTTTGCTCCGTACTGCTTCAGATAACCAGAACCCTTCTCCTGCGGAATACTTGTCATCTTGGCATTCTTGCCGAAGTCCTTCTCTGCTATCATTACGGCACTGAAGAACTGGTTCTTGAATGCAACCCAGTCGATGTTGTCCTCAACAGTCTCGTCGGTCAGTTCCTTGCCCTCGTTAAGATAGTCGGTTCCGCCTTCGGTCAGATGGTATGTGAGCGACGCATAACGGTTCTCGAAAGTGAAGCCCTTCTCCTGCTGACGACATTTGTCTGTCCATTCCACATCAATCGTGTTGTAGTTTGGAGAGAACATTCCTGCCATGCCGTTTGCCTGAATAGAGGCATGTAGCAAGTAGTCTTTGCCCAGCTTATATGAAATAGTGAGAGATTTTCCGTTAGCTGTTGCTGCAGTGAACGTTACCGTAGAGTCGGTGACATTTGAAGGCGTGAAATACATGTCACTCGTCACGAGGTTTGTCTCCTTGCCTGCAAGCATGAATTTGAGTTGCTGGTCTTTAGCGTCAAAGAGCGTCACGTCATTGTTGCCGTTGCGGTCGGCGAACCCTTTGATTACGGCTTTCTGTACTGTGGCTCCCTTTGTGTTGAGCGTGAGTTCTACCTTTTCGTTGCGGAGTGTCACGTCTGTTGACTTTCCAGACATCACCTCATGGAAGATGGATGTGGTGTCTGTTGCCAGCGCCTGGGCGTTTGCCTTGGCTGCAGCTGCATCGGCAGCCTGTTTTGCTGCAGCTTTCTTCTTCTCCACATTGGCTATGGAGTCTTGCACTCTCTGCTGCTGGGCTATTTCCTCGTCTGACGGTTTGTTGTACCAACTGAAACCGATGAGCAATGCTGCGATGAGCACAAAGCCCGTGATGGTGTTTTTATCCATTGTCAAAAATAAGTTGTTTTTCTGATAAATATTGCGTTATTAACCGGTTGTCATTTCTTACCCTTCTTGCAGGCTATAGCTGTTTTCACGAAGTCAAGGAAAAGAGGATGCGGGTTGAGCACCGTACTTGAGTATTCCGGATGGAACTGTGTTCCGATATACCATTTCAGTCCTGGTATCTCCACGATTTCAACGAGGTCGCTCTCTGGGTTGCGTCCCACACATTTCATTCCTGCACGCTCGTATTCCTGCTCGAAGCTGTTGTTGAACTCATAGCGATGACGATGGCGCTCCTGTATGTGTTCCTTCTTGTAGATTTCAAAGGCGCGTGATCCTTGTTTCAGTACACACTCATAGGCGCCGAGTCGCATCGTTCCACCCAGGTCGGTGATGTTCTTCTGGTCTTCCATGATGTCGATCACGTTGTGCTCCGTCTTCTCATCGAGTTCACGGCTGTTGGCATCTTCATAGCCAAGCACGTTTCTCGCGAATTCCACAACTATCATCTGCATTCCGAGGCAGATGCCGAAAGTTGGAATGTCGTGAGTCCTGGTGTAGTGGGCTGCAACGATCTTGCCTTCTGTTCCACGCTGTCCAAATCCGGGACATATCATTATGCCGTCCATTCCCTGCAGCTTTTCTGCCACGTTCTCCTCAGTGAGCTTCTCGCTGTTGATGAACGTAATGACGGTCTTGTGGTCGTTGTAGGTGCCGGCTTGAGAGAGGCTCTCCCTGATGCTCTTGTATGCATCCTGAAGGTCGTATTTGCCGACAAGCCCAATATGTACTTCTTCTGTGGCTTTCTGTCTTCTTTCGAGGAAGCTCTTCCATGGTCCGAGTGCAGGAGTCTCTCCCGGCTCAATGCCCATCTTCTTGAGGATTGCCGAGTCGAGTCCCTGATTCTGCATATTGACGGGCACTTCATAGATGGAAGGCAGGTCTTCGCTTTGTACGACGCAGTCGAAGTCGACGTTGCAGAAGGATGCCACTTTCTTGAGTATTCCGTCTCCGAGGTGTTTCTCGGTTCGCAGCACGAGAATGTCGGGCTGTATGCCGACGCTCTGAAGCTCTTTTACGGAGTGTTGAGTTGGCTTGGTCTTCAGTTCTCCGGCTGCTTTGAGATAGGGTACGTAGGTTAGATGTACGCATACTGCATTCTTGCCCAGTTCCCATTTCATCTGTCTTATCGCCTCAAGGTATGGGGCGCTTTCTATATCGCCTATCGTTCCTCCGATTTCCGTTATTACGAAGTCGTAGTGGTTCTTCTCTCCGAGCAACTTTATGTTCCTCTTTATCTCATTCGTGATATGTGGAACAACCTGAATCGTCTTTCCCAGATAATCGCCACGTCGCTCCTTGTCTATCACAGCCTTGTATATGCGTCCTGTGGTGAGTGAGTTCGCCTTTGTGGTCTGAATGCCTGTGAACCTCTCGTAGTGTCCGAGGTCGAGATCTGTTTCCATACCGTCCACGGTGACGTAGCATTCACCGTGTTCATACGGATTCAGGGTTCCTGGGTCGATGTTGATGTAGGGGTCGAATTTCTGGATTGTGATATTGTAGCCCCTTGCCTGTAATAACTTACCTATTGAAGAAGAGATAATTCCCTTGCCGAGCGATGATACTACACCGCCAGTGACGAAGATGTACTTGGTTTCAGTCACGGTCTTGTTGTTTTTATTGTTTATAATATTCAAACGATTTGCAAAGTTAACAATAAAAACATTTATAGCCAAAGGATTAGCTTTTTTTCGCTTTTTTCTTCTATGAAGAATTATGGGTCAGCGGATTGAGGTTGGTTTAGAAGAATAAAAAAAAAGAGAATGACCGAAATCATTCTCCTTATGTCGGGGTGACAGGACTCGAACCTGCGACAGCCTGGTCCCAAACCAGGAACGCTACCAACTGCGCTACACCCCGATTGTTTTGTTTAATGTCTTTATGTTATCAACACAGTGGTGTTTTACTTACATAAAAAGAGAATGACCGAAATCATTCTCCTTGTGTCGGGGTGACAGGACTCGAACCTGCGACAGCCTGGTCCCAAACCAGGAACGCTACCAACTGCGCTACACCCCGATTGTTTGTCTTGACAATCTTCTTGTTCCTGCAACTCTTGTTGTGTTTGTTTCTTGATTGCGGGTGCAAAGGTACGGATTTTTTTTGTTTCTGCAAAACTTTTCAAGAAAAAAGCATTAAATTGTATGCTCTTTTTTTAATAGTTTACAGAGATTTTCCTAAAAACACAATTTCCACATTATTAAATATTGTTTTTTCCTTACCCGTATTGCAATTGTCTGATTAATATCGGAGCTGGGAAGGGGATGGATTATAGACGAATGGTGGTCTGTCACATCCCCTTTGTTAGTCTGCAAGCATTATTGTTATATTATCCTCATACCAGTGAGTGGCTGTCAATGTATTTTAGCATTTCGTTTTTGTAGCTTTCTGAGATGGGGAGATATTGGTCACCGATAACAATGCGGAAGCGATCGATCAGTTCCACTTTGGGCATGTGTACGATGTATGATCTGTGTATGCGCATGAATTCTGGCGAAGGAAGGTATTCCTCCACCTTCTTCATGTTCATTAGAGACATGATGTTTTTAGAACTGTCGGTGAAATAAAATTTCACATAGTCTTTCACTCCCTCTACATAAAGGATGTCGTCGAAGTTGATTTTCTGCAGCTTGTATTCGCTTTTCACGAACACGAACCGGTCTTCGCGCATTGTCTTCTGTCTGTCTTGAATGTCAAACCACTCGAGGGCCTTGTTTGCAGTCTGCAGGAACCTCTCGAAACTGATGGGTTTCAGAAGATAGTCGAGGGCATTAACATTGTAGCCGTCAATCGCATATTGGTTGAAAGCCGTAGTGAACACGATTTTCGTTTCCTTGCTGATTATCCTTGCAAATTCCAGTCCGCTGAGTTCCGGCATCTGGATGTCGAGGAATATCAGGTCGATCTTTTTTTCGCGTATGGTCTTTATTGCTTGTGTGGCACTGTTGTACACTCCTTCCACTCTGAGGAATGGCACCTTCTGAGCATAACTTTCCAGCAGTTCTGCTGCCAGCGGCTCGTCGTCAATTATTACGCAGTTTAGTGTCATAAATATATATGTTAGAATAATAAATCTTGTTATTGTCTTTTGTTCCTTTTTCCCATGAATACTTTTTGTGGTAGGAAAGTTCGAGACGTTTGCCCACCTGTTCAAGACCGATGCCATGACCGCTTCTGTCGTTGTCGTCTTTGGGGAAATTTGAATTTTCTATCTCGCATGCGATATGGTTACGGTCGGCATGTATGTTTATGTGTATGAAACTGTTGTCTGTTGTTCCTATACCATGCTTGAAGGCATTCTCTATCAGCGAGATGAAAATGAGGGGAGCAATCCTCAGTTCCGTGTCTTTGGGCACATCGACGTCGATTTGTATCTTAGTGGTCTTCGGAATGCGGATTCTCATCAGGTTGACATAGCTGTGGATGAATTTTATCTCATCGTCTAGTCTGACGAAGTCCTGCTGGTTGTCGTAGAGGATATGTCTGAGCATACCGCTGAGTTCCAGTATAGCCTTCTGTGCTCCCTGTTGGTTGAAGGCAGTGAGGGCATAGATGTTGTTGAGGGTGTTGAGCAGGAAATGGGGATTGACCTGATTCCTCAAATTCTTCAGCTCTGCATCCTGTTTTGCCATCTCTGCTTCCCGACGTGCCGTTTCTGACGACTGCCATTTGATTGACAGTATCGACATGGCTGCTATGGCTGCAGTAACAGTCATGTTGAAAATGTTTCTCAAAATGAATATCAAGTCCATCAACGCATTCGGCTCTCTCATCTTTTTCATCGGATGCAGGTGATGTTCCGAATGGAAGAATATCCTATGGCTCACCTGAAACCAGATATGTAGTCCTAATCCCGCTACTATCACCAATGCTATGGTATATGTCCAGAACTTACGCTTTTGTCCTTTGAGCAACAGTTTGGGAGTGAGGTATAGATAAGTAGTGTAGAACACCAGCATCATGGCAATTGGTGTGGAAAGCATCGGTATCAGCTTGTCTGCTTCAAAACGTTCACCTCTGTCGAAGAATGTGAGCGGGGATATTAATATCACGAGCCATACGGCAACGTGGATAGCGATAAGAGTCTTCTTGTATGAGTTCATGGCTTTGAGTTTGTTCTTCCTATATTTCGATCATTCATATCTGAGAGCCTCGATGGGGTCGAGCTGTGCTGCTTTCTTTGCCGGATACCAACCAAAGAACACACCTGTGAAAGTACACACGGCGAAGCTCATGACGATACTCCATGGCTGTATGTATATCGGCCAGTGGGCAATGAGGTTGATGGCATATGATGAACCGACTCCTATCAGTACGCCAATGATTCCTCCTGTCACGCTGAGCAGTATCGCCTCGATGAGGAATTGGTTGAGGATGTCCACTCCGCGTGCTCCAACGCTCATTCTGAGTCCTATCTCCTTGGTTCTCTCTGTCACGCTCACATACATGATGTTCATGATTCCGATGCCGCCCACTATAAGTGAAATGCCTGCCACACATCCCAGCAGAATGGTCATCATATCTGTGGTTGAGTTCATCATTGATGCAAGTTCCTCTTGTGAGCGTATGTTGAAGTCGTCATCGTCGGCCTCCTGCATGTCTGTGGCCTCTTTCAGTTTGTGGTTACGACGCAGTATTGTGGTTATCTCGTCTGTAGCCTTGTCTGTAAGCCCTTCTGTTATTGCAGAACAGTTGATGCTTCCGAGATAAGTCTGTGCGAGTATCCTCTTCATTACAGAAGTGTATGGGGCAAGCACGAGATCATCCTGGTCCATACCCATCGTGTTGTATCCCTTCTTCTTCAACACTCCGACGACTCTGAAAGGTATGCTGTTGAAACGCACCACACGCCCGATGGGATCGCTGCCATCGGGAAAGAGATTGTCAACTACGGTCTGTCCTAGAACGCATACCTTTGCGCTTGACTTTATGTCTTCATCTGAGAACATATCTCCATCGCTCACGCTGAGTTGGCGGATAGAGAGGTAGTCGGTGTTCACTCCATAGATAGTAGATGGGGTGTTGTTATTGCCGTAGATGAATTGTCCGCTTTTGTTCACCACCGGACTTATTGCTGAAATGTACTTACATTCGTCTTTAAGCGACTGATAGTCGGTAAGTTTCAGGGTTTCCATTGATGAGGCATCCTGTCTCACTCCGCCTCTCATGTCGGCTCCAGGGTTTATCATTATCATGTTAGAGCCCATCTCAGCAATGTTTGCTTGTATACTTTTCTTTGATCCCTGGCCTATGGCGAGCATGGCAATGACCGAAGCCACGCCGATGATAATGCCTAGGGCTGTAAGGAAAGACCGCATTTTATTGGCGGCTATAGCTCTGAGGGCTATCTTGAAAAGATTGCTATAATTCATTGTTTTGTCCTCCTTGGTTTATTCGTCGGTGCTTGGCGGTAATTGTGCAAGTGCTTCAGCTGCCGACTGTATGTTGTTGTTGTATTCGTCACTTATCACCTTGCCGTCTCTAAGCATGATGTTACGACTCGAATAGTTGGCCAGGTCGGGATTGTGTGTCACGAATATTATAGTTCTTCCCGCAGCGAAGAGTTTCTGGAAGAGTACGAGGATTTCAAACGATGTCCTCGTGTCGAGATTTCCTGTAGCTTCGTCAGCAAGTATTACGGCTGGGTTGTTCACCAAGGCACGGGCTATGGCCACACGTTGCATTTGTCCACCTGACATTTGGTTGGACTTGTGGTATAGGCGGTCGCCCAATCCCACTGCCTTGAGGGCTTCAATTGCCCTGTCATGTCTTTCTGTTGTCGAAACGTCTGAGTTGTACATCAGGGGAAGCTCTACGTTCTCTATGCTGGTGGTCTTTGGTAACAGATTGTAGTTCTGGAATATGAAACCTATTTTTCTGTTACGCAGCACTGCTCGTTGTGGTTTTGACATTGTTCTCACCGATACCCCGTCGAGCAGATATTCACCGCTTGATGGAGTATCGAGGCATCCGAGCTGGTTTAGCAATGTAGACTTTCCGGAGCCCGACTTACCCATGATGGTTACGAATTCACCCTCGTATATCTTGAAAGAGACGCCCCTCAAGGCATGTACCATCTCATCGCCTACAAGAAACTCTCTTTTAACGTTCTGTAATTCTATAACGACTTTTTTACTGTCCATATTGTTCTGATTCATGAATTTATTCAAGTTCCAAACTCGTTTTTATCCCCAATCGGTCATTAGGCTTGCTTGGATTTTGTTATTTTAGAAGAGTGGGGTTTGTTTGGCTTTTAATGAGTAATAGCGGGCTATTGCGAATTAAAAACAAGCAAAAGGCGCCTTATAAAAAACAAAAGACTGCAAGCAGTTATTAAAATTATACATTAAACGGCATAATGACCGATTTGGGTTTATGGAACCGGTGAATTTCATTGATGTGAAACTTAACTGTTGTTATTTCTTCTTTTGGCGTGGACCTTTAGGAGCGAATGGACTGCTCTCGCTGTTGTTTTCAGCCTGTTCATCATCATTTTCGTTGGCAGCCTTAGCGTCGGTTATTATCTCCAGTCCTTTGCTCACACCACTCAGAATCTCGGTATGTATTCCGTCAGACATACCTATTTGTACAGCATGTGCCTTAAAAGTGTTGCCTTCGCGTGTCCATACTTTATTTTTCCCCTTACAGTCAACTATCTTGCAGCCTTTAATCAGATCTTGGGTCGGAGTGAAACGCAAAGCCTTTGTGGAAACGCACAACACGTTCTGCCGTTCTGCCGTATAGATCGTGACGTTGGCTGTGAGGCCTGGCTTCAGCTTCAGTTCGCTGTTTGGGGCACTTATCACTACTTCATATGTTACTACGTTGTTTGTCGTTGTAGCTTCCTGTCTTACTTGTTTCACGACTCCTTCGAAAGTGTCGTTAGGATAGGCGTCGACGGTGAATGATACGCGCTCGCCTTCTTTCACGTCGCCGATGTCGGCCTCATCTACGTTTGCCACAACCTGCATGTCTTTCAGGTCTTTGGCAATGGTAAAGAGTTCTGGAGTAGCATAGCTTGCGGCTACGGTCTGTCCTTCCTCTACAGACTTGGAAATCACAACTCCGTCTATTGGTGAGGTGATGATGGCATAGCTGAGATTGGTTTGGGCTTTCTGGACCATCTCTCTCGACTGGGCAACCTGGTCTTTAGCTTTCTCAAAGTTCAGCTTTGCCGATTCATATTCGTCTGCGCTTACAAGTCCTTTCTTGAACAATGTTGCATAGCGCTTGTAGTTTGCAGATTCGTAGTTCAGTGAACTCTGTGCACTCGACAAGTTCGCCTTTGCGGTATTCAGTTCGCTAATGAGGTTTGTCTTGTCCAATTCTGCTATTATCTGTCCTTTCTTCACCACTGTATTGTAATCAACATACAGTCTTGAGATGATTCCTGATACTTGTGTACCCACCGTTACTGAAGTCACAGGCTCTACGCTTCCCGTAGCCGTAACGCTGTTCTTGATATTTGCAGGCTCAACCTTTGCCGTGTCAAATGTCACCGTCTGTTCTTTTTTTCCTCCGGAGAACATCCATGTTGCTATCGCGAGGACTGCTATAATGCCAATCCCAATCCATATTTTGCTTATCTTTTTCATATTCTTAATACTTTCTTGTTTTTTGATATTCTTGATTCTTTTTTTATCATGTAAGATTACTTCACGGATAGATTGCTTGTTGGCTATCTATTGCCGTAAAGGTCAAGCATCTGTTTTGAGAGAATTGTCATGTATTTGCTTTGTAGCATATCCTGTTGGGCCTTAATCAGATTAGTCTTGCTGTTCATCAATTCTATAATGTTCTTCAATCCTAATCTGAATTGCTCGCTCATAAGGTCGTAGCTCATTTGCGCACTTTCAACATTACTCTTTGCTGCCAGATATTTCTGTTGGTTATTGTTGGCATCTATCCAGTATCCCTCAACGGTATTCCATATTTTCTTCTTCTGGTCGTCCAGTTCCAGCAATGCGTTTTCTCTTGCAATACGAGCTTTGTTCAATGCTGTCTTTGTTTGTCGCTGATCGTAGATAGGCATGCTTACTGTAGCTCCAAGCGCCATGTCGAAGTTCGTTTTTATCTGGTTTACCCATGAGTTCTCGTTCATCGATGAGGAACTTGTCATCGCTGATCCTGTGAGACTTATCGTAGGCATGTAGCTTGCCTTTGCTATGGCGATGTTCAGATTGCTGCTTTTTATTCCAAGCTGGCTGTATACGATCTCCGGTCTGTTTGTAATGGCATTTTCATAGACAAAGCTAAGGGCTGGAACTGTTGCTGTGGCTTGGGCGTCGGTTGCTTCTGGTAAAACGATTTCAAAACCACTTTCATCAGTAATCTCCAACAGTTGTTTAAGTTGTGACTTGTATTTTGCCAGATTACTCTCTGTTTCCACTATGCCGTATTTGTCGTTTGCTGCCTGAGCTGAGAGTTGTGCCAGATCTGCTTTCGACATCTTTCCTACATTTACCATCTCTTTGCCTCTGTTCTCATTGGCCAGACTTGCCTCATATGATTGTTTGTTTACTGTCAGGGCCTCGTTGGTATAGAGAATCTGTACGTAGAGCTGTGTTATCTGCTCTTCGATTGTCTTTGCCGTTATGGCAGAGTCGGCAGCGGCTTGTTCTTCTGCCACTTTGCTTAATTTCAGAGTGTTGGTGTTTTTGTTGCCGTTCCATACTGTCCAGTTGGCATTCACTCCGTATGTACCGTTATACGACAGTTTGTCTACGCTGCGTTGTACTGTACCATTGCTCACCATACCCATGCTTTCGTTTGGCCACGGCCTGAATCCCATACCTTGAGTTGTGCTTGCATTCACAGATGGCAGCAGTTGGGCTTTTGCCTGGAGTGTATTCTCGTGTGCAGTCTGCTTATCGAGTGCTTTCTTCTTCAATGAGATATTGTTGGCCAAGGCATAGTCAATGCATTCCTCAAGAGTCCACTGTTTTGTACTTTGCGCAAAAGAAGAGAGTATCGACAAAGATACCAAGGCTGTAGTCATAATGATTTTGTTCATATTTGCTTTCTTTGATTACGCTGCAAATATAGGCATTCTATTCCCTGCATGATAATGAAATAGATATAAGGGGTGTGTTAGTAGAGGAAAAGTTTTGTTTCTTAGATGTAGAACCTCTAAATTAACTGTTTTTTAACAGAAATACGGACTCATGGACGAGCGTGATTGTGAAAAATCATCCTAATCTTTTCAAAGTAAGAAACTGTAGCCTATTATCTTATCGTGTATATATGAGACAGAATAGGTCTATTCGTAGTCTGCTTTGAAAATTTGTTTCTTCCTTTGAGAAGGTTAGGATGATGAAGGATTTATCCCTTGTTCTTTGTCAGAAAGGCTTCAGCTCTCTGCAGGTCTGCTGGAGTGTCAATGCCTACGGTTTCAACATCGGTCAGTCCCACCTTAATCTTGTATCCATTCTGCAACCACCTCAATTGCTCCAGACTCTCTGCCATTTCGAGTGACGACTGTGGCAACTTGGTTATTTCTTTCAGTACGTTCCTTCTGTAGGCATAGAGGCCGATGTGTTTCAGATAGTTGAAGTTCTGAAGCCATTCACCATGATCCACATTCCTGAGATATGGAATCACGCTGCGGCTGAAATACATTGCATATCCATTGTTGTCTCTAACTATTTTGGGAGAGTTCGGATTGTCAAGATCAACAATGTCCTGATCTTTTGTGAAGGGCTTTCCGAGTGTCGCTATCTGAGTGTTGTCGTCATCAAAACAACGGCATAGTTCTTTTATCTGTGATTCATGGATAAACGGTTCGTCGCCTTGTATGTTTATCACAACGTCGTACTCCTCACTGAGTTTTTCTACTGCTTCTTCAATACGGTCAGTTCCGCTCTTGTGTTTAGTGGAAGTCATAATGGCATTTCCGCCGAATTCTGCTACCGCATTGAAAATGCGGTCATCATCAGTAGCTACATATACGTCGTCGAGCACTTTCTTAACTTGTTCGACGACCCTTTGAATCACAGTCTTACCGCCTAGTATGGCGAGTGGTTTTCCGGGGAAACGTTGTGATGCGTATCTTGCCGGTATTATTCCTACGAATTTCATATTTCTGTTTTTTTTAGTTTTAAATTGACAATGGAATTCCATTGAGTGCGTTTGTGGGTGACTTGACATCAAATTCTGAACCTTATATATGATCTGTCATCGAAAGAAGTTTGTCCCTCATTGAGGCCTTTGGTCGCTATGTTTTCGTATATGCATAGCGGGTCTTCTTCAAGCAGTCTCTGTAGCTCTGCTTCGCTTTCGTTTAGCGTAGGCATCAACTTTGGGTATCCGTCAGAGGCAAGCACTATTTCATGCGTTTTGTCATCTATGGGTATAACTTTCACGAGATGTGTAGGGATATTGAATCCGTCTATTACCGGATAGAGCTTGTTCTGTTCCAGACATGCTTTCTTCAATGTTGGCAATATTGCTTTGCGCCCGATGTCATTTCTTCTCATTTCGGCTTCTGACATACCTTCCTTCAAGGAATTTCTTATTATCAGCGCTCTTTGGGCTGCAATTTCTTTTTCCCCTGGTTTAGGATTCTCGTATAGTTTACCGTCAACGAGACACTGACAGTCGCCCACCATCCATATCTCCTTCCTGCTGAGACTGAAGACGATGGCACTTGCCGTCATCCTGTTCGTTGGAACATCATTCAACTTCTGGATGTCAACAGCATGTGCATTATATATGGAACGGATTTCTTCTGTCACCTTTTCACAAAATCTCTCCATACAGATGTCGCGTGGCATCTTTTTGATGGCTTGTATGATAGCGAGCATGCAGTATCTGCCGTTACTCATCTCAGGGTTAACTTTCAGTTCTGTTTTGCTTGTACTTCCGTCTACGACGGCAACGAAATTGTCATCTGCCGTTATGCCGTCCTCGTTTAGCTGCCTGCCCGCCTTTCCTTCCGTCTTTTGTTCTATGATTGTCATTTCCTTTTTCGTTGTTGCTTGAAGTAAGTCTTCCCGTTCTGCCTGTGTTCTTTCCATACCCGTTCTTACTCCATACATAGTCGCTGCTATTTTTCGAATATCCATTGTCGTTGTGAACATATTCTTTTTTGTTGCGGCTTCGGCCGTTGCCTTTATGTGAATCTTGTCCGTCGTCCTTCCATTGGTTGCTGGTGCGTGGACCGGCAGATGTCTGTCTGTAGACGTTAGCATAGAGTTGGGCTATGAGGTCAGCTCTTCCAATTCGTTTCAACTCTCTTTCAATGTTTCGTCTCTCTTCGGGCTTATACCAAAAGAAGAACTGCCTTTGAGCGAGTTTTTCTTTCGGTGTCTTGGCTGAAAACACAGGTTCGAGTGTATATGGGTGAAAACCTGTATACCATGTTTCTGTACTTACCGTCATTGGAGTGGGCGTGAAGTCCTGTACCTGTTCCAGATGAAAATCCAGTCTTTTTGTCTTTACCGCGAGTTCCGCCATGTCTTCCTCCATGCAACCAGGATGGCTGCTTATGAAGTAGGGGATAATTTGTTGGTTCAGGTTCTCTTCATCGTTTATTCTATCGAATATCCGTTTAAATTCTCCAAACTGTTCGAATGATGGCTTTCTCATAAGCCTCAGCACATTATCTGACGTGTGTTCTGGAGCAACTTTCAGTCGTCCGCTTACGTGCTTACAAATAAGTTCCCTTGTATATTCTCGTGCAGCCCTATTCGCTTTTTCGTCCTTGCTTTTGTACAGCAGCAAGTCGTATCTCACACCGCTTCCGATGAAACTTTTCTTTATTCCAGGCAGAGCGTCAACAGAATGGTAGATGTCGAGCAGAGCCGTGTGGTCCGTGTTGAGGTTCGGACATATCTGCGGGTTGATACACGATGGTCTCTTGCATTTCTCACATAGGTTCTTGTTGCGTCCAGACATTCCATACATGTTTGCTGACGGACCACCAAGGTCGCTGAGATAGCCTTTGAAACCATCCATCTGGATTACCTTCTTCACTTCTTTCAGTATGCTTTCTTTGCTTCGACAAACTATAAATTTGCCCTGATGCGCACTTATGGTACAGAAGGCACATCCTCCAAAGCATCCTCTGTGGATGTTAACAGAGAATTTTATCATCTCGTATGCCGGAATGCGTTTGTTCTTGTATTTAGGGTGTGGCAAACGGGTGTAAGGCAAGTCGAAGACCATGTCCAATTCCTTAGTGTCCATCGGAGGATAAGGAGGATTCACCACTACGTATTCTTTGCCCAATCCCTGTATGATGCGCTGTGCATGGATTTTGTTTGACTCTTCCTCTATGTGTCTGAAGTTCTCCGCTTCTGCCTTTTTGCTTTGCAGACATTCCTCGTGGGAGTGGATAACGATGTCCTTTTCTGTTATTCCTCCGCTTATTCCATCTTCTGGTGAAATGTAAACTGTCTGTGGAATGTCTTTAATCTCTTTGATTTCTTTGCCGTCAACGAGTTGCTTGGCTAGTTCCACGATGGGCTTCTCTCCCATACCATATATTATGATGTCTGCCCCGGCTTCTTTCAGAATGCAAGGCATGAGCTTGTCTTGCCAGTAGTCGTAATGGGTGAGTCTTCTCAGGGAAGCTTCTATGCCGCCTAGCACTATAGGCACGTCTGGGTAAATCTCTCTTAGGATTCTGCTGTATACGATGGTTGGATATTCCGGTCTGCAATCGTGTCTTCCGTCGGGGCTGTATGCATCTTCCGACCTCAGTCTTTTGTTTGCCGTATATTTGTTCACCATTGAGTCCATGCAGCCAGGAGATATTCCGAAGAACAGTCTCGGCTTTCCAAGTTTCTTGAAGTCCCGGTAGTCGCCGTGCCAGTCGGGTTGTGGCACTATTGCCACCTTCAATCCGTTGGCCTCAAGCACTCTTCCTATTACTGCCGCTCCAAACGACGGATGGTCTACGTATGCGTCTGCAGAGAACAGAATGACGTCTAGTTCATCCCATCCCCTGAGCTCTACTTCCTTCTTTGTCGTTGGCAGCCAATCTGTTAGTCTCAGTTCTGCCATCAGTCCTCCATTTCGGTTTCACCGTTGTTTTTCTCGTCCCATTCTATATATAGGAGTACGAGTTGGTGTAGTCCGAAAGCTTTCATGTTCTTGTTGTAAATCACGTCGAGACACAGGTCTATCAGCCCTTTGTCTGCTCCCATGTTCGACTCCAGCATCGACCTCATGTTGAGTTTGAGTTTGTCGAGTACGGCTTCGTCAATGAAGCCTGTGCTGTCAATGAGATTTCTTAATAATGAATATTTCTTTACTGTTGCCAGATGTTCGTCTGTCACGTTTATGCTTCTTGTTCCCGAAGCGTTAGCTTGAATCTTGTACATTTTATTTTGTTTTTATTTGTTTTCGAATTAATGGGTCAGACAAGTATTTCTCCTTCTGTCTGTCGATGGTCTGACAGGTGAATGAGGAAGTTTACTTGACCATTTGCCGAGTCAAATTAATTTGTTTATTTGTTCCCTCTTGTTTATTTATTCATCTAGAAATGTCAGGAATCCCCTCATTATCATTCTCCTTGCTTTTGCCGATGTTATGCATTCGAAAGGAAAACCCATTGCGAGAGTCCTGTTGGCTGTTCCATTATATGCCACGCAGGCCGACTTGCCATTGGCGTAAGTAAGCGTGCAGAATGCTTGTGGAGTGGGTGTTACCACGTTTACTCTTGTTGCGGCGTAATGCCTGTCGTTGAGTGAATCATAAATGTCGAATGCTGTTCCCATTCCCGACACAGACTGTCCGGTATCTTCTGCATAATCATCAATATGCAGCACGTTGCGCAGAAAAGTCTTTTCTCTGTCAGACTGCATGTCTGAGGCGATATAGGAACCACTTGCCAGTATGTTGCCACCTGCTGCGACATAGTCTTCAAGAACCTTTTGCATCAGATATGAGAACGTCTTGTAATCTTCTGTCGCCGTGGAGGTATATTTCTGGTTGCCCAATATAAGGTCTACGCATGCGTATTCTGAAAGATTCACCCTTCCGTTTTCAACAGCATGAGACGATGCGCTCACCACATTGTATTTCTTCATCGGAACCATTGCTTCGGCATGTTCAGCGGTATAGTCGAAGGTGTTTCCCATTATGAAACGTCCTTCCAGTTCCGTACCGCTATATCCCAACCCATCAGGTCCTACGGTGGTATGACGCGACTTGTCGAAGTTTATCTGTTGTCCGCTCCATCCCACTGTCATTCCCATTTGCATACCAGGGTCAGATGCCAGGTCGAATCCCTGTTGCCATTCGTTTTTCACTATGGCAGGAGCCGCCAGTCTGTAGAATCCATTAACTATCAGTATGCTTTTAGTAGCTCCTGGGTGATAAACAGCTGTCAGAGTTTCTGAGGGGAAGCTTTCTCCTCCCTTGTTCGTTGCCGTAACCCTGAATCTATAAACGGCATCAGGCGATAGTTTTATTCGTATCTTCCTGCCTTGTACAAGCTCACCATTGTCAAATCCCCCTTGACTTCCAGCTGCGGTATATACAATATATCCTGTTGGCTTTGCTGATGGTTCCAGTGGGTCAGCTTGTGCGTCCCAAGTCAGTTCCACCACTCCTTCGTCAACGAAACGAAGATAGGCGTTCTTGGGGGCGAGTGGTTGCACGATGTAGTCGTTGCGGTGTCTTTCAGCTGTAAATTTCAGTATCGTCTTGTATAAGCTTCTTGCTATCGCAAACTTCACGTTAGGATCTTGTCCCATAATCATGTCTGGGAAACTCTGGTGCGACAGGGTCTCTATAATGGCCGACGGTACTTCTGGCAGTCGTGTTTCCGAATAGTTCCGGTCATAGAGATCCCTTTTGTTCCATTTGCCGAATAGTCGCTTCATGTCGTTGTCCAATCCGGAAAGCAGGTTCTGAGCAAGAGTCTTTGATGTTTGTCTCGATGAACCGTCAGCGAGAAGTCCGTCGTGAAATTGCGTTGTGCATATTGCCAGCGAACCGAATATAGACCTGAAGTCGGGGGCGTATCCGGCATCGCTGTGTACTGCAAGTGACATCTCAAGCGGCACTTCCTTTCCGTCCTTGTCAGGAACGAAGCAAGAACCTCCAGCAAGCCAGTTCGTCATTTTCGACCTGGTGTTTATATCGTCTTTATAATCGTCAGTCCCATTATATGAGTTGTATACGTTTTCAGGTGCTCCAGCCCATTGTGCATAGTATCTTGCGCCCTCCAGACACCTTGGCATTCCGCTTGTCTGGCCGTTGCGGTTTACCGTTCCCATACCGCCTCCGAAGCGTACGGCGTCCGCCGTTACTACTCCTTTGCAGCGGCTTGAATTAGAAAGTACTACACGGTTGTCAGAAGAGCACCCTTTCCCGAATTCGAATGTTCCGAGATAAACCCATGTTCCGCCTCCCATGCGTTGGTTCACGTTGAATACAGTCTTGACTCCTTTGTGGTAAACGGTGTATTCAGCATCGTCCACGCTGTTTTTGAGCGTGGGATAACTTACGTATACGGCATACCTTCCTTCGTTTTCTATTCGAGGTTGGTATGAAATCATACATGTAGGCATTTTGCCTGCCTTCGTTTTGCGGGTAGTTCCCCATGTGAAGGGATTTGTATTACCATATAATATAGTTTGCGCTACTCCAGCGAAACCCGGCGTTGCTGCATCAGTCCAACGTCCTTGTAGTGAGGTTTCGGTGTAGTAGGGCAGTTGTGGGTTGTCGTTGTCCACTATCACCTCACTTGGTTGCCAGTCTCTTTCCCTTGGAGAGAACACCGTTGCCCCGGCATTTTCGAGCATGGGAATAAGATAAGGCACTACGATTGTCTGTGTGAACAGATCCTCCGTCGTGGAGTATAGGTATGGTCTTTGCCATTCCCATTTGTCTTTGTTCTTGTCGTAGTATCTTCCGTGACTTGCCCACACGGCAAAATGCTTGTTCAGCAGGCCTTTCGTTGGCTTCAGTGGCCACGACATATTTCTCACCCATTGTTCCCCGTCATATTCTTTACCTCGTTTTGCCGGTACAATGGGTGTGGTCTTGCTTTCTGTTGAGACTTCTTGCTTATTCCTCTTATCTTTCTTCTTCTTTTTGCTTTTCTTTTCTTTTTTGCCCTTGCCGTCTTGTTTCACAGAAGCGTAGGGGGTCTCCTTCCATTTTGTCTTTGAGGAGTCGCGGTGGCTTGCGCATGCACAAAGCATTGCTACTGCCGCCAATATGACAATCTTCTTTTTCATCTTTTTCCGGTATGTTTCATTTTTCCGAGTCGATGATGGCCGGAACCACTGAACAGTTGCAATAAGTTATTGCTCACTTCTATTCTTGAGCTGCGTCTCCTATGGAGAAATTTTCCGGTTTCTTTCCTTTGAAGTCCTTGAAATACAGCTTTATGTGCTTCATGTCTTTTTCCACATCGCCTGTAGGATGGAAACATTCCGTACATGTTATTTCCTTTTTCTCATAGTCCACGCCATAGAGCAGAATCGGCAGGTTGGCCTTCAGGGCTATGAAGTAGAAACCTTTTTTCCAGTCTTCCACTCTTTTTCTTGTGCCTTCCGGCGTGATGCATAGTCTGAACTCCTCTCTGTCCAATGCCGTATTTGCCAAGTTGTCCGTCATGCTTGTGTGTTTAGACCTCCATACTGGAATTCCTCCCATATGTTTGAAAATCGGTCCAAGAGGCCAAAAAAACCACTCCTTTTTCATCAGGAAATTGATTTTTAGTCCTTCAGCCCTTTCGTAGAGTTGTCCAAAGAAGAAGTCCCAGTTGCTCGTATGCGGTGCCAGACATAAAATAAATTTATCAGGGTGCTCTACTGTTACTGTCTTTTTCCATCCCAGTTTCTTGTAGAGCATCCATTTGCAAATTGTTCTTATCATGTGTTGCCTGTCCTCCTCTGTTAGTTCAGATTGGCAATCTGATCGACTATCTCGCTAATTTGCGAGTTGAAATTCTTGGTTAGGTCAGCGAAGTATTTCTTGGGTTCCATTCCTGGCTCCGGGTGCGAGATGCGGCATACGAAATCGTTGTGGATAGTCAGAATGGAGTGGAGCAATGCGTCGGAATTCTCTTTCGAGCATTTGGCGCTGTATATTGAACTTGCCACGCACTCGGCGAAAAGCTCGCTGCATATATAATTGATGTTTTTCTTCAAATCACGTTTACTTGCCATAATATTGTTGAAATTTTAGATTAAACAAATACGTTTTATAATCAGCGACAAATATAGCCTTTTTTCTTTGATGTAAAACAATAAATGCAATAAAAAATGTTTTAATGATGATTAAATGTGATTTTTCTTCCTTATTCAGAATAAAAATCTTACATTTGCACGAAGAATGCAGGCAGGGTGCTGATCCCGTATGTCTGCGGACGAACGTCATTAGGTGTTAGACATATATTAATGTTCAGTGGAGCAAAGCGTAAAGAGCAATATGACTTGGGAATAGTAAACATTCCCGATGTAGGTTGTAGCGCTTTCTTTTCATGATGCTCAGCGTCGCTTGCGGCGCAATCACTATCAGACTGACAACAACAAACAATTTAAAGTATTTTTTATGGAGAAAAGTGTTTTCCAGCAAGTCAGAGATGCCTTCACACCGGTTCTGCCGGTTGGCTTGCGGACAGCAGTAGGTATTAAAGAAGGTGAGGCAACGACAAGCGTTGCTGATCAGGAAGTGATAAAGAAAATGTTCCCCAACACATACGGAATGCCTGTCGTGGAGTTCGTAGAAGGCGAGGAGCGAGGCACGGATCCTATCAACGTGGGCGTAATCCTGAGTGGTGGACAGGCTCCTGGCGGTCACAACGTAATAACCGGACTCTTCGATACCATCAAGAAAATCAATCCACATAGCAGACTTTTCGGATTCCTGCTCGGACCGGGCGGACTGGTAGATCACAAGTATATTGAAATTACTGAGACCTACATCAATGACTTCCGTAACACGGGCGGTTTTGACATGATTGGCTCCGGAAGAACCAAGCTCGAAAAGGAAGACCAATTTGAAAAAGGATACGAAATACTGAAATACCTCAACATCAAGGCGCTTGTCATCATTGGAGGCGACGATTCCAACACCAATGCATGCGTGTTGGCAGAGTACTACAAGATGAAGAACTATCCTGTTCAGGTGATAGGATGTCCGAAAACCATCGACGGCGACCTTAAATGTGAGCAGATAGAGGCGTCTTTCGGTTTTGACACGGCAACGAAAGTTTATTCAGAACTTATCGGAAACATTGAGCGCGATTGCAACTCGAGCCGTAAATACTGGCACTTCGTGAAGCTCATGGGTCGTTCTGCTTCGCATATTGCTTTGGAGTGTGCCTTGCAATGCCATCCTAACCTGTGCCTGATATCAGAAGAGGTGGAGGCAAAGGATCTGAGCCTCAACGATATCGTTGAAGACATCTGCCGTATGGTGAAATATCGTTCTGACCGTGGCATGAACTATGGAGTCGTGCTTATTCCTGAGGGACTTATTGAGTTCATTCCGGCAATCGGCAGACTCATTGACGAACTAAATGATCTGCTCGCCCTTCATGGCAAGGATTACAAGGACCTCTCGCCTATGGAGCAGAAGCAATATATTTTAGAACATCTATCTGAAGAGAACCTCAAAACGTTTGAAACGCTACCCGATGATGTGGCACGACAACTCTCGCTAGATCGCGACCCACACGGCAACGTTCAGGTTTCGCTTATCGAGACAGAACGTCTGCTTTCGAGAATGGTGGATGCAAAGCTGCAGGCCTGGAAAAAAGAAGGGAAGTTTAATGGAAGCTTCAACTCTATCCATCATTTCTTCGGTTATGAGGGACGTTGCGCTGCGCCATCCAATTTCGACGCAAACTATTGCTATGCTCTTGGAGCAAGTGCAGCCCATCTCATCGCCAACGGCAAGACTGGCTATATGGCAGTGGTGCGCAATACTACAGCCAAACCAGCAGATTGGAAAGCGGGTGGAGTGCCTATCACGTCGCTCTTTAACCTGGAACGACGCAATGGCAAGATGAAGCCGGTTATACGCAAGGCGCTTGTTGACCTCAACGGCAGGCCGTTCAAGGAACTGGTTGAACACCGCGATGAGTGGTCGAAGGAGACATCGTTCGTATATCCCGGACCTGTGCAGTATTGGGGACCTTCTGAGCTCTGTGACCGCACTACCAAGACTCTCGCATTAGAGAGAGGAGGAAAAGCGTAGGGAAGATTCCTGAATATGATAATCCAGACCTCAAACCTTTCTACACTTCCTTTTATGGGGGTAAGGCCGGTTTGAGGTTTGGATGTTTATATATCTATAATAAATTAAACCATGACAACCAACAGAAGAAGAACCGTAAAGCCAACAGGGCGACGCTCCTCAACGAAGCATCGCCCCGTAACAAAGCGACGCTCTGAACACAAGCTTGGAGGGTTGTTTGGGCTACTCTTCGGTACGCGTGCAAGGTTGGCATGGTGGACGGGAGGAATACTTATAGCTGTGGCGTATGTTTGGGCATTCTATTATTTCTTCGTTGGTCCATTCGGATTCAGATGGCGAGCTCTCTATGGTGATGCAAACTATCCGGGCGGCTATGAAATCAGAGGCATCGACATCAGCCACTATCAGGGAGATATAGATTGGGATCAGCTGCAGAATGCCATGATAGAGAAATGTCCCATCCGTTTCATTGTCATGAAGGCTACCGAGGGCTCAAGCAAGATAGATCCCTCATTCAAGTATAACTTCAAACAAGCTCTGGAATATGGCTATATCCGAGGAGCTTATCATTTTTGGAGCAACCACTCTTCGGCTCGTCAGCAGGCTTATTTCTTTCTCAACAACGTACCTCTCGAGTCGGGAGATCTCCCGCCAGTGCTCGATGTTGAGCACAAGCCGAAAGACAAGAGCGTGGAGGATTTCCAGCAGGACATTCTCACATGGCTTCATATCGTGGAAGACAGGTATCATGTAAAGCCGATAATCTATACATATTATAAATTCAAGAAGCAGTATCTCGACACTCCCGTCTTCGACGACTATCCTTACTGGATTGCTCATTACTATGTGGACAAAATAGAATACCAGGGCGAATGGAAGTTCTGGCAGCATACCGATGCCGGCAAACTTCCAGGCATCAAGGGCTACGTTGACTTCAACATTTACAATGGGTCATTCTATGATTTGAAAAGGCTCTGCATAGATTAATGTCACTTTGGGCTGTTGAGGCAATCTTTGAGAATCCTTTAATTCTTTGCCTTGTTTCCTGTTTCTATTCCCCATGTTTGTGTTGCGTAAACCTATTATTCTTCTGATACAAGAAGGCGGTTTATGTTTGTCAAAACGTTGTTTTTTTGCTTGCTGAAAAGCTTTTAATGTTTTGTTTGTCTGCTTTATCGAAGATGATATAGGTCTTGGAATGAATGACTTTCAGAAGAAATAGTAAATCAAGACAAAAGCCAAAGCCCAAGAATTCTCATGACATGTCAACTTAAAAAAACAAAAAGCTCAACAAAATCTTTTTGTTTGTAAATAATTTGCATTATCTTTGCATAATATAAGCTTCGGCTCGGGATAAGAAATGAATGGATTCATTTCATTCTGTTCTCTCATTTCCGGGATGCGTCGTATCAACAGATAAATTCAATCAAGGGTCCAAGCCTTTTGCTTACTGGCAAACATGGCACATGAGACGATAGTCTGCGTATCGAACGTAAGACATAATGCACGTGAAACATAATACTAAGGTATATAAATTGTAGCAGGAAAGACCGTAATGGTCCAAAACATTTAATAGGTATGGCAAAATATAATATTAGAGAAAAGAAAACAAAAGAGGTGACTTATCTTAATCTTGTGAATCCTGAGCTGATGGAAACACTGGAAAACAGAATCATCGACTATATAGGAAACAAGAAGATGTATAAGGAGAAGGCATATTCAGCAAAGCGCCTGGCTTATGACATCGGTACTAACACGAGATATGTGTCTGCTGTGCTCAATGTTAGATTCGGCATGAACTACACCTCGTTCGTAAACCGCTACCGCGTTTCCGAGGCTATGCAGATACTCAAGGACGACCGGTATCGTGGGATGACGATGGAGGATGTAAGCAGCATGGTGGGATTCGCAAACCGGCAATCGTTCTACGCTGCCTTCTACCGCTTCGAAGGCATCACTCCAAGACAGTATAAACTGTCGTCTGAACCGAAGCCTGAGAAAATGAAGGTGCCTGAGCCGATAGAGCAGGACACACAGGAGCAGTAACGGGAACATGGTTACGTGAGATGCAGTCGCAGTAGCGACAATAGCAGTAGACAGCCAAGGCTTTGGCAGCATTGGGAAAGATTTCCCATAACCACCAAAAGGAAGAAATGGAAAACTATAAATACACAGACGTCAGGTTCGCAGACATACAGATACTACGATACAGACTTGAAGGCTTCGGACGATTGTCATTGCAGCAGAAGAAACTTATATATTGTCTTTCTGAGGCAACGCTATGGGGGCGCGACATCACCTTCGACCAGTTCGGATTCCACAATCTCAAGATCAGAAAGGTCCTTGAAGCAATCTATAGTGGGTTCAAGGGCGACAGAAATCAAGAAGAGTACAGGTCGTTTGAAGAGTACCTCAGAAGGGTATGGTTCTCAAATGGAATTCATCATCATTATGGATGCGAGAAGTTTGAACCTCGTTTCTCAGAAGAATTCTTCGAAACGCAGGTGAGGGCATTGCCTGCCAGCCAATTGCCGCTAGACGACGGGCAGACCGTTGATGGGCTCATTGAAGAGCTGCGCCGCCCAATATTCGACCCGCACTATATGCCTAAACGCGTGTGTACAGAAGACGGCGTAGACATCGTGAAAGAGTCGGCATGCAATTTCTACCAGGGGCTGACACAGGAAGAAGTGGAAGAATACTATCGTGACCAGGCAAAAGATGACGGACCGGAACCGGTGTCGCACGGCCTCAACTCTACGCTTGTGAAAGGCACCGACGGACAAATCAGAGAAGACGTGTGGAGCGCTCAAGGGAAATATGCTCCGGCCATCAGTCATATAATATACTGGCTCAAGAAAGTCCAACAGCTGGCGCTCAACGAATCACAGGCGCAATACATCTCGACACTTGTGAAATATTATGAGACAGGCGACTTGAATACTTTCAACCGCTACTGCATAGAATGGGTAGGAGAGCATGAATCCGACGTTGATTTCGTAAACGGGTTCATCGAAGTGTATGGCGACCCTCTAGGACTGAAAGGCTCGTGGGAGGGCATAGTGGAATACAAAGACCAGGAGGCGACACGGCGCACCAAGACTATAAGCGATGAGGCTCAGTGGTTTGAAGACCATTCGCCCGTAGACCTCCGCTTCAAGAAAGAGAAAGTGAAGGGAGTGACGGCACACGTGGTGAGGGCCGCAATGCTCGGCGGTGACGAATATCCGTCAACGGCAATCGGCATAAACCTTCCGAACGCCGACTGGATAAGGGCTGCACACGGCAGCAAGAGCGTCACGATAAGCAATCTTATCGACGCATACAATAAGGCTGCACACGGTAACGGATTCAAAGAAGAATTCATACAAGACAAGGAGATGGTGGAATTGATAGACAAATGGGGTGACCAATGCGACAATCTGCACACCGATCTGCACGAATGTCTGGGACACGGAAGCGGGAAACTGCTTGACGGAGTGTCGCCGGACGCACTCAAATCATATGGCAGCACGATAGAGGAGGCGAGGGCGGACCTTTTCGGTCTGTATTTCATAGCGGATCCAAAGCTGCTGCAGCTCGGACTCCTGGACAACAGCGAGGCATATCATGCAGCATATTATTCTTATATGCTCAACGGACTCATGACTCAGCTCGTGAGAATTGCGCCAGGCAACAAGATTGAGGAGGCACACATGCGCAACAGGGCTCTAATAGCCAGGTGGTGTTATGAGAAGGGAAAGAAGAACAGTGTGGCCGAGTTATATACCGACAACGGGAAGACTTACTTGCGCATAAACGACTACGAGGCTCTCCGCCGACTGTTTGCCCAACTCCTTGCTGAGATACAACGCGTGAAAAGCGAGGGAGACCTCGAGGCGGCAAGACTGCTCGTGGAGACTTATGGCGTGAATGTGGACGAGAAACTCCACAAAGAAGTACTCGACAGATATGCCAGGCTTGACCTTGCGCCATATAAGGGCTTTCTGAATCCGAAGCTCACGCCTGTTACGGACGACAGAGGGGATGTAAAGGATATTCTTGTTGACTATTCTGAGGACTACGACCAGCAGATGATGAGATACGGCAAGGAATATGGAGCTTTGTAGAATTATGAAACCATACAAGACATGGAACAGCAACAAGTACAGGATACCATAAAACTTATTAAACGAGGCTTCTCGCTGCAGATGAATGGTGTGGCGTCGGCATCGATGAGAGAGAAAGGCATCGGGGGATACCTGAATTGGGGAATCCAGCTGCCAGCGCTCCGCAACATAGCACAACAGTACGGCAAGGATTATGACCTGGCCGCTGCCCTGTGGAAAGAAAACGTCAGAGAGTGTAAGATCCTAGCCACGTTGATAATGCCAGCCGAAAGGATGAGTTCAGACCTCGTTGACCTTTGGATGGAGCAGACTACGACTCAAGAGATGGCAGAATACGCCACATTCAACCTGTTTCAATATACGGACAGCGCGTCGCTCCATGCCTTTGCGTGGATAGCTTCAGACAAGACTCTGGAGCAGATTTGCGGTTTCAACCTGCTCTCGTGTCTCTTCAGAAAAGGAGCAGAACCAGATGATAGAGACATCAATGAATTTTTAGACCAGGCAATAGCGGCCCTCGCCGACAATTCCATGGCTGTGAGACATGCCGCAAACAACAGTCTCGTGGCTTTTGCAGATATGGGGGAGTTGCAGGAAAAAATAGTAGAGGCGGCAATGAGAAAGTGCATGTAGAAGTGCACTTTTTTTCGTGTAGTACACGTAAATATAAAATAAAGTAGTATTTTTGTACGCAGAAACGGTTCATGCACGTTTTTTAAAAGTGCTGACCGTGGCAAAGAACAGGAAATAACAGAAGGCGAAGGTTGACCGTCGGCATGTCGTCCGTCAACGTCATGAAGTTTTGTTGTCACCAATTCATTAGATTTGTTTTGGTCCAAAGAATTCCGTTGACTTTCAATTTGCCAATTTTCAACTCTTCGGCTAATAAAAATAACATATAAAAATGGAAACAGGAAAAGTTGATGTCCTGCTCGGTTTGCAGTGGGGCGATGAGGGAAAAGGAAAAGTTGTAGACGTACTGACACCAAACTATGATGTCATTGCCAGATTCCAGGGCGGTCCAAACGCTGGACACACGCTGGAGTTCGAAGGAGAGAAATACGTACTGCGCAGCATCCCGTCAGGTATTTTCCAGGGTGGAAAGACAAACATCATCGGAAACGGAGTAGTTCTGGCTCCAGACCTCTTCATGGCAGAGGCCAAAGAACTGGAGAAAAGCGGACACCCGCTCACCAAGCGTCTGAAAATATCAAAGAAAGCCCATCTCATCATGCCTACACACCGACTGCTCGACGCCGCATACGAGGCAAGAAAGGGCAAGAACAAGGTCGGAACGACAGGAAAAGGCATCGGACCGACATATACAGACAAAATCTCACGTACAGGACTTCGTGTAGGAGATATCTTCGACAACTTCGAACAGAAATATCAGCAGCATAAAGCACGCCATGAAGAGATGCTCAAAGACCTCGGCTATACCGACTACGACATAACCGACGTGGAGAAGACATGGATGGAAGGTATAGAATACTTGCGCCAGTTTGAGATTGTTGACTCTGAGCATGTCATCAACAAAGTGCTGAGAGACGGCAAAACCGTGCTCTGCGAAGGCGCACAGGGCACTATGCTCGACGTTGACTTCGGTAGCTATCCGTTCGTAACATCTTCAAACACTATTTGTGCGGGGGCCTGCTCAGGACTCGGCATAGGCCCCAACAAGGTTGGAGAGGTTTACGGCATTATGAAGGCTTACTGTACACGTGTCGGAGCTGGTCCGTTCCCTACAGAGCTTTTCGACGAGACCGGAAGCAGACTGCGTGATCTCGGACACGAATATGGAGCCGTTACAGGAAGAGAGCGCCGCTGCGGATGGATCGACCTCGTTGCACTTCGCTACGCTATAATGATAAACGGAGTTACACAGCTCATCATGATGAAGAGCGATGTGCTCGACGGATTCGACACAATCAAGGCTTGCGTGGCCTACCGCAAGGATGGAGTCGAGACTCGTGATTTCCCATTCGATATCGAGCATGGCATAGAGCCTGTATATACAGAACTGCCAGGATGGAAAAAAGACATGACAAAGATAACGAGAGAAGACCAGTTCCCGAAAGAATTCAAAGACTACATCGAATTCCTCGAGGCGGAACTCGAGACTCCTATAAAAATCGTGTCGGTCGGTCCGGATAGAGAACAGACAATCGTAAGAAATTAACATAAAGACATAAATACAACAGATGAGCAAACCATCAATACCAAAGGGCACGCGCGACTTCACTCCAGCGGAGATGGCGAAACGAAACTATATTTTTGATACAATTCGCTCCGTTTACGCCCTCTACGGCTTCAAGCAGATAGAGACACCCGCTATGGAGACGTTGCAGACGTTGCTCGGAAAATATGGCGAGGAGGGTGACAAACTCCTCTTCCGTGTGCTCAACAGCGGAGACTATCTCACCAAGGTGAGCGACGAACAGCTGGCAGAACGAAATTCGCTTGCACTCTCTTCAAAAATCTGCGAGAAAGGATTGCGCTATGATCTCACCGTGCCGTTTGCACGCTTTGTCGTGATGCACAGAGATGAAATCCAGTTGCCTTTCAAGCGTTATCAGATTCAGACTGTGTGGAGAGCAGACCGTCCGCAGAAAGGCCGTTACAGAGAGTTCTATCAATGTGATGCTGACATCGTGGGCAGCGATTCGCTGCTCAACGAGGTGGAGTTGGTGCAGATAATGGATACCGTATTCCAGCGTCTCGGAATAAGAGTACAGATAAAAATCAACAACCGAAAGTTGCTCTCAGGAATTGCCGAGATTGTAGGAGAGGCTGAAAAGATAGTGGACATTACGGTGGCTATCGACAAGCTCGACAAAATCGGTCTCGACAAGGTGAACGAAGAATTGAGAGCTGACGGAATAAGTGAAGAGGCGATAGCCAAGTTGCAGCCTGTTATAACTTTATCCGGAAGCAATGAAGAAAAGCTCAAGGTCATGGAAGACTTCCTTGCTTCGTCTGAAGTGGGCATGAAGGGAATAGAGGAACTTCGTTTTATTCTGAATGCCGCATCACAGGTTGACCTGAAAAACGAACTTCAGCTCGACCTCACGTTGGCTCGTGGACTCAACTATTACACAGGGGCAATCTTTGAGGTCAAGGCGTTGGACACTCCAATGGGAAGCATCACAGGCGGAGGACGCTACGACAATCTCACAGGAATCTTCGGAATGCCAGGAATAAGTGGAGTGGGAATTTCATTCGGAGCCGACAGAATATATGATGTGCTTAACACTCTTGACCTCTATCCAAAGGAGATAACGACCGACACCCAACTGCTCTTCATAAATTTTGGAGAGAAAGAAACCTGCTATTGTCTTCCTGTCGTTGCCAAAGCCAGACAGAACGGAATACGCACGGAGATGTTCCCTGATGCAGCGAAGATGAAAAAGCAGATGGCATACGCCAATGCCAACGCCATACCATATGTGGCTCTCGCCGGCGACGACGAGATACAGAAAGGAGTGGTGACGCTCAAGAATATGGAAACAGGAGAGCAGAAACAAGTAACACCAGAACAACTGATAGAAATTGTGAAGGGATAATACTTATATCGAGTGCCGGCAGTAAGTAGTTTCTGTCGGCACTTTTTCGATTAAGACCGTAGCGTAATTATAGTGCCTGGATTTTTTGAAGACCATCATAATATAATTTATTGCATAATCGCCACCATATATATTATATATTTTGTATTGTACGATTTCCGAAAACCTATCCGGCATCTGTCATCATGGCATTCCATCAGGATGCCAGTACTCCATTCACTATCCGTTACGAGGCAATTCACAATTTCAAATACCAAAACAAATACATTTATAACATAAAACAAATGAAAATTAAAAAATCGATTGCAGACCTGGCAACTCCATTGCACACGATTCTGACAATGGTCCTTGCAGTGCTTGCCATCTCGTCGTTCAGGGCAGACAAGACAAAGACAATCTTCATGATAGGAGACTCAACGATGGCTAACAAAGACATCAGCGGAGACAAGCAAGAGAGAGGGTGGGGAATGATGCTGCAGAACTATTTCGACGACGGCATCATCGTGGACAACCACGCCGTGAACGGACGCTCATCGAAGAGCTTCATCAACGAAGGCAGATGGAAAGCTGTGGTCGACAGGATAATGCCCGGCGACTACCTCATAATACAGTTCGGCCACAACGACGAGAAAACTGACTCGGCTCGCCACACCACACCAGGAACCACCTTCGACGCCAACCTCAGACGCTTTGTAAGGGAAGCAAGAGAAAAGGGCGCCACGCCGATACTCATGAACAGCGTGGTGCGCCGCAACTTCAGCGACTCAAAGACGGCTGTTGCCGACGATGACCTGCGTGACAACTCCTCAAAACAACTCGCCGAGGGCGACACCCTGATAGACACCCACGGTGAATATCTCGTCTCGCCAAGGCGCGTGGCCAAGGAAATGGGTGTAGTCTTCGTTGACGCAAACAAGATTACACACGATTTGGAACAGTCGATGGGAAAAGAAGGTTCCAAGAAACTGCACATGATATTCAAGCCGGGAGAAACTCCATCGCTGCCAGACGGAAGGCAAGACAACACACACTATAACATCTTTGGCGCCAACAAGGTTGCAGGATTGCTCGCCGACGCCCTTTGCAGACAAGTGGCCGAGCTGGCAAAACATCACGTATACTATGACATTTATGTGTCGAAAAACGGCAGCGGACAATTTGACGACCTCGAGTCTGCGGTGGCAAGCGCTCCAAAAGGCAGGAAAGTCACAATCGCCGTGTCGGGAGGAGAATGGAAAAAGCCTGAGGCCATGAAGGGAAAGAAGGTGAAGTTCGTGTTGACACGAGGAGCAAAGTTCCTTTGATATTTATAAAGTAGAGTTTGCAAAATGGCCATAAACATAAGGAGTATTTTGATATAAATCATTTTTTGAAAAATTAAAACATGCACAAATGTTAAGATTTTGTTTGAAATGTTGCATTTTATTCCCTAATTTATTATTTTTGCAGAACAAAGGAAACATATTTCCAATAAAACTGAACCATAATTCTAAAGAACTAAGAAAAATAATTCAGAAAAACGGAGAATAATTCTAACTAAATACACGTAATTTTTATTAAACTATGAGCGAAAAAAGAGTTTATACCTTCGGCAATGGTAAGGCTGAAGGTAAGGCAGACATGAGAAACCTGCTCGGAGGTAAGGGTGCCAACTTGGCGGAAATGAACCTTATCGGCGTACCAGTACCTCCAGGATTCACTATCACTACAGACGTTTGTAATGAATACTTCGAGAAAGGAAAGGAAACCGTAGTAAGTCTCCTCAGAGATGAGGTAATCGCTTCGGTACACCATATAGAAGGACTGATGAACAGCAAATTCGGCGACATTGAGAATCCATTGCTCGTCAGCGTGCGTTCAGGGGCAAGAGCTTCAATGCCAGGCATGATGGACACAATCCTCAACCTCGGTCTCAACGACGAAGTGGTGAGGGGATTGGCAAAGAAGACCGGCAACGAGCGTTTTGCATACGACAGCTACCGCCGCTTCGTGCAGATGTACGGAGACGTGGTGCTCGGAATGAAGCCAGTAAACAAGGAAGCCATCGATCCGTTTGAGGCCATCATAGAGAAAGTGAAGGCACAGCGCGGAATCTCTCTCGACAACGAGATGACAGTAGACGAGCTCAAGCAGCTCGTAGACCTCTTCAAGAAAGCCATTAAGGAGCAGACCGGCAAGGACTTCCCTACAGATCCTATGGACCAGCTCTGGGGCGCCATCTGCGCCGTGTTCGACAGTTGGATGAACGAGCGTGCCATCCTCTACAGAAAGATGGAAGGAATCCCGGCAGAGTGGGGAACAGCCGTTTCTGTAATGGCTATGGTATTCGGAAACATGGGCAACACATCGGCAACGGGTGTTTGCTTCAGCCGCGACGCCGCGACTGGTGAGAACGTGTTCAACGGTGAATACCTCGTAAACGCACAGGGCGAGGATGTGGTGGCAGGTATCCGCACACCACAGCAGATCACAAAGCTCGGCTCACAGCGTTGGGCTGAGCAGCAGCAGATACCAGAAGAGGAGCGTGCAACCAAGTATCCTTCAATGGAAGAGGCCATGCCGGAAATCTTCGCTCAGCTGGACGCTCTGCAGCACAAGCTAGAGAAGCACTATCACGATATGCAGGATATGGAGTTCACCGTACAGGAGGGCAAACTGTGGTTCCTGCAGACACGTAACGGAAAGCGCACAGGTACCGCAATGGTAAAGATAGCCATGGACCTGCTCCACGAGGGCGAGATCGACGAGAAGACAGCACTCAAGCGTTGTGAGCCAAACAAACTTGACGAGCTCCTACACCCCGTATTCGACAAAGACGCTCAGAAGAAAGCCAAGGTCCTCACACGCGGTCTTCCTGCATCTCCAGGTGCAGCATGCGGACAGATTGTATTCTTTGCCGACGACGCAGAAAAATGGCATGAGGCTGGTCGCCGCGTCATAATGGTGCGCATCGAGACAAGTCCGGAAGACCTTGCAGGTATGGCTGCCGCAGAGGGTATTGTAACCGCACGTGGCGGTATGACATCACACGCAGCCGTTGTGGCCCGAGGTATGGGTAAATGCTGTGTTTCAGGTGCCGGTGCGTTGAACGTTGACTATAAGGCAAGAACTGTAGAAATCGACGGTGTCACACTCAAGGAGGGCGACTACATCTCGCTCAACGGTTCTACAGGTGAAATATATTTCGGCGAGGTGAAGACAAAGCCAGCAGAGGTGACAGGTGATTTCGCCGACCTCATGAAGCTTTGCGACAAATATACGAGACTCGTGGTTCGTACCAATGCAGACACACCACACGACGCCCAGGTTGCACGCAACTTCGGAGCCGTAGGTATCGGACTATGCCGTACAGAACACATGTTCTTCGACAACGAGAAGATCAAGGCAATGCGTGAAATGATTCTCTCCGACACAGTAGAAGGACGCAAGAAGGCGCTCGAGAAGCTGCTGCCTTATCAGACTAAGGACTTCTACGGAATCCTCAAGGCCATGGACGGATGCCCTGTAAACATCCGCTTGCTCGACCCACCATTGCATGAGTTCGTGCCACACGATCTCGCAGGTCAGCAGACAATGGCAGAGGAGATGGGTCTTACCGTAGCAGAGATTCAGAAGCGCGTTGACAGTCTGAGCGAGCATAACCCTATGCTCGGACACCGCGGCTGCCGTCTCGGAAACACATATCCAGAGATCACAGAGATGCAGACAAAAGCAATCCTCGGTGCTGCCGTGCAGCTGAAGAAGGAAGGCTTCAATCCGGAGCCGGAAATCATGGTGCCGCTCATTGGTATCGTCAACGAGTTCGACATGCAGGAGCAAGTTATCCGCTCTACAGCCAATAAGATTTTCGAGGAGGCTGGTGTTGAAGTTGAATTCAAGGTCGGCACGATGATCGAAATTCCTCGTGCAGCCCTTACGGCTGGTTACATCGCAAAGAAGGCTGAATACTTTAGCTTCGGTACAAACGACCTCACTCAGATGACTTTCGGCTACAGCCGCGACGACATCGCAAGCTTCCTGCCAGTATATCTGGACAAGAAGATTCTGAACGTAGACCCATTCCAGGTGCTCGACCAGACAGGTGTCGGTCAGTTGATAGAGATGGCAGTCGACAATGGCCGTAAGACCCGTCCAAACCTTACATGCGGTATCTGCGGTGAGCATGGTGGTGAGCCTTCATCAGTCAAGTTCTGCCATAGAGTAGGTCTCAACTACGTAAGCTGCTCCCCATTCCGCGTGCCAATCGCACGTCTCGCAGCTGCGCAGGCTGCTGTAGAGGAATAATAGCAAATATTTGACTCTCAATAAATT
>ENA-UOJH01000009-UOJH01000009.1-human-gut-metagenome-genome-assembly--contig:-C148-NODE-9-length-260261-cov-37.291496_pt1 | contig 260261 bp, 241 predicted proteins | sample MGYA00242345_ERZ723892 | MGnify/ENA metagenome assembly ERZ723892 | reverse complement strand
TGCCATTGGTGGAACCCTCCTTATCTCAATCTACACCATACTCGACCATTTTCGTGAGGTCACGAAAATGGTCTCTTTTTACTGCTTGATCACTGAATACTTCGCCACCGCCAGCCCGATTGATATGACCTATTATTATTTATTTGGCTTATTCAAAAGTTTTTTCTGCTCACTTTCGATCTGCTTGATACTTTTATCAGGAGTCGGTAAATCCTCTGGCATAGTACCACCGAGTTCTTTGATTGTTTCGCGAACCTTCTTGCCGACAGCGAAGTGAGTTGTATTAGCGGCAGCTTTCCCTTTCACATGGTCACGGCGCAGCTTCTCGTCGGTCTGCGTGGCGCGGAAGAGATTCGCAGCCAGTTCCGTGCTGCCCATATGGTCAAGGATAGCCTGCCCTTTCTTCAGCCCTTTGCGTTTAGCGATATCCTGTGCCTTGAGACCACCATACAGCCCCATATATCCATAGTTTTGAAATATAGCATAGTCGCGAGAAGTCTCTACCCCTGCCTCATGGGCGGCATCGGCGAGGGACTTATTATGATGTTTCAATTCTCCACGAATAGCCAGTCGCTTCTGCTCTTCAGACAGCTTCTCAAAATTCTCCGAAAGTTCCTGCTGGCGAGTTTTGATTGCGAAATAAGACTGAGCCATAGCGATGGCTTTCTTTCGGGGATCCCCATTCATTGCGATAAGATAACAAGCATACCGAGAGAGATGATAATCTTCGATTTCTTTAGTAGCCACGCCAGTTTTGACTATTTTGCGGGCGTCCGCAAAATAGTCAAATACACGATTACCACTCGTTTCGCAGGCTTTCTTTGCACGGTCTATTGCATCGGAAAATTGACGCCATTGCTTATATTCCAGTACTGGCATCAGCTCTCTAGCTGTCCAATACTCCATCCCATACTCATTGATATGCTTAATAGATTCAAATAAGGATTCATTGATCAATTCAATATCTTCTGTCATTTTATACCTCTCATGAAAAAGAAAATAACCATAATGTCAATTAAAAAACTTATTGCTTAATCACTGAATACTTCGCTACCGCCAGCCCGATGATCTGGATGGAATCACAGTTGTCAGAGTTAAAGATCATCGGCGGATATTGCGGGTTCATGGACACGAGGGTGCAGCCGTCTGGATTTTTGTAGAAGCGCTTCAGGGTGGCGTCGTCGTCGATACGGACGGCGGCGATCTGGCCGTCATCCACGATGGGCTGGCTGCGGATGAATACCACGTCACCGTCATGGATGTCGGCGCCTATCATACTGTCCCCGCTTACCACAAGCCCGAAGTCTGCGTGTACGCCAGTATCACAGGGCAGAAAGGCTTCTATATGCTCATCCGCCAGTATCGGCTTTCCGGCGGCGATCTGCCCGATAATGGGGACCATGCGCCTTTCAATGGGGACAATGTTTTTGAGAGAAGAAATGTCGCTGCTCATAAGAGCCACGCGTTCATTCCCATTTATCAGCTTCATTAGAGAGTCAACGGTTAAACCAACGCCATGCGCAATCTTCTCATACGTCCTAATAGATGGCGTGATGGATTTCCCGTTTTTAGAATTACGATTTTTTTCGAGCATGGATATATATGGCTTACTTAATCCACATCTTTTTGCAAGCTCATCCATAGAAAGTTCGTGCTCGGCACGGTAATTTCGCAGAAATTCAGATAGTGACATTTTTATCAAGCCTCCTTTGTTAATTGTATTTTACATGAGATAGCAAAAAATGTAAAGTGTACTTGACAAAGGATCGGTTAAGATGTATCATAATCCCAGAAAGTTAAGTTGACTTAACAGAAAGGAGGCATGCGATGGTTAATAATAATCTTTCGGAAGTTCGAAAAGACAAAGGGTTGACGCAGGAAGAATTAGCGGAGAAATCCGGAATTTCCAGAGTAACGATTGCGAACATCGAACGTGGCGCGGTTACAAATTTGAAGATTAGCACTATGCTCAGCTTGGCGAACGCGCTAGATTCTACTGTAGAAGAAATTTTTTTACCTAGATAGTTAAGTATGCTTAACCATCTTAAAAGGAGGACAAATCATGAAAGTATTGAAAGATCCAAACCAGGTACTTCGCATCATGCGTGCGAAACTGGACGAGCTTCACAAGAGATTCGTCGAGGCGGGTGTAGGAGAATCCACGGAGATTAGCGGGCAGGAGTCCGCGATCATCAACATCGCGGGGAACATTCGCCACGCGATCGAGGACCATGGCTGCTTCGGGGCGGATGACATGAAGTGTGTCTATGACTACGTTGACGACGCTAAAGAAAACGCCCACGAGTACCGTAATCCCAGAGACACTTGGTTCATGAAAGGCCGCGCCAAGGGCGCCGCATGGGCCCTGAAAGAAGTCAAAAAGAGGATGGAGGGGGAACCATGACAGACGAAGAGTGGGGAAAACATGTTGCCGTACAGAGGAGAGCCCTCCGCAATGCGGTCGGGCTGCTTTGCCAGTCGTTACAAGTAGCAGGTGTACCGTTGTACTCGCTGGAAATCGTCGAGCGTGGCAGCGATCGCCTGGTTAAAGCTACGTTCACGTGGGGTGAGCGCTGGGCGGACATCAGCATGGATGCCCCGCATACGGCGCTCTGGGATATTCTGCGACAGATCCCGGAACTCAGGTAACCATTAGGAGGTGCCATCATGGGCAAAGAAAAAAAGTGGATCTCCGCGAAGGAATACGCGGAGACCCACGATCTCCCAGTCAGTACCATTCGCAGGTACTGCAGGGCAGGGGAAATCCCCTGCTTTAGGATTGGCCAGCGGTTCATGTTCAACCCCAAAGACATGGACGCCTTCCTCGAGCAGAAGGCACGCGAGGGGCTGAAAGATAGACCGGGGACCTTCCTAGAAGCCGTGAAAAAGGCGAAGGAAGGGACAAGGATTTCTGTCTGGCGAGCCAGACAGAATGAGGAGAAGGCCATGGAGACGACCTAAAGGAGGAACAAAATGAGAGAAAAAGCAATGAGAGAAGTGATCCTCGCACAATTGGGCGCGCTTCGCGCGGATGCAGGCGTCGAGCTGGTCGCGTGCAAAGACACCTGCGTCGGCGACTACCTAGTAGGGAAGACCGACGCCCTCGCCGTCGCCATGCAGATGATGCAGTCGAAGGCACTAATCGAAAGCATGGCGAATTTCTTGCGCCACGAGGAAACCCGCAATATGAATATGGCGGAGAGCGCCCGTTTGTGCGCAAAGGAAATGATGGCGCGGATCTACGAAGGGAAGGCGGCCGGATACATGGCAGCATCCCGAGTGGTTACCGAGATCAGGGAGGCAAATCATGAGTAGTGCAGAAGCAATCCAGGTAGTCCATCAAATGATGGACGCACGTGAGCAAGAAGAAGCGAGAACCGCGGCACTCGCCTCTCAAGTAGCCACAAAGAAATATGATCCTAGCGCCGCACGCCAGAGGTTCTGGAAGGAAGTGGCGATCTATCCGCTGACGCTGGTGTGCGCCGCGGTATACACTCTGCTAATGGCGGTGGCTCAATGAGATGCTGCGAGGGCTGCGGGAAGCCGCTCCCTGCGGATGCCGCCCCGCGGAAACGCTTCTGCTCCGCAGAGTGTGAGCGGCGCTCTTACTACGAAGGGCGCCGCGATAAGGACCACGCTAAAGAAGAAGCGGAAGAAGGCATTCCGCTCCGCGAGTTCCAATGTGAGCAATGCGGACACTGGGTCCGCGTCATGAGCAAGGGCGACAAGCGCTTCCGCTTCTGCAGCGCCAAATGCGAAAAGGCATTTTGGAAGCGGAATAAACCGAAGGCTGCAGGGGCTTCGAAAGCTCCGGCGGGCAGAGGCTTTGGCGGTGGCTACTTCGAGAGGTGCTGCAAGTGGTGCGGAAAAGCATTTGGTACGCAGTCGGCAACGGCGAAGTATTGCTGCCGAGAGCATAAGCACATGGCGTTGATGTGGAAGAAACAGAACGCCGCCGAAGAAAAGAAGGCTAGGAAACGGTCGAAGTACCGACCGTTCGTGGATGAAAGGGATGACTAAATGAAAGACGAAGTCACGCTGGAACAGGCGCTCGAGCTCCTCATGGAGGATCAGCCTGTCCACGTATTCAATGAGGATGGGGATGACTACTTCTTCGGCTATAAGAGCGCCATCAATGAAGAAGAACCTGTCCCGCATCTGGTCGTCACCGGGATCTTCGCGAACACCGAGGATCTGAAAGATGGCAATGGCGAGATGCAGGTCATCGAGCTGCAGGTGAAAGAGTAAAGGAAAAGAGCCTTGGCAGCGGCTACTGCTAAGGCTCGGGCAGGAAGGTTTTGATACGCATTCCTGCCTCTATTATACCAGAAATAGGAGAAATCATGGCAGAGCTTGAAAATCACATGGTGTGCGGCATTGGCTTCTTCGATGAAGAAGCCGCCCGCCATCGCCTTGAGCGGGAAGAATACGAGATGGAGCACGCGGATGACGCATGGGATGACTGGTTGGGAGGCGAGCCGATTGAACACGAAGCCGAAGCGGATGTATCCGCATCAGTGCCGGATCTGCGGTAAGACTTACTACAACTCACACAATAGCAAGAGACCGGGCACCTGCTGCAAGCAATGCGGCATGATCCACGCAAACATCAGCCGCAGGATGAAGCGGCACCCTTTGAGAGACGCAGCGGCGCTGGTGAAGCATCTGCAGATGATGTTTAGCACCATCGAGCAGCAGATGGGGGACAAGCAGCAGACGATCGACATGATGTCTTCTTTCGAATGGGACATGATGATCGATCTTTGCGAGAGGGACTGGCCGTTCCTTGAGGGCTGCTCAGAGGAAGAGCTGGATACGCTCGCTGAGCTGGTGGATGTGGCGGAGGATCTGCTGGATCTTCCGGCGCAGATGCCGCCCACGAAAATGCCAAGCGGCGTTTATTGGGAAGTTATCAATGTGGTGGATTCATATCATAAAAATAGGAGGAGAAATGGCGACATTGTATGAAATCGACGAAAGGCTGGCAAATATTTTTGTCACCCTGGAAGGCACTGCCGTAGATGGCAGCACCGGGGAAGTACTGGATGCAAAAGCATTGGATGATCTTGAGATGGAGAAATGGGCCAAGGTGGATAACATCTGCCGATATATCAAGAATCTCCAGTCGGATATCGAGCAGTACAAAGAAGAAGTAGACAAGCTGACGGCGAGAGCCGTGTCGGCACAGAAAAAGCTGGAGAGCCTTAAAACCTATCTGGCCATGCATCTGGAAGCAGGCAAGAAGGCGGATGTGCCTAGTGCACAGATCCGTTGGCGAAAGTCCGTGACGGTATCCATCCCGGATGAGAATATGATCCCCATGTGCTTCATGAAGCAGGTCATCACGACCAAGCCGGACAAGCTGGCTATCAAAGAGCTTCTGAAAGCAGGGAAGGCCGTCCCCGGCGCTTCTTTGGAAGAAAAACAGAATCTGTCTATTAAGTGATAGCCATTCGGCGATTCACTTTTAGAAATACATCATAGGAGGTATATATGCTTACCATCAACAAGGGTATCCAGCAGAGTGCCGTCAAGGTCGTGGTATACGGCGTGGAGGGCATCGGGAAGACGACTTTCGCCAGCCATTTCCCCGCGCCGCTTTTCCTCGACCTGGACCGCGGCAGCCGCCGGATGGATGTCGATCGCATCGACTCTATCCAAGACTGGCCCGCTCTCATGGGCACGCTGGACCAAATCCAGCGCGACCCGTCGCTTCCCTATTCGACGATCGTCATCGATACGGCGGATATGGCGGCAAAACTGGCGAGTGCCTACATCTGCAAGGCAAACGGCAGCAAGAAGAGTATCGAAGAATTCGGCTACGGCAAGGGCTATGTGATCCTTGCCGAAGAATTCTCAAAGCTCTTGGTCAATGCGGAGGTGCTGGTGAATATGGGCTTCAATGTCGTATTCCTGGCACACGCGATGCAGCGGACGGTCACCCGCCCGGATGATACCGGGAGCTATGACCACTGGGAGATGAAGCTCCCCGGTAGCAAGAACAATTCACTGGGGGCTCTTCTCAAAGAGTGGGCGGATCTCTTGCTCTTCGCGGACTACAAAGTCATCATCCGGCAGGGGGCAGACGGCAAAGGCAAGGCGGCAGGCGGCCAGCGGCGAATGCGCGCGACGCACACACCGTTCGCAGACGCGAAGAACCGCTTCGGGCTCGCAGATATTCTGGACTTCGACTTCAAGGCAATCCAGTCCATCATCCCCGCCCGTCCTGTCACGCCGCCGAGAACCACCATGGAAAAGGCGTATCAGGCGAAGAAGAAGGTGCAGAAGGGCATCACCCCTAAAACGGCCGCGGAGCCCGCAGAAACGAAGCCAGCCCCGCCCACGAATGTGTATGACGAGCTCGCGCGTCTGATGGCGCTCGGTGTATCGGAAGCGGATCCTTCGCCGATCACGGAGGGGGAGCTGCTGAAGGCGATCCGCGAAGTAGACCCCAATGAACCCGCAGCGAAGGCCGAGAATCTGGCGAAGATCCCGGCGGACTATGTAGAAGCACTCATCAAGCCCGATACATGGGCGGGATTCAAATACTATGTGCTGAACAACATCCGCACTCCGTTTTAGTCTATAACCACGATTTCTGTTTGTAATCATGATTTTGAGGGATTTTTCCTCAATTTTCACACATTAAGTTACGAATTTTACATTTTAGGAGGAACATACTATGCCGAATTTTGGACAGTTTGGAAATGCTACACCGGATACCGAGAAGGAAAAGGCAATGGTGGTTACCGGGTTTTCTAATTTTACGGACGATGATTTCGAGGAGAAGGGAGGTCTCTTTGACCCCATCCCGAAAGGCCGTTATCACTTCGTGGTCTATGACTGCCAGACCGGCTTCACGAAGAAGGATAACACACTGATGAAGACCATCCTGATGGACATCCATCACGAAGACGGAACAAAGACACGCCTTACAGATTACTTGGTCTACAAGAGCAATCAGAAGTGGAAATTTGCCTGCTTCTTCGATGCCATCGGTCTTGGTGATGCGCTCAAAGAGAACGGCATCGGCGGTGCAGATGACCCGCTCTGGACGACCGCCGTAGGGCAGGAAGGGGACTTCGAGGTCGATAATGAAACGTCCGAGTGGAACGGCAAGCAGACCACGCGCAATGTCATCAAGAAGTACTACAAGCCCGAACGGTAAACGGTTATGAGCAAAATCGATCTAGTGCCGCTCTTAGCCTTCATCGACCCAGACTACAGCTATGAACGATGGATCCAAGTGGGTATGGCTCTCCAGAAGGAGGGCTATCCCCTGTCTGTCTGGGAAGCGTGGAGCCGCAGGGGCGGGAAGTTCCATGAAGGGGAATGCGTCAAGAAGTGGCAGTCTTTCCATGAAGACCGCGAGCAACCAGTCACCGGCGCCGTCATCACCCAGTGGGCGAAGGAAGGCGGGTGGAAGCCCTCCGGACGTCATGAAGGGCCGGTTCACACCGTGACGGGGTTCACCTTCACGGATTCCGATTTTCTGATCGATCCATCGACGGTCGAGCCGGAAGATTTCTGCGAGCCAAGTGATGGGGAATGGGACCAGAAAGGGGACCTCATCTCCTATCTGCAGGCGCTCTTCAAGCCGGATGAGTATGTCGGGCTGGCAGTGAATTCCTTCCTGGCTAAGGACGGGAAATGGAAGCCTGTCGATAATGGCCAGTGTAAGCGGACGTGCAGAGAGATCGTCGAGGCGCTGCAGCATTCTCGGAAGATGTCCAGCGCTATCGGCAGCCTGCAGAATGAGGCGGCAGGGGCATGGATCCGTATCAATCCGCTGGACGGAGAAGGGGCTAAGAATGCCAATGTGACAGATTTCCGCTATGCGCTGGTGGAGTCGGACACGCTGCCTCTCGGCCAGCAGCTGGCGCTCATCCGACAGATGCAGCTGCCATGCGCTGCCATCGTCTACTCCGGCGGGAAGTCGGTGCATGCCATCGTCCATGTCGATGCCGCGACACAGAAGGAATACTATGAGCGCGTCGCCCATATGTATGACATTTGCAACAAAAACGGCTTCAAAGTCGATGAGCAGAACAAGAACCCGTCCCGCCTGTCCCGTATGCCGGGCGTCACGCGGAACGGCAAGAAGCAGTTTCTGATCGGCGTCAATCAGGGACAGAAGGACTATCTGGCATGGCTCGCATGGACGGAGGAGCAGCAGGATGATCTGCCGCCTTTCCTCCCGCTCAATACGGTCATCGATGACCCGCCGCCTCTGAATCCGGTCTTGATCGACGGCATCCTCCGTCTGGGGCATAAGGCTATACTGACAGGCCCCTCGAAGGCGGGGAAGTCTTTCTGGCTGATGCAGCTGGCGCTTGCCATTGCGTCCGGCGGTGAGTTTCTGGGATGGAAATGCCGGCAGGGGAAAGTCCTCTATATCAATCTGGAAATCGACGAGAAATCTTTCATCGACCGACTGGAGCACATCTATAGAGCAAAGGGAATGCCGATGCATCCAAGCTCCAGCAATCTCATCGTGTGGGATCTCAGGGGCAAGGCGCTCCCGATGGACAAACTGGCAAAGATCATCGTCCGGCGGTGTAAGGACATGCATCTCGAGGCGATCATCGTCGACCTCATCTACAAGGTCATCACGGGTGACGAAAATGCCGCCAGCGATATGGCATACTTTGGCAATCAGTTCGACTACATCTGCCGCGAGCTGGGATGCTCTGTCATCTACTGCCACCATCACTCCAAGGGCGCGCAGGGCGCTAAGCGAGCGACCGACCGCGGCAGCGGCTCGGGGGTCTTCTCCCGCGATGCAGATGCCATCATCGACCTGACGGCGATCGAGCTGAAAGAGGAGGAAAAGGAACAGTATGGGTGCGACGTCGCTTACTGCGTCACTTGCATCCTTCGTGAATTCAAAACACCAAAGCCGAAAGCCATCCTCTTCCAGTATCCGCTCCACACGCTCGCCCCTGATATCGATCCGAAGCGTACTGAGGGCAGCATCGAAGGAAACCGCGTCAAAGGGAATATCACGCAGACGCAAAACAAAAATGACCGCTATGAAGAATTTATCCGGACGCTAGAGCATCATTTAGCGAATGGGGATGTAGTGAACAAAACCAATCTTGCGGATGAGATGCAAGTGTCTGTACGAACGGTTCGGACGTATTTGAAACGGGCGAACGAGCCTATACAGGTTTATGAAGTCACAACTGGCAGAAATGGCAGGATTCGAAGATTAGATGAAATCCGCTAAAGTAGGAAATAAACCCGGCAAACTCTATATAGGAAAAAATATATAATTTCCGGGTTTCATCTCACGCGGTGAATGGGGGTGTAAGGGTGGGTGTTCCTTAACATACACACCCACCCCTTCCACCCCTTCACTCACCGTAAAAAGAGTTTTCGGAATTTAGACATATCTTTTTATGATAGCAAATCAGCTGATTTTGTAAGCAGTCAGAAAAAGTCGGAAAAATACAGATCTGTATTTTAGGAAGGAGGTAAGTCATGCGAAGCCATCTTGTGAAGGGCGCTGACCGCATCGAGCTGACGATCCGGAGCTATACGGACCGGACGGGGCGGACGCCGAAGAAAAAAGTATTGCTGCAAATGCATCGCTACATTGAGAAGGATGATAAATGGACGAATAAAGATATCTTTTGCAAGAGCGAGGCAGAGGCTTTGATGAAAATGCGAGAAATCAATCAGTATTGGATGGAATTTCACGGTTATACAGTGGAGGAATCATGATTATTATTCAGACAGAAGATGGAGCTATTATCACGGACCCGAAAGAAATCTATATCGACAAGGATCTGGATGGACATCTGCGTATCTACGCGGACTTGTCCAGTACGGATCGGGTGAAAGCTGTAAAGCTGACTGTATTTGATTATTCGAAGGAAGACTTGGGGCAGATGCTCGAAAAGCTGTATCAGAAAATGTATAAGTGGCTTTTCATGAACGAATGCCCGCATTACGTCATCCGCATGAGTGAGATACAGGGCATGGTAAGCCTGAACAACGCGGAGGCAGACAATGGATGAATGGGAGATTCTGCTCTTCGTCTGCATCGTCGGGATGGTGCTGCTGGCGACGATTGCTTTCCTTTTCGAGAAGATCGGGGATCTTTGGCTGGCCGTCGCTGACCTGCAGGACGACCAGCGGGGAGTGATGCGCGACCTGATGGGCTTAAAGACAGAGGTGGATGCTATGGCTGCGCGAGAGGCGAAAAGACTGAGGGAGGAGAGGATCTCATGAGCAGTACGGTGTGGTTCTTTATTGGTGTGCTGACGGGCTCGCTGGTGGCAACTGCCGCCATCCTTCTTACCTTCGAATGGTTACTCAGGAGGAAGCGATGAGCATGGTATATTTCTTCGTGCCGGGTAAGGTGCAGGGTAAAGCAAGGCCGCGGTTCTCTTCGCGAAGCGGGACTGTCTACACGCCGGGCCGAACAAAGTCTTATGAACGGCAGATCGCGGAGGCCTATGAAGCACAGCACGGGTCCTGTTTCGAGGGGGCTGTGATGGTCGTGATCGAGGCAGTCTTTTCGATCCCGAAGTCATGGCCGCGGGCAAAGAAGGCAGAAGCGATGGCGGGGAAACTTCCACCGGGAAAGCCTGACATTGACAACATTCTGAAGGTCGTACTCGACGGGCTGAACGGCATCGCCTATGAGGACGATAAGCAAGTAGTTCTGACCCAGTGCAAAAAAGTTTATGCAGACACAACCCGCCCCGCGGGGCTGCAGGTGCATGTTCTCCAGATGGATAATGCAAACGGATATTATTAACAAGGAGGGGCTAAGCATGATCGACACAACCGGATCCCTGCTCAGCAGGCAAGTGCGCAGGAAGATCGAGCGTCAAAAAAATAAAAACGCTACACTCACGGTCAAGCCGGAGTATCTAAAAGACTTGTGCGCGCAGGCAGTCCAACAGGAAGCAGCGAAATTAGCGGCACATGCAAAAAATGAGGCTGTATCAAGGTTATTTGAAGAACTGATCGCGATCCCGGTCATGGTCATTCACGACCACTTCGGCGAGCTCATGAAGAAAGACGGCCGAGAAGAACGGTTTGCAGAGATGTGTCTGGAACTTTACGACACAGTAGAGAAAGGGTTTGTAACACCGGCGGAGCTGAGGCAATGTTTATTCGAGGAAGCCGGCGTGCGGTTTAAGCACCCCAGCGGTTCACTGACGTCAGAAAGAAAAGAGGCGACCAAAGTATGATCCTCTATTTCCGCAAGGGAGCCAGAGTGACCGAGCTCCTGCTGGCGAAGGATACCCTGAGGCCTGGCATGCTTACAAAAGGTTACCTTTTCATGGTGATCGAGAGCGACGCCCGGGGACATGTCGGGATCATGCCCAGCGAGCGGGAGCATTTCGATCTGGAGTGGATGGCAAGCGCTGCCTTCTGGACGCGCGCGCGGCAGCTTTCTGACCGCGGGTGGGAGGCAGACGACTATCCAGGCGCGGTCATCCTCTTGAAGTACTACGAGGCAAGTGACATGGCAGAGAAGAAGAAACGCGCGCTTCAGCGAAAACATGAAAAAGGGCAGGCACTTTGCCGGAAGACGTACAAGCCAAGGCTTTGCGCTGTGTGGTCATCTGTTTCAGCCGAATACCGCAAAGCAGAAGTACTGCAGCATAGGTTGTCAGCGTAGGCATTATCAGTCATAAAGGAGGAAATAGTGAGGGGAGGCATGGAGAAGCTGAAGGGATTTCTGAATTCCATCCGAAAGCAGCAGGCTGATTATCTCTCTCTGCAGGAAGAGCTCCGACGGTTGGAGTTTGAGACACATAACCTCCAAGGCGTCAAGATGGGTGAAAAGGTGCAGAACGGTCATTGCGCCGATCTCGGAGAAACCGTGGAGAAATTGGAAGCCTATTATGAGAAGGTAAACAAGGCTTATCTGGCGCTTGTTGAGTTAAGAACAAAGGGGGAGGAGCTCATAAGCAAGGAAGAAGATGGCGTCCGGCGGGCAGTTCTCAGAAGACGGTACATCCAGTGCGAGCGGTGGGGAGATATCGCGGCAAAGATGCATTTCGCTGAGTCGAATATCTACAAAATCCATGGGGAAGCACTGGCAGATCTGGAGCCGTTTTTCAGGGAGCCCTATTTCAGATGAGCACGAAAATAGCAGGCTGTAGTTGACAGCCTGCTATTTAGATTTTATGACATATTTAGATAAAATGTATTGACGAATAAACAAAAAACGTGCTATAATATAGACAGTTCAAAAAGAAAGGAGGTTTAAGAATGTGAGTAATGATTGGCTAGATGTAATAGAAAAGGTCACCGCCATTATCCTCAATGTAATCGGAATCCTGGCAGGGATTAAAGCACTGAAGAAATAACGATGACCGGACGGAAGAGGGCGAAAGCCCTCGACCGTTCTCATTATATCACATTCAAGAAAAACTATGGAGCGATGGATGCTTATCATTCTGCTGGCATGCAACCTGGCGGCGCTGGAAACGGTGGATTTCCATAATTTGCATGCCATTGACTGCTTATTGCTGGTTACTATGGTTATCCTAGTGGCGGTGAATTTATATGGATGGTTGGTGAAGAAACATGAGGGGCGGTAAGAGAGAAGGCGCCGGCAGACCGGCGGGCAGTATATCTGCAAAGGGAGTACGAAAACAGAGACAGCTCAGGGCCTTCGATGATGAGTGGGAAATCATCAGGAAGTTTTCTCAGATAGTCAAAAGAGATCCGGAGCGGGCGAAGAGAATGATGGAAACCGAATAGATGAAAGAGTATAGTAAAATAGAGTAAATGGTGTGGTAAAATGATAGTGTGAAATTGAGGCAAGAGAACCACACACGGGTTGATCATTCAGGGTTTCACACAAGAGCACGAGCTGATGTCGATAGGCTCGTGCTTTTTCGTATTACAAACCATATTGAGAGTACAGGCCAGCTCCCGGCTGTAGGTACTGCGGTTAACAAAAGGCAACAGAACTCCGTGGTGGCTGTGGGCGATCTGCAAGCTATATCGGGAATGGATTGAGTACAGGATGAAGTAGCGGCTTTACCGCTGCTTTTTTATTGGCAGAAACAGAGGTGGCGACAGATGTAATGGCCGATACGAAACTAACGGAAAAGCAAAAGAGACTGGTAGATTATTTTATAGAGACCGGCAATCAGACAGAGGCGGCCATTAGAGCCGGGTATTCAAAAAAGAACGCCCGATTCATTGCATCCAAAACCTTAGAACGGCCTTATGTGAAAGCGTTTCGGGAGAAACGTCTCAAGGAAATAGAGGAGAATCGCATTGCCAAGGCGAAAGAAGTGATGGAGTTCCTGACGTCTTCCATGCGCGGCGAAATCAAAGAGGAAGTCGTTGTCGTGGAAGGAACTGGCGGCGGCTGCAGCGAAGCAAAAACCATAGAAAAGCAAATCGGGGCTAATGATCGTATCAAAGCAGCGGTGCAGCTGGCAAAACGCTATGGCTTGGATAAACTTGAGGATAATATGGATGGAAATGGTGGAGGGGTAACGATTATCGATGACACGGATCAATCTTAGTCATGTGATAGCTAAACCATTCTGGGCAGTGCATCGCGATGTGAAGCGTCATGGGCATACCTATTATGTGCTAGGCGGCGGCCGAGGAAGCACGAAGTCATCGTATGTGTCTATTGAGATCATGCTCTTGCTTCATTCTCATCCGGAATGTAATGCGGTCATCTTGCGCAAGGTTGGGAATACCATCAGAAACTCCGTATACCAGCAGATGGAATGGGCTATAGATACATTAGGCTTAAATAAATGGTGGAAAAAGAAGATCTCACCGCCGGAAATAGTGAACGAAAACGGGCAGAAAATCATCTTTCTGGGCGTCGATGATAAAGGGAAAATCAAATCTTTGAAAACGCCGCACGGGTATGTAGGGATTGTGTGGTATGAAGAAATGGACCAGTTCTCCGGAATGGAAGAAATCAGAAGCGTGAATCAGTCATTGCTTCGTGGCGGCCCACGCTTCTGGTGCTTCTCATCCTATAACCCACCAAAGAGCCGTGACAACTGGGTGAACGAAGAGATGCTGAATGCTGAGGCCGACAGGTTTTTCCATCATTCAGATTACAGATCAGTCCCGTATGACTGGTTGGGCCCGCAATTCTTTGAGGATGCGGAAAAACTAAAGGCAAGAAATGAAAGGGCGTATCATCATGAATATCTGGGCGAAGTGACCAGGACAGGCGGCACAGTCTTTGAAAATGTGGTACAGCAGGCATTCATGAAGGATGATTTACAATAATTCGATCGCAGGCGCTACGGTCTAGATTTTGGCTTTGCGCTGGATCCGCTGGCCTTTGAGTGTATGCATTACGACGCAAAGCACGAACGGCTATACATCTTTGATGAGATATACCAGACGCACCTGACGAACCCTGCAGCGGTTAGGTTGATACAAAGCAAAATGATCAGCAAGGCTGTCATCCGCGCCGATTCTGCAGAGCCTAAGAGCATCAGAGAGATGCAAGATGCGGGCTTGCACGTATACGGCGCTAAGAAATACCCCGATAGCGTGGACTATGGGATCAAATGGCTACAGAGCCTGGAGGCCATCGTTATAGATAAAGAACGCTGTCCGAACACCTATAAAGAATTCGTGAATTATGAATACGCCCGCACAAAGGATGGAGAATTCATTTCTGCCTATCCAGACAAGAACAACCACGCTATTGATGCCGTGCGGTACGGATGCGAGGATCTGATGCCGGCATTCACCAAGGTTAGAACCGGCCGCGTGAAGTACTAAAGGAGCGAAAATGCGAAACGATAACCATTCATTATACAGAATGCTGGAAGACGGATATTTCGGAATTGGCGGGTTTATCGACGGTGAGTATCTGACAAAACACCCAAGAGAAAGCGATGAGAAATATGCTATGCGCCGCCATTTGTCTTATTACCTAAACTACCTGGCACCATGCGTTAATGCGCATGTGTCACCAATTTTCAAAACATTGGCGCAGCGAGACTGGAAAGGACCAGGATCTAGCATCTGGGAATCGTTTTCTAAAGATACAGATTTTCTCGGGACACAGATTCAAGCACTCATGAAGAAGGCCGCTATTTCGGCAAAGCTAAATGGGATTTCTTATATCGTCATGGACCGTGTGGAAGATCTCGACGAAGACATGCGTGTATCTGACTTGGAAGAAAATCGCCGGAATCTGCCTTATGCGTACGTGGTAGATATCAATGCAGTTGAAGAAGTTACTTTGGATCCATTTGGCCATATCTTGAAATTTGTATTCCTCGAACCGGAAGCAGGCAATGAATATGTCTTTGCAAAGCGAACGATGACCGCAGACGGATGGGAATACATCAGCTCAAAGGGCAGGAAGAGCGGCACGTGGAATCTTGGATGTGTGCCTGTCATCCCGCTCGCCGCAAAAGAGCACAAGACGCACAATCCCTTCCCTCCTTCTGAATTCTTATCTATCCTGAAAACGAATGTAGCAATCTACAACATGACAAGCTGGCTATCTGATATTTTAGTCAATCAGACATTTTCTATCCTGACCTTCCCGTCTGCTGAACCCGAGAATATCGACATCGGAACAGATAACGCGCTGGCCTATCCTCCGGAATCCAGCCATGAACCAAGCTTCATCGCACCGCCGGACGGTCCTGCTACTATCCTTGCCAATCAGATCGCACTATTGCAGCAGGAAATATATCGAATGGCTGTAGTGGTCAATGTCACCGGATCCTCGAAGCTGCAAAGCGGTATGGCGAAGGCGTGGGACTATGAAGCTACGAACCAGATTCTTTCTGATTTTGCCGATCAGGTAGAGGCTGCCGAAATGAAGCTCGCAAAGCTATTTGAACGATGGACCGGTGTGGCACTGGAATATACGGTCAATTATCCGAACGATTTCAAAATCAGCGAAGTGGAGCAAGAACTGCTGAATGCGGAAACCGCAAAAGGGCTTTCTTTTGGCGATGATTTCAATGTTGAAGTGTTCAAGCGGGTACTAACGGCTTACTTGCCGGAGCTGACTGCAGATAGCTTCGACAAGCTGGTAGAAAGCTATAGGCAGCAGCAGGCAGAGGAGAAACTGGACATTATCCATGAGGGCATGAACAATGGTGAAGAGGGATCAGAAGGCGCTGCTACGAATAATCAGACGCCTGGAGAGTGAATACCAAGAAGAAGCCAAAGAAGCCGCCGAGGAACTTTATACCCTGCTAGATCGGGGCTACAAAGTAGAGGCGGCATTGGCCCAACTGCTGAAAGACCACCCAGCGCTCTTTCAGCTATCTGGCTTACAGGAGGCCATGGTTGAGGCTGCTGCTTATGGATATGGGATTGTACCGGCAATCCTGACAGACACCCAGGCGCAGGCATGGCGGAGAGCCCTGTCAAAATCATGGGACGATAGTGGGATGACACTATCGGAGAAAATCCATGGCGCCGGCGTCAAAATGAGAGAAAGCATCATCAGTACCATTCGATCGCAGATGCGGCGCAACGCTACATGGACATCGATGGCAAGAGAATTGTATGATGGCTATAATAGCGGGAAGGCTGTAACTATGCAGCAGGCACTGCCAAAGTACCTGCAGACCGTGAGAAACGCCTACGGCACCCCTAGAATCGTTGCTGAGAGCCGCAAGGCTTTGAGGAATATAGAAAGACTATCCCAAAACGGAGCGCCTACAAAGGCGCTTAAGGCAGCGTATAAGCAGCTTATAGAAATAGCACAAACAGGGACAGAAGAAGCTCTGAACAAAGCGTGCTGGGTGGCCATGCAAGAGAAAAGCCGTTATATCGCGGACCGCATTGCCAGGACAGAGATGGCAAGGGCATGGGCCGATGGGTTTTTAGCGGATATCATGCAGGATGATGACGTGGTGGCCGTGAAATGGAAATTATCCAGCCGCCACCCTGTTTTTGATGTTTGTGATATGTACAGCAAGGCCAATATGTACAACCTTGGCGCCGGTATCTATCCGAAAGCCAAACTACCGCCGCTCCCGGCGCATCCTCACTGCCTGTGCAGCTGCACAACTGTCTATGCCGGTGAAGTCGACCTGAAGAAGCAAAAGGACTGTATCAAGGCGGAAGGCGAAAAATGGCTTGCTAATCTATCGGATGACCATAGACGAAAAGTGCTGGGCATTCAGGGAAATAAGGCATTCAAGCGTGGTGCAGACTGGCGCGAGTATATGAGGAATTGGACAGCGCCCCAGAGCATGGAAAGCAGGATTTCTGGGCTCATGGAGAAAAACCTATTCCCTCCCACAGATACATTCATTGCATCGCTTGCCCAGAAGTACGGTATGACGTATACTAAGGGCAAGAAAGGCGAAGATCGGTTTTATTCTGATGATGGACGGCCAATTTACCCGCCTAATAATGGTGCTGTAGGAACTCCAAGAACGATCACACTAAAAGCCGGTACTGTTATTGACCGCTATGGATGGCCAAATGGTAGCTATGCAAGCCCTAAAGGGGTGTCTTACGAAAACCGCGCATTATCAAGAACCACAACGCAAGCATATTATGTGTATCAGGTTGTTAAAGACATTGAAAATGTTCAAGCAGCAGAAGTTGTTTCTTGGTTTGGACAACCTGGCGGAGGCATTCAATACAAATTACCAAAGGGAATATCTGAATTAGAAGGATATTTGGTGGAGGTGCAGCCATGAATATTAGCAAATTAAGAGAAATTCTAGAAAAAGAAAAAATTGATCCTATTGCCTATGATATCTTGGGAAAGAATTTTTTAACTGGCTACGATGGATTTATTATCAACAAGGCAGACAATGGCGATTTTAGGCTGTATTATGTGGAACGGGGACAGCGCGATTTACTACTCCAAACAGATTCAGAGGAACAGGTTTGCATTGCACTTTTGCGTGAAATGGGTAGAGGCTGTAAAACCCTTTTGAAGTATATTCCATAAGGAAGAGTTTTATCCGGAGGCACTCAATGGCGAAAAATGATTACGGTGTTATCGTATGCATTATTTTGTCGTACATGTACGAATGCCTGAAAGCGGGAAAGCAGGTTGAGCTTGAACTAATGAACCCAGAAGCATTGAAACTCTGTGATGATTACTGGATGTACATTATCAGGCATTTGGTAAAAGACGGATATATCGAGGGTGTGCTTTGTACCCATACGAAAGAGGGCTATAGCTTTACTTTTGATGATATCAATATCACGCCTAAAGGGATTGAGTACTTGCAAGAAAATAGCTACATGCAGAAAGCGAAAGAAACTGTGCGCAGTTTGGCGAATTTTACCAGTCTGACGTCAGCCTTGGTAAAAATGGGCTTAACTGTGGCTAAATTGTGAATTGAATAATCAAGCGCGCGAAAGCGTGCTTTTTTATTGCCCAGGAGAGGGCACAATACAGGGCGGAGGCCCATTATACGGAGGTATAAAAACATGGATATGAAAGATGTTTACGCTGCACTCGAGAAGTTGGATAACGGCGCAGATCTGATTACAGCCATTAAGGGCGAAATCAACACACTGAACAACGAGGCAAAGAAGAACCGCATTGCAGGAGAGCATACTGCGGAAAAACTCAAGAATGTACTCGCAGGACTGGATCTCGAGGATGCAGACGATGTGGCCGACAAGGCAAAGAACCTGAAGGCTGCACTCGACACATTCGCACAGGGCGGAAAGAAACCGACCGAAGTGGCCAAGCAGATCACCGACCTGACCGCACAGGTCAACAAGGTGACCAAGCAGCTTGATGCTATGACCAAAACAGCCCAGGCAGAAAAGACCAAGCGTCTTGACGGCATGAAGATGGCCAAGGCAGTGGAGCTGCTCAGTAAAGGTCATGCGGCGAGCCCGGAAAACATGGCAAAACTGCTGGAGGGCAGCATCATCGTTAAGGACGATGAAAGCCTCGCCTATAATGGCAAGGATGGAGAAATCAGCCTTGAAGATGGTGTGGCCGGCTGGCTGAAGGAAAATAGCTGGGCGGTCAAGGCTAACGGCGGCGGCGGAAGCGGCAGCCCTAACGGTGGGAACGGAGGAGGAAGCCCCGACCCATTTCTTGCCGGATTTAATTCTTAAAAGGAGAAAACAAAATGGCTCTTAACTATGCAGAAAAGTACAGCGCACAGATTGATGAACGCTTCAAACAGGGATCTATCACGGCCCCGGCAATTAACAACAACTATGACTTCGTGGGGGTGAAAACTGTCAAAGTTTATTCTATTCCGACGGCAGACATGAATGACTATACCCGCACTGGGTCTTCTCGCTATGGCACTCCTGCAGATCTGCAGGACTCCATCCAGGAAATGACCCTGAGTAAGGATCGCGCTTTCACCTTCACCATCGACCGTGGCGACAATCTCGACCAGATGATGATTAAGGACGCCGGGGCAGCCCTGCAGCGCCAGCTTGATGAAGTAGTCATCCCGGAAATCGATATTTATCGCCTGGGCGTCATTGCAGCAGGTGCAAAGAACACTGCGACCGCGGCTATTACAAAGACCAATGCCTACAGCGCTTTCCTGGATGGCGTGGAAAAGCTCACTGACGAGCTGGCTCCGCTTGGTGGGCGTATTGCTTACGTATCCAGTGCTTTTTACAAATACATCAAGCAGGATCCCTCTTTTATTCAGGCTTCTGACATTGCCCAGAATATGCTTCTCCGTGGTCAGCTTGGCATGGTAGACGGGATTCCGATTATTACGGCGCCCACCTCTTGGATGCCGAAAAATACCGCATTCATTATTACTAACCCGGTAGCGTGCGTGGCGCCTATCAAGCTGGCAGATTACAAGATTCACGACAACCCGCCAGGAATCAACGGATGGTTAGTTGAAGGCCGTGTGATTTATGATGCATTCGTTCTGAACAACAAGAAGGGTGCGATTTACGTCCATAAGACTGCTGCCGAATGAAGGTATCGGTAAAGGCCGACTTTAACAAACTTGTGAAAGCCTTTGAAGCCGCTCCCGAAGAAACGAGGGCGGCTGTAAGGCTGCAAGTCAAAGCGGCGGCCAGAGATATCCAAGAGTATGCACGGGAGCATCATAAATTTGTAACGCGTGGCGGTGCTACAGAAAGAAGCATTATGATGCACGCAGAAGGAAACACGGCCACGGTGTATCTCGGATCTGACGTGGCAGTATACCAGCACGAAGGCACCCCGCCGCATATCATCAAGGCTAGGAACAAGCTGGCGCTCCGTTTTGTGAGAAATGGTGATTTTGTCTTTTGTAAACGCGTACATCATCCGGGCATACAGGCAGATCCATATTTATTCGATGCAGCCGAACACGAACGGGCAAGGATTCAAAGCCGGTTCGCTGATGCCATCGATAGTGTTCTAGGGAGGTTGTGATGTCTTATATCACCTTAAACGATATCTTCGATGAAGTCCTGACTTGCACAGATGAAGATATCACCGTGGGGAATGACACGATAGCCCGAGAGGCGCGACGCCTTCATGCAAAGATCGTGGAGCCTGTAGCACCTATTATTAAGCGGCTTGGGGTGTGCGCGGCTTGCTGTAACCGATGCTTAATGCAGGCAGGCACAGACCCCACCACGACATTCAACGGAGCTAATGGTGTTGAATCTTCGGATGTATATGCCCAAAAGCTAAAGATGTATCGCACAGAAATGGATCGGATCATTTCTTCCTTGACGGCTGAGGATTTCGGAGCCATGGGAGGCAGGGCGCGCTATTCTATCCCCCTGCATCGCTCATGAGTAAGCGCACGGCAGTAGAGGAGGCTCTTTATTCGCTCCTCATGGACCAATTTCCCAAAATACATTGGCAGAAACTCGTCACAGGTGCAGCGCGTGGCCGCGAAATGATGGGGACTATTGCCTGCGAGCGCATTTCTTACGAATGGCTCGACAAATTCACAAAAGCGGCTACCGCCACCTTTAGCATCTATGTGATGGACATATCCAGTACGAATGAGGTAGACAACATTGCGGATGATATTATCCGCGTCTTGAGCAATGATCGGACCCTATCGGGCACGGTGGTTGATTCCCTAGTGAAAGAAGTTATATATGGCATGGCACAGGGGCGCCCTGATGTCGGAGCCGTATTGATTCATTTTGTTGTAACCTATGATTGTTAAAGAAAGGAGTCTTATAATGGCTACTAATTTCCCAACTCGCGCCGAGGGCACATCTAATGCTACGGCGGGTAAAGACTATCTGATTTATTTGAATACAGGGACCAGTGAAGCGGTGCCCACATGGACGCTGCTTGGCGGACAGCGCAGTGGGGACCTCTCTCGTGAAGCGGATGAAATCGACGCTAGCCACAAAACATCCGGCGGGTGGAAGTCTACCCTTCCGGGACTGCGCTCCTGGTCGATCGACCTTGAAAGCGTCTATTTGAAAGACGATACAGGCGCAAAGTTCCTTGAGGAGGCGTTCCTGTTAGGAAAACAGGTCAATGTAAAGTTTGAATACCCGGATAAAAGCTATGTAACCGGGTGGGGCAGCGTAACTGAATGCAGTCTTTCTACGCCTCATGATGATGTGGCGACTCTGTCCGGTACGATCAAGGGCGATGGTGCGCTGTCTGAACTGAAACCCGCTGTCCCTGGAAAATAAAAATATTCAATAAGGAGAAAGGCGTGCATTTGCGCGCCTTTTCTATTTATATAGGAGCTAAAGAAGCATGAAAAAGATTGATATGGAGCCATTTGGCGAAGGTCAGCAGATTTGGTTTAACATTGGGCGGCTTCGCCGTGTCGAGGAAATCCTGAAGCAGCCTATTGGGGAAATTCTGAAGAATTTAAGTAGCCTCAGTCTGAAAAGCCTGATTGTGTTGCTTATGGTAGGAATGAGGCAACATGGCACTTACAATGAACAGTACTATGAGGATAAAATTGATAAAGCCATGGACGCAGGGTATGCCCTTGGAGATATCCAGTATTGTGTGCTCAAGGCTATTGCATCCTCCGGGATCATGGGGAAAGCCGCTTATTACCAGTATTTCCCCGAAGAGCTGACGCCTAGTGAAGATAAGGAAATCGAAGCCGAAAAAAACTAATAGAAGCGGACGGCCTGATGTCGATGGTGGAATGGTGCCATCAAGTCAGGGTGCCCGCGTTTGGCTTTCTGCGGCTCAAGCCGTGGGAATTCGACAAGCTTTCTATTTTTGAGTTCTTTGACATGATCATGGCATGGCAGGAAGCAAAGACGGCGGAAAGATGGGAACGGGCCTATTGGGTAGCGAATATCATGAGCCCGCACCTTAAAAAGCCTGTCAAACCTGCTGCCTTGATGAAACCTTTTGAGAAGAAAAAGACGAAACGGGAAATCATTGAGGAGCGTGAAGCGTTCTTCAGCAATTTTGAACAGGAACGGGAGGAGGTGGAGAAATGCCAAAGAAAGAAATAAAGGTGGAAATCGTCGCAGAAACTAAGAACGCAGAGGGGAAGCTGGCCACTGTGTCTGCAGCGCTGAAAAGCGTGGCAAATGATGCGGCAAGGGTATCGAAACAAGCGGGAAAGATTGATGACTCCGGCATGAAAAAAATGGCATCGTCTGCAGATGGCGCGAAGAAGCATGTCAAATCGCTAGGCGATGAGCTGTCAAAGGCCTCAGCCATGGCAGGGAAGCTAGGGAAGGCCGTGCAGGGGCTGGGGAGCCTGGCCACTGGCGCCTTTGCAAAAGATATCGTTAATGGCTTGCTTGGCGCGGGTGCAGCTTCCATTAAGGCGGCGGCACAGATGCGGCAGTATGAAATCGCCTTCCAGACCATGTTGAAAAGTGCTGATGAAGGGACGCAGATGCTGCGAGATTTGCAAAAATTTGCCGCGGAAACGCCCTTCGATGTCCCCGGCGTTGTGTCTGCTGGGCAGCAGTTAATGGCCTTTGGCTTTAAGGCGAAGGAAGTGATCCCCATGCTAACCAGCCTGGGGGATGCTGCAGCAGGGCTAGGGCAGGGAACAGCTGGCGTTTCTCGCTTAGCTTATGCACTTGGCCAGATGCAGACCAGCGGCAAGTTGAACGCCCAAGATATGATGCAGCTAACATCTGCAGGGATCTCTGCGTGGGATATGCTAGCTGATGCGGCGGGGGTTTCCATCGCTGAAATCAAGGATATGACCTCTAAGGGCATGGTGGACTCCAAAGAAGCAGTTAAGGTCATCGTTGCTGGGATGAATGAAGAGTTCGGCGGCATGATGGCAAAGACAAGCACGGAGGTGTCCGGGCTTCTCGCCAACATCGAGGAAACGGCGGGCACGACCTCGGCAGTGATCGGTCAGTATATGATTAATGCGTTTAACATCAAGGGCATCCTGCAAACAGCATCCAGTGCATTGGGGGATTTTCAAACAAAATTGCAAAATGCGGCAAATTCAGGAGAAAGCTTCCGCGATGTCATTAAGGATTGCATCCCGCCGGAGCTTATCGCGGCAGCGGGCGCGCTTGCCGCTGTGATCGGTTCGGTGTTAGTTCTGGCGCTGGGGGCGGCGGCTGCTGCTGTTTCCACCTTTCTTGGTCTCTCTGCTGCGGCGATTGCTACGATTGCCGCTGTGGGGGCCGCCGTGGCATGGCTGGCTACCTATTGGGACGATCTAGTGGGCGCTATTCTGAAAATTCCGGGAGCTATTACGGCTTGCGGAGCGGCGGCTGTTAGCCTTGTAACTTCTATCCTATCTGCGATCGTGGGGCTATTCGGGGACATGTGGGCAAAAGTAACAGGCGCACAAAATAACTGGCTATCGTCTTTTGCAGGCATGCTTTCAAGGGCATCGGCTGCCGTCGTTAAGTTTGCTAATAATGCGATTGCCTGGTTTGATGCGGTATTTAACGCAAAGTCCAGAGCCATTGCGGGGCCTGCGCATGAAGGGGTAGGGCTCAGCGAGGAAGAGAAGGCGCGTCGTAAAAGCGGGCGGGATATTCAGGCGTACATCGAAGCAGTACATGCTTTTGATCCCAGCAAGCTGATCATCGCGCCTTCCGGCAGTGGTGCTGGCATCGGAGGGGGCGGCGGAAGTGTTGGCGGCAGTTCTTTTGCGTCGGCCAAAAATGAAAAATTGGAAGCTGCGCAGCGTGAGGACAGGATTCAAGAGGCACGAATGAAGGTGCAGAATGACCGCATTCGTGAACAGCTGAAGAATGAGGAAAAGCTAAGACAGACCCAGCTCCAGATTGCCAAAAAGTACGGCACAGACCAGCAGAAACTTTCTATTGCTTTGGCAGAAACGGAATACACCAGGAAGCAGGACTTACAACGAGAAAACATGTCTTTCCAAGAGCAGATGCTGGCGCAGGAAAACGCGATCAAAGAAGCGAAGCTGAAAGGCGTGGATCAGGATGAGTTGGCCCTATTAGAAGAGAAGAAGCAGCTTCTCGCTGATAATCATGAGCTGGCATTGAAGACGATCAACGCGCAGGCCGCTGCTAGTGCTAAGGCACTCAATGCCGACTATGACAACGATCAGCTAAAGTGGCAGACGTCTTACAATACAGCGGGAAGCACTGTTGACCGGATGAACATGGATAATGAAAGGTATCAGAAGGATGCAACTAGTGCCGTCTATGCTGATGAATCCATGACCTACGAGGAACGGTTAGCGGCGCTGGATGCGATCAATCAGAAGTATGAAGACCAGAAAGCGAAAATCAATACCATCAATTCTATGCAGCAGTATGGGAATTCCCTAGCTAAAGATTTTGCTAGCGGGATCTCTGACTGGATCACCGGCACGAAGTCCTTTGGAGATGTCATGCGCAGTGTTTTAGATAGCTTGATCCAAAAACTGATACAGGCGGCTATGTATGCCCTTATCATTGCCAGTGTAACAGGCGGCAGCTTCAAGGCGAATTTCTTCAAAGCCTTTGGCAAAGGCTTTGTAACTGGTGGTTCGGTCGATGGCCCCGGCACCGGCACAAGCGACAGCATCCCCGCTATGCTCTCAAATGGTGAGTACGTGCTTAATGCTCAGGCTGTAGACCGTTTGGGCGTGCCGTTCCTTAATGGCCTGAATACTGGGCGTTTGAGAGGCTTTGCCAGCGGCGGGCTTGTCGGTTCCGGTGTTGTTGCCGGTTATAAGGCAGAGCGTGGCAGCAATGGCGGACAGGGGCAGAGCGTTAATCTGTCTATGCATGTTTCTGCTATGGATGCCTCCAGCTTTAGCGATTTTCTTAATCGGGGTGGGCTGGATGTCGTGAAACAAGCTCTTTTTGACAGCAATCGTAACTTCGCGAGTGAGGCAGGTGTGTGGTAATGCGTAAGTTCCCCGAATTAAGAAAATTTAGCTGGAACAGCACGTTTGAAGAAAGATGGAATACCACTGTACAGAAATCTGCCTCCGGCCGTGTGCGTACATTGACCAACCAGCTTTACCCGGCATGGACTATCAAAGCAAGCTATCCTGCGTTGACGGATGCACAGGCAGATGAGCTGTTAGGCTTCGTCGCCTTAATAAAAGGATCCTTTGAGGCCTTCCTCTGGCTTGATCCGGAGCATAATGCGGAAAAAGGTGCACCGTTGGCGCAGATGAGCAGCAGCAAATATCAGTGTGTAGCGCGCATCGGCATCTATGTAGAGCCGGTGGAATATGTAGAGAATGTAACCATTCTGGTAAATGGCGCAATCGTGCCGGCAACCAATTACACTGTAAGCGGAGGCATTATCACCTTCCGACAGATTCCATCCGGCACAGTGACGGCTAACTATACATATTACTGGAAAGTGATATTGGCAGATGACGGCCTGACCATCAGAAAGAAATTTGACAATATCAATACCGCAGAAATCAAGCTGGAGGTAGTACGATGAAGGATGTAGGCACAGGCTTAGAAAATTACCTGAATACGGAAAAGCATATGACAAGCTGCGACCTGTTCGAGCTGCGCCTGCCTGATGGCGGCGTGCATTACTACACTGACGCAGATAAGGATATCCTGTATGATGGGCATAACTATCGACATGACGTGCTGCTAATCAAACGCCAGCAGGTCAAGGTTAATGACAGTGTAGTTGTCGACACGCTGAGTGTAAACATCAAGGCAGATAAGACTGCTAAAATCGGCAACACGCCGCTGCTGAAGGCTGCACATGACGGCATACTGGATATGAGCAAGCTGTATTTACGCAGATGCTTTTTCCGGGATGCCGTAGTTATCGGCGCTATTGGCTTGTTTGGCGGCAAAGTGGAAGTAAAGTCGTGCGGCGGTTTAGGTTTGGACCTTACAGTGAAGGCTGTTACGCAAGGCCTTAGCCAGGAATTCCCGGTGCGCAAGTATTATCCGCAGGGCACATATTCGACAAAAGGCGGAACGATAACTGCCAGCACGGACAGCACAGCAGGCTGTCTGATTGCGCCATATGTTCCGCTGAAAGAGGTGCTGATGTAATGACCGAGGGGGAGAAAATAGCCGAAGCTGCTTTAAGCTGGTTGGGCACGCCGCACGTCAACGGCGCAAAGAGCAGAGGCCACGGAATTGACTGCGGTATGCTTTTGATCGCGGCAACGGAGGATGCAGGCTACATTGCGAAGGACACCGTAAAGGTAGCACCATACAGCAACGAATGGCATCTGCACCACAGTGATGAGTGGTTCCTGCATTATGTGCAGACCTATTGCCGTGAGGTCAAGACGATGGAGGCAGGAGATTTCCTCCTGTATCAGTTTGGCCGATGCATTTCGCATGGCGGTGTATATGTTGGGAATGGGATGGTTTGTCATGCTGTGGTTGACCAGGGAGTTATTCTCAGCAGCGTTGATGATGTAATGTTTCTGGACGCTAAAGGCAGAAGCAGGCTTCGGGGGATATATAGGTTTGGAGGTAAGTAAATGGGCTTATTTAAGACGGCACACATCGTCAACAGGGCGGATAAAATCAGCAATTTTACCGTCAACACGGCCGAGTATGGCAGCGCTGTAATGGAGCTGCTGGGGACAACGCGGATCAGCGGCAACGTTATTTATTATGATGACTTTACGGCCCATGAGCACCGAGAAACCCAGCGCTCCGGCAAGGGCGGCGGTGTAGAATCTACTACAATAACCTATACATATACGGCTGCTGTCATTATGGGACTGTGCGAAGGTCCCATTAAAGGCATCGGACGGGTATGGATTGATAAGGAGCTGTATCAGTATCCGTCCGAAAAAATCGGCATGACATTGTACAGCGGGACCGCTGATCAGCAGCCATGGCCTTACGTTGTCGGTAAACATCCGGAAAAGGCTCTGCCTTATACCGGGCTTGCTTATATGGCCGGCGTTATCGACCTTGGCAACAATGCCAGCCTGCCTAACTTTAACTTTGAGGTTCAGGGCAAGCTGCTGGATACTGGCGACGGCGTTGACGTTAACCCTGCTGATTACATCAGATATATTCTGGACAAGGTTGGGCTGCAGGATGTTGAGATTGTCGGCTTGGAGAATTACCGGAAGTATTGCCGGGAGTCGGATTTGCTTATTTCAACGCCAGCAGACTACACCAGCGCAAAGAAAGCCCGGGATATTGTCAATGAGATTGCTAGCCTGACAAATGCATACATGTTCTGGAGCAATGACAGATTTAAAATCGTGCCTAGAGCTGACCGCCCTGTAGGCGAGTGGCAGCCTGACAAACAGATTGTCTATAACCTTACTGCAGATGATTTCCTTGAACAGAGCAACGGAGCCTGCGTAACCTATTCTCGCAAAGACAGCAGTGAGCTGTACAACCGCTTTACCGTGGAGTTTTACAACCGCGAGAATGCTTACGAAAAAGAAAGCGTCAGCTATGAGGACAGCGAAAATATTGCTGATTATGGCTTGCGGCAGGCAAGTACAACGGCCGCTCATTATATCTACACTAAAAAACGTGCGGTGAAGCTGGCAGAAGAGCTGGCAAGGCGCAACAAATATGAGCGTAACAAATACACCTTCAAATTAGACTGGTCCTTCTGCCGGCTTGAACCGGGTGATCTGGTGACGTTGACTGATGCTAATATTGGCCTTGATAAGCAGGTAGCAATGATTGACAGCATCACAGAGGATGCGCATGGCATCCTGAGCGTTACTGCTATCAGCAGAGCTGCAGGTGATTACTCAGAAGCTCTGTATGATGTGCATGAGGTTGACAGGCCTTATGTAGATTTCAACGCTGAGCCGGGAGATACGGATACACCCCTGATATTCCAGCCTCCTAGCGATTTGACTTCCAATGGGAACGAAATCTGGATAGCAGCCAAGGGCAAGAAGGATGCCTGGGGCGGCTGCACAGTATTTGTCAGCGACAATAATACCAATTATCAAAAGGTCGGTACTATAACCAACAATGCTCGCTTGGGTGCGTTGGCCAAGAACATGCAGGTTAGTGATACAACCTGCGAGGTCAAGATTAACGGTATGCTGCTCAGTGGCACCGCGCAGGATGCAGACCGTGGCAATACACTATGCTGGGTAGATGGTGAGTGCATCAGCTACACTACGGCTACAATGCTCAGCAACGGCAATTACCGCCTTGACGGCTGCAGGCGTGGGCAATACAACACTACTGCTACGGCGCATAACAGCGGAGCACGTCTGGTGCGCTGCGATGAGGCGCTGCTGAAAACAGGTGTCCGGAAAGAGGACGTAGGCAAAAAGATATGGATTAAGTTTTGCTCGTACAACATTTTTAGCACGGGCGAGCAGAGCCTTGCTGATGTGCAGGCCTATGAGTATACAATTAACGCTTACTACATCCCTCCGGTGCAAAACCTGACGGCATACAATCGTTATCGTCAGCTTGCCGATGGCGTGGCTCGCTATGATATCGTCGTTAGCTGGACACCGCCAAACATGGCGACGTACCTCGAGGGCCAGCTGTGGTACAAAACAAACAACGAGCAGGCTGAGAGGTTGACGATGACGGAGGGCGTGCCGGCAGATGAGATGGGCTGGCAGGGTGGATGGCTGTATGGAGGCTCCGGCAAAGATCAATGCGTCATCCCGCAGGCCATCGTTGGCGATACCTATCGGATTGCGGTATGCACTAAAGATGAATACGGTATGGCTACCAGTCCTGATATGTCGCCTCAGATTGATATTACGGTAGCAACGAAGACTACAACGCCGAACACTCCGGATGATTTCAACATCAGCTTTAATGACGTTGCTGTGGTTACATGGAAAGAGGTTACTAACTCCGATATTGCTTTTTATGAGGTGCGACGCGACAATCACCCCGGTGTGGAGGACGTAAACCTGCTGGCGCGTACCAACGGCCTCAGCGCGTCACTGGCGCTGTCAGAGCGTACAGGCACGCTATATCTGTATGCTAAAAGCGCCATAGGCAAATACAGCGCTCCTGCAGATTTGAAATACTACAAAGCAGATCCGCCGAAGCCGGAACCTCCGGTGCTCAGTCCTAAAGTGGGCGGCATGGGCATCAAATGCAAAGCTGTACCCAGCGACTGCATCGGCGTGCGCTATTACATTAATGATGATAGCGTGTACAGCAAAAACAATACCCTGTCATATAGCTGTGAAGCAGGCGTGTATGATGTAACCTGCGCTTATGTGGATATGTTTGGCGATGGTCCAACATCCGGACAGTCGACCTGTACAGTAAAGACTGTTATTGACGAAAGCATGATTGCCGATGAAGCCATCAGCTCTGCCAAGCTGGACAAGATTGTGCAGAACAACATCAGTAATGCTACGGCCAATGCAAATGCAGCATTGAGTAATAGTAATATCACCGCTGATAAGTTGAAAAAAGATTACAGCACAACAAAGCAGACTGAAGCACTCATCAGCTCGCAGGTAGCAAGCTATACTGACGGAAAACTGAGCGGGTACAGCACGATCGAGCAGACCAACACAGCAATCAGCAACGTGGTTGTAAAAATGGACGCTGCGACAAATAAAAAATTAGAATCATACAGCACTATACAGCAGACGCAGGATGCCATCAGCCTTGCAGTAAAAGATATCGATCTTGACGGCAATACGCTGATCAGCAAAATCAACCTTGCGAATGGCAGCATCCTGCTTGACGGCAAGCTTATCCATATCACCGGTCAGACTCTTTTTGATGACAATATTGTTACAAAAAAAATGCTGCAGGCAGGGAGTGTGGATGCAGACAAGATAAAGGTAGATAGTTTGTCAGCCATCTGTGCAACAATCGGCACGCTGCGTACAGCTACAAGCGGCGCACGATTGGAGATAAAGGATAACTTGCTGGAAGTTTATGACAGCAATAATGTGCTTCGGGTAAGAATGGGGGTATGGTAATGATTTACATTGGAGCTTTTTTGCTTATATCAATAGTTTGGTATCTTTTAAACAAGAACCGCAAGCGTAATAGCCAAAGCAAGCCACCACTGATACAAGAGGAGGAAGAAGGGAATACGAAACAGGAAAACAACTTATCTTTTGAGCCTACTATTGCTGAACCGCCAGTATTGCGAGATGGCGAAAAAGTAATTTTTGTAAAAGACGGCGAAAAGGCACAAGGGACGGTGAGAATTGTGGATGCAGGATTGCAAATTTTTGACGGGAATGGGAATGTTGCTGTTGACATAACAGACAGGGTTTGCAGATATTTAGGCGAGGGAAGCACTGGTTTCATGGATGGTTTTGTGACAAACGATGTGTTTTTAGAAAATGTAAATGCATGGGTGTTGCCGAAACGGATTTCCTTGCAAAGACATGAAGCCGCAGGGGATTCACAGGCTTTTCCGCATTTTCATATTTCCGGCAACAAACTAATGTGGGAATACGGTTCAACTACCGAGGGGTTGAGAGAGTCTATTGATTTTTACTATGGGGTGTTCTGATGAGTAATGGATTGAAAGTTTATAACAAAGATAAAATTTTGACGATTGATAACACATATCGCGCTATTGCGTTAAAACGAATTATTGATGCGAAAGAACTGCCGACAAGAGAGGATGTTTTTTGCTTTATAAATCCTTATGAAAGTTTCCAAACAGGCAACTTGAAAGCAAGAACTATAAATACTGGGTCAGACGAATTTCGCATGTTTGCTATAGGACCTGTAGGCAAACTTCAAGAAAAAGCCATACAAATCATAAGGGCAGGGAAGGAACTTTTGTTGGCGTACAAAAGCGAAGCAGATATAGAAGGCATCGCAATCTATACTTATGGATATTATACGCCGAAACAATACGGTAATTGCGGACTACAAGTTTATAACGGCGACGGCGATTTGGTGTTCGATTCTAACCAAGCACCACTGCTTCTCCATGCAAGCACCATTGAAGATTCAGGGCATTATGACAATGGTACTGACCTGACAGGTATCAGCTCCTTTGACGCAGAAATGGCGGCTATAATGATTAGCCCGGATATCGAAGTATTAGGCGCAACGGGAGAACCTTTTGCCGACTTCATACAATTTTATGTACACATCACCAACATCACCCAACGTTTATATTTAGCCGCCGCGTATCCCAGCGGTCTGACTGCCAGCGCGGTCAAAAGGATAAGTATTGCCCACATGTTGGTAGATACAAGTCATTACACGAGACGAAATAATGCAGATAAAGCCTGAAATTGAGCAGCACCGTGTTTATGCCGTTGAATTGGCGTAACTGAACGGATATAGCTATCGACGTAACCAATTTTTTAGGAGGCGAAAAATGAAACCACAAGCATTTCAGCCGGGCGAGCTGCGCGATGAACATGACAAAATAATTCGCGCTGGGGCCTACGGCAAGAAAACACCATTTGTTAGTTCTGACAATAACGCCATCTTGGACTATATCATGAACAACTTTGATGCGTTATATGCTCAGATACCCAACGGAAAAAACTATGTAAAATCTGTCAACAATATAACTCCGGACAGTAACGGCAATGTTACTATCAATTTGGGTAGCGGTGGTGGAACAGGTGGCACAAATATTACTGTAGACAGCACATTGTCGAGCGCAAGTACAAACCCTGTTCAAAACAAAGTGATTTATGTGGCTCTCAGCAATAAGCTAGATAAGAACGGTACTGCAACCTATGCTACGTGTGACAGCTCTGGCAATATCATCAGTAACACCTATGCCCGCAAGTCAGACCTCAGTGGCTATGTGAAGTCAATCAATAATGTGAAGCCTGACAGTGCCGGCAACGTCAACATCAGCACCGGTGGCACAAACGTTACTCCAGACCTTACCCCATACATGAAAAAAACTGCAGATAGTGACCTAATGATGGGTGTATATAAACTTATTTTTGGGAGAGCAGTAATTTCAGATGACTTTAGAAATACAGTACCTATGTTTACTATTGATGCAACAGGAGGAAGAGGGGTAAATATCAAGGGGCCTAGCGTACTTGTAAATGGAATCCCTATTGCAACTAAAACAGACCTGAGTGACAAACTGGATAAAACAGGCACGGCAGCTGCTGCAACCAAGGCAACACAAGATGGAGCAGGAAATGTTATTGAAACGACTTACATCAAAACAGTCAATAATTTAAAGCCAGATGCTTCCGGCAACGTCAATATTAGTGGCGGCGGCGGTGGCTCAGGTGATTACTTGCCGTTGACGGGCGGCACAGTCACCGGTGGCATCACAGCGACTAATTTCCAGACTGGTACAGGGGCAACCAGTTATTTCCAGTGTAGAAAATTTAGGGGCGAGGGTGATGCTAACTCCTATTACCATGCTATAGACTTCGGCTATTCTGGCCATGACAGCGTAGATTTTTACGAATACGACCCCAACTGGAACTTTTATAAATGCCCAACAGGTACAAAGTCTGGGGCGGTTTTAGTTGGTAACATCAACGGAAACGGCTGGAACGGCGGGGCGCGTCTGACAGGTGCACCGACAGCGCCTACTGCGCCTGCTGGAACAAATACTACTCAGATAGCGACAACGGAGTTTGTACAGGCAGCTATCCCTACAAACGTATCGTCGTTTTCTAATGATGCGGGCTATATTAAAAGCGTAAATAACATTAAGCCCGATTTAAACGGTAATGTTAATATCTCTACTTCCAGTGGGGGAGGCGGCAGAGTAAGCACGTCTGTGGCTAATACATGGACGGCCCAGCAAAACTTCCAGCGCTTAAAATTCAATTTTGAAAGTTTTGCCACATCACGCATCAGTGGCACATACGATAGTCCTGCCACGTCTGTAGCAACCTACAATGTAACAGGTGCGCTTACGCTGGATATGTCCACATTGGCGGGAATGATAAGCAATGGTGATACATCAATATTTACAGCCTACATAGCGTCTAATGGATCTTACGCATTGAGCATCACTAATTCCGGCACTCTAAAACATGCCGGAAGTGCTGCGGATTTAGCGATAACAGCCAGCGGTCTACTTTTAAATATCTTTTTAACTAAAAATGCTAGTGGTGTCGTGACAAGCATTGCGCAAGCGACAAAGTTATCGTGAGGTGCTTAAATGGGATTAAATCGTATTTTGATGAAGGCTAATGGTAGTGCCATTGAAGGTGACGGCGAATTTATCATGACCATGGGGCAACAAAGCACTCAGTATGGCTATTCACGCTACAATGCTACTTTCGGTGAAGTCGAAGGTAATGTGAAACACAATGGCAAGGCTGTCACTCTTGTTATGCTAACCTATTATAGTGGTTGGCTTGACTTTGCTTTCAATATCGATGGTGTCACTGGGGGTAAATACAATGTCACTGTTAAAGTAACGTCAACGGAAACAAATGAAAATGTACGCATTGACTTTCCAAGCACTCAGTATCAGAGCTATGTTCCCGGTTTTTATGAATATTTAAATAATTTACCTGCTGAAGTTGCTAATATGTTTAATGGTAAAAATGTAGGCAAAAAATATAGAGAGGTGATTTTGATGAATACATACACATATAAGGCTAATAGCTATGGTAACTTGTATGACCTTTCGGAAGCACTAGGGAAAGACGGAATCTTTATTCCTCTGTCAATCAGTGATGAAACCTTGCAGGAATTAGGTGTAGTGGTTATCCACGCCGAAGAACCTATTGAAACCTTGCGTGAACGTAAAATCATGGAATTAAAGCGTCAGCGTGATAGCAAAGAGGTTGAACCGATTGAATATGGCGGTCATCTCTACGATTACGACAGTCAGGCGCGCGACCGTATATCAGCCGCAATTATTTGGCTTGATGCGCAGGGCGATGGTGCTAAAATTAGCTGGACCACGGCAGACAATGTGGATTCAGTAGTTACAGCTCACGACCTGCGTATGATTATAGCTTACGCGGCTGAACGTAACAATAAACTGCATACTGCTTACAAATCTGCTAAGGAGCGGGTCGAAGCTGCACAAAGTAAAGCCGAAATCGACACTATTTCTATAAAGAAGTGAACAGTTAAAAAAGCGCCTTGCGAAAGCATGGCGTTTTTTAATAGGCGGCGCTTTTGGATTTTACGTATTCCAATTTATTTGGAGGGAATAAAAAATGGATGACATGATAACGTCCTTCGTTACGCAACTTGTTTACGCAACTATCACATTTGCTATGGGGTATAGCTGGAACAAATCGCGCAGCTTGGCGGCCATTCAAAAGAATATGGAAAAGGGGATCGGCTTACTTTTACGCAGCGAACTGCATAATTATCATGAGAAAGGTAAAGCCAGAGGGTTTTTAACTTATCGCGAAGAACGGGATGCAGAAGAAATATATTCTGTTTATCGAGCTTTGAACATGAACGGGTACGGAACTACCTTGATCACGGAAATACGTAAATATCCAAAAAAGGAAGTGTCGGAAAATGCAAAAATTGTTACAAGGGATTTATAGTAAGATTCTGCAAATAAAGCGGCAAAAAATACAGACTTCCATGATCATCGTTTACTGCTATGGCGGTGGCCTTGCCTTGCTTACTCTTCTCATGATTACTTCATGGGCAGTTAGCTGGTATCACTCCGGTTCGCCGGATGTAAATGCGTTAATCGACATTTTCAAGATTTATACAGCGACGCAGGTAGTAGCCGCGGCTACATTCGTTTCCATCTTTTGCGTTGATACTGATGGTGACGGAAGACCGGATGCGGCCCAGAAGCAAGCAGAGAAAAACCAGCCGACACCACCGCCAGCCATTCCTATTAGACTGGAGGATAAAAAATGAATATAAAAGCAGTGGAAGATGCATTGCGAGAGGCAAGGCCTGAATTCTACCAATATCCTTATCCAGTGAAAGTGTATTGGCATTGGACGGCGGGGCACAGGGATATGACGTTCAATGATTACCATTTCTGCATTGACGGCTCCGGGGATATTATCCAGACGCTGCCATTGAATTTTATTCCTACAGCAACGTATAGAAGAAATACAGGATCTATCGCTATTGCTTTGTGCGCAGCCTATGGGGCGGAAGCGTTTAAAGGAGATCCGTATTATTGCAAGCTCGGGGATGAACCGCCCACGGAGGAGCAGATCGAATCCCTCGCTATGCTATCGGCAGCCATCGCTGACGTGTTTGACATCCCGGTCGATGTAGACCATTTCATGACACACGCGGAGGCAGCAGATCTGGATGGGTACGGACCCGCGACGACCTGCGAGAGATGGGATTTAGCCGTCCTGTCCGAGGATGATGAGTGGATGAGCGGCGGAGACACGCTCCGCGGGAAAGCAATATTTTACCAGAACCAAGGGCTATAGGAGGAAACATGAATGAAAATACTAAAAAAATACTTACTGCCGTTGCTGCTGGCGTGCTTCTTGTGGCTAGCTGCTGGTTCTACTTCGCGGGCCGAGGGGATGTATCAGATATCGGAAAGCGAGCTGACGAGACTCGAAGTGAACTTGAATCAGCTCGCGAAGAACAACGAGACCAAGCAGCAGCTCTTGACCGAGCAGATGGAGCAATTAGAGACAGTGCAGAAAGAGCTGACCGCGTCGAAGAGCTTGAACGAAGCGACGCAGAAATCATTAGAGAGAGCCAATCAATCCTTGACCGAGTTAGAGAAAGAGGCAAAAAGGAAAATTAAAGTGAAAACCCGCCAGCGTAACCTCTGGATTGCAATTTCAGGTGGGCTTTTGTATGCATGGATTAAGAAATAGGATGGAAATAAAAAAGACGTCTTGATTTAGCACAATGTTAAATCAAGACGTCTTTTTTTATTTTGCAAAAATGCTGAAAAGTACGATAAAATCGAAGGGGAATTGAGGCTTTTACTTGACTGTATAACCTAGATGGGTTATAATATAGATATAAGGAAGGAGGTGAAAACATGAAAATGAATAAAGAAAAAATAAGCTTGGCCACGGCGATAATTAGCTTAGCGGCAGCAATCATCAACATGGTGACAAGCTTATTCAAAGGGGATTGATCCCCGAGAGGAAGGAAAGCCCCTCAAGCAGAGGGGCAACCCTCCTTCTTTATTCATTATATCATGGGAGCTATGAACATTCAAAAAGCAGCATTTATTATTTCGATCATCGCATTCATTCTTTCCATCATCAACTTGATTTTGGTTATTCGCTAGGAGATAGCATTATGAAGCATGAATTTACCGACATCATGACCGTAGGAGAAGCTGCTGAAAAATGGGGGAAATCCCCGATTTCTGTAAAGCACCTCTGCACCGGAATTCAAGGGCGCCCCCCGCGCCTTACCACCGAAGAATGCCGGAAATCAGGGAATGCATGGCTGGTAACGAAGGCGGGCATGGAGCGCCTGTATGGGAAAGGAAAAGAATAGCTGGGCGCAAAGTCGGGCGCAGTTGGCGTCCTGAAAGTTTCCTAAATGAGAATAAAGCGGTATAGGAACGGCAGGAAATGCGACAGTATCTGATTCGCTGAATTTCATGTAATTTGTCATTCTCATTTGAAGGTCTCCGGAACCAGGTGTCGAGAGTTCGAATTCCTCTAGACGCACCAGAATTTCTCCGATATTATCGGACAAAATATAATTCGTCCAGTTACACCCATGAAGGTGGGGTAATACATGGGGGAAATCGACCTCTGAGGAGGTCAGAAAGCCGAGGCGGTATGCCCCGGCTTTTTATCATGCCTTTTTCTTTGTTTTGGCAGCAAATCCCTGATCACAGTCCGATGGCTCGTCGTCGTATATTTCCTTGGCTGTGGTGGTTCCAAACCGTCTCTTTCTACTGTATTCTCCATGGTAAACATGCTATAATAATAAGACGTTTCATTTGAATACATCGGACAGAGACAGGGGCTGCGCTTCAGGATGCGCCGCGGATTTTCGCTGTATCTCACAGGTCTTTGACCGTGTGAGCTCTGTACCGGCCTTTATATATCGTGAGGGTTTACCATGAAAATGTTTCGAGGACTATCGAACTGGATCGGTATGGACATGGGCTCGTCCCAAGTCCGTATCTACCGGGAGAATAAAGTGATCCTTGCCGAAGCGAGTACGGTCGCGGTGGATAACATCGACGGCCATGTACTGGGCTTTGGCACGGAGGCGCTCATTCATTACCACAAGGCGCCGGAGAATATTTCTCTGGAGTGGCCGGTACAGAATGGCGTCATCGCTGATTATGATATGACGAAGGCGATGCTTCGTTTTTTTATCCGCAAATCGCTTCATCATGCGGTGTCGCGTCCGACGGTGATGATCTCCATTCCGGGGGAGACGAGCTCGGTCACGCGGCATGCGCTGGTGGATGCTTTGATCCACGCCGGCGCGCAGCATGTGTACCTTCTTCCTTCGCCGGCGGCTGCGGCTATCGGGGCGGGAAAGGATATGCTGGCACCGTCTGTGATCTTTTCTCTTGTCATCGGGCGTGATGTCGCTGATGCGGGGCTTTACAGCTGCGGAGGGATCGTCACGCAGGAGGGGATCCCTTTCGGCGGGCATCATATCGATAAGGGGATCTGCCAGTATCTGCAGGAAAAGTATCAGATCATGATCGGGCTGGATCAGGCGGAGAAGCTGAAGAGTGAAGTGATCTCTCTCAAAGCGGCGGATGGGCAGGCGACATTCACTATCCGCGGACGCAGGATCCGTGATGGCGTGGAAGTGGTGGTGGAGCTTTCCACGGAGGAATTAAGACCGGTGATGCAGCGTATCCTGCAGCCTGTTCTGAAGCTCATCCGCCGTGTCCTTCGCGAGGCGAAACCGGAGATGGCGGGCGATCTTCTGAAGAATGGTCTGCTTCTTTCCGGCGGCAGTGCGCTTTTAGACGGACTGAAGGACTGGCTCGCCGGAGAGCTTCATATGCCGGTCTTCGTACCGGCTCTGCCGGGGGAGGTATTGGCTATGGGCTGCTATCAGGCTCTTGGCATGTATAAGGATCTGCCGTTTCTCATCGAGAACGGTGAAAAATATTACGGAGGCGCTTGATCGTGATTTTCTTTGGCAGAAAAAAGATGGCCGCCGCGGTCGCCCTCTTTGTTTTTATGGGCGCATGCGGCTGGTTCTGGCGGCATAGGGAGTACATCCCTTTCATTTCGCAGCCGCTCTCTATCGGTGCAGCTCCTTTCAACTATACCGCGAGCAGGACGGCGCTTTCTTTCACACAGGGCCTTGACTTACTTTCGGGCGTGTGGGAGAACTGGAACGAGCTGGATGCGCTCCGGAAGGAAAATGAAAGTCTTCGCGCGGAGCAGGCTCAGTACAGCGAGATCCTTGCGGAGAATATCCGACTGAAGAGTCTCCTTTCGTTCAAGCAGGGCTATAAACAGTACCACCTGACGGGGGCTTCTGTCATCACCCGCGACTACGGGGGATGGACACAGACGCTGGTCGTGGACCGCGGCAGTGACAGCGGCATCAAGAAGTATATGCCTGTCATCGTCCCGACGGGTCTTGTGGGCTTTGTGAGTGAAGTGTATGAGAATTCCGCACGTGTGCAGCTCCTTCTGGATCCGCGTACATCGGTGGGCGGTATCGTTGCGCGTCCGGCCTCGCGCGTGGTGGCGATGGTTTCCGGAAACAGCAGTGAGCCGGGCAAGCTCTCTTTCGTGAATCTGCCGCGTGAGGCTGATGTCATCAAGGGGGATACCATCGTGGCATCCGGCTATGGCGGGGTGTATCCGAAGGGGATGGTCATCGGTACCGTCGAGCAGGTGGATGTAGACTCCATCGGCGGCACGCAGGTGGCACGCATTGTTCCGGCGGCTGATTTCTCTCATCTGGAAGAGGTCTTCATCATCACGGACCATATCCAGAGGGCGACGCCAGAGAGTATCCTGGTGAAGCCGCCGAAGAAGGAACCGCCGATGAATCCCAATAAACATCAGGCAGGTGAGAAGGAATGAGTGGCTATGCACTGGCTTTTTTGAGCTTTCTCGTTTTTCTTGTGCAGTCTTCGGTGATGCCATTCTTTTTCTCGGGGCTGCATCAGCCGGATCTGTGGCTGGTCATCATCGTCCTTGCGACATTGATCTTTGACAACAAGACGGCGATGACGCTTGCGCTCGTGGGCGGGCTCCTTACGGATCTTGTGACGGGAAATCTTTTCGGACTGCACCTCCTGCCATACCTGGCGATCGCAGCGCTGTATCTCGCTTTGGGCAGGAAGCGCTACAACCGTCACTGGTATATTTCGCTTTTTGCGATGACGCTGGCCTCGCTCCTGTATGCACTGCTGTCATGGCTGGTGCTTTTGGCAGCCGGCAGCCATGTCTTCTCGATTTCTTATATCCTGTACTTTGTGATGAGCACTACCTTCATGAATGGAGCAGCCGTGCTCTTTCTTCACAGGCCGCTATGGGCCATGAAACGGGAGGGAGAACCGAAGTGGTGAATAAGCATGTGCCCTCGATTCTCAGTGGGCTTTTGAAAAATACGGAGGAGTCCCGCTATGCGCGTATGATCTATGCGGCGATCTTCCTCCTGCTCGTCCTGGGACTGCGTCTTTTCTATATGCAGGTCATTCAGGGCGGGTATTATAAAGAAGAAGCGGATGGGAACCGCATCCGTTACCTTCCCATGCAGGCGATGCGTGGTGTCATGTATGACCGGAATGGCTTGATCCTTGCGGGCTCGCGCTCGGCATACAGCGTCGTCATGCCGGTCGATCGCAAGGGGAATACGCTGTCGGATGAGGCGCTCAGCCGCCTGTCGCAGCTTCTTCATGTGCCGACTGCCGATATCAAGAAAAAGATCGAAGACAATAAGCTGGCCTTCGGAGCGATCTATCTGGCAAACGATGTCGGCATCGATGTCGCGACGCAGATCGAAGAGAAGAAGGATGAATTCCCTGGCATCGAAATAGAAGTGAATCCGCTGCGCGTGTATCCGCTGGGCAATGCGGGGGCGCAGGTCCTTGGCTATGTCGGCGAAGCGGGGCCGGATGACAGGGACGCGGAAGGAAATCCGTATACGACCACGACACTGATCGGTCGTGCGGGCCTTGAGCGCCGCTATAACAATTATCTCGAAGGCAAGAATGGCACAAAGACGGTCGAGGTCAATGCATCGGGTCAGCCTGTCCGCTATGTGGGTGGTACGCCGTCTGTCACGGGGAACAGTGTGCGTCTGACGCTGGATGCGAATCTGCAGAAAGCGGCAGAGGACGCGATGGAAGCACAGGTGAAGACGCTCGTCCATGGCGGTGTCATGCCAACGGGAGCTTCCGCGGTGGCTGTCGATCCGAATAGTGGAGCGATCCTCGCAATGGCTAGCTGGCCGAGCTATGATCCGAACCGCTTCAGCAAGGGGATATCTTCGAAAGACTGGAATGAGATCGTCAATAATAAGAATCATCCGATGCAGAACCGCACGATCCAGTCGATGTATCCGCCCGGATCGCTCTTCAAAGTCATCACGGGTGCGGCAGCACTCGAAGCGAAGGTGACGACACCGGAGGAACGCATTTTTGATAACGGCAAGCACTGGCTCGTCGATAAGAGAAACTCTGAGGGCGAAGCCTTCGGATGGATCAATTTCTATGAAGCGATCGAAAAGTCGGACAATGTCTATTTCTATGAAATGGGACGCCGTGCAGGCATCGACCGCATTTCCCGTATGGCGGAGGAATTCGGCCTTGGGAAAACGACAGGCATCGACCTTGCCGGTGAATCGGACGGCAATGTCGCAAGCGAAGCCTACAAGATGAAGGTTTTCAAGCAGGACTGGTACCTCGGGGAGACGATGGATGCCGCGATCGGACAGAGCTTCACACTGACGACGCCGCTGCAGATGGCGATGGTATACTCGGCGATCGCCAATGGCGGCTTCCGCTACCAGCCATACCTTGTGAACCGCATCGATCAGCTGGATGGGACACCGCTCAAGATCTTCTCACCGGAGAAGGTGGGGACGCTTCCGGTATCTAAGGATACGCTTGATGCGATCCACAAAGGACTTCGGATGGTCATGAGCAAGGATGGGACAGGCGGACAGATCTTCGAACATTATCCGATCTCGATCGCCGGTAAGTCTGGTACGGCGGAAACGAATGGTCTCGATAACGGCTGGTTCGTGGTATATGCGCCTTTCGACAAGCCGGAGGTCGTGATCCTGTGCATGTTCGAGCATAGCGGCTTCGGCTCGGAGTCTGCGGCACCGGTCGTCAAGAAGATGATGGATGCCTATTTCCATATCGGAGATTATTCGCCGGCAAAGCTGAAGGCAGCGGATGAGGCAAAGGCAGGAGGCAAAAAGAATGGCTGAGATCGTATCCTTTGCTTCCGGTAAGGGCGGCGTGGGGAAGACGCTCCTCACCGCTGCTCTGGGGATCTTCCTCTCCCGGAAGGGGAAGAAGGTGCTACTCATCGATGGGGATATGGGCATGAGAAATATGGATCTCGTGCTGGGGCTGGAAAATGAGTGCTTCTATCATGTGTTGGATCTGGCGGAAGGCCGCTGCTTTGCGAAGGATGTCATCCTGGAAGTGAATGACCATTTGGATTTCCTGCCGGCAGCGCAGAATGATACATGGGAGACCGTGTTTCCTGCGGCGATGGATACCGTGCTCGAAGACGTGGAGGATCAGTATGACTACATCCTTCTCGACTGTCCGGCGGGGCGAGGAGAGGGCATCCGCTTTGCGGAGCATCTCTCGGATCATATGTTCCTTGTCGTGGCGCCGTCTTGGGCCTCGAAGCGGAATGCAGAGCGTCTCATGACGGGACCGCGCAAGCGGTACATGACCTATGTGCTGAACCAGTTCTCCCTCTCGGGGGATACGCAGATCTCCTTGACGGATATGCTAGAGACACTCGATGAAGAGTCCATCTCTGCCATCATCCCGTATACGGAGGAGGCAGACCGTCTCGCGCATCAGGGAGAGCTTTCGGATTTTTCCGAAAAAGGGGCGCTCGGAGAAGCACTCGCTCTTTTCTGGAAATCGTACAAAGAAGAGAAACAGATCCCGCTTTCGCGCTGGAAGAAGCTGCTTCGGAGAGCGGAGGCGGAGAAGGCGCGGGAGAAGGCACCTGTGAAGACGGCGCCGGCCGGCCTTTCCTGGCACTCGGGCAGCCGCTCGTATAAATGGCAGAGGAGGAGATAGTAGAATGAATCTCATTCGGTATTGGCGGCGCATCGACAGCACGCTGCTGATGGCTGTCCTGGGCCTTGGCGTCATCTGTCTTCTGATCATTGCGAGCGCCACTCATGCGAATATGGATGGACAACCGGGGCAGTATGACTTCGTCATGAAGCAGGGAATCTTTTTTGTCGGCGGTCTTATCATCGCGGGGGGCTCGCTCTATTTTGACTACAGGAAACTCTATCGCTTTGTCCCCATCCTCTATGGTATCAATGCGATCCTGCTTCTGGTCGTCAAATTCGCCGGGACGAGTGCGCTCGGGGCGCAGCGCTGGATCCAGCTCGGCCCTTTCACGCTGCAGCCTTCCGAGTTTGCAAAAATCATCATGATCATCTGTCTTGCAAGGCTCATGGCGCATGACAGATCCGGCTTCCAGACATGGAAGAGTCTTCTGCCTGTCGCAGGGATGATGGCACTTCCGACACTTTTGATCTTCATCCAGCCGGACCTTGGTACGAGCCTTGTCTTCGCAGCCATTACATTCGGCATGCTTTATATTTCCGGGCTCAAGATGCAGCTCGTGAAACGCGCTTTTCTTGCATTTGTCGTGGTCTTCCCGTTCATCTGGTTCTTTGTCCTGCACAGCTACCAGAAGATGCGTATCCTCGTCCTTTTCAATCCGGACGTCGATCCGTATGGCTCCGGTTACCATGTCATCCAGTCGAAGATTTCCATTGGTAGCGGCGGTTTCATCGGGCAGGGTCTTTTCGAAGGCACGCAGAGCCAGCTGAATTTCCTCCCGGAAAATCATACTGACTTCATCTTCTCCGTCATTGGGGAAGAGCTAGGCTTCGTCGGAGCCATTTTCGTCCTCTTTTTATTCTTCGTTCTTTTATACAGGACACTCATGATTTCCCGCTCTTCGGGGGATGCCTTCGGCAGCCTGCTCGCCTGTGGGATCTTTTCCATGTGGCTCTTCCAGATCTTCATCAATGTCGGCATGACTCTCGGTATTATGCCTGTCACCGGCATCCCGCTTCCTTTCATGAGCTACGGCGGCTCGGCTCTTCTCATGAATCTTCTCTGCGTCGGGCTTTTGATGAATATCTATTTAAGAAGAAAGAAACTGATGTTTGATTGACTGGGGACTAAGAGAATAGGAGACTAGGAGACATCAGACTCCCGTATCGTCATTTCGAGCGAAGCGAGAAATCTTTGTCATTTGCGGCTCAGTGGTCGATGGGGGGAAACCCCAAACGGGAAATCTGCCATCAAGAGACCTTCGGGCATCGCCGTTTACAAAAACGGTACTCGGGTACTCTCATAAATCGTCTGCTTGAAACGCATTTCTCCACTCTCTTTCATACCGCCAGTGCCCTATCCGACCCTTCGGGGCACCTTCCCCTCTAGGGGAAGGCTATTAAGTTAAGCGGCAGAACGTTCTTGGCTCCCCATCGGGGGAGCTCCCCGAAGGGGTGAGGGGGCTACGTAGCGGTATTGCATGAAAGTGTTGGAATATCGATAGCATCGGACTATTCAACATAGCACGCTATACCGCTAGCATGCCCCTATTGCCTTCGGCACTTCCCCCGAAGGGGGAAGCAAGACGTTACGTAGCTAACGATTTCCTTAACTTAACAGCATTACCCTAGAGGGGAAGGCTCTTCATACTCAGCGGCGCTTCTATATTTTTATGTGCCGCACCACAACCTTGAACCCTGAACCCTGAACCCTGAACCTGTAACCCCATTTATTTTAGGAGTATCAAATGAACCGTGTAACTATCGATCCCGTATGGCTGATGCATATCCAAAAGCCTGCCCGCTACATTGGCGGAGAGTGGAACAGCGTGGTGAAGAACCACGATGAGATCCCGGTGAAAGTGGCGCTGGCATTCCCTGATGTCTACGAAGTCGCCATGAGCCATCTGGGACTCAAGATCATCTACAGTGTCCTGAATGCCAGAGAGGATGCGCTGGCAGAGCGTGTATATGCGCCATGGGTGGACATGGAAGCGATGATGAGAGAGAAGCACATCCCGCTCTTTTCGCTGGAAAACAAATGCCCGGTCAAGGACTTCGATGTACTTGGCTTCACCATGCCGTATGAAATGTGCTACACGAATATCCTGAACATGATCGACATGGCAGGCATTCCTGTCTGGGCGAAGGACCGCAGCGACGAGGATCCCCTCGTCGTCGCCGGCGGCCCCTGTGTGTACAATGCAGAGCCGGTCGCTGATTTCTTCGACGTCTTCTTCATCGGAGAATCCGAAGAAGCCATCGGAGAGATGGTGGATATCGTGAAAGCATGGAAAGCGGAAGGGAAGCCCGGCGGCCGCAAAGAGGCGATCCGCCGTCTCGCTCAGATCGATGGCTGCTATGCGCCGTCCCTCTATGAGGTCTCTTACTATGAGAATGGCGTCTTCCGCAGCATCCGTCCCATCGACGAAGTGGCCCAGTTCCCTGTGAAGAAGCGTGTCATCCGTGATGTCGACCATGTCCACATCGATGACAAGCCGATCCTCCCGCATATCGAGATCGTGCATGATCGTGCCGTCTTGGAAATGTTCCGCGGCTGCAGCCGCGGATGCCGTTTCTGTCAGGCGGGGATGATCTACCGCCCTGTGCGCGAGAAGAGCGAAGAGAGACTGCAGGAGATCGCAGATACCCTCATCAAGAATACGGGCTATAATGAGATTTCCCTCATGTCCCTCTCTTCGGCAGACTACTCCTGCCTGCCCGAGCTCGTCGATCACCTCTTGGAAAATTTCAAAGACAAGCGCGTGAGCGTCAGTCTCCCGTCACTGCGTGTCGACAGCTTCTCCATCGACATCGCGAAAAAGATCCAGCAGGTCAGAAAGAGCGGTCTCACACTGGCACCGGAAGCCGGTACGCAGCGCATGCGCGATGTCATCAATAAGGGCGTCACGGAGGAAGACATCATGGGCGCCTGTGCGAATGCCTTCAAAAATGGCTGGAAAAAGGTGAAGCTCTACTTCATGATGGGCCTTCCGACGGAAACGGATGAAGACCTGAAGGGCATCGCCGATCTGGCAAATCGCATCCACGAGCTCTATCATGAGATCAAGGGGCGCTATGACCTGCGCATCACCGTCAGCGTCTCGAGCTTTGTCCCGAAGCCTTTCACCCCTTTCCAGTGGATGCCGCAGTGCAGCGTAGAGGAGATCGAGCGCAAACAGCAGTATCTGAAGAGCCTTTTCACAAACCGCCATATCAAGTACGCCTATCATGATGCGAAGACAGGATATATCGAAGCCGTCCTCGCTCGCGGCGACCGCAAGCTCTCTTCTGCCATCTACACCGCATGGAAGAAAGGCTGCACCTATGACAGCTGGACGGAATTTTTCCACTTTGATGTCTGGATGGACAGCTTCCGGGAATGCGGTATTGATCCCGACGAGTACGCAGCGCGCATTCGTGATTTCTACGAATGCGAACCATGGGATCATATCGACAGCGGTGTCACGAAGGACTACCTCCTGAAAGAATGGCGCATGGCCGAGAAGGGGATCCTCACCCACGACTGCCGCCACCAGGCCTGCAATGGCTGTGGCGTCTGCCCGATCCTCGATGTGAATCTCCTCGATCATAAGGTAGAGAGCAAGGAGCCGAAGCGTGTCTTCACATATCGCCAGCCGAAGGCGGGGGAGTAGTTGTTTAGTGGCTAGGGATTAATAGCTGGTAGCTAGTGACTAGTAGCTAGGGATTAGGAATTAGGAATTTTCCCCCTTACTATTTCTCCATACTATCGGTTTATAAAATCGACACGAAAGCGAGGTCCATCGGGCCTCGCTTTTTACGTGTTATATTTTTCACGAGCTGTTTTGGGCAAACAAAAACCGTCATGACCATTTCCGATCATGACGGTTTTCTTTTGGGATCGGGTATAGCGGAGTAGCGGGAAATGTGAGGCAAACTTCCTAATCCCTAGGCTACTAGTCATCAGTCACCAAGCCTCAGAACATATTCAGGATGCCCTTGAAGCCATAGTAATTGGTCGGCAGGAAAGCATCCACATACTTGGATACACCGACAGGCTCCGGTGCGGTGAGGAAGAGAAGGAAGAGGCCGAGGACGGTGAAGCCGATCGCGATGAGGCTTGCCTTGCCCTTGCCGGACATTTCATAGTAGCCGAAGAGACGCAGGCCGAGTGCGCCGAAGAAGGTGATGCACATGCCGGAGAGGGAGAAGACACCGAAGAGGATATTTGCCATCAGGAAGCCGACATAGAAGACCGGCAGGAAAATGAAAGGCAGATTGTATGCGATGCGGGTCGGGTTCACGCTGCGGCGCATATCATCCATCCAGTCCGCCATATCGAAGCCGAAGAGGCCGAGCGGGATGAAGGAGAGCAGGATGACCGTATCCCAGATGCCGGAAAGTCTGTCGCGGTCCTGTCCCAGCCACCATACGAAGCCGCAGAGGAAAAGGCCGACAGCACCGCCCAGTGCATAGTACCACGAAGCGGGGATAAATTTGACGACAATCATAGAGACGGTGGTCAGGAGGGAACCGATCACGATGTACTTGGTGAGTTCCCCCTTCGAGAGCTGTCTGTCCTCCGGGATCTCCGACTTGATCTGCGCGAGGATCTCCACCATGAAGAGCAGAAGGAAGATCGCCAGCGCTGCGAATGGATACAGGAAGAGAGAGATCACGATCAGAAGGACGGGGACAAAGACTCGCATCCCTTTGAAGACCTGCAGCTTCTTGAAATTCAGCTTGCGCTTCTGGGTGTAAATGGTGAGGCGCATGAAGACCAAGTATGTCAGCATGATGCCCACCGTTTCCATCGGTTCACTTCCCATGTAGAGCAACGCACAGAAAACGAGCATTGCCATATTCGCTCCGGTAAAGCGGCAGATCAGTGTACTGAAAATGCCAATGTTCAAAAAGGCCACTACGGCGTCAACAAAATTCAAAACATCCATCTCCTTAATAAAAAATAGAATTATCTTTTCTAGTATATATGGTGCGCGGGTTTTACGCAAGGGAGGTTGGGGGATTCGTGACTGGGGACTCGTGACTAGGGATTAGGTCATTCTCTCGCGTTTCCCTAGAGCCCTATCCGGCTCGCTACGCTCGCCATCTTCCCCATGCGGGGAAGGCTATGGTTCGGGGGATAGTGTGTATTCTACCTCCTTCCCTTGGAAGGAGGTGCCCCGAAGGGGCGGAGGTTGGCTCCGCAGCGGTATGAAAGGGAATGTGAGAGAGTCCGTTTTTCCGTATCGTCATCCCGAGCGGAGCCGAGGGATCTTTTTCGGCTACGGGTTTCTTCTTCCCTGTGTGAATCTGTCTGCATGAAACACCGTAGTGTCCAGTTCATATGGAGCATGGCGTTTCCCGTTATCCGTTGTTCTCACATCCTTGGCTTGACCGCGAACGGAAAAGATTTCTCGCTTTCGCTCGAAATGACGATATGGGGGGGAAAAAGCGGTATTTTTGTTTGAGACGCTCATTCTCTCGCGTTTCCCTAGAATCCTATCCGGCTTGCTACGCTCGCCACCTTCCTCATGCGGGGAAGGCTGTGGTGCGGGGAAGCGGAGAAGCGGTATTCTCGTATACCGCGCTTTTGCATGACCGTTGTGTAGCCCCTTGAAGAAGGGGCGCGCCGAAGGCGGAGGATAGATCTGCCCCGCAGGGGCAGCCTTTTACGGGAAGGAATGAAAGGGGATGTGAGCCGCGATCGGGTATTCTCGTTTCATTGACCTGAGGCGGTTGTTCTCTCGCATTTTCATCCCGCTAGAACCCTATCTGGCTTGCTACGCTCGCCATCTTTCCCATGCAGGGAAGGCTGTGGTGCGGGGGGATAGTGTGTATTCTACCTCCTTCCCTTGGAAGGAGGTGCCCCGAAGGGGCGGAGGTTGGCTCCGCAGCGGTATGAAAGGGAATGTGAGAGAGTCCGTTTTTCCGTATCGTCATCCCGAGCGGAGCCGAGGGATCTTTTTCGGCTACGGGTTTCTTCTTCCCTGTGTGAATCTGTCTGCATGAAACACCGTAGTGTCCAGTTCATATGGAGCATGGCGTTTCCCGTTATCCGTTGTTCTCACATCCTTGGCTTGACCGCGAACGGAAAAGATTTCTCGCTTTCGCTCGAAATGACGATATGGGGAAAGCGGTATTCTCCTTTCTCATCTCTAGCCACCAGTCTCTAGTCACCAGCCGCTGGCCACGCATCCCTCTTGCATCATCTGTTATAATAGAAACGTAGAAATATATCTCTTCAGGGCGGGGCGGAATTCCCCACCGGTGGTAAAGATCTTCTGAGCCCACGAGCTGCAGATGTCCTGCAGTAGATCTGGTGAGAACCCAGAGCCGACGGTTAGAGTCCGGATGAAAGAAGAGTGGTAGACTTTTTGGCTGTCCACCTCCCTGAAGGAAAGGAAGGTGGATTTTTTGCGTATCGATGAAGACAGAAAATTCATGAGCCGTGCGCTGGAGCTAGCGGTGCGCGGCATGGGACATACCCGTCCGAATCCGATGGTCGGGGCGGTGCTTGTGAAAGATGGCCGCATCATCGGCGAGGGCTGGCATGAAGTATATGGCGGGCCGCATGCGGAAGTGAACTGCTTCGCTCACGCGACAGAAGATCCGAAGGGGGCGACGCTCTATGTGACGCTCGAGCCCTGCTCGCACTATGGGAAGACGCCGCCGTGTGCTGACCTCGTGGTAGAAAAAGGCGTCGACCGCGTGGTCGTCGCGATGGAGGATCCGAATCCTCTCGTCGCCGGCAAGGGGATCCGCAAGCTGAAAGAAGCGGGGATCTTTGTGACGGTCGGTATCATGGAAGAGGAAGCGAAGAAGCTGAATGAAGTTTTCCTGAAATATATCACGCAGCACAAGCCCTTCGTTCTCTACAAGGCTGCGATGTCTCTGGATGGCAAGACGGCTTGCCACACGGGGGACTCCCAGTGGATTTCCTGTGAAGACTCGCGGGAAGAAGTACATGTCCTGCGCAGCTGCTACAAGGGCATCATGGTCGGCGCGGGGACGATCCTTGCGGACAATCCGCAGCTCACTGCCCGCACAGAGGGGATGATCGACCCCGTGCGTATCATCGTGGATGGAAAGCTCTCTGTGCCGCTCAAAGCGAAGGTTTTCCACGAAGAAGGGGAGAATATCATCCTCACCACGACGGCCTCGGATGAGGGAAAGCGCAAAGCGCTCTCGGATATGGGCGTCGATATCATTATGACGGACGGCGAAGAGAATGGCAGTGTCGATCTCGAGGCCGCCATGACGGGGCTCGCTCTGAAAGGCATCGACAGCATCCTCTTAGAGGGCGGCGCGACGCTCGCTGCGTCTGCCTTTGATGCCGGTATCGTCGACAAGGTACGTATCTATACCGCGCCGATGATTATTGGCGGCGTCTCTGCGCCCGGGCTCATCGGCGGCGAGGGCGCACCGACCATCCCGAAGGCCATCCGTCTCCGTGACATCCAGACGCAGATGACGGGGAAGGATCTCGTCATCGAAGCGTATGTAGAAAAAGAAGCCAAAGAAGAAAAGGCAGAGTCCACGCGCCCGACGGACGTCGACCTGCTGAAGAGAGAGGAAGAGCCATGTTCACAGGGATCGTAGAGGAAATCGGGACGCTTCGCAGGATGAAACCCACAGCATCTTCTTGTACGCTCATCATTTCTTGTGAAAAAGTCCTTGAGGGGACGAAGCTCGGCGACAGCATCGCGGTGAACGGTACCTGCCTCACCGTGACGCGGATGGATACGCACTCTTTCGACTGCGACGTCACGCCGGAGACGCTTTCCCGCACGTCGTTTTCCATGGTGCGCGTTGGCTCGCCCTTAAATCTCGAGCGTGCGCTCCGTCTCTCGGATCGCTTGGGCGGTCACATCGTGCTCGGCCATGTCGATACCACAGGACGCCTGATTTCCTTCATCAAAGAAGGAAATGCGGTCAATATCACCATTTCCGTCGAGCAGAAATGGATGAAATACATCGTAGAAAAAGGCTCCGTCGCTATCGACGGCGTGAGCCTCACTGTCGCGAAGCGGGGGAAAGACCGCTTCACGATCTCCCTCATCCCACATACGGGGGAGAAGACCATCCTTCTCGGGAAGCACCCGGGAGACCCGGTGAATGTCGAGTGCGACTACTTGGGAAAATATGTGGAGCAGCTCATGAAAAAGGACACGGAAGAAGGTCTCACCATGGGGCTGCTTGAGACACTTTCTGGAGGAAACTATGGAATTTAAATTTGACCCGATTGAAGATATTTTAGAAGAGATCAGGCAGGGACACATCGTCATCATGCAGGACGCCGAGTCCCGTGAAAACGAAGGCGACTACATCTGCGCTGCAGAATTCGCCACGCCTGAGAATGTGAACCGCATGGCGTCCGAAGCGAAAGGCGTCATCTGCATGCCGATGTCCGAGGAGATCGCAGAATCCCTGTACCTGGGACCGATGATCCGTCACAATACGGACAATCACCAGACCGCCTTCTTAGAGTCCATCGACTACAAGGACTCCGGCACCGGCGTCTCTGCCGCCGCCCGCTCCATGACAGCCTTGGAAGCCATCAAAGACGGCGCCAAGCCGGAAGATTTTCGCCGCCCGGGGCATCTTTTCCCGCTGAAAGCTCGCCGCTGGGGCGTCCTTGAACGGCAGGGCCATACCGAAGCGACCGTCGACCTCGCCCGACTTGCCGGGCTCAAGCCCGCCGGCCTGTGCTGCGAGATCATGAATGAAGACGGCACCATGGCCCGCCGCGAAGACCTCTTCCGCCTTGCGAAGGAAAAGGGCCTCAAGATCGGCAACATTCAGGAGCTCATCGAATACAGGAAAAAGCATGAGATCTTCGTCGAGCGCATCACCGCCGCTAAACTCCCGACCAAGTACGGCGACTTTGAGATCTACGGCTTCGTGAACCGCATGAATGGCGAGCACCACGTCGCTCTCACCATGGGGAAGGTCGATGACGGATCTCCCGTCCTCTGCCGCATCCACTCCGAATGCCTCACCGGTGACTGCTTCGGGTCGCTCCGCTGCGACTGCGGTCAGCAGCTCTCCGCAGCCATGCGCCAGATCGCCAAGGAAGGCCGCGGCGTCCTCGTCTACCTGCGTCAGGAAGGCCGCGGCATCGGCCTCATCAATAAGATCCGTGCCTATGCCCTGCAGGACGAAGGCTATGACACCGTCGAAGCGAATCTCAAGCTCGGCTTCGCTGCCGACCTTCGCGAGTACATGACCGGTGCGCAGATCCTTAGAAATCTCGGCGCGGTCCATATCCGCCTCCTGACCAATAACCCGCAGAAGATCGACGACGTCAGCGAGTACGGCATCACCATCACAGAGCGCGTCCCCATCGAGATCGCACCCACCAGAGAAGACGAATTCTACCTCAAGACCAAGCAGGAAAAAATGGGCCACATGCTGAAGCTCGACCAGGACATCATAGAACCGAAGGCATAGGATTTTAGTGGCTAGTGACTAGTGACTGGTGACTGAAATGCCAGTTTCGGGGATTTCAGTTTACAAAAATCGGCGCATCGGCCATATATTCGCGGCGCAGCCGCCACAACAACCCTGAACCCTGAACCTTGAACCCTAGACTTTACCATTTGCATAATATGTTACATATACCCAAAGGAGACTTCCTCATGAATATCATTTCCGGACTTTTCAATGAAAGCGACATCCGCGTCGGCATTATCGCTTCCCGTTTCAATGAAGTCATCGTTTCCAAACTCATCGACGGCGCAGCCGATGGTCTCGCCCGTCACGGTGTCGATATGGACAAAGTCGACCTCGCGTGGGTGCCGGGCGCCTTCGAGATCCCGCTCGCAGCGAAGAAAATGGCAGAAAGCGGGAAATATGATGCTGTCATCTGCCTCGGCGCTGTCATCCGCGGCGAGACTGACCACTACGAGCACGTAGCGACCGAAGTCACGAAAGGCGTCGCTATGGCTTCTCTCTCAAGCGGTATCCCCGTCCTCTACGGTGTCCTCACCACTGACACCATCGAGCAGGCCATCAACCGCGCCGGCCTCAAGTCCGGCAACAAAGGCTTCGAATGTGCGATGGATGCACTCGAAATGGCGAGCCTTTTCAAAAAGCTGGAAAAATAAAAATCATAGAAAAGCAGCCTGTCGGTTTTCATCGGCAGACTGCTTTTCTATTGCCTGTTTCCCTAATACAGATACAAAATATGATGAGAGAATGTTTCTTTTCGGCTGGTATATTGCGGAATTTCTCTTCGCTTTTTCTCTATTTTTTGTTACAATACAGGTAGAAAGGCGGTGATGCCATGGGACGATTCAAACAATGGGAAGAGCTGACCATCCAGGATAATTTTCTTTTCCAGAAAGTCATGCAGAACCAGCGGATCTGCAAATACCTGATCGAGAAGATTTTGGGCATCCGGATCGAAAAGATCACATTTCCAGAAGGCGAAAAATCCATAGACAACCGCTACGACAGCAAAAGCATCCGTCTAGACGTCTATGTGCACGATGAAAACGGCCATGTCTATGACATCGAGATGCAATGTACGAATGGCAGCGAAGGGGAACTCCCCAAGCGGACCCGCTACTATCAAGGCATGATCGATATGGACGAGCTGAAAAAAGGGCAGTACTATACAGAGCTGAAAGAGTCCTTCATCATCTTCATCTGTACCTTCGACCCCTTCGGCGAAAATCTCCCCATGTATACCTTCCGCCATCGCTGCATCGAAAAGGAAGGTCTGGAGCTGGGGGATCTTTCGACAAAGATCTTCCTGAACGCGAAAGGCGAAAGTGATACCCTTGACCCGGATATAGCAGCCTTCCTGCGCTATGTGGACGGGAAAGCAGCAGAGGGTGCATTGACAAAAGAAATCAACGAAGAAGTGATCCGGATCAAAGAACATAAAGAAATGAGGCGAGAATATATGACACTTTTGATGGAACTCCAAAAATATAAAACCGAAGGCATGCAGGAAGGGATTGAAATCGGCATGAAGCAAGGTATGGAGAAAGGCATGGAGCAGGGTATGGAGAAGGGTATGGAGCAAGGCATGGAGAAAAAAGGTAGAACAGTGATCATGAATCTGCTCAAACTGAACATGCCGATCGACAACATTGCTGCTGCGACAGAAAGTTCGATCCCGTATGTGAAAGAAATCGCGCGAGAAGCGGGATACTCTGTCTGAAATAAATAACAGAGCAGTGAGCCGAAAGGTTCACTGCTTTTGATTATGACTATATGTTCTTTCCGCGTTTTGATGAAACAGCCTTCTTGCACTATGTGGATGGGAAAACAGCAGAGGGTGCATTGGCGAAAGAAATCAACGAAGAAGTGATCCGGATCAAAGAACATAAAGAAATGAGGCGAGAATATATGACACTTTTGATGGAACTCCAAAAATATAAAACCGAAGGTATGCAGGAAGGGATCGAAATCGGTATGGAGAAAGGCATGGAGAAAAAAGGTAGAACAGTGATCATGAATCTGCTCAAACTGAACATGCCGATCGACAACATTGCTGCTGCGACAGAAAGTTCGATCCCGTATGTAAAAGAAATCGCGCGAGAAGCAGGATACTCCGTCTGAGAAGAAGCCACGAATGAGTGAGAGCAAAAAGTCAATAGAAAAATCCCCATGGACTGCGGCCTGTGTCATGCCATAGCCCATGGGGATTTTTCTTACAAAGACATAAAAAACATCCGGAAAAGGCTTCCCACCTGTGCCCGATGCAGGCGGAGCTCGGAATCGGTGACGGTCGTCCATGGGCACCGAAGTGCGGGAGGGCCTGTGCTATCGTCGGAACCCGGCCTCGCAGAGGACAGGGAAGTGGAAAAGCCATGCTTCCGGATATTCATTTTTCTTACTTGTCAGCCTAAAATGGGCATCGGCAGCAGGCTGTACGCTTCCGCTGACCCATCCGATGACGCACGGTGCATATGGCAGATCTGCCCCTTCCGGTGCGGCCCTCCCTGTGATCTCGTAGCGCTTGGAGAATTCTGGAAATCGGAGAAACCGTCCGTCCGGGGAACATGTTCAAATATGTCCATGCTTCATGACTATATGGTACTACGTTCTAGAGAAAAATGCAAGAGGGAAAAGATGGATAACGCAATATATAGTCTATTTCATGGATCATACGAATAGCGAAGATACCATTTTCGCAGTAAATACAGAGATTCAGATGATGTATACTTCCCGGTGGGTGAGCAAGATCGGATGATCTGTTTTTCATCTACGGCGAGAGATTTTTATGATACTATATAGAAAAGCTCTTACATATCTATTTGCTTCTCAGAAAGGAAAAGGCAATGACCCCTATGACTGAAATTGAAAAATTAAAAGATGGCGTATACGAGAAAGTCATGTCGCGGCGCTTTGCTGAAGTGCTGAAAGAGGCACTGGCCGAGGATCAGGTGCGTGCAGAAGAGGAAGATGTGGATGCTGAGGAAGCCGTGGGCTATCTCTCTTCGTATTTGCAGCAGGTGATACGACTCTGCCTGAAGGACATCGCGGACAGGGATGATGAGAACAGCGTCGACCACCAACTGGCACTCACGAATGAACTCATTGCCTCCCTGGCAAAGAAGACAGAAGAGCTTGGAGGCGGTCAGGAGGTGGCGAATGCACCATTTCTGCTGAAATCCTTAGAGCACAAGAAAAATACACTCCTGCCTCGCCGGTGGGAGCGGCCGGCGACATCACTCACGCGATCATTCCTTTTCACCAATTCTAAGAAGGATGTCTCGATGGTACACGAGCTCACAAAGGAGATCGCATCTTCTGACCGCATTGATTTTCTGATCTCTTTCATCCGTTTCTCCGGCCTTCAGCTGCTTCTCCCCGCACTGCGCCTTTTCACAGCCCGCGGCGGACACCTGCGCATCGTGACGACGACATACATGGGAGCGACGGATCCGAAGGCCATCGAGGTGCTTGCGTCTCTGCCCCATACAGAAGTACGCATTTCTTATGATGTGAAAGAAACCAGACTGCACGCCAAATCATACATGTTCTATCGGGAAAGCGGCTACTCGACGGCCTACATCGGTTCATCGAATCTTTCCCACGCTGCCATCGCAGAAGGGATGGAGTGGAATATGAAAGTGACGGCACAGGACCAGCCGCACATCATCGATAAAATGAGCGCGACCTTCGAGACATATTGGCATTCCGAGGATTTCACCTCCTACGAGCCCCAAAAAGATGAGGAAAAACTCCGTCGCGCTATCGATAGGGAACGCGGGCGGAGCAGCGGGACAGATGCCTCCTCCTATGCTTTTGACATCCAGCCGTACCCCTACCAGCAGGCGATACTGGATGCACTTGATACAGAGCGGCACGGCAAAGATCGCTGGTACAATCTTGTCGTCGCCGCTACAGGCACGGGAAAGACAGCGATCTCCGCCTTCGACTATCGCCGATTTGCCGCCTCGAGAAAAGAAGGAACGCGCCTCCTCTTCATCGCTCATAGGGAAGAGATCCTGAAACAAAGCCTCTCCTGCTTCCGTCAGGTCATGAAAGATCCCGATTTTGGTGCGCTCGCAGTCGGAGGACATCGGGCAAGTCACGTGGAACACCTCTTCATGTCCATTCAGACACTGAACAGCCAGCGTTTCTTTGAAAAAATGGATCCCTACTACTATGACATGATCATCGTCGATGAATTCCATCATGCAGCGGCAAGATCCTACCAGCACCTTCTCACACACTTTCATCCGAAGATCCTCCTCGGCCTCACAGCTACGCCAGAGCGTATGGATGGGGGAGACATCCTCTCCTATTTCGGCGGACACATCGTCGCAGAAATACGCCTGCCCGATGCCATCGAGCGGCGACTTCTCTGCCCTTTTCACTACTTCGGCGTCACAGATCCGGTGAGCCTTGCGGAGATCAAGTGGACAGGCGGAGAGTACGACGTGCGCGAGCTCGAACGTCTCTACACCGCAGAAGGCGCACTGGCCAGCCAGCGCGCCCGCGCCATCGGAGACGCCCTCCTTCGCTATACCGCAGACATTCGCGACGTGAAAGCACTTGGCTTCTGCGTCTCGAAGAAGCACGCGCATTTCATGGCAGACTACTTCAATCAGCACGGCATACCTGCCCTCGCACTCGATGCAGATACACCGGCAGCAGAAAGAAATGCAGCGCGGGAACGCCTCGCAGAAGGGGAGCTTCGCATCCTCTTCGTCGTAGACCTCTTTAATGAAGGCGTCGACATCCCGTCCGTGAATACCGTCCTCTTCCTAAGACCGACGAACAGTATGATCGTCTTCCTCCAGCAGCTCGGGCGCGGCCTGCGCCTTTCGAACGGGAAAGACTGCCTCACCGTCCTCGACTTCGTCGCACAGGCAAGCCGCAAGTACGACTTCTCCCGCCGCTTCGCATCGCTCCTCGGCAAGCATCACGTCATCATCAAGAAAGAGATTCAAGAAGGATTTCCTCACGTACCGAAAGGCTGCGCCATTCAGCTCGAAGAGCAGGCACAGAAATGGGTACTCGAAAACATCGCCAGCCGGCCGACCCTCTCCGATTTCTTCCGCGCGACCCAGGTAGAGCCCGCCGTCTTCTACAATGGCACACGCACCTATACAAGGCTCCTCATGGACGCCGAGATCCTTCCCGCGCTCCCTGTGACCGACCTCGAAGAAGCCCTCCGCAGATCCATGAGCCGCACCCTCACCATAGATTCGCCGCGATGGATCTCCTTCCTGCGGCGTGCCTATGAAAACCTGCCGATAAACCCTACTCCCATGGAAAAGAAATACCTGCGCATGTGGGCGATCACCCTCTTTCCCGATGGGCAGAAGGACAGCCCGAAAGACCCTGCCCTCGCCATCACCCGTTTTGCGAAAGAAACAGCCCTCAAGGAAGAGATCAGCGAACTGCTCGACTTCCTCTATGACCGCATCGATATCATTCCCCAAAAGGCAGAGCTTCCCTATCCCTGCGCCCTCGAAGTCTACGATAGCTACACGCGCGACCAGCTCTTCGCAGCCCTCGGCTTCGCCAAGCCCGCCAGCATTCGCGAAGGCGTAAAATACCTCGACCATACGAACAGTGATACCGTCACACGGCCGACAGACGTCTTCCTCGTGACACTCAATAAATCGCAGAAAGAATTCTCCGATACCACCCTCTACGAAGACTACTCCATCGACCGCCACCTCTTCCACTGGCAGAGCCAGTCCACCACCACGCCCGAGTCCAAGACAGGACAGCGCTATCTTTCCCAAAGAGAAACCGGCGGCATCGTCCTCCTCTTCGTCCGAAGCGCCAAGCAGGATGCCTGCCGCAATGCTATGGCCTACACCTTCCTCGGCACCGCAAAGATCGTCTCCCACGAAGGCTCCCAGCCCATCAGCATCATCTATCGCCTTGATCATCCCATTCCCGCGAAATATATCACAAAGACCGATAGCAGCGGCGTGCTGTGATAAAAAAAGATACGGTGTTTTTTCTCTGCCTTAACACTTGCTTTAGAAATGTATGACTGAAAAAATAATGATTTCATTGAGGAAAGTCTGACACGATGAATGTTTTTGACGTCTCTCTGTGTTATAATAAAACTAAATTATTATTTATTTCTACGGGAGGCGAAAGAAATGAAAAAATTCACGCAGTGGAAACGGCGGAGTTCTCGTTTCTTTGGCATGCGTCCTAAAACTGAATTGACAACCTACGAAGGTGGGGGGGTAACAAAGTAATCTCCTCTGCTTTAGAGAGCCCATTTTCTGATGCGAAAGCGTCGGGAAATGGGCTTTTGACGTGGAGCAGAGGAGATAAATATGTGGTGCAAGGTTTGTAATCTTGAAACAACAGAAAAAATTTGCCCCACTTGTGGTGCGCTTACTGAGAAAGATATTGATAGAGAAGTTTTTTGGTGTGAGCATTGCAAGATACCTATCATTGTTGAGAAGAAAGAGTTCGATCATAAAGATTGTCCGATTTGCGGGGATACAATCAAATATCTGAGCAAGGATTTACGACCAGTTTTCCCTGAAGAGCGTTTATTGGTTGAGCTTCTTTTAGGAATTCGTCCTTACGAATGGATGACTAAATCCGTATGGGCGGAGAACAATAGATACTTTGTTGACGGAAAGGTTATTTCCATAGCAAGCCGTGTATATCGCGATAGAAACGCTGAAGTAATTGGAAATATTTTAAGACAATACTTATCGGCTGATAATCGGAGCATGCGTGGGTTTAATAATAAAAACGCATATGAATCATTCCAGAAATATATGGATTTATTTGTGCAGGCGAATCAGGAAAGGCTTAACTATATAAAAGATGAAGCGGTGCGTTTTATACGGTCTGCTGCCCAACGGTTTGATGAAGAACAGATCGTTTTATCGTTTTCAGGTGGAAAAGATTCTACGGTTACTGCAGATATTGTAACCAAGGCACTTGGAAATCCAAGTTTGGTGCATATATTTGGCGACACAACATTGGAGTTTCCGTCTACCATTTCCTATGCAAAGCGATATAGAGCCCATCACCAAGATGCTATTTTTAAAGTAGCAAGAAATAACGATCAGCAGTTTATGGATGTTGCATCGGACATAGGACCGCCTGCAAGAATGATGAGATGGTGTTGTTTTATGTTTAAAACAGGGCCGATTACGCGAATTTTGAATCGTTTTTATCGAAATAAGAAAGTACTTACCTTTTATGGAATTCGTAAGGTAGAGTCTGTAAGCCGAAGCAAATACAGAAGAATGGAAGATACCTCAAGTCACATCAAAATTCAGAAACAGGTAGTGGCGTCACCCATCTTCTTTTGGAAAGATTTGGATATTTGGTTCTATTTGCTGTCTGAGAGAGTGGATTTCAATGATGCTTATCGACTTGGATATGATCGGGTGGGTTGTTGGTTATGCCCTAATAATAATATTCGAGCACAATTTCTTTCGAAGATTTATATGCCAGAACAAGCGAAACAGTGGCGTGATTTTTTAGTCAATTTTGCAAAGAAAATAGGAAAGCCGGATGCTGAAGAATATGTTGATTCTGGGATGTGGAAGGCGCGGCAAGGAGGAAATGGGCTTCGAGCTGCAGAGGATGTAAAAATCAAATTCACCAATTGTACATCTGAAGAACATGCGAAGATTTATAGTCTGGTCCGTCCCTTTACGGATGAATTTTTGAATATGATGGTTCCATTCGGCATTCTTGCTCCTGAATTGGGGCGTAAGCTGATACATGAGACATTAGTTTTGGATTCACGCACGAAAGTTCCGATTTTATCTATACAGCCTTTTAATCAGAATGGATTTGAATACGCTGTAAAGATTCAAACGCTAAACGTAGAATCCCATGAAGATTTGCAGGCAAAGGTAGCTTATCAGGTTAGAAAATATAATGCATGCCGTAAATGCTTAAAGTGCGAATCTGTTTGTCAGGCGGGGGCTATTTCTGTTAGAAACGATGGATATTATATCAATTCAGATCGATGTGTTCACTGTCTAAGATGTGTAACTGCTAAATATATTCGTGGCGGTTGCATGATGGAAAAGTATCTTTTAACAAAGCAGGAGTAAATTATGAAATTTCGTGGTCATGAAACATTCTTTATCCGAAAAGGATGGCTAAACAAAGGAATCAAAAACGTAAAGAAGATGCCGGGATTGTTTTCTGACCGCTCGGTCAATCCCATGGATGTTTTGGGAATAGGTTCTGTGATGGTCAAATCCCTGCGATATTGGTTGCAAGCTACTGGGCTAACGGAAGAAGTTCGTTCTAAGCAAAGAACGCAGCAATTTACTGTATTCGGGAATATTATTGCAAGAGAAGATCCCTATATTGAAGAATTGGGAACGCTATGGCTTTTACACTATAAATTGAGCACTTCAAAAGAAATGGCTACTTCATGGTACTATTTTTTTAATATCTTCCCATTGCGTGAATTCACGAAAGATGATTTTATTGCTGGGGTAACTAATTTTGTGCGAGCACATGGGGAAGAAGTATCCAATCGTTCACTGGAAGATGATTTTAATTGCATTATCAATACCTATATACCCCGATATAAGCTAAATCCACAAAAGGCTAAACCAGAAGATAATATGGACTGTCCTTTAGGGGAATTGGGATTACTTGATATTCAAAACGTTAAAAATCGTATTTATAGAAGAATGATCCCGAGAAAGGATTCTATCGATCCAGCCGTTTTGGTTGCTTCCATTCTTGAGAGCGCAGGAGAACGCACAGAGGTATCCCTTCAACGCATTTTAAGCGGGGAGGGATTTCCAGGGAAATTATTTAACCTTGATACGATCACTTTGATGGGCATTTTAAGCTTGGCCGAAGCGCGGGGCTACGTAAGGATTATTCGCACAGCTGGCTTGGATGTGGTGCAGATTTCTAAAGAACTGACAGCCCAGAAATGCGTTGAAAATTACTATAAAAATTTACGATAGCCGATTTACCCGGCTATCTGATTGGTGGAGATTTTTATGAATGATTCATTGATTATGATAGAGAAAGGATTTCAGACATCCGTCAATATTGCTTATGATCTGAATAATCCGCAAAAGATAAAAAGCTTAATTCCTACACGGGAGGCCATCGGGCTTTTGGAAGACATTATACTCAGTACAGATGAACGTTCTACTCGTAGAGCCCGATTTTTGATTGGTGCTTATGGACGTGGAAAGTCACATATTGTACTGGTGATTTTGTCCATTTTATTTTCTAAGAAAATCAGTCTGTATCATTCGTTGCTTGAAAAGATTCAGAGTACTAACCCAGATTTGTATGAGTATGTGATGCAGTATCTGCATTCGGATAAAAAGCTGCTTCCTGTGGTGATCGATGGAAATAGCGATAGCATGACGCAGTCATTTTTATCTGCACTGTATAAGACTCTGCAGTATAATGGCTTGTCCGATCTCATGCCAGACACACATTTTAAGGCAGCAACTCATATGATTGAGCTATGGAAAGAAAAGTTTCCTGTGACTTATCAGGAATTGCAAAAGTTGTTGGAACAGCCTGTTTCTATTTTTGTGGAAAAACTGACCCAGTATGATGTGGCTAGCTACAAGAAATTTGTAGAATTATACCCTGAATTAACAGCAGGTAGCGAGTTTAATCCTTTTTCCGGCTTTAATGTGGTTGAAATTTTTGATTATGTCAATCAGAAATTGGCCGAAAAAGGATATAGCGGGATTTATGTTGTCTACGATGAGTTTAGCAAATATTTGGAAGCAAATATCACAACCGCCTCAGCGGGAGATGTGAAAATGCTTCAAGATTTTGCTGAAAAATGCTGCAGAAGCGGACGTCAGCAGCTTCACCTGCTGTTGATTCTGCATAAAGAAATTGAAAACTATATCGATCAGCTACCTAAGCAGAAGGTGGATGGCTGGAGAGGTGTATCTGAAAGATTTGCCCATGTTGTTATGCAGAGCGATTATAAGCAGACGTATGAGGTTATTTCTCATGCTATTCGAAAATCTCCTCAGTTGTGGCTTGATTTCCAGAAAAAGAATCAATTGCGTTTTGAATTTCTAGAAAACATCTATACACATAGCACCTTGTTTAAGGATTGTGATCAGGGGGAGATTAGACAGATCATCTACGGTGGATACCCATTGCATCCGGTGTCAACTTTTATACTGCCTAGACTCTCAGAGTTGCTAGCGCAAAATGAAAGAACGATGTTTACCTTTTTGGCAGGTAGTGACTATTATACACTTCCGCATGTTTTACAGAAGAATACAGCTGATTTTCTATTGATTACTCCTGACGTTTTGTATGACTATTTTGAGCCGCAAATGCGGAAAGAAGCATATACAACCGATGTCAATCGTTTATATAAACTCACAGCGCGTGTTCTGCATGAACATTCTTTGACGGATCTGCAAGCGAAAATAGTGAAAACGATCGCATTAGTTTATGTCCTTGGTCAATTTGAATGCATTGCGCCTACTGTTGATATGCTTTTTCATGTGTACTGTGAATATGACAAAGTAGATATAGAGGAAGCCATTCAGCAGTTAATCAAGCAAAAGTGTATTATTTACCTCAAACGAAGCAATGCTTATCTAAAAATTAAAGAAAATGTAGGTATAAATGTTTTCGATGAAATCAGGAAGACAGAGCTTAGAAGAAGCAAATTTACTACAGCGGATATTTTAAATCAGATCAACTTGGAGCCCTATTGCTATCCAACCCGCTACAATGACGATCATGCCATGGTTCGCTTTTTCGCTTTTCAATTTATAGATAGCAACAAGTTGGAAACCATTTTGGATGAAAATAGTGCTGATGGCACCTTATATGCGGTCATTCCATCTAGAGAGATGGATGTAACAGACTTGGAGAAAGCGGTTATAGCTGCTTCACGAGGGAGGACAACGACTGTTTTTGCGATTCATCGGCCAGTGAAAAACTTAGCCGCTTTATGTAGAGAATTTGATGCGGTTAGCTTTTTGCGTAGGCAGGCAGAAGAAGATCTGGCGCTTTTTGATGAGTATGACACCATTTACCAGGACTTAATGGAAGTGATGCATGATTATATTGCTGCTTTTCTGCATCCTGAATATGAAAAAACTGACTATTTCTATGATGGAAAGCAGGAGCGACTTTACCGTAAATCCAATTTTAGTGAGCTTTTATCGAGTATTTGTGAAAAAGTGTATCCCGAGACGCCCATCATCAATAACGAAATGCTCAATAAGAATGAATTGACATCGATGGCTATTCATAGTAGGGAAAAACTGCTGAATGGCATCATCAGGGACTTCCAGCGACCGGGCTTTGGACTGTCTGGATCTGGACAAGAGATTTCTTTTCTGCGCAGCTCATTGGTGAATACTGGAATACTGAAGAATCTGGAATCGGTACCAGAAATTTGTTTGGTACCTGAAGATACGCAAATATCCCGAGTCTTCTCCATAATCTGTGATTTTATCGAGAGTGGACTGGGGAAAAAACGACCCTTGAAAGAATTGTATGATTCTTTGACAGGGAAAACAAATGGGATCGGTATGCGAAAAGGCGTGCTTCCTATTTTCTTGGTTATTGCAATGAAAGCATATCAAGGGCATGTAATTCTTTCTGACAAATTGGGCATGGAGTGCCCTTTTGAGGCAAATACCTTTACAAGAATTAACAATAATCCTGAAAAGTATTTCTTGCTGTTAGAGCAGTGGGATCAGGATAAAGAAAAATTTATTGGTAAGATGAAAGAACTCTTTTCTGATTATTCACAGGAGCAGGCACACATGGATGGGTATGGCAGCATTGCACAGTCTATGCATCGCTGGTATCTATCACTTCCTAAATACGTGAAGGAAATCAAGAAAGCCTATAAAGGGAAAGGACATTTTGAAAATGTACCAGTGGCATACACTAAATTCATAACTTTGATGAATCAAACGGGGATAGGCGCACAACAAATTTTGTTCGAAAAAATTCCAGCGATTTTTGGCTATGAAAAGTTTACTCTCGATGTATTTGATGATGTTAAATCCGCGAAGTTTTTCTTTGATTCCGTTGAGATTTCCCTATCTGATGTACTTATTCAGGAATCGAAAGATATACTGATGCCGCTTAGTAATCATAGAGCATCACTGCTTTCCATCTGCCAACAGTGGTTTGAACAATTGCCAGATTCTGCTAAAACATTTCTGTATCCAGATAATGCAGAACGACTTTTGCAAGTGGTTTCAGAGCCAGGAAATGATGAGTATGCTTTAATAAATCGTTTAGCGCACGCAATGACTAGCTTACGAATTAAAGACTGGAATAATGATACGGCTCTGATTTTTACCGGCAATTTGAGAAGGTACAGCCGATCCATCTTAGATTATGCAAAAGCACAGGCTGATGTTGCAACTACCAAGAGACAAATACTTGCAAAAGACTTTTATGAGGTTTTGTTCTGCGACAGCAATGGGAAGCAGGAACGAAAAACTTTCAAACGAGAAGTTTATAGCAAGAAAGCCAAATTACTGTACAACGATATTGAAAGCTCTATCGAAGAAATGGGGCAGTCCATTACTCCACAAGAAAAGCGGCAGGTACTGATGGATCTTTTGGAAAAACTATTGTAAGGAGGAAATCGATGTCTGTTTACTTTGATAACGCAGCTACAACATTTCCCAAACCAGAAGAAGTATATCAGTTCATGGACACTTTTTATCGTGCGTATGGAGGAAATGCAGGACGAGGGCAGTATATGTTAGCCGCCGAAGCTAGCCGAATGATGGCGGAAACGAGACAATTGCTACAGCGCACTTTGGACTGTGAGAATAAGGACATTATTTTTACGCCTTCAGATACACTGGCGCTGAATATGATTATTCAAGGATCTTTTAATTCTTCCATTAGAACGATTTATATATCACCGTATGAACACAATTCTGTCACACGTATCCTGCACCATTTTGCGGATAGTGTGGTAGTAAAAATTTTGCCAGTCAAGGATGACTTTACATTGGACTTTCCTAAAATCGTAGAACAGTTTAATGAAACACACCCGGATATGGTGATTATGAGTCATGTTAGCAATGTTTGTGGACTAATTGCACCGATCGAGCAAGTTTTTTCTGAAGCCAAAAAGTATCATGCGATCACTGTGGTGGATATGGCACAATCGGCAGGGCTGATTTCTTTGCGCGCAGGATCCGATGATGTTGACTACGCTGTTTTTTCTGGGCATAAAACCTTGTATGGCCCCTTTGGTATAGCTGGATTTGCAAAGAAAAAAGGAATCGCTCTTGAACCAATCATTTTTGGGGGAACGGGAGTTGATTCTGCTAATCAGGGGATGCCTGATATTCTTCCATATCGATACGAAGCAGGAAGCCAAAATATTCAAGCGGTGGCTGGACTTCATGCAGCGCTGACCTGGCTTGCTGATAAAACTGACATAATGGATGTGGAAAAAGCCAATCACCGGAAGCTGCTACAGATTTTGGGGCGACACTCTAATATTCATATTGTGGGCCCTAAAAACCGTGAAAACTGCATAGGCGTGGTTTCCTGCGTGTTTGATGGATATAGTCCTAACAATATGGGGGATGTCTTTGATGAACTGGAAATCGCGGTTCGCACAGGACTGGAATGTGCACCTTTAGCACACAAAACGCTTGGCACATTTCCGGCAGGCACGGTTCGATTCAGCGTTGGATATTTCACAAAAGAAAATGATTTTGAGGCACTCGAGCAGGCTTTGACATATATTGAAGAAAATAGTTAAGGTGATTCTATGAGTTTTGCTGAGCTACAAATTGAACCTGAATATCGATCATTGACAACTGACGTGGCAAAGAATTTTTATATCCCTGTTCTAAAAGAGGCCATACTTTATCAGCGTGCTGTCGGTTTTTTTGCATCGTCTGTTTTAGCGCAAATTTCTGAGGGTGTAGAAAGTTTGGCTGAGAACGGTGGGAAAATCCAGCTTATTGCATCGCCGCACCTACAGGCACAGGATATGGAGGCTATTGAAAAAGGCTATCAGAAGCGAGATACGGAAGCCGTTCAAAAAGTAGTGCGTGGTGCATTGCTTCGAGAATTGAATGCTCCTGCCAATGATACGGAGGCGAGGCACTTAGACCTATTGGTGAATTTGATCGCCTACAGCTGCCTTGATATTAAGATTGCCATGGTGAAATCGAAAAGCGCGATGGGAATGTATCACGAAAAAATGGGAATCATGGAAGATAGAGAAGGTAATCAAATTGCCTTTTCTGGTTCCATGAATGAATCTGGGAATTCACTTGTGAATAACTATGAAGCAATTGATGTTTTCTGCAGTTGGAAAAATGATTTTGAGAGAAAAAGGGCAAGCGCAAAGTCCAATGCTTTTCGACGAATTTGGAATAATGAAGAACAACAGATGGAAGTATTGTCTTTTCCAGATATAAAAGAAGAGATGATTCAAAAGTACAGACTGACTAAAGGAAATCCAAGAAAGCCGAAGAAAGTAGTGAAAGAAGACATAGTGGTAACTCAGTTTGCTCCACTCCCGACGACAGAGCCTAAAATTCCCGAGACAGTACACATGCGTGATTATCAAAACCAGGCCTATGAGAATTGGGCAAAACAGAACTACTGTGGAATTTTTGATATGGCTACCGGAACGGGGAAAACATACACGGCACTCGCTGCAATCTGTAAACTCTATGAGAAACTTGGAAAAGACTTGGTCGTAATTATCGTGTGCCCTTACCAGCATCTTGTTGAACAGTGGAAAACAGATATAGAGGCTTTTGGAATGAAGCCAATTGTTTGTTACTCTGCATCAGAGCAAAAGGACTGGAAGAAACGTTTAAAACATAGAGTGAACTGGTATCAATTTGGGTCTACTCATCATTTTTGCATGGTTACAACAAATGCGACTTTCTCTACAGAATATGTACAAGATTTACTAAAGCGATTAAAAGGTAATACTTTATTGGTAGTAGACGAAGCGCACAATCTGGGATCTGAAAATTTACAACGTGCTTTACTGCCTAACATGAAGTATCGCTTGGCGCTTTCTGCTACGATTGAGCGACACGGTGATGAAGAGGGGACGCAAGCACTGTTTACTTATTTCGGAGAGAAGTGTATCGAGTACACCTTGGAAGATGCCATTCGAAATGAAATGTTGACCCCTTACTACTACTATCCGATAGTTGTCACATTGAATGAGGATGAACTGGCTGTATATACGGAGCTGACAAGAAAAATTGGACAAATGATAGCAGCATCCCCTAAAAAACACGGAAAGGTAAAATTGTCCGAAGCTGCGAAAAGTATTTTAATTAAACGTGCACGACTCGTGGCGGCGGCATCAGGAAAAATAGAAGCGTTACGGGAAGCTATCGAAGACTACAGGGACAAGAATCATATGCTTGTGTACTGCGGGTCTGCGAGCATGAAAGACAATGACTATGTAGAGGGGAAGCCATCAGATGATGAAATGCGTCAAATCGATGCAGTAACACATCTTCTTGGAAATCAAATGGGTATCAATGTGGCCCAGTTTACTTCTCGAGAAAATGCACAAAAGAGAAAGCAACTCATTTCCAGCTTTGATGAGGGGGTTTCCATTCAAGCTTTGATAGCTATTCGTTGTTTGGATGAAGGCGTGAATATCCCTAGCGTTGACAAAGCGTTTATTTTAGCAAGCAGTACGAATCCAAAAGAGTATGTACAGCGAAGAGGACGTGTACTAAGGCTTTATAGAGGAAAGCAGTTTGCAAAAATCTATGATTTTATTACGCTGCCGATTGCGCTTGACGATATTAGCTGTTACGCAGAAGAAGACATCGCGACAGCGAGATCTCTAGCAAAGAGGGAATTGGCACGAATGATTGATTTTGCAAGAATTGCCGAAAATCCTTTTGAAGTGGATTCCTTAATTTATGAAATCAAAAACGCTTATGGTATTAAAGAGGATATTTTGGAGGATGAGTGTGATGAATGAAATTAAGCTAGATGAAAGAGTTCTGAACAATATTAAAACTGGCACAATTAAGAAAGAGAAAGCTTTTCTTCATAAACGAATGAGTGAATCAGAGAAGGTAAAAACTTTGTACAGGATGATCAAAGAAGAGGTTAGCAAAGGGAAAAAAGATAATTGATTATCAGGAGGGAATAAGATGCTGATTGAGTACTTGAAAATGGTTAATTTTCGCCAGTTCAAAGAGGAAACCATAATTAATTTTTCCTGCGATCCGGAGCGAAATGTAACGGTAATTTTAGGGAATAATACATGTGGGAAAACAACTTTGCTGCAGGCATTTAATTGGTGTTTTTTTAATAAAGTTGAGTTGCCTCACAAAGACATGCTTTTAAATTATGAAGTGGGAAATAGCATGCCGGAAGGGATTCAGAGCGAAGTTTCAGTTGAGATTGGTCTACAGCATGGCGGCGTACATTATCATATTAAGCGAAGAAGAGTATTTCAAAAACTAAACGGAAAAGTTGTGCCGCAAGGTCAGTATGTCGATATGTGGTACAAGGAACCAGATGGTCAGAGTCAGCCTATTTTAAACAATCAAATCGCAGATAAAATCAACTCAATTTTACCAGAAAAACTGTCTTCTTATTTTTTCTTTGACACAGAACGAGTTTTAGCAATTGGGGAAGGGGAGGATTTATCTGCCGCTGTAAAAGGTTTACTGGGATTGTCTTTGCTGGATAATATAGTGAAACATTTGGGAAAAAGAACAAACGCTTCCTCTGTCATCGGTCAGTTTTATAAAGAACAAGCGCAATTTACTCCTGACGCAAGCGTGAAGAAAGCGATAGATATAATCAATGATGATGAAGAGAAGAAACGTGTCCTTAATTCTAAAATTGAAGAACATAAAAGTGATCTTGAGTCTTATAACAAACGGCTTACGCAGTTGAACCAGATCTTGTCACAAGCAGACGAGACACAAAAGCTTCAAAAACAACGTGATGGCTATGAAAGAATGTTACGAGACAGAAAAAACGAGCTCTCAAGAAAGAAAGAAGACCAGCGAAAACTTATCAATAAAGAAGGGGCTTCTTTTTTACTGCAGCCTTTAATTGGTAAGGCTTTGGCTTTTTTAAAAAAGACAAAAGTAGACGATAAGGGGATTAAAGGATTAACCGCTGTTACCTTGCAAGAAATCTTAAGACGTGGGGTTTGCGTATGTGGGCAGAAACTGGAAAAGGACAGTGATGCATACAATCATATTTTGAAAGAAATTGAATATGTGCCGCCAGCTAGTATAGGAACTCTTGTACGCAATTATAAGGATAGTCTCAATAAATATCGTGAGGATAATGGCTCTCTTTTAGCGGAATTGAAGAGCAGCTACCAACAAATTAGCTCCATAGAGGAAGATATTGAATGCTATTCTGATGAAATTAATAAGTTGAGCAAGCAAATTGCAGAAAAAGAAGATTTGAGTAGGTTAGAAGAAGAACGGGCAAATGTAACTCGTAGATTAAGGGAATTAGGCAGATTAAAAGATGATGAGCTGGGTACAATAGGCAGCTTACAACATGAAATCAATGAACGCCAAAGATATGTTGATGCTCATCTTAATGATTCTACTAAAAGTAGAGAGCTGAGAGTTTGTATGGCTTATGCAGAGAATGTGTCGGAATGGGTTCAATCAATTTACTCGAAAAGAGCGAAAAAAGTTAGGGATGACCTACTAAGTAAAGTGAATGATATTTTTAGAAAAATGTACACCGGTAGTCGAAAGGTTGAACTGGATGATAAATATCAAGTCAAGCTTTTTGCGGATGTCAATGGAAATTATGTTGAGTCAAGTATGTCTGAAGGTCTGCGGAAAGTCAAAAATTTTGCCTTCATTGCAGGATTAGTTGCTCTTGCGAAAGAAAAAGTCATAGCAACAACAGGTGGCGTAGCAGAGGAGGAAGAGGTAGATCTTTCTTCTGAACCGTATCCGCTGGTGATGGATGCTCCATTTTCTAATGTAGATGAAAAACATACGGCCAACATTGCAAAAATATTACCAGAAGTAGCGGAGCAGGTTATTATGTTCGTTATGCAAAAAGATTGGAATTATGCGAAAAAAGTCATGGATGATAAAGTGGGGGCTCGTTACAAGCTAGATAAAGTTAATGAGGTGCATACGGAATTAGAGGTGATTCAGAATGTTTGATAAAGATGTCAGAATTCAAGGAATCTATGCTACGCATCTGAAAAGTCTTGCAAGAGATATGGTTAATTCCAAGAAGCCGTATCTGTTTGATCGCTATATTGATGTGTACATGAATGCGGCTATCATTGGTCTGTTAGAGGGAAAACCTGAAATGCATCCGGATTATTCAACCACAAAAGATACTGCCCAAATATTTGCAGCTGCCTTTTTAACGGAAAGGTATAAATGTGAGTTTTTATATCGTCTGGTTATGCTACTTGATGACAGCACGGGTCTAACTAATGAACAGAAAATTGACAGAGCTTTTAAGGATGATGGAAATGTCGATAAATGTCCTGAAAAGATGGTTGTAAATGAAAAGTTGTTTTTGGGGTATGTTCTTGCTGGAATTGAAATTCTTTATGAAAAAATAGGGGAGGGTGCTACCAGTGTGGATGATTTATGTTTAAATGCATATGCCATGATGGAGAATTATCAAGATAAATGGAATAATCTTACACCTGAAGAATGCTTAAAGAAAGCACTTCGTTCGAATTAAGGGAAAAAATATGATCATTGCTGATTACTATGAATTGGCAGACGTTTTTTATGGAGATTCTTTTATAGACTGCGCTTCTGTATTTTTTAAAAGGCTTGGCCTTGTTGAGAGCGCAGAAGTGAAGAGTTATGCCAGCGAGATCAAGTCTTGGGTATATGATTTGCTTGGCTATGATGTCCATTTGTCAAAAGAAGAACGCTCTGCTCTCGGTTGGATTCAATCCGCTGCAGAGCTTGCTTCGATTCTTATGGAGTCAGGTGAAACGATTCGACTTTTTTCAATACAGCTTAAGCCGTCAAAAGATAGGAGCCAGATCGCATATACTATCCAAAAGATGTTCTCCAAAGGAGTGGGTGACTGCTCTAATATTTTATTTTGCCAAGATTCACCTGAAAAAAGAGAAATCATGCTGACAATGGATACAGGAAATGACATTATTTTGTCGGATTGGTATTCTGTCGAGTCTGATGCAGATAAATTCCTGAATATAGCAACAGCGAGTTTGTCATGGAAAAATGCAAGAGATTTTCAGGCAGATTTATCATACGTAATGGGCCGAGAATATTATTTCCGTCCGTTTTCATCGTTAGATTTTTATGTTTTTTTATACTATTCCCCTCGTGCATTTTTGCTTGAAGATGGGCACTGTGATTGGGAAGCACTGCACAAGGAAATGGATGCTCTTCGTGATAAAGCAGTTTTGGATTATGGGGATGACTATGTAGAGCCTTGTCATGGGGATGGAAAGGGAATTGATGATTTGGATATTCCTATCGATGATCTATATAGTGAGCCAACACGGGCTTCTACAGAGGTGGTGAATCAAGAAGACCTTCCAAATGATGTTACTGATGACAATTTTGATAGACTAATTACACAATTGGAGGATAGCATTAATGATCCGGTTAAACTGATGAAAATTCTTGATTTTAACCAGCCAAAGAAAGAGTCAATAGACCAAGCACGACAGAAAGCCGCTGTAATGGCTGAAAAAGATTCAACGGTTAGCTTAACGGTAGAGACTGAAACCGCGCCGAATATTACTAAGCCTACAGCGGAACATCACGAAAAGGAGACTCAGTCGTATGCTGAGGACGAGAAAGCACCGGTGCCGGAAGCAACTCATCATGTGGAAGAGCAACGTGAAACAGATGTAAAAATGCGGAAAATGGAGGTTAAGAAAAAATCTATTTCAGATATTTCAGAAAAAGTAGATGCTACACTACGAGACATTACTATATTAAAGGCCAAAGTGGAAGATCGCGAACAGAAGATAGCTTTATTGGATGGTGAGAAACAAAAAGTCTCGAGAACGGGAGGGTTTGGCCTTATTCGTGCATGGAACCGTTTCACGCGAGGTTTGCGGAGAAGAAAAATGCCTTTGGAAGTCACAAAGCGTGATACAAGAGCAATTCAAAAAGAAATGAGTATGGTTATACAGGAAAAAGAATTTTTGCTTTGGCAATTGAAGCAGAAAGAAGAGGAGTACGAATTGCTAAAGAAAAAGCTACATGCGCTACAGTAAAACTGCTGAGGTGCTACTCCACTGCCTAGGGAAACGCCGACCATTATGCAAGGGAGATCTCTCGCTATCGCTTTCGATGACGATACACGCGAAGCGCTATTTCTTTCAAACATAATCAAGGAGTAGCACGCTCCACGAGCGACCCCTCTATGCCTTGGGCATAGGGGGATTTATTTCGCAGGCGTCACTTTGTCTCTTTTCGCGGCCCTTCGGGAGCGGCAGTCATTTTCATTTCCCTTTCCTTCCCCTGTATGGTAAAATATAACAGTCATACTGACATGAATAATAAAGAATAGAGAGGCGAAACTTATGGCTCATTGCAATGAAAATTATCTGAATCTTCAGGGTGCATACCTGTTTGCGGAAGTCCGCAAGAAGCAGGAGGCGTACAAAGCCGCGCATCCGGATGCGAATATCATTTCCCTTGGTATCGGTGATGTGACGCAGCCGCTGGCTCCGGTCGTGATCGAAGCGATGAAGAAGGCTGTCGAGGAAATGGGACATGTGGAGACGTTCCGCGGCTATGGTCCGGAGCAGGGCTATCTCTTCCTGCGTGAAGCGATCGCGAAGCATGATTTCCAGGATCGCGGATGTGATATTTCCCCAGACGAGATCTTTGTCAGCGACGGCGCAAAGTGCGATGTCGGCAATATGCAGGAGATCTTTGCAGAATCCGATATCGTCGCGATCACTGACCCGGTGTATCCGGTCTATGTGGACAGCAATGTCATGGCTGGCAGAAGCGGCAAATTTGTCCGTGGGGCGTATGAACGCTTCGAATATCTGCCGTGCTATGAAGAATGCGGCTTCAAGGCAAATCTGCCGTCTCATGATCCGATGATCATCTATCTGTGCTCGCCGAATAACCCGACCGGCTCTGCGCTGACGAAGAAGGATCTGACGGTATGGGTACGTTATGCACAGCAGACGGGCTCTGTCATTTTCTTCGATGCTGCGTATGAAGCATTCATCACGGAAGATGATGTGCCGCACAGCATTTATGAGATCGAAGGGGCGAAGGAAGTCGCTATCGAGTTCCGTTCGTACTCGAAGACGGCTGGCTTCACCGGTGTCCGCTGCGGGTACTGCGTCGTTCCGAAGGAGCTGATGCTGGAAACGAAGAAGGGTGAGAAGATCTCGGCAAACCAGCTGTGGGATCGCCGCCAGTGCACGAAGTTCAATGGCTGCTCTTATATCGTGCAGCGCGGCGCGGAAGCGATCTACACCGAAGAAGGCCAGAAGCAGATCCAGGAAACACTGGATATCTATAGAAAGAATGCTGCGGTCATCTTGGCAGGTGCGAAGGAAGCGGGTCTTCCTGCCTGCGGCGGCGTGAACAGCCCATATGTATGGCTGACGGTGCCGGAAGGTATGACGAGCTGGGATTTCTTTGATTTCCTGCTGAATGAGGCGGAACTCATCTGCACGCCGGGCTCCGGCTTCGGTCCGTGCGGGGAAGGCTATGTCCGTCTGACGTCTTTCAATACGCCGGAGCTGACGAAGGAAGCGGTAGAACGCATGAAGAAGGCACTGGCTGCCAGATAAATTGAAAGGGGAGGGAAGATAGCGATCGGCTCAGGCATTGAGAAATGAGAAGATCGCTTTTCCCGAATTGGGAATGAGGGGTGGCGCTTTCGCGTTCGGTCATCGGTCACTTCTGATCCCTGAACCTATATTTACAAGGAGTATCCATGAGTACGAATCTGCAGATCGGCATTGTCGGCCTTCCGAATGTAGGGAAGAGCACGCTGTTCAATGCCATCACAAAAGCCGGAGCAGAAGCGGCGAATTTTCCTTTCTGCACCATCGAGCCGAATGTGGGCGTCGTAGAGGTCCCGGATCATCGCATCTATGATCTGGCAAAGATGTTCCAGCCGAAGAAGACGACGCCGGCGTTCACTCGTTTCGTCGATATCGCCGGCCTCGTAGCGGGCGCGTCCAAGGGCGAGGGTCTGGGAAATCAGTTCCTCTCGCATATCCGTGAGACGGATGCCATCGCGCATGTCGTCCGCTGCTTCGAAGATGGAAATATCACGCACGTAGAAGGTTCTATCGATCCTGTCCGTGATATGGATATCATCAATACGGAGCTGTGTCTGGCGGATCTGGAGAGTGTCGACAAGAAGAAGGTCAAGACGGCGAAGCTCGCGCAGGCAGGGATCAAGCAGGCGAAGCTCGATCTGCCGGTGCTTGAAAAGGTATTCGATGCGCTGCAGGAAGGGACGCCGGCAAGAGCCCTTGATCTCTCGGAAGATGATCTGGAGGTCTTGAAGGAGCTGAATCTCATCACGCTGAAGCCTGTCCTTTATGTGCTGAATGTCGCGGAAGATGACATCGCGGATCCGGAAGCGAATCCTTTCGTCCAAAAGGCAGCGGCGCAGGCAGAAAAGGAAGGCGCCAAGTGGGTGCCGATCTCTGCGGAGATCGAGCAGGAGGTCTCCGAACTGGATGCCGAAGAGGCGAAGGCTTTCTTGGCCGATCTGGGCGAAGAGGAGCCTGGCCTGAATCGCCTGATCCGCAGTGCGTACTCTATGCTGGGACTCATCAATTTCTTCACCGTCGGACCGGATGAATGTCGTTCTTGGACGGTCCGTGAAGGGACGAAAGCACCGAAGGCCGCCGGCAAGATCCACAGCGATATCGAGAGAGGTTTCATCCGTGCGGAGATCGTCTCCTACAAAGACCTGATGGAATGCGGCTCGTATACGACGGTCCGTGAAAAAGGTCTCCTCCGTGTCGAAGGGAAGGACTATATCATCCAGGATGGGGATATCGCCTACTTCCGCTTCAATGTGTAGTTTTTGAAATCAGAAAGCGCAGCCCGCAGGGGCTGCGTTTTTTTGTATCCTCTTTGAGGAAAGGGGGACTCTCGCATCGTTCCCTCCTTCCGCTGGAAGGAGGCGGTTCGAAGGGGCGGAGGTTGGCTCTCGCAGTGGGATGAAAAGAAACGTGAGGAAAGCGCACTCTCGTATCGTCATCCCGAGCGGAGCCGAGGGATCTTTTTCGTTTGCCGTTTTCTGTTTCCTGTATGAATCAGTTTGCGGGAAACATCGTGATTGCAAGTCTTAAGGAACACGGTGCTTCCCGTTTTCCGTTGTCCTCCCATTTTGCCTGACCGCGAACGAAAAAGATTTCTCGCATTCGCTCGAAATGACGATAGGGGGAAAAAGGGGTACTCTCCTATCGCCACTCTCCCCATATGGGGAAGGCGGCGGTGGGCGGCATTCTCCCTCCTCTCGTTGGAAGGAGGTGCCCCGAAGGGGCGGAGGTTGGCTCCCGCAGCGGGGTGAAAGGGAATGTGAGGGAAGCGGTATTCTCGTATTTCGGACTATACTGATTTCTCTCGCAGATTGCGTTTTTGCATGCCAGTAGAGTAGCCCCTTGAAGAAGGGGCGCGCCGAAGTCGGAGGATAGATCTGCCCCGCAGGGGCAGCCTTCTACGAGAAGGGATGAAAGGGGATGTGAGATAGCCCGTTCTCCCGTATCGTCATCGAAAGCAGAGCCGAGGGATCTTAACGTGATAGCGGCGTTCTGCATTGGTGAGGAAACGCAAAATCGTTTTTTGCCGTATCGATATCTCACAGTCTACGTTTTACCGGTGTGCAAGGAAGATTTCTCGCTTCGCTCGAAATGACGATATGGGGGGAAAAATGATGATACGGGGGATGATGGGATGCGGAGGAGCGGTATTCTCATTTCCCTCCCCCCGCAGGCTAGCTGCAAACTACTTTCCTCTATTTTTACGCAGTCTTCTTTCCTGTGATATAATGACATTATTAGGAGAGAATGTTTTTACGAAATGTAGAGTTTCCTGTGAATTTATGAACTCATAAGGAGGAAATATATGAAGAAGAAATGGATGATCCTTCTCCTCATTGTCATCGCAGTGGCAGCGGGCGGCGGTTATTTCTGGTATCAGAAGAGCCATGCTCCGCAGAAGGATAATTACACGGTGGGGGCGGTATCGCGCGGCACTATCGGGCTTACCATCGATGCGACGGGGACGATCGAGCCGGTGAATAGTGTCGATCTCTCGGCGACGGCGTCCGGCACTTTGGAAAAGGTGTATGTGAAGCAGAATGAAAAGGTCACGAAGGGCGAGACGCTGGCGATGATCGAGTCGAAGGCGCTGACGTCCATGATGAAGCAGACGCAGAACACGCTCGCGAACAAGGAGTCCTACTATGAACGTCTGGCAGGCCTTTATGAGAAAGGCGCGATCCCGTACCAGGATATGGATAATGCGCGCTTGGACTATCTGAATGCACAGGCGGCGTATGACAAGGCGCAGGCGGATGTGAATGATACGGTCATCACATCGCCGATGGATGGCGTGGTCATCGGAGAGCCGATGAAGGAAGGGGAGACGGTGTCTCAGGGGCTGTCTAGCCAGATGGTCATCGTGACGGTTGCGGATCTTTCTTCCATGCGTATCGAGCTTCTGGTCGATGAGACAGATATCGGTGAGGTGGCCGTGGGGGAAGGCGTGGAATTCACGGTCGATGCGTACCCGAACCGCACGTTCCACGGCGTGGTGTCGGATATTTCCAAGAAGCAGTACTCAGCGAGCGGCAGCACGAGCAGTTCCTCGAGCTCGGTCGTGTACTATACCGTCTATGTAGATATCAATAAGGACGAGCTGGAAGGGCTCTATCCGTCCATGACGGCGAGAGCGGTCATCAAGGGCCGCGAGAGCGTGGATGCGCTGACGGTGCCTGTGACGGCGATCCGCAGCGACTCGGAAGGCTCCTATGTCTACGTCAAAGAGGGGGCGGATGTGAAGAAGACCTATGTGACGACGGGGATCTCCACCGAGAAGGAGATCGAGGTGACGAGCGGTCTTTCCGAAGGGCAGGAGATCGTGATCAGCGGGACTGTCTCGCAGGAGAAGACTTCGACTCCGACGAATAAGAACAATCGCCACGGCCCGGGAGGTCCGGTGTGATGGAGAAGAAAGAGAAATCGGATGCAGTCATCCGCTTGACGGATATCGGCAAGAGCTACTATATCGGGAAGCAGGAGGTGCCTGTCCTGACGAAGATCGATCTTACGATCTCCAAGGGGGAGTTTGTCTCTATCATGGGGCCCTCGGGCGCCGGGAAATCGACGCTGATGAACATCCTAGGCTGTCTCGATCGTCCGAGTCGCGGCTCTTACAAGCTCGATGGGGAAGAGGTCGCGAGGCTCGGGGACAGTGCGCTGGCCTATACCAGAAATCGCAAGATCGGTTTCGTCTTCCAGAGTTTCAATCTGCTGCCGAAGCTCTCGGCGCTGGATAATGTGATCCTTCCCATGATCTATGGGAATGTCTTCAAGAAGGAGAGAAGAGAGCGCGCTCTTCGCATGCTGGACTCCGTGGGGCTGGGTGAACGTGCGTATCATATGCCGGCGGAAATGTCGGGCGGGCAGCGTCAGCGCGTCGCCATCGCCCGTGCGCTCATCAATGACCCTGCCATCATCATGGCGGATGAGCCGACAGGGAATCTGGACAGCCGGTCGACAAAGGAGGTCATGGAGATCTTTTCCTCTCTGTATCAAGAGGGGAAGACCATTATCCTCGTCACGCATGAGAATGATGTCGCGGCTTACGCGACCCGCCACGTGATCCTTTCTGATGGACACATTAGTAAAGATATACGAGGGCCTTTATCATGACGAATATTTATTTCGAAAGTGTCCTCATGGCATGGAGCTCGATCGTCAGCAATAAAATGCGCTCGCTGCTCACCATGCTGGGCATCATCATCGGGGTAGCGGCCGTCATCGCGCTCATGTCCATCGGCTATGGCGTGCAGGACTCGATCAAGAGCGATATTTCCCGTCTGGGATCGAATACCATCACGGTCACGCCGGGGACCGGCAGAAAGCCGGGAGTGAAGCAGGCGGCCGGCTCTATGCAAACCTTGACCTACAAGGACTATCTGGCGATCCGCAATCTGCCGAATATCACCTATTCCGCTCCGCTCGTGCAGGGGAGCTACCTTCTCGTCAATGGGAATAAGAACTGGAATACCCGTGTCTACGGCTGTACGCAGGACTATGCGGATCTTTCTGACCTCAAGGTGCAGGAAGGCCGTTTCTGGACGCAGAAGGAGTACAATGCCCGTGCCCGTGTCGCTGTCATCGGGAAAACGGTCGCGACAGGGCTCTTCGGAGAAGAGGATCCCATCGGGAAGAAGGTCCGTATCCATGGGAATCCATTCACCGTGATCGGGCTTTTGGAGGAAAAGGGTTACTCCTTCATGGATCAGGATGACCGCGTCCTCTGTCCCTTCAGCACCGTGCAGGAACGTATGCTGCACATCACCTATGTGAATAACATCGTCATTTCGGCGGATAACAGCAGCGATCTTTCACAGATCGAATCCGATGTGACGAACCTGCTCCGCACGCGCCACCGCGTCTCCGGGACGGATGATGATTTCTCCATTCAAAATTCGCAGGATCTCATCAAGACCATGGAGTCGACCACGCAGACACTGACCATCTTCCTTGGCAGTGTGGCAGCGATTTCCCTCCTTGTCGGCGGTATCGGCATCATGAATATCATGCTCGTCTCCGTCACGGAGCGTACGAAGGAGATCGGCATCCGCAAAGCACTGGGCGCGACATACCAGATGATCATTGTCCAGTTCCTGATCGAGTCCATCACCGTCAGTCTTGCCGGCGGCTTCCTGGGGGTCGCTCTTGGCGTCGGCATCGCGCTCGTGACGCCGCAGCTGTCACAGATCCCGACCGTCATCGCAGCGGGGCCCATCGTCGGCTCCTTTGTCTTCTCTGTCCTGATCGGTCTTATTTTCGGCCTCTATCCGGCGCAGAAAGCGGCGAAGCTGAATCCGATCGATGCATTGCATTATGAATAAGGCAAAGAAAAAAACCTGACTCATGTCAGGTTTTTTGTTTTTGGGTTCAGGATTAGCCTCGGGGACGTGCGGTCTCCCTTGTTTGTGGATGAAAGCCTCTCTTGAATTAGAAATTAGAAATGAGAAATGCGAAATGGTGGTGCGGCGCATAAAAATCAGAAGCGCCGCAGAGGTTTGGAACCAGCGGTTTTCTCGTATCGCAAACCTAATCCCTAGCTACTAATCCCTAGTCACTAGTCGCCACTCACTATTTTCTCACATGAGACAGGTTCACATACAGCTCTTTGGCCTCTGCATCAAGCTTGCGATTTTTCCTCACGTCAGAGAGGTGGTCATATTTGCTGACAGCCTTTCCTTTCGCATCATACATCGCGATGAGGGAGTGATCCATGGAGTATTCTCTTTCACGCTTATCGGCATGGAGATTGATCTTGAATTCACGAATGCGGGTCGTGAGATTTCCATCCGCGAAGTCATAGTCGCTGGGGTTCTTTTTGAGGCTTTCCACGTAGAGGGTGAAGTCTACATTTTCGATGCTGCCCGGGAAGTCCATCGTCTGCATGCCGGAGAGGGACTCCATGTCTGCGTAGCAGATCTCTTCATCGTCTGCATGAATGACGCGATAACGGTCAGGATGGGCGAGGAGTGTCGCAGAATCCATCGCCATTGCAGAAGTCGCAGTAAGCATAGTGAAAGCAGCGAGTGCCAGTGCAAATTTTTTCATGATATCCTCCTTAAAATTGACTCAGGTTCATTTCGATATGATTCGATTATACTATGGAAGAGACAGAAACGCAAGCCGAATTTTCCTAGGGAAACGCTGATTAAATCGTTGTCAGATTTTACTCTTGAATTTTTATACATAGCGAGGAATAACCTGACGCGAATAGCGAGCTATTTAAGGAAGGCTATGACGAAGCTATGTATAAAAATTCTTGTAGAATCTGACTCTGCGATTGAATCGGTGTTTCCCTAGGGGAAATACGGATCCTTTGGCTGCATCAGCATTTCCCGAGATTTGGACGCAAAAAACCGCGGCCGTGAAATTCACAGCAGCGGTTTTTCTATTTTTATTTCGACAGCGCGAGGGCTTTTTCGAAGGTCTTCTTGATGCTTTCAGACGGCTCCTTATCCATGAGACTCACGACGACGATCGCGATGACAGAGAAGAGGAAGCCGGGGACGAGCTCATAGAGGTCAAACCAGGCAAACTGTTTCCAGATGAGAACGGTGAGGCCGCCGACGATGACACCGGCGTAGGCGCCTTTGAGCGTCATGCGTTTCCAGTAGAGGGAGAGGAGCACAGTCCCGCCGAAGCAGGCACCGAAGCCGGCCCATGCGTAGGAAACGATGGAGAAGATATAGCTGTTCGGATCCGAGCCGAGGTAGACGGCGATGCAGGAGACGAGAAGGACCGAGATACGGCTGACGCGGATCAGCGTTTTTTCCGAGGCATCCTTGCAGAGGAAGGCCTGGAAGAGGTCACGGGAGACCGCCGAGGATGTGACGAGCAGCTGCGAGGAGCTGGTACTCATGATGGCCGCGAGGATCGCAGACCAGATGATGCCTGTGATGAAAGGCGCCGAGAGCGACTCTGCCATCAGTACGAAGACGCGCTCTGCATTCGCATTCTCAAGCGGGGTCGTGAGGTATGCCTTGCCGATGACGCCCATGGCGATGGCAAAGGCGAGAGACAAGATGACCCATGTCATGGCGATGTGTGTCGATTTCTTCAGGTCTTTGGCATCCGAGATCGCCATGAATTTGACGAGGATATGCGGCTGTCCGAAATAGCCGAGCCCCCAGCCGAGGGAGGAGACCATCATGATGGCAAGAGCACCCATGCCGGTGGAGTCCGGGAAGAAGGAGAAGAAGTCGGGCCCTTCTTTCGCCAGGATATCCATGGTCGGAGCGGGGCCGCCCAGTGCGATGGCCGCAGCGACCGGTACATAGAGGACGGTGAAGAACATCATCGTGCCCTGAATGAGGTCAGTCAGAGCGACGGCGGAGAAGCCGCCGAGAAAGGTGTAGAATACGACGACGAAGGCGCCGATCAGAAGGGACTCGAAGTAGGGCAGACCGAAGATGGTATTGAAAAGCTTGCCGGCTGCAACGAATCCGGAGGATGTGTAAATGATGAAGAAAAGAATGATGAAGAGGGCGCAGATGAGACGCAGGCCATTCTTCTTTTCTTCGAAGCGGTTCGACAGATAGTCCGGGATGGTGAGCGAATTATTCGCGACCTCCGTGTAGTGACGAAGGCGTGTGGAGACGAGGACCCAGTTCGCCCATGTACCGATGATGAGGCCGATGCCTGTCCAGAAAGCAGAGAGCCCGTGCAGGTACGCATAGCCCGGCAGTCCCATCAGCATCCAGCCGCTCATATCCGAGGCTTCCGCACTCATGGATGTCAGCCATGGTCCCAGTTTACGGTCTCCCAGGATGTAAGATGATAAATTTTTCTGCTGTCTCGAGTAATAGAGCCCGATGCACATCATGCCTGCCAGATAGAGGATGAAGGCCAGGGCGATCGGCCAGCTCCATTCTTCACTCATTTCCATATCATTTCCTCCCCTGTATAATCATTCCATTTTTTTTGAAAATATCTTGAACATTATAACATAAAAAAGAAAGAAATACGATAGGAAAAGGAAATAGGAGACCAAGAGACTCATAGTCTTCCAGTCTATCAGTCTACCAGTCTTTTAGTCCACGATCACCGGCGATGTATAGAAATCCATTTTGCCCTTCCTGTATCTTTTTTCCTTCTGGCAGAAGGACTGCACATCGCTGGCGCGGATGTCCATCTCGAGCATGGCGGCGGCTTCCTTTGGAAGTGTTTTCATTGCTTTCGCCGTGCTGGTGATGATGGGGAGGGGAAGATCTCTGAGGAGGGCACTCTTTTCTCTCTTGAGTGCGAGGAGGCGGGCGTAGGAGGGATCGGGCGGTGCGAGGAAGGGGGAGGGAAGAGCGGCGGGGGAAAGGAGCAGCTCTGCGCCAAGGCGTTTCAGGCTGCTTCGAAGATAGCGTTTGCTCTTCGTGGCGGCGAGCATTTCTTCATAGGAGATCCGCTGGCTTTCCTTAGCCCATTTGTATTCGAGCCCTTCTTTGAAAAGCCCGGTCGCCTGCAGGGCTTCTCGTGGCATCAGGCGGGAGAGGAGATGGCAGCAGTCTTCATAGCGGGCGGGATCCGTGTAGTGGCCTTCTTCCATGAGCTTGGCGGCTTGCTTTGCGTCCGGAGGAGAAAGAAGTGCCGTCCTTTTTTGAGACAGGAGTTCACGCCGCGCACTCGTTGCGGAGACGGGATGCTCCATGTCCCGGGGAATGACGAGGATGTCCATGTCGTAGTGCTTTCGAAGGATCGTCTCCGTGTAGCGGAATCCCAAAAGATTGTTCGGCTTCGTAAGCTCGTCGGCAAGATACGGAAAAGCGGCTGCCATCGCTTCATGGGCGGCTTCTCCGTAAGACAGGCCGTCGGCAATTCTTTCGTGGAGGAGATGCTCGTAGTCCTCTGAGATCGCCCAGCCGGCAGCGCTTATGAGCTCATCCTTCGTGAGAGATTCTGCGCCGAAGGCGATCATGTTCACGCCCATGGCATGGAGCATGGAGGCGGCATGGCAGGAGAAACGGTCTGCGCTCTGAAGGGCGTAGAGGGCTGGAAATTCGAAGACGGCGTCTACGCCGGAGCGGACGGCCCATCCGGCGCGCGTCCACTTATCAAAAAGGGCAGGCTCGCCCCTCTGCACGAAAGCACCGCTCATGATAGCGATGAGAGAGGCTTCCGGATAGGCTTTTTTGATGATATCGATCATGGCGGAATGACCGGCATGAAAAGGATTCCACTCGGCTGTGATGCCGATGAGGGGAGAGGTGGTAGACATGGGGACTCCTTATTCAGAAATTGTAAGATCTTGAGACGGCAGACATCCGGCTTTAGACGGCAGACATCAGACGTTAGGCATAAGGCACCTGACATCTGATATCTCGTCGTCTAAAGTTTCCCGGTCTCTGAGTCTTCCCTATTCTATCACAAAAGTGAGCGGAAACAGGAAATCTGCCCTCCTCTATGATATAATATGAAAAATCAATGAGCGAAGTTTGATCTCGCTACTACAACCAAAGGAATGATATATATGTATAATCATTGGCAGAAAAAATGGGCGCTGTCTCTGGGCCTTCTGGCGCTCGCCATGCTGCCCGCAGGCTGCGGAAACAGCATCGACGATCAGTTTCCCTTCGGGAAGAACCGCATTCACTGTGGCGGCGAGACCATCACGGTGGCAACGCCGTTTGAGCTGATCTCTAATGGCAAGCAGGTAGATCTCGGCGACCGTCAGGCGGAGACGGTCCACGCAGAAGGACACAATGCGAATATGCAGCTCCTTGTGACCGGCACGAAAGAGGGGGAAGGAAAGGATGCGAAAACGCTGGCGGAAGAGGCGAAGAGCATCCTCGCCGATAATCCCAATCTGAAAAATGTGAGATCCCAGCAGAAGGAGATCACCTTGGGGGATGTGAAGGCACAGCAGCTTTCCTTCTCTTTCACAGAGACTGCCCGCGGCAAGAATATAGAGCTCTCTGTAGAAGAATATATTTTCCTCCGGAAGGGCGTCGTCTGGCGCGTCATTTACCAGTATCGCAGTCAGGACGAGGTGGGCAAAGCGCTCACACAAAAAGTCGCCGGACAGATCGCGATGGGGAGTACGTTCTAGGGAGACTAAGAGACTTTAGACTGAGAGACTGGAAGATGTCAGAAATCATACGATAGACTTAGGAGACCATAAGTCTAATGTCTCCAGGTCTATAGTTATTCAGTCTGCGTCCTCTGATTTTTTAACAACGAGGAATCTATGCGATTTTCAAAAGGATTTTTTTCACTACTTTTATTTTTAGCCGCCGGTGCTTTGATCGGCGGCATCTTGGGACAGGTGCTCGGCAGTGCGAACCTTGTCGGCCTCATGCCTTTCCTGACGGAGACCTATGAGATCTTCCATATACAGAACATCGCCCTGAATCTGGGGATCATGCAGATCCATTTCGGCATCCGTTTTGCGCCGAATCTCATCAGCATCCTCGGCATCCTTGTCGCGTGGTGGCTGTATGAGAAGTTTTGAGACCGGAAGATGAGAAGATGTCTCTGCGGTCTCTGTTTCTCGATATCGGTCAATGACATTTGAAACACCGGATTTTCAGTAAAGTGAGGATACGATGATGCTCATCCGTGAAATGCGAAGCGAAGACAAGCCAAGAGAGCGTTTTCAGGAATCCCCGAAGATGGCCAGCATGACGGATCTCGTTGCGATCCTTTTGCGAACGGGGCGGCAGGGGTATTCCGTCATGCAGCTGGCGCAGGATGTCGTCGACCAGCTCGAGCAGACGGTGGGCATCAATGGCTATGAGGATCTTCACTGGCGGGATCTCACGAATATCAAAGGCATCGGCCCCGATAAGGCAGTCACCATCTGTGCAGCGATCGAGCTCGGGCGGCGTCTGACCTATATATATGACAAAAGAAAACTGGAGAATTTCAGTACGCCGGAGAATGTCTCTGCCTTTTTCATGGAGCGTCTTCGCCACGAGACGCAGGAGCATTTCCTCATCGCATTTGTCAATGTGAAGAACCGACTTCTGGGCTACAAAGAAATCTCCATCGGCGGGCTGAATGAGACGCCCGTCGATATCAAGGAAGCGATGAAGTGGGCGATCCGCTACAAAGCCTTCGGCCTCATTCTCCTGCACAATCACCCTTCCGGCTATCCGGAGCCGTCGAAGGAGGACATCGAGATGACGAAGACCTTCGCCAAGGCCGCGAAGCTCCTTGATATGGTGGTGCTGGATCATGTCATCATAGGAGATGGCATCTATGTCAGTCTGCATGAGAGAGGGGTTATTTGAGACTAGAAGACTAGGAGACGTCAGACATTGGACTTCAGATATCAGATTCAGATTTCATAAAGTAGGCGTCTCATGGTCGCTCTCAACGGGAAGGAAGAGAAGATACTTTGGCCTAGGGAAACGCTGATTAAATCGCAGAGTCAGATTTGACATGCATTTTTATGCAACGCTTCGTCATAACCCTCCTTAAATAGCTCGCTATTCTCGTCGGATTATTCCTCGCTTTGCATGAAAATGCAAGAGTCAAATCGAACAACGCTTTAATCAGTGTTTCCCTAGTCACCAGTCACTAGTCACCTCTAATCCCTAGCTACTAATCCCTAGTCTCCTTCGTTCCCAGATATGCTATAATAATAATATATGAGATATAGAAAATTTTAGTAAAGGACAGGTGTGAGCCATGGAAGAAATGGAAAAAGGAAAACGTTATTCCGCAGAAGACAAGGGTTATACCAGCAAGATCTATGAGATCCGCTGGATCCCCGTCACGGAAAGAGAAGAATATCAGGAAGGCCCGACCAGAGACGCGCTCCTGAAGCTTAAAGAAAAAATGGCGGAAAAGGATTTTGACAAATACATCGAAAACGGTGTCATCCGTGTGACCTATGATGAGGGCCGTCTGATGATCATCGTGAAGTCGGAGATCTACCGCACCATGCTGATGGGACCCTTCTACAATGTCATCTGTGAAGCCTTCGATGTGGGACATTTCCGTGTCGTCAGCCAGGTGAATGGGTACTGATCGGAGCGGGAAAGCGGCTCTGATCGAGAGGAAAAGGATAGGCGAGCCGGATGGCCCGCCTTTTTTCTTGCGAACTTTTCCACTATCCGCTATAATTTCCATAGTCTAATGAAAAACTCAGTTACCTATCCGAGGCTTCTTATGAGATTTCGATTTCTTCTTATCCTTTGTATCGCCCTTTTCACCAGCCTTCTTCCGGCAGAATGCCGCGGGGAGGCTCTTTTGCGTGCGGCGTTTCCTTACAGTCTGACGAAGGAGGCGGGCGTGGCGCATGCGGGCAGCACGCAGCTTCTCTATATTTCCGTGCAGAATTTCGGCAATGAAGAGGAAGCCGCCGAGATCACCGCGGCATTGCCGGAGGGATTCACGGCACTCGCCGGAGACGGCTGGGAGGTGGACGGGCAGGAGGTGTGCATCCACTGGACGCTTCCTGCAGACTATGGCGAGCAGTTCCTCGCGGTCCCGGTGAAATGCAGCGAAGAGGCGGGGGAAGGTGTCTACGAGATACCGGTCTCCCTTCGGACGAAAGAGGGCGTGAAAGAGGAGAGGATCTCCTTCACGGCAGGACCGGCGGAAGAGGAGCAGGATCAGAAGGCAGCGCAGACATGGTATATCCAGTCGGTGCTGCTTCCGGTGAATGAGGACGGGGAGCGGGATGCGAGACAGGAAAAGGATACGCTCGTCACGCCGGATGTGACACTGGAGAATATGAAGAACCGCCTGACGGGCGGGCGTGGTGTGGACTGGGATGCGCTCACGGCAAAGCCGAATACGTACCTCCTTCTGGATATGAGAAATCCGAAGAAAGATGTACGGACGATCCATCTGAGCGCTGAGCTCGTAGACAAGGAGACGGGGGAGGTGCGCCCCGGGCTCATCGCAGCGGCCGGTGAGGGAGAGTCTCTCGACCGGACGAAAATGCGAAGTGAGGCAGTGCTCTCTCTGAACGGCCATAAAATGCAGACCGCTGTGGTGCCGCTGTATGTGGATCCTTTTTCGATCGCAGAGGGAGACTATGCGCTGCGCCTCACGCTGTTTGACGGAGAGACGGTGCGTGTGACGGAGCTGCCGCTCACCGTCGTGAAGAAGCGGAGCGTGGGATTTGCGACGCTCGGCTTTGCCCTCCTTTCTCTTCTCGCGCTGGCAGCGTCCATCGGCGGACTGAAGCGCTGCATCCTCTCCATCGGAGCGAAGGGGGATATCACGGTATCGCTCTTTGCGGCGATGGCTTTCGGCGGGGTCGTCGTGCCGGTGACACTTCTGGGAGATTTCCTGCATGTCCTCTTAGGGCCTTTCTCCGGACTGGTGACGGGACTCCTCTCAGGGGTCGTGCAGTACCTGCTTCTGGTCTCGCTGCTGGTTCTTTTCCGTAGGTCGGGGGTCTGTGCGCTCTTTTTCCTCATGCGCTGGATGCTCTCGGCGGTACTTTTTGGCCGTGTGACGCCGGTGGGGATCCTGATCTGTGCGGTATCCATCGTGATTTTGGAAACGACGCTTTACTTCGCAGGTTTCTATCGAAAGAAGGAGCTGACGCCGCTCTACGCGATGGGGATCTCCTTCCTGATCGGGCTTTGTGATGCGGGAATCACTTTTGTGAATATGGAACAGCTGATGTTCTTTTATCGGTTATATTATGCAGACTGGTTCATCGGGCTTTACATGCTGATGAATGGTCTCTTGTACAGTACACTCGGCAGCTGGATGGGGTATCGCATCGGCAGCCGCTTGAAGCAGGTGATGGGGACATGATACTGGAGATCAGGGATCTTTCGTGCCGCTACGTATCGCGCAGGAAGGATACTCTTTCGCATGTGGATCTATCACTGGCTGAAGGTGAGATGGTCCTCATCGCGGGGCGCTCCGGCTGCGGGAAATCGACGCTCATCAAGAGTATCACGGGGCTTTTGGAACCGGGGGAAGCACGGCTCACGGGGACGATCGCTCTCGATGGACGGGACGTGACAGAGATGAGCGCGGAAGATATCGGACTTCTGGCAGGCACGGTATATCAGACGCCGGATGACCAGCTCTTTGCGATGACGGTAGCTGACGAGGTCGGATTTGCCCTCGAAAACCGCGGAGAGGATCCGTCTGTCATCCGGGAAGAGGTCCGGCGTGCGCTTGCAAAGACGGGGCTTTCCGGTATGGAGACGCGGAGTATCCATGCGCTATCAGGCGGGCAGAGGCAGCGTCTGGCGCTGGCCTCGATCCTTGTGACGCATCCGAAGCTTCTTATCTTGGATGAACCGGTGAGTCAGATGAATCCGAAGGGTGTCAAGGATTTCTTGGAGCTTCTGGTTTCCCTGAATCGGGAAGACCATATGACGATCCTCGTAGTGGAGCACCGTGTGAATGAGCTGGCGCGGTATTTTCCCCGCCTTTGCTGCATGTATGAAGGACGATTCATCTATGACGGAGCGACAGAGGGGGCATGGACAGCGCTCGGAGATACGGAGGCCTATGGACTCCGCGAGCCGCAGGCGGTGAAGCTCGGCCGCCTCCTGCACCTTCCTTATCTTTCGGGGCATGTGAAAGAGACGGCAGAGGAGATCCGGAAGAGCGGTATCTCCTTTGCGCCGCATATCTTGCGAGAGAAAAAAGAAAGCCATGCACCCGTGGTACTCGAGGGAAGAGATCTCCACTATCGCTATCAGGGCGCGGAGAAGGAAACACTTCACGGACTCTCTTTTGCGATCCGCAAGGGGACGATCAATGCGCTCATGGGCTTCAATGGGGCAGGGAAATCCACGCTGATGAACCTTTTATCCGGACTGGATACGCCGACATCGGGAGAGATCCTGCTCCTTGGGAAGCCGGCTGAAAAGCAGCGCCATCACATCGGCTATATGCGGCAGGAGGCAGATCTCATGTTGCTTACGGACTCGGTCAGCGATGAGCTGACATGGAATAATAAAACCATCACAGAAGAGGAGCTGGATCGCCTCCTTCGCCGTCTACATGTATGGCATTACCGTCATGATTTTCCACTGGCACTGTCCAAGGGGCAGCGTCTTCGTGTCGTCTTCGGTGCGATGCTCGCAAGGAAGGATAATGACCTCTTGCTCCTTGACGAACCGACGACGGGGCAGGACCAAAAGAGCCTGTCGGATATCAAAGCACTTCTTCGCTATGCGGCCTCCGAAGGACGGACGATCTTCTTCTGCACCCATGATATCGAGCTGGCAGGCGAGCTGGCGGATCAGGTGTTCCTTTTGAAAGAGGGAAGCTTCCTCGCAAGCGGCACGCCGCATGCGATCTTCAGTGATAAAAAGCTGATGGAGGAAGGCGGTCTGGCGCTCCCACCCATGCTGACATTGTCGGAAATGCTGGGCATCGAGCCGTGTATTTCTGTGAAGGAGGTGATGGATCATGTCCTATAGACAGCTTTGGGAGGGCGGGGATGGCCATTCCTTCCTGATGCGTCTCGATGGACGGACGAAGCTCTCCTTCCTCTTCTGCTATGCGCTGATGATGATCATCGTGGACAATGCCAGGACGCTTTTTTTCCTCTTCACGCTGACTCTCGTTTTTCATTTTCTGGGAAAGACGCCCTTCTATAAGTGGCGGGTGCTCGCGATCTTCATCCTATTGGGCCTTTGGGGATCGATCGCCAGTCAGGCGCTCTTCTTTTCGCAGAATCCACGGACGCCCCTTGTGACTTTGATCTCTCCCGGCTTTCCTGTCTTGGGGGCGCTGACGAATGGTCTCTATATCTATCGGGAAGGCATCATCTACGGCGCCATCCAGGGGATGCGTACGGTATCGATGATCACGCTGGGGCTGCTCGTCTGCTGGACGAGCGATCCGCGCCAGCTGCTGAAGGGGCTTACTTCGTGGAATCTATCTCCGCAGGCCGCCTTCATGCTGGTGACGGCGATCCGCTTCTTCCCTGTACTTGCTGCGGAAGCAGGCGAAGTCATGGTCGCATTGCAGCTGCGAAGCGGCAGTGAAAAGGGACGGCATCAGGTGCTGATGCACATCCCGCACATGGTGAAGCCCCTCTTGGCCCGCTGCCTTCGCCGTTCCGCGACGCTGGCCCTTTCCGTCACGAGCCGCGGTCTTTTCCTCGCCAAGGGAAGGAGGGCAGACATCTGGCGGCCGTCTGAAAAATGGGTCTCTTTGCTCTTCCTTCTTTTCACGGTGGGCTGCGGCAGTGCCAAGATCCTCTATGCGCTTTCCAAAGAGGGCTTCTACTACGGCGCGCTCCGCATGGTGTATGACTGCGCGAAGATGTATTTATAATGGTTTCAGGGTTCAGGTTGACGGGTTCGGGGGAGACTTTGAGACTGATAGACTTGGAGACATCAGATATTAGACATCAGACATTTGACGTCTAACGTTTGAAGCAGATATGCTCCGCGGCGCTTCTGATTTTTATGCGCCGCGCTTCCCCCTTTGAACCTCTTGAACCTATAGAACCCGCTCCTCCCTCTTTCGCAAACAATCAAGGGACGGCATAACCCTGAACTCTATTCTGGTGACCAAACATGAAACGATGTAAAACAATTCTCATTTTTTTTCTTCTTGCACTGACATGGAGCGCTCTTTTCTGGCTGACCGGGAAAAAGACACCCTGGCAGATCTTTGCGGGCAAAGAGTCAGACGCAGCCTACGTGATCTCCTTAGGCGACATGGCAGGACGGAACTATGACCGCATGGGCTTTGACAGCGGCAAGGTACTCTACGTGAAGTCGGACGGCGGCTGGCTCGTCGGTACAGCGAATGGCGAGCTCATCCATTTCGATGAGAAGGGAGAGGAGCTGTGGAGCCACTCTGTCGGCACAGGCCTCATCCGTGGCATCGCAGTGAGCCGGGATGAGAAGGTCGTCTATGCGGGGGAGAAAAGTCCGGAAGGAACGATGTATGCCATGGATGTGAAAAATGGTGATGTGCTGTGGACCTTCCGGGGAGATTCTCTCATAGGGTATGAGGCGGACATACAGTCCGAGCCGACGGCCATCGATATATCGACGGATGCTGCAGGACATGTATATGCGGTTTTCTATCGATTCACGCTCGATGAGAAGGGACAGCGGACATACCTTTCCCGCATTATTTCCTTCGATGAGACCGGGAAAGAGCGCTGGCGCTACCCTGCAAAAGAGAATATGGATGCGTGGGTGAATTGCGGTGCTGTTTCAGAAAGCAGCGGCCGCTTCGCCTTTGCGACAGCGAATTACGACAAAGCAAAGACCGATGGTCTTACCTATAATAAAAATCTGTATGTCCTTGACAGCCATACAGGGACACTGCTCCATGCCGAAAAGATCCCGCCGGTCGAGACCTTCGGCACCACGACGATCCGGAACGGTCTTTCTTACTCGGAGGATGGGAAGTACCTCGCGGTGATGGCGAGTGATGGACGCGGATTTCTTCGTGACGAGGACGGGCGTCCCATCTGGGAGCGCAGCATTTCCAGAGTCATGGAGATCGGCGGCAGCTATTACTTTGCGGCAGGTCGTGATGCGCTCTTTTCCGGAGACAAAGTCCTCTTCGGTACCATCAATACATTCAATCGGGAAAATTGGCAGCTGCCGGCGCCCGTCATCCATCCATCAGGAAACAGTCTCTATGGCTTTGACAGGGACGGGAAGTATCTCTTCCGCTATACCGCACCTGCGGAGATCGAAGCCATCGGGGGCGCCGGTGATGTAGCTGCGCTGGCGATCGGCAGAAATGTAAGAAATCATGACTACAAAGCCCATGGAGCAGCAGTCATCAGTCTTTCTGACGGGACTCTCCTCAATGAGTACCATACGAAGGGACCGCTCCAGACGCTTGCGATCTCCTCCGATGGCCGCTACGTGGCTGGCATCGAAGTCCCCGCTGTCACGGCTGAAGGAGATCTACTCGGAGCCTATCGGCTGCACATCTGGGATCGGGAAAAGTGACCGGGAAACAAGGTGATGTCAGCGGTGAGACCGCAGGAGCCTCCTCTCGCCTTGAAGCCACATTCCCTTTGCGTTATAATAAAGAACAAATTGTTTTTTATTGAAGACCAAGAGGATACTATGATACGAAGATTTATGAAATATTATCGTCCCTACATGCACATTTTGATCTGGGTGATCGTAGGGACGTTTGCTATGGCCGGACTGGATCTGATCTTTCCAGTCGTTGTCCGTGATCTCATTCATGACGTACTGCCGGCGGGGGATATGCATCGGCTGTTTATCGGCGCAGGGATCCTTCTTGTCCTGTACATCCTGAATTTTGCGATCCAGTATGCGGTGCAGTACTATGGGCATGTCATGAGCGCGTCCATCGAACACGACATGCGACGGGATCTGTTTGCTCATATCGAGAAGCTCTCCTTTCATTACTTCGATAATGAGAAAACGGGACAGCTGCTCTCCCGCATCACAAGCGATGTGACAGAGATCAGTGAGCTTTCCTTCCGCGGACCGAATGATGTTCTCCTCTGCGGCGTCATCATGGCGGGGACGCTGGTCGTGATGTTCGTCATGAACTGGCAGCTTGCCCTCCTCATCGGTGCGCTGCTTATTGCGAAGAGCATTCACACCGTGAAGGTGAATAAACAGATGAAGTCCGCCTTTCGGCAGAACCGGAAGAAGGCAGGGGAAGTCTCTGCCCGCGCAGAAGAAAGCCTTTCCGGCATCCGCCTTGTGAAGGCTTTTGCCCAGGAGGCCTTCGAGCTGGACCGTTTCGAAGAGAAGAGCCGCGAGCTCCGGGATACCCGTTTCGCTTCGAATAAGCTCATCGCGTATTTCTCCGGCGGCATCAATTTTTTCACCAACTTCATCAATGTGGCGGTGATCCTGGCCGGCGGATGGATGATCAATGAGGGAACGCTTGCGCTTTCTGATTTCGTCGCATTCCTTCTCTATGTGAATATCTTCATGCGTCCGGTCTTCCGTCTGACGATCCTCGCTGAGGTGTACCAGCGCGGCATGGCCGGCTTCCACCGTTTCGAAGAGATCATGCACACCGAGCCTTCTATCGAAGATCCGGAAAAGCCTGTCATGCTCTCCCATGTGAAAGGGGATATTGATTTCAGGGATCTATCCTTCGGTTACGATCCGGGGCATCTCATCCTGCATGATCTCGCCTTTGAGATCCCTGCCGGAAAGACGGTGGCTTTCGTCGGCGAGACGGGGGCAGGGAAGAGCACGCTCGTCAGCCTGCTGCTTCGCTTCTATGAACCGACAAAAGGCGAAGTCATGCTGGACGGACATCCGCTTTCCGCGTTCCGCCAGCAGGACCTCCGAAGAAAGATCGGTATCGTGCAGCAGGATGTCTTCCTCTTCGGGGATACCATCGCAGAGAATATCGCGTATGGCCGTGAGAACGCGACTAAAGAGGAGATCGAAGAGGCTGCACGTCTGGCAGCGGCGGATGATTTCATCCGACAGCTTCCGAATGGCTATGAGACGAAGGTCGGCGAGCGCGGCGTGAAGCTTTCCGGCGGGCAGAAGCAGCGTATCGCCATTGCTCGCGTCTTCCTCAAGAATCCGCCTGTTGTCATTTTCGATGAAGCGACATCTGCCCTTGATACCCAGACGGAGAAGAAAGTACAGAAGACACTCGATGAGCTTGCGAAAAACCGCACGACAATCATCATTGCACACCGTCTCTCGACTGTCAGAAATGCGGATGTGATCTACGTTCTGGACCACGGACGCCTGCTCGAGCGCGGCAGCCATGACGAACTGATGGCAAGGCACGGGAAATACTTTGCACTGTATGAAGCGCAGAAAAAGAAAAAAGAAGATGAATAGTGAGTCATGTAAAATCCTCTTCCCCATTTCGGGGGAGAGGATTTTAGTTTAGGGTTGGCGGGTTCAGATAAGCGACTAAGAGACTTTAGACATCAGACATCTAAAGTCTCTTAGTCTATCAGTCTCTCCCGTCTCGTAGTCTTTGCGCTGAAACCGGTACCTCTTTTTTTATTTATCTTCTTTACATGCCGCCTCTTCCATGTTACACTTTTCACAGTATAGAAGGAGCGCGGACGAATTCGATGGCTGCTCCAGCGGGAAAGCAGACTTTGTTTTCCTAGATTACTCGTAAATGAGGGATGTAAATGTCACTTTATGTAAAAAAATTCGGCGGAAGTTCTGTTGCGACACCGGAAAAAATGTTGAATATTGCAAACCGTGTGCTTCGCGATCGGAAGCCGGGGGACAAGATCGTGATCGTCGTATCGGCTATGGGCGATACCACCGATGATCTCCTGGCACTGGCTTCGAAGGTATCGGACATCAATCATGGACGTGAAATGGATATGTTGCTGGCTACCGGTGAGCAGATCTCCATTTCTCTTATGGCGATGACTTTCAGAAAGCTCGGCGTTCCTGCTGTATCGCTCACAGGCCCGCAGGCAGGCATCATTGCCGGAGGGGCATATGGCAAAGCGACCATCGATGATGTGAAGCCGGAGCGGGTATTCAAGGAGCTGGAAGAAGGCAAGATCGTCATCGTGGCAGGCTTCCAGGGCCTCATGAAAAATGGCGATGTGGCGACACTGGGCCGCGGTGGCAGCGATGCGACAGCGGTGGCACTCGCAGGTGCGATGCATGCAGATATGTGTGAGATCTTCACCGATGTGGATGGTGTATACTCTGCAGATCCGCGTGTCGTGAAGAATGCACATAAGATGAAAGAAATTACCAATACGGAAATGCTGGAAATGGCACGTCTGGGCGCTGGCGTCATGCAGCCTCGTAGCGTCGAACTCGGGATCAAATATCACATCCCGATCCATGTCAGATCCACATTTACAAATGATGAAGGAACGATTATCCGGGAGGTATGTATGGAAGGTTTGAACGAAACGGTCAGAGGCGTGGCACAGGATGCTCATGCGGCTAGAATTGCGGTACTGGGACTCAGAAATGTGCCGGGCGTGGCATACAGCGTATTCTCCGCTCTCGCAGAAGACAATATCACGGTCGATATGATCGTGCAGAGCGTCAGAAATTCCAATGACGACAAGACGGATATCGTATTCACCATCGATGATACGGATATGGAAGATGCCAAGAGAGTCCTTGATAAGATGAGAGACGATGGCAAAGTGGAAGAAGTCATTTATGATGATGACACGGCAAAAGTCTCTGTCGTAGGTGCCGGCATGCTCGGCAAACCGGGAGTCGCTGCCCGTATGTTCGGCGCACTTGGCAGAGCCGGTATCAATATCGATATCGTCAGCACCTCGGAGATCAGCATTTCCTGCCTCATCCTTAGAAAAGACCTGACCAAAGCTGTACAGGCGATTCACGATGAATTTTTCCCGCAGGACGAAAAATAATAAATAGATGCTTGTGGAAAAAGCACAGGAATTTCCTGCGCTTTTTCTTGTGAACGAAAGAAAAAAGAGGCAAAGGAAATACGGATCCACTCATTGGCAGCGCTCATCCCGGGATTTTTATATAGGATAAAGCACTGCGGAGTGCTTGCACCATGGGGAGCCGCTTGGGCAGCCTTTAGCACCTTTTTACGCAACAATTATCAGCAACCGATAAGGAGAGATCAAATGAAATGGAATGATGGAGACCTGGTACACGGATTCCGTGTCAGCCGCATGTCCCATATTGAAGAAGTCAATGCCGATGCCTACCTGATGGAGCACGTGAAAAGCGGTGCCCGTCTTCTGTATCTGGACAGCGACGATGATAATAAAGTTTTTTATATTTGTTTCCGCACGACGCCGGATAATTCCAAGGGTGCGCCGCATATCATGGAGCACTCGACGCTCTGCGGCTCTCGGAAATATCCGCTGAAGGAACCCTTCGTCGAGCTCGCGAAAGGCTCTCTCAATACGTTCCTCAATGCGATCACCTGGCCGGATAAGACCATGTACCCGATCGCCAGCCGCAATATGGTCGATTTCCATAACCTGATGGATGTATATCTCGATGCCGTCTTCTATCCGAATTGCCTCAAGGATCCGCAGATCCTGATGCAGGAAGGCTGGCACTATGAGCTGGAGAACAAAGAGGCGCCGCTGACGTACAATGGTGTCGTTTACAATGAAATGAAAGGTGCGCTCTCTTCGCCGGAAGCCATCATGGAAGACCGTGCGACAGAACGTCTTTTCCCGGATAATACCTATGGCGTGGAGTCCGGCGGGGATCCGGAAGTCATCCCGAGCCTCTCCTTCCGGGAATTTACTGAATTCCACCGACGCTTCTATCATCCGTCGAACAGCTATATCTACCTTTATGGCGATATGGATATCGAAAAGACGCTGGCTTATATCGATGAAGAATACCTGTCCCATTTTGACCGCCGCAATGTGGACTCGGCCGTCCGCACGCAGTCCGGCTTCAAGAAAAGGGTATCGGCGACCTGCCCGTATGGGATCGCAGAACAGGAAAGCGAAAAGGGGAAGGCCATCCATGCCCTCTACATCGCAGCAAGCGACCATATGTCTACGAAGGAATCGCTCGCTTTCCGCATCCTGAACTATGTCTTGATCGATATGGACGGCGCACCGCTGAAGAAAGCAGTCATGGATGCCGGCCTTGGAAGCGACCTGTCCGGCGGCTATTGTGACAGCTACAAGCAGCCTGTCTGGACCATCGAGGTGACAGGCTCGGAAGTGGAGAAGCAGGAGCAGTTTGCCCAGGTCATCGACGGGACGCTGCGCACGCTCGCTCTTGACGGCATCGACAAGGATATGCTCGATGCTGCACTGAACCGTACGGAATTCACCTCGCGTGAAAACGATTATCAGGGACGTCCGAAAGGACTTTTCTACGGCGTGCGCGCGATGGATCTCTGGCTCTATGACCGTGACCCGATGGCGGCACTGCGCTATATCGATGACATCAAAGAGCTTCGCGAAGGGATCCAGAATGGCTATTTCGAAAGCCTTCTCCTGAAGTACGTCATCAAGAATCCGCATCAAGTCCTGATCACCATGAAGCCGGAAAAAGGACTGACGGAGAAGAATAATGAGGCAACAGCAGAAAAGCTCGCTGCGTACAAGCTGAGTCTCACCGACGAGCAGCTCGAAGACATTATGGCGTCCACCAAAGCATTGAAGAAGCGTCAGGCATCCATGGAAACGGAGGAAGCTCTGCAGACCATTCCGCTCCTGTCCCGCGAAGACCTGAAGCGGGAGATCGAGGAGGAAGTGCTTGAAGAAGAGACCATCTCCGGTATCCGCCACTTCCACTATGATATTCACACGACGGGGATCTCCTACGTCACAATGTATTTCGATCTCTATGACCTCACCGAGGAAGAGATCCCGTATGCCGTCCTCCTTTCAGGGATGCTTCGCAGCTTGGATACGGAAAAGCACAGCTACACAGAACTCGCGCGAATCTCCAATGCGTATACCGGCGGCATCAGCTTCCAGATCTCCTGCATCGGCGATATCAATGACGCATCGAAATATAAGCCATTCATGGTCGCAAGAGGCAAAGCACTCACCTCAAAGGCTGAACGGCTCATGGACCTGCTGGGAGAAGTCATCAATCATACATCCTTCCGGGATACGAAACGGCTGAAGGAGCTTCTCTTGGAAGAAAAATCAGAATGGGATATGACCGCCTTCTCTCGCGGGCATAATCTCACCATGGGACGCCTCGCATCCTATTTCTCCAAGACGGCACAGTTCTCTGAGCAGGCCGGCATGACGTTCTATTATTTCCTGGCAGACCTTGTCAAGACGTATGACGGTCAGGCAGAGGATGTCGCCGAGGAGCTCTCGGCTGTCGCGAAGAAGATCTTCACGAGAAGCCATATGTTCTTTGCCACTACAGGCGAAACGGAAGAAAAGCAGGCTGTCGATCGCTGCCTTGGCCTCATCTTGGGTGATATGCCGGAAGGGGAGAAGAAGGAAGCCCATCTCTTCGATTTCCCAGCCAAGGTGATCAATGAAGCCTTCCTGACCTCCGGCAAGGTCCAGTACGTGGCCAAAGGCGGCAACTTCCGCGATCATGGATTTACCTATACCGGCGCACTTCGTGTCATGGAGACCATCCTCCGCTATGAGTACCTCTGGAAGAAAGTCCGTGTTCTCGGCGGTGCATATGGCGCTTTCACACAGTTCCTGCGCGATGGTACGTCCCTTCTCTGCTCATACCGTGACCCAAATCTGAAGGAAACGCTCGAGACGTACAAAGACCTTCCGGAATATCTGGAAACGCTCGAATTATCCGAACGTGAAATGACCAAGTACGTCATCGGTACCATGGCAGCGGATGAGATCCAGCTCACCCCGTCCATGAAGGGCGAGCGTGCGATGCTCCACTACCTGAATGGCAATACCAGAGAAGACCGTATGCGGATCCGCAGTGAGGTCATCTCCTGCGAAGTGAAGGATATCCGTGCTCTTGCTCCGCTCGTCAAGAGTATCATCGATGATCCTTATATCTGCTGCATGGGCAGCGAGGAAAAGATCCAGCGGGATAAGGCACTTTTCAGGAAAGTCCTCTCTATGCCGGAGTAAGTCAGATCAGGGATGAGAAATGAAGGCGGCAGGAGATCTCTCTGAGAAGGAATTTGGCCGCTTCATCTGCGATGTACCTGCAAAGCCCGCTGCACCTCGCCCCAGATCCCTTATCATTTTTACCATCAAGGAGGCTCAAATGCTTGAGCCTCCTTTTGTATCATTGAGAAAACGCTGATGTGATCTGATGATGGGATCTGTGTTTTCCTAAGGAGACGCTATGCAGACAGCCATTCGTACCCGCTTTGCGCCGAGCCCCACGGGATATATGCATCTTGGGAATATCTGGGTCGCTTTTTTGAACTGGCTCTGGACACGCCAGCATGGAGGGGCGATCGTGCTGCGTATCGAAGACATCGACCGGCAGCGAAGCCACGCGGAATACATAGAGGGGATCCAAGAAGACCTCGCATGGATGGGTCTTTCCTACGACGAGGGCCCCGGCGGGAGCTATTCGTATGGGACGCCCGTCCAGAGTCTCCGATTTCCTCTCTATCAGGAAATCATGGATCGGTGGAAAGAAGCGGGGGAGGTCTATCCCTGCTTCTGCAGTCGTGCCCGTCTCCACAGCATCGCCTCTGCGCCGCATGAAGGAGAGGGACTGCCGGTCTATGATGGACACTGCCGCCGTCTGAGTGCGGAAGAAGTCGCGGACAGAGAAAAGGGGAAGGCGCCCTCCTGGCGCCTTCGTATGGAGGAAAGCCGCGTGTTCTTCAGAGATCTTTTCTGCGGAGAGGAGACATGCGTGCTCCGTCCTGGCATCGATGACTTTGTCCTTCGGCGTGCCGATGGCATGGTCGCTTATCAGCTCGCCGTATCCGTCGATGATGCGGCGATGGGGATGACGCATGTTTTTCGGGGAAATGACCTCCTCTCCTCGACCTTTTATCAGCTCTATCTGCTGAAAAAATTGGGAGTCGCCCATGTTCCGACTTACGGACATCTGCCTCTTCTAGTTGATGCGGAGGGGGTCCGGCTCTCGAAGCGTCAGAAAGGTCTCACTCTTCGTGAAATGAAGGCAGAGGGCAAGAAGCCTTCTGATATCATTGGACTCCTTCTGTATCATGCAGGCGCGCTTCCAAAGCCGATGCCCGTATCCGCAGAGGAAGCGGCTCGGAATGTCGGCTTTGAGGAGCTGAAGCACCTGTCTTTGCCGCATATCGTGGTGACGCAGGTCTAAAAAACGGCTATAATGAATCTATAGATGGTTATCCGGGAAAACGATGATGCGATTCACGATGGGATCCGTACTTTCCCGGAGGATCCGGTAAAGGAGCTGATTTCCATGATCCATATCACCTGTGAAGGCAGAAGTTTTGACTTTTTTAACGGTGCGACACCGCAGAATTTATGGAATATGGTCCGCGGTACAAGGGGGAAGGAGGAGGCGGTGCTGGCAGAGATGGATGGCGAGCTTCTTGATTTCCAGACACCGTTTCCCTCCGGCGGAGATGTGCGATGGATCCCTCTTTCGGCGCCAAAAGCGCGCCAGGCGTATGTGAGAAGTGCGATCATGCTTCTCGTATGTGCTGTGGAAGAGATCTATGGAGAAGGGGCAGATGTCCTCGTGAAGCATTCGCTGGGAAAATCGCTGTATTGTGAATTCGAAGACGGTCATGTACCGCTCAAGAAGGAGCTGGACCGGCTGGCGGCACGGATGCGTGAGATCTCCGAAGAGGGACGCGATATCACAAAGCTCGTCGTCGGAAAGAAACGTGCGATGGCCTTTCTTCGCATCAAAGGGCGGGAAGAGGATGCAGAGCTGGCAGGTGAGCTTGCCGGGAATACGATCAATGTCGACCAGTGCGGGCGCGTGATTGACTATTTCTTCGGCCCTCTTTTGCCGGATATGAGCTTCGTGCGCCTTTTTGCGCTGAAGTCTTATGCGCCGGGATTTCTGCTGCGCCTTCCGGATGAGGATTTTCATCTGGCTCAGGATGAGGAAGAGGACCCGCTCTTTGCGAAGGTCTTCCTCGAAAGCCAGAACTGGTCCGAGCTTATCGGCTGCCAGAATCTGGCGCAGCTCAATGCTTCTATCGAGAATGGTAAAATTCTCGACTACATCTCTATCGCGGAAGCGCTGCATGAGAAGAAGCTGGCAGAGCTTGCAGATGCGATCTGTGAGGCAAAGCCCAGGATCCGTCTCGTCTGTACGGCAGGGCCGTCATCCTCGGGCAAGACCACCTTCATGAAGCGTCTCATTGTCCACCTACAGGTGAATGGGGTGCATCCTGTCATGATCTCGCTGGATGACTATTTCAGGGATCGCGACGAAATGCAGGGGGAAGATTGGGAAGATATCCACGCGCTTGATCTGGACCGTTTTGAAGGAGATATCACCGCACTTTTGGAAGGGAAGCCGGTGCGGCTTCCGACTTTCAATTTCATCACTGGGAAAAAGGAGTGGAATGCGCCGCCCGTGACGCTCGGGAAGGGGCAGCCGATCCTTGTGGAAGGGCTCCATGCACTGAATCCGCGCCTCACCTATTTTGTCCCCGGCTACCAGTGCATGCATATCTATCTTTCCGCACTGACACAGATCACCATTAACCACCATAACCGTATATCGACCTCGGACACGCGGCTTCTTCGCCGTATGGTGAGAGATATGCAGTTCCGCGGAAACCCTCCGGAAAAGACGATCTCCACCTGGCCAGGCGTCCGCAAAGGAGAGGAACGGAATATTTTTCACTTCCAGGGACGCGCTGACGTTGTATTTAATTCTGCACTTCTTTATGAGATCCCCGTTCTGAAACGGATCGTAAAGCCGTTTTTAGAGGAAATACCCAAGGACAGCCCTGCCTATGGGGAAGCCCGGCGCCTTTTGGAATTTCTCGCGCCCTTCCGCGAGCTGGATGCATCGCTCGTGCCGGATCATTCGCTGCTTCGCGAATTTGTCGGCTATCAAGGGCTGGGAAGGTCGTTCCTGAATCGCTAGGGCTTTCTCACGGATCCCGAATGAAAGCTCTGCTTGCATGAGAATTGCGGGATGAGAAATAGCGGCGGCTGCGCCTGACATAAAAGACAGCCTGTGCTGAAAATCTGCTGTTTTTCCGCACGGTCAGCGTTCTCCTTACCGGGAAGGCAGATCGTCAGATCCTGTGGATTCGAATCACTTTCCCATTCTCCTACTAGCAATCTTTGGCAAGACAAGGTACAATAGAAACAGCTTTAAGACAATTCTCATTTCTATTTGGAGGTCATGCATCATGGCAGAAGAAAAAAGAGTAAACCTGAAAGCCCAGAAATTCGAAGCCTACACCAAGGCAAACAAAATGGACTTTTTCGTCAAAAATGAAATGAAAGATGACGCAGATACCGTTGTATTCCAGTCGAACCTGAAGGTCGAAGGACAGACCATTCCGCTCGGCATCATCACAGACAATACCATCTACACCATCATCCGCGTCCAGATCGGAAGCCAGCTCCTGAAAGATGAAAATAAACTCTCCCTCCTTGAATACCTGAACCAGCTGAATCGCAGTTACAAGGTCTTCAAGTATGTAGCAGCAGAAGACGGCAGCATTTTCCTCGATGCGTGCCTTCCGAGCACGAACGAGAGCTTTGACGCAGAAATCGTCCGTGTCATCCTCGATGTCATCGTCGATCATCTGAACAATGAATACAAAAACATCATGAAGCAGGCTTGGAAATAATGTCTCTTCCGCAATCAAAAACGGCTTTCCGAAAGGAAGGCCGTTTTTGATTGCGGAGGCTTCACTCAAAGAAAAGATAACGATGCCGGAGGAGCTGTGCATCCCGAATTACTTTTTCATAGCAAATTTTTTCTAAAAGCTATATAATAGAAGAAATCTATTTGCCGAAATGAAAATATAGATCTTCATTTCATGTCTAGGAGGAGATTTCATTGTTAGCATCCAAATTATATAGCCCGACCCTGAGAGAACTGCCTGCCGACGCTGTCGTCATGAGCCATAAGTACATGCTGAAAGCCGGCATGATGCGAAAGATCGCCAATGGTACCTATGCGTACCTGCCGCTGGCTTTCCGCGCTATCGAGAAAGTGAAGAAGATCATCCGTGAGGAGATCAATAAGACAGGCGCACAGGAGATCCTGATGCCGATCGTACAGCCGTCGGAGATCTGGCAGAAGACGGGACGCTGGGCCGTATATGGAGAGGAAATGTTCAAGCTGCAGGATCGTCACGGCAGAGACTACTGTCTGGCTCCGACGCATGAAGAACTGGTGACCACGCTCGTTTCCATGGATACCTCGTCCTACAAGCAGCTGCCGGTCTCTGTCTATCAGATCCAGAACAAGTACCGCGATGAGAAGCGTCCGCGTTTCGGTCTGATGAGAAGCCGCGAATTCATCATGAAGGATGGCTACACCTTCGATATGGATCAGGAAGGTCTCGATAAGCAGTACAAACTGATGTATGATGCATACTGGCGCATTTTCACCCGCTGCGGACTGAAATTCCGTCCGGTCATCGCAGACTCCGGCGCGATCGGCGGCAATGCGTCTCATGAATTCGAAGTGCTGGCAGATTCCGGCGAAGCCGATATCGTATATTGCGAAGACTGTGATTTCGCAGCGAATATCGAAGCGGTCGATCCGAAGACGATTCCCTGCGATATCCGAAATGACAAGGAAAAAGAGATCGTAGAAACCCCGGGGCAGCACACGATCGAGATGGTTTGCAACTTCCTGCATGCGGATGTGAAGCAGTCCGTCAAGGCGGTCGTCTACAAGCTCGATGATACCGTCGTCCTTGCGATGGTGCGCGGCGATCATGAAGTCAATGAAGTGAAGCTCCAGAATATTTATGGTGCGATCAATGTGGATATGGCATCGGAAGAAGATCTGGAGCGCTGCGGTCTGACGGCTGGCTATATCAGCCCGATCGGACTTAAAAAAGTGAAGAATTTCGACATCATCTGTGATAAGACGGTCATGGAAATGCAGGATGCCTGCTGCGGGGCCAATGAAAAGGACAAACACTACATCCATGTGAATCCGGCCCGCGATTTCGGTGATGTGAAGGTGGACACCATCCGCCAGATCCAGGAAGGCGATGTCTGCCCGCACTGCGGTGGCAAGATCGTCATCACGAAGGGCATCGAAGTCGGACAGGTCTTCAAGCTCGGGACCAAGTACAGCGAAGCGCTGGGGGCGACCTACCTCGATAACAATGGCAAGTCGCACCCGATGGTGATGGGGTGCTACGGCATCGGCGTCACCCGTACGGTGGCTGCCTCCATCGAGCAGAATCATGATGACGACGGCATCATCTGGCCGGTCGCGATCGCGCCTTATGAAGTGGTCATCGTCCCGGCGAATAATAAATCGGAAGAAGTCATGGATGCGGCAAAGAAGCTCTATGATGCGATGGAAGAAAAAGCGGATGAAGTGGTCCTTGATGACCGCAATGAAAGAGCAGGCATCAAGTTCAAGGATGCTGACCTCATCGGCTATCCGGTCCGTGTGACCATCGGTAAGAAATGGCAGCAGTCCGGCAATGTGGAGATCCGTCTGCGTCGAAGCGGTGAGACCATCGAAGTGCCGTATGAAGAATGCAAAGCCAAGGTCATGGAGATCCTGGCAGAGCTTCATGAAAAGAACCGGTAAGGGGCTCAGATGGACGAAAAAGAACTGGAGGAGCTGCGCGCTTCGGTGCGCCGGATCGATAGTGAGCTGGCAGCGCTTTTTGAGAAGCGGCTGGAGCTGTCGAGAGGCATTGCCCTGTATAAGCTGAAAGCGCACAAGCCGATCTATGATGCAGAAAGAGAAGCGAAGAATATCGAGGCATTGTCTTCTCTCATCAAAGATGTGAGCAGCCGCCCTGATTTCATCCATTGGTACCGGCTCTTGATGGATATCAGCAAAAAGCTGCAGTCGAAACTGATACAAGGGGAGACAAAATGATCGAAGAACTCAGAGGTACCGTCAGACGATGCATCTATGCAAGCGATGATGGCAGATTCTGCGTTTTTCAGATCGAAGATAAGGAAAGCCGCAAGCTGGCCTGCGCCATATACCATGGGAGAAACCCATATGTCGGCGAACAGATACTCATGCGGGGGTGCTGGCAAAAGCATCCCCGTTTTGGAGTGCAGTTTTCCGCGAAGAGCTTGGAAATGGTGAAGCCGGAGGAAACGGAGGATATCATTCATTTCCTGGCATCGGGGATGATTGATGGCATCCGTGAGCCCATGGCGCGCCGCATCGTGGCACACTTTGGCAAAAAGACGATGGATGTCTTTGAAAACAACATCGATGCGCTTCTGGAAGTCCCGGGCATCGGGCCGAAGGGATTCGAGAAGATCAAAAAATCCTACGAGATGATTTCCGGGCTGAAGGAAATCATCATGTATCTCCAGTCACTGGCTATTCCCGAAAAATATGCGGCAGATATGCAGAAGCGTTACGGAGAGAATATCAAGTCCGTCTTTCAGCACGAACCCTATCGCATGCTGGAAGACATAGCCGGAATGACTTTTCTTGAGGTCGACCGCATCGCAATGGATCAGGGCGTAGCGGCGAATGACCGCGAGCGCATCACGGCAGGCGTAACGTATATGCTGGGACTGGCGCTTTCTCAGGGGCACAGCTGTGTGCCGATCGATTCGCTGGCGAAAAATACTGTGCCGCTTCTCCATCTCTCCATCGAGATCATCAAGGAGGGCATCGAGTCTGCGATTCGGGAAGGACTTCTGCCGTCTCTGACCTATGAAAAGACGGTGTATGTGTACCTGGATTTTCTCTATAAAGCGGAAACGCAGTCGGCTGATATCCTGAAAGGCATGCTCTGTCACCAGAAAGCACTCGGAACGGCTGCACTGGCCATCGAGAAATTTGAAAGAGAGAATCATATCACGCTGGCAGAGGAGCAGAAGGAAGCCGTCGAAGAGGCGATGAAGAGCCGCGTCCTCGTCATCACCGGTGGGCCGGGCACAGGGAAAACGACACTCGTGCGGGCCATCATCACGGCGGCCGAACAGCACGATCTAAAAGTCCATCTCATGGCACCGACAGGCCGTGCGGCGAAGCGCCTTGCACTCGCGAGCCACATGGATGCGGATACCATTCATAAGGCGCTTGAGGCGGAAAAACGTGAGGATGGCAGGACGGTCTTTTCGCGGGATGAAAGCGATCCTTTGGAAGAAGACCTCATCATCGTCGATGAAGCGTCCATGATGGATATTTCCCTTTTCTACCATTTATTGTCTGCGCTGAAAGAAGATGCACGCCTCATTTTGGTCGGAGATGTCGACCAGCTCCCGCCGGTAGGACCGGGTACGCCCTTGAAATCTATCATCGCCTGGGAAAAGGTGCCTGTCACAAGGCTCAAGCATATTTTTCGTCAAAAAGAAGGGAGCGGCATCATCGAGAATGCGGCGCTCATCCGGGAAGGGAATATGTGTGTCCCGGACGAAGGCGGGGAATTCAAGATCCTTCCCGTCTGGTCGGAAGAAGAAGCCTTCGATACGGTCATAAGCCTTTGCCGCTCGCTGCACTATGGGGAGACCAAGGAGAAAATGGCACTGCAGGTGCTTTCTCCCATGTATCGTGACCGGTGCGGGGTGGACAATCTGAATCATGCCATTCAGGAGCTGGTGCATCAGAAGCAGATCCCACCGGGGAATCATTTCTTTATCGGTGACAAGGTCATGCAGAAGCGGAATGACTATGACAAGGGTGTCTATAATGGTGATGTCGGCATTGTCTGGTCTGTGACAGAAAAGCGCATCGCTGTCAGTTTCTATGACCGGGAAGTCGTCTATGAAAAAGAGGAAAGAAATGACCTGCAGCTCGCCTATGCGACGACGGTCCATAAGAGTCAGGGCAGCGAGTATGATACCGTCATCCTCGTCCTCCTTCCGACGCAGCACATGATGCTGAAGCGAAATCTTCTCTATACAGGAATCACCCGTGCGAAAAAGACCACTTATCTGATCACGACGGAAGAAGCATTGGCAAAAGCCGTCGATACCGTAGAGACCGGACGAAGATACAGCCTTTTCTTTCCGCTCCTGACGGGAGAAACGGAAGGATAATGCCTTGGTGGGAAATCCCCACCCCTGAATCCCTGGAAAGGACCCTGCCATGCGTCTTATCACTGATATCTTGGAGACACTCTACCCCACCTGCTGCCCGGGCTGCGGACGCGTGGTCGATCCGAACGTGCAGTGGTGCGAGGCGTGCCTCCGGAAGATCTGGAATCCGAGGCTCCTCAATTCCTCTTTCACCGACCACCTCTCGGGCTGCTATACCTGCTGCGACTATGCAGGTGCGATCCGGGACTGCATCATACAGATCAAGTATGGCAGGCGGCGCAGCAGGAAGCGCGTCTTTGCGCCGCTCCTTTCCCGCTTTCCATGGTGGGAGCGGATGGGGGAGTGCGGATTGGTGATCCCTATCCCGCTGTCTTCGGAGAAGAAGAAATGGCGCGGGTATAACCAGGTGGATCTGATGTTTGCCACGTGGATGAAGGAAGCAGGCTATGATTACAGGCCGGATGCACTCGTCCGCATCCGCAGTGCGCACACGCAGTCCCTCTTATCCCGAAAGGAGCGTTTTCAGAATATCAAAGGCGTTTTTCACATCGCGCGGTCTATGGATGTGAAAGGGAAAACCATCCTTGTCGTGGATGATATTTATACGACGGGGGCTACGATGGAGGCGGCCGCTCATGAGCTCATGCGAGCGGGAGCGAAAAAAGTCATGGGCATGACGATCGCGAGCGGGGCCAGCTAAGGAAGGGCTTCCCTGGTAAACCGGCTATGTATAAAAAAGGAGGCTGTATGGCTGAGATATCGGCTGATTTCCGTCCTGTCAGGATGGAGGAGATCTATGAGATCGCACGAAGACTCCATTGGAAGATCGTGCAGGAGGAAGAAAAACCATTTTTCTATCACTTTGTATACACCGGCGAGGATCTTCCTCGGATGCAAGCGGGGAAAGACTGGTCTTTTCTGGTGCTGAACGAGAAGGGGACGGCGAGTCTCATGCTTGAGCGTATCCAGTGTACGGCAGCCATTTATGAGTGTGAGAGGGTGACAACCCAGAGCGGTCTTACCGAGAATGCGTTCGTCATGCGAAACTTTATGAATAAAGTCAAGATCCTTGATAAGACGCTGCGCAAAGAGCTTCACAGCTATGCGCCGGAGATCGTGCTCCGGAGGAAATGACCCTGTGGAGCGTTTTGCCTTCCGTGAGCCTCGTGTAATTGATGAAGGAGAATATGTATGCATTTTGTCAATCCGAAAGCGTTCACCAGACCGCTTCGCAAACTGTTAAAATCCTATCTGCTGTCTGTGACGGCGGGGGATATCATGCTCGGAGAGGTGGCAGACCACCTCTGCGTGAATGATCTCGACCGCGGGCTCTCGGATAAAGAGCGGATCCGTGCGGCGGCCGATATCGGATTCACAGATACGGTGGATGACGCTATCGAGAACATCTGGGAGGATCCGGAAGGCCTCATCCCATACTCTGCGCTTTGTGATCTGTATGATCCGGAAGGCCTGTGGAAGGCGCTGATGAAGGAGATCGAAGAGCACACCCATTTCTATGACGCCTCTTTGGTGACGAAGAATCCCTACTATATCCATGTGCATGCACCGGAAGCGAAGTCGGGGGCGATCGAGCTGGGGACGACCGACTATCTTGGCGGGGAATTCTTCCAGACCTATCATCAGGGCTATTCGGCCAAGCGGCCTTTTGGCTATGCGGATATCGGTTTTTTTGATGAGCGCGTCGCTTTTCCTGTCATCAGAGAAAACGGCCAGGTGTGGATGAGTGTCGTCATGAGTGAGATCGAGTCGATGGAAGAGCCACTGGCGCGCGCCCACGGAAAGGTCATCACCTATGGCCTTGGCCTGGGCTACTATGCCTTCATGGCGGCAGAAAAGAAAGAGGTGGAGTCTGTCACGGTGGTGGAAATGAATTCCCACGTGATCTCTCTCTTCAAGACATACCTTCTGCCGCAGTTTCCACATAAGGAAAAGATCCATATCATCGAAGCGGATGCGATGGATTTCATTCGTGAGCAGAAGGATGGTGCCTATGATGTCGCCTTTGCTGATTTCTGGGGAGGGGTCAGTGATGGGCTTTCTTTGTACCTGAGATTCATGCCGCTCACCGCGCGTTTTCAAAGGACGCTGCATGAGTTCTGGATAGAAAGCTGCTTTTGGGAGTACCATTTCCGCCCTGTCATGCTGAAAGTACTGCTGGATATGGGGCTCTCCTATCCGCTGGTCTTGCCGGAAACGGGTCAATCGGAGCGGAGGATCCAGAAGGCGTTCTCCCGTTTCCTTAAACAGTGGGACTATACGATCGAGACGGAAGAGGACCTCGCATACCTTCTGACGAATGACTGCCTCATCCGCCTCATGCATCAGTTTGCGATAGAATATACTAGAGACTAGTGGCCGGGGATCGGCTGTATGGTGACTTGCCGCCTTCGGGCATTGTCTGTTTGCGTATGCGGACGCGCGCATCGCTCCCCTTGGCTTTCCGTATCTATGGAAAGACTTCCAAAGGGGCAAACCCTACATCCCGCATCCAACGACCGCATATATTAGAATTTTCTAAAAATGAAAAAGTGTATACTACATTATTTCTATAAGTATGATACAATAACGATAACTGTGAAAGAGAAAGTATACTATTGTGGAGGCATACAATGAACAGACAACTTTCAATGGAATTTGTAAGAATCACAGAACAGGCTGCACTTCTGGCTGGTCGTTTGATGGGGACAGGCGATAAGGAAGGTGCGGATCAGGCTGCGGTAGACGGCATGCACCAGCAGTTTGCCAAGACACCAGTCTCCGGTACTGTCGTCATCGGCGAAGGTGAGATCGATGAAGCACCGATGCTGTATATCGGCGAAAAAGTCGGTCAGGGCGGAGAAGAGGTCGATATCGCTGTCGATCCGGTCGAAGGGACGAACCTGGTAGCGAAGGGCAAAGATGGCGCGATCGCGGTCCTTGCTATTGCACCGAAAGGCTGCCTGCTCCACGCACCGGATATGTATATGCAGAAGATCTGCGTCGGCCCGAGAGCGAAGGGATGCATCGATATCAATGCATCTGTCACTGAAAACCTGACCCGCGTGGCGAAAGCGATGGATCGTGAGATCTCTGATCTCACCATTGTTGTCCTTGATCGTGAAAGACATGAAGGCATCATCCGCGAAGCCAGAGAAGCCGGCGCACGCATCCGTCTCATCACCGATGGGGATGTCGTACCGTCCATCGACTGCGGCATTCAGGGCAGCGGTATTCATATGGTCCTCGGCTCCGGCGGTGCGCCGGAAGGCGTCCTTGCTGCTGTCGGTCTGAAATGTCTCGGCGGTGATATGCAGGCAAAGCTGCTCCCGCACACGGAAGAAGAAGTCCGCCGTCTGCATGCTATGGGCATCACCGATCCGAACAAGGTCCTGACCTTAGATGACCTTGTCAAAGGCGATGACTGCATCTTCTCGGAAACGGCGATCACCGACTGTGCGATGCTGAAAGGCGTCCGCTACTTTGGCGGCGGTGCGAGAACCAGCACACTGGTCCTCCGCTACAAGACCGGTACGGTCCGTTTCGTAGATACCATTCACCGCTTCGGTGAACCGGATAAGAAACCGGCTGTCAGACTTTGGTAATACGGCTCTGTTTGAAAAACCGCAGCATGCGTGCTGCGGTTTTTTGTGTCGAGAAATAGGCTCGGCGGGAAAGGTGCCCCAAAGCGGCTGAGGGGATCCTTGTTTCCTGAATCAGGGGATACTAGAGATGAAAGCCCCATGGAAGCTTTGAAGCCTACTGAATGTGTCCTTTTTGCCATTAAAAATTCCCCTAAAGCAGTTTGGCGATTTGCCTTGTCTGCCTTAGGGGAATCATATCATGTTGCTTGCGAGGGCGTTTTTATACCGATTAGTAGTTTTCCGCTTTGATGGCGAAGAAGCTCTGCGGATGGCCGCATACCGGACATTCTTCCGGTGCTTCTACGGATTCTACGGTGTAGCCGCAGTTAGCGCACATCCAAAGTTTCTTTTCGCCTTTCTTGAAGACCTGGCCGTTTTCGACATTAGCCAGCAGCAGTTTATAGCGTGCTTCATGCTGTTTTTCGATCTCGCCGACTTTGGAGAGCAGGAAAGCGATCTGCGGGAAGCCTTCTTTTTCTGCGGTAGCAGCGAATTCCGGATACATGGAAGTCCATTCACCGTTTTCACCGGCAGCAGCCATTTTCAGGTGTTCTGCAGTGGTCTTTTTGAGATCACCGACGAGCCAGAACCACAGTTTGGCATGGGCTTTTTCATTGGCGCCGGTTTCTCTGAAAAGGTCAGCGATCTGGCGGGAGATGGACGGATCCTTTTCCGCTTCTGCAGCAAACAGGTTGTATTTCACATGAGCCTGGGATTCTCCGGCGAAGGCAGCACGCAGGTTTTTTTCCGTCTGTGTGCCGGCGAGGCGTTTCATTTCTTCTAATACTTTTGCTTCTTCCATGGTAAAATTCCTCCTTTTACACTCGTAGGACTTGCAAACATAAAGAATCCACATTCTCCCTGGAATGTGGAAGGGGATGAGAAATTTCTCATCTATAGACAGTATAGATGATTATCGATATTCTGTCAAGGGGAGGGGGGAGCTCTTGGGGTGGCTCCGTCCACTGATTATGAATGAGAACTATGCGCGAATTAGAAATGAGAAATGAGAAATGAAGGTGGCGGCTCCGCCGCAAGTATATATGGGGCAATGCCCGAAAGTAGTATTCCACTCACGAGTCACTAGTCACCAGTCACTTGATACTCCGAATCCCTAGCTACTAATCCCTAATCCTGAGATTACCTTTTTCCTGAGATACAATTAGATTTGTATGAACCCATTCAAAAAACGCATGATTTCAGCTATAATCAAGATAAATGATTTTCGATAAGTTGAAGATTTTGTCAAGGATTTTACACAGGCTTTACATTCATAAGATATCATAAATACATACGTATGTTTTTGGTAAAACGGAGGACGTTAGACGTTATGTTCAGTCTGGTGAATAAGCATGAAGAGTTTTTCGATTTCCTTGTGACGAATGCAGAGTATTTCCACAAAGGCACTCTGATGGCGAAAGAGGTACTGCAGGACCCGACGAAGCTGGAAAAATACTCGAAGGAAGTGAAGAATCTGGAGCATGCGGCAGATCGCGTGACACATGACATTGCAGCGAAGATGCGCCATGTCTTCATCACACCGATCGATAGGGAAGATTTTTTTATGCTGACTTCCACACTCGATGACTGTGTCGATGACATTCAGGATGTCGTGCTTTCCATGAAGCTGTATCATGCGGGCATTGGTTCGAAGCTGCCGGTGCGCATGTCGGATATCCTGGTCGAAATGGCTGAGGAGCTGATCGTCCTTTTCCGACTTTTGAAAGACATCGACAAGAATGAGATCGAGATCGGTCAGCGTACCCGCAAGCTGAATCAGCTCGAAAGCGAAGGGGATGCGATCTATCGCCAGTCTATTTCCGATCTCTTCGATGGCAGTCACGATGTTATGGAGATCATTCGCTGGAAGGAGATCATGGAAGCGATGGAGGACACCTGCGATCGGGCGGAGAAGGTAGCAAACCTGATCAAAGAGGTGGTCATGAAATATGCCTGATATGTACCTTGTGGGGCTTGTTATCATTCTGGCACTCTGCTTTGATTTTATCAATGGCTTCCACGATACGGCCAATGCTATCGCGACTTGTGTGGCGACGCGCGCGCTCAGTCCCAAGATAGCGATCATGATGTCTGCTTTTTTGAACTTTGTCGGCGCCATGATCTCTACCGGGGTGGCGAAGACCATCGGCGGGGAGATCGTCACCTCACCGCATATGGTCGACTCTGTCGTCCTTATCGCGGCGCTTGCCTCTGCAATCTTCTGGAATCTATTCACCTGGCGTATCGGGATGCCGTCCTCGTCATCTCATGCACTGATCGGCGGCGTCATCGGTGCAGTCATCATCTCTTACGGCACAGGCGCGGTCCACCTTGCCGGGGTGTTGACGATCGTCATCGGCCTCGTCTGCTCTCCGATCGTTGCTCTTGGCATGGGCTATATTATCATGACGCTCCTCTATGTTCTTTTCAGAAATGTAGGGAAGTCGCGCGTGAATTACATCTCCCGTCACATCCAGATGGCATCGGCAGCACTCATGGCGTTTTCTCATGGCTCGAATGATGCGCAGAAGTCGATGGGCATCATTACTCTGGCACTGTTGTCGGGCGGCTATATCGGAGCGCTCGAGGTGCCGTGGGAAGTCAAAGTGGCATGCGCGACGGCGATGTGTGCCGGTACCAGTGTCGGTGGCTGGCGTATCATCCGTACTGTCGGAAATAAGATCTTCCGCATGCAGCCGGTCAATGGTCTTGCGGCAGATCTGAACTCGTCCCTTATCATTTTCTCTGCGACCATGCTGCATCTCCCTGTATCGACCACGCATGTCGTCACCGGCTCCATCATGGGCGTGGGCTGGGCGAAGCGTTTCCGTGCGGTCCACTGGAGTGTTGCTTACCAGATGGTCTCGGCATGGGTCATGACGATCCCCTGTACGGCCGCTGTCGGCGCTTTGGTGTACCTGCTATTGCGACATACATTTTAAGGAAACGCTGATTCAATCGCAGAGTCGAATTTCACATGGATTTTTATACATGGCTTCGTCATCATCTTCCTTAAATAGCTTGCTATTCGCGTCAGATGATTCCTAGCTCTGTATAAAAATCCAAGAATGAAATCTGACAACGATTTAATCAGTGTTTCCTTAAAGAAGCTGATGCAGCGCAAGAAGCAATGCCTTAAAAAAACACGGTATCCGAAAGGATGCCGTGTTTTTTTATTGGGTGAGGATCTTTGGGAATGGATAAGTCAACCGGAAGACGACCGTTGACGATAGGCTGTATATACAGTAACCATGAAGTGTATATTTATATTTTATAGGAAGCCATATTCATAGATTGCGCATTCGTTTTAAGAGCGCAAGGGGAAGAAAAGTTAAAAATATGAATTGCAATCTATAGAAATAATGAAAACTTGCCATGAATAAATAATAAACATTTCAGATAATGGTGCTATAATTGAAATTGTTACAAAAAGCACGGATAAGGGGGAATCAGCATGAGAAGAGTCATCAATTATTCTAAAGCCATGACTGCTTTACATGATGAATTCGCGATTAAAAATGAAGCGTTTCATTTTAGAACGATACGATGGATCGATCTCCGGTATCAAAAACGAATGGTTTGCGGGTCCGGTGGATAAGTCTGATCTGACTATCAGTCCTGTCTATGACATCTATGTCGTTTCGGAAATCATAAGCATTCATTCAGAAGGTGAAGTCCCATGTCCAAGTTTACCAAGGGTATTTTCTATAGCATTCTTTTGACCGCTGGCTCGATTCCAGCTGTTTCCGCGGATGAAGTCTTTCATGAGGCGGTGAATCAGTCGCTTCCCTTTTGGAGCGTCATTCCATTCGTTGTCATGCTGCTCGCAGTGGCCTTTGTCCCATTGATCAATGGCTTGTGGTGGGCGAAGAATACGAAGTGGGTATCGCTCGGGTGCGCGCTCTTCTTCCTTATACCATTCTCGTATGCGTATGGTATTTCTGAAGGGATCTATCGTCTCTTGGAATCGATCCTGCTCGATTTCATTCCCTTCATTGTCCTTCTGTATGGTCTGTATGCGACGGCGGGCGGCATTATGATCCATGGCAAGCTTGCCGGGACGCCGATCATCAATTCGCTGATCCTTTTCGTGGGTACGGTCATGGCAAGCTGGATCGGAACGACGGGTGCGGCTATGCTTTTCATCCGCCCATTGATCCGTGTCAATGAATGGCGCAAGGAAAAGGCGCATGTCATGGTCTTCCTGATCTTCCTTGTGGCGAATATGGGCGGTTGCCTTACACCGCTTGGCGATCCGCCGCTTTTCATGGGCTTCCAGCGCGGTGTGCCTTTCACTTGGACGTTTCATCTCTTCCCGATCCTGGTGCTGAATCTCATCCTTCTTTTCATTGCCTTCTATTTCATAGATCGCCATTACTTCAAGAAAGAACTGGCTGCCGGGCGTCAGCCAAGCGATATGCAGCTCCATGATAATTCGCCGCTGGTCAAGATCTATGGCAAAAAGAATTTCTTCTACATCCTGCTCATCATCGTGGGCGTCATGGCGAATAACTTCCTGCCGGAAGCCTTTCCGTTCTTTGCCAATGGGGCAGGGATCCCGATCTTTGAGGAAATCGTTTTCCCGTATTCCACTTTGGTAGAAATCATTTTGATCCTTGTGGCTGCCCAGCTTTCTATCCATACCACGCCTGCGAATATTCATAAGGAAAACCAATTCTCCATGAATCCGATCAAAGGGGTTGCTGTTCTCTTTTCCGGCATCTTTGTCACCATGATCCCTGCACTGGTCCTTCTTGAGACGCATGGCTCTGCACTGGGCATCAATCAGCCATGGCAGATGTTTTGGATCACGGGGGCGCTTTCCTCCTTCCTGGACAATACACCGACATACCTTGTTTTCCTGCAGACGGCAGGAAGCCTCGGGGCAACGTCCGGGGTCATCACCTCTGTCGGCACCGTGACGCCTGTCATGCTGGAAGCGATCTCTGCGGGAGCTGTCTTCATGGGAGCGAATACGTACATCGGGAATGCTCCGAATTTCATGGTCAAGGCGATCGCGGAAGACAGCCATATCCATATGCCCGGGTTCTTCGCGTATATCGGATGGTCGCTCGAAATTCTCTTCCCTGTATTCATCCTTGATACGCTGCTATTCTACCTCTAGTGGTAGTGATCGGGGCTCGGTGATCGAGCGCTTCCTATAGACGCATCTTCATCAGCCGATCGCCCCTGGCGCAAGGGCTTGTTGACTTTCCTTTCTTTCCTTATCTGTTCATTCTCGCCGCGGCTCGATCGAGCCGCGGTTTTTGCATGCTATCTATATTTTCACATATATATCATATATGATACTTCAGACATAGCTTATAATCTATAGGATAACACGCGGTATACGTACGCGCTTTCAGAAAGCATAAATCCCAGACTATGATATAGCTTTGAAATGGAGACAAATAAATAATAATCATGTGCGCTAATGATTGGTATAATGAAAAGTATATTCCCCACTCATAATCTTGATGGAAGGTGAAAACTATGCGTCGATCCCTCAAAGCACTTCCGTACGCCATTTTGCTGACTGCGGGGTCTTCTCCCTTGGTATCTGCTCAAGAAGCGGTGCATCAGGCGGTGAATATGTCGCTGCCTCTTTGGAGTATCATTCCTTTTGTCGCATTGCTTCTTTCGGTAGCCCTCGTGCCTTTGGTGAATGGCCTGTGGTGGCGGAAGAATGAAAAATGGGTCGCTCTGTTCTGGAGTGTCGCATTTCTGGTCCCGTTCTCGTACATTTACGGCTGGCAGGAAGGCCTCGAGCGTTTTCTGGAAGCTGTGCTGCTGGACTTCGTGCCCTTCATCATACTTTTATTTGGCCTTTTCGCGACAGCGGGGGGCATCATGGTGGACGGACGTCTGGCGGGCACACCGAAGACGAATGCGCTGATCCTTCTTGTCGGGACGCTTATGGCGAGCTGGATCGGTACGACGGGAGCTGCGATGCTGCTCATCCGTCCTTTGATTCGCATCAATGCATGGCGCCGGCATGTTTCGCACATCATGGTCTTCCTGATTTTCCTCGTGGCGAATATGGGCGGGTGTCTTACGCCGCTCGGTGATCCGCCGCTTTTCATGGGATTCCAGCGAGGCGTACCCTTTGCATGGACATTCCAGCTGACGCCGATCCTTCTGGTGAATATGGTCATCCTTTTTTCCGTTTTTTACCTGATGGATCGCCATTATTACAAAAAGGATCTGGCGGCAGGACGCATGCCGGAGGAGATCAAGGTGGCAGAAGGCGAGCCGCTGATCCACATTGATGGGAAACGCAATTTCCTCTACATCGGCATCATCATCATCGGCGTCGTCGCCAATGGTTTCCTGCCGGAATATGTACCATTCTTTAAGGATGGGGCAGGGGTAGCAGTCTTTGATGACATCGTATTCCCGTATGCGACGATCGTGGAGATCGCACTGATCCTTCTGGCTTCCTTCCTGTCTCTTCACACTACGCCATATCGTATCCACAAGGCGAATGCTTTTTCCATGGCACCGATGATCGATGTCGGTATTCTTTTCATCGGCATCTTCATCACCATGATCCCAGCGCTCGTGCTTCTCAAAGTCCATGGCACAGAGCTTGGTATCGATCAGCCGTGGCATATGTTCTGGGTGTGCGGACTCCTGTCCTCCTGTCTGGATAATACCCCGACCTACCTTGTTTTCCTGCAGACTGCGGCGAGCCTCGGCGCGACCGAAGGTATCGCGACCACCGTCGGCACGGTCACTCCGCTCATGCTGGAAGCGATCTCCGCAGGTGCCGTCTTCATGGGGGCCAATACGTATATCGGTAACGCCCCGAATTTCATGATCAAGGCGATCGCGGAAGAGGATGGCATCAAGATGCCTGGCTTCTTCGCGTATATCGGCTGGGCGATACTGATCCTGTACCCAGTATTTATCATCGATACCCTGCTGTTCTATATGTAGGAAATGGGGCAGCTCTTTTTGTGGATGCTCGTCTCGTGACCTGTGATGAAAGAGGCCCGGCAGGTCGGTCTTTGCGGAGAAGTGTGCGGCAAAGTCATTATAAAAGAAGAGGGGCGCAGTAGGAATGCTGCGCCCTTTTCGCGTTTTTGATCTGTTGAAACGTACAGTCCATGTTCATGGTCGGGGGGATAGGGGGTTCAGGATCAAAGACAGCGAATCTCTGTTTTTCTGCCTCGCAGCCTGCCTCAGCCCTAGAACTTGAATTTTTCTATTGCGTTAACGCGCATATCTATGTTACAATAATTTTCGATTTGAATATCACTCATCCAGAGCAGCAGAGGGATTGGCCCAAGGAAGCTGCAGCAACCATTCCGATGGAACCGGTGCTAATTCCAACAGCGCAAGCTGGCAGATGAGAGACTGGACTCTCCCTGCGCGGAGAGCTTTTTTAGTTTTAGGGAAGCACCGATCCTGTGATTGGAGCGGTATTTCCATGGCAAAATGATTTTCCATAGAATCCCATCGTTTTTTGAGGAGGAACACTATGTCCAGAAAAGTTTTATTCACTTCTGAATCTGTTACCGAAGGGCATCCTGATAAGATCTGTGACCAGATCTCGGATGCCATTCTTGATGCGATCTTTGCAGAGGACCCGAATGGCCGTGTCGCTTGTGAGACGACCGTCACCACGGGGCAGGTACATGTTTTCGGTGAGATCACCACCACGGCGCACATTGCTTTCCCGAAAGTTATTCGCGATACCATTCGTGACATCGGCTACACCACATCTGCTTATGGCTTCGATGCTGACAGCGTAGGGATCAATATCGCACTCGATGAGCAGTCTCCGGATATCGCCATGGGCGTCGACAAGTCTCTGGAAGCCAAATCCAATGAAGCCGACCCGTATGATATCGGTGCAGGCGATCAGGGGATGATGTTCGGCTATGCGTCGAATGAAACGCCGGAATATCTGCCGATGCCGATCGCACTGGCGCACCGTCTGGCACGCCGTCTGGCAGAAGTCAGAAAGTCCGGTGAACTGTCCTACCTCCGTCCGGACGGCAAGACGCAGGTTACTGTCGAATATGAAGACGGCAAGCCGGTCCGTGTGGATACCATCGTCATTTCCACGCAGCATGACCCGGATGTCACACAGGCAGAAATCCATGATGATATGGTGAAACATGTCATCGAACCGACCATCCCGGCCAAATTCCTGCAGGATACGAAGTACTTCATCAATCCGACCGGTCGTTTCGTCATCGGCGGCCCGCAGGGGGATGCCGGTCTTACCGGTCGTAAGATCATCGTTGATACCTATGGCGGCATGGCCCGTCATGGCGGCGGCGCATTCTCCGGCAAGGATCCGACGAAAGTCGACCGTTCTGCAGCGTATGCAGCTCGCTATGTAGCGAAGAATATCGTCGCTGCCGGCATCGCTGACCGTTGCGAGATCCAGCTCGCCTATGCCATCGGCGTCGCGCGTCCGGTCTCCATCTTCGTCGATACCTTCGGCACCGGCAAGATCTCCGATGAAGCCATCGTCGCACTCATTCGTAAACATTTCGAACTGCGTCCGGCCGGCATCATCGACATGCTCGATCTCCGCCGCCCGATCTACAAGCAGACTGCGGCCTATGGTCACTTCGGCCGCACCGATGTGGACCTCCCGTGGGAACATACCGATAAAGCGGAAGTGCTGAAGAAAGAAGCAGGAATCTGAGAATAACAGGTTTACAGGTGCTGCGAGTGAGTAGTGACTAGGGATTAGTGACTAGGGATTAGGGATTAGTGACTAGGGATTAGGCTGATGATGCATCTACCCCCTTCCTCAGGAAGGGGGATGCCCGAAGGGCAGGAGGTTGGCTGAGGGAAATGAGATTTGCGGTTTGAATACCGAAAGCGAGCATCGCCCCGTTTCGTCATCCTGAGCGGCGAGAAACGTCGTATGAGAGATAACGAATGCCAGAACAGCTGCGACCTGACTCGAAGGATCTCGGCGAAGCCGCCACCACCATTCCTACTTCCTCATTCAAGCAAAGCTTCATCCCTGATCCAGAGGCCGTATGCCCTACGTGCTAACCCCAAGCCCCTTTCCTTCATATGCTAAAATAGAGAAGACATATTCTCGTGTCTTCTCTTTTTTTGCGCTGAAAGGAGGGCGTCATGCTGATTTCCATCGCCGAGGTTTTGATCAATCGGCCGTCGAAGCACTTGAACCGCACCTTTTCTTACCGGATCCCGGAGGCGCTTCTCGGGCAAGCGGATGTGGGCTATCGCTGCGTCGTACCTTTTGCACGACGCACGGAGGAGGGGATCATCCTGTCGGTGCGCCGCGAGGAGGAAGAGAAGATCTCCTATCGGGTGCTTCCCATCCGCTCTCTGGTCGATCCTTTCCCGTGGTTCACGGAGGAAATGCTCGCACTTGCGAGGAAGCTATCTTCCTATTATATGTGTATGCTGATCGAGGCGCTGCGCCTCTTCTTTATCGACAAGAAGGGGATCCTGACTGAGGCCGAGTATACGATCGACTGGGCGCGTGTGCCGATGAAGGCAGAGCTTCGCGGGCTCGTCGATCCTTCGGTCGACAGTCTGTCGGAAAAAGATGCGAAAACCCTTCTTGGAAGTGATCTCGTGAAATGCGTCAAGGCGGCCTGGCTTGTCCGAAAGGAGCGGCTTTCCGCCGTGCATAAGGAGCCGCTGGAGAAATGGCTCGCGCCGAATGAGGCGCCCGATGAGGCACAGAAGCGGCGCAGTCCGAAACAGGCGCTCCTGTGGCAGGCGCTCACGGAGAAAGGACCGATGTCCCTTCGGGAGGCGGCGGAGAAGGGCTTTTCTTCGAGCGTCGTGAAGGCCTTCTGCCTTTCCGGCTATGGAAAGGTCTTTTATAAAAGAAAGAAGACTTTTTCTCTGATCAATGAGCAGGAAAAACGGAAGGATCGAGTGCTGACGGAAGAGCAGCAGCAGGCGCTTTCCGTGATCTCCAAAGCCGTCGATGCGGAAACATTCAAAGGCATCCTCCTGAAGGGGGTGACAGGGAGTGGGAAGACAGAGGTGTACCTGCGCGCTGCGGAGAGGGCGCTGGAACGGGGCGGTTCTGCGCTCATTCTCGTGCCGGAGATCGCTCTGACGAGCCAGATGACATTCTACTTCGCCTCACTCTTAGGGGATAAGGTCGTTTTCATTCACAGCGGTCTTAGCAAGGGCGAGCGCTATAACAACCGCCAGCGCATCGCCAATGGCGAGAGTACGATCATCATCGGCTCGCGTTCGGCGATCTTCATGCCCTTCCGTCATCTGAAGCTCATCGTCGTCGATGAAGAGTATGATTCCTCGTACAAGCAGGGAGAAACGCCCCGCTACAATGGGCGTGATGCGGCCAAGATGATGGGGGAGATCTACCACTGCCCGATCGTCCTCGGTGCCGCGACGCCTTCGATCGCGACGTACCATGCGGCGAAGACGGGAAAGATCGAGCTTGTGGAAATGAAGCACCGCGTCTTTCAGACGAAGCTTCCCGCCATTCATATCTATGACCTCAAGGGCGATCCCACCGGGGAGGCGCTGTCGCATCCGATGGTGGAGATGCTCAGGGCGACCATCGAAAGGAAAGAGAAGTCCATCCTTCTTCTGAACCGCCGCGGCTTCTCGACGACGCTCATGTGCGCTGACTGCGGCTATGTCTTCAAATGTCCGAACTGCGATGTTTCTTTGGTCTATCACAAAGACACTGCGCAGCTGAAATGCCATTACTGCGAGACAGTGCATCCGCTGCCCCATGAATGTCCGAAGTGCCACAGCCGGAAGATCCTCTACCTCGGGCGTGGTACGCAGCATGTCGAGGAGGACTTGCACGAGGCACTTCCAGAAGCACGCATCCAGCGCTTCGATGTAGACAGTACGCAGAAGAAGAACAGCGCGCGGACCATTCTGGAAAAATTCCGCCGCGGAGATATAGATATCCTTTTTGGCACGCAAATGGTGGCCAAGGGTCATGATATCCCCGGCGTGCAGACGGTCGGTATCCTTTCGGCAGATGGGCCGCTCAATATGCCGAGCTACCTTGCCTCCGAGCAGACCTTCAACCTCATCACCCAGTGTGCGGGCCGTGCGGGCCGTGGCCGCGAGCAGGGGGAAGTCCTGCTTCAGACGTATAATCCGGATCACTATGTCATTCAGGCGGCGGCTAGGCAGGACTATGAAGGATTCTACCGGCAGGAGATCGAGTACCGACGCCTGCTGAATTACCCGCCCTTTTCCCGTATGATGAAGATCACCTGCTTTCATAAAGAGGAAAAGACGGCGGCGGAAAAAGCAAACCGCATCTATCACTGGCTTTTGCAGGTGAATCCCCAGCTCGCAGTGCCCACCACCTTCACGCCGCCCTTCGATGAGCCGATTAAGAGGGTGCGGAATATGTACTACATTTCTATCCTCATCAAAGGGCGGACACTTTCTTCTTTGAAATCTGCCATGAGACAGTCTCCGATCTTTGAAGAAAATGATATAATTATCGATGTAGACCCGATGTAAAATGAGGAACCTTGAGTGACTAGGGATTAGTAGCTAGGGATTAGGTTTGCGATACGAGAAAACCGCTAGCTTCAAACCTCCTCGGCGCTTCCATAATTTTATGCGCCGCACCACCATTTCTCATTTCTCATTGCTAATTCAAGCGAGGCTTTCAAACGAAATCAAAGGGCGACCCGTCCTAGGGACTAACCCTGAAGTTTGAAAGCAGGGATGAGTAGCTAGGGATTGGGGATTAGGAGTGGCTAGTGACTGGTGACTGAAATTCCATCTTCGGGCACCACCACTCCTCACTCATATAACTTAGAGAGCAAAGCTTTCAAACGCAATCAAGGGACGGCACGCCCCACGGCTAACCCTGAACCTGACAGCCTAATCCCTAATCCCTAGCTACCAGCCACTATTTTATAAACGAAAGGAATGATCCCGTTTTGAGTGAAATTATTACTGCCGGAAACCCGATCCTGAAAGCGGTCGCAGCGCCTGTGACTTCTTTCGATAAGAAACTGAAATTTTTGATCCTTGATATGAAGAAAACGCTGTATGAAGCAAACGGAGTGGGACTTGCGGCGCCGCAGATCGCAGTCTCCAAGCGCATCTTTGTCGCAGATGACGGAGAAAGCGGCTTCGAAGCCTACATCAATCCCGAATGGCAGCCGGACGGCGATGAGATGGCGACGGACTCGGAGGGGTGTCTCTCCGTGCCGGGCCTTTTCGGGGAAGTGACACGCTATGCACGTGTCATCGTCCGCTATCAGGACATCCACGGTAAGAAGAAGGTGAAGAAAGCCTCCGGTCTTCTGGCACGCTGCATCCAGCATGAGACAGATCATCTGAACGGGATTCTTTTTATTGAAAAAGCCATTTCTTTGCACAAAGGACCAAAAGATGAAGAATAACTATCGCATCGTATTCATGGGCACGCCCGATTTCTGTCTGCCTGCTCTTTCTGCCATGGTGGAGCATGGCTATACGCCCGTCGCAGCCTACACACAGCCGGATAAGATCAATGGCCGCGGGAAGAAGATCAATTATTCTCCGGTGAAGACCTTTGCGATGTCTCACGACATCCCGATCCACCAGCCGCTCTCCTTCAAAGACCCTTCGGAGGTGGAGACACTGAAAGCGCTGAAGCCGGACCTCCTCGTCGTCATCGCGTATGGCCGCATCCTGCCGAAGGCGGTGCTGGATATCCCGACCTATGGCGCGATCAATGTCCATGCCTCACTTCTTCCGAAGTATCGCGGCGCTGCTCCGATCCAGCGCGTCATCATCGACGGAGAGAAGAAGACCGGCATCACGATCATGCAGCTCGATCAGGGCATGGATACCGGCAATATCGTGGAGACCGTCCAGATGGATATCCCTCTTCATATGACGGCAGGGGAGCTCTTCGAGGCGCTTGGAGAGATGGGAGCAAAGGCTCTGATCTCTGTCCTGGAGGATCTTCCGGAAAAGCTCGCACGCTCCAGGCCGCAGGATCATGAAAAAGCCACCTATGCGGAAAAAGTCACAAAAGAGATGGGTCGCATCGACTGGACGAAGGATGCCAAAACACTTGATGCACTCATTCGCGGCATGTATCCGAATCCCGGGACGTATACCTTCTTCCGCGGCAAGCGTGTGAAGATCCATCGCGCCGAGGTCAGCGATGGGGAAAGTAAAGAAGCACCGGGCACCATCATTTCTGCGAAGGACAGCCTCACCATTGCCTGCGGAAGGGGAGCGCTTACGATCTCCTCTCTGCAGCCGGAAAACCACAAGAGAATGGCTGCTGGTGACTTTGTGAATGGATATCAGGTGAAAGTCAATGACACATTCGACTGCTAAGCCCGTACCGTCCGCGCGCCGCCTTGCCTATCAGGCGCTCTACGACGTGCTTGAAAAAGACGCCTATAGCAATATCGTGCTTCAGCGCATCCTCGCAGAGTACCCGCTCAAGGCCGAGGAGGCGCACCTTTTGACAGAGCTTGTTTACGGTGTCCTTCGGAAATACAATTACCTATTCTGGATCATCGGGAAGCTTTCGACGCAGAAGGTGAAAAAGCTGCATCCTTCCGTGCGGATCCTTCTTTGTCTTTCACTCTATCAGCTGCTCTTTTTGACGCGCATCCCCGAGTCGGCTGCGGTGAATGAGTCTGTCAAGATCGCCAAGAAGGTGACGCATCCGGGCAATGTCCGCTTCGTGAACGGTGTCCTTCGGAATTTCCTCCGTAAAAAAGACAGCTTCCGGATCCCTTCGAGAAAAGAGGATGCACTCCTCCATGATGCGCTCATCTATAACCAGCCGCGCTGGCTCATCGAAGACTGGCAGAACGCCTGGGGCGTAGAAAAAGCGGATGCCGTATTCTCTGCGTTCAATGAGATCCCGTCGATGACCATCCGTGTGAATTCTTTGAAGCAGCCGGCGGCTGACTTTGAGAAACTCCTCTCAGAAAAAGGGATCGAAGCTACGCACATCCCCTATCTGCCGGAAGGCTTCACAATCAAGAGTGGGGCGAATCATTTCTTTGGCACATTCCTGAAAGAAGGGCTCGCCTATGTGCAGTCGGCTTCTTCTATGGTGCCGGCGAAAGTCCTCTCTCCGAAAGCGGGGGAGACGGTCCTCGACATGTGCGCGGCACCTGGCAGCAAGACCACACAGATGGCAGAAATGATGGGAAATGAGGGCTCGATCGATGCATGGGATCTCTATCCGCACAAGATCGCCCTCATCAAAAAGAATGCGAAGAAGGAAGGCATCACCATCATCCACGCAGGAGCGCGTGATGCGACGAAGCCCATGCCCGCCGTCCATGAGAAATATGATAAGGTCCTTCTCGACGCGCCATGCTCAGGGCTTGGCGTCCTGTCGCACAAGGTGGAGATCCGCTGGCGCAGGACAAGAGAGGATCTGCAGGAATTTCCACCCCTGCAGAAGGCTCTCCTCGAAGAGGCGGCCAAGTACCTGAAAAAAGGCGGCACCCTCGTCTATAGTACCTGCACACTCAATAGCAAGGAAAATGAAGACATCGTGACTGCATTTTTAAGAGATCATCCCGAATTTGCGCCGATCGATTTCCAGCTGGAAGGCCTTGGCGCATCCGAAAAGGGTATGCTCACCATCTGGCCGGATCAGGCACAGAGCGATGGATTCTTCGTGGCAAAGTTGAAGAAGCAGTCGGAGGAGTAGGGCGGTATCGCCTGTATTTCTCATCCCTTATTGAACGAAAGGAGCCTCTATGGCCTGGAATATCTGGGGACACAGTCTCCCCGAAATGGAAACATGGATCACTAGCCATGGCTTCCCGAAATTTAGAGCCAAGCAGATGCAGGACTACCTGTATCGCCGCTATATTTTTTCTTTTGACGATATGACCCAGCTGCCGGGGCCGATGCGGGAATGGCTGAAGGAGAATGCCGTACTCGAGAAGCCGGTGATCATGAGCCATATCACATCGAATGACGGCGATACGACCAAGCTCCTCGTGAAGCTCTCAGACGGTTCACTCGTCGAGACCGTCTGCATGCACCATGTCTACGGGAATTCCATCTGCGTCTCCACGCAGGTGGGCTGCGCGATGGGCTGCATTTTCTGTGCCTCTACCAGAAACGGCCTGGAGCGGAATCTCACCGCGGGCGAGATCCTTGCTCAGGTTTACGCCTTCCGCGAGCTTTTCGATGCGCCGATCCACTCGATCGTCCTGATGGGGGCGGGCGAGCCGCTCACGAACTATGAGGAAGTGCTCCGCTTTATTCGCCTTGTGAGCGATCCGGGACTGCTGAATATCAGCCTCAGAAATATCACGCTCTCCACCTGCGGCATCGTACCTATGATCGATCGACTCGCCGCAGAAGGTCTCCCGATCACGCTTGCGATCTCCCTCCATGCGCCGAATGACACGATCCGCAACCGCATCCTGCCATCGAGCCGCCATTTCAAGATCGAAGATGTCGTCGCTGCTGCGCACCGGTACTTCAAGAAGACGGGCCGTCGCGTGACCTTCGAGTACATCCTCATCAAGGATGTGAATGCGTCCCGCGAAAATGCGGAAGAGCTCTGCCGCCTTGTGGGGAAGATGAATTGCCATTTCAATCTCATCCCGATCAATGGCACCGAGCATATCAAGCTGTATCCGCCGAGCTGGAAGGATGTCAAGATCTTTCAGGAGATCCTGGAAAAACACGGCAAGAGCACGACCGTCCGCAGGCAGATGGGCGACGAGATCCAGGCTGCCTGCGGACAGCTGAAACGGAGATATCTGGAGAAGAAGTAGCTGGTGACTAGTGACTGGTGACTAGTAGCTAGGGATTAGGGGACTTAAGTGACTGTGGGACTAGGAGACATCAGGCTCTCTTGAAAGATACATAAAAAGCGCCGAGAAATCAGTGGATTTCTCGGCGCTTTTGGGTTGAATCGGCGTTTCCTTACATATTCGGCTGACACTGGCGCGGGAGGAAAGCAAGGGAAAGTAGTCTCACATATATTTTATACCTGTACGTAGAAGGGGGCCCCTTGGGGGCACATCTATCCGGCGCCTTTGGCGCGACCCTTCTCCAAGGGTCTGCTCAACTGGGGGGACTTTCCTAATCCCTAATCCCTAGCCACCAACCACTAGCCACCGGTCACTAGTCACTAGTCACTCACTCCCCGAACATCTTTGAAAGCGGGTTATTCGTAAAGACATCCGCTTCATTGATATAGCGGCGCACCATTTCCACGGACTTGTGACGGGTCTGTTTCATGATGAGACGCTCCTCGATGCCGTGAAGCGCCGCATACGTGGCGAAGCCGTGGCGCAGGCTGTGCGCGCCATAGAGCGTGGGGTCAAGACCGATCAGTTCGGCATATTTTTTGACGAGGAGATTCACCGTATTTTCACTGAGATGCGTCGAAGCGACCTTGCCATTTTTCAGGATCTTCCTGAAGATCGGGCCGTCATGGATATCAGCGGCTTTCAGCCAGTCATAGAGCGCACGGATGCCGTCCATTTCTTCAGGTACATTCTTCAGATGGGGGATGCCGACCTGCTGCCCTTCGCCCCGCTGGTCCGTCTTCGAGCGTTTGATGTGAAGGACGATGCCTTGCGGAAATTTTCTGATATCTTCCATCGTGAGAGAGACGAGCTCGCTTCTGCGGAAAGCCCCCATGAAGCCGATGAGGAGGATCGCGCGGTCGCGCAGGCCGTGAAGCGTTCGGAGATCCATGCGGGAGATCATCTCCTGAAGCTCTTCAAAATACACCGGCGTTTTCCCCTTTTGCAGCATGCCTTTCTGCCGCATGAGGCCGATCAGTGCTTCTCGTACGATCCACGCTTTTGCGGGATTCTCCTTCGTGAGGCCGGCCGCATTGAAATTTTCTGACAGAGCGGAAATGCGGCGGCGGATGGTCGCCGTTTTCGCATAGTCCGCCAGATCATTGATATAGTTCACGATCGTTTCCGGCGTGGTCGGGAACGATTCTTTTTTATTGTACGAGCACCAGTCGCAGAAGTCATTCCAGTCCGACTCATAGGCGTCGATGGTATGCTCCGACTTCGTTTCCGACAGTGCGAGAAGGCTCTTGTCAGAGAGTGCATCGTCATGGGTGCGTTTTGAGAAATCACGGATATAGAAATGGGAGGACATGGGGACGGCCTTTCTGGGAAATGAATGCAGGAAACGGCGAAAAAATACTTGCTTGACGCCGTAAATAGAAAGAGGAATCTTTTCACTGTATGCTATTATAGCATGGCACATGCCGGAATGGTGCGCTTCTCCCCTGGAAGGTCGTTTGTGCTCCCTTGAAAGCTGTGTCAAGCCCGTTTTCGTGGCTCTCTATGACTGGTCCCGCCTGCGAAATGCGCGCCGCTTACTTCCGCAGGGAGAAAACGGAGCCATGCCGTCAAAGGGTGATCTTCCCGGGCTGACTTGGCATCCCGATTCTTTTTTATTAAAGCTCGATAAATAAAAACACTAATTTCATTTGACTTACCACCTCTAAAATGGTAATCTAAGCTTAATGTAGAAATGGCTTGCCATTATTTTTTATATCAGGGGGTCTTTAGAAAAATGGATGTACTTCACTTGTTTCATGCCGGCGGTTTCATGATGTATCCGCTGCTTCTTTGCTCTATCATCGTTGTCACGATCTTCATCGAGCGTTTCCGCTTCTATCACGCGAACCGATCGAATATCGAAAAGCTCACGAAGGAGATCCCGGAACTCCTGACAGCCAATGATCAGGAAGGGCTGAAAGCGGCGCTCAAGGCCGATGGCGGCATTCCTGCCGGTGTCATTCTCTCCGGCGCCGAGCAGCTCTCTTCCAAAGCGAACCAGACTGCCATTCTGGAAGGCGCGGCTTCTCATGCCGCAGGCGTCTTGAAGTCGTACCTGAACTACCTTGATGTCATCGTCACCCTGTCCCCGCTGATGGGGCTTCTTGGCACCGTCATCGGCATGATCGGCTCCTTCAATGTCCTTTCGGTCGAAGAAGGACAGCCATTCGCCATCACCGGCGGCGTCGCAGAAGCACTTGTCTGCACCGCATCCGGCCTTTTCGTTGCCATTATCGCTCTCATTGCCTACACCTACCTTTCGCAGCAGGTGTCTAACTTCGTTTCCCAGATGGAAAAATTGGGTTCCCTGTATTTGGCTATCGTAGAGGCGGATCAGAAATGAAACTTGAATCAATGAATGTAGAGAAGAAGCCGAAGATCATGATCATCCCGATGATCGATATCATCTTCTTCCTTCTGGTCTTCTTCATGATGTCCATGCTGACGATGGTGGTGCAGAAGTCCATCAATCTGAACCTGCCGCAGACCGCCAGCGCGCAGATCGACCTGCAGAAGACGCTTCCGATCAGCGTGACATCCGACGGCACCATCTATGTCGAGCAGGAAAAGATCCCGAAGGACGCCTTCAAGAAGCGCATGGAAATCGAAAAGAATAGAAATCCAGATCTCTCCATCGTCCTGCGTGCGGATGAGAAATCCGAGCACGGCGACTTCGTCTTCGTCTTAGACCAGCTGAAATCCGTCGGGATTTCTAAGATCGGCATTGCCACTGCCTCCAAAGGGCAGTCAGACTAAAGGGGTGGTGTGATGCGTACTTTCAAGTACCGATGGTCCTCCGCTTTGGGGACTTCGCTTGCCTGTCACGTCGTCGCCTTGGGGCTCATCACGGGCTTCATGCTGCTCCTTCCGGCACCGTCTGTGAATAAAGGCCCCATCGAGGTCGACCTCGTCACCATGGGCGGCGGTGGCGGTGGCGGCGGTGGAAACGGGGGAGAAACACCGCAGGAAGAAAAGCTCCCCGAGATCAAAGAAGCAAAAGCCACACCGACAGCTCCGCCTCCCGTCAAGACCGAACCGGATCCCGAAGCAGAAAACGATGTCCACGAAGTCGCTCCGGCGCCATCAGAGGATACCTCCTCTGCCGCAGACACCAATTCTAAGGACAGCACTTCAGAGGGGAGCACCTCTTCCGGCACCGGTAGTGGTACCGGCGGTGGGAACGGTACAGGGAATGGGCCCGGCGATGGCAGTGGGGAAGGCCCCGGCTCCGGCTCCGGTTCCGGCGGTGGGAATGGCTCTGGCTATGGCAGCGGAAATGGAGACGGCGCCGGTCCCGGAGATGGCGTCACCATGGGACCGCAGCTTTTGAGCAATCCGGCGCCTGCCTATCCGGAATCCTGCCGCAAAGCGAATATTTCCGGTACGACGGTCGTAGGTCTCACCATTTCGAGCGATGGCAGCGTCTCGAGCGCATGGGTCGTTTCCTCTTCCGGGAACGGCACCCTTGACAGCGCCGCTGTCAGTGCCGTCTACGGCTGGCAGTTCGTCCCTGCTAAACAGAATGGCGTGGCGATCACCTGTAATTCACAGGTACCGGTCACATTCAATCTGAGATAATGAAAAAGCACATGTGCCGCAAGGCGCATGTGCTTTTTTGCTGTGATGGGTTCAGCGTTTCCCTTGGGAAATATGTGAGAAAGATGAATACCGATAACGGTTTCTCGGCTTCGCTCGAAATGACGATGGCGCTGAACGCAAACTCACTATAGATGTGAAGGGGGACTTGAATGCCACTTACGATATGAGAATACCGCCATCCCTCCAGCGGAGCAGGCCCTTGAAGAAGGGCCGCGCCAAAGGCGCAGGATAGAGTGCCCCATAGGCAGGGGCACAGTTCACCGTAGCGGTCAGCAGAGCACATGCGTTGACCGTTCTTCCGTCCATCTCATATTACTCGCTGGCCGTTCTGCCGTATTCTGCCTCTTCGAGGCAGTCTATCCCGGCCTTTGGCAGCCCCCTTCTCCAAGGGGGAACGCATTTTAGGCTATTCACCATTCTCCGCGGCGCTTCCCTACTTTTATGCGCCGCATCACTCCCTGCACGCTAATTCTGAACCCTGAAGTTTGAAAGCAGGGATGAGTAGCTAGGGATTAGTGGCTAGGGATTAGGAGTCTCAAGTGACTCGTGACTGGTGACTGGGAGACATCAGGTGCTCGTATCGTCATTTCGAGCGAAGCCCTCGATCTTCCTTGCAGACCGATAAACGAAGGATGTGTGAAAGCAGAAATATGTAGCACCAAGGCGTCGTTTACTTGCAGTGCCTATGTGATACTGACCGGAGTGCAAGAAAGATCGAGGGCAACGCTTTCGATGACGGCGGCGCTTCTAAATTTTATGCGCCGCACCACTACTCCTCACTCCTCACTCCTAACTGGCGAGTAGAGCTTTCACACGCAATAAAAGGGAAGCACTCCCCACGGGCTACCCTGAACCCTTGACCCCTTATCCCTTCTTCCCATTTCCCAAATATGTTAGAATAAATGAAAATGATAGCCCATTCTATTTCCACGGAGGAACCAATCATGAAAAAAGTCATTTTCGATATAGACGGCGTCCTTTTGAGTGAAGAACGCTACTTCGATGTATCTGCTCTGACCGTATGGGAGATACTCTACAGCCCTGCGTACATGGGACTTCCCGGCGAACGCGACGATTTTAATGCGGAGCGCATCACCGAAGGGCAGATCGCCGGCTGCCGCAGCGTGGTGTGGGGGAATGACGCCCTGCTATCCTGGCTGAAAGCGCGCGGTATCAATTCGAACTGGGATATGGTACACGCCGATCTCATCACCATCCTCTGGCTGATGGCAGAAACCTATAAAAAACGCTCCGGCGGAGAAAAAATGTCTTTTACTTTCCACCAGCCACAAGACTTGAAGCGCGCCGGACAGGAGCTCATGGGACTACCCATGCCGAAAGCAGAAGACGTACTCGATCGCTGGGAGAGTGCCGTCCCCGAAGGACTTCAGGGCGAAGACGTCTTCCATGCGCTCAAGAGTGCCATGGCGGATACGATCGATGGCGACCTTTCCTGGGCCGACCTTCGCTCCGATTTCTGGAAGATCCATACCGAAACCTTTCAGGCCTGGTACCTCGGAGACGACACCTTCATTTCCCTCCTGCATCACATGCCCTACAGCGCAGGAAAACCCGGCTTCCTCTCCCGTGAAGTCCCGCTCGCGCCCGCCGCTCACATCCTTTCCCTCTTCCGCACGCTGAAAGAGCGCGGCTATGACATCGCCATCGCGACCGGCCGTGCCAGAGAGGAGATGGAGATCCCCTTCAAGCTGTTCCACTGGTACGAGGAATTCGATCCCTACACCATGGCGACTGCCTCCGATGCGGAAGAATCAGCCGTAAGGCTCGGCGGCCCCGTCCTCGACAAGCCGAATGCCTTCATCTTTTCCTGCGCCATCTTCGGCAGAGATCCGGACAACTACAAGGCCTACTCCGAAGAAACCATGCAGCCGGCCAAGGAGGATGAGATCTACGTCTGCGGCGACTCCTACTCCGATGTCATCGGCAGCCGCCGCGCCGGCGCGAAATGCATCGGCATACTGACCGGCCTTGAAGGCAAGGACGCGATCCCGATGTTTGAGAAAGAAGGCGTCCCATATGTGGACCGCGTGACGGATATTTTAGAGAAATTAGAGCAGAAGTGACCGGCAGCAAGTGGCTGGTGACTCGTACATTTCGTTTGTCATTTCCCTTGCACTGTCATTTCGAGCGAAGCGAGAAATCTGTTTCGTCTGCGGAGAAAAGAGGAGAGGGGCAGCCATCCATGAAAACCTGACATCCCCTTCATGTGCGTGATGGAGCTGGTCCTCATAGTAAAAACCGCGGGAAGAAAGAACTTTGGAGCTCTTTCTTCCCGCGGCTTTTATAAAATTAGAGAATTTGTTTCCCGGATCGTAACAGGAATGAGAGGCTAGTGACTACTGACTTGAATACCACTTTCAGGCATCGCCCTTTTTATTTGCGGCGCAGCCGCCACCAGCATGTCTGCTCCCTAGTCAACAAATTCCGGACAGCAAAAAATATCCGGGGAACGCTTTCTGCCTTTACCCAAATGCAGGCGGGACACGGAATCGGCGCCGGTGTGGTCAAATGTACCAAAGTACGGACGTCCTGGCTGTCGTCGGTGCTCGGCCTCGCAGGGGGCAGGGAGGCGTGGAAAGCATTGATTTCCCGGATATTTTTTTGTTTGTCTTACATGTTCAGCCTTAGACAGGTGGGGGAAAAAGACTGACATTTCCTTGTCCTGTCCGATGAGCCGGAGCGCAAAGCAAGATCTTCCTTTCGTAAGGCTGCTCTCTGTCGTATTTCTTAGCGCTAATGAATTCTGGAAATCAGAGAACAGCCGCGAAAAAGGTGCACACACGATGCGCCCTTGGCTTCATGTCTGTATTGTATACCTTCTTTATGAAAATTGCAAGTATGCGTCTTACAAGTAACTCACAAGAAATAGTGGATCGCTAAAATCTATCAAGTTACGAGCGCATATATATAGAATCATCTGCCGTTCACGTGTTCTTTTATTCACATGGCGGATTATGTCGTGATAAGGAGAGGCCGGCAGATCAATCCGTGAGGGGGCGTTTCTTATTTTTGTTGAGATGATCGGGGAATCCATTACGGATAGCCGTCCTTTTAGGGGGAATACAACTTATCATATGAGAATTAGAAATCAGAGGTACAAGGTTAACAAAAATAAAATTAGATTAAAAACTATTGGACAAAATAAGTAGTTTATGATAGTCTCTTAGAAGGTCATCACTGAACAGGGAATAGGTGATGAGGATTTTCATCTTTGCCGTGGAAACTCGGACACACTGGCTCTTGATGGAGAACGTTTTCTTCCCGCTCATTTTGGAAAGAGGAGAATGTTTATGAGAAAAGGAATGTATAAGATGTTGGCTGCTGCCCTCATGCTCACAATTTCGGGGGGGGGTAGTAGGTAGTGCTGCTGATACTGTACTGGATACAGTGTATGTAAATGCAGATAGAGATAAGGCGGAAGAAGCGGTTCTTCCCGGTGGATTCATTAAAGAACAAAATAATATGGGCCTTTTAGGTGCTAAAGATACAATGGATACTCCTTTTACCGTATCCACTATTAGTAACAAAGCTTTTGACAAATATACGTCTCCCTATCAGGGGATTGGTGATGCGCTTTCATTTGATCCATCTGTTAGAGCTGATCGTGGCGGTACATATACCGATATTTCGATTCGTGGTATGTATCAATCCGGTCATAGTTTTTATGTAAATGGAATTCCTGGTCTGATGGATCAGCAGAATATTCCGCTTTACTGGGTTGATAGTGTTTCTGTAACATCTGGTCCTAACCTTGGGGTTAATGGTTCTACATTTAATGAGGCTGTTGGCGGCGTAGTCAACATGAATTCTAAAAAAGCGGGCTCTGCGCCTAACACTGATTTAAAGCTGACGTATAGAGGTGGCTCCTCTTTTGAAGAGGGAGTAGATGTTGGTCGTCGGTTCGGGGATAATGATCGCTGGGGCATTCGCGTTACAGCCAACAATGTTCAGGGGGAAACCACGATTGAAAACGAAAAGGTAACCCAGAGAAACCTGTTTGTAAATTTAGATCAGCGCACTAATAATTCCAAGTCGAATTTTTTGGTGGGATATAACTATGTAGATCATAAAGGTGGTCCAGGATCTTTCGGAATTGGTGATAAGGATCACAAGGTAACAAGTTTGCCATCAGCACCTGATGCAAGTAAATTGTATAAGCCGGACTGGTTCTATAATGAATACGATAACTGGATTATGGCGCTCAATCATGAACAAAAGATTTCTGAACATGCCACTGCTTTTATTAACGCTGGTTATCATAGAGAAGACTGGTATGGGTATATCGATGGTAACCCAACTATTCTTGACAATGCCGGCAATTTTAAGATTACCGCAACCAATTATCCGTTAGCTCTTACTAAGAAATACGTCGGGATTGGAATTAAAGGCGATTTCAAGGTAGGAAACGTAAAGAATGAATATGTAATTGGTGTAGATAAGAGCTGGATGAATTATTGGCTTGGTAATAATAAGAAGTGGCAGAGCGGTCAGTGGACTGGTCATAACGGAAATATTTGGCAGAGCAATTCTTGGATGAATCCGGGGGATGGACATTATAATCCACCACACACCAATGATAAGCAAATGACTGGCTGGTCTATTATCGATACACTTAAAGCTATGGATGATAAGCTTAGCATTACACTTGGGGTTCATGGTAACAATTATAAAACGACCACGGATGCGGCTAAACTTGCCCCAGGTGAAGCGCAAAATAAAAAGACTCATGCAGTCATGCCTACTTTCGCCATTTCTTATAAGATCAATCCTGATCTTATGGTTTACGCAGATCATACGGAAAGTTTTGGTGAGGGGACCTTCGTTTCTTTAGGGAAAGATTATGCTAATGAAGGTAAATCACTTGATCCAAAGAAAACGAAACAGAATGAAATCGGCGTTAAAGTGAAAACTGGCAATTTCTTGAACACATTCAGCTATTTCCAGATGAAGCAGGCAAATACAGTTGATCAGTGGATCAATGGAAAGAAATACCTTGTCATCGATGGTGAACAGACCAATAAAGGCTTTGAGTGGGCATTTACTGGAAATCTTTCGAAAAAATGGGATTTAATTGGCGGTATTATGTATTTGAATTCCAAAGATCGTAATGACAAGGATGTCAATGGTGCGGCTGATTGGTCTTATACCATTGGTACAGAGTATCATGCCAATGAAGCGTTCTCCGTTTTGGGACGTGTATCGTATCAGAGCTCTGCAACGATTAACAATGGTACTCTTCGCGTTCCTTCTTATACCCGCTTCGATCTCGGGGCAAGCTATGAAACAAAAATCAGTAATACGCCGGTGACTTTCAATGCTATGTGCTATAACTTGTTCGGGAAGGATTACTGGATTGCACGTTCGGGCTCGAGCAGCTTGAGCTTAGGCGCTCCACGCACCTTCGTATTCTCCGCTAACTTCAGACTGTAATTCCAAAGGAGAAACAACCTATGAGCAGAACTATCCGCCGGATGCCTCTGGCGATTCTTACGATCATTCTCACCGTTCTGCTCCTCTTCTCCTGTCTCCTCGGACTGAAGCTCGGGTATCTTTCTGTGTCCTTGTCGGGGATCGTATCGATCCTTGCTTCGCATCTTTCGGGAAGTGCGCTTCCTTCGGATATTGCGATGGGCATTGCGGATGCGGTCTGGGATCTTCGGCTCCCGCGCATCCTGCTCGCGCTGGCGGTCGGGATGGGGCTTTCGCTTTCCGGCATGCTGATGCAGGCGATGTTTCGCAATCCGATGTCAGACCCTTACATCATGGGTGTGTCCTCCGGGGCATCGCTGGGGGCGGCTTCTGCCGTTTTCTTTGGCGCGGGGGCGGCTTTCGGGGTATCTGCGATCGGATGCGGGGCATTTCTCGGTGCCTTGGCGTTGTCACTCATTCTCGCCATCGCGGCAGGCCGCGTGGCACCGGGTGATTCATCCTATCTCCTGATCTTTGGTGCGGCGCTGGCAGCAGTCTGCGGCGGGATCACCAGTGTGCTGGTGTACATCGGGGCCAATGCGACGGGGATGGATGTGACGCTGTACTGGCTGATGGGCTCTGTTTCCTTCGCCAAACTCCTGCCGACGCTTTCTGTTCTCGCCATCGTGCTTGCTTTCATCATTTTTTTCTCTACACAGACAAGGATCCTGAATCTGATGCTGGAAGGGGAGGAAACTGCTGTCCCGCTGGGGCGGCAGCTCCTCCCTTTTCGGCGTCTCTACCTGGTGATGAATGCGCTCCTGATGGGAAGTCTGGTGACACAGGCGGGACTTGTCGGCTTCGTGGGTCTTCTGGTGCCGCATGGCTGCCGGATGGTCATGGGGGCGGATCACAGGAAGCTCCTGCCTGTATCCGTTCTTTCGGGGGGATTGATGACGGTCTGGGCGGATATCTTAGGACGGATACTGATCCACGGTGTGGATATTCCTTTGGGTGTCAGCTTATCTCTGATCGGTGCGCCTGTATTTCTGGGGATGCTCATCCGGCGTTCGTATCATTTTGGAGGAGAAGGGGCATGAATATTTCAGTCAATCATGTATCTGCCGGTTATGGGGGGAAGCAGGTGCTCAAGGATGTATCGATTTCCTTCGAAAGCGGACAGCTAACGGGCATCATCGGGCCCAATGGGTGCGGGAAGAGTACGCTTTTGAAGTGCATTTACCGTCTGCTTTCGCCTTGGTCCGGGGATATCCGGATCGGTGATACGATCTTGAAGGATATGCCGTATCGGGAAAGTGCGAAGCGCGTTGCGGTACTGGCGCAGCACCACGCAGCCGGCTTCGATTTTGATGTAGAGGAGGTCGTGCTGATGGGGCGCACGCCTTACAAAGGGATCACGGAGGGAAACAATCGCGAGGATCGTGGCATCGCGCATCGGGCGATGCAGGAAACGGGCGTGGAAACATTAGCGGAGCAGAGTTTTTCTTTTCTCTCCGGCGGGGAGCAGCAGCGCGTGATGCTTGCGCGGGCTCTCACGCAGGAGACACCTTGTCTCATTCTGGATGAACCGACGAATCATCTGGATATCACCTACCAGCTGCAGATCATGGATCTGGTGAGCTCGCGTCATTTGACGGTGCTTGCGGCCATTCATGACCTGAATATCGCAGCCATGTATTGTGACAAGATCGCGGCGATGAAGCATGGAGAGCTGATCGCCTTCGGCAGACCTGAAGAGGTCTTGACGGAGGAGCGGATCTGGGAGCTGTATCATGTGAAGGCCGAGGTTTTTCTGCGAAAAGATGGAAGGCCGGCCGTGATTTTCGAAAGAGGAGCCATCGTATGAAGCCTGTCTATCGTGTGATGCTCATCAGCGTTCTTTGCCTGCTCCTGACGCTCTTCTCATTGGGGGTGGGAGAGATATCCCTTTCACCGGCAGAGACTTGTCATTATTTGTATCTGGCGCTGACTTCGCCGGAAGGAAGTGGGATGGTCGAGCAGGATGTGCTGCAGTTCATCCGTCTGCCGCATCTGGTACTGTCTTTCTTCATCGGGGCAGGACTCGCCGTCTGCGGGGCAGTGATGCAGGCGGTGATGAAGAATCCGCTGGCAGATCCGTATCTATTGGGGATTTCCTCTGGTGCAAGTCTGGGCGCGGTGCTGGCGATCGCACTCGGTATCGGGATGATCGGGAGCTTTGATGGGATCGGCGCCGCGGCTTTTCTTGGCGCCGGACTTGTTTCCCTTCTGATTCTTCTTATTTCTTCGATCAGCGGTAAAGGAGAGGGATTGACACTGCTTCTGGCAGGTTTTGCACTCAATGCAGCCTGCTCGGCTGCTGTGAGCTTCTTTGTCACCGTGGTGGCGGATACGTCGAAGACGCGGTCTATCCAGTTCTGGATGATGGGGAATATCCGTGCTGACTCCTGGATGGCGATCGGCATTTTGGCGATTCTAGTGACGGCTGGATGTTTCTACTTCTTCTCCCAAAGGCGCATCCTCGACCTGATGCTCATGGGGGATGACCTCTCTTTAACCATGGGGCAAAAACTTTCGACGTATCGAAAAGTGTATATCGCCGTCATGGCGCTTCTTGTCGGAGCGGTGGTGTACATGTCGGGTATGATCGGATTCGTCGGGCTCATCATCCCGCACGGCGTACGTCTCCTCGTAGGGAGCAGCCATGGACGTCTTCTTCCGCTGGCGGCGCTTACGGGAGGGACATTCCTCTGCTGGGCGGATATTCTGGGAAGAAATGCGATCTCCGGACTGGAGCTGCCTGTGGGCGTCATGGCCGCACTGGCAGGTTCGCCCTTTTTCCTGTGGATGCTGATATCCAGAAAGCAGGTGAGAAGATGAAGAAGGCTTGGCTTCTCTCGCTCCTTCTGCCGCTCTGCCTATCAGGCTGTCAGTTGCAGAAGTCTCCTCCTGCCGAGGAATATTCGCGCCCCTTTGTGGAGAATATTAAGGTAGAGAACTACTATGAGACGGGGGTGAATCGCGAGTACCTGTCGGATGTGCCGCAGCGCGTGATCGTCATCGGTGCGAATGAAACGGAGACGCTGCTGGATCTTGGTGTCGAAGATGCCATCCTCGCGGCAGATGATGGACAGAACAGTCAGTGGTATGGCATCAAGGCATCGAATGAAAAGGCCTTTCAGCGGCTGCCTCGCATCGGCCGCAGCACGATTCAGGCGGAGCATTTCCTGGAGATGCATCCTGATATGATCATCGCAGAGCAGCAATTCTTCTCGAAAACCCGTCTTGGCAGTACGGACTACTGGAACAGCAAGGGCATCCTCACTATGGTGCCGCTGAATACCACATCGCCGGGCAAGCTGAATCAGGTGGAAACCGTAGAGAAGGAAATGAAATTCATTTGTGATCTGGGGATCATTTTTCACAAAGAGGAAGAAGCAGAGAAAATCGTGAGCGCAACGGAAAACCGGATTCACGATATAGCGAAAACTGTGGAATATCATAAGAAACCGAAAGTCATGATTCTCGATCGTATGAGCATCCTCGCTTCTTATGGGCGAAAGAAGATCGCAGGGGATATGGCTACCTCTATCGGTGGCATTGTCCCGGATACCACGGCGGCGGTCAGTGATGAGATGATGATGAAGCTGGACCCGGATGTCGTCTTTCTCGTCGTGTATCGCGATGAGGAGAAGGAGCTGGCATGGCTCCGAAATAGGCCTGCTTTCCGAAATCTGAATTTCATAAAAAATAACCGTCTCTATGGCATACCGCTGAAATATGTGTATGGCCCGCAGACGCGGACTATCGATGCGATTGGCTATATGGCAGAGCGCATGTATCCGGGTATGTTTGATTTCCCGAAGGAATATGACTTCCATCCGTGTTTCCCTGGCCACTCGTCGCAATGATTTCTTTGAAGTGAGAGGAGCAGGCGAAGCAAATCGTTTTTCCATCGCTTTTTCCCTTGCCTTTTGTTACAATACAAGTAGAAAGGCGGTGGTGCCATGGGACGACTCAAACAGTGGGAAGAACTCACCTGCACCTTCGATTCCTTCGGAAAAAATCTTCCGATGTACACCTTCTGTTGTCTATTGACAACATCGCGGTCATGACGGACAGTCCGATCCCTTATGTGAAAGAAGTAGCCCGCGAAGCGGGATATTCTGTTTGACAAAAAAGAAGCAACGAGCTGAAGGGTTGGGTGCTTCTTTTTTGTCATATGGATATAGGAAAGCAGAAGACCCCTGCTCGTGAGAAATCAAGCGAGCAAAGAAAATGCGGGATGAGTATGTGAATCGCAGCAGGAGGAGAAAGAAATGGATGATTTCGATAGATATCTCAATGAGCAGATGAAGGATCCCGATTTCAAAAAAGAATGGGTTGAGAATGAAGCGCGCTATCAGCTGATGATGATGGTTCTTCGCGCACGGAATGAAGAACACTTGACGCATTTGAGCTGGCGGAGCGCACAGGGCTTCGGCAGTCTAGGGAAACACTGATTCAATCGTTGTTCGATTTTACTCTTGTATTTTCATGTAGCGCAAGGAAGAGCCCTCCTTAAATAGCGAGCTATTTAAGGAGGGCTCTGACGAAGCGTTGTATGAAAATATATGTGAAATCGAATTCTGCGATTGAATCAGCGTTTCCCTAATATCAGCCGCATTGAGAAAGGTCAGTCAATGCCTTCCATTGCTACACTTGCGAAGATTGCGCAGGGACTTGGAAAACGGCTCGAAATCCGTTTTGTATAGTTTTACGCGCAAGCAAAACCCCCGATTTGCCAAAAGGCAAATCGGGGGTTTTCATTTATGTACCCATGAATCAGAACTTCACTCTGAGCAGTCTTACGGCATAGAGGATACAGAGGATGGTGACGCCGGTATCTGCGAAGACGGCGACCCACATATTGGCATAGCCTAGGAGGCCCATGATCATGACGGCGATCTTCACGATGAGGGCGAAGGCGACATTTTCCCAAGCGGTCTTGATGACTTTTCTGGCCACGCGGACGGCTTTGGAGATGGCGTCGACATTCGAATTCAGGAAGACGACGTCAGCGGCTTCGATGGCAGCATCTGCGCCGCTGCCCATAGCGGCGCCTACATCAGCACCGGCGAGGACAGGAGCGTCATTGATGCCGTCGCCTACGAAGAGGACGGAGCCGATCTCTTTTCTGACTTTCTGCATTTCAGAGAGCTTGTCTTCCGGGAGAAGGCCGGCGTGGATGTTTTCGATGCCGACGAGGCTGCCGATGGCTTTCGCGCTCTTTTCGTTGTCACCGGTCAGCATGACGGGGGTGATGTCGAGGGCTTTCAGGTCTTTGATGCCTTCGATGGTGTCGGACTTGATGGCATCGGAGATGGTGATGCGGCCGAGGAGGGTCTTGCCTTTGGCGACATAGACGTCGGTGCCGACTTCTTTGTTTTCCGGAAGGGTTGGGACAGAGATGCCGGAAAGGGCGAGGAGCTTTTCATTTCCGACATAGATGTCTTCGCCGTTCAGGTTGGCTTTGACGCCGTGTCCGGCGATTTCCTGCATGGAGGTGAGCTTGGGAAGAGAGAGACCTTTTTCATTTGCGCAGGTAACGATGGACTGGGCGATGGGGTGGGTGGAGTAGATCTCAGCGGCAGCTGCGAGGGCAAGGATCTCGTCTTCGCTCTTGCCAGCGGTCTTCACGATGCTTCTGACTTTGAATTTTCCTTCGGTCAGAGTGCCGGTCTTATCGAGGACAGCGGCTTTGGTATTCGAGAGGGCTTCCATGACGGTGCCGCCCTTGAAGAGGATGCCTTCTTTCGATGCGGCGCCGATGCCGGCAAAGAAGGAGAGCGGGACGGAGATGACAAGCGCGCAGGGGCAGCTGATGACGAGGAAGGTGAGAGCGGTGTAGATGCATTTATCCCAGTCGGCGCCGAAGAGGAGCGGCGGGAGGACTGCGACGGCGATCGCGACGAAGACGACGATCGGGGTGTACACGCGGGAGAAGCGGGTGATGAAACGGTCAATCTTTGGTTTGCTGGCGACGGCATTCTCGACGGAGTCGAGGATACGGGTGACCATGGATTCTGCGAGGACTTTTTCGACCTGGATGCGGATGGTGCCGGTCATATTGACGCAGCCGGAGTCTACGGGGTCGCCGACGGCTGCGAGGACAGGCTTCGGTTCACCGGTGACGGCGGAGGTGTCGATCTGGGTCTCGCCTTCGGAAATGATGCCGTCAAGCGGAATGCGGTCGCCGGGGCGGATGAGAAGGATATCGCCGACTTCGGCTTCTTCGGCCGGGATGGTCTCAGTGCCGCTTGCGGTCACGCGCTGGACGACTTCCGGGCGCAGGTCGACGGCGTCCATGATCTGGTCGCGGCTGCGGTCGGCAGCGAGGTCCTGGAAATATTCACCGATGCGGTAGAAGAGCATGACGCCGACAGCTTCTGGGTATTCGTGGATCGCGAAGGCGCCGACGGTTGCAACGGTCATAAGGAAGGTCTCATCGAAGAATTCCCCATGGGTGATGTTTTTGAGGGCGGTGTAGACGATGGGACCGCCTAAGATGAGGTAGGAGACGAAGAAGAAATAGTCTCCGATGGAGGCAAGTCCTGCGAAGAGGCCGGCCGGCTGGTAGTGCATCAGCATGCCGATGACGAAGAGGAGGCCGCCGATGGTGAGTTGGCTTTTTTCGCTTTTCAGGCGTTCAAGGAAGGACGCTTCTTTTTTTGCCGCTGACTTTTTCTGCGCTTTGGTCGGGCGCTGTTTCTTTCGGATCTCGGTCGGACTTTCGACCTCGTTGCATTTTCTGGTCAGCTCGGGGATGAGGCTGTCCGGATCTTTGGCGGTGAGTTTCATCGTCTTGGTGGCGAAGGAGATCGAGGCGGAGAGGACGCCGGGCTGGCGGTTCACGAGCTTTTCGAGCTTGACGGCGCAGGCTGCACAGTCAAGGGTGGGGATCTCATAGATCTCTGTCTTGAAATCGCCCTTGTCAGAGGGTGGTACGATGCCGATATTTTCATCGACGGTGCGGCAGACGGAGAGTAGCTGCGGGATGAGATTGTCCGGATTTTCTTTGGAAATGACGCGGAGCTCTTTCTTTGTGAAGGAGACCGAGGCGAAGAAGACGGATGGCATTTCGCGGATCTTCCCTTCCATTTTCGCGGCGCATTCCATGCAGTCGAGGTGCTCCATGTGATAGAGACCGCGTTTGTATTCCTTTCCTAAGAAATCGCACTGGCAGGAGGCAAGGTCTTTGCCGCAGTAGTCGCAGTCTTCTTCGTCGATGCAGTCATGGCAGTGACAGTCGTTCTTGTGCCCGTCATGATGGTGGACGCCCTTGTCATGGAAATGACCGAAGGCGCGCCTTTCATCGATCGCAATGTCGGCATCGCTCTCCATGACATCGATCTTATTGTCCTTGTATTTTGCCATTTCAGGGTCATTCGAGTGGTCATGGCTCTCTTCCGGGATCTCTTCGCAGCAGCCACAGCCGCAGCCATCATGCTCATGGGAGTGGCCTTCGTGGTCATGGTCATGTCCGCAAGCGCATTCGTGCTCGTGGGGGTGCCCTTCGTGGTCGTGGTCATGCCCGCAGGTGCATCCGTGTTCGTGGGAGTGGCCTTCGTGGCCATGGTCATGCCCGCAGCCGCATTCATGTTCGTGGGAGTGGCCTTCGTGGTCATGGTCATGTCCGCAACCGCATCCGTGTTCGTGGGAGTGGCCTTCGTGGTCGTGGTCATGCCCGCAGGTGCATCCATGCTCATGGGAGTGACCTTCGTGGTCATGCCCGCAGCCGCATTCGTGTTCATGGGAGTGGCCTTCGTGGTCATGCCCACAGCCGCAGCTGTGATTTTCTTCATCTTCTTCGTGGTGTGCATGCTCTTCGGTGCGATGGACGGCTTCCTGTGCCTCATGGCAATGGCCGCATCCGCAGTGATGTACATGCTTTTCATCATGCTTTTCCATGGTATATCTCCTTATCTGTAATGGAAGCATTGCTTCCTGAGTGGTATAGTTCTATGGTGCTATTTTAGCATTCTCCATCTCCAACGTAAACGGAACATGAGAAACACTTTAATATTTCAAGTAGGAGAGGGGGAAACGATAGGTTTAGATAAGGCTAAAAAGAATGAGTTCGAGAGGGGGTAATAAAAATAAGAAAAGAAATGAGAAACGAGAAATGCGAAATGGCGGTGCGGCGCATAAAAAGCAGAAGCGCCGCGGAGTATAAATGAGACAATGTTTGAAAGTGAGTGGGGAGCGGGTTTCCCGTTTGGGAGTTCCAAACATCGTCTGCCTGACCGCGAATGACAAAGATTTCTCGCTTACGCTCGAAATGACGATACGGGGGAGTCTTAAGTCTCCTAGTCTCCAGCTGCTCGAGATCCCTAATCCCTAGATACTAGTCCCTCGCTATCAGTCACTAGTCACCAGTCACCTCTAATTGACCCGTAGCTTTTTTATTGACATGCCTGTATATTTATGCTACTATCTTGAATAAATAAGAAGGGTGTGAGGACTATGTCAGATAAAAAAGTCATTTATGAAGTCAAACATTTGCAGAAATCGTTCGGCAAGGTCGAAGTACTGAGAGATATCAATATGAAGATCGAGAACGGAGAAGTGTGTACCATTATCGGTCCGTCCGGGAGCGGGAAGAGTACCTTTCTGCGTTGCCTGAATCTGCTGGAAACGCCGACCGGGGGCGAGCTGTGGTTCGAAGGGAAGAAGGTCAATGAAAAGACCGATGTGAAGATGCTGCGCCGCGATGTCGGCATGGTTTTCCAGTCGTTCAATCTGTTCCCGATGTTCTCCGCGGTAGAGAATGTCATGTATGCGCCGGTACATATCAAGAAGCTGCCGAAAGCGGAAGCGAAAGAGGAAGCGATGGAGCTTCTCTCCCGTGTAGGTCTTGCAGAGCGTGCGGATTATTATCCGGGCGAGCTTTCCGGCGGGCAGCAGCAGCGTGTCGCTATCGCCAGAGCGCTTGCGATGAAGCCGAAGATGCTGCTCTTCGATGAACCGACTTCTGCGCTTGACCCCGAGCTTGTCGGCGATGTACTGACCGTCATGAAGGAAGTCGCCTTAGCCGGCATGACCATGGCCGTCGTCACGCACGAGATGCAGTTTGCCAGAAGCGTTTCCAATCACGTCATTTTCATGGATAAGGGCTATATCGTGGAAGAAGGAAATCCCGAAGATATCTTCACCCATCCACAGGAAGAACGGACGCAGACATTCCTGAAACGTCTGCTCCATGCTGATATTTAAGGAGATGATGCGATTATGGATATAGTATTAGATACAGCTGTCAAATATAATGACATTTTCATGTCAGGTGTGAAGATCACCATCATTATTTCTCTTCTGTCCTGCTTCTTTGGTCTTCTTCTTGGGATCATTCTGGCATTCATGAAGATCTCGGGCATCAAGGTCCTCCAGTGGATCTCGACGGCCTATGTAGAAGTCATCCGCGGTACGCCGGTCTTGGTACAGATCTCTCTCGTGTTTTTCGGGCTGCCATTCCTCGGCATCCATTTCCCCAGCTTCCAGATCATGGGCGTCGACTTTGAGAGACTTTCCGCCGGTGTCCTTGCGCTGATCCTGAATTCCGGTGCGTATGAGTGTGAAATCGTCCGTTCCGGTATCCAGTCCATCCCGAAGGGACAGCTCGAAGGCGCGATGTCGCTTGGCTTCTCGAAGTGGGAGTCTATGGTGCGCATCATCATCCCGCAGGCGATCCGCAACATCCTGCCCGTCATCGGGAATGAATTCGTCACCCTCATCAAAGAGTCCTCTCAGGTCTCTGTCATCGGTATGGCCGATCTGATGTATACGGCGACCACCATTCAGGGCATCAGCTTCCAGCCATTCCCACCGCTCGTCATCGTAGCGATCTACTACTTCATCATGACCTTCTTCGTCTCCATGTGCTTGCGCGTCCTCGAGCGCCGCATGAAGGTGAAGAGTGTGAGATAGCAGGAAATCGGCAAACGGTTCTTCGATAGAAGAACCGTTTTTTGATTGGGGAGTGATGAGCGGCCCTCTCGCAGCTATACCATGGCATTTGGATGACAGAATCGTCATTTCGCTGTATAATAAAATAGAATTTTTATGTACAGATGGAAAGCGTGAGGCGTTTCGGGAGAGAGCGGGGAATACGGTATTCTCGTATCGCAGCCGGGCTCTTGCGCATTCCTTCTATTTCTCAAACGAGGTACTCCATGTTTATCGATAGAGCAAAGATTATTGTAGTCTCCGGTGCGGGCGGGGACGGGATGGTTTCCTTCCGCCGTGAGAAGTATGTACCGCGCGGCGGCCCGTCGGGCGGTGATGGCGGTAAGGGCGGCTCGGTCTTCATCAAAGCGAATAGCGACCTGAATACGCTGATCAATTTCCGCCGTCATAGAAAATTCGCAGCCAAAGCCGGTGCCAACGGCGGCGCCAAAGAGATGTTCGGCAAAAATGCAGAGGACGTCTTCGTCGAGGTGCCGCTCGGAACGATGGTCTATGACAATAAGACCGGCGAACTTCTGGCGGATATGACGCAGAATGGACAGGAAGCCCTCATCGTCAAAGGCGGGCATGGCGGCCGCGGAAATTCCCATTTCGCGACATCGGCTGTCCGTGCGCCTCTTTATGCGGAAAAAGGCGAGCCGGGTGAAGAAAAGGAGCTGCGCCTCGAGCTGAAGGTGCTGGCGGATGTCGGTCTTCTGGGATTCCCGAGCGTAGGGAAATCCTCTCTCATCCGCAAGGTATCCGGTGCGAAGCCGGAAGTGGCGGCGTACCATTTCACGACGCTGAATCCGATCCTCGGTGTGGTGAATCTGGACTATGAGAGAAGCTTCGTCATGGCAGATATCCCGGGCCTGATCGAAGGCGCAAGTCAGGGGACCGGTCTTGGGGACGAATTTCTCCGCCATGTAGAGCGTACGAAGGTCCTCATCCATGTGCTTGATGCGGCGGGCAGCGAAGGCCGAGATCCATTGAATGATTTCCATATCATTAATAATGAGCTTGAGCTGTACAGCCCGGAGCTTCGTCAGAAGAAGCAGATCGTCGCAGCGAATAAGACCGATCTCATCGATGACCCGAAGAAGCTGGAAGAGCTGAAGGAGGCCATCGAGAAGGAAGGCTATGACTTCTATCCCATCTGCACGCTTTCCGGAGAAGGCACTCGTCCGCTCATGGAAGCCGTGTGGAAGCTTCTGCAGGAGATCCCCGATGTATCCTTCGAATCTCCGGAAAAGGCCATTGTATATGAAGCGAACAAGCAGGAATTCGAGATCGAGTGCAAGAATGATGTGTACTATATCAAGGGCAAGCGCGTGGAAAAGCTGGTCGGCATGACCGACTTCGAGGACTATGTCTCCCTGCGCCGCTTCGACAGAGCTTGGAGATTCATGGGCCTTGACAAGCTCCTCCGCAAGGCAGGCTGCCAGGAAGGCGATACGGTCAATCTGTACGGCGTAGAATTCACTTGGTCGGAGAATCATAGTGAAGAGGAATAGCCGGTGACGGGGAGACTAGGAGACATCAGCCTCTCGTATCGTCATTTCGAGCGAAGCGAGAATTCTTTGTCATTTGCGGCCGAGTGGTTGATGTGTGGAAACCCCAAACGGGAAGCCTGTCAGCCGCAAGCCTTCGGGCATCGCCCCATATATACTTGCGGCGAAGCCGCCACCACAAGTTTGAAAGCAGGGATGAGTAGCTAGTGACTGGTAGCTAGGGATTAGGTTTGCGATACGAGAAAACCGCTAGTTTCAAACCTCCGCGGCGCTTCCATATTTTTATGCGCGGCACCACCATTTCGCATTTCTCATTTCTAATTTCTCATTCAATCGAGACTTTCAAACGTAATCAAGGGGCGAGCCGCCCCCAGAGGCTAACCCAGAACCATAAACCCATAAATCATTTTAACCAAGGAGTTTTTTCCATGCTTACAGGAAAACAGAAACAATACTTAAAAGCTCTTGCCGTGCAGCTGCCGGCGGTCGTACAGATCGGTAAAGACGGCATGAGTGAGACGGTCATCCAGAGTGTGGATGACGTCTTGACGGCACGCGAACTGATCAAAGTGAAGATCAATCAGAATTCGGACGAAGATATCAAGAGCACCGCTCTCTACCTCGCAGGGCATCTCTCCTGCGAGATCGTGCAGATCATCGGCAGAAACTGTGTTCTTTTCAAGAAAAAAGAAAAGAAGTCGCACTATGAATTACCTTAAGACCGGAGATCGCGGAGCGATTCTGAAGAAAAAGCGTGTGGTCGTGAAGGTCGGTACCAGCTCGATCACCTATGAAAATGGGAAAGTGAATTTCCGCTATCTGGATCATCTGACGCGGCAGCTTGCTGACCTCAAAAACCGCGGTCTTGATGTGGTACTCGTCACTTCGGGGGCGATCGGCGTGGGACTGCCCATGCTGGGATTTCATAAGAAGCCGGATTTCCTGCCCTATAAACAGGCAGCGGCGGCCGTGGGGCAGGGCGCGCTCATGAATACCTATGAGCATCTCTTCCATGAATACGGGCAGACCGTTGGACAGCTCCTTTTCACGAAGGGCGATGCGGTGAATTCGAAGCGCTATCTCTACATGAGAGGTACCATTCAGGCACTTCTTGAACTTGGAGCGATCCCGATCGTGAATGAAAATGATGCGGTATCCGCAGATGAGATCAAGATCGGCGACAATGACACGCTGTCTGCTATCGTCGCAAGCGTGGCCGAAGCCGACCTTTTGATTATTCTTTCCGACATTCAGGGCCTGTATACGAAGGATCCGAAGAGTCATCCGGATGCAGAGCTGATCCATGAAGTCCCCGCCTTCTCCCGCGAGCTTTTTGCCATTGCCGGCGGCGCGGGTACAGCGCGCGGTACGGGCGGCATGTATACGAAGATCCAGGCAGCGGAGATCTGCGTGCATTCTGGCATTGATATGATCATTGCGAAAAGCGATGAGAAAGAAGTCCTGCTGCGCATCATGGATGGGGAGGAGATCGGGACACTCTTCCGCGGTGAAAATGTGCATCCGCAGCTGAAGAAGCGAGATATCATTATCGGTACGGCGGTCAAAGGCAAGATCTTCGTCGATGAGGGATGCAGAAAGGCGCTCCTTGAGAAGGGCTCCTCACTCCTTCCGGTCGGTATCATCGATGTAGAAGGAGCTTTCAGTGATGGGGATACGGTGGCCGTGTACTTTGAGGATCAGGAACTGGCCCGCGGCATTTCCCACTACAGCAGTGAAGATGTACGGAAGATCATGGGACATCGCACCGAAGGGCTTTCCGAGGCTCTCGGCATGGCAGCGCCCTATGATACGGTCATCCACAGAGACAATCTCTTGGTGATGAGATAAAGGATCCACCGGTCTTATGGAGCGGTGCGCCAGGGAAACACTGATTCAATCGTTATTCGATTTTACTCTTGTATTTTCATGCGATGCAAGGAATATTCCGACGCGAATAGCGAGCTATTTAAGGAGGAGTATGACGAAGCATTGTATGAAAATACATGTGAAATCGAATTCTGCGATCGAATCAGCGTTTCCCTAGGGAGTTATGCGATTTCTGCTGGCAGACAAAATGAAATTTTCAGAAAAATTATACTGGATGGCGTACTACTATACCCGCCATCCGAAGGGGAGATTTGAACTGTCCCATATCCTGCAGCTTTTGGCATTCTGGGCAGTCTGTATTTTAATGTGCGAAATGGTGCTGTATCTATGGCTGAACGGATAGGAATTTTTGGCGGCTCTTTTAATCCCATTCATGTAGGACATTTGGTGATCGCAGAAGCGGCATGGCAGGAATTTTCGCTGCGCAAAGTCCTTTTCATTCCTTCCGGTGATACACCGAATAAGGATATGCACCACATTGACAAGAATATCCGCTATGCGATGGTGGAAAAAGCCATCGAAGGGAATGGGCATTTCATGATCTCACCCATTGAGCGTGACCGCCAAGGCCCTTCCTATACGGTGGATACCATCCGTATCCTCCAGCGCGAGTTTGGCGATGATTATGAATTCTACTTCATCTGCGGCACCGATGCCGTGGCGGATCTGCCGACGTGGAAATACAACAGGGAGCTTCTTTCTGCCTGTCATTTCATCTGCGCGAGCCGCCCGGGGAATGAAAATGAGATACAGAAGTCCATCGATTACTTTGGGGAACTGGGGAGGAAAAAGATCCATTTCCTAAAGACGCCGGAGCTGGCGATCTCCTCTACGATCCTCCGAGACTGGATCGCCGAGAAGAGATCCGTGCGCTACCTGATCCCGGATGCGGTGATCGATATGATCCGTAGCAATAAATTGTATGAATGAGGCGCAGGGAACACCACCACCTACTGAGGCTGTTATGAAACTGGAAAAAATAGAAAAAGAACTGGAAAAGACATTGTCGCCGAAGCGGTTCCGTCATTCGGCGGGCGTCGCAGAGATGGCCCGTCATTTGGCGCATCTGTATGGGGCATCAGAAGAAAAGGCATACCTTGCCGGCTGGATCCATGACTGTGCGAAGGAGATGACACTCTCCGAAATGCAGCATGTTGTGAAGAAAGCACATCTGACATTTGATGATGCAAAGCATATGCTTGGGAGCCGTGCGTTGCTGCATGGCCCGGCAGGGAGCGTCCTTGCCAAAACGGCATTTGGCATCGATGATGAAGAGATCCGGGGAGCGATCTATTATCATACGACGGGGCGCGTCGGCATGACGCTTCTCGAAAAGATCGTATTCCTCGCAGACTATATCGAGCCAAACCGCGATTTTCCCGGCGTCGAAGACCTGCGGCTCCTCGCAGAGAAAGACTTGGACGAAGCCGTACTTGCGGCGTATGATTCTACGATTTCCCATCTCATCGATCAGGAAGCGTACATTTATGGCCTCACTTTCTTAGGCCGCAATGATATGGTGGAAAAGCGGGAGAAGACCGGTCGGTAATCGGAGACCCTTCTGCTCGAAAGAGAAACGCCTCTTGCGGTGTGAGTGCAGTGAAAGTCCATATCCTACTTTTCACAGCGCTGCTTCTTTTGGCAGCAAGGCTTTCTGTGGAGAGGAAACATGAAGGAGGTTTTACCTCGAAGGTATGATGAAAACGAAAAAAGGAAAGACAAGGATTAAGCTAAAAAAGCTTCTTCTTTTCCTGCTGATGGTGGTTTTGGCGATCGCGCTGCTCGTCTTGGGCACAGAAAAAATCGTGCACTTTGCTGCGGGGCGCATGCATGCCGATGAAGCAAAGCCGACCTACTACCTCTTCATCGGAGAGGATGAGACGGCAGGAAGCGAGGCGGATGCCATGCTGCTTCTGGCGGATAATGATAAGAAAAAAGAAATGACCTTCATTTCCATTCCGCCGAATACCAAGGTCGTCCGTCAGGAAAAGACAAATCTTCTTTTGAAGGATACGTTCAAAGAAGGCGGCGCAGAGGAAACAAAGTCAGCGGTGGAGAATCTGCTCCACATCCGCATCGACAAGTATGCGGTCGTGAACTATGCTGATTTTCGGGAGAATGTGTCGAAAGCCGGGCTCATTTCTCTCTATGTAGAAAAATATATGGAGCATCTTGATCGGGATGGATCCTTTGATATCGGACTGAATCAGGGCTACCAGCCGCTTGACAGCGAGCAGGCACTCGGCTATGTCCGCTACGTGGATAAGGAGGATGGAGAGATCGGCCGTATCCAGCGACAGGAACGATTCCTCAAGATCCTTCTCTCGCATCTTCAAAGCCGCATGGCACTGCGGAACTGGCTGACCGTCCGCTACGGCTTCCGTGTGGTCGAGAGTGATATCACGCCGTCTGAGGCGGCCTCTTTGGCCTATCGGCTGACCGGCTATCCGCCGGAAGGATGCAAATTTATTATTTTCCCGGGCGAAATGCAGACCATCGGGAAAGTCAGGACTTGGGTGGTGAATCCGGTGGAAGCACAGAAGGTGCTTTCTCTGACGATGGAATAGACGGGGCGCACCCAGGCGTCACCTATTAGAATAAAAAAGGAGTATATGTATGGAAAACAATCTTCAGACCATTTGTGAAGCATTATCGAATAAGAAAAGCGTACTCATTAAAGTACTGAATGTCCGTGATCTCACTTCGATCGCAGATTATTTCGTCCTCTGCTCGACCAGAAATCAGAAGCAGTCTCAGGCCGCGGCGGATGAAGTGGAAGAAAAGATGGCAGAACTCGGCGTGAAAGCGACCCGAAAAGAAGGCTACCGCGAAGGGGACTGGATCCTTCTCGACTTCGGCGATGTGATCGTTCACATTTTCACCGATGAAGAAAGACGCCATTATGATTTCGATACCCTCTGGAAAGAAGCGCCGGCAGAAGAATACCACGACGAGGGAGAAACGGAGAAATAAATGGAAGAGACCAGGATTCCTGCCAAACAGGAAAGTATATATAAGGAAAACTCCATCGCAGAGCTCCCGGTCGTCCGTGTCTCCGGCTTTGGTGCCTTTTTGGACGGAGGTACAGGAAATTCGAAGGATGACATCCTCCTTCACAAAGGGCAGCAGACCCACGAGGTGAAGGAAGGGGAGCGGGTCAAGGTCTTCCTTTACCACGATCCGCATCACCGTCTGACGGCCAGTATGCGCCTGCCGCAGATCGCCATCGGCGGCATCGGCTATGCGCCGGTACTTTTGACGACCCGTTTCGGCGCATTCGTCGACGTGGGGACGGAGCGAGGCATTTTCCTGCCCTTCTCTCAGATGATAGAGAATGTCACCGAAGGACAGCAGATCTGGGTCAAGCTTTACGAAGACAAGACTGGCCGTCTTGCTGTCACCATGCATGTTGATGAAGAAATGCGCGCCATCGCTCTGCCTTTCAAGGAGGCAAAGCTCGGGGACACGGTGACTGGCACCGTGTATAATGAAACCGGAGAGGGCCTTTTCCTTGTGACAAGAGACCGCCACCTTGCGTTCATTCACAAGACAGAGCTTGCAAGATCCGTGCGCCTTGGGGAAGAGGTGACGGGACGTATTTCTTACATCCGAAGTGACGGTCGTGTGAATCTCGCGCTTCGCCCGCAGAAGGAAAAAGCGATGGAAGGGGATATGGCTCTTCTCATCAGCTACATGGAGCGCCATGGCGGTCTCCTTCCGCTTACCGACAAAAGCGATGCCGATCTCATCAAGAGTACCCTTGGCATCAGCAAGTCCGCTTTCAAAAGAGCGGTAGGCCATCTTTTGAAGGAACGGAAGATCACCATCACGGAAGGAAAGATCCGCTTGAAAGAGTAGTAGAAGGATCGATGCCGTGCCTCTGGAAGGGATGACATAAAAAACGCACCGATGAGCGTATCGCTTATCGGTGCGTTTTCATTTTGAGTAGCTAGGGATTAGTAGTTAGGGATTAGGATCCTCGAGTAACTTGTGACTGGTAGACATCAGACTCTCTCGTATCGTCATTTCGAGCGGAGCGAGAAATCTGTTTCGTTCGCGGTCAAACGGACGATGATAGGAAGGCCGAAACGGGAAATCTGGGATCAAGCCCCTCATATATTCGCGGCGAAGCCGCCACCCTAATCCCTAATCCCTAATCCCTGGTCACCAGTCACCAGTCACCACTATTCATCCTTTATTTCCGTTGGAATCGCAGCGATCGTCTTCTGATGTGTATAATTCACAAGGCCTGGTGGTCCGTTGGGGATCTTCTTGACGTAGCGGATGAGTGTGTAGTCCACATCCACCTTGCCGGAGTCTTTTCCCTTGCTGTTCCATGCGGCCAGAGCAGCGGCTTTTTCGATGGTTGCGAGGGGGACGGTCAAGCCTTCTGTCTCGATCACGACGTGCGAGCCGGGGATCTGCCGCGCGTGCAGCCACAGATCCGTCTTGGCGGCTTTTTTGAGCGTGAGGAATTCATTCTGGGTATTGTTCTTCCCCATGAGGACGCGGAAGCCGTCGATGGTGAGTGTGGTCAGGAGAGGTTCATTTTTACGCTTGCGGTTCACCGGTTTCTGTTTCCGTCCACCGATGCGCTCGATGCCGGTATCTTTCAGCTCTTCTTTCAAAGAATCCAGATCCTTTTTGGTTTTGACCTCCGTCGCAAAATACAGCACATCTTCAAGGTAGCCGATCTTTTCATGACATTCGTCCAGCTTTTCACGTCCGATGATAAGGCGCGTTTTCATTTTATTGTATTTTTTGAAATAGAGCTGGCTGTTTGCGGTGACAGAAAGAAGCGGATCGACAGGAATCGTTTCTTTCGTAGGGGGATCATTGAAAAGGTTCTCGACGGTGAGCGCTTTTCTTCCATTGATCTTTTCATAGGCGTAGATCGCAAGCAGATTGCCCCAGAGCTTGTATTGCTCCGTCTTGGAGGTCTCCTTCATTTCTCCTTCGATCTTCTGAATCTTTCGCTCTTCCCTTTTGATGAGGGTGTGGATTTTCTTCTGGTAGTCAGAGAGCTGTGCGGCCATGGTACCGCCGGAAGATTCGGCTTCCCTTTCGAGCCACGGGACGATGGGGCTGCATTCGATCTCCTCGCCGAGGAAGGGCAGGGCGATCGGACTGACCATCGGCTTCCCCTTGGCATTCTGATAGATGTGAAGGGCATCCGAGGTCATGATATCCTCTTTGAGGAGAAGTATGGCGGAGAGCAGGGAGTTCTCCTCGGCCTCTGTCAGGGAGGCGAGGGTGGATGTCATCAAGACCTTGCTCAGATGGCCCAGCTCATCGACGAGAAAACGGGAGAAGCCGTTGAAGGTATGGAAGAGCCATTCTTCGATCGTACTCTCTGTTCCCTTACCGTAGTCGAGTATATTTTTCAGTTCCTCTTTGGAGAACTGCATGAAATTCATACGCGCACTGTTTGTCGGAAGATGGTACACTTCCCCGGGGACGAGCAGGCGGTCGCCCTTCCTGCCGCGAAGACAGGCATCGATGATCGTATCCCCTTCCGTCAGGACAAGATTCGGTGAGGAGGGGAGAAGCTCGGCCCAGAGCGTTTTGGTGACGATCTCTCCGGCGGCCTCGATGCGGTCGAAGGAAAAGGCCAGGATGCGGTCCATGTCGATCTGCCGTACTTCCGAGAGACGGCTTCCTTCCAGATGCTTTCGCAGTGTCATGCAGAAGGTCTGTGACGGGGTATACTGATTTTGCACCTTGCTCTTCGATGTGAGGTATACGACGGGCGGCGTGTGGGTATTCGCGATCATGTGGACAGGCTTTGCATTCGGGCAGAACAGCTCGATGTCCATGATGCGGTTGTCGATCTGATGGATCTGTCGCACCTGTGCAGGGATGAGGAGCTTTTGCAGCTCTTTGACGAAAAGATATAAAGAGGCACTGTCGATTTGCATGGGAGACTCCTTTTGAGGGAAAAGATTATGGGGGGACAAGGTTCGGGGTTCAGGGTTAGCCCACGGAGCGTGCCGCCCCTTGATTGCGTACGAAAGAGGGGTAGTGGGTTCTACAGGTTCAGTGGGTTCAGAGGGGGCAGCGGGGGTGGTGCGGCGCATTTCGTCATCCTGAGCGGAGAAAAACGTCGTATGTTAAAAATGGCTTATCTGAAAATACGAGAACTGAGTCGAAGGATCTAAGCGCCGCGGAGATTTGGAACTAGCGGTTTTCTCATATCGTAAACCTAATCCCTAGCTACCAGTCACTAGTCACTTCTACTCCCTATTCCCTGCTTAATCGCAAAGCCTATGAAATACTTCTATAAGTATATCACGAAAGTGAAAGTGTGCGGGAAATATGGTAAAATAACAATGATAGTTAGATATTTGATCCGTGTTTCTCTAGACTGTCATATAGAAAGGATGAAATCACTATGCACTTTACCAAATGGCATGGCTGCGGCAATGATTATGTATTTGTGAATGGTTTTGAAGAAAATTTCGATGACGTATACAGCAAGATCGTCGCCATCAGTGATCGACACTTCGGCGTAGGCTCTGACGGCGTGATCTTCCTCCTGCCTTCGGACAAGGCAGATATTCGTATGCGTATGTTCAACAATGATGCTTCGGAAGGCGAGATGTGCGGGAATGGCATCCGCTGTCTTTCGCGCTGGGCGTATGAGCTGGGACTGGTGAAAGCGAAGCGCTTCTCCGTCGAAACGGGGGCAGGCATCCTTTATCCGGAGATTCTCGAAGATGGGAATGTACGCGTCGATATGGGCAGACCGCATCTTCTGGCGGATGAGATCCCGGTCACGGGCTATGGCAAAGGACCTGTCATCGCACAGCCGCTCACCAATGAAGCGAATGGCAAGACCTATACCGTCACCTGTGTTTCCATGGGGAATCCGCACTGTGTCATCTTCGTGGATGATATCAAAGACGTCAATCTCACCGGGGAAGGCCCGCATCTGGAGGTGGATGCCCATTTTCCGAAAAAAACGAATACGGAATTTGTAGAGCAGCTGGGCGAGCACCATTTCCGTATGCGTGTGTGGGAAAGAGGTACAGGGATCACCATGGCCTGCGGCACCGGCACCTGTGCGACTGTCGTCGCAGCGATTTTGAATGGTCGTACCAAAGACTATGCTGACGTCGATCTCGACGGCGGCGTGCTCCATATCGAGTGGGACGGAAAGCCGGAAAGCCACGTCTTCATGACTGGGCCGGCAGTCAAAGTCTTTGAAGGAGATTATTTCGGATAAGAAGGATGCGTGACCATGCATCCGATGTAAGGGAAACGCTGATTCTATCGCGGGATCCGTGTTTCCTTTACTATTTCATAAGGAGAACTATGATGAACAGTATGACTGGTTTTGGCCGAGGGATCGGCGAAAGCGAGATCGGCAGCGTGACCGCAGAGATCAAAGCGGTGAACAGCCGATTTTTAGAGATCAATATCAGAAGTGACCATTTTTCCGGTAGTCTGGAAGAGATCGCCCGCGAGGCGGCGAAGAAAACACTTTCGCGCGGAAAGCTGAATATTTTTCTGTCTTTTACACCGACGGCTTCGGCGAAAGCGACGCGCGTCGAGGTGGATGAAGGTCTGCTCTCTGCCTACCTTTCTGCGTTAGAAGATATCAGCGGAAGAAAAGGTGTGAAGAAGGGGAAGGTGCATGTATCTGACCTGCTCTCTTTGCCGGAACCGTTTCTCACGATCAGAAAAGAGGCTGCGACTGAGGAAGAGATGGCACCGCTTGTAAAGGCAGCGATGGAGGCAGCGCTTGTCTCGCTCATCGAAATGCGCCAGCGTGAGGGTCATAACCTGAAAGTCGACCTGAAGCAGCGTCTGGCATTCCTCCGGGGAAAGCTCGCCTTCCTGCTCTCCCGGCAGGATCTCGCTGCCAAAGCCTATGAAGAACGCCTGCGCCAGCGCATGGAGAAGATCCTGGAACAGATGAACTTCGAGGTCGATGAAGGCCGTATTCTGGAAGAGGTTGCTCTTTTCTCCGAAAAAACGGACTACACAGAAGAGGTCGTTCGTTTTGCAAGCCATCTGGATCAGTTCGATGCCATGCTCGAGAGCGAAGAACCCATCGGACGCAAGCTCGACTTCCTTCTCCAGGAGATCAATCGGGAAGCAAATACCACCGCTTCCAAGGCGAGCGATGCGGAAGTCATCGATACCGTCATCCAGATAAAGACCGAGCTCGAGAAGATCCGCGAGCAGGTACAGAATATTGAATGATCGGTGAGCGGGGATCAGGAAAGCATCAAAAAAGCAGCGAACGGGTCGCTGCTTTTTTTGATGCCTCTTATCTGTTATTCACCATTTCCGGATTCATATCATGATGCAGGAGACGGAAGCGGGCAAAGTCTTTCCATCCGGTATCCGGTGTGCCGTAGTTGCAGTACGGGTCGATGGAGAGCCCGCCGCGGGGGAGAAATTTGCCCCATACTTCGATATAGCGGGGATGGAGAAGCTCGATGAGATCACTCATGATGATATTCACGCAGTCCTCGTGGAAATCGCCGTGATTGCGGAAGCTGAAAAGATAGAGCTTCAGGGACTTGCTTTCCACCATGTACTGATCGGGTATATAGGAAATATAAATGGTCGCAAAGTCCGGCTGTCCTGTCTTCGGGCAGAGGCTGGTGAATTCTGGGCAGTTGAACTTGATGAAATAGTCACGATCTGCGTGCTTATTGGGGATGCGTTCCAGAAGCGAAGGATCGTAATCATAGGTATACTTGGTATTCTGGCTTCCCAGCTGCTTGAGCTGGTCCAAGCCTTCGCGTGTATTTGGCATGGGGATATGCTCCTTTATAAAAAATGAGAAAAATGCGTGTGTCGATTTCAGAGAAAACTCGTGTTTTTCCGATCCACGGGCTTATTTTCACAGCTTTTGTGCTGCTTCGACGAGCTCATTCCTGTGGCTGCTTCCGGGGAACCACTGGATGCGGAAGGGAAGATGGAATGTTTTTTCAAAGTCTTTGACCAAAGACGCTGTCGCATGAGCAGGGACATCGAAATTTTCCCGATCCGTATAGACGCGAAGATCCATCGCAGCCTTGTAGGAGGTACAGATGACACGGGTGATGCAGTGTTCCTGACTTTCATCGAGGCCTTCCGCCATGGCAAGGAAGAGGGAGAGGATGCGGACCTGACGCATCTGTGCAGCCGTCAGGATATGTGCCTGCCCATTCGCTTTGAGGTATTTTCCGGAGTATCCATGGTGAAAAGCACAGATCAGAGCGCACATCACTTGTTCACTGTGTGTCCAGCCGAAGATATGCGCATTCGCCGTCATGTAGCAGCTGTGGCGGGCGTGGCTGTAGTAATTGATCAGATTTCCTATGTCATGCAGGCGGGCTGCCGCGGCGAGAATATCACGCATGCGCGGGTCGAGCTTGTGGACCTTCTGCCACTGATCGAACATGGCGAGTGCGGTCGCGGTGACATACTTGGTGTGGAAATCATAGGTTATCGGAAGGGTATCGAGATAATTCTGCACCGAGCAGCGGAGCATGTCGTGCTGCTTGTCTCCGTTTTTGTCATAGATGGGGTCATAGTAGTGGAAGAATAGCCCTTCACGCAGACCGCAGCCGGAGATCGTGAGATACGACGCCTTCGCTTTCCGCAGGATCTCCTGAATGACGAGCGCACCTGCGATGATGATGTCGGCGCGCTCGGAAGAGAGCCCGCTGATCTTCTGCCGCTCCTCATAGGATTTCCCCGTGATCATGCGGACTTCTTCGAAGACATCTTCGACGGTGAAACGATAGTTGTGGAGCTTCGGCAGCGGATAATTCACTGCGCGCTGGTGGATCTTGGCGAGATTTCGGACAGTACCGCCGATGCCGATGACCGGCAGAGGCTCGCTGGGAAACCACTCGACTTTGGAAAGCACATTCTGGATGAAGCGCTGTATGGTCTCGATCTTATCCTGATTCACCTCGCGGGAGGATTGAAACATCTCCGTCAGCGTCACCGCACCGATCGGGATGCTGATAGAATGGATGCGTTTTTTGTTTTTGACGAGGGAGATCTCTACGCTTGCCCCGCCAAGATCGAAGAGGAGGAAATCCTTCTGATCGATGGTATGGCTGACACCGGAAAAGCCAAGCGCAGCCTCGGCCTTGCCACTGATGATCGTCATGGGGATGCCGGTCGACATGCGGACGCGCTTCAAGAAAGAAGCCCCGTTGATGGCATTTCTGACGGCTGCTGTCGCGACAGCGAGTACCTTTTTGATCTTTTGCACTTCGATGATATGGGAGTAGACGGCAAGACAGCTTAAGGCCCGCTGCTGCGCTTCCTCTGTCAGAAGGCGAGAGGTGAGCGTCATCCCTTCCGCTAGGCGGATAGATTTCTTTTCCTGATAGATCAATTTATAAGCGCCGTGCTCTCCGATCTGCATGATGATGAAGCGGATGGAGTTCGAGCCTAAGTCAATGATCGCGATGCGTTCCATGGAGTCTCCTTAAAAAATAAGAAATGGAAAAGCCGGAGGACAGATGTTTCCTCTTTTTTAAGTCATTTCTTTCTATGATTTTATTGTGGTTCTTTTCTATTCTACAACATTCGCGAAATGCTGAAAAGGGGCGCGATGGTCGCGAATTTCCGCTTGTTGTGATATACTTTTGTAGAAAAGTGCTTCCATTATTGTTGATAGAAGGAGGATAAAGAGGATTATATGAATTCCGTCACACCCATCTGGCCCGCTGTCTTTTTAGGCATGTATCTGTTTCTGGAATCGCTGGACTGGGGGCTGTCACTCGCTGCCCCCTTTGTAGCAAGGAATCAGGAGGAGAACAAAGCGGTGCTCTCTCTTTTAAAACCGGGTATCGATCTCAATGAAGCCTGGCTGATCTTTGGCCTGTCGCTCATCGCATCGGCGGTGCCTGCGGCTGCGGGAGATACGATGCATGACTCCGTCATGGCGGTGCTTTCCGTGGCCGTCGTGGGCGGTGCGCTTCGCATCCTCGCGGCTTTCTTCAAAAATGTGTTCGGAAGTGCGCTGATTATGAAAGGGATGAGTCTTTATTCCGCTCTTGCTCTGTTTGTGATTGGACTTTCCGGCGGTTCTATGGTGACAGGCGGAGATCTGATGTCCGGGCTGGGGATCGTGATCTCACTCTGGCTCATTCTGGCCGCTTTCGAACTCGCTGCTCTCTATGGCGCGGTAAAGATCATGAACCCGCTCGGCGAGCGCTGCCGCGCGGCCTTCCTGGTATCGAGCATTCTCCAGCTGCTCTTCTTCCTCGGCATGGCATTCCTGCTGAAAGGGCACATCGCAGAAGGTCCGCTCTCCGGCCTCTTCTGGATCGGCCTTGCCGTATCGTCCGTTTTGAGCATCGCCGCCTTCGTCCTCGCCCGCATGCGCCGCACGATGGTCGCTCTGGCTGCGCTGTATATTGCGACATTCTTCTCCGTCAGTCTGTATGCGGCCGGGCTTTCGTCCAAACTGCAGGGCGCATCGACGCCGGATCCCATGGTCATGGCGGTCATCATCGGATGGACGCTCGCTGTTCTCCTGTGGCGTCTCTATCGGAAGAGAGTGGACTATGAGTGGAAGGACCATATCTAAAACGCTACTCAGCATATGACCTTTGATAGTTATCCGTCAAAGGTCCCCGCAGAAACGAGGTGAATCACATGGGTGAATTATATAAGACACAGCATACCATCGATGAAATGCTTGATCGCATGGGCGTGAAGATCGTCCTTGACTCGGAGCATCTTTCTGAAGAAGATCGATTTGAAGCGGAAAAGCAGGGGGCTTCCGTCGTACTGAAGAAAGTATCCGATAAAGAAAACGAGAAAGAGTAACTGGCTTACCTGCTTTTCAGGCCATAAAAAAGAGGAGATCCGGAATGGATCTCCTTTTTTTGCTTGCTCTCAATGACCGATCACATCCAGAATGGCCAGGATGAGCGTGCCGGGGACGCCGAAAATAGCGACCACGATGCCATGCATCGTACTCCATACCATGTGGGTGATGCCGAGCGTATTCAAAAGCCAGAAGAGTACACCGCCCATGATGATATTTCCGATGATTTTTTTTACAAATTTGGCAAAGAGCAGGAATGCCACGACGACCATGAGGACGCTGGCAATGCCGTACCCGCCTAGTCCGCCTAAAGATTCAAGCATATGCGTCTCCTATAAAAATGCCGGAGGAGCAGGGGCTCTTCTGATGAAGTGCAGAAAAATGCTTGTGGGATCGAACTCTGCGATCGCACAAGCGTTTTCGGATACCTCTTCAGGAGCGGATACCCCGTCCACCTTTGACAAGCTGCTTAGACTTCTTTTCTGTTTTCCACCGCGCCGGCAAGGGTCATGCTGTCAGCGAAGCCAATATCGCCGCCGACAGGGATACCGCGGCCGATGCGGGTGACCTTGATGCCGGACGGTTTGATGAGACGGGTGAGATAGAAAGCCGTGGCCTCGCCTTCCGTATCGGGGTCCGTTGCAAGGATGACTTCCTTCACTGTCTCATCCTTCAAGCGTTCCAGAAGCTCTTTGATCTTGAGATCTTCCGGGCCGATACCATCTAGCGGGGAGAGCGCGCCATGCAGTACGTGATACAGACCATGATACTCATGGCTCTGCTCGAGTGCCATGACATCCTGCGGCTGTTCGACGACAAGGATGACCGAATGGTCACGGCGCGCATCGCTGCAAATATCGCAGGGATCGCTCGTGGAAAGATTGCAGCACACCGAGCAATAGCAGATCTTGCTCCTGGCTTCTTCGATGACATGAAGAAAATCGCGGACCTCGCTTTCCGGACGCTCCATCATGAAGTAGGCCAGGCGGCGAGCGCTCTTGACGCCGATGCCTGGAAGTTTTCTGAATTGCTCAGCGACCAGTTCAAGCTCCTGATTCATTAGAACATGCCGCCAGGAAGCCCCAGGCCGCCTGTCACTTCGCTCATGCCCTTCTGTACCATTTCATCCGCCTTCTTGCTGGCTTCGTTGAAAGCGGTGGTGATGAGGTCTTCGAGCATTTCCGGATCTTCCGGGTCGATCGCATCTTTTGCGATCTTCAGGGAAACGACCTGTTTGTCTCCATTCAGGGTGAGAGCAATAGCACCGCCGCCAACGGAGACGTCGACGGTCTGCTGCTTCAGTTCTTCCTGCTTTTTCTGCAGGTCTTCCTGCATTTTACGTGCTTTTTTCAGCATATTCTGCATCTGGGCTTTATTTCCGAACATAATGAGATCCTCCTTTAGGAATCTTTTGAATAAAATATGGACTGCTTCTTGAAATAGACAAGAACATGGCAGGGGGGCGCGGGTTTGCCGATAGCTCCCTTACCGCTTAGAACTATTCCGTAACCTTTTCATATATATCACAGTCAGGCAGGATTTTCAAGGCTTCTTTAAAAGACGGGTCATCCCGATCAGGAGCTTTGATATCCTTTTCCGTTACCAGCTGGTAGCCATCTCGCAAAACCACCTTCCTTCCGGGCGCTGCCTCTCTTGCTGGGGATGCAGGCGGATCCTCTTCCCTTACCTGCTTGGCTGCGGACAGCAGTGCGAGGGCATCCGCCTCTTCCGTGCTTCCTTTCAAGACGACATGAAGCTCGACGGAAGAGCCGATGATTTTTTGAAAAGCCTCGGCAGCCATCTTCTGGTACGATTTGTTGTTTCCGGCGGATACCAGCCACTGCTGCGGAGAAGAAATGACGGCGCGCTGCGGCGTGAGATAGAGGAGTACGCCTTTCTGATAACAGGTCCACATATCGATGCGGCAAATGTCGTGGAAATAACCGAGCACCTTCTGCCAAATAGCAGGATAGGTCGCAGGGTCAAGCAGAGTGGCATTGGCGTTATTCTCTGCTTTGGGCGTCGCTTTTATCGGCAAGGTTTCCGCAGGTTGAGACGGCGCGGGAGACGGTGGCTCTCTTCTCCCTGCCGGCTTTGGTTTAGGAGAAGGCGCAAAGGCAGGCTCTTCCGTAGGAAGCGGCTGAGACTCCGGTAAAGGCGGGGGCGGCGGCATCATAGATGCCGGCTCGCTCTTCACCGCAGACACCACGATCGGGGTGGGCGGCTCGAAAGAGGGAGCCGCAGCAGGCGTCTGCCCGGAGGCGCTTCCTTTTTTCAAGGCATCGATCTCTTTTTCCAGCGCGCTGATCCGTTCTGCCAGACTGTCTACGGCAGCAGAGCCCTTCAGACGGCAGAGATGAAGAAGCCCCATCTCCGCACTCATGCGAGGTGACGAGCTTCTTCGCGTCTCATTCAGTGACTGGTGGAGATAGTCGAAAAGACTGTCCAGATAGGCTTCTGAGATCTTGGCAGCATCATCCCTCAAAAGGCCGATATTTTTTCCATAGGCAGAAAGTTCCGGCGCATTTGGCTCAATGCGGCAGATCATCAGATTTCTGAAATGCTCCAAAAGGTCACGGAGAATGGCTGCCGGCTCTTTGCCGCTTTGCAGAATGCGGTAGAAGAGGGTCAGTGTTTCACCGCTTTCTCCGTTAAAAATATGATGAGACAATGTAATGATCTGGTCTTTTCCTGTCAATCCAAGAAGGTCATAGACTTCTGCAGCATCCAGCGTCGCTGATTCGGTTGCAGACGAGCACTGGTCAAGGAGGGAGAGTGCATCTCTGAGACCGCCATCAGCGCGGACAGCGATGAGGTCAGCGGCATCTTCTGTGAGCGGCATGCCGCTTTCTTTGGCGATATAGAGAAGGTGCTGCTTGATGTCTTCCACGGAAATGCGGTGAAATTCGTAGCGCTGGCAGCGGGAGAGAATGGTGAGCGGGATTTTTTCCGGCTCGGTGGTTGCCAGGATGAAAAGCACGTGGCTCGGCGGTTCTTCCAATGTTTTCAGGAGAGCATTGAAGGCTTCCTTCGTCAGCATGTGTACTTCATCGATGATGTACACTTTCTTGCGGCAGGCGGCGGGAAGCGTCCTGACAGACTCCTTCAGCGCACGGATCTCCTCGATGCCCCTGTTTGATGCGGCATCGATCTCATAGACATCGAGACTTGCGCCTGCATTGATTTCCCGGCAGATCTCGCAGCTGTTGCAGGGATTGCCTTCTTCCAGATGTTCACAATTCACGGCTTTTGCGAGAATTTTTGCCATACTGGTCTTTCCCGTACCGCGCGGACCGGAGAAGAGATAGGCGTGCGCCAGCCGATCCTGCTCGATGGCACGCCGGAGCGGGATGGAAATATGCTTCTGCCCGACTACTTCACTGAAAGTGCGGGGACGCCATTTTCTATAAAGTGCGAGATAGGCCATAAGAACGGATGCCTCCTCATAGTAAAGAGAAAAAAGAAAAGGGAAAAGATGCCGGGATGAACGAGGCAGTCGGTGCAATAAAAAAGACTTATGCAAGCGTGATTTATGACAGCCTCCAGGATGCACCGTGGCACATGGAAAGAGCCACTTATTGCTGCTTCCTCTCGGACCTGACAAGATTCATGGGATCCCATTGCACGGGACCCGGAGACTGCCATAAATCACGACTGCATAAGTCGATACGGCTATTATACTATATGAAGATCGTTTTGTAAATGTGAATTTAAGAAAACGCTGATTTGACCGCACCGCGGCACTTCTTTTTATTTCGTTTCTGCGCCTTCTGCCGGGCTTGGGTAGAAATAAACGATGCGATCCGGGGTGAAGACATTGCTGGCGAGCTTTTTGGCAAGGATCGGAGTCATCGCTTCTTCGAATGCAACGACTTCGATCGGCTTCAGTACCGTATCTTCGACAAGGACGAAAATCATCGGATCGACGACCGGTGCTTTTTCCGGGACCTCTTCACGATCGAGCGGAATGCTGAAGATCAGACGTACTGTCGCTACATACGAGTCTCTGTAATCAAAAATCGTGCCTCTGAAGTTGTTTTCCCAAAGGGTACGCATCATTTCGATGCGATAAGGATCCTGCTTTTCTAAATCTTCCATGGTTGACCTCCTGGTGTGTTTTCTTGAAACATTCTGTATCGGTTTTCATTGTACCCCATGAGGAATGAGGAAAGCAAGAGGGATGGGATGCGGCTGTCAGGGGAGGAGAGGCAGACAGCGGATCCGATCTCCCTTTGTGATGGACTTAAGGTATGCCAAACATTGATCGCATGAGAGATGAACAGTTAAAAAATGAAAAAGCTGAGGCAGAAGACTCGTCTTTTTTCTACCGTCAGACAGACCCGCTCACGTAATTGGCTATCTAGTCTCAACTATGGTAAAATATAACGGTAAATGCCCGTCAAGGGACGAAAAAATGAGGTGATGAGGAAATGAAGAATCAAATTTTTCTGGTTCTGGGCGGCGCACGCAGCGGGAAAAGCGAATTTGCGGAGAAGCTGATGTATCATTCCACAGGGAAAAGGAAGGGATATATCGCCACCAGCCAGATCTTTGATGATGAGATGAAGTATCGTGTGATGCTTCATCGCGAGAGACGGCCGGCCGACTGGAAGACCTTTGAGGTCATGCATGAGGCAGGGCCGATGATGGATGAGATCCTCGCAGGCGCTGATGACATTCTTTTCGACTGTCTGACCATGTATGTGAATAACCTTCTGATGGATCATATGAAGGGGATCACGGTGGAGACATTGGGCGTGGAAGATCTGACGACGCTCCAGAAAGCACTGGAGAAGGATCTGGATCGTATGTTTGATTCGATTTCCAAAGTCACTGATAAAGAGATCATTTTTGTTTCCGATGAGCTAGGCATGGGCATCGTTCCTGCCAATGCCATGAGTCGGGTATACAGGGATCTTGTCGGTCTGGCGAATCAGTATATCGCCAAGCGTGCTGACAAGGTATATCTGTCCGTGGCAGGGATTACCATTGAACTCAAAGAAAGAGGAGTGGAGTTATGATGACAAAGATCGCAAAAAGAGTCATGTTTCAGGGGACCAGTTCTCATGTAGGGAAAAGCATCCTGTGTACTGCATTTTGCCGCATTCTGACGCAGGATGGATATAATACAGCTCCATTCAAAGCGCAGAACATGGCGCTGAATTCCTATGTCACTCGTTCCGGCGGTGAAATTGGACGTTCGACGGTCGCGCAGGCGGAAGCGGCAGGTGCGGATCCGATCGTACAGATGAACCCTGTACTTCTGAAACCGACGGGCAATTCCTGCTCTCAGGTCATTCTTTTGGGGCAGTCGGTCGGTAACTATAGTGCTTCCGATTACCAGAACAAGTACAGCCAGCAGGCATGGGCGAGCGTGAAGGAAGCCCTGGCCTATATGGAGACGCATTATGATGCGCTGGTCATCGAAGGGGCCGGCAGTCCGGCGGAAGTGAATCTGAAGAAAAATGATATCGTCAACATGCGTATCGCGAAGGAATGCCACGCGCCTGTCTTCCTTATCGCCGATATTGACCGCGGCGGTGCACTTGCTTCGATCGTCGGCACGCTGATGCTGCTCGATGAGGATGAGAGAGCCCTCGTGAAAGGGCTCATCATCAATAAGTTCAGGGGCGATATCACCCTGCTTGAACCGGCGCTCTCCTTCCTCAAAGAAAGGACAGGCGTCCCGGTCTTGGGTGTCATCCCCTACCTGGACAAGCTGGGCATCGATGATGAGGACTCGGTATCCCTGCAGGATTTGCCGAGCGATCACGTGATGAGAGATATTCACATCGCTGTCATGCAGACTCCGAAGATCTCGAATTTTACCGACTTCGATGCACTGAATCATGAACCGGATGTGAATGTCCGCTTTGTACAGCAGGGGGATATGATCGGACATCCGGACCTCATCATGCTGCCGGGCAGTAAGAATACGACCGAAGATCTGCTGTACCTGAAGCGACAGGGCTATGCGAAGGAAATCTGTGAGCTGGCAGAAGAGGGTGTACCTGTCATCGGCATCTGCGGCGGCTACCAGATGCTCGGGGAAAAAGTCTGTGACCCGCTTCACGTGGAAAGTGAAAATGATGAAGTCGAAGGACTCGGCCTTCTGCCATATGAAACTTCGATGCATGGCAAAAAGAATACCTATCAGGTACTCTTTGACTGCGAGGAGCTTCCTTTCCTCGATATGAAATTCTCCGCCAAAGGCATGCGTGGGTATGAGATCCATATGGGCGAGACGACGCTCACCAAAGAGGCACAGGCTCTCTTCCATATCACACAGCGAAGCGAATCGCCGGTCGACCTCATGGACGGATTCATCAATGAAAAACACAATGTTTTCGGTACCTATTGCCATGGTATATTCGATAATGATGAGATCCGCCGTGCCGTCATCAATGCGCTCCGCCGGAGAAAAGGACTCGAAGATCTGCCGATCCAGTTCCGCTACAGAAAGTATAAGGAGTCGGAATTCGATCGTCTGGCGAATACTGTCAGAAAGAACTTCGACATGGACGCCTTCTATAAGATTCTGGAGAATGAATAAGTGAGCGGGCTTCTTACTTCCATCACAGAGGCGGCGATCCCTTTCGCGGCTCTCGTGGTGGATACGGTCTATGGCGATCCGCGCTCGAAGTGGCATCCGGTGGTACTTATCGGAAATCTGATCTCCTTCTACGAGAGCCACCTGTATCCGGAGAAAAAGACGTCCGATGGAAATATGTTTCTTCGCGGGATGCTTACGGTGCTGCTCGTGCTGCTTACCGTAGGTCTTCTGACGGCTTTTCTGATTTACCTTGGACATCTTGGCGGACTGTGGTTCTATGTAGCCATCAGTACCATTGTCCTTTATTTCACGATGACGCCGCGCTCGCTTGCCAGAGACGGTCTGGAAATCTACCATCTTCTGAAAGATGATGAGGATCTCGTGACGGCGAGAAAGCGACTGAGCTGGATCGTCGGTCGGGATACAGAGAATCTGGATGAAAGCAATATAGCGCGCGGCACGATCGAGACCATCGCAGAGAATACGACGGACGGGATCATTTCCCCGCTCTTCTATTTTCTGCTTTTCGGTCCGGTAGGAGCGATGGTCTATCGTGCAGGAAATACGATGGACTCTATGCTCGGCTATAAAAATGACCGCTATCTTTTTTTTGGGCGCTTTGCGGCACGCCTCGATGATGTGCTGAATTATATCCCGGCGCGTATCACCTTTCTGCTCTTTGTGGCTGCGGCATTCCTTTTGCACCTGGACTGGCGGCATGCCGTGGAGATCTGCCTGCGTGATGCGAAGAAACATCCGAGTCCCAATGGCGGCTATGCGGAAGCGACGGTCGCCGGTGCGATGCATGTGCAGCTCGGCGGGTATAACTACTATGAAGGGAAACCGGAATTCCGTGAATACATGGGGGATGCCGAGACACCCTTGAAGTCGGACCATATCATGACCTCGATCATGATGATGTACGGTGCGACGATTCTTTTCATTGCGCTTGAGACGGTGCTGATTTATATCTTCTGGTGATTTCATGAATGCATTTTTAGTAGGTCTGCAGTTTCTGACCCGTATCCATATTTCCGACCGCACCGTATGGAATGATGAGGAGTTCGGGAAAAGCGTCACTTGGTTTCCTGTGATAGGATGGATCATCGGCGCTTTTATGTGCCTTATCTATTTCTTGATGAAGCCGCTCGGTGTACCGCTCTTGACGGGATGCCTTCTGGTGGTGGGAGAGCTTTTCCTCACCGGGGGGACACTCGCCGATGGGCTGATGGATTCTTCGGACGGCCTGTTTTCCGGCCGCTCAAAGGAGCGCTGTCTGGAAATTATGAAGGACAGCCTTATCGGTTCTTTCGGTATGCTGTCCATTCTGATCTTTGTGCTGGTGGAAACGCTCTCGCTTGGCTCGGCGGATGCGCCGCTCTATCTGGTTCTTATGGCGATGCCGACGCTGGGTCGGCTCAATATGGTGATCTCTATCTGCGAGTATCCCTATGCCCGGCCATACGGCATGGGGAAAGCGTTTGCCGCTTATCGTGAGAAGTATGCACTGGAGAAAGCCTTTGTGCTGGCATTGCTGCCTGCCCTCTTCTTCGGATGGACCTACCTTTTGCTGGCGGGGGCTGCCATCGTACTCGGGCTGCAGCTGAACTGCTGGATCGTCAAGAAGATCGGTGGCACGACAGGCGATACATATGGATTTGTCACCGAGCTCACAGAAGCCTTTCTGGCTCTGCTTTTCATCATTCTTACAAGGGGGCAGGTATGGCATATGTAGTTAGCTCGCCAGGTTCCTGCGGAGAATTCATACAGGGCTATGCAGAGGGGGCTTCCTTCATGGTGACCTGCCCCATCAACCGCTATGCGATGGCTCTGGTGGATGAAAAGGCAGAGGATGCACTTCCTGATAAAGCAGAGGAAGCGCTGAGAAAGACGCTGGCTTACCTTGGCGAGACGGAGCGGCCGTCCGTGCGCCTTATCTCCTCGATACCGAAAGGAAAGGGACTTGCTTCGAGTACGGCGGATATCAGTGCCGTTGCTGAGGCCGTTGCGCTTTCCTTCGGGCGGAAGCTGTCGATGGAGGAGATCGCTCACATTGCGCTCTCTATAGAGCCAAGCGATGCGACCTTCTTCGAGGGGATCGTGCAATTCGACTACAGGGAAGGGAAAGCGATTCGTTCTCTCGGGCTCTCACCGGCGATGGATATTCTCATCTATGACTGCGGGGGAGAGATCGACACAATGTCTTTCAATTCGCGGGAAGATCTTATCACTCTGCAGAAAAGCAATGAAAAGGATATCGCACATGCTCTTCGTCTCTTCGAGAAAGGCATCGCTGAAAAATCCATCGACCTCATAGGCGAGGCTGCCTCTATCTCTGCATTCTGCAACCAGAAGATCCTGTATAAAAAGCAGCTTGCTGATTTTCATCGGATCGGACTTTCTCTTGGCGGGAAAGGGGTCATCTGTGCGCACAGCGGGACGGTCCTGGGACTTATTCTGCCGCCGGGTATGGAGGCCTTGCCTCTTCGGGAAAAGCTGGAGGACACTGTCGAAGGCATCACCTTCCTCGATCTTGTGAGCCTCACCAATCGTGGTATGCAGGTAGAAAAAATCTAATTGATACATTATAATGAAAGCACGGACTCGGTAGAGTTCGTGCTTTTGTGTATTTAAGAAAACGCAGATGAGATCGGATAACGATGCAATCCGTGCTTTTTAAGAAAAATCTATTGATAAAGGACTCTCACTATGTCTATCAAATCATCCCGCCATGGGGGCGATGTCTTTGGCCTCTCCGAAGAGGAGCAGAACAAAGTCTTCGATTTCAGTATCAATATCAATCCGCTTGGCCTGTCTCCCAAGGGAAGAGCCGCACTGCTTGCGCACTGGGAAAAAGAGACTCTCCGCTATCCGGATGTGGAGTGCCGTGCGCTGAAGAAAAGCCTTTCCATCCGTTATGGGATCCCGGAAGAGTCGATGGCACTCGGAAATGGTGCGACCGAGCTCATGTACAAACTCCTCGAGCTTCTTCATCCGAAGAAAGTGATCGTTCCGGCACCATCCTTTTCGGAGTACCGCCTTTCTGCTGAGGCAGCAGGCTACCCGGTAGACAGCTTCCTTCTCAAGGCGGATCAGGGATTTGCACTTCCTTTGGAGGAGATCGAGAAGAAACTCCTCCCGCATTCTTTGATCTATCTCGGCCATCCCAATAATCCTGACGGACAGATGCTTTCTCCATCGGACTTCGAGGCCGTTCTCCGTTTGGCAAAGAAAAAAGAGAGCTTCCTCATCATTGATGAATCCTTCATTGATTTTGTGGGGGATGATGTATCCTATCGGCATGTTCTTGTGAATGAAACCTGCGGAGCGGTCGTGATGTCTCTCACAAAATTCTATGCAGTGCCGGGACTTCGCATAGGTGCTGCTTATCTTCACCCTGCGCTGGCGGAGAGATTGCAGGATACGCTGATACCGTGGAATGTGAATGGCCTTGCGCAGTCCTACATGACGGCAGCAGCGCAAGACATAGATTATATCAGGAATAGCAGGGTGTACTGTCAAGCGGAAAGAGAAAAACTTTCGGCTGCACTTGATGCTCTTGATTTCCTCAAGGTGCTGCCCGGCTCTGTGAATTTCATCCTCTGCCGGCTCATAGGAAGATATCAGACGGCGGAGGAGCTGCAGGAGGTACTGATGCCGTATCATATATTGATTCGGCAGTGTGGAAATTATGAAGGACTCGATGAGACTTACTTCCGTGTCGCGGTGCGGACAGAAGAAGAAAATCGGATTCTCATAGAGGCACTGCGCGCTGTGGAAAAAGATTGATCTGGGGGACAGACGTTCTCAGAGATCAGACAAGGAGATTACAGCTATGATTACACTATATCTTATCCGCCATGGAGAGACAGAATGGAATAAATCAGGGCGTTATCAGGGGACGACGGACGTTGCGCTCTCCGATATGGGGATGGCGCAGGCGGAGAAAGTAGCGTCCTATTTCAAGGATATCCCTCTTGACGGCGTGATCACGAGCCCCTTACAGCGGGCACGTATTACGGCGGAAGGCATCGCCAAGTCACATGGCATGGAGCTTGAAATTGTGCCTGCGCTGCAGGAGCTCTGCTTCGGTGACTGGGAGGGGAAGACTTTCAGCGAGATCGATCAGCTCTGGCCCGGCATGATCAGTGAGATGTATCACCATCCTGACCAGTTGCGGCTCCCTCACGGAGAGTCTTTCCGTGACTGTCAGGTGCGGACGATGGCATTCATGAAGGAGTTTCTATCCCGCGGGGATCATAAAAGCTATGCCATCGTCAGTCATGGTGCAGCCCTTCGCACGATCATCTGTGCGATGATCGACATTCCGCTCTCACGTTCATGGAATATGGGCCTATCCAATGCCAGCATCACGGAGATCCGCCATTTTGTCGGGGAAAACAACATGAATGATATGAATATGCTTTTTTCTTTGAATCAGATCGCTCATCTGGCAGATACTGCGACATCGCATCTGCCTAAATAAAAGTCTTTTGAAAGCTTTGTTTTTTTGATGCATTGATTTTTACAATTTTATACTTATAAATGCTGCATGAGCTGATGCTCATGCAGCGTTTTTGCGTCTTAATCAGCTCTTGATTTTTTCAAGTTGAAAATCCATACTATACCATTTAAAATAAAGCTATAATTTAACGATGGAAGCGATCATGGTGGCCGCCTGTGAAGGATATGTTAGATTTCTTTTCCACGATGATACTTCTGTGGAAAAGGAGCAATCGATATGAAAAAAATGTGGGCACTTCTTATTTCTGCATGTATTCTGGCAGGTGGGGTTGCTGGGTGTGGCAGTCAGGCCGAGCCGCAGGGAACGGTGACGCAGAAGGTCGCTGAAGCACCTGCGAAACAGGATTTCAAAGCAGTCACCACTGTGAAAAGCGGACAGAAGAATGTCTATGCTGTCGTGAAAGCTATGAATGGCAACTATTGGAAAAAAGTGATTGCCGGCATGAAAAAAGCAGGGGAAGAGAATGGGGTTAATGTCTATGTAGGCGGCGTCAACAAGGATGGCAATTGGGAGTTGCAGCGCGCTATGCTGATCGACGCGCAGGCGAAGAAGGCAGACTCCATCATTCTCGGTGCGGCTGACAGCATGCGTCTGACCGAGACTACGAAGAATCTTCGTGCGGATAAGCTGCCGGTCGTCCTTGTTGATACTATGATGAATACGGAAGACTATGATGCGTCCTACATGACAAATAACCTGGCAGCCGGTGCAGAAGTGGCGAAGAAGATGGTGGAGCTGCTGAAGGAAAGCGGCATACCGGAAGACGAGGAAATCACCGTCGTCATGCATGTTAGCAACCTGGCAAGCCGCACGATCTCGGAACGTCTGGATTCTACCATTGCCAACTGGTACAATCTGGCACCGAAGAAATGGAAGATTTCCAAAGCATATCTGATCAATTACGGAGATGAACAGACGGCGGGTGAACTGGTGGAAAAGACCCTTCAGGATAAGAGCGTGAAGGGGATCATTGCCTGCAACAACAGCTCTACGAAGGCGACCATTGCTGCAGTCATGAAGGAAGGTCGCAAAGATCTAGCTGTCATGGGCTTTGACCTTTCAGAACCGGCTGTGGCAGCCTTAAAAGATGGCAGTTATCACTTTGCTACCATCGCACAGAATCCGGAGAAGATGGGGTACGAAGCAGTGAAGGCGGCTGCTGCACTTGCTGATGGGAAGGCGGTCTCTGAAAGAGATGTAAATACCGGGATCACGATCATGGATGCAAAGAATTTTAAAGGCTGATGATGGCAGTGGTTTACTCAGCAAGTGATCATTAAGGAGATACAGCATTTCTCAGTTTAGAAATTTCATTATGACAGTATAACGAAGCGAGGCAAAGCGAGGCAACCATTTTTGAATGGCCGCCTCGCTTTTATTTAAGCAAGTTAAAATTTCGATTATAATTATCATTAAAATGATTTAAAATATGCAGATGTGTAGTATAATGAATAAGTAAGCCATAGTTTTCTATGAAGAGAGTCATTTGATTTCTTAGGGGAGCTAAAAGTTTCCGTACGTATTTTTTAGAACAGACCGTGAGAAAGGCGAGCTATGGAACCAAAAATTCTATATATGACGAACCATGACAGGCGGTATGCCTCCATGAAGAAAGCCTGTGAGGCGCTTCAGGATAAGAGGCTGATCTCTGACCTGTCTATTTCTGTGCGCGTGGAACGCACGAGCGACTGGAGCAGGAACTGGGAGCGTAAAGTTTCAGGTGCCTCTCTGGTCATGATCCACTTGATGAAGAATGCACTGAAGTCTTCCTTTTGGAAAGACTGTAAAAATTTTCTGGATCAGAATCACATCGCATACTTTGTTGATGCCATTGATGGGGATATGGCGGAGCACAGTGCTTCTATAGATGGCGATGTGCTTGAGACATTCCGCAAGTACTGCTTGTATGGCGGTCTCAGCAATTTCAAAAATCTGTGGCTGTATGCAAATGGACTCTTTGATGATAAGGCAGAAAAAGCTGCACCGCCGGAGAAGTACAGCTGGGCAGGGATCTATGATCCGGGCGCAGAGAGTCGTTTTCAGAAGACGCTCTCGGATTTCGAGGCAGCGCATCCCTATGGAGATCGGCCGGTGCTGGGGCTGCTTTTTTATCGAGATGAGTGGATCTGGGATGATACCGCGTATGTGAAGGCCTTTCTGGAGGAAGCGGAAAGAGAAGGCTATGCGGTGCTCCCCGTCTTTGCGAATGGATTCATCGATGAGTCGGCAGGTATGCCCTCTTTATCGGAGGTGCTGGAAACTTATTTCATGAAGGACGGACAGCCTGTCATCGATGCGCTGGTGTCCACGATGAAATTTTCTATGCTTGGCGCAGGAAAGACGAGCCTTCCTGTCTTGAAGAAGCTTGGCGTGCCTATTCTTTCTGCCTACACTCTTCTCACATCGGAGGCCGACTGGCGCAAGAATCCGGAGGGCATGAATGCGGTGGAAACATCTATCGCGGTCGCGCTTCCTGAATTGGATGGCGCGATTGCCGGTCTGCCGATCGCAGGTCGAAAAAAAGATGTCGATGGCAGTGTCTCCTATGTGCCGATTCCTGAGCGCGTGACGCAGATGGTCAAAAAGGCGGGGAAATGGGCAACTCTTCATCAGATGAAGAATGAAAATAAAAAGATCGCTATCATTTTCCATAATTATCCGGCGAAGAATTCGAATATTGGGAGTGCTTCCGGTCTGGATACGATGGAGAGTACCATCCGTCTCATGAAGGAAATGAAGAAAGCGGGCTATCAGATGGATTTCATCCCGGAAACATCGGATGATTTCATACGGCTCATGACATCTCATGCGACGAATGACATTTCCATGATGACCGAAGAGCAGGCGGAGTCCTGCCAGAAGCTTTCCTGCCGTGAGTATCTGGATTTCTTCCGACAGCTGGGGAAAGAAGCGAAGGCGTCCATGGTGGATACCTGGGGAGAGGCACCGGGCGATGTCATGATTTCGGAAAAAGGCGATATTCTTGTCCCTGGTACGATGGACGGACATCTTTTCCTTACGGTACAGCCATCGCGTCAGTATGGGATGGATCCTTCGAAGGCGTATCACGACCCGAAGATCCCGCCGACGCATCAGTATCTCGCTTTCTACTACTGGCTGCGTCACGTGTGGAAAGCGGATGCTGTCATTCATATGGGGACGCATGGAAATCTTGAGTGGCTTCCGGGGAAAGGTGTCGGACTTGATGAAGAAAGCTATCCGGACATTGCGCTCGGGGACATCCCGAATATCTACCCATACCATATGACGATCACTGGCGAAGGCATGATCGCCAAACGGCGTGCTTCTGCCTGCCTTGTGAGTTACATGCCGGCGCCGGTCGCCGATGCAGGTGCCTATGATAAAATCGCCGAGCTTGAGAAAACGATCGATGAGTATGCTGCTCTCAAGGGAAATGGGAGCGACGTTTCTGCCATGGAGGAGCCTATTCGCAAACTGGCAGTGAAAGCCAAACTGGATGAAGAGATTCCCTATCATGAAAAAAAGCCATTTGCGGACTATGTCGCTTCGCTTCATGACTATATCGAAGAGCTGAAAGACAGCGAAGTCCACGTGGGACTGCATATCCTGGGGCAGCCGCTGACTGGCACTCTTCTTGTAGACGGTATTCTCCAGATGCTGCGTCTTTCGAATGGAGACATGCCTTCTATTTATGATTTGTTTGCAGAAAAATACGGCGTTACGTTAGATGATATCCAGCAGCATGCGGGAGACATGGTGGAAACGCAAGGCATCACCGGCGGTCAGCTGATGGATAAAATCCGAAAGGAAGCGAAGAAGGTCATCGAAACGCTGGCTTCTGGCAACTTTACGGCAGAAGCGATCACTTCTGCTATGGCGCTTTCGGAGGCTCATGGCAGTGATGCATGGAGGGCGACGCTGAAGAAACTGCTCCTGTTTGTGAAAGAGGAGATGGTACCGCGTATTCAGGGAGTGAAGGAGGAGCTCACGCATACGATGGATGCACTGGCAGGCCGCTATGTGGAGCCGGGGCCTTCTGGCTCACCGAATGCCGGCGGCGTTTCGCTCCTTCCATCGGGGCGCAATTTCTATGGTACGGATCCCCGTACCATGCCATCTCCGACAGGATGGCAGCTCGGGGTGAAGCTGGGCGATCGCATGATAGAAAAATTCATCGCTGACCAGGGTAAGTATCCTGAAAATATCGGTATGGTACTGTGGTCCGGACCGAATATGCGCTCCTCGGGACAGGATATCGCTGAATTCCTCTACCTTCTGGGCGTCCGTCCCGTTTGGCAGAAGGGAAGCCTTCGTGTGACAGGGCTTGAGGTGATCCCCCTTACCGAACTCAAACGGCCGCGCATTGATGTGACGGGACGTATCTCCGGACTTTTCCGCGATACACTTCCGCAGCTTGCTGAACTGATGGATAAGGCGGTACTTCTCGCAGCCTCACTGGATGAATCGGAAGAGGATAATTTTATCCGCAAGCATGTGAGAGAAGATGCCAGATCCATGGAGGATGCCGGAGTCGATGGAGATGAGGCATGGAGAAATGCCGCTTTCCGCATTTTCGGAGATGCGCCCGGGACCTATGGCGCAGGTGTCAATACTGTGCTTGATGCGAAGAACTGGCAGACGGAAGAGGATCTGGCAAATGTTTATGTCCGCTGGGGCGGGCATGTCTTTGGCGGCGGAAAACGCGGCGTATTCCATCCGGAGCTATTTAAGAAGCGCCTGGCTTCTCTCGATCTTACGGTAAAGAATGAGGAAAACCATGAGAGCAATATCCTCTCATCGGATGATTACAATGCGTTCCATGGCGGGATGATCGCGGCAGTCAAGAGTCTTGGCGGGAAAGCACCTGTTTCCTACGTGGGGGACAGTACGAATCGTTCTTCCGTCGGCGTAAAGACGGTACAGGAAGAAATGAAGCGCGTTTTCCGTGCAGAATCTATGAATCCGAAGTATATCGAAGGGCTCATGAAACACGGCTACAAAGGTGCGACAGATCTTGCAAATCGTCTTTCGATTTCGTTCCAGTGGGATGCGACGAGCGGTGTCATGGACGACTGGATGTATGAACAGTATGCCCAGAAATATGCTTTGGATCCGGCGATGCAAAAATGGATGAAGAAGGTCAATCCATGGGCGCTCCAGAGTATGGCAGAGACTCTTCTTGAGGCGAACCAGCGTGACATGTGGCATGCGAGCGATGAGATGAAAGAGGAGCTGCAGGAGCTTTACCTTTCTGTCGAAGGGGAACTCGAAGATGATGACGACTGACCTTTCGCCGATCCGTATGCTGGTCCTCACGCTGACCGGCCGTTGCAACTTTGCCTGCCGGTATTGTTATGCAGCAGACGCGGATCAGGTGGATATGAAGGAGGAGACGGCCATTGCGGCATTGCACCTTGCCGGAAGGGGAGGAAATCGCTTTCTCCTGCAGTTTTCCGGCGGGGAGCCGCTGCTTCGATTTCCGCTCATACGGAAACTGGTAGAAATCGTCGAGAGGAATCACTATGATGCGCAGATGCAGATACAGACGAATGGTTCACTCCTCACCAAGGATATAGGTACATGGCTCTACCGGCATGGAGTGGGGATCGGCATTTCCTGCGACGGACGCAAGGATCTCATGGACCGCACGCGCCGGAGAAAAGACGGCGGCTCGTCCTTTCAGGCTGCGTCAGAAGGCTTTAAGAATCTGGCGTCTGCTGGCATCGGGACGGGCATCACCTGCGTCGTGACAGAGGATATGACAGATGATCTCCCCGGTATTGCCGACATGGCGCATTTCTATGGAAATGTTCACCAGGTTGGTTTCGACATCTTGCGTGAGCAGGGGCGCGGGGCTGCTCTTCATGCGCCTTCTGCAGAGGCGATGACAAAAGCGCTTGAAAAGACGGCGGCGCGCATGGACCTTTTGGAACAGATGACGGGACGGCATATCCACTTCACGCAGGAGGATAGAGCTGCTCGTCTCGAAAAAACCAAAGATTACGATTTCCCTCAGTGCTATGCCATGCACGGTGAAGCGGCTTTCGTCGATGTGCATGGAAATATCTATGCCTGCTCCTCGCTGATGGGAAGAGAGCGCTATCTTCTGGGCAATGTCCACGAAGGGCGTGATCCTGAAAGAGTGAAAGCCGTCGCTGCTTTTGTCGAGCAGTCCATGGCGGAGTGCCGCGACTGCTCCTACTTCCCTCTATGCGGCGGTGGCTGCTTCTCCCGCTGGCTTCGCGCAGACGGTCAGGTGAAAAAGTCTGAAGCAGAATGTGCGATGAAACAGTTTTTTATAAAAAGATATGTGAGGAAACGCTGATTCGAGCAAAGCATCCGTGTTTACTTACAACTGATTACATTTTTTATTTTTCATATCGATAGAACCGATTGATTTCAAGGAGGATATATCAATGAAAAGACAGGGGACATTTCCATTCACAGCCATCATCGGGCAGGATACGATGAAAAGAGCACTTGTGCTGAATGTCGTCAATCCAAAACTAGGCGGTGTACTGATTCAGGGCGAGAAAGGGACGGCAAAGTCGACCGCTGTGCGCGCTCTTGCTGACCTTCTTCCGCCGCGCCGCTGCATCAAGGGATGCCGTTTCCATGATGATCCGGATGACAAGGCAAACTGGTGTGATGAATGCCATGAAAAATACGACCATGCAGAACCGGAAGTAGAAATGTTGCCGATGAAAGTGGTCGAGCTTCCAGTCAGTGCGACGGAAGACCGTGTCGTTGGGACACTGGATATCGAAGCCGCTATCCGTGAAGGCAAGCGTTCCTTTGAAACAGGCATTCTCGCAGATGCGAACCGCAACATTCTCTATGTCGATGAGATTAATCTGCTGGATGACCATGTCGTCGATGTACTTCTTGACTCGGCCGCTATGGGGATCAATACCGTAGAGCGTGAAGGAATTTCCTACTCTCATCCGGCGCGCTTCTCCCTGGTCGGCACGATGAACCCGGAAGAAGGGGACATCCGTCCGCAGCTTCTTGACCGTTTCGCTCTTTCTGTCAAGGTCGTTGGCGAACAGGATCCGGAAAAGAGAGCTGAAATCATCAAACGTCGTCTGGCTTATGAAGCGGATCCGCAGCCGTTCCTCGATGCATGGAAGGATGAGCAGGAGAAAGAAGTCCGCCGCATCGAGCGTGCGATGAAGCTGCTCCCGCAGGTCACGGTCTCGAATGACATTCTGCTGCTGGCTGCCAAGATTTCTATCACGCTCGGCGTCGATGGCCATCGTGCAGACATCACGCTGATCAAGACGGCAGAAACCATCGCGGCAGTCGAAGGGCACACCGAGGTCACGAAGGAAGACATTCGTGAGGCTTCCCGTCTGGCACTCCCGCACCGTATGAGACGCCGTCCTTTCGAAGAACAGACTCTGGACTGGTCTGAAGTGGATAAGGTCATCGACAATGAAGCGTAACGGATTTCCTTTCGCTGCCATCTGTGGTGCAGAAAATGCGAAGGAAGCGATCCTCCTCACCCTGATAAACCCGCATGCCGGAGGACTTCTCCTGTCTGGCGAAAAGGGAACAGGGAAATCCACACTCGTCCGAAGCGCCAGAGAGCTTCTGGACGCCCCGTGGGTAGAGGTACCGATCAGCATCACAGAAGACAGGCTCTTCGGGGCTATCGATGCCGAAGAGGCCATTCGGAGCGGACACAAAAAGCTCCTGCCTGGTCTTATCGATGAAGCCAATGACGGACTGCTCTACATTGATGATGCGAATCTGCTGCGCGACGACCTGCTTTCTGCCATTCTGAATATTCGCGAGGCAGGCGGCTACCGACTTGAGCGTGACGGTCTCTCCGAGCAGAGAGAGTCCCGATTTACGGTACTTTCTGTCATGAATCCAGAAAGTGGTACGCTCTCTTCCTCTTCGCTCGACCGTTTCGGGCTCTTTGCACAGGTAGAGCCTGCAACAGATGAAAAGACCAGGATCGAAATCATTCGACGTGTACTGGATTTCGAAAAAGACGGACTTGCCTTCCGTAAGAAATGGGAGCAGGAAACAGAAGCGCTGAAAGATCAGATCGCAAAAGCCAGAGAGAGACTTAAAGAGGTCGAAGTGTCCCCGGCCATGATCCAGCTGGCTGCCGTCTATACACTGAAGGCGCATGTAGCGGGTCATCGTGCTGATATTTATCTCATCGAAGCGGCCAGAGCCGAAGCGGCATTGGCTGGCAGAAAATATGTCCTTCCGAAAGATCTTGAAAAGGCGGCTGTATTCGTACTGCCTCACCGCATGAGAAAAGCGGAAGAAGAGGAAAGCAGGCGAGAGGATACAGAAAATCCGCCGCCTCAGCCGCCGGATAACGAGGAATCGCCGAAGCATCAGCCACAGGACCCTTCACAAAGTGAACAGGATTTTACAAGACCGGAGCAGCCGCAGCCTGAGCAGACGGATACGGAAGACAGCAAGGGCAATGAGGATCAAAATGATACCAATGCTCAGATGTCGAATCCGAAGGGGGCTTCCCGTGAACGTGTTGATGCGGCAAATCTGCATGTCAATCTGCCTCCGATGTGGATCGAGCCTGCCAAGGACAGAAAGCCAAAGAAAGGGAGCGGTAAGCGAAGTCTTACCATGACTGACCTGATGCAGGGGCGTTATGTACGTGCGGAAATCCCAAAAGCAAAGACAAGCGACATCGCTTTCGATGCCACGTTGCGTGCGGCGGCCCCGTATCAGAAGGCCCGTCCGTCGAATGGATGTGCTGTCGTCATCAGAAAAGATGACCTTCGCAGCAAAGTGCGTGAAAAACGTACGGGGAATATTTTCCTTTTCGTTGTCGATGCCTCTGGTTCCATGGGTGCTCGGGAACGTATGAAAACTGTCAAAGGTGTCATCTTCAAGATTCTTCTCGATGCGTATCAGAAACGTGATCGCGTCGGCATGATCGCCTTCCGTAAGAAACAGGCTGAGGTCCTTCTCCCTGTCACAAGAAGTGTGGATTTTGCACAGAAGAAACTTGCCTCTATGCCGACCGGCGGTAAGACGCCGCTTGCAAAAGGTCTTCTCAAAGCGGAGGATGTACTTGATATGCTCTATCGACAGGATCCGGCGCAGGATCCCGTCGTCATTCTCATCACCGATGGTCGTGCGACCAGCCCGCTCAATGAAGGGACGGATCCCGTGACCGATGCCATGGATGAAGCGAAACGCATAGGACGCCGCCATCTTCCTGTGGCTGTCATCGATACGGAGGCTGGCTTTATCCGTCTCGGTCTTGCGAAAAAGATCGCAAAAGCTATGGGAGCATCCTATTTCCAGGTCGATAAAATGACAGAAGACCAGCTTCTCCATATTTGGCGCTGTATGTAAATGAAGAGAAGACGTGGCGTGCGCTATATCCAATGATAGGTGTCTCTTTTTTGATGAAGCATCAAAAAATCCGACTGTTTACAAATGTAAACAGTCGGATTTTTACGTGCATGGAGAGAAAAGGAGGGAGACAACGACCGAATCGATGCGTTCTTAGTCCATGTTTGCGACCAGTGTTTTTAAATAGTTCTTGAAATCTTCTCCGAGGTCTTCCCTGCGAAGAGCGAATTCAACGGTCGCCTTGAGGTAGCCGAGCTTATTTCCGGTGTCATAACGCTTACCGGTGAAATTGTAGGCATAGACATGACCATCATGTGCCATGACGCGGAGGGCGTCGGTGAGCTGGATCTCTCCGCCCTTTCCGGGCTTCGTCTGTTCCAGAATTCCGAAAATATCAGGCGTGATGACATAACGGCCGAGCGCTGCGAACTGGCTCGGTGCTTCCTCTATAGACGGTTTCTCGATCATATCCTTCACGTGAACCAGATTCGGATCTTCTGTTGGGACGCCGTTCACGATGCCATAAGAGGAGACTGCGCTTTTGGGGACGATCTGGCAGCCGATGATGGTGGCACCTGTCTTTTGGTACTGGTCCATAAGCTGCTTCAGTGCCGGGGTTTCATTGCCATTGTACACGACATCATCACCAAGAATGACGCCGAATGGTTCATCATCAATGAAATCCTTCGCGCAGAGTATGGCATCGCCGAGGCCTCTCATATATGGCTGACGGGTGTAGTGGATCTTGACAGAAGCGACCTTGCGGACTTCTTTCAGAAGATCCATTTTGCCGGATTCATAAAGATGCTCTTCGAGTTCAGGGGAGGAGTCGAAGTGGTCTTCGATAGCCCTCTTGGCGTGACCGGAAATGATCAGGATCTGCTCAATGCCGCTTGCTTTGATCTCTTCGACGATATACTGGATGGTCGGTTTGTCGACGATAGGAAGCATTTCCTTCGGCATGGCTTTTGTTTCCGGCAGGAAACGGGTGCCAAAGCCGGCGGCCGGAATGACGGCTTTTCTGATTTTCTGCATGATAACTCTCCTTCTTATGAATTTTATAGTTGAGGTGCGTAGAAGAATAAAAAGGGGATCATTTCCTACTTTTTATATCCATAGGGATGCGATTTATGCCATTTCCAGGCAGAAGCAATGATTTCCCTTGTATCAGAATGGGTGGGATGCCAGCCGAGGACAGCTTTACACTTTCTGGAAGAGGCGATAAGTACAGCGGGATCGCCGCTGCGGCGCGCTTCTTCTGTCACTTTGAAATCGATGCCTGTCATTTCTTTGGCAGTGTCGATGATATCGCGGACAGAGAAGCCGTTTTCACTGCCAAGATTGAAATAGGTGCTTTCGCCGCCCCGTAAGAGGTACTGCATGGCAAGTATGTGTGCATCCGCAAGATCCACGACATGGATATAGTCACGAATGCAAGTTCCGTCTGGCGTCGGGTAGTCCGTGCCGTAGATTGCGATGTGGTCGCGCACCCCCTGTGCGGTTTTCAGAATGAGAGGGATCAGGTGAGACTCCGGATTATGATCCTCCCCGATCGTGCCGTCCAGCGCAGCACCGGCAGCATTGAAGTAGCGCAGAGCCACATAAGAGAGACCGTAGGCATTCGTAAAGTCGCGCATCATATGCTCTATGACGAGCTTTGTGCGTCCATAGACATTGGTCGGATTATGCGGGAAATCTTCTTCAATCGGCGTTTTTTCGGGTTCGCCGTATACCGCGGCCGTGGAAGAGAATACGATCTTGGAGACGCCTGCTTTCTGCATGCCAAGAAGCAGGTGGAGCGTCCCTTCGACGTTATTTGTATAATACTTGGCAGGATCCACCATGGATTCTCCGACAAGTGAATAGGCTGCGAAATGGATGACACCGTCGATTTTATATGTTTCGAGGGTTTTAGCGACGAAATCAATGTCGTGAATGTCACCTTTGACGAGTGTCACACCTTCAGGCACGGACTCTGCATGCCCTGTGGAGAGATTATCGAAAACCACAGGCGTCAGTCCTTCGGCAGCTGCCAGTGCGCGGACCGTGTGAGAACCGATATAGCCGGCACCACCGGTGACAAGAATATTCATAAAGGCCTCCTTATTCTTTTGATTTTAAAATACCTTACTAGTATAACATATGGGATAAAGGGTCAAGAGAGAGCATGCTCATAGGCGCATTTTCTGTTCACATGCCTGTATCATCTTTTTTCATTCCAGAAGAGCAGATCGATGAGCATGACACCGGTAAAGCAGAAGGGCGCGACGCTGTCTGCGTGAAGAACCTGCAGAAAGGCATAAAGGCTGAAAAAGAGAATCGCGTATAGCAGAAGAATGGCGGCGAAGGGGGATTTCTTTTTCCAAAAAGAAATCCCGTAGCCGATGGCAATAAAAAGAAGGCACAGCAGCGGGTACCAGTTGATAAGAAAAGCTGTCATAGAAAGCTCCTTTGCGTGCGGCTATGAAGTGCCGCGCTTTGACGAATTTCATGTTTTCTTCATGGTAACAGTTTCGAATGCCATATACAATAGTTTTTCTTCATAAATAACATAATATATAATATTTGTTTTTTCATTTATATCACTTTCTGTAAATGGAGATTTCTGCGATATCATGATGATACACAAGCGGAATCGGGCAGCCATGAAGTTTCTATATTCTGCAGAACTTGACAATTCGCGAGCCTCTGTGCGCTTTCATATCAATTTCTAACAAAATATGGTACAATAAAACGGTGCATAACAGCAATTTTTAAGGGGAACCCTTTCCCTATAACTGTTTCATAATCATTTTGAGGAGGTTTATGATGAAAAAAGGTAAATTATATGGCATCGGTGTAGGTCCGGGAGATTCAAAACTTCTGACTGTCAAGGCGGTCGAAGCTATCGAGCAGGCAGATATGATCATCACACCAAAGACGGAGAAAAAGGAAGGGTCTGTTGCTTTTAATATCGCAAAGCCCTATATCCCGGATACCGTTGAAATTTTCCCGATGGTCTTCCAGATGAATACTGACATGGAGGCTGTGAATAAGCAGTGGGAAATCAACCGCAAGCTGATTCAGGAAAAATTGGACGAAGGGAAGAATCTGGTTTTCCTGACTCTGGGTGATCCGATGCTCTACAGCACATATATGTATATTTTCAATGAGTTCAAAGATTCTGAAGAATATGAAGTCGAGACGATTCCGGGGATCCCTGCTTTTCTCGGCATTGCATCCTATATCGGGCTGCCTGTGACAGAATGGGAGGAAAATGTTCTCATCATTCCGGCGACCTGCGACCCGAAGAAATTTGATCAGGCACTGGCTGCCTGCGATAATGCGGTGATCATGAAAGTATACAAGAGCTTTGCTTTCGTGCAGGAAGAGCTTAGAAAGCATCACATGCTTGAGCGTTCTGTCATGGTATCGCGCGCAGGACTTCCTGATGAGATCGTCATTCGTGATATCGGCGGACTTCCGGCAGATTATAAGCCCAATTATCTGTCTACCATCATTGCCAAAAAGGATAAATAAATATGGAATCTATCGCTCGTCCAAGGATTGTGATCGCCGGTACGAACAGCGGTGTCGGAAAGACGACCATCGTGACCGGACTCTTAGCTTATTTTCATTCCAAGGGATATGCTGTACAGCCTTTCAAAGTAGGTCCGGACTATATTGATCCTGGATTTCATGGAAAGGCGGCCGGGCGAAATTCCTATAATTTGGATACCTGGATGACACCGCCGGACCGATTGGTACCGACATTTGCCTCGTTGTCGAAAGGGGCGGATATTTCCATTATCGAAGGAGTCATGGGGCTCTATGATGGTGGTGCGAATGGCATCAGCTCGACTGCGGATATCGCAAAGAAACTCAAGGCACCTGTGGTGCTTGTACTCGACTGCAAATCGGTTGGTTACAGCATCGCTGCGACGGCGCTTGGCTTTAGGGAATATGATCCGGATGTCCATATCGCAGGGGTCATCCTGAATCGTCTGGGCACAGACAGACATGAAGCAATGGTTCGCGAGGTCATGGAGAAGATCCACATGCCTGTACTGGGGGCTTTCCACCGGGACGATTCATTGCAGACACCGGAGCGTCATTTGGGCCTTACTCCCGTGACGGAAATCGAAACGCAGGCGCTCATTGAGCACATGGGAGAAGCTGCCGGAAAATGGGTAGATACAGAGGCAGTCTTGGACGTGGCAAGGCAGGCTTCTCTGCTGGAAGTCGAGGAAAGAGAAACAAAACGCAAGGCTAAAAATGTACGCATCGGCGTGGCACGGGACGAAGCTTTTTCTTTTTATTACCCGGCCAGTCTCGAAGCGCTCGAGCGGCAAGGCGCAGAGCTTGTTGATTTCAGTCCGCTCCGGGATTCCGGCATTCCTGACGTAGATGGTCTGATCTTTGGCGGCGGTTTTCCCGAGATGTTTCTTCATGAGCTGGTCGGAAATACGGCCATGAAAGCATCTATTCGGGAAGCGGCTGCATGCGGCATGCCAATCTATGCAGAATGCGGCGGGCTGATGTATCTTTGCGAGAAGATCCAGGGCTTTGACGGAGACTCCTATGAGATGGTCGGCCTTGTCCCCGGAGTTTGCGAGATGCAGAAGAAACTTCAGCGTGTGGGCTATGTGACTGGCAAGGCTCTTAGAAAGAGCGTTATCGCAGATCAAGGGGATCTCCTGAAGGGGCATGAGTTTCATTTCTCCACCCTTTCCTGCGGAGAGGATTTCCCCTGGGCATATACTCTTCAGGGGACACGGCAGAAGGCAGGGCACATCGAGGGCTATGCAAAGGACAATGTACTGGCAAGCTATCTGCACCTTTCTTTTGATGGAAATCCAACAGCTGCAGAAAAATGGATCGCATCGTGCGAGACCTTTAAGAAGAGCCGCAAATAGGATGGTTTCATCGAGAAGTACGCACTTTACGATGAGGCAGGGTACTTTTCGGTGGAACCGCAGAAGCTGATGCATCATGTATGCTTTTTATGAGGGCAAATCTATGACTGTACAAAAAGGACTGGTTTTGATCAATACAGGGACCGGTAAAGGAAAAACTACGGCGGCCCTGGGGACAGCGATCCGCGCTTGGGGAGATGGCCAGAAGGTGCTGATCCTTCAATTCATCAAGGGCGCATGGAAGTATGGCGAGCTGAAAGCCATTGAGACTTTGGGTGAGGGAAATGACCGCATCCAGATCCGGCCGATGGGGGACGGCTTCGTCTTCCATAATAAGGATAAAGAAAGTGAAGAAGAATTCCGGCGGAAAACGGCACTGGCCAAGGAAGCCTGGCAGATGGTCGAAAAAGAAGTCATGAGTGATGCATGGGATCTGATTGTTTTAGATGAGATCAATTATGCCATTCATTTTGGCATGATTTCTGCAGGTGAAGTAGCGGAGCTTATTCAGAAAAGACCGGAGCGCCTCAATATGATTCTGACGGGACGCTATGCTGAGCAGCAGCTTATTGATCTTGCAGATACCGTTACTGAGATGACGCTAGTGAAGCATGCTTTCCAGAAAGGCATCCGTGCAAGAAAAGGAATAGAGTTTTAAGGAAACGCGGATAACGATTTGAACAGTGCTTCCTCAATAAAAAGCAGTACCTCATGGGAATGGGGTGCTGCTTTTTAAATGATTTCAAGGTTTACTGATGAAGATTTTGGGCCTTGAGACGCAAGAGGGGAAATCGGGGAATGTTGTATCTTTGCAGCCTGTTGGATCTGCCTTCGCTTTGCGTTTGAAGGATTCTGATTTTTCCGCTTTTCTGACGATCGTCGCCAGATCCAGATCTCGAATTTTCCCTTTTATACACATTATTCACACGTTCGTATAAACCCTATTCTGTCAATCCATGACTTTTCGTCGAGTCCTATAGAATTTTTTGATTTGATAAAAATGAGATATCATGTATAATATACATAGAAGGATAAGCAAGAGCTTATTCACGAAAGGAGGATTTCATTATGGAATTAACAGTTAGAGGCAAGAATCTTGAAATGACCGATGCGCTGCATTCCTATGTAGAAAAGCATACAGGTAAGATCCAGAGGTACTTCGATAAACCGATAAAGATTAATGTATTACTCCGTATTTCCAATATGACCAAAACTTGTGAAACTACAGTTTTCGTAGATGGCGTCATTCTTCGTGGTGTCGAAAAATCTGATGATATGTACAAATCTATCGATCTCGTTTTCGACAAGGTGGAACGTCAGATTCATAAATATAAGACTCGTCTGGCAAAGAAATTCAAAGAAAAGAATACATTGTCCCGTCAGTTTGTTCTGGAAAAAGAACCGATCGCTGCACAGGCGGATGCTGATTTTGAGATCGTGAAGACGAAGCACTTCAATATCAGCCCGATGTCGCCGGAAGAAGCCATTCTGCAGATGAATCTTCTGGGACACAACTTCTTCATGTTCTTCAATTCGGATACGGAAGCGATGGCTGTCGTATATCGCAGAGATGATGGCAAATATGGCCTGATCGATGCTGAAAAATAAGAAAAGCTGATTTTTATAAAAAAGGAGCGGAAATTTCCGCTCCTTTTTTGACTATAGCCTACGAGTTTGTTAAAATGAAATAGTATGTAGGTATAGAATTACTGATGGTATAAAAAGAAATGAATATTCTTGTGAGTTTACTCGGTCATGCTTGTATCGGGGCCTCCTTCCTGATTTCTTTTACCATCGCTTTTACAACGCTTGTACTATAAAAGGAGCTGTGTCCATGTTTGATAAGTTTTTTGACAGACTCTTCAATGGATCCAATGAGAAGGAAATCAAAAAGATCCGTAAAATTGTAGAGCAACAGATCAATCCTTTGGAGGATGGTCTGAAGAAGCTGAGCGATTCTTCTCTGGCGAACAAAACCAATGAATTCAAAGCACGTCTTGCCAAGGGTGAGACACTGGATGATATCCTACCGGAGGCTTTTGCGGTCATTCGTGAAGCCTCTCGCCGCGTGCTGGGGATGCGTCACTTCGATACCCAGCTGATTGGCGGTATTATTCTGCATCGTGGAAACATCGCTGAGATGTGTACCGGTGAAGGCAAGACGCTGGTTGCTACAGCACCGGTCTATCTGAATGCGCTGGAAGGAAAGGGCGTCCACGTTATTACCGTCAATGATTATCTGGCGAAACGAGACAGCGAATGGATGGGACAGGTATACAAATTTCTGGGTCTCTCCGTCGGCCTTATTATTCATGATCTGGATTTCAACCAGAGAAAAATCGCATACAATTCGGATATCACCTACGGAACAAATAATGAATTCGGTTTTGATTACCTGCGTGATAACATGGTCACTTCCCTCGATCAGATGGTACAGCGCCCGCTACACTATTGCCTGATCGATGAGGTGGACTCCATCCTGATCGATGAAGCTCGTACACCGCTGATCATTTCCGGTCCGGGGCAGAAATCGACAGATGACTACTACACCGTCGCCAAACTCGTCCCACAGCTGAAAAAAGAGGAAGACTACACCATCGATGAGAAGCAGAAGACGGTAGCACCGACCGAAGCCGGTGTGGCAAAGATGGAAAAGCTGCTGCATGTAGAGAACCTCTATGATGCAGAGAATCTGGAGCTGAATCATCTCTTTGTCCAGGCACTCCGTGCACAGACCATGATGACCCGCGATAAAGACTATGTAGTCAAGGACGGGGAAGTCGTTATCGTTGATGAATTTACCGGCCGTCTCATGTATGGCCGCCGCTATTCCGATGGTCTGCATCAGGCGATCGAAGCCAAGGAAGGGCTTGAAGTACAGCGTGAAAGCCAGACGCTAGCGACGATCACTTTCCAGAACTATTTCCGTATGTATGACAAGCTGGCAGGTATGACCGGTACGGCGAAGACGGAAGAGCAGGAATTCATTAAAATTTATGGGCTGCCAGTCCTTCAGGTACCGACGAACAAGCCGATCCAGCGTAAGGATCTGCCGGATGTCATTTTCAAGAACAAACGCGGTAAGTATAAAGCGGTCGTCAGAGAAGTAGAGCGCCGTCATGCGACGGGGCAGCCAATACTGATCGGCACGACATCTATCGAGCAGTCTGAAGAACTTTCGCATATGCTTGATCAGGCGAACATTCCGCACTCTGTCCTGAATGCGAAGTACCATGAACGAGAAGCTGCCATTGTTGCGCTGGCTGGTCAGAAGGGCGCGGTCACGATCGCGACGAACATGGCAGGCCGAGGCACCGATATTTCTCTGGGTGAAGGCGTCGCAGAACTTGGCGGGCTTGCCATTATCGGTACGGAACGACATGAAAGCCGCCGTATCGATAACCAGCTCCGTGGACGTGCCGGCCGTCAGGGGGATCCGGGTTCCAGCCAGTTCTTCCTGTCTTTGGAAGATGACCTGCTTCGTATCTTTGGCGGGGATAACATCAAGAGCTTTATGGAAAAGATGGGCCTTGAAGAAGATGAACCGATCAACAGCCGCATGGTTTCAAATGCCATTCAGAAAGCACAGAAACGTGTCGAAGCACGCAACTTTGATATTCGTAAGTACGTCCTGGAATATGATGATGTCATGAACCAGCAGCGTAAAGTCGTCTATGACCAGCGCAGAAAAATCCTTGAAGGCGAAGACATGAAAGACCAGATCCTTTCTATGGTGGATAACATCATCGAGAAGGGGATGGAGACCTATGCTGATCCGAAGCTGTATCCGGAAGAATGGGATTTCGCCGGCCTGTTGAAGTATGCGGAAAAATATTTCCTGGCTCCAGGCGACCTGAAGCTTGAAGAAATCGAAGACATGAGTCGTGAAGAAGTCGAAGATAAGCTGAAAACCATGGCTCATGAGACATACAATGCGAGAGAAGAATCCATTGGGTCTCCTATGATGCGCGAACTTGAAAAAGCGGTCATGCTGAAGGTCGTCGATTCTAAGTGGATGGAACACTTAGATGACATGGATATGCTTAAGGAAGGCATCAGCCTGCGTTCCTATGGTCAGAGAAATCCGATCGTAGAATACAAGGTTGAAGCGTTCGACATTTTCGAAGAAATGCAGCAGGCCATGATGGAAACCATCATCCTTTACCTCTATCACATCCAGATCCGCTTTACAACAGATCCGGAAGAAGGGGCGCACCTTGAAAAACCGGAAGCTCCGGCAGCTGAGGATCATTTGAAAGAAGCCGAAGAGCATTATGTCGACGACAATGGAGATGCGGAGACCGAAGCGGCTGAAGAGAAAAAATAAGCACGAATAGCATTTTCTATGATCAAGGATAGGACCTTGATCAGGATCCGCTATATTTAGTTTGTATAATCCAGCAAATGTTATTCATCAGTCTGCCACTTGGCAGCCTGATGATTTGCTGTTTTATTTTATAGTATTAAAAAATAATCACAAAACAGAAAGCGAGATGACTATCAGATGTTGGAAGATTTGAAAAAAACCTTGACAGACCTGCTGAATCATGAAAAAGAAATAAGGGATTCACTTTGACTTACCTCAGCTGAAAGAAAGAATCGCAAGTTACGATATTCAGATGAGTGATCCGACATTCTGGGATGATGCTGATAAAGCCCGCGAGATCTCACAGGCAGCGACAGAAGCCAAGGATGCCTATGATACGTATACCCGCCTCTTTGACAGAGCGGAAAGCCTGAAGGATCTTCTGGATCTTGCCATTGAGGAAGATGATCAGGGGATGGAGCCGGAAATCAAGGCAGAGCTGGATGAGCTGAAAGAGATCCTTGATAAAAAGGAGATCGAGCTTCTTTTGAGCGAACCCTATGATGCGAATAATGCCATCATTACCTTCCATGCCGGGGCAGGCGGTACCGAAGCACAGGACTGGACCGAGATGCTGATCCGCATGTATATCAAATGGGCAGAAGCGGAAGGCTTTGCTATCGAGGAGCTGAATATGCTTCCGGGCGATGAAGCCGGTATCAAGAGTGCGGAATACATGGTCAAAGGCAAGTACGCCTACGGATTCCTGAAATCCGAAAAAGGGGTCCACCGTCTTGTCCGTATTTCTCCGTTTGATGCAGCGAAACGTCGTCATACGTCTTTCTCCGCCGTGGATGTCATGCCGGAAATCAGTGATGATGTCGAAGTCGATCTGAACATGGCAGATGTTCGTGTGGATTATTATCGTTCCAGCGGTGCCGGCGGACAGCATATCAATAAGACGAGCTCGGCTGTCCGAATGACTCATATTCCTACGGGGATTGTCGCTGCCTGCCAAAATGAACGCTCCCAGTTCCAGAATAAGGAACAGTGTCTTCGTCTGCTCCGTGCCAAGCTGTATGAACTCGAGCTGAAGAAACGCGAACAGATGACAAAAGACATCGAAGGCGAGCAGCAGGCGATCGAATGGGGCAGCCAGATCCGTTCCTATGTGTTCCAGCCGTATACCCTTGTCAAGGATAACCGGACAGGCATTGAAACGGGCAATATCCAGGGCGTCATGGATGGGGATCTGAATCCTTTCATTGAAGGCTTCCTGAAACAGAACAAGTTCAACATCAAAGCAAAGTAAAAGGATGGATAGAATGAAAGGTTTACAACAGACCGTCTTCAAGCTGCTGGCCGTTCTGATTCTGATCGGAGCCATGGCGGGAGCCTGGATTTCTTGGCAGCGTTACCATGTAGAAGCGGCTGCCCAGACCGTTGAAATGGTCTACGATTATAACAATATCCTGGATAGTGCAGCTGTCGAGCGAACCACCACAGATGCGCTTTTTGAGCTGTATCGTAAAAACGGTGTGACTTCGCTTGCGGTCTATGATGAAACCCCGGAAAAGCTCGTGAATCACAATTTCATTCGTGTATATCGTGGTTATGAATTTCAGGCGCGGCATCCGGAGATCTCGGGCATCCTGCCGGATAAGATCTATATCCAGCCGGTGGATACAGCGGATGGAAACACCTATTTTAAGGAAATGGCTGATCATCTCTCGCTTCTTTACAGCAGGGATGAGGTCAAGGCGATTTCAGAAAATGGGGTAGAAGCTCTTGAAGTCTCTGGCGTCTATGATAAATTCATGACGATGCCGCTTGGCATTTTCACAAATACGGTCAAACGCGCCGGATCGCATGGCTTTTATGTTGTCCTTCGTCCGGCTAATGTGGCGCATGCGCCCAAGGCCTTCATCGATGATTTTTTCCACGCGGTCGATGCTTCGGATAAAGTCAGCGGTGTCATTTTCCAGGGAAAAGAAGTTTTCGGCTACAAGGAATATCAGAAAGAAGTCTCTCAGGGGCTCAATCAGCGTCGCATCCCGATCGTCATGATCGAAGCGCAGAGTCAGCTCGGCTTTGAACCACAGGCAGGGCTGCTGGATATGGCGCGTCATTCGGATTACCATCTGGTGCGTCTCTATGCGATGTCCAAGGATGAGCTGATCAAGCTGAATCAGAAAGAAGCAGCGGCTCGATTCTACATTTCAGATATTGAAAGAAATATCCGTATGAATCTTTTCCCATCGTACAAGTTTGCACTTGATGGAAAAACGCTCTCTGAGACGAATGCAGCATACATAGCCGGCGTCAGGGACCGTCTGGAAAATCATGGCTTCTCTGTCGGTAAAGCTTCTGTGATGGATGCCTATTTTCCGGAGAAACCGCTTCGCGCTGTCGCTATGGCAGGTGCGGTATCTCTTATCGTGCTGACTCTGCTTTTGCTCATTCCGCACCTTTCTCGGTATGGAATGGCAATAGAAGTGGTGGGGCTCATCGGGGCAGAAGTGCTTTACTGGATCCTCCATGTGAATATCCTTCTGCAGCTTCTGGCACTTGGCGCGGCGGTCTGCACGCCTGTTGTCGTTGTGTCTCTTTTCCTTAAGTACTGCTTAAAAAAGAAAGACACAGCTTTTTCAGAAGTCGGCTGGGGACGTCTCTTCGGCGAGTCAGTCATGATCCTTTGGGGTTGTGGGATCCTTTCGCTGATCGGAGCCTGCTTCGTCAGCGGTCTTCTGAGTGATATCCGTTTCTTTCTGGAAATGGAATATTTTCGTGGCGTCAAAGCGACTTTTGTGTTGCCGCTGGTTCTGATTTCCGTTGTCTACATCCAGAAATTCCCATTCTTCGGAAAAACTGTGACATCCGATAAGGATTTTGTTTCCTTTGTCAAGAAATTCTGCTCTATCCAGATTCGTCTGGGACTTCTTGCAGGGCTTGGCATTTTGGCCATCGTCGGCTTTGTCTTTATCGGGCGTAGTGGAAACAATGGGGCGCCTGTCCCGCAGTTTGAGATCGTACTTCGTCGTTTCCTCGAAGATCTGATGTATGCACGCCCTAGAGAGAAGGAATTCCTTTTCGGACATCCTGCTGTGCTCGTCTCTCTGACTGCGCTCTATCGGAAATGGCCGCAGCTCCTGCACTATTTCCTGATCGTCGCCGTGACGATCGGGCAGGGATCTATGGTGGAAACTTTTGCACACATGAGGAGTCCGTTTATTCTTAGCTTTATTCGTGGACTGGATGGTCTGGCCGCCGGTACGCTCTCTATGGTGGGCGCACTTCTTGCCGTCATGATCCTTGTCCGTCTGACGAAGTTCTTTGGAGAACGATATGGCAAAGTATAATATTGTGATCTCCGGGTATTATGGATTTCATAATGCCGGGGATGAAGCGATGCTGCTTGCCATACTGCAGGCGCTTCGGAAGACCTTCGATGCGCCCTCTATCACTGTGATCTCGGGAAATCCTTCGGATACGGCAAGAACATTCGGAGTGAAGGCTGTGCCTCGCTTCGGCATTCTGCCGATCCTCTCATCTCTTTTTCGTACAGATCTGCTGATCAGTGGCGGCGGGAGCCTGCTGCAGGATGTGACCAGCTGGAAAAGCATGATCTATTATCTCACCATCATCATTGTTGGTGTGCTTTTCCGGAAACAGGTCTTCCTCTATTCGCAGGGGATCGGTCCTGTGCGTTACCGCATCATCCGTATTATACTGAAGCATGTATTAAACCATGTGGATGCCATCACGGTGCGTGACAGTGAGTCGAAGGGATTTCTTCAACGACTCGGGGTACATCGCACCATTTATACGACGGCGGACGCTGTACTTTCTCTTGACCCTGTTTCTTTGGAGAAAGGGAAGGAAATCCTCGCAAGGAATCATGTGGACCCTTCGAAGAAACGGGTCGGTATCGCCATACGCAGCTGGGCGGATACTTCTCGCTGGATGAAGCCGCTTCGTGCCTATATCGAGCGGCTCATCCGGGAGAAGGACTGCTCGGTCGTCTTGATTCCGATGCAGTTTCCGGAAGACAAGCGCGCAGCGGAAGCAGAGATCGAAGAGAGCGACCGAGTCCATGTGCTAAAAGAATTCTACAGCATTGAAGAGTTGATTTCACTCATGGGAAATATGGATGTCGTCGTGGGTATGCGGCTGCATGCCATGATCTTCTCTGCTTTGATGCATGTCCCTTTTCTGGGTATCTCTTATGATCCGAAAATCGATAATTTCTTGGCACTGATTCATAGAAAAGCATCCTGCTCGATTCATCATATGGATGCTGAAACATTGTACAAGGATACTTGCCGTTTCCTGGATGCGCCGGCCTCGCCAGAAGAATGGAAGCAGGTCGACGAGCTGAGGAAACAGGCTTGTGAGAATGTAAAAATATTGAAATCTTTAGTGAATCACAAGGAGGAAAACAAATGAGTCAGCTGACAGCAGAAGAGCTTACTGCTCTCAAAAGCAAGGCAAAAGATGTACGCATCGACATTTTGAAAATGATCACCAAAGCCAACTCCGGCCATACGGGTGGTTCTCTTTCCGCCGCGGACATCCTGACCTTACTGTTTTTCCATGAAATGAAGGTAGATCCCAAAGATCCGAAGAAGGCTGACCGTGACCGTCTGGTCCTCTCCAAAGGCCATGCAGCACCGGCCCTCTATGCCGTACTGGCAGAAAAAGGATATTTCCCCAAAGAAGAGCTGGATACACTTCGTCAGGCAGGTCATATGCTGCAGGGTCATCCGGACATGAAACATACACCGGGTGTCGACATGACAACAGGTTCTCTGGGGCAGGGCATCAGTGCTGCCTGCGGCATGGCGCTTGCTTCCAAGATGGACAAGGCTGACTGGAGAGTGTATGCGATCCTGGGGGATGGCGAACTCGAAGAAGGACAGGTCTGGGAGGCAGCCATGTATGCGGCGCATTACAAGCTCGACCATCTGACGGCTTTCGTAGATAACAACGGGTTGCAGATCGATGGACCGATCACAGAGGTCATGTCCTCACTTCCTATCGGAGAAAAATTCCAGGCTTTTGGCTGGCATGTCATTGAAACCGATGGGCATGATATGGAAAAACTTCATGAAGCCATTGAAGAGGCAAAGACCATTTCCGGCAAACCGACCATGATCGTCATGAAGACGGTCAAGGGCAAAGGCGTACCGGAAATTGAAAACCAGGTCGGCTGGCATGGCAAGGCACCAAGCAAAGAAGAATGTGAAAGATTTATTAAAGCAGTGGAGGCAGAATGATGGGTAAGGCAACTCGTGATGCATACGGTGAAGCACTGAAAGAACTCGGTGCTGTAAATCCTGATATCGTAGTTTTGGATGCTGACCTCTCTGCATCCACCAAGACGCAGGTTTTTGCCAAAGCATATCCGGATCGTTTCTTCGATACTGGCATTGCTGAAGGGAATATGATGGGCGTGGCAGCGGGTCTTGCTGCGGCTGGCAAGATCCCATTCGCTTCGACATTTGCTGTTTTCGGTGCGGGCAGAGCGTATGAACAGATCAGAAACTCCATCTGCTACCCGAAACTGAATGTCAAAGTGGCGGTCACTCATTCCGGCCTGACGGTCGGTGAAGATGGTGCGACCCACCAGATGCTCGAAGACATTACACTCATGCGTGCGCTGCCGAATATGACGGTTGTCGTTCCGGCTGATGCCGCTGAGACGAAAGCTGTGATCAAGTGGGCAGCGGACTACCATGGTCCGGTGTATATCCGTATGGGCCGCGCGAAATGCGATGATATCTGTCCAGAGGATTATACCTTCACTCCGGGCGTTTCTTATGAAGCGATTTCCGGCAGTGATGTGACCATCATCGCCTGCGGTATCATGGTCGCTAAAGCCGTGAAAGCAGCAGAGCTTTTGAAAGAAAAAGGAATTTCTGCGCGTGTGATCAACATGAGCTCCATCAAACCGATCGATGAGAAAGCCATCCTGAAAGCGGCAGAAGAGACTGGTGCGATTCTGACCTGTGAAGAACATACGGTAAAAGGTGGGCTTGGCGGCGCTGTCGCTGAGGTACTTTGTCTCCATAAACCGGTACCGATGTCTATGATCGGAACGGAAGACACCTTCGGTGAATCCGGCAAGGCTGATGATCTGCTTGAAAAATATGGTCTCACCGCAGAACACATTGCGGAAGAAGCAGCCGCATTGATCGCCAGGAAGTGAGGATTTAATGATTACGTTTGATCAGGTGTCCCTGCAGTACGATGCAAAACACACCGCGCTCAGTAACATTAATATTCATATCGACAAAGGGGAGTTCGTTTTTATCGTGGGCCCTTCCGGCGCCGGTAAATCGACATTTGTTAAAATTTTGACGCATGAGCTGGTGCCGGAACAGGGCACAGTCGTTGTCAATGGTCTTACGATCAATAAGCTGAAATCCAGTAAGATCCCATACTATCGGCGTACGCTGGGGATTGTATTTCAGGATTTCAGACTGCTCTCCGAAAAGACCGTATACGAAAATATTGCCTTTGTTCTTCGCGTTACGGGGGCAAAGAGCCGTGAGATCAAGCCGAAGGTACAGCGTGTGCTGGATCTGGTCGGACTGCGCGGAAAGGAGAAGGAGCTTCCTTCCAAGCTCTCGGGTGGTGAACAGCAGCGCGTGGCGATTGCCCGTGCTCTGGTGAACCAGCCGATCCTTCTCATCGCGGACGAACCGACAGGAAATCTGGATCCGAATACGTCGGAAGATATCATGAAGCTGTTCAACGAGATCAATCACATGGGGACGACCATCATCATGGTCACTCATAACAAGGATCTGGTAAATGCGATGCATAAACGTGTCGTCATGATCGAAGAAGGGCATATCGTGAATGATGTTAAAAAGGGAGGCTATGACCTGAATGTTTAGTTCATTATCCTATTTCTGGGGTGAAACATTCCGTTCCCTTTTCAGAAATCGCTTCATGGCCATCGCTTCCGTCCTGACCGTGACATTATCTATGTTTATCTTGGGCGTCTTTCTTTCAGCCGTGCTGAATATCAACCACATGGCGTCTTACCTTGAAAATCAGGTCGAGATGACGGTTTATCTGAAGGACGGACTCACGACCGATCAGGTCATGGGTATCGGCAAGTATCTGAAAGCGCAGCCCGGCATGAAGGAGATCAAATTCACGAACAAAGACCAGGCGATGAAGGATTTCCGTGAACGCATGGGGGATCAGCAGGGGCTTCTCGATGCTATCAATGGCAATCCTCTCCCCGCATCGTACCAGATGTCCTTCCAGACGCCGGAGCAGCTGAAAACAGCGGCGGAAGTTGTCGCCAAGTATCAGGGTGTCGAGACTGTCCAGTATGGGAAGGATATTATCGAACAGCTTTATAAAGTTGCACAGGTCATCCGTCTCTCGGGGATCGTACTCATCATCTTCCTGGCCGGTGCCGAGCTCTTTATCATTTCTAATACCATCCGCCTTACGGTTTTTGCCAGAAGAAGAGAGATCCAGATCATGAAGTACGTCGGTGCCTCCAATGGCTTCATTCGCTGGCCGTTCCTTTTCGAAGGCATGGTCATCGGGTTTTTAGGATCCGGATTTGCTTCGCTCATTCTGTGGGAAGGCTATAAAACGGTCGTCTCCGAAATGGCAGCAGCTGGTCTTGTCTTCATTCCGATGATTCCGCTATGGCCATTTATGGGATATACCACTCTCATTATTTTGGCGGCCGGCATTGTGATCGGTGTCATGGGGAGTGCCATTTCGCTCCGTAAGTATATGAAGGTGTAATTATGAAAACACATCAGAAGATACTTTCGGCAGCGATCGCCTCTTTGCTGCTGACAGGGGCGGTGGTTCCCTCGATCGCAGACGATCTGGAGGATGAGCTGCAGGATATTCAGGGGCAGATCGATGAGTCGCGTTCTTCGCAGGAGAGCTGGCAGCAGGTCATCGAAGATGTCGCTGTCAAGTTGAAAGCCATTCAGGCAGACCTTGATGCGGCGAATGCCCGTCTGAAGAGCATTCAGGACGAGCAGGCGAAAGTGAATGCGGAGATCCGCCAGACGGAGGAAGAGATCCGCAAAGCGCAGGCCTATCTGGAGCAGCGCCAAAAGGTGCTGAACCTTCGTGTGCGTTCGATCTATAAATTTGGTCAGCTGAATTATCTGGAAGTCATTATGGGGGCGAAAAGCTTCAGCGATTTTGCGAACCGACTGGAACTTTTGAAACGCATCATCCAGTCTGACTATAGCCTGATTCTGGAGATCCAGGATCAGAAGGCAAAAATCGAAGCAAAGAAAGCCGAATTGGAGCAGGATCGGGCACGGCTCGATGCATTGGCAGAAGAAGCGAAGAAGGTACAGGCAGAGGTCGCGAAGAAGAAAGCCGAGCAGCAGAGAGTCCTCGATAATGCGAAAGCCAATAAGGCGGCAGCAGCACAGATGGAGCAGGATCTCATTGCCCGTTCCAATGCGGTCAAAGACCTCATTCAGGAGCGCATCCGTCAGGCTGAAGCCGCAAGGCAGGCGCAGCAGGAAGAAAGCGGCGGCAGTGATGATAACTATGTGCAGGGCACGGGACAGCTTTCCTGGCCATGCAGCGGTGTCATCACGTCTCCCTACGGATATCGTACCCATCCGATTTTCGGGCGTACCATCTATCACTCGGGGATGGATATCGGTGTCGACTATGGTACGCCGATCCATGCAGCAGACAGCGGGACTGTCATTTATTCCGGTTGGATCAGCGGCTACGGCAATGCCGTCATCATTGATCATGGCGGCGGTATGCAGACGCTGTATGGGCACAACCAGTCTCTCAATGTATCGGAAGGGCAGTCCGTGTCAAAAGGAGACGTCATTGCCTTTGCCGGCTCGACCGGAAACTCGACGGGGCCGCACTGCCATTTCGAAGTGGAAATCAATGGGCAGGCTGTCGATCCTATGGGATATTTATGATGAAAAAACAAATCTGGCATTCTTTCAAAAACTATGCGCCCGGCTTTGTGCTGGGGGTGGTATGTACCGCATCTTTGGCTGGAGGTGCGGTATTCCACTTTACGGATGATCCGAAGGCACTCATTACTTTCCTGCTGGATTTTCAGGAGATCAAGCAGAACTACTTCCGTCCGATAGAGGATAAGACGCTCTTTGCCGGAGCATCGCAGGGGATGTTTGCCTCTGTCGGCGATCCTTATACCATGGTACTTTCCGGAGATGCGTATGAATCCTTCATGCAGAGCGCTACGGGAGAATATGGCGGGATCGGCGTCGTCATGGGGCAGGGAGAGGGCAGCAGGCCGGTCATTTTGAAGGTTTTCGACCATGGTACAGCGCATGATGCGGGGCTTGCTGCCGGAGATGTACTTCTTGCTATCGATGGCAAGGAAACGGATGCGCTCGGGCTTACAGGGACGGCATCGGCTGTCCGCGGAGAAAAAGGAACGTCGGTAGAGATGGATGTCGAACGCAATGGCGAAGCCTTGCATTTTACCGTGGAACGGTCAGAGATCTCCATGCCGACGGTGCAGAGTGCGATGGCCGGTGACGATATTGGCTACATTCATATTTTCTCCTTCGGGAAGCACACCGCCGATGATTTCCGTGACCAGCTCGCTTCTTTGAAGATCGCCGGAGCCAAAAAACTGATCATTGACGTTCGCATGAATCCGGGCGGGATGATCTATGCAGTGACTGATGTGGCGAATCAGATACTCACCAAGGGAACGGTCGTGAGCTATCACACCAAGAATGGCGAGTCAGAGTCCTATGATATCGAGGGAATAGAGGATCCTTTGCCGATGGTTGTCCTGATCGATAAGAATAGTGCCAGTGCTTCTGAGATTCTGGCTGGTGCGGTGCAGGATAAACAGGAAGGAACCATCATTGGGGAAAATTCCTATGGCAAAGGGACGGTGCAGGCGGTCTTTGATGCCGGTGAGCAGAAGGCACTCAAGATTTCTATCGCAGAGTATCGGACGCCTTCTGGGAAGACGATCGACAAGGTGGGCATCCATCCGGATATTGAAGTCTCGCAGACAGGATTTCCTTTCGATCCCTCCACTGACTCTGTCTATCAGAAGGCGATCGAAGTACTGTCCGACGGGAACTGACGTGTTTCCTTGGGGCATCGCTCCCGGGGAGGGCGTGATGTCTCTACTGCTGGGCATTGATCTTTTATAACGAATGAGGGATACGCATGGATACAATCAAACTGACTCGCATGGCCTTTTTCGGCTATCACGGTGATGAGCCGGAGGAGACGAAATTAGGACAGCGTTTTTATATTGATGTGGAGCTGCATCTTGATTTATCCAAGGTCGGAGAGACGGACTGTCTCGAAGACTCTGTGAATTATGTAGCGGTGTACCAGATGGTGAAAGAACGGGCGGAGGGCGGCCCTTACAAGCTGCTGGAACGCCTCGCCGGCGTCATCAATGCAGATGTTCTTGCTGCTTTTCCGCTGGTAGATGAGATTACGACCACGGTTCACAAACCAGGTTCTCCCATTCCCGGGATTCTGGACGATGTATCAGTGACACTGACCAAAAAGAGAGAAAAATGAATCAAAAATATATCATTTCCCTTGGGTCCAATCAGGGGAATTCACTGGCCATTCTGAGGCAGGCGGCTGTAACGCTTGAGGCGGCAGAGGGACTTCATATCGAGAAGAAGTCTGCCATCTATGAGACGCTGCCTTGGGGCAAAACCGACCAGCCCGTCTTTCTGAATGCTGTCATGGAGATCAGCTGGGAAGGGCCTGCCGAAGATTTGATGGCGCTTTTGCTGTCTGTCGAAAAACAGTTCGGACGCACCCGCGATGTGCATTGGGGGCCGAGGACGCTGGATCTGGATCTGATTTACAGTGACGGCATCCAGAGTGATACCCCATTTCTTCATTTGCCGCATCCCTATTTCTGGGAGCGGCCTTTTGTGCTGGTCCCGATGGCGGATGTCTGCCCGGATTTCATGTATCAGGGGACATCCATCCTATCTCGTATCTGGACGCTTCATGGAGAGAAAGAGGTCAAGCGGACAGCGTATGGCTGGGAGGGAGAAGAATGACTGAAAAGATCCCGATGATCGCAGATGTGCGTGCGGCGGCTGCTGCGGCAGCGCTTCCGCCTTTTGTGATGGATACCGCGATGGGGCCGCAGCTTGCGAAAGAGTGCGCGGCGCGGCTGTCTCATTCCTGGGAGATGGATCCCGCTTCTTCTCCGACAGTCCTGATGGGGATCACAAGTTCGCAGAAGGCGCTGGCACTCTCGGCGGCCATGCAGTCTTTCGGGACGGCCATCGTTGTCGTGCCGGAGCAGAGGGATATTTTCCGCTGGGAGGAAGACCTTGCTTTTTTTCTGCCGGAGACACCCATTTATTCCTTTCCACTTGTCGAAGAGACCGGCTTTCAGGTGACATTCTCCGGTTCGGAGCGTTTGCGTGACCGAATGCGGACATTGGGAGCCATGCTGACAGGAAGACCTGGCATCATCCTTGCTACGGCCGTGGAAGCGGCGCAGAAGGTGGTCAGCCCATCGCAGCTGGAGGAGAGTGCATTTCAGGTCTCTGTCGGAGAGGAGATCGGATGGAACGCTTTGCAGGAGAAGCTGACGTCTGCCGGCTATGAACGGGTGGATCAGGTCGAGCGCTGCGGTCATTTTGCGGTGCGCGGCGACATCATCGACATTTTCCCTATCAATGAAGAGCATCCTGTCCGCATCGAGCTTTTCGATGATGAAGTCGACAGCGTGCGGCTTTTTGATGAGGATACGCAGCGCTCTATCGATGACAGAAAATCGCAGCTTTTCCTGCCGCTTGACGAACAGGGCGGGGGAGAGGCGCTTGTTTTCTCGTACCTTTCGAAGGCTCTTGTCTTTTATGATGAACCGCAGCGGTGCGAAGAATCGCTGAAACGATACTTCAAGGAGGATGCCGCGCATAAAAAAGCGGCGCTATCCTGGAAAGAGGTCATCGGACAGGCGCGCAAGGCGAAGAATAAGGAAATCGTATGCACTCTGCTCAAGCGAAAACTGACAGGCTTTGATACGGAGCGGGATGTGGCATGGCAAGGTCACACCATGACGAACTACCAGCGGCAGATCCCGATCTTCATGGAGGATCTCAAAAATCTGCTCGCAAAGGGATGGAAAGTCCTCTCTCTCGCTCCCCGGCCCTCGGAGGAAAGGGAGCTTTCCGCGCTTTTTTCTGATTTTCACATCCCACAGAGCCGCACGCTGGAGGCGGGGAAGGTCACGCTGATCCATGGCCTTCTGTCGGAAGGCTTTGAGCTTACCGATGATACACTGGCTGTCATTACAGCGGGAGATGTACTGGGGAAGCAGAAGGTGCGCCGCGTGCGTTCTGGTCCGAAGGGGAAGCAGATCCGCTATTTCTCAGATCTGAATCCCGGCGACTATGTCGTGCAGGCCACGCATGGTATCGGCAAGTACCTCGGGATCCGTACCATCGAGCTTTCCGGCATTCACAGGGATTATATCACGATCCAGTATGCGGGAAATGACAAGCTCTATCTTCCCGTCGAAAAGATTTCTTCGCTGGAAAAATATATCGGCCCGGAAGGGGAAACGCCGAAGCTCCATGACATGGGGAGCAGCGCGTGGACGAAGGCGCGGGCGAAGGCCAAAAAGTCCATCGAGGAACTGGCAGAAAAGCTGCTTGCCGTCTATGCGAAGCGTGAGATCACGCAGGGGATCGCTTTTGCCCCGGATACGGCTGAGCAGCGTGAATTCGAAGACACATTCCCCTATGTGGAAACGACAGATCAGCTCCTCGCGATCGATGCCATCAAAAAAGCCATGGAAAAACCGATGCCGATGGATATGCTCCTATGCGGAGATGTGGGCTTTGGAAAAACGGAAGTCGCGATGCGAGCTGTCTTCAAATGCATCATGTCCGGCTATCAGGCATTCGTCCTTTGCCCGACGACGGTCCTCGCGGAGCAGCATTATAAGAATTTCAAGGAACGGATGGAAAGCTTCGGCGTCCGTCTGGCAGTACTGAACCGTTTCACGACAGCCAAGGAAAAGAACCGCATCTATCAGGAGATGGAAAGCGGCACGCTGGATGTGGTCATCGGTACCCATGCGGTCCTGAATAAGAAGGTGCATCCGAAGAAGCTAGGGCTTCTCGTCGTCGATGAAGAGCAGCGCTTCGGTGTCGTGCAGAAGGAGAAGTGGAAATCTCTGGTATCCGGCATCGATGTGCTGACACTGTCTGCGACACCGATACCTCGTACCCTTCACATGAGTCTCACCGGCGTCCGCGATATGGTGACGATCACGACGCCGCCATCGAATCGCCATGCGATCCAGACGTATGTGACGGAGTACGATGACCATATCGTTAAAGATGCCATTCTCCATGAGAAAGAGCGAGGCGGGCAGACGTTCTTCGTCTACAACCGCATCGAAACAATCGGAGCGATGGCTGACCATTTGCGAAGCATTCTTCCCGAAGATGTGACCATCGGCATCGCCTATGGGCGCATGGAAGGGCGGCAGCTCGAAAAAGTCATGCTCGATTTCTATCAGGGAAAGTATGATGTCCTTCTCTGCACGACGCTCATCGAGAATGGTCTGGACCAGCCGAATGCGAATACCATGCTTGTCTATGATGCTGACCGCCTGGGGCTTTCACAGATCTATCAGATGCGAGGGCGCGTCGGTCGTTCTGAAAAGATCGCGCGGGCGTGGTTCTTCTACCGGCGGGGGAAGGTGCTTTCCGAGGTGGCAGAAAAACGACTGGATACGATCCGTGAATTCACCGAGCTCGGAAGCGGCTTCAAAGTCGCCATGCGGGATCTGGAGATCCGCGGTGCCGGGAATCTTCTCGGGAGAGAGCAGCATGGTAATATCGCCAGCATCGGCTTTGCGGCATACTGCTCCATGCTTGAAGAAGCGGTGGAGCGACTGCGCGCCGTCCGTGAGAACCGGCCTGTACCGAAGAAGCTGCCGAATACCACGATCGAGTTCCGTCAGGATGCGTATCTTGACAGCGGATATATCGCAAATCAGGAACAGAAGATGGAGATCTATCGACGCCTTGCGGCGATAGAAGATGAGAAAACACTCACCGATCTCATCGATGAGGTGATCGATCGCTTCGGTACGCCAAGCCAGCCGGCGGAGAAGCTCTTCCGTATCTCGGAAATCCGTGTGAAAGCACGTCATCTGGGGATCGGAAGCATCATCGACGAGGGGGACAGCCTCCTTGTCACCTGGGCTGATGAAAGCTTCATGCATGGGTGGGATCCGATGAAGCTTCCAAAGACATGGCTCCCGTATCTGAAATTCCTTCCGGGATCTCCAGCCAAGCTCCATATCCATAAGGCACTTATCAAAGGGACAATGACAGACTGGATGGCTGACTTTATGGATGAGCTGAAAAGGGAAACAGGGAAACAATGACCATGACCGGATCTGTTTCGCTGACGTCTTTCACACAGCTTTGTCTCGGAACACATTCCGTGAAACAAATTGACCTTTACAATTTCGCTTAAATCTGATATGACTATATAGTAACGCCTGCGAGAGTCGATCTCGCAGGGAGTCATATGTTGCAAAAAGGTGAAACATGCGTAAAAATTCTTTTATTCAAGGGGCATTGATCCTGACCATTGCCGGGATCATTGTCAAATTCATCGGTGCTTTCAGCCGCATTTACCTCTCGCGCCTGCTCGGCGGGGAAGGGATCGGACTGTATCAGATGGCATATCCGATCTATCTGCTCTGTCTTTCTGTTTCTTCTGCGGGACTGCCGGTCGCGATCTCCATCATGGTCGCAGAAAGAAATGCGGTGAACGACTATTTCGGCGGACAGAAGGTCTTCCGTATTTCCATGATCGCACTCATCATGACGGGAGTCCTCTTCAGCGGACTGCTCTTCTTCGGCGCACAGTGGCTGGTCGATACCGGCATCGTGCGTGACCAGAGAGCGTACTGGTCGCTCTTGGCCCTCTCTCCGGCGGTTTTCTGCGCGACGCTGCTCGCGACGCTGCGCGGGTATTTCCAAGGGCTGCAACTGATGACGCCGACGGCGGTCTCGCAGATCTTAGAGCAGGTCGTCCGTGTCGTGACGATGATCGCTTTCGCGGTCATCCTGCTGCCGTATGGTCTGGAGTTCGGTGCTGCGGGTGCTACGCTGGGGGCAGCACCGGGTGCTTTTATGGGGATCCTTGTCCTGATCGGGTTCTATTACATGACAAGAAACTGGCGTAAGGAGCTGGCCTCTGAACAGGATACCTCTATCAAGCCGCAGAGTGCGATGTCGATCATCAAAAGACTGCTGGTCCTTGCCATTCCGGTTTCTCTGGCGAATATCATGCTGCCGATCGTTTCGAATATCGATCTGCTGATCGTGCCGCGTCGTCTGGAAGTGGCAGGATTTGCTGTCGAAGAAGCGACGACACTCTTCGGCTATCTGACAGGCATGGCGACGGCACTCGTCAATATGCCGACTATCGTGACGGCGTCTTTGGCGGCCAGTCTGGTGCCTGTCATTTCGGAAGCCATCGCGCAGAAGAAGGATGATGTCGTCATGACGCGTACAGACACGGCGATGCGTCTGGCCAATCTCATCACGATACCTGCTTTCATCGGGATGTGTGTTATCGCGACTCCGATCTCCGATATGCTGTACGCGACCCGCGATGCAGGCCCGTGTATCGCCGTCATGAGCTTCGGCGTATTCCTGCTCGGTGTGCAGCAGGTCACGACAGGCGTGCTGCAGGGGATGGGTAAGACCGCGATCCCGTTCCTGAACATGGTTGTTTCGGCGTGTGTGAAGGTCTTCCTCTCCTGGAATCTCACCGCCATCCCGGCGTGGGGCGTGCTCGGCGCAGCATGGGCGACGAATGCGGACTTCGGTGTGGCGGCTGTTCTGAATCTGATTTTCCTCTATAAATACAGACGCTATACGATGGATATTCTCCATACCGTGAAGCTTTTCATCGCAGCAGGTATCATGGGCGCAGTCGTGCTCGGTGTGTATCATGCGGTGTTTACCCTGATCCACAGCAATACCCTTTCGACACTCGCCTCCATTGCTGTCGGCGGCGTGGTCTACCTCGTAGCCATCGTCGTCATCCGTGCAGTAAAGCCGGAAGACGTACAGGGCGTGCCGAAGATCGGCCCTAAGCTCGCAGCGATGGTTTCCCGCATGAGCTTTGGGAAATGACTAGTGGCTAGGGACTGGTAGCTAGTGGCTAGGGATTAGGATCTCACATTCTGCTTTTTTCGAAATCAAAAAGGCCATGGATTGTATCGCATTGCGATATTCTCCATGGCTTTTTTGTAATGAAAACAAATTGAGACTAGCTGTCCAGTGGGAAAAATTTCTAATCCCTAGCTACTTCCTGAATACTAATTTCAGTGACTAGTCACTAGTCACTAAACAAAATCACATATGCCGGTAGAGGCCGATGACTTTGCCGCGGATAATGACTTCTTTGGCAATGATCGGCTGGTACTCATCATTTTCCGGCTGCAGACGGATGTGATCTTCCTCTTTGTAGAAGCGCTTGACGGTCGCATCTTCATTGCCAATGAGTGCGACTACGATGTCGCCATCCTGCGCGTCATCCTGCTCGGAAACGATGAGGTAGTCGCCTTCATGGATGCCTGCATTGATCATGCTGTCGCCGCGGACGATGAGCATGAAGCAGTTGTTATCCTTGCCGATGAGTTCGGCCGGCAGGGGATAGACGGACTCCGTGTGTTCATCTGCGGTGATCGGTTCGCCTGCACGGACGGCTCCGACGAGCGGCATCGGGATCATCTTCTTGCGGCGCCAGGTATCGGCCACGACTTCGATCGCGCGCGAAGAGTCAGGATTCTTACGGATCGCGCCCTTAAGTTCCAGACGCTTCAGATAATTGTGCACGGTGGATGTCGAGCGCAGACCGACCGCCTCTCCGATCTCGCGGACAGTCGGGGGGAAGCCGCTGTCCCAGATCTTCTGACGGATAAATTCAAGGATCGATTTTTCGCGTGTGGTCAGTTCATTCGGATTGTTTTTTTTTCTCATGGGAAGGTCCTTTCTTTGATTTCTTGCTCTCAACTTGTCTCTATTATACCTTATTCGAGAGAAAATAGAAACATTTGTTTATCAGAATCCTTGTTTGTAAAAAATACTGCATTCTTTTATAACAAAACCAATGAGCGGTTTCTAATATCTCCGTTGGAAATCCATTTCGGTATCCATTATAATAATGAAAATATGACTTCACCGATTTCTATGAAGGAGGATACGAATGAGCTATCAAGAAACATATAAAGACTGGCTGACGTGGGCGGATGAAGAAACGAAGGAAGAGCTCCTGCGCCTGACGGACGAAAAAGAGATCGAAGACCGTTTTTATAAGGATCTGGAATTTGGTACAGCCGGGCTGCGCGGTATCATGGGCGCGGGCACGAACCGCATGAATCGCTATACGGTCGCCAAAGCGACAAGAGGGCTTGCTGATTATCTGAAAAAGGAGCATCCGGAGACTTTTTCACAGGGCGTGGTCATTGCCTATGATTCCAGAAATCATTCCGATGACTTTGCGAAAGAAGCCGCTCGTGTGTTGACATCGGCCGGGATCCCCGTCCGCATTTTCGAAGAACTCGAACCGATTCCTGTCCTTTCTTTTGCGGTCAAATATTTCCATGCCGCGGCTGGTGTGGTCTTGACAGCGAGCCACAATCCGGCAGAATATAATGGATACAAGGTCTATGGTGCCAATGGCGCGCAGCTGGTGCCGAAGGATGCAGACGTCCTGACGGCTTATGTCGAAGCGGTGACAGATCTTTCGCATATCGAAGATGAGGGAAATGATGCCCTCATGAACTGGCTGGGACATAAAACTGTCACCCGCTTTCTGACCGCGATCTTCCGGCAGTCCCTGTATCAGGGAAATCCGCCGCCGCTCTCCATCGTCTACACACCGCTTCACGGCAGCGGGGCAAAGCCAGTCCGGGCCATTCTGGCGGAAGCCGGTTTCACCAATGTGCATATCGTGAAGGAGCAGGAGCTGCCGGATGGCGACTTCCCGACCGTCTCTGCGCCGAATCCGGAGAATGAAGATGCTCTCTCGATGGGAATCGCCCTCGCAAAAAAAGTGGGCGCAGATATCGTCATCGGGACTGACCCGGACAGTGACCGTATCGGCAGCGCGGTACGAAAAGGGGATGACTTTGTCCTGATTTCCGGAAATCAGATGGGCGCACTCCTGACATACTTCCTCTGCCTCACCCGAAAAGAGACGCTGACACCGGCATCCACCATGGTAAAAACGGTCGTGACCGGCGAGCTTGGTGCAGAAATCGGACGCCGCTATGGCCTGAAGGTCGTAGAAACACTGACCGGCTTCAAGTATATCGGAGAAAAGATCTCCCAGTGGGAAAAGGATTCCGCGCATGACTACTTCTTCGGCTATGAAGAAAGCTACGGCTATCTTGCCGGGACGCACGCACAGGATAAAGATGCGGTCGTTTCTGCCATGCTTATCTGTGAAATGGCGGCTTACTTCAAGAATGAGGGAAAGACGCTTTCCGATGTGCTCGATGAACTCTATACCGACTTCGGCTACTACTACGACAAGACCACATCCTATACCCTGAAAGGGATCGAAGGCCTTGCAAAGATCCGCGGCATCATGAAGCATCTCAGGGACATCGATGTGAAGGAGATATTCCCAGAGATCGACTCCGTCATTGACTTTGAAGCCGGTATCGGTGATCTGCCGAAGGAAAATGTCCTGAAATATAAGGTAAAGACAGGCGGCTGGATGGCCGTACGCCCGAGCGGCACGGAGCCGAAGATCAAGATCTACTATTCCCTCAAAGGAAAAGACGAGAAAGAGGCTCTGGATGCATTTGCCGACTTCAAGGCAAGATGGGAGAGGGCACTGGGATTGTAGGCCGCCGACGGTGGGAGATCACGCTTGCGGTATTCTTCTTTCGAAGCCTTCCCCGGCGGAGAAGGCGGATGAGGAGAGATGTGTCATTTGAAGAACGCAGGACATCTCCCAAGAGGCAAGCCTTGAACCTCTCATCCCGTCCACCTTGACAAATCCGTCCAAATTGTGTATCCTATTTCATGTAGTAAGCGTCGGGACGTAGCTCAGTTTGGTAGAGCGCTACCTTGGGGTGGTAGAGGTCGCATGTTCGAATCATGTCGTTCCGACCATTTTTTATTTTCACGTACATTCATAAAATTCTATAAAGTGAGGTCTTCTGTATGAACAGAGTCAAATCAGTCATGCTTCTGACACTGCTCAGCTTGATCCTGATGGCTATCGGCGGTGTCGTAGGTGGTCAGAACGGCGCGATGACCATGTTTCTCATTTCTCTGGCAATCAATTTCTACACATACTGGAATTCAGACAAGATGGCGCTTCGCGCTTACAATGCCCAGCCTTTGGCCGAATCGCAGGTACCCGAGCTCTATGAGCTGGTGCGAGAACTTTGCCGGAAGGCGGAGCTTCCGATGCCGCGTCTCTATGTCATTCCGACCGATGTGCCGAATGCTTTTGCTACGGGACGAGACCCGGAACATGCGGCTGTTGCAGTGACGGAGGGCATCCTTTCCATGCTGAACCGCGATGAGTTAGCCGGGGTCATCAGCCACGAATTATCCCATGTCAAACATCGTGATACGCTCATCATGACCCTGTCGGCGTCGATAGCGACCGCGATCTCCTACATCGCAAATATAGCGCAGTGGGCAGCGATCTTTGGTACGGCCAGAGATGAAGACGGCAACCGTTCGAATCCGATCGCCCTCATCGTGACCATCGTCATCGCGCCGCTTGCAGCTTCTCTCATCCAGTTCGCCCTGTCGCGTTCCCGCGAATACATGGCGGATGCTTCAGGTGCAAGGATCTGCGGGAAGCCTCTGGCTCTTGCCAGCGCACTCTTGAAGCTCGATGACTATGCCCATCATCGTGTCATCCCCGATGCAAAGCCGGCGACCAGCGGTCTTTTTATCATCAATCCGCTTGCCGGAGTCGGCGGCGTGGCCAATCTGTTTTCTACGCATCCTTCTACGGAGGAGCGTGTAAAAAAGCTGCGTGAAATCGCAGCAGAAATGCATTCTTTTTAAGGAGGCTATTATGGCTAACATTGAAAAAACTCTCGTACTCGTAAAGCCGGACGGCGTGAAGAAACACATCTGCGGCGAAGTGATCTCCCGCTTTGAAAGAAAAGGTCTGTCCATTCATGCGATCAAAATGATTCAGGTCCCGGCAGAACTCGCTGAAGAACACTATGCTGAACACAAAGGCAAAGGCTTCTTCAAAGCTCTCATCGACTTCATCACCTCCGGTCCGGTACTGGCTATGGTCATCGAAGGTGAAAACGCTGTCGCAGCTGTTCGTCAGATCAACGGCGCCACCAACCCGCTCGAAGCTGTTCCTGGCTCCATCCGCGGCGACTTCGCTACTTCCATCGATGAAAATGTTGTCCATGCTTCCGATGCAGTAGAAACCGCAGAGAGAGAGATCGGTCTCTGGTTCCCAGAACTGTCCAAATAATCCGGCATAGGAAGGCGCTGCGAGAAATCGCGGCGTCTTTTTTGCTGCGTGCATGGCTTGAGGGGCGAAGGTGGGTGAACAGGGAAGGCGGAATGACATCAGACATCTGATATGTCTCCATCGTATCCCTTTTCTGCCTTTCCGACATACATGAAGCCAACCCCATCTCGCTTCGATCGCCTGCCCTCCAAGGGAAGGGACTAGCGGTTACAGCGCACGGATGCCCGATTTCCTGCTTCTAGTTTTTGTATTTTTATACAATAAAATCCGGCTTCCTATTGACTATTCTCTCCGTAAAATTGTACAATAAAATGAAATCGAAGCATGCATGACGCATGTATATATAGTAAGGAGAATGAAACATGGATTTTGAACTTATCGAAAAAGCACTGCCTATCCTTCTCTTGGGCGCGGGCGTCACTATCGAGATCACGGCGGTCAGTGTTTTCATCGGCTTCTGCATCGGCCTTTTCGTCGGTATCGCGCGTATCTGCAAGGTGAAGGTGCTGCGCATCCTGGCTGCGATCTATGCAGACTGTATCCGTGGTACGCCGCTTCTGGTACAGATCTTCCTGATCTATTTCGCTCTCCCGATCGTGACGGGGCATCGCGTGGAGCCATTCGTGGCGGCTGTCGCTGCCTGCGGGATCAATAGCGGCGCGTATGTATCTGAAATTTTCCGCGCCGGCATCCAGGCGATCGATGTGGGGCAGATGGAAGCGGGTCGTTCGCTCGGCCTTTCCTGGTGGCAGACCATGTATTATATCATCCTGCCGCAGGCTGTACGAAATATCCTGCCGCCGCTCGGCAATGAATTCATCGCAATGCTGAAGGATTCCTCGCTGGTTTCCGTCATCGGCTTCGAAGAACTGACCCGTCGCGGACAGCTCATCATCGCGCAGACCTATGGCTCCTTTGAGATATGGTCCACCGTCGCTGTCCTGTACCTCATCATGACGCTGGCGATTTCCAGAGTGGTAGCAATGTTGGAGAAAAAATAAATGGCAGAAGAAAAGAATCTGATAGAAATCACCCACATCAGCAAAAAATTCGGCGATCTGACGGTCTTGAAAGATATCAGCGTCAAAGTCAAGGAGAAGGAAGTCGTCGTCATCATCGGACCTTCCGGCTCGGGGAAGAGTACGCTGCTGCGTTGCATCAATGGGCTTGAAACACCGACGACGGGATCCATCACATTCGACGGGGTGCCTGTCAATGGAGAAAAGAATATCAATGAAGTCCGCACGGAAGTCGGCATGGTCTTTCAGCGATTCAACCTTTTTCCGCATATGACTGTCATTCAGAATCTGATGCTCGCGCCGATGAAGGTCAGAAAGATCTCCAAGAAGGAAGCCTATGACCGCGGTATGCAGCTCCTCAAAAAAGTCGGGCTGGAAGACAAGGCAGACTACAAGCCTCCGCAGCTTTCCGGTGGGCAGCAGCAGCGTGTCGCTATCGCCCGCGCGCTCGCGATGAAGCCGAAAGCGCTCCTCTTCGATGAACCGACCTCGGCGCTCGACCCGGAAATGGTGCATGAAGTCTTGGATGTCATGCGTGAAGTCGCAGAAGAGGGCATGACCATGGTCGTCGTGACACATGAAATGGGATTCGCCAGAGAAGTCGGCTCCCGCGTCCTCTTCATTGATGGCGGCGTCATCGTCGAAGAAGGTCGCCCGTTGGATGTCTTCGAGCATACGAAAGAGGAACGCACGAAAGCTTTCCTTTCGCAGGTATTGTAATAGGAAAAATGAAAAGCAGCCATCGGGCTGCTTTTTTTGTTGGGGCTGGAGACTAAGAGACTGGGAGATGTCAGACGTCAGATTTTTTGTACGACCTGCTTTCCGCTTATTCAACATACGCGAGGCCAACCCCGTCTCGCTGCGCTCGCCTGCCCCTTCCAGAGGAAGGGGCTAGTGGGGCGGCCTTCTCTCGTATCGTCATTTCGAGCGAAGTCGAGAAATCTTCCTTGCAGAGCGATAAACGACTAAGAGACTAGGAGACATCAGACATCTGACATCTGATTTCTGATGTCTAACGTCTAATCCCTAATCCCTAGCTACTAATCCCTAGTCACCAGTCACCCGATTTCTTCTGCAAAGCTCGCTTCATTTGTGTTATAATCTGATAAGGATTCTCTATTATCCATCAATTTGAGTAAGGAAGTGTATCTATGAAAATCACGACAGAAGAAGCTCAGAAGATCGCTCTTCTTTCCCGTCTGTCCTTTGCGGACGAAGACCTGGAAAAGATGAGAGACTCCATGAACAGCATCCTCACCTACATGGAAGAACTGAACCAGTATGATACGACTGATGTAGCGCCGACCGTGCATGCCGTCGAGCAGTACAATGTCATGCGCGAAGACGTCCCGCATCAGTCTTTTACGAATGAAGAAGCACTCATGAATGCGCCGGAAAAGGAAGACGGCTATTTCAAAGTGCCGAAGATTATTTAAGGAGGCAGCCGAGTGAAATACACGATTCATGATCTCCATGAACAGCTGGTGAAAAAGGAAATCTCCGCTGTCGAACTCACAAAGAAAATCATCGCGCATCGTGACAGTGTAGAAGGGGACATCCATGCTTACCTTTCTACCTCTGATGAGAGTGCGCTCTCTGTCGCAGCAAAGGTCGATGCGAAGATTGCCGCCGGAGAAGAGATCTCCGATCTTGCCGGTATCCCGGGCGCGATCAAAGATAATATGTGCATCAAAGGCGAGACCTGCACCGCGGCCTCCCGCATGCTTGAACACTGGGTATCCCCGTATGATGCGACTGTCATCGAAAAGCTGAAAGGGGAAGACTATATTTCTCTGGGCAAGACGAATATGGATGAATTCGCCATGGGCTCTTCGACCGAGCGCTCCGCATTCGGACCTTCCCGCAATCCGTGGAATACGGACTATGTACCGGGCGGCTCCTCTGGTGGCTCTGCGGCAGCTGTCGCGGCGAATGAAGCCATCTGGTCCCTCGGTTCGGACACGGGCGGATCTATCCGTCAGCCGGCGTCCTTCAATGGCATCGTCGGTCTGAAACCGACCTATGGTCTTGTTTCCCGTTACGGCCTTCTGGCTTTCGCATCCTCCCTTGACCAGATCGGGCCGCTCGTCAAAGACGTCACCGATGCTGCGATCGTTCTCAATGCGATCGCCGGCCATGATCCGCGCGACTCCACGTCCATCCCGCAGGAAAAGAAGGACTACAAGAAAGCCCTCGTCCGCGATGTCAAGGGCATGAAGATCGGCGTACCGAAGGAATTCTTCGGCGAAGGCATCAAGGAAGAGACCAAGGCAGCGATCGATGCGGCTCTTGATTTCTACAAAAAGGAAGGCGCGGAGATCGTCCCCGTCTCCATTCCGCATATCAATAGCGGTGTCTCTGTCTACTACATCATCGCACCGGCAGAAGCCAGCTCGAACCTCGCCCGCTATGACGGCGTCAGCTACGGCTTCCGTGCACCGGGTGAAGATATCATCGATATGTATATCAAGACCAGAAGCCAGGGCTTCGGTGAAGAAGTGAAGCGCCGCATCATGCTCGGGAACTACGTCCTCTCTGCAGGCTACTATGATGCGTACTATCTGAAAGCTCTCAAAGTCCGCACCCTCCTGAAACAGGAATTCGACGAAGCTTTCAAGCTCTGCGACGTCATCGCAGCACCGTCGGCTTCCGGTACTTCGTTCAAATTCGGAGCCTTCTCCGATCCGCTGTCCCTCTACATGGAAGATATCTGCACCGTACCGGTGAACCTCATCGGCGCACCGTCCATTTCCATTCCGGTCGGTTTCAAGGACGCCATGCCGCTCGGCATGCAGCTCATCGGCAAGACGCTCGCCGAAGAAACCATCCTGCAGGCAGCCTACACCTTCGAACAGGCTCATCCTGAATTCACCAAAACCGCGCCAAAAGGAGAGATCAAGGAATGAAATATGAAGTAGTCATCGGCCTTGAAGTCCATACTGAGCTTCAGACCACCACCAAAATCTTCTGCAGCTGCAAGACATCCTTCGGCGCAGATCCGAATACCAATGTATGTCCTGTCTGCCTCGGCCTGCCGGGCGTGCTGCCGGTCCTGAATAAGAAAGTCCTCGAATACGCTGTCCGCGCCGGTCTTGCTCTGAACTGCGAGATCTCCCGCTTCAGCAAATTCGACCGTAAAAACTATTACTACCCCGATCTTCCGAAGAATTTCCAGACCTCGCAGTTCGACCTGCCGATCTGTGAACACGGCTACCTCGATGTCGAAGTCGACGGCGAAGTGAAGCGCCTGCGCATCACCCGTGCCCATATGGAAGAAGATGCCGGGAAACTCGTCCATCACGGCACCTCCATCACCGATTCCGATTATTCGCTGGTCGACTATAACCGTACCGGTACGCCGCTTCTGGAAATCGTATCCGAGCCGGATATGCGTTCTGCCAAAGAAGCTGTCGCTTACATGGAAAAGATGCGCGCGATCCTGCAGTACGTCGGCATTTCCGACTGCCGCATGGAAGAAGGAAGCCTGCGCTGCGATGCGAATGTCTCTGTCCGTCCTGTCGGTCAGAAGGAACTCGGTACCAAGACAGAGATCAAGAACATCAACTCCTTCAAGGGTGTGGAACGCGCCATAGAATACGAAGCGATGCGTCAGGCTGAGCTTCTCGAAGAAGGCGGCAAGGTCGTCCAAGAAACAAGAACCTGGGACGAAAAAGAAGGCGTCACTAAGTCCATGCGTACCAAGGAAGAAGCGAATGATTACCGCTACTTCCCGGAACCGGACCTCGTCCCCTTCACCGTCTCTGATGAATACATCGAAGAGATCAGAAAATCTCTGCCGGAGCTGCCGGATGCCAGAAAAGCGCGCTATATGAAAGACTTCGGTATCTCAGATGCCGACGCTGTCTTCATGACGAATGACAAAGCTACCGCTGACTACTTCGAAGCCTGCGTCGCTTGCGGCGCAGAGCCGAAGGCTGCTGTCAACTGGCTGATGGGCGAATTTGCCAGCCAGCTCTCTACCGATGGCATCGAGATCTCCGCGGCTCCTGTCAAGGCAGAAGACCTCGCAGGCCTCCTCACCTTGATCTCCAAAGGCACCATCTCCGGCAAGATCGCGAAGAAAGTCTTCGCCACCATGTGGAAGGAAGGCGGCAAGGCAGAAGACATCGTCAAAGCCCAGGGTCTCGTACAGATCTCGGATACTGGCGCCCTGCAGGAACTGGTCGACAAAGTCGTTTCTGAAAACCCGAAAGCCGTAGAGGACTTCAAAGCCGGCAAGAAGAAAGCCGTCGGCGCTCTCGTAGGTCAGATCATGAAAGCCACGAAGGGCAAGGCGAATCCGAAGGTCATCAATGAGCTTTTGAATAAAAAACTTGCATCCTTATGAGTGAAGATAAGAAATCAGACTACACGGAAGTCCATGAAGAGCCCAGACGCATGTCCGAAGAGGATGTGAAGGACTACCATGGACTTACCCTGAATGAACAGGGGGAAGAATATCGAAAGGAAGCGCCGCAGGGCGGGATCCATATCGAATTCATCGATGTGAAGGCCATCCCGTGGTGGAAAAAGGCCCTCTACATCGCAGGCATCATCGCATTCCTCGCGATCGTGCTTGCAGTTGCTTGGTTCTTCCTGGTATGGGGCGCTGTGATCTTCCTCGCCGGCGTCATCGTGTATTTCTTGAAAAAATATCTGTTTTGAAAAGATTCCGTCTGCTTGTAGGCAGGCGGGATCTTTTTGCGTGGAGAAAGATGTCTTCTGCCTCCGTATCCCTCTATATCATGAACGTGATTTTTTCATAACATTTTGATATAGTAAGGGTAGAAGGAAACCACGTCCTTACGCGATGATACCCGTCTGCCGCCTCACCACCTACAAGGACGTACCTTACACCTTCCTCTTCATGAATTGTATCCGCACGCCGAAAGAAAAAGACAGAGACCCCGCAGCAGGCAGTAGCCACGGCGGGGGAGAAAGACACTTCCGAAAAGCAGAGGCATGCCGGAGAAATCACGAATCACTTGACAGACACCATTACGAAAGAAAAGGAGACGATCCCCATGTGGAAACATACCTGCAAATGCCTGATCCTGCTCGCTCTCGCATCCCTGCCATGCGCGCATCCCACACAGGCCGCCATGATGGTAAAGGATGCAGAAGAGCAGATCCATCTCATCACGGATGCCCGTGATATCTGGGATCTCTCAGAGCCCGGTATGGACACCGTCGGCTATATGTGCAGCGATCTTGACGGGAATGGCCGCCTGGAGATCCTTGTAGCAGAGGAGGGAGGTACCGGGCTTCATACATATACAAAGATCTACGAAGTGAATGAAGCGAAAGATGCACTCGTCCCATGTGGGAGATCATGGCCCGATACAAGCTCCGAAGCCGACATCATGATGACGAACTACGTACCGATGAGCGTGAATGGCATCGATGGCATACAGTGGTATTCCTTCACAGATGAATACCGCGACGGCGCAGAATATGGGACGGCGAATCTCGCTCTCTCCCTGCAGGACGGGACGCTCCATGCGAAAACCATCGCCACGACGCACACCTTCTACGATGACGCCGGCCGTCCGCATGTATCCTACGAAAATGCAGCTGGCGCTTCCATTTCCGAAAAAGCCTATCACAAGACATTGGAGAACGTTTTCGCCCATTCGGAAACCACCCTTATCTCCTTCCCATGGCTCATCTATCACAGGGATACCTTTCACGAGTGGAAAGAGAAAAGCCCGACAGACATCTATACCATGCTCCTCGACACCTATCTGAATTTCAGTGGAGAAAAAGAGGGGATGGGGTGATGCTTCGCGGTATTCCCCGAGCCGTCATCCAGAGCGGTCGATAACAGTCTATGTGAAATAATCTTCGCCAGAAAAGAAGAGGAGTGAGACGAAGGATCTCCTCGCAAAGCCGCTGCGGGCAATTTGTTCCCAGATTCTTCGACTCATGCCCTGTGTGCCTTTCATACCGCTAGAACCCTATCCGGCTCGCTATGCTCGCCGCCTTCCCCACGAGGGGAAGGCGTTTCGATATAAGGCTATCGTTTTTCTCTGATCCCTTATTCGGATAAGAATGACATGGGTCGCTTATTTTATAAAATTATAAAATATAGCTATTCAAATTATTAAACGTATAGCGTTTTAATTGAAACCATTAACCTCATATGATAGAATAATCACAGTTGATCATAGATACACCTGCTTTTCAGTAAGGAGATAAGAAGAACGATCATTTATCGTGATGAGTGGTCTTGCAATTCTTGTTTCCGCTGTATGGCAGGTGTGTTTTTTGAGAGAGGAGCATGCTATGTCAAGAAAAAAGTTAGCCACGGCTATCGCCTGCGCGGTTTTCACCGGAGCAGCATGTGTTTCCGGGGGGGGGGTCAGTGCAGCAGAGGTCTATGAGCTGAATCCGGTGCTTGTCACTGCCCAGCGCAGTGTGACGAAGGATATGGAGACACCGGCGGCGATCGAGGTACTTCATGCGGATGACCTGCAGAAGACAGGAGCGACCAGTGTACAGGAAGCGCTGAAATTCTCTACGGGCATCATTACCCACGGACAGGGACCACGTAATATTTCTCAAGGGACCATGACCAGCAAGGCTGTCATCCGTGGTGTCGAAAAAGGGACACTAGTGCTCGTAGATGGCGTGCCGATCAATCAGGGCGGACGGTACAATCTCGAGGATATCCCGGTCGAATCGATCGACCGCGTCGAAGTCGTCCGCGGCGGGGGCGCTGTCCTGTATGGCTCGGAGGCAAATGGCGGCGTCATCAATATCATCACCAAGGGCAAGCGTGCGAATATGGTCAAGGCTGGATTTGGCAATTATGGCATCCAGAATTATGCGGCTTCCTTCCAGGCAGGGAAGCTGGGATTCACTGCTACATATGATCATACGGGGAAGATCGATCATATTTCTGCGCCCACAGAAACGACTAGTAAAAGAAGCGGGGCGCCGAGAGGCTTGTATTACAATATCAAACGCGGGGAGCATGCGAATTTCAATGCCCGCTATGATTTCAATGATGACCTGTATGTCACCCATACCTATGGAAGAAACAGTGATCACTATGTGTACAAGTACACCGGCATTGACAATCCGGACAATGCAGGTAAGGAATATAAAAATGTCATCCATAGTACAGAAGAAAATCTGACGGCTCTTCATTATACGAAAAATAATTTCTCAGTAAATGCTTTTTATAACAGACGCGATCAGGAAACGGAAAATGCTTCCGCCAAGATCAATAAAAAATTTCCTCAAAACTTCGATTCATCGAGCATTTCTCATGATAAGACCAGTTATCTTGATCAGACCGTAGGGATCAACTTCCAGAATCGTTGGAATTTCCACAAGGGCTCTTTCATGCTCGGATATGAATTCCAAAGGGATATGCAGGATAAAACGATCAACAAAGGCACATCTGTCACGGGAAATTTCTATAGTAGAAATGCGCATTCTTTGTTCGGACAGGTGGCTTATGATTTCACCCAAGCGACCCAGGCGAATCTGAATTTCCGCCAGACCTGGACCGAAGCCGATGATGCAGGCAATAAATATGATAAATTCACGCCTGAATTTGTTCTGATGCATCATTTGGATGAAAGCACCATGGTGTACGGGAAAGTTGGTCAGTCCTTCATGCTTCCTACCTTTACTCAGCTTTATGGCGGCGGAAATATCGTAGGCGTCCCGGATCTGAAACCAGAAAAGGGCATGCACTATGAATTGGGCGCCAAGAAATCCATCGGTAAGAATGCATACCGTGTAGCTCTCTATTCTTACAAGATCGAAGACTTCATTGATGCTGATACCAAGGACTGGCCAGAGGTCTCCTACAAAAACAGCGACGTCAAGAATACAGGGATCGAAATCGACTGGACCAGAAATCAAAATGAAAATCTTTCCTACCGTCTTGGACTGACATACAGCCACCCGCAGAAGCAAGAAGGCAAAATCGATAAGCACGGTGTGGAAACCAAAGGGGAATGGCACGATTACTACGGCAAATTGGGCTTCAACGCCGGGATCGACTATACACGTGGTAAGCTGACCACGGCGTTCCATATCAGCTACCTTGGCGACAGAACGCGTGATGCGTCTCCCTATGCATCTATGAAAGCCCAGCTCTTCTCTGATATCAATTTCTCCTATCAGGCGAACGATAATGCGCGCTTCTTCCTGAACATTGACAACCTTTTTAACCGACATGACATCATCTCTACGTCGACCTCCAGTTTCTACAACTTGGGCAGAAACTTTATGGCAGGAGTAGAATATAAGTTTTAATAGCCTCTTCCAGGCAAAGTAAAAGCACCCCGCGCCTTCCGTCAAGGGAAAGCGCGGGGTGTTTTTGTCATCGCAGTGCTAGATAGCGTCAGCCAGATCGCCGGTCGCCACCGTGCGGATGCCCGACAGCGGACGCGACTGCAGCGCGGCGATCGCATTCGCTGCCGCATACAGCTCATCATTTGTCGCCGCACACTTGATGCGTGTGAAGTTCAGATTCTTCACCTTTGTTTCTCCCGTAGAAGTATCTTCCACACGGATCTGCAGTTTCATATCGACAAGTTTATTCTGAATAGCCATAGTCGTATTCTCCTTATAAGAAATAAAAATGGGTGCAGAGATAGAGCAAGGGGCGTGCTGCCCCTTGCTCATGAAAGAAAGTTCTGCTCGAATGAGGAATGGGGAATGAAGGTGACGGTTTCACCGAGATCCTTCGGCTCAGGTCGCAGCTGTTCTGGCATTCATTATTTCACATATGACGTTTCTCTCCGCTCAGGATGACGAAACGGGGCGATGCCCGAAGGCGGTATACCAGTCACTCCGAATCCCTATTCCAGCACGGTAGCGCTGGTTTCTACGATCTTCGCACTTTTCAGCGAAGTGACGGGAGCGCCGGAGGAAGACTCCAGCACCGGGATGATGAGAGCCGCTTTCTCCTTCACCGTAGCCAGAGTGAGATCCTCCTTCGGAGAAGGAATAGAAAGTATCATAGAACGTCCGCCTTCGACGTTGAAAGTCAGTTCAAGCATTTTTGTATTGGTCGCCATAGTAGGTCTCCTTATCGTGTAAGTCCATAGCAGGCAGTGCCAGCCAAAGAGAGGAATATTCATGAAATGTTTCGGAAAGAATAGGATGGCCCTCTGCGATCGACGTCTCGAGTGAGAGATGCCTCCTCTGATAAGAAATGGTATAGCGCACCGCGGAGAAACGCTATATATAGGAAGAAGTCGCACAAAAAAACACCCGGAAAGACCGCCCGCCTTTACTGAAATGTAGGGGATGCTCGGAATCGGTGCCGGCGGCGTCAAGTGTACCGAAGTACGAACGTCTTGGCTATCGTCGGGGCACGCCCTCCCATGCAGCAGGGAAGTGTGCGGTCAAATTGGATTTCTCCGGGGTTATGGGGTTGACATGGATTGGGCCTTGAGCAGGCTTCGAAAGAAAGGTCCACATCATCTCGGCCTGCCCGATGGCCTTGGATCTTTCTGCAGATCTATCCTCACCATCAGTCGGCTCTCCGTATGATTCCTTGCGCATTAGAATTCCGAAATCGGAGTCGCCGCCCGGCTTGGATTTGCAAACAGATGCATCCTCAGCTCATGACTTTATTCTACAACTATGCTCTAAAAAATGCAAGTCGCAAAGTGCTTTCAAAATACAACCTTTTGATTGATAAATTGTCACCCCCCCACCATCTAGCGTTTTGTATAATTGCTCGGCCTTGTTTTTTCTCCGGAAATATGATACAATAGCGCACTTTTTTTCACAAAGTCTCGTTTGACTTTTTGAGACCCCGTTTTTCTATCTTTTTGGGGTAAAATCCATGCGCTGATGGAGGAAAATAGTCGAATCCGCCTTCCAGATCGCCGGATACAGCAGCTGCATGTAAAAATAAATCAGGCGAGAATATTTTCGGTGTCTCCATCAAAAGTAGCGGCTTTGCGAGGAGATCCTTCGACTCACTCCTCTTCTTTTCTGGAGAAGATTATTTCACATAGACTGTTATCGACCGCTCAGGATGACGGGTCGGGGAAAAATCGAAAAGCCTTCCCCGCATGGGGAAGGTGGCGAGCATAGCGAGCCGGATAGGGTTCCAGCCGTATGAAAATCACACGGGGCATGAGTCGAAGAATCTGGGAACAAATTGCCCGTACCTGTACTTAGAGGGGGAATCGGTGAAACGCTCATACGATACCATGATAAATTTCGGAGAAATAAGGTAAACCTGGATAAAATAAGGTAAAATAAGAGAGTAAGAAAACGGCATCGCTAAAAATTTTGCATATATAGAGAATCCAATAGGATAGCTTGCATATGGGTATAGGAGGATTTCAAATGACTCATGAGCAGAAGATCGATATACTTTGGGATGACAATCCAGTAGATATCAGCGAAGAAGCCAATTTCATCTGGAGCATTGCCAATAAGCTGCGTGGCACCTATATGCCGGATAAGTATGGTGATGTCATTATCCCTATGACGATCATACGTCGATTTGAGTGCGCTTTGGCAAAGACAAAGGCTGATGTCGTAGCCAAATACAAAGAAAATCCCAATTACCCTGCGAAGGGCATGTACAAAATTTCCGGCTATCGGTTTTATAACGTCAGTGAGTTCACGCTGCAGGAGCTGTGCAACGATGCCGACCACATTGCGGAAAACTTCAAGGCGTACATTCAAGGCTTTTCCAATCATATCAAGGATATCTTGAATAACCTTGACATGGAAGCCCATATCAAGAAGATGGACGAAGGCGGCTGCTTGTTCAATACGGTCAAAGCGTTCTCAGAAGCGGTATGCTGAATTGAATTAATGATATAATCATGTTTAAAATAAATGTAATCTATTACAAGCGTACTTGGCATAAATTAAGGCAAGAAGGATTGTGTGTTTGGCAGCATTTCCTATGTTCCATGTGCACAGCACACGGTATTCCCGCTTGTCAATAATTTCTTTGGTCGGGAAGATTACACTACGGTGACAGCGCCAAGTGATGATACGTTTGCTTATATTTCGCAGGGCAGAAACTACATGCTCGGGTATGAATATAAATTCTAAAGTTTGGTAAAAAAGACTGCTATGTAATACATCGCATAGCAGTCTTTTCATTTTGGGGGCAGTTTTAGTGGGAATGCATAAAGTGCTGTGAACTATTAGTGCAAAGAAAGAATTGATTGAAGAATAGATGATAAAATGATATAATCACTTTATCTATTCATGAGCGCTTATTACATGATCAAGGTGATAATAGGAAGAGTTGTAGTCTTGCCGAAAAGGAAGAATAATAATTTGTGCTTTTTCGGTCTTCTCGTTCATGCTAGTGGGCGCGTTTTGTATTGAGAGGAGAAATATGATGTCAGGGAAATTATTAACAACCTCCGTTTTATGTGCTCTTTTGACTGGAGCAAACATGATTTCGGGGGGGGGTAAATGCTGAGTCCGTTTACGAGCTTACTCCAGTTATTGTCACTGCAACTAAAACGGCAGAGTCAGCGGAAAAAGTTCTGGCTTCTGTCAGTGTGGTAACCGCTAAAGAAATTGCGGCTCACAATTATTCTTCTACGGCTCAGGCATTGGGCCAGCTTCCGGGTGTGTATCTGAGCCCTGTAGGCGATGGTGGCATTTCTATGCGAGGCTTTGGTTCCGCAGATATTCTAGTCATGGTCGATGGGCAGCCTGTCAATAATGGATGGAGCGGCGTCGTAGACTGGAGCATGATTCCGATACAAAATATCGAACGCATTGAAGTCGTTCGTGGGGCAGCATCCTCTTTATATGGCGGTCGCGCGGTTGGCGGTGTTATTCAGATTATAACGAAAAAATCTAAAGATGAAGGGCTGCATGGTGACGTCCTTCTTTCTACGGGTAGCAATAGTACCACGAAACAGACCTATGATGCGAAATTCAAGAAAGACAAATGGGATGTTGAAATCGGATATGAAAAACGCAAGACGGATGGATGGAGAGGCTATTTTATTGAAGAAAGAACAGGGAAAACTGAAATCGGCGATCCGAAGATAGAGTATGATGCTGATACATCGGCAAGGAATCGATATATTGTTGGTGGAAGAGGCCGAAAAGCCTTTGATACCGAGACCTACCATATCAAGACTGCTTACAATTTTGATGAAGATAAATCTTTGACATATTCCTATTTCCATACCAATTATACATATACTTATAACGATCCATTTAGCTTCATCAAAGATGCTAATGGAAATGAAGTCTTCTATGGCTCTGTGAAGCTCCCCAATGGAAAGGGCTTTGATATTTATCCGGGGGATTTCCTTGGCTATGTCGGAAAGAAGGAATGGGCAGTCCATAACCTTGCTTATGATGATAAAAAGAATCAATTTCATGCTAGAATCGGCGTAACAGATATTAAAAAGGACGGCTATTCTTCTACTGGCGGACCGGAAGAGACTATTTCAGCGGGGGATCTCCAAAAATGGAATGGACAAGGGTCGTTGTCCTTCTACCCGAGCAAGACCAAGGATTTTGACATGCATAAAGCATGGGATATCGGCAAGCACACACTCCTGGCCGGTATGGCTTACAGAAGTGAATCCTTCGATCAAACCAGGTATACTTTGGATCAATGGAGAAATCTGGATACAGGTAAACGAGCTTTTGAACTCCACGGCGGCAAAGACGAATCCTGGTCTGGCTACCTGCAGGATAAATGGCAGGCTACTGATCGCTTTGCGGTCTATGCTGGTATTCGTTTTGACAGATATAAAAAATATGATGGCTATGGTGCTTATTTGGAAACTGGTGTCAACCGTACTTATGAAGATGGTACATACACCGAGTGGAGCCCAAAACTTTCACTGGAGTATGCGCTTCCAAATGACACGACCCTCTTTGCAAGTTATGGACATTCTTTCACTCCGCCGATTCTCTATCAGGTCTATCGTGATGAGGGCGCGGAAATTAAGAATATCAATGGACAGCTTACCGTAGATAAAAGAGGGTCATTGTCCAATCCTGACTTAAAGCCGGAAACTGCGGATACATATGAGATCGGTGTCAAGAAAAAATGGGGCGATAAAACTTCCGCTAGTATGACGTTCTATAGAGCGGAAACGAAGGATGCTGTTAGGTATTTCTCTGCTCCTTCTGAGACCATTATGAATGGCATTTTGTATAAAAAGGGCTTTACTCAGTATAGAAACCTTGGAGAGGCATCCAAGAAAGGGATTGAAATCGAAGCTAAGCATAAGTTTAATGACGCATGGAGCTCCTATGTCAACTATGCCTGGGAATCTGAAGATATAGACGGAGAGCACAACTACGATCTGCCAAAACATCTGCTTCATTTTGGCGTAGAATACCAGAGAAATAAATGGGATATTCTTGCCGATGCCCAGTACGTAAGTGCGCGTCAGTCTCCTGATGTTGATACTGGGAAATATTATTCTGAAGACGCTTTCTTTATCACAAATCTAGCCTTCAATTACAATGTAACCCCGGAGGCAAAACTGCAGTTTACCGTATATAACCTCTTTGATAAGACTTTCTATGCGACAGAAGCTGCTAGTGAAAGAACGTATACCGTTTCTCTGCAGTATTCCTTCTAAGATAGGAGACAATGATGCGTATTCCGGTTCCGTTTTTAGCTTTAAGCATGCTTTTCTTTTCTGTTGCTTGTAACATTTCTGAAGCTCGTATGCCTGAGCCTGCATCTATGCCTTACTCCCTTCGTGGTGGAGAGCCGCATAATCCACGTGTTGCTAAATACTATTTGGAAGAGCTGGTGTCTGAAGGTAAAATGACCAAAGAAGAGGCGGAACGCACGGAAGTCTATATGATTTTCCGCAATGCCCGACGGATGCAGGATCTCAAAGACGTCAAAGGACTATCTAAGGAAGATCGCCGAGCCGTTATGGCGCACAAGCGGGAAATTAGAGGAAATCCTTTGATAGAGTATGCAAACTATTGTGGGCTAACTCTTGAGCGTGCCAAGGAATTGATGAATTTAATGCATGGATCGGATAAAGGTACTAAGTACTATCAGAAGGTATAACAAAAGAAGTAGAACGCCTGACGCCCCAATCCCGCTTTCCTTATAGGAAGGCGGGATTTTTTTTCATATAGGCGCTTTTCGCATGTTTTCTTTGATCGGAACATGCTACAATAGGCATAGAATAGAAAGGAGCGGCATGATGAAGAAGGCACTCAAAGAGCTTCGTAAGGGAAAGCGTTGGTCACGATATTTTCTCATGATCTTCGGTCTGCTGCTCGCTCTTCTCTGTCTGCTGCTTCTGATAGCGAAAATCATGAGCTATGGAGCGGCAGAGCTTTTCAACTATGCGGCTTCTCGGCAGGAGATGCTTCGGGGGACGATCACGGTGGAGTCGATCACCGCGAATATCCATGGCGGTGTCACTTTCGAGAAGCTGGCGTGGGATGATCCGGCGGGGAATCCGATCCTGCGTGTGCCGTCTGGATCTTTCAAGGTGGATCCTTGGGATGTGCTCAGGATGCGCTTCGTCTCTACGACCATCCGGGAGATCACGCTGGAGAGCCCGGCCTTTGCGGTGTATTTCGATGAGGCGATGAATGTGGACTTCATCAACCGTCGGCAGGGGGAGATCGAGCAGGAAAAGGCGCGGGATGCGAAGGAAAAGCTGGAGGATCGGATCTCGAATTTCAATCGTGAGGGAAAGCCTCTGGATGTCACGATCACGGTGCATAATGGCCGAATGGCGGCTTTCTATCGGCAGCGTCGCTATCTTGTCTCGCGCGTATCGCTGAATGGGCATATCGACACGCGCGGCGTGAGTGATCTCCACATCAAGACGGGGGAATTTGGCGGGACGATGGTGGGGAATGGCATCGAGGCGGACTGCGAGATTGATTTCAAAGAAAAGAATCTTCCCTCGATCGTCTCTGTCACGGCGAAGGGGGTGATCCCTTCTTCCATGGGGCTGGGGGATGATATCCATGACAAGATGACTTTGACTGCTTCCGGACGCGGGCCTCTGTCTCATCTCATCTGTGAGGGGACGGTCACCATGCCGGAGCTTCATGTGCCGGCGCTGGATTTCTATGATGTGAAGGGGGATATCCACTACGATGACGGGGCGATGACGTTCTCGGACGTGAAGGCGCGAGTCTACGGCGGCATCGTGACGGCGCGCGGGGACTATAATGTCGATAGCCGCGTGTATAATATCTATCTCCACGGGGAGGGACTGGATAGCCGTATCCCGACCAAGGAGTCGAGGTTCTACTGTCTGGTCACGCTGGATGGGGAGATCCACTGTGATGGGAATGTGAAGGATCTCGTAGCTTTCGGCAGTTTCTCTTCCAACGGCGGTTTCTACAGTCTTATCCCATTCCGTGGCATCACTGGTACGTTTCATAACCGCTATCGGGCGCTGGATTTCTATGATGTCACGATCGATACGGATTTCGGCCTCATTCATACGGATGCCTTCCATATCATCGATGGGAAGCTCCACTTGGGGAAGATAGAGCTGGTGGATAAGGAGAGCGGGGAGTCGATGAGTATCACGGATGCGCGCGATCGGAAAGGCCCAGGAAGGGTCATCAGCCAGATCCGGGAGGATATCAAGGAAATCAAGGAACGAGTGAGTGGGCTCACGCCATAGAGATATTTCCCGAACGGTAGTTCTTTTGGCCTCACTGCTTGCCCAAAAGAAAACATGTTTGCTGTTTTCGCTTTTTGCCCTATTGGTACGACCGCTCGCGAAAAAATATCATGTGAAGGAAATCTATCTCTTCGGCTCCTATGCAAGGGGCGAGGCCAGATGCCCAAAGCGATCTGGATTTTCTTATTTTTGGCGGAGATGGATTTCGCCTCACTGAGATCCTCTTCAGTCTTATGCGGCATCGCATCATCTGATCGTTTCTTCCTTCATCAGGGATCTCGTCCTTGACCAGCTTGAAGAGGCCGGAGAGCTGGAGGAAGCGCGTATTTTGAAAGCACTGGAACTTTCGTATAAAGAAGTCTATGATCTGGAGGAAATGCTATAAAATAAAAACGGATAAGCGGGGCAATTTGCCTATGTTTTCCAGAAAATAGTTACTTTCGATAATTCAATGTTATCTATTCTAAAAGTAAATGATCCCCTGCTGGAAAGGGACGGGCATTCCGTATGGGACTCTATATATGGAAAAACACCTAAAAAACGCTGCGTGGCAATGTTCCACGCAGCGTTTTTCGTATAGACAGGGAAAGATGGGGGTCTATTCCATCATCTTCTGTTTATTTCATCAGCTCTGCCATTTTTTCGATAATGATATGGCCCAGCTCGTCCTTGCTCATCTTCGGATACTGTTCCATATGTCCGTCCTTGTACAGGAGCGATGCGATGTTTGTCGTGCCGTTGAAGCCGGCACCCGGCATGGCGACGTCATTGGCGACAAGCATATCCAGGTTCTTTCTTTTGAGCTTCGATTTACCGTGTTCGATGACGTCCTGGGTCTCTGCGGCGAAGCCTACGAGGAACTGTCCCCTCTTCTTCTGGCCGAGTCCATAGAGGATATCCGGATTCTGTGTAAGGTCGATGTGCAGGGAGTCGAAGTCTTCCTTCTTGATCTTCTGGTCGGCCTGCACGGTCGGGCGGTAGTCTGAGACGGCTGCTGCCATGATCGCAGCATCACAGCTGTCGTATTCCGCATTCATGGCTTTTTCAAGCTCGCGGGCATCCTGGACGTAGACCATTTTAACGCCATAGGGCGTGGGAAGTGCCGTGGTACAGGAAACGAGTGTCACGTCTGCTCCTTCCATCCATGCGGCTTTGGCGATGGCATAGCCTTGTCGGCCGCTGGAGCGGTTGCTGATGAAGCGGACTGGATCGATCTTTTCCTGGGTGCCGCCGGCGGAGACGATGATTTTCTTCCCTTTCAGGAGTTCGCGGCCATAGATGCATTTTTCCGCGCAGTCCATGATGGTCGTAAGCGCCGGGAAACGGCCTTTGCCGGAGGTGTTGCAGGCGAGATGACCGCTTTCCGGTTCGACAAATTCATAGCCGAAGGATCTCAGCTTTTCCATATTCGCCTGCACGATGGGGTTTTCGTACATGTTTGTATTCATGGACGGTACGAAGAGGACTTTCGCCTTCGTCGCCATGATGGTGGTCGAGAGCATATCGTCAGCGATGCCGTTTGCGACTTTGCCGATGATGTCAGCGGTCGCAGGTGCTACGACGAAAAGGTCGGCGAGCTTGGCAAGGGCGATGTGTTCGACATCCCATTTGCTGATATTCGCGAACATATCGACAGTGACATCATTGCCAGACAGTTCGCCGAAGGTGATCGGTGTCACGAGCTTGGCGGCGTTTGCCGTCATGATGCAGTGGACCTCAGCCCCTTTCTGGCGGAGCTGGCTCACGAGACCGGCTGCTTTGAAAGCGGCGATCCCGCCGCTGATTCCTACGACAATGTGCTTATTTTCAAACATCATGCATGAGTTCCTTTACTAAAAAATGGATGGAAGGTTCAGGGGTCAACGGATTCAGAAGGTTCTAAGGGGTCAATGGGTTCAGGTGGCGGCTTCGCCGCAAATACATAGGGGGCGATGCCCGAAAGTCGTTTGTAAGTCACCAGTCACTAGTCACCCTGAACGTACAAAAAGTCAGGCAGCCTTTCTTGGACTGCCTGACCTTATTTTTATTTGCTGAAGGAGTAGGTGATCTTGCCTTCATAGATCTCTTCGAGAGCGATGGTCGCTGGTTTCTTGCCTTCTGCGTGAGCGATGAGCGGGGTCTGTCCGTCCGTCAGTTCACGGGCGCGAAGAGCGGCGAGGGTCACGAGGGTGTACTTGGAGTCCACCTTTTTGACAAGGCTGTCGATAGAAGGATAACACATCATTTTAAGGGTACCTCCTTATTGATATACTGTTTGAAAATGGTCTCGATCTGCCCTTCATTGCGGGACAGCTTGCAGCGTTCGGCTTCCAGGATGGAGCTGGTCTTTCTCACTGCATCTTCGAGTTTGTCATTGACGATGATATAGTCATACTGGTGTGCCATAGCGAGTTCACTGGTGATCTGTGCGAGGCGCTTTTGGATGGTCTCTTCAGAGTCTGTACCGCGTCCGTAGAGACGATCGGACAGGATCTCCAAAGACGGTGGGACGATGTAGATGAAGACGCCTTTCGGATAGCGTTTCTTGACCTGCATGGCGCCCTGGATGTCGATCTCAAGCAGTACGGATTTCCCGTCACTGATCATGTCGAGAGCGCGCTTTTTCGGCGTGCCGTAGTAGTGGTCATAGACCTTGGCATATTCGAGGAAGGCATCTTCTTCGATGAGCTTCTCGAACTGTTCATTGGTGCGGAAGAAATAGCTCTCCCCCTCCACTTCCCCTTTTCGGGGGTCTCTTGTCGTCATCGAGACGGAATACTGGAGATCCGGAAATTTCTCTCGGATGGCATTGCAGATGGTCCCCTTCCCCGCACCGCTCGGGCCGGAGACGACCAGAAGAATGCCTTCATCTTTTTTCGCTGTCTGTGCCATCAGTTTTCATCCATTCCTTCAGAAGTGATCACATCTTTATTCATCAGTCTGTGAGAAATCGTTTCCGGCTGTACGGCGGAAAGAATGATCTGCCCGCTGTCCATGATGAGGACGGCTCTCGTCTTTCTGCCGTAGGTGGCATCGATGAGATCCCCTTTGTCACGGGAGTCCTGGATCATACGTTTCACCGGTGCAGACTCCGGGCTGATGATCGCCATCACGCGCGCTGCAGCTGCCATATTGCCAAAACCGATATTAATCAAAGAAAAACCCACTTTTACGTCTCTCCTTACTCTATACTGACTAGACTTGCGTCTCTTTGTCTGTAAGGTTAATTATATCACAAAATGACGGCCGCTTCACGGATTTCTTATGAAATAGCGGGCCGCAGGCTTTTGATCAAAGGCTTTCCTTTTCCTACGAGGATATTTCTTTCATTTTTCAGGAAAAGTTTGCGTCCTCCAGCAACTCCTTGACCGGCCTTTCTCGCTCTGAGTGGATTTCCAGACGCTGCATAAATAGCAAACAAATAGCGAACAAGCTTTCTTTTGAGGATCATTGATGCTTAAAAGAAAGCTTGTTCGCTGATGTTTCCGCGGAAACATTTTGAGGATGGCACGAAGAGTGACCCGACGGTCAAGACCTTTGGTTATACCCAAAGCTTTCCTCAATTTCCGATTTGTACTTACTTCTTAAACAGCTCAGAATGTGAACCAAGCCGATAAAGCATCAAAACAAGCACATCTCCACGAATCTCATAAATAAGTAGCCAGTCCGGTTCAATGTGACATTCACGAGTACCTTTGTAGTTTCCTGTGAGATCATGATCCCTGTATTTCGCATCCAGCGTACCGCCATCCGCCAAAATATCGATGACCTCAAACAATGTATCCAGATTTTTGTTTTGCTTCTTTGCAAGCTTCAAATCTTTCTTAAACTGATTGGTAAACTGCACATCATATTTCATACTTCAAGTGCCGTCTTCAGAGCATCCATGCTGGAATATCTCGGAGCAGAAGGATCCTTCATCATTTTTCTGCCTTCCTCAATGGCAGCGGCTGTCGTATCATTCGGTACTTCCAATTTTAATTCAAAAGGAATACCATGCTCACGGATAGCGGTTCTCAGGAACATATTCACAGCAGTTGTCATATTCAGACCAAGCTCGTTGAAAATTTCTTCTGCCTGATCTTTGATGGCTCTATCTGTTCTGATATTCAAATTTGTTGTTGCCATATAGAACACCTCCATTCAAGTACAGTATATGCAGAAATTCGGTTAATGTCAATACATTGTCATTATGTAATCTGCGAATTGTCTATTAAAATACATCGAAATACCTCTGCGTAGTGATCTGCGCATAGCTTTTATATTCATTATTTCCGCTTTCTGCGTACATATTATTCACCAGCCCAAGCGTAAGAAGATTCAGATTCCGGATGGAGATGCCGAGCTGTACGCAGCGAAGCAGAAACAAGGGGGCGGTCATCAGGCGGTCAGTTGCGTGAAGTTTTTTAGACTCCACAGTCGTCTGGACATTCAGCCACCACAGCTCGATAATCTTCGGAAGCATCTGGTCAATGGAAAAGGTGCTGAACTCATCCATCCACTCCTCAGGACTATCTGGGATGGAAGAATCTGCGTGCTTCGCCATGATGTAGGCGATGTTTTCGAACATCTCAAGAGAGAACATATCGAGGTGCGAGGAATCCTCATCCCCGTTTCCCACGGCTCTTCCAAGAGCATCGAGGTCCTTATGGATTTCAAGACGCTCGATAAACAGCAAACAAATAGCAAACAAGTTTTCTTTTGAGGACCATTGATGCTTAAAAGAAAACTTGTTCGCAGATATTTCGTCGGAAACGTTTTGAGGATGGGCACGAAGAGTGACCCGCCGGTCAAGACCATTGGCTATACCCAAAGCCTTCCTCAAACGGCGGTGCGACTAAGGGATTTGAAAAAAACAGCTTTTTAATCGAACGCCTTCATACAGAGGGAAACAGAATGACCACACCAGAGAGCTGTAATTCAAACTACTTTCCCTTGCAGACGTGAGATCATGTGCATTGGTAAAAGACAAGCTCCAATAATTACGTCATTCCACATGATGCGCTCTCTTTCTATATGGTGCCTTTATACTCCTAGCCGATGGCGGATGTCATTCAACCATTCGCCCTTATACTTGAAGAACTTAGGACCGGCGATAGAGTACTTTTTCCCGGACAGTAGCTTTGCCAGCGCGGTCAAGGACATGACTTCACCGTTGTACCTTACGTTGCGATCATCGACTACTTCAGCGGTAATGTCAGGGTTTTCACAGTATTCGATCAGCTCACCGACTGGGATCTGGCACTTGCTAAATGAAAAATTGGATGCTCGTTCAGTACTTTCGGTATCGATTTCCTGGGCGGTTTCCTCCGCAGCCTTGTCCTCCGCCGATACAGTGGCCAGATGCAGTTTGTCAGTGCAGCCGTGGATTTCTGCTATGGCCTCAAGGATAGAGTAAGCATCTTCGGGGCTCATAGCGTAGAATTCACGCACACGCTGTTTACCGTTGAAGCTCTCCACAGAGCGCAGGTTAGGATTCAGCTTGTCAATGATCGAATGGATCTTTAGGTCAGACAGCCGGGAGCTTACCTCATAAGTGGCATAGACGCGAAATGCAAACGGAATACACTCGCTTCTGTTTAACTGTTGCAGGCGTCGATTGATATCGTTTGCATACCCGATTTTTACATACTCAGGAAATGATGGATTCGTTAAAATGTAGATTACGCCTTGCTTTTCATTCATTTCGGCACTCCTTTACTACATCTTTGATTTAGTATACCTCATTATAACGCTATTCTCAGTTATATGTAAAAACATATTGTAAAAGGCGTAAGTGTCAAGTTTTTCTCGATAAAATATTTGACCTCCGATTCAATGGGGAATCCCCTTTGCCCATCTCGATGTAGGCCAAAGGTGCACCTTCCGCACCCGTCAAAGAAGTAAAAGCGAAAATCAGCAGAATAATGGGGAAACATAGCCCTACGCCTGACAGGGCGATCTTCCTGATCCCCTCGATGTGCCCAATATAAATACGGTCCACAATGTTATACAGCATTTTGACAAGCTGTGCAATGACCGTTGGGACAGCAAGGCGAACCATCAAAGCGGATACTTTACCACTTATTATCGTATTTATAGAATCATTATCAGTGTACCGATCACAATCAGAAGAAGTCCGGTTGTTGATTTCTTTGTCAGTTTCTCCTTGAACACAAAGAAAGAGAACGCAATCGTCACAAGAATGCTGAGTTTGTCTATTGGCACAACAACACTTGCAGGTCCATCCTGCAATGCTTTGTAATAGCAGAGCCATGATGCGCCTGTGGCAAGTCCCGACAGGGAAATAAACTCAAGCTCTTTTTTCTCCATATGATGTATTTCGTTCTGTTTGCCTGTTACAAAAACCATGATCCAAGCCATAACAAGCACAACACCGGTTCGTAGGGCTGTTCCGAGGTTGGACTCCACGCCCGAAATACCTATCTTACCAAGGATTGCGGTCAGGCTTGCAAATACGGCAGAGCCGACAGCATACAAAAACCAGCTCTTGCTCTTTTTGTCGGTCTGAACAACATCCTTTTTCTCAATCATAAGAGAAGTACCTATGGCGATGAGCGTGATGCCTGCTGCGCCAAGCCATGTAAATTCGGAGAAAAAGATGGCCGCCAAAATGAATGTCAGAACGGTGCTTGACTTATCAATCGGCACGACTTTATTGATATCACCAAGCTGCAAGGCTTTGAAATAGCAAAGCCACGATGCGCCTGTGGCTAGCCCCGACAGTACAAGAAATACAAGCGTTTTTGCTTCTATGACTGTCATTGCTGACTGCGATCCCACAACAAATACCATGATCCACGAAAACAACAGCACAATGATCGTGCGAATGGCTGTTACCACATTGGAATCTGTTTTCTTAATGCCGCACTTTGCAAGAATAGATGTGACTCCGGCAAAAAACGCGGATAGAAATGCAAATAGGATCCACATAGCAAGCTCCTTCCAATTCTCTAAAATTCATCGTTTAGCCTCGTTATTTTACCCAATAAGATATGGTATCACAAAGAACACTCGGTTTCAAAAAGAAAAACGGCATAGCCGGATTTCTCCGAAACTATGCCGTATTTTTCAAAGGATAAAAATCCCCTGCTTGCCCTCTTGAAAGAGAAAGGCTTTTTATCATAGGCTGTGAAGCAGAAAAAAGTGACAGGCGCATACAAGGGGCGCGCCTATCCTTCTTTATCCTTATTTCTTGCTGAAAGCATAGAGCTTTTCTGTCACGCGGTCGACTTCGGCATAGAGTTTTTCTGTGTCGATGGTCGTCATCTCCTTGTGACGCATGACGGTCTTGCCATTGATGATGACGGTGTCGACGTCCATGGAGTTTCCGGCATAGACGGCAAGGGAGATGATGTCGAAGCGCGGGTGCCAGTGATAGCCGCTTCTGTCCACGAGGATGATATCGGCGAGTGCGCCCTTTTCCAGCTTGCCGAGGTCATCATAGCCGAGGCATTTGGCGCCATCGACGGTCGCCATTTCCATGGCTTCGGTCGCAGTGATGGCGAAGGGATCGTAGGTATTCGCTTTATGGATGAGGGAGGCGAGGCGCATTTCTGCGAACATGTCGAGCTTATTATTGGAGGACGCGCCATCGGTACCAAGGCCGACGGTGACGCCGGCTTTTCTCATCTTGACGACGGGTGCGATGCCGGAGGCGAGCTTCAGGTTGCTGCCCGGATTATGTGCGACGCGGACGTGCTTTTCTTGCATGATGGCGATGTCTTCGTCGGTCACATGGACGCAGTGGGCTGCGAGTGTCGGCAGCTCGAAGAGACCGAGGTCATTCATGAGGGCGATCGGTGTCTTGCCGTATTCCTTGAGGCAGTTTTCTACCTCCCCTTTTGTTTCGGAGAGATGGATGTGGATCGGGATGCCGCGCTTCATCGCTTCGTCGCGCACCTGCCGAATGTAGTCCGGTGGGCAGGTGTAGGGAGCGTGCGGTCCGAGCATGACATGGAAGCGTCCGTCTCCGGCGCCTTCCCATTTCTCGAAGAGCTCGATATTCTCCTGAAGGCCGCTTTGTGCATTCGGGCTGATGCCTGCGAGGCCGCGTGCCAGATTTCCGCGGATACCGGCTTTGTCAGCTGCCTTCGCGCAGGAGTCCATGAACATGTACATGTCGCAGAAGGCGGTGGTGCCGCCGCGGATCATTTCTGCGAAAGCAAGCATGCTTCCCCAGTAGACGATGTCGTCGTCGAGGTGGTCTTCAGCCGGCCAGATCTTGTTCTGCAGCCAGTCCATCAGTTCCATATCGTCGGCGTAGGAGCGGAACAGTGTCATCGCAACGTGGGTGTGGGTATTCACAAGCCCGGGCATGGCCAGCATGCCTTTCCCATTGATGACTTCCGCATAGTCTTCGTCTTTTGGGTTTTCCGGGAAATCTTTGATATATTTCCCGTCTAAAGAAATATTCTGGTTTTCGGTGACTTTGCCGTTCCGGTAAAGTCCGATGTTTTTGATCAGTGTGGTCATATCGATGCTCCTTCTTTAGTCGAGTCCTAGGTACTTTTTCTGTGCTTCTGTCAGGGTATCGATCTGGTATCCCATGGCAGCGAGCTTGATGGAGGCGATCTTGGTATCCAGTTCATGCGGAAGGGTGTAGACGGCCGGCTTCATGTCCTTGCCGTGCTGGAGGAGGTAGCGGGCTGCGAGGGTCTGCATCGCGAAGGAGAGGTCCATGATCTCTGCTGGATGGCCATCCCCTGCTGCAAGGTTCACGAGGCGGCCTTCAGCCATGAGGAAGACGGTCTTGCCGTTTGGCAGGACATAGCCTTCGATGTTCTTGCGGGCTTCGTAGTGAGAAACGGCGATGCGTTCCAGATCCTTGCGGCTGACTTCGCAGTCGAAGTGGCCAGCATTCGCACAGATGGCGCCGTCCTTCATCGCGAGGAAATGCGGCTCGGTGATGATGTCGATGTCGCCGGTGACGGTGAGGAAAATGTCACCGTGCTTAGCAGCTTCTGCCATCGGCATGACTTCGAATCCATCCATCACGGCTTCGATGGCTTTGATGGGATCGACTTCTGTCACGATGACATGGGCGCCGAGGCCTTTCGCACGCATCGCACAGCCTTTGCCGCACCAGCCATAGCCGGCGATGACAGCGGTCTTGCCGGTGACGGTGAGATTCGTGCTGCGGATGATGCCGTCCCAGGCGGACTGGCCGGTGCCGTAGCGGTTATCAAAAAGGTACTTGCAGTAGGAATCATTGACTGCGATCATCGGGAATTCCAGCTTGTTTTCCTTTTCAAGGATCTTCAGACGATATACGCCTGTGGTGGTCTCTTCAGAGCCGCCGATGAGGTTCTTCTGGCACTCTTTTCTAGTGGTATGGAGCAGGTGTACGAGGTCGCCGCCGTCGTCGATGATGATGTCAGGCATGTGGTCGAGGGCCTTGTTCAGGAACATGAAATATTCCTCTTCGGTGCAGGCATGCCATGCATAGACGGTGATGCCGCTCTTAACGAGGCCGGCTGCGATCGGATCTTGCGTGGAGAGCGGATTGCTGCCGGTGCAGATGACATTCGCACCCGCTGCTTTCAGCGTGAGCGCAAGGTAGGCGGTCTTCGCTTCGAGATGGATGGACATGACGATGGTCTTGCCTTTGAAGATCTGCTCTTTGACGAATTCTTCACGCAGTGTATTCAGTGCGGGCATGAATTTTTCGACCCAGGAAATACGCTGCAGGCCTTCGTCGGCCAAGGAAATATCACGAATCATGGATTCAGACATGGATGGACTCCTTTCGGGAAAATAAATAAAGGTTCAAGGTTCAGGGTTCATGGTTGTGGTAGCGGCTTCGCCGCAGTATAAATCTGGCGATGCCCGAAGGTCCGCGATGACAGGTTTCCCTCGTATCGTCAGCCTTCCCCTCGAGGGGAAGGTGCCCCGAAGGGGCGGATAGGGCACAGGCGGTATGAAAGACAGATGAGGAAAGCGGAAAAGTGCGCGGCACATGTAGGGAAAGCGTGAACCCCTGATCGCCGCTGATGCAGCCCCTTCTCTGCGGATAACAGGCTTCCCGTTTTCGGATTTTCTGCCATTGACCGCCTGACCGCGAATGACAAAGATTTCTCGCTTCGCTCGAAATGACAGTACAAGAAAGACCGATGGTCCCTAGCTCCTAGCTACTAGTCACTAGTCACTTTTTTATTTTGAAAGCTCTTTCTTATACTTTTCTATCGCCGCTTCATACGGCGCTTTCAGCACGCCCTTTTCCGTGATGATACCGGCGATGAGAGAGGACGGCGTGACATCGAAGGCGGGATTATAGACAGGGACGTCTTTCGGCGCGCTGTAGACGCCGGCAAATTTCCGCACTTCGTCCGGATCTCTTTCTTCAATGACGATCTCCTTGCCGGAGGCGATGGAGAAGTCAAATGTCGAGAACGGCGCAGCGATGTAGAATGGGATATGGTGGTAGGCTGCCATGACGGCAAGACCGTAGGTGCCGATCTTATTGGCGGTATCGCCATTCGCCGCGATACGGTCTGCACCGACGATGATGGCGTCTATTTTCTTGTCGCGCATGACGGAAGCGGACATCGTATCGGAAATGAGGCAGCACGGGATATGCCCTTCCATGAGCTCAGTCGCGGTGAGGCGGCTCCCCTGCAGGAGCGGACGTGTCTCATCCGCATACACGCAATCGATCGCTCCACGCTCATGAAGGACGGAGAGGACGCCGAAGGCCGTGCCGATGCCTGCCGTCGCCAGTGCTCCCGTATTGCAGTGGGTCAGGATGCGAAGACCCTTTCTTCCCTGGAAAAGGTCTGCGCCATTTTCACCGATGGAGCGACAGGTGTGAATATCCTCCGCTTCGATTTCCTTGGCGCGTGAAAGGAGGGCATTCCCCGCTTCTTTCGCGGGATATCGATCGAAGACCTTCTCCATCTCGGAAACGGCCCAGGACAGATTCACGGCAGTCGGACGCGCCGCGCTGATCTCTTGGCAGGCTTGGTGAAAGGCAGCCGATATATCAGAGGACAAAAGACACTCTCTATAGGCGAGGAGGACGGCATAGGCAGCCGCGACACCGATCGCAGGAGCTCCGCGCACCGCAAGGATGCGGATGGCATCGGCTACCTCACGGTAGTCCCTGCAACTTAGATAGGTGATCTCTGTAGGGAGCTTCGTCTGGTCAAGAAGACGGAGGCTCTCACCTTCCCAGGCAAGCGATCGCAGCGCACTCATACGTGAAATCCTCCGAAGGCTTCTGCGGCGTGGCGGCAGTGGCAGTCCTTCTCTACATCATATGTCTCGAAGACGTCGGTCACGATGCGGTACATGTTGCGGCTGTTTTCTGCCATGCAGCCCAAGACTTCCTGATGGCTCAGTTCCTCTTTGGTGATGCCGGCGGCGAAATTCGTGACCATGGAAATGCTTGCATAGCAGATCTCCGCTTCACGGGCGAGCTGGCACTCCGGTACATTCGTCATGCCGACTACGTCAGCACCCCACATGCGGTATGCCTTGATCTCTGCCGGGGTCTCGAAACGCGGCCCTTCCGTGCAGATGTAGGTCCCCTGTGGGTGTAGAGTGATGCCTTCCTTTCTTCCTGCGGCAAGGATCGCTTTCCGGAGCGATGCACAGTACGGATGGCTCATGTCGAGATGGGCAACGCCATAGCGCTCGCCATCATAGAAGGTCCCTTCGCGGGCTTTCGTCATATCGATGAACTGGTCGAGAAGCACCAGCTCACCCGGCTTGTAGTCCGGATTCAGTGAGCCGACGGCCGTCGTGCTGATGACGGCTGCGACGTCAAGCATCTTCAGGGCAAACATATTGGCACGGTAATTGATCTTGTGCGGGGGGATCGTGTGATGCGCCCCATGACGGGAGAGATGGATGATCTCCCTGCCTTCAAAGAAACCGGCTTCATACTTCGCTTCGCCATAGGGCGTCTCGATGATATGCTCGGTCACGTCCTTCAGCAGGACAGAATTTTCCGCCCCGGTGCCGCCGATGAAAGCGATTTTTTTCATTGTACATGATCTCCTTCCATGAACCATTTAGAAAGTGTATCTCGAGCGATCGTATATTTCTTATCACAATACGGGCAGACGATCTCGATGGAGGGATCGTCGAGCAGGCTCTGCTTCTCCGCCTCCGGGAGAGACTTCAGTGTCCCTTTGATGCGTTCCTCCGAGCAGGTGCAGCGGAAGGTCAAAGGGCCGTCTTTGAGCAGTTCGAACTGGCCTTCGACCAAAAGCTTTTCCAGAGAACCTTCTTCCTTGGCATCCTTCGTCAGGTCCCAGCGATCCAGCTCACGGAAAAGCTCTGCGAATCTTCCCATATTTCCTTTTGGCAGGAGCTGCGCCATGAAGCCCGCCGAGCGCAGGATATCGCCCTTTTCGGTCATGGAGATATCCAGCTTCACGGCCGACAGCGTCTGCTCAGATGTATTCATATACTCTGTGAGGCACGCCGAAATGTCTCCGTGAGACAGGTTCACCGTGCTCGTATATGGGAGCTTCAGGAGCGAGTAGCGCGTCACGAAGAGCTGTCCCTTCGCTGCTGCCAGCTGAGCCTCATGCACATCGTCACAAGGCACGCCTTCTCCGGCTTCCGGATGGTCCAGGAAACCGCGGACAAAGCGCCCGTCATAGGCATCGACGTGGATCGCGCCCAAAGGGCTTCCTGTCATCCAGCGGATGGAGATACCTTCATGATTTTTGAAATCATTGATGAGGATCGCTGCCCCTGTCATCGCCTTCGCGAGGATCCTTGCAGACGCCGGGGGCAGATGATGGATCGCTTCCGCTTCGAGGGATACATTCGACGTATCCGCGACAGTCAGACGGATGCCGTCCGCACTCAGATAATGCTGTATCGTATTCGTATTCATAGTCAAAACCTCTGGTACACATGAAATTTTCGCCGGAGAGGATGACTCTTCCAGCAGCACAAATCGGATATATTATAGCATAATAGAATGAGGAATGGTGAGGTTTATGGGGACGGCGCCCTGTTTTTCCCTCCCCTGTCAAACGCCATCATCCGCCTTTCTGCTGTCTTTGCATAAACGCTGAAATCCCATATATTCTCTGCATTTTCTCATGTTTTTGGTTGACTGAACTATGAATTTATGGTATTGTTGAATCATGCTCAATACGAGCAGTGTAAGTCATTTTTTTAGGAGGAATTTCCATGAAAGGTACAGTTAAGTGGTTCAGTGCAGAAAAAGGCTACGGCTTTATTGAAAGAGAAGAAGGCGGCGACGTTTTCGTTCATTTCTCTGCTATTCAGGCTGATGGCTTCAAAACACTGAATGAAGGCCAGAAGGTCGATTTCGAAATTATTGATGGTGCAAGAGGACCTCAGGCTGCTAACGTTAAAGTTGAAGGCTGATCACTGAACTGACTGCTATATAGCGTAAGTTTGTAACCAAAGATAAAAAGAGAGCCGTGAATCATTGGATTCGCGGCTCTCTTTTTTATGCTTCCTTGGCAGCCCTCTATGCTTTCTTTCCGGAGATATTCTCTCTCATCTCGGTATCGGCTGCAATATTTTTCATTTGATAGTAATCCATGACACCCAGATTTCCCTTCTGGAGAGCTTCTGCCATAGCCTTTGGCACTTCGGCCTGGGCTTCGACGACCTTCGCCTGCATTTCCTGGGTATAGGCGCGCATTTCCTGCTCCTTGGCGACGGCCATGGCACGGCGTTCTTCGGCTCTTGCCTGCGCGATCTGCTTATCTGCTTCTGCCTGATCGGTCTGGAGCTGGGCGCCGATATTTCTGCCTACGTCGACATCGGCGATATCGATGGAGAGGATCTCAAAAGCTGTCCCCGAGTCGAGACCTTTGCCGAGGACCGTACGGGAAATGTGATCCGGATTCTCCAGTACGTCGGTGTGCTTTTCGGAGGAGCCGACGGTCGTGACGATGCCTTCACCGACACGGGCGATGATGGTCGCTTCCCCTGCCCCGCCGACGAGGCGATCGATATTCGCCCGGACGGTGACACGTGCGCGGACCTTGAGCTCGATGCCGTTTTTCGCGACCGCAGAAATGGTCGGGGTCTCGATGACCTTCGGATTGACGCTCATCTGGACGGCTTCGAGGACATTGCGTCCTGCAAGGTCGATGGCGGCTGCCTGCTCGAAGGAGAGATCGATCTGTGCACGATGCGCGGCGATCAGGGCATCGACGACGTTATCCACATTGCCACCCGCCAGGTAGTGCGCTTCGAGCTGGTTCACGCTGAGGAGAAGTCCCGCCTTCGTACCTTTGATGAGCGGCAGCACGATCATCTGCGGAGAGACGCGGCGGATCCGCATCCCCACCAGATTGAAGAGGGAGATATTCACATCCGCGGCGAGTGCGGAGATCCAGAGTCCGATCGGCACGAAGTGCAGCAGGACGGACAGAGCTGCGATGGCGATGAAAAAGATGATCACCGGAAAGAGTAAAAGTTCCATACATGCCTCCTTTTTATAATCAGGAATCAATGAGAGTCCGCTTGGCAGGACTCTCAGCTTACGGCTTCGGAAAGGATATGCCGAAGCCATGGGTCAAAGAGTCAGAGGATCTGCCTCTGCGATAGGATCGACGCTGGCAATCCTATCGCACCTGCCCTAGCGGGCATCCGCTTTTTTCACGACAAGATAGCTTCCTTCTGCCTTGATGACGATGACCTTCTTCCCCTTCTCTATGAAGTCACCACGAGAGACGGCGTCCAGGATATGGCCTTCGATATCCACTTTGCCAGACGGGCGAAGGACTGAGTCCGTCATCCCCTCTTTCCCGGCATAGGCTGACAGATCAGCGGCGGAAGACTTGAAGCCCTTCTGACCGGTGAGTGAATCACGCAATGTGACTTTCTGCCACAGCCGGCTTTGTGAAAGGTGATCGAGCAAGAAATAGAAACCGATCCCGGCGAGAAGTACGCCACCCGACAGGATATAGAGGGCCGTCATATCTCCGCCGAAGGTGAAGAAAAGCCCGGAGAGAAGGAGGACGAGACCTATGACAGTCGCTACGCCTGTCATGAGTGCCAGGATGTCCAGAATGACCAGCGCCAGTCCGCCGAAGTACAAGACAGCTTCGAGCATCTGATCACCTTCTGACCAGTTCGCTCCGATCAGAAGACAGCCAGCGATCGCCGCTGCCAGTGCTCCGCCCGAGAATCCGGCGGTCTTGATCTCCGCCAGTAGCGAGATAAGGATGACGGCGGATAAGAGACCTTCTACGATCGGGTGCCTAAAAACGTCTGCCATAGGCATGGCATCGGCTGCCAGCACCTGCATGGGAAAGAACAGCAGGAGAAATAGGAATTTCTTCATTTTTGATGGGATGCCTCCTTTCGCGCCATGATTTCCTATTTATTATACACTATGCAGATAAAATTTTTCCTGTATTTTTTTCTGCCATTTCCTGCCGCGGCAGATTCACACAAAAGGGGCTGTGAAATAACGATCGTCTCATTTTCGCTTTCATTCTGCCGCGGGGATTTGTGCCTCTCATAGGAGTGACCGGGAAACTTTATCTCAGCTGTCTTTCATACCATAGTCATCCTATCCGCCCCTGCGGGGCACCTTCCCCTAGAGGGGAAGGCTGCGATACGGGAATACCATCTTCATCGCTGAAACGAAAGCAAAGCAAAAAGGAGCTGTGAAGAAATGAGGATTCATTTCTTCACAGCTCCTTTTGATGAAAATTAGTCGACCGGTTTTGCGAAGAGGTCTTTTTCTTTCTCTTTCTTGAGAGCGGTCTTGATGTGCAGTTCTTTCAGCTGCTTATCAGCGACTACAGACGGTGCCTGGGTGAGCGGATCGATCGCACTCTGGGTCTTCGGGAAGGCAATGACATCGCGGATGGAGTCGAGGTGGAGCATCAGCATGACGAGACGGTCAAGGCCAAGGGCGATGCCTGCATGCGGCGGAGCGCCGTACTTGAATGCATCAAGCAGGAAGCCGAATTTCTGCTCTGCTTCTTCCTGAGAGATACCGATGGCTTCGAATACTTTTTCCTGCAGATCCTGCTGGTAGATACGAAGGGAGCCGCCGCCGGCTTCGACACCGTTCAGGACCATATCATAGGCTTTCGCATAGACCTTGGACGGATCGGTGAGGAGGTACTGTACATCTTCATCTCTTGGTGCGGTGAATGGATGATGTTCAGCGACGTAGCGTTTTTCTTCTTCGCTGTATTCGAACATCGGGAAGTCGGTGACCCAGCGGAAGCAGAATTCATTCGGGTCGATGAGGCCCATGCGGCGAGCCATTTCGAGACGGAGTTCGCCCAGAGCCTGTGCGACGACCTTCGGCTTGTCAGCGATGATGAGGACGAGGTCGCCTTTTTCCGCTTCGCAGACTTTGCCGATCTCACGGATCTTGTCTTCGCCGAGGAATTTGGTGATCTGGCACTTCAGGCTGCCGTCTTCATTGAAGCCGATCCAAGCCAGACCTTTGGCACCATAGTGTCCGACGTATTCGACGAGGCCGTCGAGTTCACGACGCGGAATGCCGGCATCGCCTTTGACGGTGATGGCTTTCACACAGCCGCCATTATCGAGGACGGAGCGGAATACTTTGAAGCCGGTGTCACGGAGCAGGTCGGATACATCATAGAAATGCATATCGAAACGAAGGTCCGGTTTGTCGGAACCATAGAGAGCCATGGCGTCATCCCATTTGATCCTCTTGAACGGGATCTGGATATCGACATTGAGGACTTTCTTGAAGACTCTCTGCATCATGTGTTCCATGAGGTCCAGAATGAAGTCCTGGTCTTCGAAGGAGAGTTCCATATCCAGCTGGGTGAATTCTGGCTGGCGATCGGCACGCAGGTCTTCATCGCGGAAGCAGCGAGCGACCTGGAAGTAGCGTTCCAGACCGGAAACCATGAGCAGCTGCTTGAAGAGCTGTGGGGACTGCGGCAGAGCGTAGAATTTGCCCGGGTTCACACGGGAGGGGACGAGGTAGTCGCGTGCGCCTTCCGGAGTGCTCTTGGTGAGCATCGGGGTTTCGATTTCGAGGAAATTGTGTTCATCGAGGAAGGTTCTCATCTCATGTACGATCTTATGGCGCATGATGAGGTGGTTCTGCATTTCCGGACGGCGCAGATCGATGTAGCGGTATTTCAGACGGACGTTTTCATCGACATCGATGCCGTCTTCGACGTAGAATGGCGGGGTCTTCGCTTTATTCAGGATGCGAAGCTCGGAAACGACGACTTCCACCTTGCCGGTCTTCATCTTCGGGTTGACAGTTTCTTCGCTTCTCTCTCTGACCTTGCCTTTGACAGCGAGGACGAATTCACTGCGGCAGGCTTCCGCCTTGTGGAATGCTTCTTCCCCGTACTGTGGGCTCATGACGAGCTGTACAATACCGCTTCTGTCGCGAAGGTCGATGAAAATGAGACCGCCATGGTCACGACGGGTATTCACCCAGCCTGCCAGTGTCAGTTCTTTGCCGCAGTCATTTTCTGTTACCAGACCGCATCCGCAGGATCTATGCATCCCTGCCATTGTTTCCATATTAGAGCACCTCTTTATAAAAATGTTGACGCTGTGAGAGATCGTAAGGAGATCCCGTCAGCGAAAATAAATGATATGTTAGCTTGCTTGTTGGTGTGTATTGACGGATAAAGCCGGAGGATCACGCATGATTTCATCTCGGCTTCGCCTGCCGGCAGAGGCCGGTCATCAAATGCTATTTCTCAAACTTTGCAATATACCCGGCGACTTCGGCGAATGGGATCTCCTCCTGCGTGCCTTCTGCCATGTTTTTCACCATGGCTTTGCCGGAAGCCAGCTCATTGCTGCCGATGATGACGGTGAAGTCAGCCTTTGTCTTGCCTGCCTGCTTCATCTGGCCTTTGAGGCTTCTGCCCTGAAGGTCCATATCTGTGATGACGCCGTCCTGACGCAGCGCGAACTGGATCTTCACGCCTTCGGCCTGTGCTTCTTCGCCGAGAGCGGCGATGTAGACGTGTTTTTCTGCTTTCGGTTCGGGGATCAGATGCTGCATTTCCAAAGCGAGCAGGAGACGTTCAAGACCGATCGCAAAGCCGATGCCCGGTGTGGAAGGACCGCCGACCTCTTCGACGAGGCCGTCATAGCGGCCGCCGCCGCAGACTGCGCTCTGCGCTCCGAGCGGTGGATACTGGATCTCGAAAGCGGTATTCGTATAGTAGTCGAGCCCGCGCACGAGCTTCGGGTCGATGGTGTAGGAGATCCCAAGAGCTGTGAGGTAGGATTTCAGAGCTTCGAACTTCTGGTGGCAACTGTCGCAGAGATAGTCCGTGATGACCGGCGCACCGACAGCCGCCGCTTTGCAGCCCTCTTCCTTGCAGTCGAGAAGACGAAGCGGATTCTTGTGAAGTCTGGCCTTGCAGTCTTCACAGAGCTGGCTCTCCTTGGGTTCGAAGAATTCGATGAGCTTCTGTCTGTACTGCGGACGGCAGTTCGCATCGCCGATGGAATTCAGGTGGAGATCGAGATCTTTCAGTCCGAGCTTATGGAAAATCTCACAGGCCATCGCGATGACTTCTGCATCCGCAAGCGGAGAGGACGCACCGAGGACTTCCAGACCGAACTGGTGGAATTCACGGTAACGGCCGGCCTGCGGACGGTCATAGCGGAACATGGAGCCGATGTAGAACATCTTATGCACCTGCTGGTCTCCATACATTTTATGTTCCAGGTACGCGCGGACAGCTGAGGCTGTATTTTCCGGGCGCAGGGTGACAGAGCGATTGCCTCTGTCCTTGAAGGTATACATTTCCTTCGTCACGACGTCGGTGGTATCGCCGATGCCGCGCTGAAATAATTCTGTCGCTTCAATGATCGGGGTACGGATCTCTTTGTATCCGTAGCGCGCACATACGTCACGAATGACGCCTTCCATGTAATCCCACTTGTAGACTTCGTCCGGCAGGATATCATGGGTTCCTTTTAATGCCTGCATTGTGACACCTCTTTACTTGATTTGACAGACATTTCAGAAGGAGCAGAAGCTTCAACGCCCCTCCTCTGTCTATCAAAGACATTAACAAACTAAATTGTACCATTTCTACAGGGGAAATGGCAAATGGGAATTAAAAAACAGCTGCGGCTCTTCCGGGGATGGATCCAGAAAAGAGCCGGAGGGATTTGGTCCTTCAAAGAGGAGCGATGAGCGTCGCAGGTTTTCTGTCTTTACTCTTTCTTCGCGCAGTCTTTGCAATAACCGTAGAATTTCAGCTGGTAGTCGACCACGTGAAATCCGCTATCTTTCTGGATCTTGTCCTTCACATCGGAAAGAAATAATTCATGGGAAAATTCGATTACTTTCCCGCAGCCAAGACAGATGAGATGGTAATGGGAATGATTCAGTGAATGATCATTCAGCTCATAGCGACTGCGTCCGTCACCGAAGTCGAGCTTTTTGAGAAGCTCCAGCGATGTGAATAATTCCAGCGAGCGGTAGACCGTCGCAAGCCCGATGTCCGGATTCTCATCCCGTACCATCGCATACAGGTCTTCTGCACTCAAGTGTTTTTCTTTGCTGTCAAGGAAGGCCTGCAGAATGACCTGACGCTGCGAAGTGAATTTATATTTGTGCTCACGGATTTTTTTTCGCAGGGTATTCATAACCGTGGACTTTTTCATGAAAATGCCTCCACTTTTAAATTAGGAATGAGGAATCAGAAAGGGGAAGTCGGAGAAGCCGATATTTCCCGAAAGCTGTCAGCGCTCCCCTATTTTCTCATCTTGTACTTATCATAAAACCACATATGCCGCAGGATGACCTGCAGGACGGCGACCAGTGGGACGGAGATCATCATGCCGACGATGCCGAAAAGCTGTCCGCCGATGAGGACTCCGGCAATGATCGCGACGGGATGTACATCGATGATGCTGCCCATGAGCTTGGGCATGAAGAAATGACCGTCTAGCTGCTGGACGATGATGTAGAAGACGATGACTTTTGCCATGACGCCTGTCCCCTGAAGCAGAGCGAGGAAAACGGGCGGGATCGCTCCGATGATCGGTCCGATGAGAGGGATCATTTCCACGACGCCTGCCAGAAGTCCGATGACCAGAGGATAGGGAATATTCATGGACCACATGCCGAGGAAAACGACAAAGGCCATGATGACGGAAAGGAGCAGCTGCCCGCGCAGGTAGGCATTCAGCATGAAGTGGATCTCCTTGAAGATCGTCTCGAGATGATGATGGAAACGGTCAGGAAAGAAACCGATGAAGACATGCACGAAATAGCTGCCTCTCTTCATCATGTAGAATGTGATGAAGGGTACGACGATGAGCTCGACCACCGTACTTGCAAAAGAGAAGATCGCGGACAGGCTGAACTGTGCAACCTTCAGCGTATACTCGCCGACATCCTGAATGATGCGGGAAATGAAATTTTTCGCTTCCGGCGGCATCAGGGAGAGCTGGTACTGCCGCTCGATCTCCGGGATCGCCTGCTGCACCGCTGTCACCATATCGGGGATGCCTTTCACGAAGGCACGGAATTCTCCGATGAACGGCACGACGATGTGGACAATGATCATATAGACAATGCCGATAAAGATGGCAAAGGAGATCAGGATCGCGATATCATAGGGCATCTTCGCCATCCCGCGGCAGACGCGGATATGTTCATGGATGAATTTCGCCAGCGGATTCAAAAGAATCGCGAGCACAAGCGAGACGGTGAAAGGGAAGAGGATCATGGGGGCTGCGACCACCAGTCCGAAGAAAAAGAGCGCAATGCCAACGCGCATCCAGAATTCAGCGCCCCATCTCATAGGCCGCCTCCCACCAGGAAGGGATTCGTCTTCTTTTCTTGGCCAATGGTCGTCGGATCACCATGTCCGGAAAGCACGGTCACGGTATTCGGCAGGCAGAAAAGATTCTTCCGGATAGCGGTCACGAGCGTCGTCATACTGCCTCCGGGGAAATCGGTGCGCCCGATGGAGCCATGGAAAAGAGAGTCTCCCGTGAAGACGATGCCCTCCTTCGCTTCATAGAAGGAGATCCCGCCCGGCGTATGCCCCGGGGTATCGATCACGGTAAAGTCCAGTCCGCAGGTCTTGATAGGGTCTCCCCCTTTCACCCAGTGCTCCGGATCCTCTACGAGTACGTGGTCGGGGAATTCATAGGATAAATTCTTGGAGGGGTCTTTCAGATACGAGGCGTCCCCGCGGCTCATGTAGAGCTCAGCTTTCGGGAAACGGGCGCGCAGCGCATTCATACCGGCCATATGGTCCACATGGGCATGTGTCAGAAAAATGGATCTCAGTTCAATCTGATCCTGCAGGATGGCATGGATGTAGTGTTCCGGTGTAAAGGAGGGATCTACGACCAGCCCTTCCATGGTCTTTTCATTGTACACGATATAGGTGTTTGTCATAAAAGGACCGAGTACTGTGTATTTGATTTTCATAACAAATCCTCCTTTGATTCACGTTTTTGCGGCAGCGGCTAAAAATTCTTATCGCTGTCGAGAAGCAGCGTCACGGGGCCGTCATTTTCGAGGGCCACCTTCATATGGGTGCGGAAACGGCCGGTCCCAACAGAGACACCGGCTTTACGGCAGATGTCAACGACATATTCATAAAGCGCATTCGCCCGTTCCGGAAGCTCCGCCTGTGAAAAGCTGGGGCGACGCCCCTTTCTGGCGTCTCCATAGAGAGTGAACTGGGAAACGATCGCAAGCTCCCCTTTCACATCCAAGAGAGACAGGTTCAGTTTATCATTTTCATCCTCGAAGATGCGAAGGTGCAGGATCTTGTCTGCGATGTACTCTGCCTCTTTATCGGTATCGCCTTTTTTGACACCCAGAAGAACGACAAAGCCTTTGGAAATGGAAGCCGTTTCTTCACCTTCGGAATCCACCTTGCACCAGTTGCATTTTTGAACGACAGCACGCATAGATAGGTCTCCTTTATAAAATGGTTTAAGGTTCGGGGTCAGCCCGTGGGGCGTGCCCGCCCTTTGATTGTTTGCGAAAGAGGTTCAGCAGGTTCTATAGGTTCTATAGGTTCAATGGGGGTGGTGCTCGAAAGTGGTATGCAAGTCACCACTCACCCCTTCTTACTAATTTTCTCCCTTCGACGACTGCATCCTTCTGACTGAATGGACGCCCTTGATGCGGCGGATCTTGGTCATGATGAAGTCGAGCTGCGCCAGATCCTTGATCTGGATGCCAAGATTCATGACGGCCATGCCATTGTTCTCGACCTTGACATTCGCCGCAGAGACGGAGAGCTTCATCTCGGTCAGCACGGCCAGAATGTCCGCCATGAGACCGGTGCGGTCGTAGCAGATGACTTCGATCGTGACGAGGAACATGCCGCCCGTCTCTTCTTCCCATGACACATCGATCATGCGGTCTTTGTCCGGGAAATTGATGGCATTCGGACAGTCCGCACAATGGACTGAGACGCCGCGGCCGCGCGTCACAAAGCCGACGATGGAGTCACCCGGCACCGGGGTGCAGCACTTGGCAAGATGCACCTCGAGTCCCACTTCCCCGCGGACGAGGATGCCGGAGGACGAGCGCGCTTTCATGCTGCGCATTTTGAGATTCTCCAGATCCTTTGCGGTCTTTTGAAGTACGGGCTTTTGGAGAGCAAGCTCCTTCTTGTATCTTTCCGTGAGCTTCACCATCGTGCTCTTCACGGGGATACCGCCGAAGCCGATGGAGGCAAGAAGGTCATCGGTGGTCGGACAGTTGAAGGTCTTCGCGACCTCGAGCAGGCGGTCTTTTCCGATGAGCTTCTTCCATTCATAGCCGAGACGGTCTGTTTCCTCGAGCAGGAGCTGCTGCCCGCGTGCTATATTTTCTTCTCTGTTTTCTTTCTTGAACCAGCTGCGGATCTTCGCCTTACTGTCAGCAGCACCGACCATATTGATCCAGTCATAGCTCGGCTTGCCATTTTTCGAAGTGATGACAGAGACGATATCCCCATTCTTCAGCTTTGTATCGAGCGGGACGATCTTATTATTCACCTTCGCACCGATGCAGCGATTGCCGACTTCGGTATGGATGCGGTAAGCAAAGTCGATCGGGATCGAGCCCTTCGGCAGGTTGATGACATCGCCCTTCGGTGTGAAGACGAAGACTTCATCCGAGAAGACATCGAGCTTCAGGGCATTCATGAATTCCTTCGGGTTGCTGGTATCCTGCCATTCCAGGATGCGGCGCAGCCAGGAGATCTTCGCATCGAAGTCCTTGCCGCCGGCATGTTTGCCTTCCTTGTAGCGCCAGTGAGCGGCGACACCGTATTCGGAAATATGGTGCATTTCCCACGTGCGGATCTGGATCTCTACCGGCTGCCCCTTCGTCCCGATGACGGTCGTATGGAGCGACTGGTACATATTCGGCTTCGGGACGGCGATGTAGTCCTTGAAGCGGTTCGGAAGAGGTCTCCAGAGAGAGTGTGCGATGCCGAGGATCGCATAGCACTGCGGGATGGTATCCACGATGACACGCACCGCATAGAGGTCATAGATCTGGGATAAGTCTTTGTTATCCCTTTTCATTTTCTTGTAAATGCTGTAGAAATGCTTCGGACGTCCCGTGATGGTCGCCTTGATCCCCGCTTCCTCGATGTGTTCGTGGAGCACGCGCATGGTATCATCGACGATCTCCTCACGCGCCTTGCGCTTCTGCTTCATCTGGCGCACGAGGTCAGCATATTCCTCCGGATGCAGGTAGTGGAAGCAGAGATCCTCCAGTTCCCACTTGATGTTATAGATCCCCAAGCGGTGTGCCAGCGGAGCATAGATCTCGATCGTTTCGCGTGCGATGCGGATCTGCTTTTCCCGCCGGAAGATGCCTAGGGTACGCATATTGTGCAGGCGGTCTGCCAGCTTGATGACGACGACGCGGATATCCTTGGCCATCGCGAGGAACATTTTGCGGAAATTCTCAAGCTGCTGGTCCTCTTTGTCCTTGTAGTGGAATTGGGAGAGCTTCGTCACGCCATCGACCAGGAAGGCGACTTCTTCACCAAAGAGCATTTTGAGATCTTCCAGCGTATAGCCGGTATCCTCGACGACATCATGCAGGAGTGCTGCCATGACGCCTTCCTTATCCATTTCCAGCTCCGCCAGAATATAGGCCACGGAGACGGGATGGATGATGTATGGCTCGCCCGTCTGCCTGGTCTGTCCCGCATGGGCTTTTTCTGCCAGCTCGTAGGCTTCTTCGATGAGGTCGAGCGATTTCTCATCATGCATGTACGTTTTCAGCTTGTCGAAGAGCTTTTTATGCTCTTCTTCTTTTTCTCCGGCAAAATCCTGCCGCTCTTTCATGCGTTCTACATATTCATCCTGATGGATCAGAAATTCGGCCAGCGTCGAAGCGGAGGCATCCGTATGGATGGTCTCTTCATTGAGATTGCGATTAAATACGCTTGGTGCTGGAAGGGCATTCGTTTCTACCGGTACTTCTGTTTTATTGTTTTCTGTATCATTCATAGCGGTGCCTCCTTACAGCATCAAAATTAAGGCTTCCGGGTGCAAACTCCGGAAGGCAGTGCCGGAAGCTCCCTCATGAAAATGGCACTGCCCGCTCTCTTTTTTCTACGTTCCAAGGAATGGAGGTGTATCATCACCTGTGAAAGGAGAGCCGGTATCAGGCGTGACTGGTAAAGTGAGAGGATATCTTCAGGCATCCCGAAGGATTGCGGCGAAGCTGTCACGACCTCGCCCTAAAACATTCTATGCTTCCTATACACTTCAGACTCCATGAGATCCAGCTTTTTCGTTGCGATACGGCGCTGGTAAAATTCTTCCCCGTTTCTGGAAAAGCGTGAGAGGAGCTCAAGCTCTTCAAAAACGGCAAGTCCCATGCTGAGGCTGACTTTTTCGAAGCCGCCCTGCGTCATGAGGCAGCTCTGTACCTCCTTCACAGGTCGTGGCTGGTCCTTCAGGAAAACGGTGAGCTTCTTGTAGATCTCTACCAGCAGATCGCGGGAGAGCAGCTTCTCATTTTCCTCTCGGATATCGCGGCAGATGAGCTGCACATGCTCGCCATACCATTCATGGACTTCCGGTTCGAAAACAAGATCGACTACATCCCCTGCGCGGCAGGGATCGATATCCCCCACGCCCCAGAAGATCGCATCGATAAGCTCCTTCCCGGCCGACAGCTGGCATTTGAAATGCCGTCTGTCCTGTCCGATGCGGCGCGCTGTTTCCACGAAAGCCTGCCGCGTTGCAAAGATGGGCTTCGGATTGTCACAGCCGCAGGGCTCTAAAAGGTCGAGCGAGTGAATAAAATCAATGGATACATCGGAGAGCGGCAGGCACTCCTCTACCTCAAGGACAGGGATACAGTCTTCGGGAGTGAGCCTTGCTTTCGCATAGGCATTGAGCCGTTTTCGAAATTCGGGGATCTTGTCTGCCTCGATAGAAAAGCCGGCTGCCATTTTGTGTCCGCCATACTGGAGCAAGAGATCCTTCTGAGCTGCCAGGGCTTCATAGATATTGAAAGCAGGGATGGAGCGACAGGAGCCTTTCCCGACCCCGTCTCGGACTGTCAGCACCAGTACCGGACGATGGTAGATCTCCAGGATGCGCGACGCTACGATGCCGATGACGCCGGGATGCCAGTCCTTTCCGTCTACGACAAGGGCCATGTCCTTTTCGATTTGCAGCTCGGCGATGCGTTTCTGCGCTTCCTCGAAGATATTCCGCTCGATCTGCTGGCGCGTCACATTCGTATCACAGAGCTGGCTCGCGAGGCGCTCCGCCTCTTCACTGGACTCTGTCGTCATTAGCTGTACGCCTTCTCTGGCATGGGCAATGCGTCCGGCTGCATTCAGACGGGGCGCCAGACCGAAGGACACCTGATCCGCATGCGTGATCGCTTTCGTATCCTCATGGACGATGCCGGATGCGATCAGGAGCGAAGAAAGCCCCTTGATGGAGGTCGTAAGGAAACGCTTCATCCCCTCCCGTACCAAGATACGGTTTTCTCCGGTCAGAGATACCACGTCTGCGATCGTCCCCAGTGCGGCGAGCTCTACATTGTCTGTGAAATCGACACCATCCCGCGAGAGATGCAGCGCTCTGGCCACCATGAAAGCGACGCCGCAGCCCGCCAGCTCCTTGTACGGATACGGGCAGTTCAACTGGTGCGGATTGATCACGGCGATGCATGCTGGCAGCTGCTCGGGCGGTGTGTGATGGTCCGTCACGATGATATCCAGACCCTCGGGTTTTCTTGCGATCAGCTCTGCCGAGCTGATACCGCAGTCCACCGTGATGAGGAGCGTATAGCCCTCTTTTCGGAGGGAAAGCAAAGCCTTCTCATTCAGCCCATATCCTTCCGTTTCTCTCCGGGGGATGTAGTATCCGACATCCGCGCCCATGCCCTTCAGACAGCGCACGAGGATCGAAGTCGATGTGATGCCGTCTACGTCATAGTCTCCGTAGACTACGATCTTCTCTTTGCGATCGATCGCAGAAAGAAGACGGGTGACGCCCTCCTTCATCCCCTTCATCAAGAAAGGATCTGACAGATCCGACAGGTCATCATATAAAAAATGGGATAATTTGTCTTCTGTATCCAGTCCGCGCCGCATCAGGATACGCGCAAGACCATCTGTGACCGAATGCCTGCGGAAAAACGCAGGGATCTCTTTTGTTTCGTTTTCGCCTGCCCGGATATGCCAGCGGCAGGCGGTTCGTCCTTGTGTCATCATGCCCTCGATTTCTGGAGATGGATGGAAGCTTTGATGTACGCGTCTTTCCGGTCTTACAAAATACCGGGTGCGTCCTTCTGCTGTGCAGTTTTGCTATCATGTCTGTGATATATTCTCGATCATCCATCCATCGTCCGTAAAAGATGTAATTTGCAACAATTATAATATATTTTGAGGAGTTTTGACAAAAGCTTTATAAGCAGATAATGCTTGATGCTTTATGACAAAATCGATAATATAATTACTTCAATTACTTCCTCTTTTCCCTTCTTATTGTGATTTATTGGGGTCAATTTGTTTTTTTGTTGCTATCATTATGCTTTTATGTGTTTTTTCTTCAAAAAATTCTTTGTCTCAAAATTCCTTTTGCATTCTCAATTTCAAGTATAACATATCTTCTGCCTTTTCATGAGAAGCTTTTCGGAGTATTATGATATTCTTTTCTTATTTACTCTAGTTTAGTCCTATTTGGTCTTACTTAGACTAAATAAGGGGCGGATGCCGATGTCATCCGCCCCTTGATGTTATGCTGTTTCCCTTATTTTTTTCATGGTTGTCCATACTTCGCTGGTCATTCCATAGCAGTATTTAATAGAATAGTTATAATAAAAATCTGGAACAAAGCGAAAAACTTTCTCTTTGTAGCTAACTATATTTTTTATAAATATTATGATGATTATTTTCTGCCAACCAACAAATTTTAGCTTTTAATCTACTTTTAGACCGCAGATTCATCGGTATCCCCTTTCTTTCAAAACAATCCTATATGCTATAATGAAATTGCAGGATGCTGGCTTGTTTCGCAAGAAACAGCCCACCCAAAGAGAATGACCGGCCATGGCCAGAGGCTATCGGTGGACGCGCATGGCTCTCTCTTTCTATATCCCTAGTATTTTTTCCTAAAGGAGGTATTTGTATGTCTTTTGTTAAAGTCATGAACAAGAAAATCTGTCTGTTGGCCTGCCTTCTTGCTTTTTCCTGCTTTGCAGGATATGCACAAGCAGATGCCTCCGATGCCCGGCTCTATGAGCTATACCCAACCCAGAACATTTACACATTTCTGAAGCTGAATACCAAGACCGGACAAATCTCCCAACTGCAATACTCAATTAGTGCTAATGACGATCGTATGGAGTTAAATGTAAATAGCACAGCCTTTATTGACGAATCATTGTCCGAGGAAGGCCGCTTTAAACTCTACCCTACCCAGAATATTTACAACTTTCTGCTTCTCGATACTCTAACCGGCAGAGTATGGCAGGTACAATGGAGCAGCAACGATGCAAACCGTGGCATAATTGGTGAAATCGAATCGAATCCCAGCACTTAATCAAGGTCGTCATCCTTTTCTATACCATTTTTGATTCTCAATAGCTATGCCGTATTATCATTCTCAATTAAAAAGAGAGCGCCAAAGCGCTCTCTTTTTAATAAATGGATGCTCACAACGATCCCTTCGGTCAACAGTCACTTTCCCCCATGCTGCAGGCGCGCCTGTTTTCTGAGCGCATCCCACATCTTCACTTCTCTTGCCGTCGTCTTCACATCATGGACACGGAAGAGGGTGCAGCCCTTTTCGATGCCCCAAAGGTTCACCGCTGCTGTCCCCTCGTCTCTTTCTTCTGCCGGAAGGTCAAGGATCGTGCCGATGAACCGCTTGCGGCTGACGCCGAGAAGCCATGGATACGGGTATGCCTGTGTGAGTTCATCCAGGCGGGCGAGTACCTCCATATTCTGCTCGCCGGTCTTTCCAAAGCCGATGCCCGGATCAAGGATGATATTCTCTTCTTTCACACCGGCAGCAAAGGCGATGGAAAGTGTCCGGTCAAAGAAGGACTTCATCGAGGAGATGATATCTCCCTCATACACGGTATCGTTCTGGTTGTGCATCAGGATGGCAGGGACGCCATAGGCTGCCGTAACGGCGGCCATGCTGCCGTCATCGTACTGAAAGCCCCAGACATCATTCATCATATGCGCTCCGGCAGACAAGGCTTTTTCCATCGTCTCATAGTGGTAGGAGTCGATGGAGATCGGGACGCTGCTTTCGTCTAGCAGCAGAGGAAGAAGCTGCATGAGACGTGCTGTCTCTTCCTCTGCTGTCAGCTCTGTGTGTCCCGGCCTTGTCGATTCTGCACCGACATCGATCATAGCAGCACCGTCTGCTGCCATGTCTTTCATATGGGATATTGCATGTTCTTTTGTATTCCACAAGCCTCCGTCGGAGAAGGAGTCGGGCGTCACGTTCAGGATGCCCATGACAAGGGAAACATCTCCGAGGGAAAGCGTTTTCCCATCCTTCCATTTGTAATTGCGCACCGGTCTGGTCATATGTATCTCCTTTTGCATCGCTGCAGGAAAAAATATCGTAAAGATCAAGGGAAGCGGCTGCTGAATATCTTCCAAATTATACCATAAAAGGGCAACAAAAAAAGCGGCGTAAGCCGCTTTCCTGTGCGAACGAATCATTGAGGAGTATGATTCAGACGCGGCCGAATTGATAATCAGGGAAATAATCATCAATTGGACAAGCAGAACAACTCTGCTGCATGGCATTTCCTCCATGTACTTCTATTATACATGATATTTGAGAAATTTCCAGTGGGAAGCATCGAAACTTGAAATATTAAAGGGACTATCTGCCAAAAAGGCGCAAATGGCAGGGGCGATCTTTCGTTTGGTATGGGATCCGCGCCCTGCCGTCCTTATGCCTCTTCGATGAGCCTCTGCAGAAGCTCTGCTTTTCGATTCACGGCAGAGAGGAAACGGGATAGATCCGTTACAGCATCCTTCCAGTAGATGAGAGCGACGGCATCTTCTCCGTTGTACAGGAAACGAAGAAGTGCAAAGCTCTCCTTCTCCCCGCGTTCCTGATAGGCAGCGATGCGATGCAGGCGCGCTTCCATCTTCAAGCGGTTTCCCTCCGTATCTTCCATATAGCGGAGGATCTTTTGCCATTCTGTGGCTGCCCCGCCGGAGAGTTCCACGAGGGCAAGGATCTCCTCCGGTACGGGCAGGTCAGTCCGCAGTAGAGCGAGCCGTCCGATCTCTTTCAGCACGTTGAAAGCCTTCGCGGCTTCTAGCAGAAAAGCCGCCGCATACGACTGGCGGCTTCCTTTCCATGTCTTGGAGAGCTTCAGCGTCATCTCCTCTTGAAGGGTTGCCATATGACGAAAGGCGGTGAGAAATGCGCTGTATGTCTCCGGCGACATGTCCTTTGTCCACAGGACTGTCAAAAGATCGGAAGCTGCCTGCCAGTCTTTTTCAGACGCACGAACGGCGCCCCAGAATTTTTCTTCCTTATTTGTCATGGATACTCCTCATACCGGGAAATCGCTGATCCTGTCTCATCGGGACAGGATCAGCATTCCTCTTTTTTCTGCCTGTATGTTTTACCGCTTACAGTTCGATACTCTCTCCGGGCTTCACGACAATGACGTCTATGCCCTCTTCCCTGCCCTTTTCCGCAAACGCCGCCGGATCCTGCGCGATGACGGGCCAGGTATTGTAGTGAAGGGGGATCACATGCTTTGCTTTCAGGAATTTCGCGGCGAGGAGCGCATCCTCCGGCCCCATCGTGTAGTTATCCCCGATCGGAAGGATGGCATAGTCGATATCATACATCTCGCCGAAGAGCTTCATATCGCCAAAGAGCGCCGTGTCGCCTGCGTAGTAGACGGTCGGTCCCTCTTTGAAAGAAATGATAAATCCGCATGGGATACCGCCCGGCACGCCGCAGCTGTGCAGCGCCTGTACCATTTTGATCGTAGCGAAGTCTGTCTTGTACTGGCCGCCTAAATTCATCGGTGCAAAGTTCAAGACCGTCTTCGGGAAAAGACCGATGACTTCAGGGATGGCAACGACCGTAGCACCCGTGCGGCGGGCGATTTCTACAGAGTCACCGAAATGATCGCTGTGCGCATGGGAAAGCAGGATGTAGTCGCATTTTACCCGATTCGGAGATACGGCGGCATCTCCATTTCCCGTGAGGAAGGGATCAAAAAGCAGCTTCTCCTTGCCGGTGTCCAGACGAAAGCAGGCATGTCCGAAAAATGTGTACTTCATAAAAATCGCTCCTTTCGAAACTCATAAAATGGTATGGATGGATTGGAATGTATCGCTATTTATTCTTTCGCGCCATGATTTCCTTGACGATCTTCTGTGCCACATCAGCGAGGGCGATCCCGCGTTTCATACTGGTCTGCTGCATACGGCGGTAAGCATCTTCTTCGCTGATATGGTAGTAGTCCATCAGAAGCCCTTTGGCGCGGTCGATGATTTTTCTGGCGGCGAATTCACGCTCCATGTTCTTCACCCGGTCCACGATCTCGCTCTTCTGCCTAAACTGAGACACTGCGATCTGGATGGCGGGGAACAGATTTCTCTCATCGACAGGCTTCATGACATAGCCGAAGACCATGGACTTCTTCGCCTTTTCGATGATGTCTTCATCACCGAAAGCCGTCAGGAGGACCACGGGCGCCGCATTGTCGTGGGCGATCATCTTCGCTGTCTGTATGCCGTCAAGGCGCGGCATTTTCACATCGAGGATGACGAGATCCGGCTTTTTTTCTTTGACAAGATCCAAAGCCTCCACCCCATCTGAGCCGACGCCGACGACTGTGTGTCCGGCTTCTTCGAGCATTTCCCTTAAATCCATGCAGATGAGCGCTTCATCATCTGCTATGACGATTCTATATTTTTCTGCCATTTTTTTATGCCTCCATCAAAGCCAGCGGGCAATAAATATCTGCCACGACCATAGAATCCTCATTTTTTAAGCCAAACTCACCCTTGAGTTCGATCTCTGCGAGATTTCTGACGATTTGAAGCCCCAGATCAAATGTCCTTGTACTGAAATCTTCCGGCAGCGGGTGTCCATTGTTTTTAATATATACATGCAGGCGTCCATGATCGATCTCCGTGCCGACCACCAGCGTACCGCGCGGCATCTTATGAAATCCGTGGTCGATCGCATTATGAATGAGTTCATTCGTTGCGATCGCAAGCGGTACGGCTTTTTCGGAATTCACGATCAAAGGCCGCTTCCCTTTTTCGCGCACCACATCGACGGCGCAGAGTGCGAGACTGTCGACAGAGAGCTTGCAGATCTTATCGAGAAGCACGTCCATATCGACCTGATCCCCACTCTGATTCGCCAAAATGTCGTGGATCTTGGAGATCCCAAGTATCCGGCTGACGGCTCTCTTCAGCGCTTCTTTTGTATCTTCATCCTTTGAGCGCCGCGCCTGCATGCGAAGCATCCCCGCAATGGTATTCAGACTGTTTTTGACGCGATGATGGATCTCTTTGATGACGGAGTCCTTGACAAGGATCTGCCGTTCTTTTTCACGGATGGCTGTCACGTCGGTCAAAACGATCACCGTCCGCGTCACCCGGCCTCCGGAAATGATCGGGAGCCCCCAGGCGGAGAGCGTCATATTTTCAGACACTTCATCGCTGAATGCGGGGCGGCCTGTCTTCATGACTTCATCAACCAGCGGGAAGTGGACGATGGTGTGTCCGATGATGTCACGCTGCTCGATCGCCTCCTTGTCCAGCACGAGATAAAGATCGTCGGCCATGTCATTGGCATACATGATGCGTCCGGCGGCATCGAGTATGATGACGCCGTCCTGCGGACGGATGCTGTAGTAGTCTTTGTCGGCAAATGGTACCTGCAGAGCCAGATTCGCCGTATCGGTCAGCACCTGCTGCTGGGACAGGGACACGGAGGCAAAGCAGACGACGGCAAAGGGCCGCCCTGCATTATCAACGATCGGATACGCTGTGACGGCGATCTCCCGTCCTTGGTCCAGCTCCTTTCTGCCGACGACCTTGCGCCCGGTCTGGAAGACATTGTCGACGATCGCCAGATCATCCACCAGAAAGGTGTCTCCGGCATGGAAAAATGTCGAGCCATGGGTGTAGGATGGCTTCACGGCTGTCAGTATGACAGAGATGTCTTCATTCTTCCCTCGGGCACAGAGGTAGACCTGGCTCTTGGAAATATCGGAAGCGCACTGCAGAGCCACCTGCATGTGATCTAAGATTTTTGCCTGTACGCCAGTCAGATTGGTCGTATCCCGGACTAGGGTATAGAGCTGACTGACTTCGATTCCTCGGGTCTGCATCGCGTTTCATCCTCTTTTCATTCGCAAAGCTTAGAGCTTCACCTGATCTGCCAGGAAAGGCAGACGGGGATCTGCATTGAGTGTCAGAGGGGCATAGTCCCCCGCCTGTGCCATGTAGTAGGCACGGCAGCCGATCATGGCTCCATTGTCTGTGCAGAGGACGGGATCGGGACGGCACATGCGGATGCCGCGTTTGTCACAGGCTGCCTTCAAGGCCTTGCGAAGACCGCTGTTGGCAGCGACACCGCCGGCAAGGGCAATGGTCGAAAGACCTGTCGCATCGACGGCGCGCATGGCTTTCTCGACCAGTACATCGACGACGGCTTTCTGGAAGGAGGCTGCCACATCCTTCGGATGGACCTCCTCTTTCTTCATTTTAGCCGTATTGAGGTAATTGATGACCGCTGATTTGAGTCCGCTGAAGGAGAAATCATAGGTGTGCTCTTTTCCAAGTCCCATCGGGAAATGGATGGCATTCGGATCTCCTTCCTGTGCCAGACGGTCAATGTGAGGGCCGCCCGGATAGGGATAGCCCATCACACGGGCGATCTTATCGAAGGCTTCTCCGGCCGCATCATCGCGCGTCTGCCCCAAAAGCTCGAAGGTGTTGTAATCCTTCACAATAACGATCATCGTGTGACCGCCGGAGACGACAAGCGCAAGGAATGGCGGTTCCAGATCCGGATACTGAAGAAGATTCGCAAAGATATGCCCTTCCATATGGTTGACTGCGATCAGCGGTTTTCCGAGTGCCCATGCCGCGGATTTCGCCGCTGCGACACCGACCAGCAGTGCGCCCACGAGCCCCGGTCCCTGCGTCACGGCGATGGCATCTATATCCTGCCAGCCTAGATGCGCTTCTTCAAGGGCTTCGATGGCGACAGGAAGGACATCCTCGATATGGTGGCGGGATGCGATCTCCGGCACGACACCGCCGAATTTCTTATGGATCGGCACCTGCGTGGAGATCACATCGGATAAGATATGACGCCCATCTTCGATGACTGCGCAGGAAGTCTCATCGCAGCTCGATTCAAAGGCTAGTATTTTCATGTTGACTCCTTATTTAGTGTTGAATAGATCCCCGGACATAGGGGTCAGGGGAATGAGAAAAGGCCTTCTTCCCCTGAGAAAGGTAATGCTATTTAGTTAAGCGGCAGAACGTCTTGGCTCCCCATCGGGGGAGCTCCCCGAAGGGGTGAGGGGGCTACGTAGCGGT